>JAESGN010000153.1_pt1 | contig 140434 bp, 129 predicted proteins | sample 9269731 | NCBI WGS metagenome assembly JAESGN01 (sample SAMN15720683, study PRJNA650826) | algae metagenome | isolation source: Mojavia pulchra JT2-VF2 and co-occurring heterotrophs from desert soil | place: USA: Cadiz Valley, Joshua Tree National Park, CA | collected 1998-06-08
TCAGGGTACCGGGTTTATTCCGGCTCCGGGAACCCTTAAGAAGCAGCGCTTCCGTCGGGGTGGCGGCTTGATACTTCCGGTAGTCGGAGATGGCAAGCCGAAAAATGAAAGCCCGGGCATTTTTTTAGGCCCGGGCTCGAAATCCTTGAAATATCAGACTTCGTCGTCGTCGCCGGGCACGCCGATGAGACCGGTCATGTCATCGTCATCGTCGTCTTCGTCGGCTTCCAGGAAGGTGTCGTCGTCATCGCCGTCGATCTCGACGTCGTCGTCACCCATGTCGGGAATGTCGTCGCCGGTTGCCTCGTCGGCATCCTCAAGCGACACGAGTTCGACATCCGTGTTTTCGGTGTCGACTTCGGCGACTTCCTCTTCCTCAGCCTTCTCCATGATGGCTGCGACCGAGGTTTCCTCGAAATAGGAAAGCGGCCAGGACTTGCCCGTGTACGGAGACACGATCGGGTCCTTGTTCAGGTCGTAGAATTTCTTGCCCGTATCGGGGCAAGTGCGTTTCGTTCCAAGTTCTGCCTTCGCCACTGTCAAAGCCTCATGAAGTCGTGAAGAATAGGGGCATGCGCCTAGCGCCCGGCACGAGGCCGGCCAAACTGTAGTCGGTCCCCTTAATCGCTGGCACAGCGTCTGTCAAAGGCAAACTGTGGAGGAACCGCCGGCATCCCGGAGAACCGTCTGCCGAACAGCCGGCAGTCCCGTGCGAAGTGTGCGATGCGCTGCCCGGATCGGCCTTCACCATGCGGGCCTCGCTTGGCAAGCGGGACCAAGCTTTGTATCAGGCATCAGAAACAAGTGTGGATCGAGAGGACCGGCATGATCATCGCCATCGACGGGCCGGCAGCAGCCGGCAAGGGAACCTTGTCGCGCAGGATCGCCGAGACTTACGGCTTTCATCACCTCGACACCGGACTCACCTATCGGGCGACGGCCAAGGCACTTATCGATGCCGGACTGCCGCTCGACGACGAGGCGATTGCTGAAAAGGTCGCTCGCGAGCTTGATCTCGGCGGGCTGGATCGTGACGTGTTGTCTGCACATGATATCGGCGAGGCGGCCTCGAAGATCGCCGTGATGCCGGCAGTGCGCCGGGCGCTCGTCGAGGCACAGCGGGCGTTTTCCACCCGACAGCCCGGCACCGTGCTCGACGGGCGGGATATCGGCACCGTCGTGTGCCCGCAGGCGCCGGTGAAACTCTATGTCACGGCCTCTCCGGAAGTGCGCGCCCGGCGGCGTTATGACGAGATCATCGCCAAAGGGTTAGACGCCGATTTCGAGGCGATTTTTGCCGATGTGAAGAAGCGCGACGAACGCGATATGGGACGGGCCGACAGCCCTTTGAAACCAGCCGAAGACGCGCACTTGCTAGACACGTCCGAAATGAGTATAGAGGCCGCATTCTTGGCGGCGAAGATCTTGATCGACGCTGCCCTGACAAAACTGCGCTGATCTGGAACCGGCCTAGCCGCATTCCGTTTCAGTTGGCCAATTCCCCGTCCCCGCGCCGGACAGCTCTCCACAGAGAGCGGATGGAGGATTTGGTCCCGACCAACACGAACCACCGGCGCAATCCGCATCCCAATGGATGCGACTAGGAGATTTCATGTCTGTTTCTACCCCGTCGCGCGAGGACTTTGCAGCCCTCCTCGAGGAATCCTTTGCCAAGACCGACCTGGCCGAAGGCTATGTTGCCAAGGGCATCATCACCGCCATCGAAAAGGACGTCGCTATCGTTGACGTCGGCCTCAAGGTTGAAGGCCGCATCGCGCTGAAGGAATTCGGTGCACGCGCCAAGGACGGCACGCTCAAGGTCGGCGACGAAGTTGAAGTTTACGTCGAGCGCATCGAAAACGCCCTCGGCGAAGCTGTTCTGTCGCGCGAGAAGGCTCGTCGCGAAGAAAGCTGGATCAAGCTGGAAGCCAAGTTCGAAGCTGGCGAGCGCGTTGAAGGCGTTATCTTCAACCAGGTCAAGGGCGGCTTCACGGTTGACCTCGACGGCGCCGTTGCCTTCCTTCCGCGTAGCCAAGTCGACATCCGTCCGATCCGCGACGTCACCCCGCTGATGCACAACCCGCAGCCCTTCGAAATCCTCAAGATGGACAAGCGTCGCGGCAACATCGTTGTATCGCGTCGTACGGTTCTTGAAGAGTCCCGCGCCGAGCAGCGTTCGGAAATCGTGCAGAACCTCGAAGAAGGCCAGGTTGTTGACGGCGTCGTCAAGAACATCACCGATTACGGTGCGTTCGTTGACCTCGGCGGCATCGACGGCCTGCTGCACGTCACCGACATGGCATGGCGCCGCGTCAACCATCCTTCGGAAATCCTGTCCATCGGCCAGTCGGTCAAGGTTCAGATCATCCGCATCAACCAGGAAACCCACCGCATCTCGCTCGGCATGAAGCAGCTCGAGTCGGATCCGTGGGATGGCATCGCCGCCAAGTACCCGGTTGGCAAGAAGATCTCCGGTACCGTGACCAACATCACCGACTACGGTGCATTCGTTGAGCTGGAGCCGGGCATCGAAGGCCTGATCCACATCTCGGAAATGTCCTGGACGAAGAAGAACGTTCATCCCGGCAAGATCCTTTCGACCACGCAGGACGTCGACGTCGTCGTTCTCGAAGTCGATCCGTCCAAGCGCCGTATCTCGCTCGGTCTCAAGCAGACCCTCGAGAACCCGTGGCAGGCATTTGCCTTCAGCCATCCGGCCGGCACTGAAGTCGAAGGCGAAGTCAAGAACAAGACCGAATTCGGCCTGTTCATCGGCCTCGAAGGCGACGTTGACGGCATGGTTCACCTCTCTGACCTCGACTGGAACCGTCCGGGCGAACAGGTCATCGAGGAGTTCAACAAGGGTGACATGGTCAAGGCTGTCGTTCTCGACGTCGACGTCGAGAAGGAACGCATCTCGCTCGGCATCAAGCAGCTCGGCAAGGATGCAGTCGGCGACGCTGCTGCTTCCGGCGACCTGCGCAAGAACGCCGTCGTTTCGTGCGAAGTCATCGGCACCAATGATGGCGGCATCGAAGTGAAGCTGGTCAACCACGAGGACATCACGTCCTTCATCCGCCGCAACGACCTGGCCCGCGATCGTGACGATCAGCGTCCGGAGCGTTTCTCGGTCGGTCAGGTTGTCGATGCTCGCATCACCAACTTCTCCAAGAAGGACCGCAAGGTCATGCTGTCGATCAAGGCTCTCGAGATCGCAGAAGAGAAGGAAGCCGTCGCTCAGTTCGGTTCGTCCGATTCTGGCGCGTCGCTCGGCGACATCCTGGGTGCAGCCCTGAAGAACCGCAACAACGACTAATCCTCGCTGTTGACTGAATTAAAAAACCCGCCGGGAGCGATCCCGGCGGGTTTTTTGTTGGCCGAAAGGGCGGATGTTCAGGCGAAGTCGGACAAACGCAGATAGAGGGTCTGGACCGGGTCCGCATCGGGAGGAGACAAGGAAAGGGGAGCATCAACCGGATCGAGCCGAGGTGTGGCAAGGCTGAGATCGATGCGGTCATGCGGATCGCTTTCCTCAATTTCGGAAGCCTCGGCTTCTGCTTTCTCGTCCGGCGAATCACCGGCGGCGCCTTCGCCGGATGCATGTTCCTCATCGGCCTCGTCGCGCTCTTCGTCTTCCTGCCGTCCCTTCCGGGCAAGGCTTGCCGGTTCGATCTCTTCCTCACTTTCGATGATGTAACTGACGAAGGCGAGAGGCAGACCATCGGTGCGCATTCCGGCACGAACGGGTTCGCCGTCGTCGGCAATGGGGATAGAGGTCGCCATGGCAAGCTGCTCCTCCAAATGAGGGGCACGGCCCGGGGCCGGCGCGTCGAGTTCGTCCGTTGCGCCTTCCATGATAGACGCCGCCTGCGCCGATTGGGGTTTCGCTTCGACCTCGTCCGGTTCCGGCGGCATCAGAGTTTCGAGTGCGAGAGCAACCACGTCCGGCTCGGCATCGGTCGCGTAGAGCGCCAGCAGGGCTCTGATCAACTCGGTTTCGGCCACCTCCTCAAGAAGATGCGCGGGCACGGAAGAGGGCGGTTGCTGAACGGCCGCCGCCCCTGCTGCAGGTTCCTGCTCGGGATCGGGCGCTTCGGCTTGCGCATTGGAGGAGACGTCAGCCTTTGCCGTCGGGGACGCCCCGGGCATGGGTTGATCTGCCTCGGGTGGGACGTTCATTCCGGTGGCGGTCGGGATTGCACTGGCCGGCTGCGTTCGATCTGTCGGGAGGGGCGCTGTCCTGCCGGCTTGTGCCGGATCGGCAGCGGCAGCCAAACGCTCACGCATCTGGCGCAAAACCCGCAGGTTTGTGACGTCGCTCGCCTCGCCGCTCTCTGCTGTCTTGGGCAGCCCGTTTGCGGCATAAACTGCATCGCTGTCTGCCGACGTCGCCGGTGGTGCGGGGTTGCCCAGATGGGTTGCGTTCGACGCAGCCGCCATATTGGGCGTCTGGGCAGTGATCAGGGTAGAAGCAGGCTGCCTTGTCGGCACGGTGCCAGGGGGCTGGGGCTGGGATTGCTGCGCGTTCGTACTCGGATTGCGGACCGGTGGCGCGAGGGCACCATCACCATTCTGCCGATAGGAGGAGATGACCGCGCGGGCACCCGGGTCACGTTCCTTCTGGCGATAGAGTTCCAGATAGATCGCGAGCGTCGCGGCCTCCGGCCCCTGCGGATTGCGCAGTGCCAGGAGCAGGGTTCGCAGTTGCAGGCCCGCAAAGGCATCCGAAAGCATCGCTTTCAGCGTCTGCCGTTCGGCGGGAGCGAGGGTCGCGATGGCATCGATCAGGCGCGCGGCAAAGGCCGTCAGCGGTTCATCCGCTTCCTGCTTCAGCTTCAGCACCGCGGCCAGCACTTCGGTCAGCACGACGAGGTTCTGCGACATGCGCTCCGGCGCGCTGAGCAGCATGATGTTGAGGTTTCCGGCAATGGCTCCGGTGGCGCTGGAAGAATAGGGCTCAGCGCCCGTCGGAACGGGTCCGCGTTCCGTTGTGCGCGTTTCGGCCGGCAAGCGGACGTCCTGGACTGATTGATAGAGATTTGTCGGGGTGCTGACAGGACCAAGCATAGCGACCTCTCGCGTTCAGGGAGCCCTTCCCACACGGTATCTCCGCATGACGCCGCTGCGATCTGACGGCGAGACCACCAAGGACGGTGCGCATCTGTCTGCTTTCAAGGAAAGCTTCGCAAAACATGGTTAACAAAAAGCAAATTTCCGGACCCCGGCTGACAGAGGCTCAAGCCTCGCGCATACCTGGGCTGGCACCCTGCCTGCCGGCGGCTTTGCGCCGCGCAACTCTTGATGGGCAGCAGCATGACATCCAATCTCATCCTGAACACGGACAGCTACAAACTCGGCACCTATCTGCAGTATCCTGCGGACACGCGCTCGGTCAGCGCATTCGTGACGACGCGAGGCAGTTCGTTTCGCCCGGAGATGATGTTTTTCGGGTTGCAGATGTTCCTCAAGGATTATCTGTCGAAACCGGTGACGCGCGCCGATGTGTTGGAAGCGGAAGACGTTGCGGCGGCGCATGGCCAACCCTTCGACAAGGCGGGCTGGCTACATATCGTTGAGACGCATGGTGGCCTCCTGCCGCTCCGGATCGAGGCGGTGCCGGAAGGTATGGCGCTGCGCCGGGGTGTTCCTGTGGTGCAGGTGGTCAATACCGACCCTGCCCTGCCCTGGCTGACATCGCATATCGAGACATCGCTGCTGCGCGCCGTCTGGTATCCCTCGACGGTTGCGACCACGGCCTGGCGGCTGCGCCTGGCGATCCTACCTTTCCTCGAGCGGACCACGGATGATCCGCTTGGGCTGCAACCGAGCCGGATCAGCGATTATGGCTGCCGCAGCACATCCAGCCTTGAACAATCGGCGCTCGGCGGAGCGGCGCATCTGGTGCATTTTCACAGTTCCGATTCGCTGCCGGGGATCCTGCAGGCTAAACGGACCTATGGCGCAGACATGCCCGCCTCCTCCATTCCCGCAGCCGAACACGGGACGATCACGGCCTGGGGTCCGGACCGGGAAATCGAGGCTTATTCCCACCTGATCGACAAGTTCAGCGGGTTCGGTGCCTATTCGATCGTTTCCGACAGCTATGACCTGCACAATGCGGTGACTGAAATCTGGGGCAAGAAACTGCAGACCAAGGTGCGGGCGGCGGGGGCGACTCTCGTGGTGCGTCCAGACAGCGGCGACCCGATCGACACCCCCGTGCAGGTGGTGGCGCAGTTGGCCTATGCCTATGGCACGCGTCTGAACGGCAAGGGTTTCAAGGTGCTGGACGCCAATGTGCGGGTAATCCAGTCCGACGGGGTGTCGATCCAGGACATCCAGATGATTTTGGGGCGGCTGGAAGGCATGGGCTTTTCGGCGGAAAACATCTCGTTCGGCATGGGCTCGGGCCTGCTCCACAAGATCAACCGCGACACACTCTCCTTCACCATGCGCCAGAGCGCTGTGCAGAATATCGCCGGCGAATGGCGGGACACCGGGCGCCGGTCACCCCATCCGCAGGAGAAACCACCAATGGCAGGGCGCGTGGCGGCGATTGCCGACGGTGCGGACATCGTGGCCATTCCGCTCGCCGAACTCGGCGGACGGACGAACCTGCTGCAGCCTGTCTGGGAAAATGGCAGGTTGCTGAAGGACTGGAGCTTCGACGAAATCCGCGCGCGCGCAAGCGCTGCCAGTGCCGCCGCGTGACGGTTCAGTCGATCAGGCGCAGGAACATCGGATAAAGGCCTGCTTCATCCGAAGGAGCCGGGATTCGCTTGCCAAGCGGCTGGTCCGGCCGGCTGCGCTCATCGACCATCAAGGCGTCCAGCCAGGTCGCCGGCGCGTAATGCGGGCCTGATTCTTCATCCTGCAGATCGAGTTCATCGGCGTCCGGTCGGTCCGTATCATACGTGATGGTCGAGCGGGACAGGCTATCTAGAAGGCTATTGGCTGCTTCCGTCATGGTCGCTTGATTTCTACGCTTTGCTCTGACGAGGCCCTTGAAACGCGGGACACCGTTGCCGATTTCACTGCGGTGATGATGCAAAGTGCGGGTTAACGAAAGCTTGGCACAATCGTTTCATTGCACCTCAATTATCACCTACAAGAATCGCTAGCCTATGAGCTTCAGGCCTCCCGCCTCCCTGCTGTCGTCCACCTCGGAAGGGTTGTTGTCCGCACTCGACCAGGAGCTTGCCGGCGAAATGGCAGACGCGCTTGGACGTGCCGGCCGGAAGGTGGAATTGGCGCTGCAACGATGTGCAGAGGCACGCGCCAAGGCGCCGGAGCGACTGTCCGATGCCCTCGATGAGGCCGCACACGCTGTCTTTGCGCTCTCTGTGCAACGGGAATTGTGCGGGCTGCGCAATCAGGCGGCAATGGTCCGCCAATACGACATCCCCAAGGACGTGATGGCGCGCGTCGGAATTACCCGCAAAGCCTGACGCAGGATTGCCAGCGGTTTGCCCAGGCTTTTCAGCTATGCGCGAAGATGTCGGTCTCTTCCCAGCCGAGCAGATCGAGCTTGGAACGGGTGGGCAGGAATTCAAAGCAGGCCCTGGCATGATCCATGCGGCCGTCGCGGATCAGGCGCTCGGTCAGCTTGTCGCGCAGGGCATGCAGGTAGAGAACGTCCGAGGCAGCGTATTCGAGTTGGGCCTGGCTCAGCTTTTTGGCTGCCCAGTCCGACGACTGCTGGGCCTTGGAAATATCGACTTCCAGCAGTTCTTTGAGATTGTCCTTGAGACCGTGGCGGTCAGTATAGGTGCGGCAAAGGCGCGACGCGATCTTGGTGCAGAAAACGGAGGTCGTGGTCACGCCGAAGGTGTGAAACAGCACGGCGATGTCGAAGCGACCGTAGTGGAAGATCTTCTGACGGGCGGGATCAGCGAGAAGGGCAACCAGGTTCGGCGCCTCCACCTGTCCGGCAGCAATACGGATGACGTCAGCGGTTCCGTCGCCGGGCGACAGCTGAACGACGCAGAGACGATCTCGACGGGGCACGAGACCCAGGGTCTCGGTATCGATCGCGATCGCATCAATATAACGCGCCGCGTCCGCTGCGGAGATATCGCCTTCGTGGTACCGGATCGTCGCCATTCAAGTCTCCCGACATTCATTCATACCGGCCCGCTATAACGGAAAGTGACGAGAGGTGCCATCCCGAGGCAATTCCTGGAGGCCAGACCTTGCTGCGTACTTTGGGGACGACTGGACATCCTCTTCCTCAGCACAGCGAGAGCCATGCCGGATACGCATGAATGCTTTTGCCACATCCACAGCATGATGATGTCCGTTCTCAAACGAAGGTTCGTTTCCTACCTGCGTTCTGCAAAACGAAAGACTCGAAAGGCAGTTTCGATCGACACAGAAAACCGCCTGAGAGGCGTCCGCCAAGAGGTATGCATTTGGCGCACTGCTGCGTTGCACCAAAGATCATTGGCAAGCGAGAGCCACTTCGGTAGAGATCAAGCATCGAAGCGGCGCACTCCTCCTCCCAGCGCTGCTCGGTAGGATCGGCAATACTCCTCCTCCTCCCAATTGCCGATCGAGTTTAAGAGCCTGGCGCACCTCCTCCCGCGCCGGGCTCTTTTCATTTCAGCGCTATAGTCGCTTCTCCCTTCCCCTTCGCACCTTGTTGCTTGATGCTCCGACCCGTCGGCCCATATAAGGAGCTCCGACGGAACACGAAGGAGATCAGGAATGACGGCAAAATTCGGCACCAGTGGCCTCAGGGGCCTTTCCACCGATTTGGTCGGCGCCGTCTCAGCTCTCTATGCGACGGCATTTGCCCGTCACCTTCTGACGGAAGGTCTCGCCGAAACCGGATCGCCCGTTGTGATCGCCCGTGACTTCCGTCCGTCGAGCCCGGAAATCACTGCCACAATCATGGCAGCGCTCCGGCGCGCCGGTCTGGTGCCGATCGATTGCGGAACCATTGCGACGCCGGCGCTGGCGCTTTACGGCGCATCGCTGGGTGCGGCCGGCATCATGGTCACCGGATCGCATATTCCGGCAGATCGAAACGGCATCAAGTTTTATCGACCTGATGGCGAGATCAACAAGCAGGACGAGCAGGCGATTACGCGTTCGGCCGCAGAACTTGCCGATGATCCCGACGCGAACCTCGTTGAGAGCGGTGCTGGCGACGACCACGAGAGCCAGGCAAGTGCGCTGTTCCTTGAGCGCAATTTTCATATCCTCCCGCCGGGATGCCTGGAAGGGAAACGCATCGGCATCTACCAGCATAGCACGGTTGCCCGGGACATGCTGGTGACGGTTTTCGAGCACTATGGCGCGACCGTTTTTCCGCTCGGCCGCTCCGAGGTGTTCATTCCCGTGGACACAGAAGCAGTCTCCTCCGATACGGTGACACAGCTGGCGCACTGGAGCGACGAGCTGGCGCTCGATGCGATCATTTCCACCGACGGCGATGGGGACCGCCCACTGGTGGCGGACGAGCATGGTATGCCGTTGCGCGGAGATCTTCTCGGATTGATCGCCGCCCGCTTCCTGAAAGCCGGGGTGGTCGCCACGCCGGTCACGTCGAATTCCGGCTTGGAACAGGATGGCGGCTTCTGGGTCATCCGCACACGTGTCGGTTCGCCCTATGTGATTGCCGCGATGGAGACGGCGCTGGCCGAGGGCCAAGAGCGCGTGCTCGGTTTCGAGGCGAATGGCGGACTGATGCTGGGTTCCGACTTCATGGTGGAAGGCAAGATCCTGAAGGCCTTGCCGACTCGCGACAGCTTTCTTCCTGCTCTTGCCGCGCTTGGCATGGCTGCGCAAAGCGGCCAATCACTGTCCGGCCTTGCCAAGGCCTTCAGCCTGCCTGTGGCGCTGAGCGACCGGTTGGAAAACTTTGCGACTGAACGGAGCGCCTCGCTGATGGCGCATATCCGCCAGTCACGCGGCAACCTGAGCGGCTTCCTTGCGCCGATTGGGGCCGTCGCCGATGTGAGCGATATCGACGGTATCAGAGTGACGCTGACCGATGGGCGGGTCATTCATTTCCGTCCCTCCGGCAATGCGCCGGAGATGCGCTGTTATGTGGAAGCCAAGACCCACGGCGAGGCCGAGGCGGTGATGAAAAGCGGGCTCGACCTGATCCGCGGCTGGGCCGGTTGAACCGGCGGCGGATGCCCGCCGTATTGGTCATGACACAACGCAAGAGGATGTGATGACCAAAATTGCCTGGATTACCGGTTCGAGCTCCGGCATCGGCCGGGCGCTTGCCAAAAGGCTCGTCAAGGACGGCTACAGGGTGGCCGCCAGTGCCCGCAATGCCGATTCCCTGGCAAGCCTTGCCGCTGAACATCCGGGCCAGATCATCGCCTTTCCGCTTGACGTCACCGATGGTGGGGCCGTGCGTCACGGCGTGGAAGCCGTGACAACCGCGATGGGGCCGATCGATCTCGCCATCTTTGCTGCCGGTTCCTATACGCGCGATTACGCCGCCGATTTTAGCGTCGCGCGGACGCGGCAGATGTTCGATCTGAACGTGATGGGTACCGCAAATTGCCTGGAGGCGGTGATGCCAGGCATGATCGCCCGCAAGGCGGGGCACATCGCGGTCGTGGCCTCGGTCACCGCCTATGTGGGCTTACCGGGAGCTGCGAGTTACGGGGCGACCAAGGCGGCGCTGAACAGCATGTGCGAGGCGCTCTACCCCGACCTCGCGGCAAAGGGGGTGAAGATGACGATCATCAACCCCGGCTTCGTCGCCACGCCCCTTACCGAGAAAAACGATTTTCCGATGCCCTTCCTCGTGTCCTCGGAAGAGGCGGCAGACACCATAGCCAAGGGCCTGGACAAGGGTAAATTCGAGATCATCTTTCCATGGAAGATGGCGCTGGCGATCCGACTACTGCACGCCCTGCCGCACAGGCTTCGCTTTGCGCTGACACGTAAAATGCTGCGGTCCTAAACGTTGTAGGCGGGGTCACCGGCCCCGCCTCGGGATCACGCGGGCTTGTCCAATCTGAACTGAACCACATCGATGCGGCCGACGCGAAAGCCGACGGCACAGTAGTGCAGATAAAGTCGCCACATCCGGTAGAAGCGACGGTCAAAGCCGAGCGGCTCGATCGATGACCAGTTGTGGGTAAAGGCATTGTCCCAGGCGACCAGCGTGCGATCGTAATCACGGCCGAAGCGGAAGCGGTCGCCGACCTGAAGGCCGGCCCTTAACGCATCCCGTTCGAAGATCGTCACTGACGGCAACATGCCGCCCGGGAAGATATAGGTCTGGATGAAATCGGCGCTGCGACGGTATTGTTCGAAGCGGCTTTCATCAATGGTGATCGTCTGGACCATCGCTTTGCCGCCCGGCACAAGGCGCTCCTGGACGGCCTTGAAATAGACCGGCCAATTTTCCTCGCCAACGGCCTCGAACATCTCGATCGAGACGATCTTGTCGAACTGTCCCTGACAGTCGCGATAGTCCTCCAGCCGGATGTCCACGCGGTCAGCGAGACCAGCCTTCTCCAACCGCTCGCGGGCGAACTTCGCCTGCTCGACCGACAGCGTGAGGCCGGTGACGCGGCAGCCCGTGGTGCGGATGGCATGTTCGGCAAAGCCACCCCAGCCACAGCCGATCTCCAGCACATGATCATCAGGGCCTATACCCAGCTCGCGCACGATGCGGGCATACTTGGCTTCCTGCGCTTCGGCGAGCGATTGACCCGGCGTCTCGTAAAGCGCCGAGGAATAGGTCATCGTCCGGTCGAGCCACTGGCTGTAGAACGCATTGCCCAGGTCATAGTGAAACGCAATGTTTCGCCGGCTACCTTTTTTCGAGTTCCGACGCAGCTTGTGACGCAGGCGCGCCAGGCTACCAAAGAGGACCGAGGAGGAGAGGATCTTGCCGAATGCCTCTTCATTGGCGAGAGCAAGCTCCAGAACGTCCCCGATATCGGGGCTATCGAGATCGCCATCGATGAAGGCCTGTGCGAAGCCGAGTGTGCCGCCTGTCAGGATCCGAAATACAGGCTTTGCATTTCGGATGCATAGGGTCGCATGCGGTCCGGGAAGCCGGCCGCCAGCGACGTATTCGCCGTATCCTTCGAACTGCAGGGTCAACCGCCCGACGGCGACACGATCAGCCCAGCGACATAGCACGCGCTGCCAAAACGGCAGGGAAGACATTACGGACGGCATTTCTTGCTCTGCATGACTCATAACTTGTTCACCCCATTCCGCAGAACGATCGTCGAGGCGATCGGCGCAGCTGCAGGCGCATGGCGGTGTAGCGGAACTCCCTTCAGCCAGAGCCGCAGCGCTTCCCAGTGAATTCCGCCCATCACTTTGAGGGTCATCAAGGGATATGTCATAAGCATGCGCAATAAGCTCGCATCCGACAAGGGGGCCCGATTGCCCGAGAACAGCGCTACCAGGATCGGCCCTTGTCCGTCGCTTTCGCCGATATGGATGCCAACCTTTTCGCCAGGTGGGTTGATCCGGAAATCGTAAAGGCAATCCATTGGCAAGAAGGGCGAGACATACATCTCCTTTGCGCATTGATGCCGAAGCACCTGCTGCCCCTGCTCGACCGGGATCACATAGGTATGGCGTTCGTTGAATGTATTGCAGACTTCATAGAGGACGGCTTGCAGCTGTCCGTCGCGGTGATGGCAAAAGTAGACGGTAAGCGGATTGAAGACGTAGCCGAAGATGCGGGGATAGCAGAGCATGCGGATCTTGGAGCCGCGTGCATCGAGGCCGGCGGCCTCCAGCCGCCCTTCCACCCACTGACGCAACTGGCCGACATGGCCATCGCCATGGTCAGCGTCGTAGACAGCATAAAGCGCCCGGCGATTGTGGCCGAAGAACCGGAGGCTACGATCAAGCTCTGCGATTTCGTCAAGATCCACGAGCAGGGAGAAGACGCTGTAGCGCAACTTGTGCTGTTTCGTTCGGCTGCGGGCATGCACGACATGGCCGGCATAAATGGCGGATTGCAGGCTCATTCGGCAGCCTCGACCTGGTGGGCGATGACAATGCGGCCCGACTCGTCCTCGACAGACCATGGGCGCCGGACATCACCGAGTGCTTCTGCCACTGCAAGGCCGGATTGCAGGCCATCCTCGTGGAACCCACTGCCGAAATAGGCGCCGCAATACCAGGTGTTACGATGCCCCTGCAGCTGCCAGATCTGGCGCTGCGCGCGGATTGCGGCTGCATCGAACAGCGGATGCTCGTAATTGAAGGTCTGGATGACCTTTGCCGGGTCGATCGGGCGGCAGGGGTTCAGCGTGACAAAAAGCAGGTTCGCCGGATCGAGCGACTGCAGCTTGTTCATCCAATAGGTGACGCAGAGCACGTCGCCGGCAGCGCCATCCCGGCGGCCAGCCACATAATTCCAGCTTGACCAGACCGACTTGCGCTTCGGCATAAGCGCTTCATCAGAATGCAACACGGCAACATTCGGCGTGTACTGGAACGCTTCGAGAAGCGCGCGCTCCCGTTGGTCAGCGTCCTCGAGAAGATCGAGACTCTGGTTGGCATGGGTCGCCAACACGACATCGTCGTAGGTTTCGGCCTGGCCGTTGATGTCGACAACCTCCACGCCGGCCGGAGAACGGCGGACATGCGCCACCGGCGTGGACAGCCTGATGGTGCCGCGGAAATCGGCCAGGATACGGGCGACATATTCGCGGCTTCCACCCTTCACGGTCCGCCAGCGTGGGCGGTCGGTGAGCGTCAGCAGGCCATGATTGGCGAAGAAGCGGATGAAGGCATGCAGTGGATAGAGCCGCATTTCCGATGCCGTGGTCGACCAGATCGCAGCACCCATCGGCAACAGGTGATCCTCGACAAAGGATGTGGCATAGCCGGCCGATGCGAGATAGTCGCCGAGCGAGACCCCATCGAGATCAGGCCGCTCGAGCAGCCCAGGCGCTTCGCGGTAGAAACGAAGGATGTCCTTGACCATGCGCCAGAAGCGCGGGCGCAGCAGATTGGTCTTCTGGCCGAGCAGGCCGCTCAGACCTGAACCCGAATACTCGAATGCACCATCACCGAGCGAGGCTGCAAAGGACATATCCGAGGGCAATGTCGGCACATCGAGGTGTTCGAAGAGCTTCACGAGGTTGGGATAGTTGCGATCATTATAGACGATGAAGCCGGTATCGACAGGCGTGCCTCGTTCGCCGCCCGGGGCAATTACGGTGTTCGAGTGGCCACCAGGACGTGCCTCGGTTTCATAAAGGACCACCTCGGCGCTGCGGGACAGGAGCCAGGCACTCGAGAGGCCGGAAATGCCGGAACCAATAACCGCGATTCTGCGCTTTCCGCCAAACGCGGCCTTCTTGACACCAATATCCATAGACCACCCATTTTCCCTATCGCGCATAATCTGTTTTGCATCTGATTACGCAAGGGTTTCGCGAGTGGATCGACGCGGGCGAATAAAATCGCCGTTTGTGATCCGCCTTTCTGGAGCCGGCGTAGTTGGCTTCATGATCAACATGATTTCCATACCGGCCGATGCGTGCCACAGTAATCCCGGGCGGACAGCGCGGCAGGCAGCCGTGGCCAGGCCCCAACGAGGGATAAAAAGCGTATCCATGACCGGATCGGTTGATGATTTAGAGCCGCATAACTTCTCGCAACTTTTGGCTTCGGTGGGTCGTGATCGTGACGTCGAGGCGTTCGAGACGATCTTCAAGCATTATGGGCCGAAGGTGCGTGCCTACATGGCCAAACTCGCCCGTGACGGGCAGGCGGCCGAAGAACTGATGCAAGAGACCATGCTCGCCGTGTGGAACAAGGCGTCGCAATACGATCCAGCGCGCGGAAACGTGTCGAGCTGGATCTTTACGATCGCGCGGAACCAGCGCATCGACGCATTTCGCCGCGCCAAGCGCCCGGTGTTCGATCCGTCGGACCCGGCTTTCGTTCCAGACGACGTGCCACCAGCAGATGTCGAATTCGAAGGTCGCCAGGAGGCTGATCGCCTTCGGCGCGCCATGGAAACCCTACCACCGGAACAGCTCGAACTCCTCAAAATGTCATTCTACAGAGAAGCATCTCACAGCACGATCGCAGCCGAACTCGGCCTGCCGATGGGCACCGTCAAATCCCGCATCCGCCTGGCTTTCGCCAAATTGCGTGCAGCCTTGGAGGAGCGCGCATGACCGCTCACGTTCACCATCATGTCAGCGACGAACTGCTGCTTGACTATGCGAGTGGCACGCTTGCAGAAGGCTGGAGCATTGCGGTTGCGACGCATCTGGCGCTTTGCCCAAGCTGCCGCGACCGTCTGTCCTTCATGGAGCATGCGGGCGGTGAACTGCTCGAAGCGGTCGAAATCGAGCAAGCCTCCAGCGAAACCGAAAGCTGGCAGGCGATGAAGAGCAGACTGGCGGCAGAGAAAGCCAAGCCGGCACCGAAGGTGAAGCCGCGTGTTGCCGCGGCTGATGACGTCATCTTGCCGGAACCGTTGCGTTCCTATCTCGGCTCGGATGTGGACGGGTTGAAGTGGCGGGCACTCGGTCGCGGCGCCTATCACATTCCGATCAAGACCGGCGACACGGAGAGCCAGGTACGGCTTCTCAAGATCCCCGCGGGCAAACCTGTTCCTGAACACTCCCATGGCGGGCGGGAACTGACGCTCGTGCTGAAGGGTGCCTTTACCGATGGCTCGACGGTGTTCCGGCGCGGCGATCTTGAAGAGGCGGACGAGACGCTGACGCATCAGCCGGTGGCGACGCCGGACGAGGATTGCATCTGTCTTGCCGTGACCGACGCGCCGCTGAAGTTCAAGAGCCTGATCGTCAGGCTGGTGCAGCCCGTTCTCGGGATATGAGCGCGGCAGGCTCACCAGCCTGCCCTCACGGAGACGACGAATGACCTATGTTATCGCCTACCTGTCTACGGCCGTCGTCTTCTTTGCACTCGATTACGTGTGGCTGACCCGCGTTGCCATCGGCTTTTATCGACAGAATATCGGCGAGCTTCTGCTCGCCACCCCGAACTTCGCGGCAGCCGGGATTTTCTACCTCTTTTATGTCGTGGGTATCGTCTACTTCGCGGTCATGCCGGCCGTGACGGCGAGCAGCGTGCTGACAGCGATTTTGAACGGTGCGATCCTTGGCCTTCTCGCTTACGGAACGTACGACATGACCAATCTGGCAACGCTAAAGGGCTGGTCGCTGACAGTCAGCGTCGTCGACATGGCCTGGGGTGCTGTGCTGACGGCAACGGCCGCTGCTGCCGGCTACTACGCGGTCTCGCGCTTCGCCGCCTGAGCGACTGGCGGCCAGTGTGCGGCCGCCCTATGTTGCAGACATGATCAAACCGGACCTTCTTCTTCATCCGACACCGGGCGGGCTTTATTGCCCGATGGGCGACTTTTACGTCGATCCGGTGCGACCGGTCGGGCGGGCGCTGATTACCCATGGCCATTCCGACCATGCGCGCGCGGGGCATGCCCATGTTCTGGCGACGCGGCAGACGCTGGATATAATGGCAATCCGTTATGGCGTGGACTTTGCCGGGTCTTCGCAGGCTGCCGGCTTTGGCGAGACGGTAAACGTCAATGGTGTCTCGGTCAGGTTTCACCCGGCAGGGCATGTTCTGGGATCGGCACAGATCGAGATCGAGAAGGACGGCACCCGCATCGTCGTCTCCGGCGACTACAAGCGCGGCGTCGATCCGACCTGTGCGAGCTTCGAGCCCGTGCCCTGCGACGTGTTCATCACCGAGGCGACCTTTGGGCTGCCGGTCTTTCATCATCCACCACCGGCGGGCGAAATCGAGAAGCTTCTGACCTCGCTCAGACAGTTTCCAGAGCGTAGCCATCTGATCGGCGCCTATGCGCTGGGCAAGGCACAGCGGGTGATTTCGCTGATCCGGCGTGGGGGATATGACCAGCCGATCTATATCCACGGCTCGCTCGCGAAGCTCTGCGACTACTATGAAAGCCAGGGGATCGATCTTGGTGAGCTCCGGCCGGCGACGACGGAAGACAAGAAGTCCGGAAGTTTCAAAGGTGCGGTGGTGATCGGGCCGCCTTCGGCCTTCAACGATCGCTGGGCGCGGCGCTTCGAAGACCCTCTTCCCATATTTGCTTCCGGATGGATGATGGTGCGTCAGCGCGCCAAGCAGCGGGGCGTGGAACTGCCGCTCGTCATATCAGACCATTGCGACTGGCCCGAACTGCTCGACACGATCCGCGAGGTCGGGCCGCAGGAAGTCTGGGTCACGCATGGGCGCGAGGAGGCGCTGGTGCGCTGGTGCGAGCTTTCCGGCATCGCCGCGCGGCCGCTGCATCTCGTCGGCTACGAAGACGAGGGGGATTGAGGTCATGAAGGCCTTTGCCAATCTTCTCGACCGCCTGGTGCTGACGCCGAGCCGCAATGGCAAGCTGACGCTGCTGGTCGATTATTTCAAGGTGACGCCCGACCCGGATCGGGGTTATGCGCTGGCGGCGCTGACCGAGGGGCTTGATATCAAGGGCGTGAAGCCGGCGCTGCTGAAGGAACTGGTGCTGGAGCGCATGGATCCGGTCCTGTTCCAGTATTCCTATGATTATGTCGGGGATCTTGCCGAGACGATTTCGCTGGTCTGGGAGACTTCCGACATGGAAGCGATATCGGACGAGGATGACCGGCTGTCGGCAATCGTCGAAAGGTTGCAGCGGCTGGGGCGGAGCGAAACACGCGGGCTGATGCGCAGTCTGCTCGACCGGCTGGATACGTCCGAGCGCTTTGCGCTGATCAAGCTGGTGACGGGGGGCCTTCGGATCGGGGTTTCGGCGCGGCTGACGAAGCAGGCGCTGTCGATCTTCGGCAGCAAGGATGTGACCGAGATCGAGAGCCTGTGGCACGGGCTGAAGCCACCTTATCTCGATCTCTTCACCTGGCTGGAAGACCGCACCGAGAAGCCTGTTTTGGCAACTCCGGCCATCTTCCATTCGGTGATGCTGTCGACACCCATCGAGGACCGGGACATTGCCACGCTCGATCCGGCGGACTTTGCCGCAGAATGGAAATGGGACGGAATCCGGGTGCAGCTGTCCTGCGCTGAAGGCCGCAACCGGCTCTATTCGCGCTCGGGCGATGATATCTCTGGTGCCTTTCCAGATATCACCGAGGCGGCCCGGTTCGAAGGGGTGATCGACGGCGAATTGCTGGTCGGAGGCACGTCGCGGACGAATGCGCCGACGCGCACATTTTCTGACCTGCAGCAGCGGCTGAACCGCAAGACGGTGACGGCGCGGATGCTGGACGACTACCCGGTCTTCATCCGGGCCTACGATATACTCTTCGACGGGGCCGAGGATGTTCGCCCGGAACGCTTTCTCGCAAGACGGGATCGGCTGACGACGCTGATTGAGCAGCAGGCGCCCAACCGCTTCGACCTGTCGCCGCTTGTGCCGTTTTCGACCTGGGAGGAGTTGGAGCGGCTGCGGGCGGACCCACCCGACCCTGTGATCGAAGGGGTCATGCTCAAGCGCTATGACAGCGTCTATCAGGCGGGGCGCGCCAAGGGGCCGTGGTTCAAGTGGAAGCGCGATCCGATGAATGCCGATGCGGTGCTGATGTATGCGCAGCGCGGGCATGGCAAGCGGTCGAGCTATTATTCCGACTTTACCTTCGGCGTGTGGACGGCCGTTCCCGGTGAGGGCGATGTGCTGGTGCCTGTTGGCAAGGCCTATTTCGGCTTTACCGACGAGGAACTGGAAGTGCTCGACCGCTTCGTGCGCAACAATACGGTCGAGCGCTTCGGCCCGGTGCGCAGCCTGAGGGCCGAGCCGGAGCACGGCTTCGTCGTCGAGGTGGCGTTCGAGGGGCTGGCGCGGTCGACACGGCACAAGTCCGGCATCGCCATGCGGTTTCCCCGCATCGCACGGCTTCGGCAAGACAAGCTGCCGAAGGATGCTGATCGGCTGGAGACGCTGGTCGCGATGCTCTGACGGCCAGCGTATTTTCGAAGCTCAGTGGTTGGTGAGGCAGCGGGAGACGCTGTCCTGCCAGCCGGCGATGGCGGCCTTGCGTTCACCCGTTTCCATCGTCGGCTCGAAGCGGTGATCCCGCTTCCAGGTTGCGGCGAAACCGGCCTGGTCGGGCCAGAGGCCTGCGCGGGAGCCGGCAAGCCAGGCAGCGCCAAGAACCGTGGTTTCGAGCACGACGGGACGGTCGACCGGGGCTGCGAGAATGTCGGCGAGGCGCTGCATGGTCCAGTCGGAGGCGACCATACCGCCGTCGACGCGCAGAACCGTTTGCGAACTTGCGCCGGTCCAGTCCTTCTTCATCGCTTCCAACAGGTCGTGGGTCTGGTAGGCGACGCTTTCGAGCACGGCGCGGGCGAATTCGGCAGGGCCGGTGCCGCGTGTCAGGCCGAAGATGGCGCCTCTTGCATCCGGATCCCAATAGGGTGCGCCAAGGCCGGTAAAAGCCGGCACGAGATAGACGCGCTGGTTCGGATCGGCCTTGCTGGCGAGCGCATCGGTTTCCGAGGCGACCTTGACGAAGCCCATCTGGTCGCGGAGCCATTGGACGGCGGCACCGGCGATGAAGATCGAGCCTTCGAGCGCGTAAGTTGTCTTGCCGTTCAGACGATAGGCGATGGTGCTCAGCAGGCGGTTGGACGAGGTGACGCGGTCGGTGCCAGTGTTCAAAAGCGCGAAGCAGCCGGTGCCATAGGTGGATTTCATCATGCCGGGTTCGAAGCAGGCATTGCCGATGACGGCGGCCTGCTGGTCACCGGCGACGCCGAGGATCGGGATTTCCGCCCCGAGAATCGCCTTGTCGGTGATGCCGAAGTCGTCGGCGCAGTCCTTCACTTCCGGCAGCATGGCGCGCGGGATGTCGAGGATGGAGAGAAGCTCGTCGTCGAAGCGGTTTTCGCCGATGTCGTAGATCAGGGTGCGCGAGGCGTTGGTGGCGTCTGTGGCGTGGACCTTGCCGCCGGTCAACTTGTAAATGAGCCAGCTATCGACCGTGCCAAAGCAGATCTCGCCATTTTCGGCGCGGGCCTTCAGGCCGTCGACATTCTTCAGGAGCCAGGAGAGTTTGGTGCCGGAGAAATAGGGATCGAGCAGCAGGCCGGTCTTCTGGGTGAAAAGCGATTCCAGGCCCTTGTGCTTCAGCTCGTCACAGAAGCGGGCGGTGCGGCGGTCCTGCCAGACGATGGCGCGGTGGACCGGCTGGCCGGTCTGGCGATCCCAGACGACGACGGTCTCGCGCTGATTGGTGATGCCGATGGCGGTGATATCGGTAATGGCGATCTTGGCGGCGGTGAGAGCCTTGTCGATCGTTGCGAGGACACTCTGCCAGATCTCGTCCGCATCATGCTCGACCCAGCCGGAATCGGGAAAATGCTGGGTGAACTCCTGCTGGGCGACTCCCACGATATGCATCTCGTGATCGAAGATCATCGAGCGGGTCGAGGTCGTTCCTTGGTCGATGGCCAGAATGTAACCGCTCATCAGGCGCAAACTCCTTATGTGAAGAAGCCGGGGCGTAGTTGGCGCCCCGGCGATTGTCAATTCAGCGTCGATCGCCGGTAATTACTGCCAGCTCTTGACGAGTTCGTCGTAGTTGACGGTCATCGGCTTTTCTTTTTCCTCAGCGATCTTCAGCTGCGGAGCGAGATTGCCCTTGGCGACAGCATCGGCATTCCACTCTTCGAGGGTCTTTTCCTCGGCAAGTGCCGGACCGATGTCACCCTGGACGCCTGCCCGCTCAAGACGCTGCAGGACCTTTTCCTGCTCGGCGCAAAGCGAGTCCATGGCTTCCTGCGCGGTCTTTGCACCCGAGGATGCATCGCCGATCGCCTGCCACCACAGCTGTGCCAGCTTCGGATAGTCAGGAATGTTCGTGCCGGTCGGCGACCACTGGACGCGGGCCGGCGAACGGTAGAACTCGATCAGACCACCGAGCTTCGGCGCACGGTCGGTGAACGACTTGTGCTGGATCGTCGATTCGCGGATGAGCGTCAGGCCAACCTGGCTCTTCTTTACGTCCACGGTCTTCGAAGTGACGAACTGCGCATAGAGCCATGCGGCCTTGGCGCGGTCGTCAGGGGTCGACTTCATCAGGGTCCAGGAACCGACGTCCTGATAACCGAGCTTCATGCCATCCTTCCAGTAGACGCCGTGCGGGCTCGGCGCGAAACGCCACTTTGGCGTACCGTCGGCGTTGACGACGGCGAGGCCTTCCTTGACGAAGTCAGCCGTGAAGGCGGTGTAGGTGAACATCTGCTGGGCAACGTTGCCCTGGGCAGGCACCGGACCGGCTTCACCGAAGGTCATGCCCTGCGCTTCTGGCGGTGCATAGGCCTTCAACCAGTCGAGGTACTTCTGGATGGCGTAGACGGAAGCAGGGCCATTGGTATCACCACCACGGGCGACGCAAGAGCCGACCGGCTGGGACTTTTCGTTGACCTTGATGCCCCATTCGTCGACGGGCAGACCGTTCGGCAGGCCCTTGTCGCCGTTGCCGGCCATGGAGAGCCAGGCATCGGTAAAGCGCCAGCCGAGCGACGGGTCCTTCTTGCCGTAGTCCATGTGGCCGAAGACCTTCTTGCCGTCGATTTCGCGACCGGTGAAGAATTCGGCGATGTCCTCATAGGCAGACCAGTTGACGGGAACGCCGAGGTCGTAGCCGTACTTCGCCTTGAAGTCGGTCTTGTTCTTCTCGTCGTTGAACCAGTCATAGCGGAACCAGTAGAGGTTGGCGAACTGCTGGTCGGGCAGCTGGTAGAGGTCGCCATCCGGAGCCGTGGTGAACTTGGTGCCGATGAAGTCGTCGAGGTCGAGACCGGGATTGGTGACATCCTTGCCTTCGTTGGCCATCCACTTGGTCAGCGAGCGGGCCTGCTGGTAGCGCCAGTGGGTGCCGATCAGATCGCTATCGTTGACATAGGCGTCGTAGATGTTTTCGCCCGACTGCATCTGGGTCTGCAGCTTTTCGACGACGTCGCCTTCGCCGATCAGGTCGTGGGTGATCTTGATGCCGGTGATGGCGGTAAAGGCGGGTGCCAGAACCTTGGATTCATATTCATGCGTGGCGATGGTTTCGGAGACCACCTTGATTTCCATGCCGGCGAAGGGCTTCGCCGCATCGACGAACCACTGCAGTTCGGCTTCCTGGGCGGCACGGTCGAGGCTCGACATGTCGCCGATCTCGGTGTCCAGGAATTTCTTCGCCGCTTCCATGTCGGCGAATGCCACGCCGGTCATGGCGAGAAGCATCGTCGCCGTCGTCGTTAAAAGGTGCTTTCGCATAGTATCCTCCCTAAGGTTGCGATTGCCGAGTTTCCGTCGTCTGGATGGCAGCCTCCCGCCGCCATCCGCCGTTGTCTTGCTCTATACGTAGCGAAATACGCCGATGGCGTAGACCACGGACAAAGCGAGAGCCCACCACAGGTTCGGCCCAACGAGGCCGAGCCAAGCGAGATTGATGAAAGCTGATCCCAGCAGCGAGACGAAGAGCCGATCGCCGCGCGTCGTTTCAAAGCGCAGCACGCCAGTGCGCGGATTGCCGCCGGGTGAAAAATATTCCCAGACCGCCATCGAGACGATCAGGGTGAAGATCGCGATGAAGAAGAGCGCCGTCGGCAGCGTCCAGGCCATCCATGTGAAGTCCATTGAAGCCTCCTCAGACGCGGCCCAGGGCAAAGCCCTTGGCGATGTAGTTGCGGACGAAATAGATCACGAGTGCACCGGGGATGATGGTGAGCACACCGGCGGCTGCCAGCACGCCCCAGTCCATGCCCGAGGCCGAGACTGTACGCGTCATGATGGCGGCGATCGGCTTGGCGTCGGTGGTGGTGAGGGTGCGGGCAATCAGGAGCTCGACCCAGGAGAACATGAAACAGAAGAAGGCGGCGACACCTATGCCCGAGGCGATCAAGGGTATATAGATCTTCACGAAGAAGCGCGGGAAGGAATAGCCGTCAATATAGGCGGTTTCGTCGATTTCCTTCGGCACGCCGGACATGAAGCCTTCGAGGATCCAGACCGCCAGCGGCACGTTGAACAGGCAGTGAGCGAGTGCCACTGCGATATGCGTGTCGATCAGACCGAAGGCGGAATAGAGCTGGAAGAAGGGCAGCGCGAAGACGGCGGGCGGCGCCATGCGGTTGGTCAAGAGCCAGAAGAACAGATGCTTGTCGCCGAGGAAGCGGTAGCGGGAGAAGGCGTAAGCCGCCGGAAGGGCTGCAGCCACCGAGATCACCGTGTTCAGGCACACATAGATGATCGAGTTGATATAGCCCTTGTACCACGACGGATCGGTGAAGATCACGGCATAGTTGGCAAGCGTCGGATTGACCGGCCAGAGCGAAAGCGCCCCAGTGATCTCCGAATTCGTCTTGAAGCTCATGTTGACCAGCCAATAGATCGGCATGATCAGGAAGAGGATATAGATCGTCGGGATCAAGAACCCGAAGCGCGAACGATCGTCGGAATTGCTCATCGAATGCGCCTCCTTACTGGCTCTTGGCGTCGCTGACGGTCATCACGGTGTAGAAGACCCATGACATCAGCAGAATGATCAGGAAGTAGATGATGGACATGGCGGCTGCCGGACCAAGGTCGAACTGGCCGACGGCCATCTTGACGAGGTCGATCGACAAGAAGGTCGTGGAATTGCCCGGACCGCCGCCGGTGACGACGAAAGGCTCGGTGTAGATCATGAATGAGTCCATGAAGCGGAGCAGTACGGCGATCAGAAGCACACGCTTCATCTTCGGCAGCTGGATATAGCGGAAGACGGAGAGGCGCGAGGCACCGTCGATCTTGGCTGCCTGATAATAGGCGTCCGGGATCGAGACGAGGCCTGCATAGCAGAGCAGCACGACGAGGCTGGTCCAGTGCCAGACATCCATGGCGATGACCGTGATCCAGGCATCGACCGGATCCTGGGTCAGGTTGTAGTCGATGCCCATGGCATTCAGCGTGTAGCCGAGGAAGCCGATGTCGACGCGGCCGAAGACCTGCCAGATGGTTCCGACGACGTTCCACGGAATAAGGAGCGGCAGCGCCATCAGCACGAGGCAGACGGGCACGCCCAAACCCTTTTTCGGCATGTTGAGCGCAATCAGGATGCCGAGGGGAACTTCGATCGCCAGGATGATCATCGAGAAGATCATGTTGCGGCCGAGCGCATTCCAGAAGCGGTCCGAAGACAGGATCTCCGTGAACCAGTCCGTGCCGGCCCAGAAAAACTCGTTGTTGCCGAAGGTATCCTGCACGGAATAGTTCACCACGGTCATCAGCGGGATGACGGCCGAGAAGGCCACCAGCAGCAGGACCGGGATGACCATGAACCAGGCCCTGTTGTTCCAGGTCTTTTCCATCGTCAGCCCTCCAAACCTACGCGCCAGGAATCGGCGAAGATGCCGATGCCTGCGGGGTCGAACGTGATTTTCGGATCGGTCGGAACCTCGGCGTTTTCCGAGATGACGATTGACAGTGGCTGGTCACAGAAGCGGGCGCGGACGATCTTCTGACGGCCGATATCCTCGACCTTGGAAACCGTGACGGGCATCCCTTCGCGGCCGAGACGAACGAATTCCGGGCGAATGCCGAGTTCGATCTTCGACGGATTGCCGAGCTTAGGTGCGCCGGAAAGTGCAATCGCCTGGTCACCGACGGTTGCCGTTGCGCCATTGATCTTAGCCGGCATGACATTCATGCCCGGCGAGCCGATGAAGTAACCGACGAAGGTGTGGCTCGGGCGTTCGAACAGTTCGGCCGGCGTGCCGATCTGGACGATCTGGCCGTCATACATGACGACGACCTTGTCGGCGAAGGTGAGCGCTTCGGTCTGGTCGTGGGTGACATAGACCATTGTGAAGCCGGACTGGCGGTGCAGACGCTTGAGCTGTGAGCGCAGCACCCATTTCATATGCGGATCGATGACGGTCAACGGTTCGTCGAAGAGGATGGCGTTGACATCGGAGCGGACAAGGCCGCGACCGAGCGAGATCTTCTGCTTCTGGTCGGCCGTCAGTCCTTGCGCCTGTTTGCGTGCCATGGGCTGGAGATCGATCATGTCGAGGATTTCGTTCACCCGACGGTTCACCTGGTCTTCCGGCACATGGCGGTTGCGCAAGGGGAAGGCCAGATTGTCGTAGACGCTCATGGTGTCGTAAACGACCGGGAACTGGAAGACCTGGGCGATGTTGCGCGCCTGGGTCGGCAGGTTCGTCACGTCCACGCCGTCGAATTCGATGCGTCCGTCAGACGGATGCAGCAGGCCTGAGATGATATTGAGAAGGGTTGTCTTGCCACAACCGGAGGGGCCAAGAAGCGCGTAAGCACCGCCGTCATCCCATTCGTGGTGGACTTCTTTCAGGGCATAGTCTCCGGCCGCACGGGCTGCCGGCGTGTAGGCGTGGCGGATATGGTCGAGATTGATGCGCGCCATGTCGGTCCTCCCTCACGCTGCCAGTTCGGGCGAGACACCGAGGGCACGGCCCTCGGCACCGAAGGCCATCAGGTGTCGGATGTCGACATAGACGTCGATTTCCCGGTCGGGTTCGATGTCGTGGATGCCATGCTCCAGGCTGACCCAGCGGGCATTGCCATATTCAACGTGGATGAAGCTCTCGGAGCCGGCGATTTCCGAGACCAGGGTGCGCGCCCGTAGGGCAACGGAGCCTGCAGGCGCCGCCAATGACAGGTGGTGCGGATGGAATGCGATGGTGACGGCACCATCCGGAATGCCCGCCAGATGAGCCGGCACGGAAAGAACTGGTTTTCCGTCGCGCTGAAACTGATTGCCGGCCTTGACCACGTCGAGCGTATTCAGCGGCGGATCTGCAAAGATGCGGGCAGAAGCGAGATCCGCCGGCTTGCGATAAACCGAGATGGTGCTGCCGAACTGCGTGATGCGGCCTTCGCTGAGGGTTGCGGTATTGCCGCCCAGCAGCAGGGCTTCCGAGGGCTCCGTGGTGGCATAGACGAAGATGGCGCCTGACTCGGCGAAGATCTTCGGCAGTTCCTCGCGCAGTTCCTCGCGCAGCTTGTAGTCGAGATTGGCGAGAGGCTCATCGAGCAGGACGAGATTGGCCTTCTTGACAATGGCGCGGGCAAGCGCCGTGCGCTGCTGCTGGCCGCCGGACAGGCTGAGCGGCGTGCGATCAAGATAGGGGGTAAGCCGAAGCAGATCGGCCGCCTTGCGGACTTCACGATCGATCGTCGCCTGATCGACGCCCTTGACCCGCATCGGTGAAGCAATGTTCTCGTAGACCGTCAGTGCTGGATAATTGATGAACTGCTGGTAGACCATGGCGATCTGGCGCTTCTGCACCGGTACGCCCGTCACATCGACGCCATCGAATACGATGCTGCCGGAGGTGGGCTTATCGAGGCCAGCCATCAGCCGCATCAGCGAGGTCTTGCCCGAAAGCGTGGGTCCGAGCAGGACGTTCAGCGTTCCCCGCTGCAACGTCAGATCGGTCGGGTGAATGTGATACTCCACCCCCACCTGTTTCGAGACTTTACGCAGTTCCAACATGTTTCCTCGGGCCTCCTCCAAACCGTCGGTCTTCTTAAGTGATGGCCCTCAAGCCGCAGCCATCAATTCCATATAGCCTTCCAGCCCTTCCGCCTCCTCCGGCGTCAGGAACAAGCCCTGCTTCGTTCGCCGCCACAGCACATCCTCTGCCGTGACCGCCCATTCGCGCTCGATCAACCAGCGGACTTCCGCCTCGTAAAGTGTGCCGCCGAAATAGCGACCCAGATCCTCGATCGTCCGGGTGGCGCCGAGAATGGCATGGGCATCTGTACCGTAACAGCGGATCAGCCGCTCGGCGTGTGCCCGTTGCAGGAACGGATAGGCCTTGAGCAACTTCTCGACGGCGGCATCGAACGCGGTCACGCCGAAATCGCCGCCAGGCAAACGGCTGCCGGCCGTCCACGATGCGCCCTTTGCGCCGATTGTCTCAGCAATTTTTTCAAGCGCATGCTCGGCGAGCCGGCGATAGGTTGTCAGCTTGCCACCAAAGACGTTCAGCAGAGGCGCATCCCCCTCATTGCCTTCGATCTTCAACACATAGTCGCGCGTCGCTTCCTGGGCCTTGGAGGCACCATCATCGAAGAGAGGGCGAACGGCCGAATAGCTCCAGACGATATCGCCTGGTACGATGGGCTCCCGGAAATACTCGCTCGCCGCGCCGCAGAGATAGTTCACCTCTTCGGGGCTGATTCGAACATCCTTGGGATCATCGGTGTAATCCCGGTCGGTGGTGCCAATCAGGGTGAAATCGCGCTCATAGGGAATGGCGAAGATGATGCGATTGTCCGGGTTCTGGAAGAAGTAGGCGCGCGCATCGTTGAACTTCTTCTTCACGATGATGTGGCTGCCCTGCACCAGGCGGACATTGTGGACATTGTTGCGGCCAAAGGCGCCGGCCAGGACCTGGTCCACCCAGGGGCCGGCGGCATTGACCAGCATGCGGGCGCGGTGGGTCGAAACCGAGCCGTCGCCCTTGCGGGTGGTGACAATCCAGACGCCATCCTCACGTTTTGCCGAGGTAACGCGTGAGCGGCTGAGGATGGTGGCGCCACGAATTTCGGCGTCGCGAGCGTTGAGCACGACCATGCGGGCATCATCGACCCAGCCGTCGGAATATTCGAACGCCTTGGAGAAGATCGGTTTCAGCGGCTTGCCGGCGGGATCGCGACGCAGGTCGAGCGTGCGGGTCGCAGGCAGAAGCTTGCGACCGCCCAGATGATCATAAAGGAACAAGCCGAGACGGATCAGCCAGGCCGGACGTATGCCGCCCTTCTGGAAAGGCAGGACGAAGCGCAGCGGCCAGATGACATGGGGGGCCATTGCCCAGAGTACTTCGCGCTCCATCAGCGCTTCGCGCACCAGGCGAAATTCATAATGCTCGAGATAACGCAGGCCGCCATGGATCAGCTTTGTGGCGCCGGATGAGGTGCCGGAGGCGAAATCGTTCATTTCGGCCAGGGCGACAGAGTAGCCACGGCCGGCCGCGTCGCGCGCGATCCCGCATCCGTTGATACCGCCACCGATCACAAAGAGATCGTAGATAGGCTGCCCTGACATCTTTCCTCCGAGTTTTCGCAGTGCAGCATTTGCTGCAATAGCGAAAGCATGAATATCTAATTCGAAATTTAAACGAATGTCAAACGAAAGTTAAGAGATGTCTGGTTGATCCTCGACGGCTGCGGTTTCGATCAATTTAACGTCGTTCTCGGCGCAAATGGAGCGGATGCTACCCGAGGGACAGTGATCGGTAATAAACGTCTGAACCTGCGATATATGGCCGATTCGCACGGGCGCGGTGCGTTCGAATTTGGAGGCATCGGAGACCAGAATGACATGGCGCGCATTGGCGATGATGGCCTGCGCAACTTTCACTTCGCGGAAATCGAAATCAAGCAGCGCACCATCCTCGTCGATGGCAGATACGCCGATGACGGCAAAATCCACCTTGAACTGACGAATGAAATCAACCGCCGCCTCGCCGACGACACCGCCATCCGACCCACGCACGACGCCGCCTGCGATGACCACCTCGATGGACGGGAAAACGCGCAAGCGATTGGCAACATTGATGTTGTTTGTGATGACCATCAGCTCTCTATGGTCGACAAGGGCGTCACCCACGGCTTCCGTGGTCGTGCCGATGTTGATGAAAAGGGAGGAATTGTCGGGGATAAGCTCGGCCGCGGCCCTGCCAATCGCCTGTTTCTCCGTTGCGGCCATTGACCGGCGAGCTTCGTATTTGACGTTTTCGTTTCCGCTCGGGAAAACCGCACCGCCATGGATGCGGTTCAGCGCCCTGATATCGCAGAGGTCATTGAGATCCTTGCGAATCGTCTGCGGCGTGACCGCAAAGCGGGCCGCCAATTCGTCAACGAGAACACGGCCCTGCTCCTTGGCAAGAGCCATGATTTCCGTCTGTCGGGCCGAAAGCAGCATCTCCATCCCCTACTCTTTCGTTTTTTCTTCAACCTAAGACAAAACGAACTAAGGGCAACAGAAATCTCAAAGGGACTCAGCGCCGTCTCAGAAGCAGGATGAAGGAGAGGCCGCCGACCAGCCCGGTGATGACGCCGATGGGAACGTCTTCCGGTGCCATGATGGTGCGGGAGACGACATCCGCAAGGATGAGCACGATGGCGCCAACGAGAGCGGACAGCGGGATGACGCGGACATTGTCGCTTCCACCTGTGAGGCGGACGAAATGGGGAACCAGGAGTCCGACGAAGCCGATGGCGCCGGAAAAGGCAACCATCACGCCGGTCAGCAACGCCGTGACGATGAAGAGTTCGGCTCGGAAGCGGGCGACCGGCACGCCGAGGGTCGCGGCGGTTTCATCGCCCATGGCCAGCGCATTGATTTCGCGGGCGCGCAGCACGAGGAAGAGAAGGCAGGTGGCGAGCGTTCCGGCTGGATAGATGAGATGGCCCCATTCGGCGAGGCCGAGGCCGCCGAGCATCCAGAAGATGACGGTGTGGGCAGCACGGGGATCGCCGAGGAAGATGGCGAGATTGCCGAGCGACGTGGCGATAAAGGCGACCGCGACACCCGACAGGACGAGCCGATCCGGTGCTGCGCCTGTCATGCGGGTGACCGTGACCACGGCCATGGTGGCCGCGAGCGCGCCGGCAAAGGCAAAAAGCGGCACGGTGATGGTGCCGAAGATCAGGCCGGTGTGCAGCAGCGCGACGATGGCGCCCAGCGCGCCGCCCGAGGACACGCCGAGCAGATGCGGATCGGCGAGCGGATTGCGGGTGATCGACTGAAGGACTGCGCCGACGACGGCAAGACCTGCGCCAACAAGGGCGGCCAGCAGCACGCGGGGAAGGCGCACCTCCCAGACGATGCTCTCGCGGCCAGCCGACCAGGTTTGCTCGAAGAGGTCGGGCGCGACATGGTGGCCGAGGATCGACCAGACCATGCCGACGGGAATTCGCGCCGATCCGAGCGAGACGCCAAGGGTGACGCAGAGGAAAAGCAGGCCGAGTGGGCCAACCGTCCAGAGCAAGATCCTGCTGCCGCGCATTGCGTTCCTGTTTTTCTGAATACTGGTCGGTCCGCTGGCGGCTCCGGGGCGTGGCCCCGGAGCCGCCGACCGGATTACATGTTGCGCGGGTGGAAGGCGTCGGCGAGGCGTTCGATCGCGCCGACATTGCGCGGCCCGGGCGTCGCCTCGACATAGGCGAGCACGACGAATCGATCAGCCTTGACTGCATCGAGATTCTTGAAGGCCGGGCTCTCCTTCATGAAGGCGATCTTCTGTTCGGCGGTCACGTCGCCGTAATCGACGATGACGATAACCTGCGGATTGCGGTCGATGACCGGCTCCCAGGAGACTTCGGTCCAGCTTTTTTCGACATCGTCCATGATGTTGATGCCGCCGGCGGCTTCGATCATGGCAGTCGGGATGCCGAAGCGGCCGGAGGTGAAGGGCTTTTCGTTGCCGGAATCATAGACGAAGACGCGGACCGGCTCCTTGATCGTGCCGATACGCTCCTGGATCTTTGCCAGCTCGGCCTTGTAGCCTGATACCAGCGCCTCGGCCCGATCTTCTACGCCGAAGATACGGCCGAGGTTCAGCAGATCGACGAACATATCGTCCATGGTCGGCTTGGCCTTGGCCATGATGTGGCTGCAGGATTCGGTCAGCTCATAGACCTTGATGCCGAAGGGGCTCAGCGTCTCGGGTGTTACCTCGCCACCGACCTTCATGCCGTAGTTCCAGCCGGCGAAGTAGAAGTCGGCATCCGCCTCAAGTAGGACTTCCTTGCTGGGATATTTCGGCGAGAGCTCGGGCAGCTCCTTGACGCCTTCGCGCAGGGTCGCGTCGAGGGTCTTCCAGCCGGAGATACCGGTATATCCCACCATGCGGTCCTGCAGTTTCAGGGCCAGCATCATCTCGGTGAGGTTCACGTCGTTGGAGACGGCACGCTTAGGCGCTTCCTCGAAGGTGACATCGCGATTGCAGCTCTTGACCGTCACGGGAAAGGCAGCGGCAGCCGATGCGGCGAGAACGGCCGCAACAAGGGTAGTGAGAGACAGAAGGCGGGGGGTGAACATGGTCGTCCTTTCGAAATCAGGAACTGGCAAGGGAAAATGAAAAGCGGGAGGGACCGGCGCCGGCCATTCGCTGGCGCTCGGCGAGGACGCCGAAGGTGCCGGAGATGGCGTGATCGGTCAGAACCTCGTCCGGATGACCGAAACCCGTCATGCGGCCCGACTGCATCAAGGCAACATGGGTGGCAAAATCGGCTGCGAGATTGATGTCGTGCAGGCTGGTGACGATGGTCAGCCGCAGAGTGGCGAGCAGAGCCAGGATCTCCAACTGGTGGCGGATGTCGAGATGATTGGTCGGCTCATCGAGAACGACGATTTCCGGGTTCTGGGCAAGCGCCCGCGCCACGAGCACGCGCTGCTTTTCACCGCCGGACAGCGTGGAAAACTGGCGACCGGCAAGGCTGAGCAGATCCAGATGCTCCAGCGCATGGCGCGCGGCGTCGCGGTCGCCCTCCGTCCAGCCGGCGAGGCCTTCGCGCCAGGGAACGCGGCCCATCAGAACGACGTCCTGCACGGTGAAGGGAAAATCTGCCGGCATTTCCTGTAAGACGACGGCGACCCGGCGGGCGACCTGACGGGGCGTCAAATGGGCGATATCCTGGCAGTCGACCTCCACCCTGCCCTCAAGCGGCGCAACACCACGATAGAGGCAGCGCAAAAGTGTCGTCTTGCCGGCACCGTTCGGGCCGACGATCGCGAGGCGATCGCCGCCCTCGATGGCAAAGGAAACTTCGCGCAGCAGAAAATGGGATGGCTTCGGACCCCAGCCGAGGCTGACCGCCCGCAGAGAAATACCCTTGGTGTCACAGCTCATCGGGCAGCGCTCCCCGTCAGGGATGCCGAATATGAAAGCGTCACGCGTTGTGTGCTGCGCTCATCGCTGCTGATGCCCGGCATGCTTTTCCTCCGCAGGATTTCTCCGGAGGCAAAATGGCACCCATGAACGCGCGCCAGAGGCGCGGTTTGCAAGCCAGTTCGTATCCATCGGAACACCCCGTCCGCTACGTTTTTCAATCATCTGACGGCAGGTCTCCTGGCTCGCGAATATCTGTCATCCATCTGCCTTCCCACGATCACTCGCAGTGGCCCGGCGCTTTCGCGCCGCGAGAATGGACGACAATCCGCTTACAGTTGCGGGGGCAGCCACGGTCTTGGTCCCTTATGGGTCTTCCGCACCGTGTTCCCTATTAATCCCCTCGGAGTCATCCGGTGGGGGAACCGTCCCCTCCTGCATAGAGCCTCCCCGACGGAGTGGTCAAGCAAGATCCTGCACTCGGGTTTCGATATGTAATAACGTTACATATGTCAACTGAGTTCGACGAAGGATTTGTGGGATCCTGGAAAATCAATCCGGAACCAATGCGTGGCGAGATGGGGGGCCTGCGGGTGCGAGAACCGGAAATTGAAGGCTGTTCCACCGCGACGGAACAAACGGAACATGTGTTCGTTTTAGGATCACATTCTTCCCCCAACCTCCCCCGGAAGCCCTAAGGCTTTCACCTCGATCCCGCTCCGGCGGGATCATTTTTATCTGGCGGGCCGCAAAGCGGTAATCTCCCGAGTAGCACCCGTTTACTGGCTCGCTTGCCCCCACCTCTGGCGAGATTTGACAGCGCCCTGCAAAATTGGCAGCACTGTTGCCACGATGCGGAGGAGAATTCATGGCACGCCGGAGCGAGGGGCAGACAAGGCTGGATGATGCCGCGCGGGCGGGATGGCTCTATTATGTCGCCGGCCGGACGCAGGACGAGATTGCCGCGCTGATGGGCATCTCGCGGCAGAGTGCGCAGCGGCTGGTCTCCCTGTCGATCGCCGAGCGGCTGATCAAGGTTCGGCTTGACCATCCTATCGCCGCCTGCCTTGAGCTCGCCGAAGAGCTGAAAGCCCGATATGGGTTGCGGCAGGTGGAAATCGTGCCGTCCGATCCCGGATCGGAATCGGCTACGGTGGGCGTTGCCGAAGCAGGTGCGGCCGAACTGGAGCGCTGGCTCAAGCAATCCGACCCGCTGGTGATCGCCATGGGGACGGGCCGCACGCTGCGCGCCATGATCGACCAGCTGTCACCGATGGAATGTCCGCAGCACAAGATCGTTTCTCTGACGGGCAATATCAGCCCGGATGGGTCGGCGGCCTATTTCAACGTCATCTTCTCGATGGCAGACGCGATCAAGGCGCCGCATTTTCCAATGCCCCTACCGGTCATCGTCTCCTCCCCAGAGGAGAAAGTCCTGCTTCACGCCCAGCCGCTGGTCGCCCCCACAATTGCGCTCGGCCAGAAATCGGATGTGACCTTTGTCGGCGTCGGCGAAATGGCTGTGACGGCGCCGCTTCTCGTTGACGGCTTCCTCAACCGCGACGAGATGGAGGACCTTCTCGCCGCTGGTGCGGTGGGAGAGATCTGCGGCTGGATCTTTGGTGCGGATGGGAAACTTCTCGACCATCCGGTCAACAACCGTGTTGCCAGCCTGAACATTCCCTCCCGGGAGAGCTCAACCGTCATCGGCATGGCGCGCGGCAAACGCAAGCACGCCGCCATCCTCGCCGCGGTCAAGGGCGGACACATCAATGGCCTGATCACGGATGAGGAAACTGCCCGGCTGCTGCTGAAGCGCTGACGTTTCCGATTTTTTTCTCTCGTAATTTGAATGGCTTGAGCTTTTTCTGCGGCGTTGCAGCAATGAATGTCGCTTGACTTTGCACGCGCCATAAATGAGTAATTGCCCATGAGCAAAGCGAATGCTCATTTTTCTTCTGGGAGGAAGACATGACATTGAAGACGATTCTGCTGGGCGCCTGCTCAGCGCTGGCGCTTGCCGGCATGGCCTCGGCCGAAACCCTGACGATTGCGACCGTGAACAACGGCGACATGATTCGCATGCAGGGACTGACGAGTGATTTCACCACCAAGAACCCTGACATCCAGGTTGAGTGGGTCACGCTCGAAGAAAACGTCCTGCGTGAACGCGTCACCACTGACATCGCCACCAAGGGCGGCCAGTATGACGTGATGACGATCGGCACCTATGAAGTTCCGATCTGGGCCAAGCAGAATTGGCTTCTGCCGCTCGACAATCTCGGCGCAGACTACGATGCCGCCGACATCATCCCGGCAATCGCTGGCGGTCTGACCGTTGACAGCAAGCTCTATGCCGCACCGTTCTACGGCGAAAGCTCGTTCATCATGTACCGCAAGGACCTGATGGAAAAGGCCGGATTGACAATGCCCGACGCCCCGACCTGGGACTTCGTGGCCGACGCTGCCCGCAAGATGACTGACCGCGCCACCGGCGTGAACGGCATCTGCCTTCGCGGCAAGGCCGGCTGGGGCGAGAATATGGCGTTCCTGACCGCCATGTCCAACTCGTTCGGCGCACGCTGGTTCGACGAAGCCTGGAAGCCACAGTTCGACCAGCCCGAATGGAAGGCAACGCTCGACTTCTACGTCAACCTGATGAAGGACGCAGGCCCGGTTGGCGCTTCCTCCAACGGCTTCAACGAGAACCTGGCGCTGTTCCAGCAGGGCAAGTGCGGCATGTGGATCGACGCAACGGTAGCGGCATCCTTCGTGTCCAACCCGAAGGACTCCACCGTCGCCGACAAGGTTGCTTACGCGCTCGCCCCCGATACCGGTCTCGGCAAGCGTGGCAACTGGCTCTGGGCATGGTCGCTGGCCGTTCCGGCCGGCACGCAGAAGGCAGAGGCCGCTCAGAAATTCGTCTCCTGGGCAACCAGCAAGGCCTATCTTGAGCTCGTCGCTTCCAAGGAAGGCTGGGCCAACGTTCCTCCGGGCACGCGCTCCTCGCTCTACGCAAACCCCGAGTACCAGAAAGCCGCTCCTTTTGCGAAGATGACGCTCGACTCGATCAATGCTGCCGACCCGACCAAGCCGACCGTAAAGCCCGTGCCTTATGTCGGTGTCCAGTTCGTCGCCATTCCTGAATTCCAGGGCCTTGGCACGACCGTCGGCCAGCTCTTCTCGGCGGCTCTTGCCGGCCAGATGAGCGTTGACGACGCGCTGAAGCAGGCACAGGACGTCTCGACCGCGACCATGACGGAAGGCGGCTACATCCAGTAGTCTTCCCGGAGATGAGAGCAGGGCCGACGTCAACCAGACCGGCCCTGCTTCGACCGCCCTGAACGGGCGCAAGTCTCTCTCAATGTCTGGAACGCGTAAAAGTCATGGCTGGCAGCGGCCTTGCGACGGTTTCAGGCGTATCGGCATGACGGTTTAAAAGCAGCAAGAGACCGAACGGTCCAGATCAATCGGGAGGGAACCATGGCCACGCGACAGACCCAAACGCTTGCCAGGCTGATGATGGCACCATCCGTGGTGCTGCTGTTCATCTGGATGATCGTGCCGCTTGGCTTCACTCTGTGGTTTTCGTTCCAGCAGTACAATCCGCTGAACCCGATCCGGGACGGCTTTGTCGGCTTTGCCAACTACGCACTGTTCTATTCAAACCCCGCCTTCCTCTATTCGATCATCAATACGCTGCTGATCGTCGCCAGCGTCCTTCTGATCACCGTTATCGGCGGCATCCTCCTCGCCATGCTGCTCGACCAGCCGATCTTCGGCCAGGGCATCGTGCGCATCCTGGTGATCTCGCCGTTCTTCGTCATGCCGCCGGTTGCGGCACTCGTCTGGAAGAACATGATCATGCACCCGAGCTACGGGGTGTTTGCCGACATTTCCCGCTTTCTCGGGCTCCAACCGGTGGACTGGTTTGCGCAGTATCCCTTGTTTTCGGTCATCATCATCGTGGCCTGGCAGTGGCTGCCCTTTGCGACTCTGATCCTGCTGACGGCGCTGCAATCGCTCGATGGCGAGCAGATGGAAGCGGCCGAAATGGATGGCGCAGGTTTCCTTTCGCGCTTCTGGCATCTGACGCTGCCGCATATGTCACGGGCGATCACCGTGGTCATCCTGATCCAGACGATCTTCCTTTTGGCCGTCTACGCGGAAATCCTCGTCACCACCAATGGCGGCCCCGGCTACGCCTCCACCAACCTGCCCTTCCTGGTCTACCAGAAGGCCTCGCTCGAATTCAAAATCGGCCAGGCATCCGCTGGGGGCATCATCGCCGTCATCCTTGCCAATATCGTCGCCTTCTTCGCCATGCGCGCGGTCGGCAAGAACCTGGACCGCTAAGCGGGAACGAGAGGACACGTCAATGGCACGCGCTATCAGCACGAAACGCAAGGCAGTCTTCACGGTCGCCGCCTGGATCGTCGCCCTGATCATCTTCTTCCCGATCCTCTACACGATCATCACGTCGTTCAAATCGGAAACCGAGGCGATTGCCGGGTTTAACCTGATCCCGTCGGGCACGTTCGAAAGCTATGCGGAGGTTCAGGGGCAGTACAACTACTTCAAGCCCTTCATGAATTCGGTGATCCTGTCGGTGGGCTCCACCCTGCTCGCCCTGCTGATCGCCATACCCGCCGCCTGGTCCATGGCCTTTTCGCCGGGCAAGCGGACCAAGGACATCCTGATGTGGATGCTGTCCACCAAGATGATGCCGGCCGTTGCCGTGCTGTTTCCGATGTACCTGATCTTCCGCAATCTCGGACTGCTGGATAGCCGCATTGGCCTGACCGTCATGCTGACGATGATCAACCTGCCGATCGTCGTGTGGATGCTCTACACCTACTTTCGAGAGATCCCTTCCGAAATCCTGGAAGCCGCCCGCATGGACGGAGCGTCGCTGTGGAACGAGATCGTCTATGTGCTGACGCCGATGGCCGTTCCCGGCATCGCATCGACCATGCTGCTCAATATCATTCTCGCCTGGAACGAAGCCTTCTGGACGATCCGTCTGACGGCCACCGACGCGGCACCGTTGACGGCCTTCATCAGCTCGTTCTCCAGTCCTCAAGGGCTGTTCTGGGCCAAGCTTTCCGCTGCCTCGACGCTCGCCATCGCCCCGATCCTGATCATGGGCTGGTTCAGCCAAAAGCAACTCGTGCGCGGCCTGACATTCGGCGCTGTGAAATAATGAAGTCGGCATTCCGGTAAGCGGGCCAATAAGCCGAAACGGCTACGGGGAGAAAACAAGATGGGTAATATCGTTCTCAACAAGGTCACGAAATCCTTCGGAGCGACCACTGTCATTCCGGGCATCGACCTGGAGATCAAGGAAGGCGAATTCGTCGTCTTCGTCGGCCCCTCCGGCTGCGGAAAATCTACCCTCTTGCGCCTGATCGCCGGGCTGGAAGACACCACGACAGGCCATATCGTGATCGACGGCCGCGATGTCACCGACGAAGCACCCGCGAAGCGCGGTCTGGCGATGGTGTTCCAATCCTATGCCCTCTATCCGCACATGAGCGTGCGAAACAACATCGCCTTCCCGTTGAAGATGGCCAAACTCGACCCCGCCACCATCGACAAGAAGGTGACGGACGCGGCCCGGGTGCTGAACCTCACCAATTACCTCGACCGTCGTCCGGGCCAGCTCTCCGGCGGCCAGCGCCAGCGCGTGGCGATTGGCCGGGCGATCGTGCGCGAACCCTCCGCCTTTCTGTTCGACGAACCCCTATCCAACCTCGATGCGTCGCTTCGCGGCACCATGCGGCTCGAAATCAGCGAGCTGCACCAGCAGCTGAAGACGACGATGATCTACGTTACCCATGATCAGGTCGAGGCCATGACCATGGCCGACAAGATCGTGGTGTTGAACTCCGGCCATATCGAGCAGGTCGGGTCGCCGCTCGAACTTTACAACAAGCCAGACAACATCTTCGTTGCCGGTTTCATCGGCTCACCGCGCATGAACTTCGCCACGGGCGAGATGGCCGCGCCCTACAATGCCCACACGATCGGGTTCCGTCCAGAACACGTCAAGCTCTCCGCAGAGGAAGGCACATGGCCCGGCGTGGTCGGTGTTGCCGAACATCTGGGCTCCGACACCTTCCTGCATGTGAACGTCGACAAGATCGGCATGGTGACCGTACGCACCAGCGGCGACTTCCCCGTCTCCCATGGCGACAAGGTGTTCATCACGCCCGATCCTGCTCGCATCCATCGCTTCAATGACAAGGGACTGGCCCAATGACTGGCAGACTGAACGGAAAATCGGCAATCATCACGGGATCGGCCCGCGGCATCGGTCGCGCCTTTGCCGAGGCTTATGTGCGCGAGGGCGTAAAAGCCGTTGCCATTGCCGACATCGATTTCGACCGCGCCTCGGCGACGGCTGCGGAAATCGGTTCGGCTGCCTATGCCGTAAGGATCGACGTATCGAGCCAGGATTCGATCGAGGCAGCTGTGGCCGCCTGCGTCGAGCGGGCCGGCGGTATCGACATCCTCGTCAACAATGCTGCGATCTTCGATCTGGCTCCGATCGTGGAGATCACGCGGAAGAGCTATCAGCGGGTCTTCGACATCAATGTCGGTGGGTGCCTGTTCACGCTGCAGGCCGTGGCCAAACAGATGATCGCCCAGGGGCGTGGAGGCAAGATCATCAACATGGCGAGCCAGGCGGGTCGCCGGGGTGAAGCGCTGGTCGGCGTATACTGCGCCTCCAAGGCTGCCGTCATCTCGATCACGCAATCGGCCGGTCTCGATCTCATCAAGCATGGCATCAATGTCAACGGTATCGCGCCGGGCGTCGTCGGCAGCGAGATGTGGGACGAGGTGGATGCGCTGTTTGCCAAATACGAAAATCGGCCGCTGGGCGAAAAGAAGAAACTCGTCGGCGAGGCGGTCCCCTTCGGCCGCATGGGCCGGGCTGAAGACCTGGCCGGTATGGCGGTCTTCCTCGCCTCCGCCGAGGCCGAATACATCGTGGCGCAGACCTACAATGTCGACGGCGGCAACTGGATGAGCTGACGGCCCGCGAGGCCGCGCTCCGAGCCAAGGAACAGATCATGACGACCAGACTTTCGCTAGCCAATCTCGCCGACATCTCGGCCAAGGCCTCGGTGCCCTCCTATCCGCGCGAGGACATCAAACCCGGCATCCTGCATTTCGGCGTCGGGAATTTCCATCGGGCCCATATGGCGGTCTATCTGCACGAGCTGTTCAATCAGGGCCGTGATCTCGACTGGGGCATCATCGGCGCCGGCGTCATGCCGTCTGACCAGAAGATGCGCGACACGCTGAAGGCGCAGGATTTCCTGACAACTGTGGTCGAGCAAGACATCACACGGTCGGCGGCAACCGTAACCGGGCCGATGCTGGACGTGATCACCGCGCCGGACTTCGATCGCATCATCGAGACCGTGGCGGATCCTGCCATCCGCATCGTCTCGATGACGATCACGGAAGGTGGCTATTTCATCGATCCGGCCACCGGCAAGTTCGATCCCACCCATCCGGCGATCGTTGCCGATGCGCGAAACCCGGATGCGCCGAAGACCGTGTTCGGCCTGATCATTGCGGGGCTGAAGGTCCGGCGGGCGGCGGGGCATCCCCCCTTCACCGTCATGTGCTGCGACAACATTCCGGGCAATGGCGAGGTGACCGAGGCGACGCTGTGCGGGCTGGCCCAGCTCTCCGACCCGGAATTCGCGCACTGGATCCACGAGAATGTCGCCTTCCCGAATGCCATGGTCGACCGCATCACGCCGGCCACGGGGCAACGAGAAATCGACTTGACCCGGGACAATTACGGAATTGAAGACGGCTGGCCGGTCTTCTGCGAGGAATTCAAGCAATGGGTTCTGGAGGACAAGTTTCCGCTGGGGCGGCCAGCGCTCGAGGCGGTCGGCGTTACCTTCGTGGCCGATGTCGCGCCCTATGAGCTGATGAAGCTCAGGATCCTAAACGGTGGCCATGCAGCGATCGCCTATCCGGCAGCGCTTCTCGACATTCACTTCGTGCACGAGGCGATGGAACACCCGCTGATCCGCGCCTTCCTGTCGAAGCTTGAAAACGAAGAGATCATTCCCGTCGTGCCGCCGGTCCCGGACACCAGTCTGCAGGACTATTTCAGCTTGATCGAGAACCGGTTCGCCAATCCGAAGATCGGAGACACGATACCGCGCCTGGCCCAGGATGGCTCCAACCGGCAGCCGAAGTTCATTCTGCCGTCGACGACCGATCGGCTGGCCAAGGGTCTGGACGTGCAGGGGCTGGCGCTGGTTTCGGCGCTCTGGTGCCGCTATTTCGAAGGCACCAGCGACGGCGGCAAGGACATCGCCTTCAACGATCCCAGTGCAGAACGGCTGCATGCCGCTGCTCTTGCATCTCGATCCGATCCGATGGCCTTTATCGGCCTAGGTGACATCTTCGGATCGGTGGGGAGCGATCCCCGTTTCCAGGCGCGATTCAACCAGGCGATCGGCAGCTTGCGGAGCCAGGGGACGGCCGTTACGCTCCAGCGTTATATTGACGGAACCCTTGCAAGCTGAATGGACATGGACCCGCAGCCGATCAGCCTCGTGATCTTCGATTGTGACGGGGTCCTTGTGGACAGCGAACCGATTGCGCTGGAAGTGCTGGTCGATGCGCTGGCCCTCAAGGGGATTGTCATGGATGCCGAGGGTGCGGCGGAGCGCTTTCTGGGGCGCAGCATCGCATCCATGGCCGATGTCGTGCGGCAGGAGTTCGGGGTCGAGATAGACCAGGAGTTTCTGCGGCAGATGCGCGAAGCGCTCTATGCGCGGTTTCAACAGGAATTACAGCCGATCGCCGGGATCAAACGGGTCGTAACCACGCTGAAAGAGCGAGGTATAGGCTGGTGCGTCGCCTCATCGAGCCAGCGGGAGCGGATCGAATTGTCGCTGGCGGCAACCGGCTTGCTCGAGCTCTTCGAACCCTCGATCTTCAGTGCGACAATGGTCAAGAACGGCAAGCCGGCGCCGGATCTCTTTCTTTACGCCGCAGCTGCCATGGGTGCCGACCCCTCGGCTTGCCTCGTCGTGGAAGACAGCCCGGCAGGAATCGTTGCGGCAAAGGCGGCCGGCATGGCTGTTTGCGCATTCACGGGCGGCTCGCACACGATCCACCCTTCCTATCAATCCGCTCTTGGTGCCCTGCAGCCCGACGCTCGGTTTGACGCCATGGAAGAATTGCTCCACTTTGTCGGCAGAGCGAGGAGACTGGAAGACCATTCAGATGCGTGAGCACCTCATGGCCGTGGATGTTGGCACGGGTAGCGCGCGGGCGGGTGTGTTTGACCTCTCCGGCCGCCAGCTCGCTCGTTGCGTGGTGCCGATTTCTTTATATCAGCCACGGCATAACCACCTGGAGCAGGACAGCGAGGAAATCTGGGCTGCCGTTTGTGCTGCCTGCCGGGCGGCGCTGGAGACTGCCGGCGTCGGTGGATCGACCGTCAGGGCTATCGGGTTCGATGCCACCTGTTCGCTTGTGGTGCGGGACCGGGACGGGGCGCCCCTTTCCGTTTCCACCACAGGCCGGCCTGAACACGATACCATCCTGTGGATGGACCACCGGGCCATTGGCGAAACAACCGAATGCAATGCCGTTGACGATCCGCTGCTTGAGCGTTTCGGCGGACGGCTTTCGGTCGAAATGCAGCTGCCCAAGCTGTTATGGCTGAAGCGCAACAAGCCGGACATATGGTCCGCTGCGGGGCTGATTTTCGACCTTTGCGACTATCTGACGTGGCGGGCGACCGGCCTCGATAAGCGCAGCCACTCGCCCCTGGCGTCGAAGTGGGGCTATGCGCCAGAGCCCCCCGGTGGCCGGCCAGATGAATTCTACGCCAAGATCGGGCTTTCCGACATCAAGGCAAAAGCCGGCCTTCCTGACCGCTCTCAGCCGATCTCACATCCGGTGGGAGCGCTTTCAGAGACGGCAGCGGCTGCACTGGGCATGACGACCGAATGTGTGGTGGCACCCGGATTGATCGACGCCTATGCCGGAGCCGTGGCGCTTTTCGGAACGGATACCGCGCCCGCGGGCAGTCGGGCAGCGCTGATTGCCGGAACCTCCAGCTGCATCCTCATGCTTTCCCCGGAGCCTATTTCCGGCCCCGGCTGCTGGGGAGGCTTTCGCGACGCCTCCTTGCCAGGGCTCTGGCTGACGGAAGCGGGCCAATCGGCCTCCGGCGCTTTCCTCGACCATATCGTGAAGGGGCACCCGGCCGGGGGCGATCCGACCAAAGACCGCCACCGCGCATTGCTCGACCAGATCGCAGAACGGCTGGACGAAGAAGGTCCGGATTTCGGCCTGCCGATCAGCGTGCTGCCGGATTTTCACGGCACCCGATCGCCGACATCGGATCCGCTCTTGACCGGCACGCTTGCAGGCCTTGATCTCGACCGCAGCCTGAACGGCCTTCTGCGTCTCTACTGGCGCAGTTGCGTGGCACTGGCGTGCAGCATCCGCAACATCATCGATCATCTGCCGGAACAGGCGGGCAATCCTCAGAGCCTGTTCCTGGCTGGCGGGCTTGCCGATCACCCCTTGTTATCTCAACTCTACGCGGATGCGACAGGGCGCGTGATGCATGTTCCCGATGGATGTGACGCCGTGCTGCTGGGTTCGGCACTCCATGCGGCCGTCTGTGCCGGCATTTTCGACACAACCGAGGCGGCCGGGGCTTCAATGCGATTTCCGCTTCGTGAAGTTCACCCTGATACGGCACGACAGAAGGCGCTGTCGCGTGATCACGCCCTGCTGCGCGCGATGATGCGCCATCGCGACGAGCTGGCATCGCTCCTGCAGGCGGAGAACGAGGTTTAAAAGCTGCCGATCATGGCGCGACGCTGGCGGTCTTCGGTCCCACTGCTCAGCTTCGCCCGATGCGGGCAAACGTGGCGCTGGCGTCGCGGACGATCGAGACATGATCATAGGCGGCGATGCCCGCAGCCACCGCGTCACCGCGCAGGATCGACGTGACGATCTGGTCGTGCTCTCCCCACGATTTCGACAGGCGCCCCTCGAGGCGAAACTGCGCGCGGCGGAACGGAGACAGACGCGCCCGGGTCTGCGTGGCAAGCTCGAAAATGTGCTCGTTGTGTGCCCCGCAATACAGCTGCGTATGGAATTCGGTGTTGAAAGCTTCGTAGTCCTCGCCGGCAAGGGCGCCGACGAAGGCGGACGAATCCTCGTGCATCTTTTGTAGCCGACGACGCTCGGCAGTGGTCATGCGCTCGGCCGACAGCCGGGCACAGATCGCCTCCAGTTCCGCCATGGCCTCGAACATCGAATTGAGCGCACTGCCGCTGACATTCGTCACAACCGCCCGCTTGTTCGGCTGGCGGTCGACCAGGCCCATCGCACATAACTGGCGCAGAGCTTCGCGCACGGGCGTTCGCGACACCTCGAAACGCATCGCAAGTGAACCTTCGTCCATCTTTTCACCCGGTTTCAGAACGCCGGTGATGATCAGATCCGCGATGGCGCGCACCATGTGTTCGACGGTGGTCCCGGTGCGCGTCAGGGTTTTCTTTGCAGCTCTTTCCAACACGTTCCCGATCTCAATGACTGCATACACATGCCAAGGCCTCGCCGCAGTGTCAAATTGCGAGGATTGCGGCCCGCGTCTTTTCTGCAACCTCCGGCGATGGTTGAGCGTCGGCTTCTGGAATTTCCAGCTGTGGCGACCTGCCTAAAACCTAGTCAGACGGCCAATTAAAACTGCATGCAGTTTGCGAAGGGAAAGAACGCACGGAATTTCATGATTGAATTTCAATATTTTAGAGTTCTGGCACGCAGGTTGCATACACTTTTGTTGAGAATACGAATGGCAAAAGCCAACAAGGGGAACCATCAGATGACCAGATTCATGCCCGTGACCCGCCGCTCTTTCCTCAAGACCTCCGCCGCGCTTGCCGGCACGGCGGCGCTGCCGATGACTTTCGGCCCTGCAGCTGCCCAGACCGCGCTGACGGTGGGCTTCATCTATGTCGGCCCGAAGGACGACTACGGCTATAACCAGGCTCATGCAGAGGGTGCGGCGATCATCAAGGCGCTGCCGGGCGTGACCGTCGTCGAGGAAGAAAACGTGCCCGAAACCGTCGACGTGCAGAAGACGATGGAATCGATGATCAACCTTGATGGCGCGACGCTGCTCTTTCCGACCTCCTTCGGTTACTTCGACCCCCATATGCTGGCGATGGCCGAGAAGTATCCCGATATCCAGTTCCGCCATTGCGGCGGGCTGTGGCAGGAGGGCAAGAACCCCATGAATACGGGGTCCTATTTCGGCTACATCGGCCAGGGTCAGTATCTGAACGGGATCACCGCCGGCTATGCCTCGAAGAGCAAGAAGATCGGCTTCGTTGCGGCCAAGCCGATCCCGCAGGTGGTGCAGAACATCAATTCCTTCCTGCTCGGCGCGCGCTCGGTCGATCCCTCGATTACCTGCCAGGTCATCTTCACCGGCGAATGGTCGCTGGCCGTCAAGGAAGCTGAAGCGACCAATGCGCTGATCGACCAGGGCGCTGATGTCATCACCTGCCATGTCGACAGCCCGAAGGTGGTGGTCGAAACGGCTGCCGGCCGTGGCGCCTTCGTCTGCGGTTACCACGCCAACCAGAGCCCGCTGGCTCCGGAGAAATACCTGACCGGCGCCGAATGGGCCTGGGGCAATGTCTATACCGACTTCGTCAAGAAGGCACAGGCCGGCGAAAAGCTGGGCAATTTCGTGCGCGGCGGGCTGAAGGATGGCTTCGTCAAGATGAGCCCGCTCGGTCCGGCCGTGTCGGCAGATGGGCGGACGAAATTCGAGGCGACGCAGGCCGAGATGATGAAGGGCGGCTTCTCCGTGTTCAAGGCGGGCCTGAAGGACAACAAGGGTGCTGTCGTGGTTTCGGCCGATCTCGTTGAAGATGCGATCGAACTGGAGAGCATGGGTTATCTCGTCGAAGGTGTTATCGGCTCGACCTCTTGAGACGGGAGTTGATGCCATGACGGCAGATCCCAACAGCCAGAGCCTCACTCCTGCGGCAACGTGGTCGGAGGATTTCCGACCCGTCCTCGAATGGCTGGCGCGCCGGGCGGAACCCGTGGCGATCGCATCTCTTGCGGTCGTTGTCGGTCTTGGCGTGTTCAGCGTGTTCATCGCCGCCGTTGGAAAGTCACCGCTGCAGCTGTTCCAATTGATGTTTCAGGGCGGCTTCGGCAGCTGGTTCTCGATCCAGAATGCGCTGAGCCGGGCAGCGCCGCTGCTGCTGACCGCGCTCTGCGTTGCCTTGCCGGCACGGCTGGGGTTGACGGTGATTGGCGCGGAAGGAGCGGTGGTGCTGGGCGGGCTTGCGGGGGCGGCGATCGCGCTGCCGTTCACGACGACGCTCCCGCCCCTTCCGGTCTGGGTGCTGATGGGGCTTGCCTCCATGGTCATTGGCGGGCTGTGGATCGGGCTTTCGGGGTTTCTCAGGCACTATCGCGGGGTCAATGAAACCATTGCCTCGCTGCTTCTCGCCTATATCGCGATTGCCCTGATGAACCAGCTGATCGAGGGACCGCTTCGCGACCCCGCGAGCCTCAACAAGCCATCGACAGCGCCGCTGCCGGCGGAATTCATGCTGGGCAACATGCCGGGCATGGATGTGCATTGGGGCTTCGTGATCGGGATCGTCGCCTGCGTGATCTCCTATGTGATCATCGAATGGACCACAGCGGGTTTTGCCGCGCGAATCGCCGGCGGCAACATGCGGGCAGCGCAGATTCAGGGACTTCCCGTCGGCCGGCTGATTGTCGGCTTTACCACGCTGGCCGGCGCCTTTGCCGGGCTGGCGGGTATGATCGAGGTGGCCGCTGTGCAGGGCAGCGCCAACGGATCGCTGGCCGCCGGCTATGGCTATACTGGCATCCTTGTCGCCTTCCTTGCCCGGCACAATCCGCTTGCCATCATCCCTGTCGCCATCCTGCTCGGCGGGATCGACGCCTCGGGCGGGCTGATCCAGCGGCGGATGGCGCTGCCGGATGCGACCGTGCTGGTGCTTCAGGGCACGTTGTTCATTGCAGTCCTGTTTTCCGAAACTCTTTACGGGCGCTTCAAGATCTTCAATCCGGATCTCTGGGCGGCGCCACGCACTTCCAAGGGAGCTGTCTGATGGACGGAACCGATATCGGGCTCTGGGGGGTGCCGCTGGCGATCCTCGCCGGCGCCATCCGCGTGTCGACCCCCTTCATCTTCGTCAGCCTGGGCGAAATGATCACCGAGCGCTCCGGCCGGATCAATCTCGGGCTGGAGGGTACGCTGGTCTTCGGGGCCATGGCGGCCTATGGCACGGCTGTGATGACAGGTTCGCCATGGCTCGGCGTGCTCGCGGCCATGGGCGCCGGTGCCGGCTTCGGGCTCATTCACGGCTTCATCTGCAAGTTTCCCAAGGTCAACGACATCGCCATCGGCATTGCCATGATGCAGTTCGGCTTGGGGCTTGCCTTCTTCCTCGGCAAGCCCTTCATCCAGCCGTCGGCACCTAAGCTTCCGTCGATCGCCTTTGGCGGCTGGTCCAGCTATCCGCAGATCCAGGCGGCACTCAATATCAACGTGCTGTTCCTGATCGGCATCCTGCTTGCGTTTGCCCTGTCCTGGGCGCTGCGCAACACTCGCATCGGCCTGATCCTACGCGTTGCCGGCGACAGTTCGGATGCGGCGCGGGCCATGGGGCTCAATCCGGACACCATCCGGCTTCTGGCAACCGCGATCGGCGGGGCGCTGGCGGCCGTTGGCGGGGCCTATCTGTCGCTGTTTTATCCGGGGTCGTGGAACGAGGGTATTTCCTCCGGCCAGGGCCTGATGGCTGTCGCGCTCGTCATCTTCGCCCGGTGGAACCCGCTCGGCTGCCTGCTCGCCTCGCTGCTGTTCGGCGGTGCCGGCGCACTCGGGCCGGCGCTGCAATCGGTCGGTGTCACCTCGGGTTACTACCTGTTCTACGCCGCCCCTTATGTCCTGACGCTCATCATCATGATCGCAACCTCGTCGCCGACCCGCTCGCTGACGGGCGCGCCGGCAGCCCTCTCGCTCACCAAATAACCGTCCAAAGAGGAGATTTTCCATGAATGGCCTGGGTGGACTGAACAAATCGGAACATGGGGTCGGCATCGGCCTGGTGCAGCTGCAGCTTCCCAACACGGTGACCAAGGCGGATCTGGCGAAACAGACACAAGTGATTGTCGATCTCGTCGGCAAGGCGCGGCGCAACCAGGCCAACATGGATCTCGTGGTGTTTCCGGAATATGCCCTGCACGGGCTTTCGATGGACATCAATCCTGAGATCATGTGCACGCTGGATGGTCCCGAGGTCGCCGCCTTCAAGGCTGCCTGCAAGGCGAACAAGATCTGGGGCTGCTTCTCGATCATGGAGCTGAACCCCGGCGGGATGCCCTATAATTCCGGGATCATCATCGACGATCAAGGCGAGCTGAAGCTCTATTATCGCAAGATGCACCCCTGGGTGCCGGTGGAGCCCTGGGAGCCGGGCGATCAGGGCATCCCCGTCATCGAGGGGCCGAAGGGTGCGAAGATCGCGCTGATCATCTGCCATGACGGGATGTTCCCGGAAATGGCGCGCGAATGCGCCTACAAGGGTACGGAGATCATGATCCGCACGGCCGGTTACACCGCGCCGATCCGCGACAGCTGGAAGTTCACCAACCAGTCGAATGCCTTCTGCAACCTGATGGTGACAGCCAATGTCTGCATGTGCGGCTCGGACGGCACGTTCGACAGCATGGGCGAAGGCATGATCTGCAATTTCGACGGTTCGATCATCGCGCATGGCACGAGTGGCCGTGTGAACGAGATCATCACGGCCGAGGTTCGGCCGGATCTGGTGCGCGAGGCGCGGCTCGGCTGGGGTGTCGAGAACAACATCTACCAGTTCGGCCATCGCGGCTATGTCGCGGTCGCCGGCGGCGCACAGGATGCGCCCTACAGCTACATGCATGACCTGGTGGCCGGGCGCTATCGGCTGCCCTGGGAAGACCAGGTGAAGGTGACCGACGGGACGAGCTGCGGCTTTGACAAACCGAAGCGGCGTTTTGGCGAGAGCTACAAGCTGGCCGGCGAATAGGAGGCGGGACCATGGACGCGATGACCGAGACCAAGACGAGCTACATTGCCGGAGACCCCTATAACTGGCCCTATAACGGCAAGCTTCGTCCTGATAATACCGCCCTTATCATCATCGACATGCAGACCGATTTCTGCGGCAAGGGCGGTTATGTCGACCATATGGGCTATGATCTGGCGCTGGTGCAGGCACCGATCGAGCCGATCAAGGCGGTGCTGTCCGCCATGCGCGCTAAGGGCTATCACATCATCCACACGCGGGAGGGCCATCGCCCTGATCTCGCCGATCTGCCGGCCAACAAGCGCTGGCGCTCGCAGCGGATCGGAGCCGGCATCGGCGATGCGGGGCCTTGCGGCCGCATTCTCGTTCGCGGCGAGCCGGGCTGGGACATAATCCCCGAGCTTTACCCGATCGAAGGCGAGACGATCATCGACAAGCCGGGCAAGGGCTCGTTCTGCGCCACGGATCTCGAGCTGATCCTCAACCAGAAGCGGATCGAGAACATCATCCTGACCGGCATCACCACCGATGTCTGCGTGTCCACCACTATGCGCGAAGCGAATGATCGCGGATTTGAATGCCTGCTGCTGGAAGACTGCTGCGGCGCGACCGATTACGGCAACCACCTCGCCGCCATCAATATGGTGAAGATGCAGGGCGGCGTCTTCGGCTCGGTGTCGAATTCCAAGGCGCTGGTGGAGGCCCTGCCCTGATGGCGTCATGGCGTGCCGAGGTCTATCGCGTTGCTGCCGATGGCCCCAGCGATATTGCGGGCGTTGAAGCCTTGTTCGAGGCCGGACTTTCCCCTGCAAGCATCGTCGCCGTGCTCGGCAAGACCGAGGGCAATGGCTGCGTCAACGATTTCAGCCGTGGCTACGCCACGCAGTCTTTCGAGGCACTGTTTGCCCGCCATGGGGTGGAAGGCGTTTCGATCATCATGTCGGGCGGAACGGAGGGTGCGTTGTCGCCGCACTGGACCGTGTTTGCACGGACGCAATCGGATGAACCCGGCGCGAGGGCATTGGCGATCGGAGTGGCTCGAACAGCCGATCTTGAGCCTATTCAACTTGGTCGCAAGGCGCAGGTGGCTATGGTTGCGGATGGAGTTCGTGCGGCCATGCGCGATGCCGGGATCACCTCGGCTCTGGATGTGCATTTCGTCCAGATCAAGTGTCCGCTGCTGACTGCCAAGGCGGTTGCGGAGGTGGAGGCAAAGGGGGGCAAGACCGTCACCCGGGATACTCTGAAGTCGATGGGTTTTTCCCGCGGTGCCTCGGCCCTTGGTGTGGCCGTTGCTCTAGGAGAAATTCAGGAGCACGATATTGCGGATACCGATATCGGTACGAATTTCGATCTTTACTCGCGCTGCGCCTCGACATCGGCCGGCGTCGAACTCTCCGACCATGAAATCATCGTGCTTGGCATGAGCGACGCCTGGTCCGGCCCTTTGGCGATCGATCATGCGGTGATGCAGGACGCGATCGACACTGCTTCGGTCAGGGAGGCCCGCTGTCGCCTGCTCTCTGATGCCAGGCTGAAGGCCGTGCTTGCCAAGGCTGAGCCCGATCCGAGCGGCCGGGTTCGCGGGCGTCGCCACACCATGCTAGACGATTCCGACATTTCCGCCACCCGGCATGCACGCGCCTTTGTCGGCGGAGTTCTCGCCGGCGTCTTCGGCATGACCGACCTCTACGTCTCCGGGGGTGCCGAACATCAGGGGCCGCCTGGTGGCGGCCCCGTTGCCATCATCGTTGAAAGGGAGCAGTGACCGTGGGCATCATCGGCGAAATTCCCCCAGCCAAAACCATCCCGGCCGTCGGCATCGAGACGGTCGACATGACCATGCGCTTCGGCAGCTTCACCGCTCTCGATACCGTCTCGATCAAGGTCGAACCCGGCTCGTTCCACGCGCTTCTCGGCGAGAATGGCGCCGGCAAATCGACGCTGGTCAAATGCATCATGGGTTTTTATCGGCAGACATCAGGCCAGCTGATGGTCGACGACAGGGAGGTGGCGGTCGGCTCACCCCGTGATGCGGCAGCCCTCGGGCTCGGCATGGTCTACCAGCATTTTACTCTGGTGCCCTCGCTGACCGGGGCGGAAAACCTTGTCATCAGCCGCAACGAAGTGCCTGCGGTGATCAACTGGGCACGGGAAAAGCAGGATCTCGCCGCCTTCATGCAGACCATGCCCTTCGAAATTCCGCTCGACCGGCCGGTTTCCGATCTGGCGGCAGGCGAAAAACAGAAGCTCGAGATCATCAAGCAGCTGTATCTTGGCCGGCGGTTTCTTGTGCTCGACGAGCCGACCTCGGTGCTGACGCCGGGCGAGGCTGACGACATGCTGGGTCTGGTGCGCGGCATGACCGAGCGAGGCGAGCTGACCGTGCTGATGATCAGCCACAAGTTCCACGAAGTGACGAAGTTCGCCGATGCCGTCTCGGTCTTGCGCAAGGGCAAGTTTACAGGTGGGGGCAAGACGGCAGCACTTTCGACCAAAGACATGGCAGCCATGATGATCGGCGATGTCAGGTTGGCGGAGCTCGATAGCCGGCTACCGGTGAAAGCAGATGCGCGGCCGATCCTGGAACTGGATGGCGTAAAGGCGTTGGACCGGACGGGCCTCAAGACGATCGAAATCGGACAGTTGGCAGTGAAATCCGGCGAGATTGTCGGTATCGCCGGGATCTCCGGCAATGGCCAGAAGGAACTGTCGGAGATCCTGGCCGGGCAGCGGCCAACAGAGGCCGGCCGCGTGCAGGTAAAAGGCGCAGCCTATGGCGCGACGCGGGCGGAAACCCGTAGCAGCAGTGTGCGCTTCATTCCCGAGGAACCGCTGCAGAATGCCTGTGCGCCGAAGATGAGCGTCAGTGAGAATCTCGCCTTCCGCACATTCGATCTCGACCGCGAGGGCCGCGAGACCCGATGGCTGGATCTGCGCGGCATGAAGAAGAGGGCAGGACAGTTGATCGCCGACTTCAAGGTGAAGACTGCCTCTTCCGCCTCCCCGATCGCCTCGCTCTCCGGCGGCAATGTGCAGCGCGCCGTGCTTGCCCGCGAACTGACGGGGGATGTCGATCTGCTGGTGGTGTCCAATCCCTGCTTCGGGCTGGATTTTTCCGCCGTGGCCGAGATCCGCTCGCGGATCATGAAGGCACGGAACGGGGGGACAGCTGTCCTGCTGATTTCCGAGGATCTGGACGAATTGCTTGAGATGTCGGACCGCATTCTCGTGATGTCCGAGGGCAAGTTGGTGTTTGAGACACCGGCGCATATGGCCGACATTTCCGTGATCGGTGCGCATATGGCGGGGCATCACTGATGGCTGACATCAAAGCCCTACCCTTTTCCTTTCCGCTGCGCCGGGAGACCGTCGCGCTTGTCGTCATCGACATGCAGCGGGATTTTGCCGAACCTGGCGGCTTCGGCGAAAGCCTCGGCAATGACGTGAGCCATGTCACCGCGATTGTTTTCGATGTGAAGCGTCTCATCGAGGGTTTTCGTGCGGCTGGCCTGCCTGTCATACACACGCAGGAATGCCATCGGCCCGACCTTTCCGACCTTCCCCCAGCGAAGCGCAATCGCGGTACGCCGACACTTCGGATCGGCGATGTCGGCCCGATGGGACGCATCCTGATATCAGGCGAGCCAGGGACCGCGATCCTGCCGGAGCTGGCGCCTGTTGATGGGGAGATTGTGATCGAAAAGCCGGGCAAGGGCGCGTTTTATGCGACGCCGCTTGGGGAGACCTTGAAAACTAAGGGCATCGAACAGTTGGTGTTTGCCGGCGTGACCACGGAGGTCTGCGTGCAGACGACGATGCGGGAAGCCAATGACCGGGGTTACGAATGTCTTCTGGTCGAGGAAGCGACGGCGAGTTACTTCCCGCAGTTCAAGCAAGCCGCCATCGACATGATCCGCGCGCAGGGTGGCATCGTCGGTTGGACGGCCCATCTCGACGATGTATTGGAGGCTATCAATGCCTGAAACGACCCGGGAAAGCCTGACACAGGGCGGATGGAAGACGCTGGACTTCGAAGCCTTTCGCGATGGCGTCACGATCCACTGGATCCAGCGCTTCATCGACGACCAGCCGGGCGTGGCGCTGCTCAAATACCAGGCCGGCGCCTCGGTGCCGCGGCACCGGCATGAAGGGCTGGAGACGATTCTGGTGCTGCAGGGCACCCAGTCGGACGAAAGCGGCGACTATGGCGTTGGGTGCTGTGTGGTCAACGCGGTCGGCAGCGAGCATTCCGTCTGGAGCGACACGGGATGCGTGGTGCTGATCCAGTGGGACCGGCCCGTGCGGATCTTGTCCGAGGACTGAGAGGTTCGCGTCTCTTTGGTGGAGTGTGGGTAAACTCCCATTCAAAATGCAGAAGGGACGAACCTCGCGGCTCGCCCCTTTCTGATGTCTTGCAAGTATGCACCGTTCAGTCGCTCAGCGTGTCGAAGAAATCCTTCATACGAGCGAAGAAGCCCGTCGATTCTGGATTGTTCTCCTTGGACGATAGCTGCTCGAATTCCTGGAGCAGTTCGCGCTGGCGCTTGGTGAGCTTCTGCGGGGTCTCGATCTGGATCTGGATGTAGAGGTCACCCACCTGCGTCGAGCGCAGGACCGGCATGCCCTTGGCCTTCAGGCGGAACTGCTTGCCGGCCTGGGTGCCTTCCGGAACTGTCACACGCGACTTCGTGCCATCAAGCGTCACCACGTCGAACGTGCCACCGAGCGCCGCCGTCGTCATCGAGATTGGCACGGAGCAATAGAGATCCGCCCCGTCACGCTGGAAGAACTCATGCGGCTTGACCGACAGGAAGATGTAGAGATCACCGGAGGGACCGCCACGCAGGCCGGCTTCGCCCTCGCCCTGCAGGCGAATGCGCGTGCCGTCCTCGATGCCCAAGGGGATATTCACCGAGAGCGAACGCTCTTCCGTGACCCGACCGTGGCCATGGCACTTTGTGCAGGGATCGGCGATCGTCTGGCCGCGCCCATGACAGGTCGGGCAGGTGCGCTCGATCGAGAAGAAGCCCTGGGCTGCCCGCACGCGGCCCGAGCCCTGACAGGTGGCGCAGGTCGTAGGCTTGGTGCCCGGCTTTGCGCCGGTGCCGGTGCAGAGATCGCAGGTGATCGAGGTCGGAACCCGGATCTGCGCCGTCTTGCCGGTGAATGCCTCTTCGAGGCTGATTTCCATGTTGTAGCGCAGATCGGCGCCGCGTTCGCGTCCGCCTGTCGAGCGGGCCCTGCCGCCGCGTCCGCCACCCATCATCTCGCCGAAGATGTCTTCGAAGATGTCGGAGAAGCCGCCGCCGCCGGCAAAACCGCCGCCGCCACCGCCAAAGCCGCCACCACCCTGTTCGAAGGCGGCATGGCCGAAGCGATCATAGGCCGCGCGCTTCTGCGGATCCTTCAAGGTCTCGTAGGCCTCGTTGAGTTCCTTGAACTTCTTTTCCGCTTCATCGTCGCCCGGGTTCTTGTCCGGGTGATACTTCATGGCCAGCTTGCGGAAGGCGCTCTTCAGCTCCTTTTCATCCGCAGTGCGGCCGACCCCAAGGGTCTCGTAGAAATCTGCCTTTGCCATCGTCTTACAAAGCCCTCAAAGCTTTCCCAACGCTCGTGTGACCGGCCGCCGGTTTGCCGGCGAGCTTGTCACAGGCCTGCATGTCTTTCTGAAAATCGGAAGCCGCTGCTAATGCATCGTCCATCAGGAGCTTGCGCGCCTCGCCCTTGCTGATCACGCCATCGGCTGCCGATACGGCAACGAAAGCCAGCGAATGGGCTGCCATGTCACATGCCGTGACAGATCCGCCATCCTCGCGACGCTGCAAGGCCGCCTCAATGATCTTTCCGAGTTCGCTGCCGATCCGGGAAAGGCTCTTGGGGTCCTTCGCCGACAAGGCCTTGGCAATCTTGGCTTCGGCACTCACGACCTGACGGTAGACGCTACTGACACTCGCGTCCTGTGCAACAGCTGAAGTCGCCATCATCAACGCGATACAGGCTGGCCCGAAGGCCAGCCCGCTCGAAACGATGCGCTTGAAGCGAGCCGGCATCAGGCCGACTTCTTCGCGTCTTCGTCCTTCACTTCCTCATAATCGGCATCCACGACATTGTCGTCGCCGCCTTCGGCATTGCCACCCTCGGCCTGCTGGGCCTCGTAGATGGCCTGACCGAGCTTCATGGAAACTTCCATGAGCGCCTGGGTCTTGGTGCCGATATCTTCCGGCGACGGATCAGAGGCTTCGAGCGAAGTCTTCAGCGCGGCAATCGCATCTTCGATCGCCTTGCGGTCGGTCTCGGATACCTTGTCGCCGTAATCCTTCAGCGACTTCTCGGTCGAGTGGACAAGGCTTTCGGCGCTGTTCTTTGCTTCGACCACCGCACGACGCTTCTTGTCGGCTTCGGCATTGGCCTCGGCGTCCTTGACCATCTTTTCGATGTCGGCGTCGGAGAGACCACCGGAGGCCTGGATGCGGATCTGCTGTTCCTTGCCCGTGCCCTTGTCCTTGGCCGAAACCTGGACGATGCCGTTGGCGTCGATGTCGAAGGTCACTTCGATCTGCGGAATGCCACGCGGCGACGGCGGCAGGCCGACGAGGTCGAACTGGCCGAGCAACTTGTTGTCCTGGGCCATTTCGCGCTCGCCCTGCGAAACGCGGATGGTGACAGCCTGCTGGTTGTCTTCGGCAGTCGAGAAGGTCTGGCTCTTCTTGGTCGGGATCGTCGTGTTACGGTCGATCAGACGGGTGAAGACGCCACCGAGCGTTTCGATGCCGAGCGACAGCGGGGTCACGTCGAGAAGCAGAACGTCCTTGACGTCACCCTGCAGGACGCCTGCCTGGATGGCGGCGCCGAGCGCGACGACTTCATCCGGGTTGACACCCTTGTGCGGCTCCTTGCCGAACAGCTGCTTCACAACTTCCTGGACCTTCGGCATGCGGCTCATGCCACCGACGAGAACGACTTCGTCGATTTCGGCTGCGGTAACGCCGGCATCCTTCAGAGCTGCCTTGCACGGTGCGATGGTGCGCTGGACGAGATCGTCGACCAGGCTTTCGAACTTGGCGCGGGTCAGCTTCATCGTCAGGTGCTTCGGACCCGAAGCGTCTGCCGTGATAAAGGGCAGGTTAATTTCGGTCTGCTGCGAGGACGACAGCTCGATCTTGGCCTTTTCGGCGGCTTCCTTCAGGCGCTGCAGGGCAAGCTTGTCGCCCTTCAGGTCGATGCCCTGGTCCTTCTTGAACTCGCCTGCGAGATATTCGACGAGACGCATGTCGAAGTCTTCGCCGCCGAGGAAGGTGTCGCCATTGGTCGACTTCACTTCGAAGACGCCGTCGCCGATTTCCAGAACCGAGATATCGAAGGTACCGCCACCCAGGTCGTAGACGGCGATGGTCTTACCGTCCTTCTTGTCGAGGCCGTAGGCGAGTGCGGCAGCGGTCGGCTCGTTGATGATGCGGAGCACTTCAAGGCCTGCAATGCGGCCGGCATCCTTGGTTGCCTGGCGCTGGGCATCGTTGAAGTAGGCGGGAACGGTGATGACGGCCTTTTCGACCTTCTCGCCGAGATAGGCTTCTGCCGTTTCCTTCATCTTCTGAAGGATCATGGCCGAGATCTGCGAAGGCGAATAGCCCTTGCCCTGGGCTTCGACCCAGGCGTCGCCATTGTCACCTTTGACGATCGAGAAGGGAACAAGAGCCTTGTCCTTTTCAACCGTCGGATCTTCGTGGCGGCGGCCGATCAGGCGCTTGACGGCGAAGACCGTGTTGGTCGGGTTGGTGACCGCCTGGCGCTTGGCCGGCTGGCCGACGAGGCGTTCGCCGTCATCCGAAAATGCCACCATGGAAGGGGTGGTGCGTGCGCCTTCCGAATTCTCAATGACCTTTGCATCCTTGCCGTCCATGACGGCGACGCAGGAATTGGTCGTTCCAAGGTCGATACCGATTACTTTTGCCATGTCATTCTCTCCTTGAAGCAGGCCGTCGGAACCCCAATCAGGCATTCCTGACAGCCCCTCGACGTGGATGGTCTGGGATCTGCTACAGCGGTGCTGCGGCTATGTCGCGTATATAAGAAGCGGTTTTTCCGACTGCAAGGCTGGAATTCCGCTGAAAATCAGTAAAAAGAACAGATTGGGCGGCAATCTTCAGGCCGATTTCCATGCCACCTCAACCCTATGTTCGGCAAGCCCAATAGCATGTAGGGCTTGTCCCTGGCAGACGCCATGCCTGCCCTTTACCAAACCTTATTGTCCGAGGATGAGATCGAGCAGTGTGGTGCGCCGGGGCGCGCCGCCCTGTGACGCCTGGCCCACATCGCCCGGTGGCACAGGGCCTTCCAGCACGGGCCAGCTACCCTGCTCATCCTGCCGGGCTGGCGGCTGACCAGTGGCCTGCGGTTGCGCCGGATAACGCTCTTCGGCACCACCGCTCAGCACATCCGAGATGATTGAACCGATGGTTGGCTCCTGTTCGACAGGCGCAGGCTCCTGATAATCACCGCCCGGCAAGGGCGCAGGCGCCAGCCCCTGATGGGCGGCGGTCATGAAATCATGCCAGGCTTTCGCCGGCAGGCCGCCACCGGTGACCTTCTTCATCGAATCACCATTGTCATTGCCGAACCAGACGCCCGTCGTCAGGTTGCTGGTGTAGCCGACAAAGAGGGCATCACGGAAAGACTGGGTGGTTCCCGTCTTGCCGGCAGCTTCCCAGCCCTTCAGCCGAGCCTTCTTGCCGGTGCCTTCATTGATGACGCCCATCATCATGCGGTTCATCGCACCGACAACGGGATCGCCCAGGACGCGGGGTGGTTCGAGATAATTGTTCTCGTAAAGCACGGTTCCATCAGCCTTGAGGATGCGCTGGACGATATGCGGGGTGGCCTTGTAGCCGCCGTTCATGAAGGGCGCATAGGCGGCTGTCAGCTCAAGCAGAGAAACTTCCGATGTGCCGAGTGCGATCGAGGCATTGTTCTGCAAGTCAGAATCAATTCCCATGCGATGGGCGAGCTTGATCACCTGATCGGGGCCGACTTCCATGACCAGCTGGGCAGCAATGGTATTGAGTGATTCGGCGAGTGCCTGGGAAAGGGTCACCGGCCCGCGATACTTCTCGTCGTAATTCTGCGGCGTCCAGGAGCCGATACGGATCGGGGCGTCGTTGCGGGTCGAGCCAGGCCGCAGACCGATTTCCATCGCGGCGGCATAGACGAAGGGTTTGAAAGCGGAGCCCGGCTGGCGCTTGGCCTTGACCGCGCGGTTGAACTGGCTTTCTGCATAGTCGCGCCCGCCGACCAAGGCCCGAATGGCGCCGGTTCCGTCGATCGAGACAAGTGCTGCCTGAGAGGCATTCACCTTCGCGCCTTCGGCTGCGAGCGATTCGGTCAGCGCCGCCTCGGCCTTTTTCTCCAGCGTCATGTCGATCGTCGTCTCGACGACGATATCCTCGGTCACCTGGCCGATCAGTGCCGTCACCTCATCGCGCACCATATCGGCGACATACTGGCCGGCGCCGCTCCAATAGCGCTTGGCCTTTGTCGGCGATTGCGACATCGCCGTCTTGACCTCGTCGGCGGTGATATAGCCTTCCTCCAGCATAGCCTGAAGTACGACCTGGGCGCGCGCTTCGGCGGCCTCCGGATCACGGGCGGGGGACAGCCGCGATGGCGCCTTCAGGAGGCCGGCGAGAAGCGCCGCCTCGCCGAGGTTCACGTCACGCGCCGACTTGTTGAAGTAGCGGCGTGCGGCGGCTTCCACGCCATACGCGTTCGAACCGAAATAGACCCGGTTCAGATACATCGCGAGGATCTGGTCCTTGGTGTATTTCTGCTCCAGCCAGAAGGAGAGCAGCACTTCCTGAACCTTGCGCTCAACAGTGCGTTCCGGCGAGAGGAAGAGGTTCTTGGCCAGCTGCTGGGTCAATGTCGAGCCGCCCTGGACCGCGCGGCCGCTGGTTATGTTGGTCACCATCGCTCGGGCGAGGCCCAAGGGATCGACACCAAAATGGGAGTAGAAGCGGCGGTCCTCGATCGCCATCACCGCCTGGGGGATAAAGGGCGACATCTCTTCCAAAGGAAGCGCTTCGCCGCCGGTTGCCCCCCGGTTGGCGATTACCGTGCCCTCGACGGAAACGATCTTCATGTTGGGCGGGCGCTCGGGGATGGTCCAGCTGCTGGCACTCGGCATCTGGGAACCGTAATAGGCGACGATGCCGCCGACACCGATGGCACCCCATATCGACATTACGAAACACCAGTAGACCAGGCGCCCGAGGCCAAAACCGCCCGAGGATTGTCGCTTGCGGGGCTGGGATTTCTTGCTCTTACTGGACCTTGATGCCGGTGCCGAGCGCTTTCCCGACGGGCGTCCCTTGCGGCCGCCCGTAATGCGATCGTCTGCATCCAGCCGCAGGTCCTCGTCCTCGCGATCCTCCTCGAAGCTCGGCTCTATGCGGTCGCGGGATTTGCCTCGGCTCACCATTCCGGTGGTCTTGCTCCATACGCTATTGTGACCAGCCTGGAAGCGAGGTCTACAACTCGCATGCTGGCCGGGTTGATGTTGTCTGAAAACCGCCCCTCGAGCCGGTGCGGGCTTTCCTCCGATTGCACAATAATTGCGGCGATTTAAGGGGTGGTTAAGACGCGGTAAACAGCCGAAAACGCACCGACTTTACTGGCAGAGATCAGCCCATTCTGCGACAACCAGCTCAGCCATCCTCTGCGGCGCTATCCTGACGGCCGCATTGGTGGCGCCACCGGCCGGCACGACCTCGTCCCAGGCTTTCAGAGAGACATCACAATAGATCTTCAAAGGCGTGGGCAGACCGAAGGGGCAAACACCGCCCACCGGATGGCTGGTCATTTCGACGACGGCTTCCGCATCGAGCATGCGGGGCTTGACGCCGAAGCGATCCTTGAACTTTCTGTTATCGAGCCGTTTCGTACCCGCCGTGACGACGAGCACCACGTCATCGCCGATCCTGAGGCAGATCGTCTTGGCGATCTGATCGGGCTCGACACCGTGGGCGTCGGCGGCCAATGCCACGGTGGCGGAACTGGCCTCCGTTACAATCACAGAGAGATCAGGCGCGTGGTCTTGGAAAAACTGTCTGACGGATTCGAGGCTCATGCCGCCATCTTAGCCAGGATCATCGCCAATCTTCAACTCTGCATGCGCGGGGCCTTGAAACGGGCATCTCTCTCACCCATTTACAGGCTACCAAGCGATGGGCGCGCCGGTTAAGTGCCAAAACAGCACGAAATGTGAGGCGCCTTAAGGAATTGTTCATCATCCCGCGCGATCCTGTGGATCTGGGATGAGTTCGCCACTGCGGACAGGCATCCGAAGCATCGCATGGCACGTTTCCACCCCTGACCACGGATGTACTGGCAGGACAGTGTTGAAACGTAAAGGAAAGGCCGGTTTTCACCGGCCTTTTTGCTTTTCTGGCGCCGGGTTTAGCTGTTGGCGAGCGCGTCCAGGATACGGATCCACGAGCGGATGCCCTTGTGGAACGAGTTGAGGTCATACTTCTCATTGGGAGAATGGATGCGGTCATCGGTCAAGCCGAAGCCGACCAACAGCGAATCCATGCCAAGCATCTTCTGGAAATCGCCGACGATCGGGATCGAGCCTCCCATGCCGATGATCACGGCCGGCTTCGGCCATTCGTCGGACAGGGCGTTCTTCGCCTTGGTGAGCTCCGGCGAATCATACGACAGCTGAATTGCGGGAGAACCACCGTGTTCGTGGAAGTCGACCGAGCAGTCGGCCGGGATGCGCGCTGTGACGAAGCTTCGGAAGCTCTCGCGGATCTTCGCCGGATCCTGGGTGCCGACGAGGCGGAACGAGATCTTGGCGGAGGCCTTGGCGGCGATCACGGTCTTGAAACCCTCGCCGGTATAGCCGCCGATGATGCCGTTCACTTCGGCCGTCGGGCGAGCCCAGGTCAGCTCGAGGACTGAACGGCCCTTTTCGCCCGACGGGATCGACAGACCGACTTCGCCGAGGAAGCTTTCCGCCGTGCGGCCAAGGCTGTCCCACGAGGCCTTGATATTGGAGGGCGTTTCCTCGACGCCGTCATAGAAGCCCGACAGGGTGACCTTGCCGGTTTCATCGTGCAAATCGGCCAGGATTTTGGTGAGGATGTGCACGGGATTGGCTGCCGCACCACCGAAGAGGCCCGAATGCAGATCGCGGTCGGCGGCGGTGATCGTCACCTCCTCGCCGACGAGGCCGCGCAGGGCAGCCGCGATCGCCGGCGTCTCGCGATCCCACATGCTGGTATCGCAGACCAGGGCGAAATCGGCCTTGAGCTCTGCGGCATTGGCCTCAAGGAAGGGCTTAAGCGACGGCGAACCGGATTCTTCTTCGCCCTCGAAGAGAATGGTGATCTTGACCGGGAGCGAACCCTTCACAGCCTTGTAGGCGCGGCAGGCCTCGACGAAGGTCAGCAACTGACCCTTATCGTCAGAGGTGCCACGGCCGGTGATGATCTTGCGGCCATCCTTCTCCTTGATCGCAGGGGCGAAGGGATCGTCTTCCCAGAGGTCCAGCGGATCGACGGGCTGAACATCGTAGTGGCCGTAGAAGAGGACATGCGGCGCATCCGCGCGATCGGCAGCGTGATGCGCCACGACCATGGGATGGCCGGGTGTGTCGCGCAGCGAGACGTCGAACCCGAGTTCCGCCAGTTCCTTGACCAGCCACTCGCCCGCCTTGCGGCAATCGGCCTTGTAGGCGGGATCCGTGGAGATCGACGGGATCCGGACCAGATCGAAGAGTCTGTCGAGGCTCTGGGGCAGAGCTTCATCGGCCTGGGCAAGGATGGGGGAGAGATCGGTCATGGGGTATGTCCTGCAGGATTAAAATCGCGGCGGACGATAGAACAAAGCCCCTGATGTTTCGAGGCAGGGCTTTGAAAATTTTCGGGTTCGCAGCCGAAATCTGCTTTCAAAGCTTGCGCGCATTGGCGATCGCCCAGCGGATGTATTCCTTCAGTAGCTCCTTTTCGAAGCGGCGGAAGCCGGAAAAGACCGCATCCTCCGCCTCGCGCGCCAATGTGAGCGCCTCTTCGCGCATGGCACGGGCCTTTTCTGTCAGGAATATCTGCTGGGCGCGCTTGTCGCGAGGATGGACCCGCCGCTCGATCAGACCGTCGCGCTCCATGCGGGCGAGCGTATTGGCCATGGTCGCCTGCTCGACGTCAACCCTGTCCAGCAATTGCCGCTGCGTCAGCCCCTCCTCCTCCCACAATTCCAGGAGCACAGGGAATTGACCTGGCGAGAAGCCAAGTCGCACCGCGCGGCTCTGCAAGGCGCGCGTTACACTGCGGGCGAACTGCGTCGCCAGTTGCGTGGCAGATTCCGGGCGTTCATTGGCCATGGCTCGACAATGTCGCAAAAGAGGGATTTCGGAAAATGTGCGCCGATAGTAGCGCGGAAAAGCATTGCGGGCGATGCATTTCTCCGCCCGACCGCTCTTGGGGAGCGGCCTGTTATTCGGAAACCGCCGTGGCTTGAGGCGGGGACTGCCACGGCGGCTCCGGAATAAGGGGACAAAGGCCCGGAGAGGGGGATAAGGCCTTTGCCCTAGTCTGACGCGGCGGGGGACGAGCCTCATTCAGACTACGACGTGATCAGACGTCGATGACTAAGATTTGTGGGTCCAAATGTGTTTTTTCAAGGGAAGCAAGGATTACAAATCAGTAAGCTTTTCGTGAAGGTTCCGCCGTCGTCAGCCCCCAGGGGTCCTGATCGGTCAGCGCCGGGTTTTTGCGCATGCAAGGCCAAACCGTCATGGACGTTTCGCCAGCCCCGCGCTATCCATGCCGACATGAACAAAGGCGATCATCTCTTTCTCGTCGACGGCTCGGGTTTCATCTTCCGCGCCTTCCACGCCATCCCGGCCCTGAACCGCAAGTCGGACGGGCTGCCCGTCAATGCGGTTTCCGGTTTCTGCAATATGCTGTGGAAGCTGCTGCGGGATGCGCGCAACACCGATGTCGGGGTGACACCGACCCATCTTGCCGTCATCTTCGACTATTCGTCGACGACATTCCGCAAGGAAATCTACCCGCTCTACAAGGCGAACCGCTCGGCCCCTCCGGAAGACCTCATTCCGCAGTTCGGCCTGATCCGCCATGCCACCCGCGCCTTCAACCTGCCCTGCATCGAGACCGAAGGCTTCGAGGCCGACGATATCATCGCGACCTATGCCCGCAAGGCTGAAGCTGTCGGTGCAGACGTTACCATTGTCTCGTCCGACAAGGACCTGATGCAGCTCGTTACCGCGAATGTGCACATGTACGACGCGATGAAAGACAAGCAGATCGGCATAGCCGACGTCATCGAGAAATGGGGCGTGCCGCCGGAAAAGATGATCGACCTACAGGCGATGACCGGTGATTCGACGGACAACGTGCCCGGCATCCCCGGAATCGGCCCGAAGACGGCAGCGCAGCTTCTGGAAGAATTCGGTGACCTCGAGACGCTGCTTGCCCGCGCGGGCGAGATTAAGCAGGTCAAGCGGCGGGAAAACATCGTTGCCAATGCCGAGCTGGCACGGGTTTCGCGGCAGCTGGTGGAGCTGCGCACCGACGTTCCGATCGACCTGGACCTCGACGCGCTGGTGCTCGAGCCGCAGGACGGGCCGAAGCTGATCGGCTTCCTGAAGGCCATGGAGTTCACCACGCTGACCCGTCGCGTGGCCGAAACCTGCGCCTGCGATGCCGGCGCGATCGAGCCGGCATTCGTGCCGGTCGAATGGGGCGATGCCGCCCGCGGCCCTGATCTCGATGCTGGTGCTGGTGGTGAGTCAGCGGTTGCGACTGGATCTGATGGAACCACGGCCACGGCACCGTCGGTTGCCCTTAATGGCAAGACGCCGGCCAATCTGGCGCGCACCCGCGCCGAGACCTTTTCCGGCGCGCCGATTGACCGCAGCGCCTATGTGACGATCCGCGATCTGCCGACGCTTGAGGGCTGGATTGCCGCTGCCCGTGAGGCTGGCCTCGTTGCTTTCGACACGGAGACCACCTCGATCGACCCGATGCTGGCTGATCTCGTCGGCGTATCGCTCGCCATCCAGGACAATTCCCGGTCACCGGGCTCTGTTGCGATCCGCGCGGCCTATCTGCCGCTCGCGCACAAGACCGGTCGCGATGACCTGTTTAGCGACGGGGTCAAGCTCACCGAGGGCCAGATCCCGATGGCGGAGGCACTGGCCGTGCTGAAGGACATGCTGGAAGATCCAGCTGTTCTCAAGGTCGCGCAAAATCTGAAATACGACTACCTCGTGATGAAGCGTCACGGCATCGTCCTGCAGGGCTTCGACGACACCATGCTGATGTCCTATGTGTTGGATGCCGGTAAAGGCAATCACGGCATGGATGGCCTGTCGGAAAAATGGCTCGGCCACACACCGATCGCCTACAAGGAGGTCGCCGGCTCCGGCAAATCTCTGGTCACCTTCGATCAAGTCGATATCGACAAGGCAACGGCCTATGCCGCCGAGGATGCCGATGTGACGCTTCGCCTCTGGCTGGTGCTGAAACCGCGTCTCGCGGCCGAAGGCCTGACCCGCATCTATGAGCGGCTGGAGCGACCGCTGGTGCCTGTGCTCGCCCAGATGGAAGAGCGCGGCATTACCGTAGACCGGCAGATTCTATCGCGCCTCTCCGGCGAACTTGCCCAGAAGGCTGCCGCTGCCGAGGACGAAGTTTATGAACTCGCCGGCGAGCGTTTCAACATCGGCTCGCCCAAGCAGCTCGGCGACATCCTTTTCGGCCGGATGGGACTGCCCGGAGGCTCCAAGACCAAGACGGGGCAATGGTCGACCTCGGCGCAGGTGCTCGAGGATCTCGCTGCCGAAGGCGCACCGCTACCGCGCAAGATCGTCGACTGGCGCCAGCTGACCAAACTCAAGTCCACGTATACCGATGCCTTGCCCGGCTATGTGCATCCGCAGACGAAACGCGTTCATACGGGCTATTCACTCGCCTCCACGACCACCGGTCGTCTTTCGTCCTCAGAGCCGAACCTGCAGAACATCCCGGTCCGCACGGCCGAAGGTCGCAAGATCCGCACGGCCTTCGTCTCGACGCCGGGACACAAGCTGCTGTCGGCGGATTACAGCCAGATCGAACTGCGCGTTCTCGCCCATGTCGCTGACATCCCGCAATTGCGCCAGGCCTTTGCGGATGGCATCGACATCCACGCGATGACGGCCTCGGAGATGTTCGGCGTTCCCGTCGAGGGCATGCCATCGGAAGTCCGCCGGCGTGCCAAGGCGATCAATTTCGGCATTATCTACGGGATTTCAGCCTTCGGCCTCGCCAACCAGCTGAGCATCGAACGTTCGGAAGCGGGAGACTACATCAAGAAGTATTTCGAACGCTTCCCGGGTATCAAGGACTATATGGAAACGACCAAGGCCTTTGCCCGCGAGCACGGCTATGTCGAAACAATCTTCGGCCGCCGGGCGCATTATCCTGAAATCAAGTCGTCCAATCCCTCCATGCGCGCCTTCAACGAGCGCGCAGCCATCAACGCTCCGATCCAGGGCTCTGCCGCAGACATCATCCGTCGCGCGATGATCCAGATCGAGCCGGCGCTCACGGCTGCCGGCCTCAGCGACCGATGCCGCATGCTGCTGCAGGTGCATGACGAACTGATCTTCGAAGTCGAGGACGATGCCGTCGATCAGGCCATGCCCGTCATCGTCGACATCATGGAAAATGCTGCCATGCCGGCCGTCTACATGCGGGTGCCGCTGAAGGTCGACGCCCGCGCCGCCCACAATTGGGACGAGGCACACTAAGAATTCCCGGCTTCGGCCGGACAGCGAAACACGAGGGCTCAAACCAGCCCCACAGGAGTATGAGATTTGGCGTTCAAGACCATCAACGGCCATTTGATGCATTACGAACTGATTGGGGAGGCAAAGGCCAAGAACCTGATCGTATTCTCAAACGGGTTGGGCACGGACTTCCGCATCTGGCTGCCGCTCTTCGATGAACTCGGCGAAGATGTCTCGGTGCTGCTCTATGACAGCCGAGGCCATGGCCTCTCCGGCGGCGCCGACAATCCCTTCGGCATGGATGAGCTGGTCGGCGATCTGGCGGCCCTGTGCGACGAACTCGGCATTCGCAAGGCGACCTTCTGCGGGCTTTCCGTCGGCGGCCTCGTCTGCCAGGGCCTGTGGAAGGCGCGGCCAGATCTGTTCCGCAAACTGGTGCTCTGCGACACCGCTCCGCAGATTGGCAGCCCGGCGATCTGGAGCGAGCGAATTGCCGGTATCGAAAAGGGCGGACTGGAAAGCGCTGCGGACAACGCGATGGCGCGCTGGTTCACGCCGGCTTTCCACGAGGACCGCGCCGACGAACTCGCTGGCTACCGGCTGATGATGACACGTCAATCTCTGGCCGGATATCTCTCGACCTGCGCTGCGCTTCGGGACACCGATTTCTCCGATGTGCTGCCGACAATTACTGTGCCGACGCTGGCCATTGTCGGCGATCAGGACGGCTCTACGCCACCTGATACGGTCAAGAAGGGTGCCGACCTCATTCCGGGCGCCCTTTTCGAAATCATCGAGGATTGCGCCCACCTTCCCTGCATCGAGCAGCCGGAGGCACTGGCCGAACTGATCCAGAATTTCATGCGGCAAGGCTGACCAGGCTTCGCGCTGGTCGCTGAATGGCAATCCGCCATCGGGCGTCTGTCCGGTGGCGGCGGTGAAATCATGGAATTGGACAAGGGCTACAAAACGAAAAAGCCTGCCGCGGGAGGAGGTGCGGCAGGCTTTCCGAAAAGTTTGAACACTGACTGGGAGGAGGAGTGCCAGTGTTCTGTAGAACGACCTTGGGAGGAGGAGTGGTCGTTCTGCTTCGAAGCTCTGCGGGAGGAGGTGCATTGCTTCGATGACTATGAACATACTCCGAAAGCCGCCGATTCCAAGACTTAATGCTGCACTGCAGCTATGCAATAAACGCAAAGCTTGGTGATTACGAATTGGGCAAGACCATCGCCGGAAGGGTCAAATCCCCTTGAAAACAGGGGTCTTCGGACTGGTTATCGTTCCCGACGGCACTCAAACTCTGCTGCTGGACACAGATACCATGTCGACTGCATGATCTGCGAAGGAGCCGACAATGCCGAAATTTGCCGCCAGGCTCGCCGAGGCGGGGCTGTTCAGGCGCTTTTCAACATGCCGCCCGGCGATTGGGGCACGGGCGAGCGGGGGCTTGCCGCCCTGACCGATCGCGGGGCCGAATTTTCCGAAGCACTCAAGACGGCGGTTTCCTATGCCCGCGTGACCGGCACGCCGCTTTTACACATGATGGCTGGGATTGCGCCCGCGCTTGATCCACTCGCGATCAGGATAGATCGGGATAACCTCCAACGGCTGCCGATCTGACGGGCGAGGACGGCCTCGGGCTGGTGATCGAATCTCTCAACGGCCGTGACATACCCCGGATATTTCCTCGACAGCTCCGACCGCGCGGTGGCCTTCGTCAGGGAGTCGGATGCACCGCATGTGAGGCTGCAATTCGATATCACCGGCAGGTCCTGCATGGCGCTGTAATCATGGCCTTGAGACACCTCGCCCCGCTCATCGGACACATCCAGATCGTCTCGGTTCCAGACCGACACGAGCCGATGACAGGCGAACTCGACGACAGGCGGATCTTCGCCGAGATCGATGCGATCGGCTATCAGGGGTATGTCGGCTGCGAGTATCGGCCGGCGGGCGAGACGAAAGATGGGCTTGGCTGGATGGCCGGTCTCTCAACCCCGATGGCGGTCTAATACCCCCGAAGAGTGGGGCGGCGCGATGCCGCACCCGAGGGCAACCGGTTTCCTGATCCGGGGCATGTGAGCTGGCGTAGACTCTGGTGTAATCGCCACCTACTCCTCACAGGATTTCTCGTGGATAGCTCGACGCACCGCTCCGTCCACACATCTACACCGCTTACCCGGGCGACCGCGTTGGCGCGGCTGCGGGAGTTTACGCCGAAGGCCGGCGCACCGTATGCCCGCCTGCGAAACCTGGACATGGGTCCGGGCGGCCACCAGCACGTCTCTCGCCTGTCGGTGGCGTTGCGAAGACGGTTGATCAGCGAGCCTGAAGTCGTGTCAGCCGTCGTCGACGAACACGGACTGGACGCAGGCGAGAAGTTCATCAGCGAGGTCTTCTGGCGCACGTATTGGAAGGGATGGCTCGAACAACGCCCCTCGGTCTGGGCCGGCTATATCAAGGCCGTGGACGAAGAAGAGCAAAATCTCGTTAGAGACCGTGGTCGCATGATCAGCTTTTCGGAGGCGGCAGACGGGCGGAGCGGCATTGATTGCTTCGATGCCTGGGCTGCCGAGCTGAGGGACACCGGCTATCTGCACAACTGGGCGCGAATGCAATTTGCGTCGATCTGGATTTTCACGCTCGGCTTGCCGTGGGAACTGGGCGCCGCCCACATGTTCAAGCGGCTGGTCGATGCAGATCCTGCCTCCAATACGCTGTCCTGGCGCTGGGTTGCGGGACTTCACACGAAGGGCAAGGCCTATCTTGCGGATGCCGAGCGCATTCGCGCGATGACGCAGGGCCGATTTTCACCGCAGGGTCTCGCCCGCCGGGCGCTGATCCCTGCGGAGAGCATTGATATCCCCGCAGCATTCGCACCGCGCCCGGTTGTGCGTCCTCAGCCAGGCGTTCCGAGCCTGCTGCTGCTGACAGTGGAAGACCTGTCGCTGGAGACCTTGCCGCAGATCAACGCCCTTTCGATCAATGCGCTGGCGTTTCTGGAGGGGGACGGCGAGGCCGACGCGATAGCACTGGCCGATGGGCTGGCGCGCGCCCGACAGCAATGGCCGGATGCGCAGGTCCTCGGTGAGCTGGACGCCAATGCAATCGACGCGGCGAAGATGCTGGGCTGTCGTCAGGTGGTCACCGGTTTTGCTTCTGTTGGACCAGTTGCAGAGACGCTGGCGGCGCTACGGTTGGCAATGGAACAGGAAGGCCTGCCCCTGACCGAACACCAACGTGCGTGGGACGTTCAAGCATGGCCCCATTGCCGGAAGGGTTTCTTTGCTCTCAAGGAAAAGATACCGATGCTACTGTCGGCGACCGGAGATGAACCATGAATGAGCGTGTCACCGTCTGGTTCGACAGCGGCTGTCCGCTCTGCCGACGCGAAATCGCGCTGATGCAACGGCTTGACCGGCGCGGCGCGATCCGGTTCGTCGATGCCCTTGGTCCGGACACCCAGTGCCCGATCGACCGGGCCGAGATCCTGTCGCGGTTTCATGCGCTCGAAGCCGGCAGATTGCTGTCGGGCGCCGCTGCCTTTGCCGCGATGTGGCGTGCGATCCCAGCGCTGCGTCCGCTTGGCCTGCTTGCCGGCTGGCCGCCGGCGACGCCGCTGTTTGAACGCGCCTATCAGGCCTTCCTGCGCGTGCGACCCCGGCTGCAGCGGTGGTTTCGATGAGCGGGCGCTTTCGCCCTGTGCCGCAGGGCCGCCTCGCCCGTTTTGCCGCCTTCGGCCAGATCGCCGGCGGTGTGGCGACCGGCATGCTGGGCGAGGGTCTGCGACGGCTGGCACGGGGGGAAAGGCCGCATCTCTCGGACCTGCTCCTGACACCATCCAACGCCTTGCGCGTGACGGATCAGCTGTCGCGGCTAAGGGGTGCCGCCATGAAGCTCGGCCAGATGATCTCACTCGACGCCGGGGACATGCTTCCAGCCGAACTGACCGCCATCCTCGCGCAGCTGCGCGACGATGCCCATTTCATGCCCCAGCACCAGCTGGATCGTGCGCTAGTGACCGCATGGGGGCCCGACTGGCGTCGGCATTTCGTTCGCTTCGATACAAAACCGATCGCGGCGGCTTCAATCGGACAGGTCCACCGGGCCCGCCTGCCGTCGGGGCGGGAGCTGGCGATCAAGGTGCAATATCCCGGGATAGCAGCGAGCATCGATGCCGATGTCGACAACGTCGCGACCTTGCTTCGGATGTCGGGTCTGTTGCCGGCGGGGCTGGATGTCGGCCCGCTCCTCATCGAGGCGAAACGACAATTGCACGAGGAAGCCGACTACTTGCGCGAGGCAGAGGAGATGCGGCGCTTCCGGGCCTTGTTGTCGGACGACAACCGCTTCGTCGTGCCGGAGCCCCTTGATGACCTGCTGCGAGCGACCGTGCTGCCGATGGATTATATTCCCGGCGAACCCATCGAGACGATGGAGCATGCCTTGCCGGATCGACGCAACGAGCTGGCAAAAAGCCTCCTTGATCTGGTGTTGCGGGAGCTGTTCGAACTCGGTCAGATGCAAACCGACCCGAATTTTGCGAATTTCCGCTGGCAATCTGATACCGGGCGGATCGTTCTGCTCGACTTCGGCGCAGCCAGACCCGTTTCGGCCGCGACATCGGATGCCTATCGCGCGCTGTTGCGGGCTGGTCTGGCGCAAGATGTCGACGCTGTGCTCACCGCCCTTTGCTCGACGGGGTTCCTGTCATCTGCGCAGTTGGAGCGTCATGGCAGAACGCTGAGGACCATGACCCAGATCGGGCTGAGGCACCTGCATGCACCACCCGACAGGATGTTCGATTTCTCCGATCGCAGCCTCGTGCCGGTACTGCGCGCGCATGCGGCGACTGTTTTGGCGGACCGCCAGAGCTTCGGTCTTCCCTCGGCGGAGATGCTGTTCGTTCAGCGCAAGATCGGTGGCATGGCATTGCTTCTGATGCGGCTGAAGGCGCAGCTGCCGCTCCTCGACACTCTCGCCCGCCACGCCTAGCCCCGTCGCGTCCAAGACCGCTGCTTAGCGCCCTGCTCCGTCGCATCGCCCGAACATCGATCCCGCACTTATCGGCAACGACGGTTCTCTTCCCGGCTTTAGACGGGCAAAACTCTGCAGATTGAAGAAGGTGGCGGACAGGGTGGGATTCGAACCCACGGTACGCTTTCACGCACACACGCGTTCCAGGCGTGCGCCTTAAACCACTCGGCCACCTGTCCAGGGGGATCGCGGGATAAAATCACCGCGGTTGGTCGGGCGCGATATATACCCATGAAATTCGGCGGATCAACCGAAATCTCTCATTATTTTGACATCGGCTTCTAAATCCCTATCTATAGTGCCGGATGGTAGCGGGGTTGGAGGCTGGCCATCATGTTCAGCCGGGGATGTTTATGGTGCGGCTTGCGTTCAGAATGATGAGTTTGCTGTGTCTTTGCGTCGGAACCATTGCTGCAGCCGTGGATACGATTGCGTCTGTTTCGGCGTCCCATGTGATCCTGACGCCACTCGCGGCGGTCTGGTCCGATGTCAGTCCTGGATCCTTGCTGAAACTACAGGACATGCTGGAAATGCGTTTCGGCCCCGGAGCCTGGTCGGCCGTTCAGGATATGCTATTGCCCCAGCCGGCTTTTGTCGTGCTGTTCGCACTGTCGCTGGCGTTCTGGATGATCGGATACAAAAAGCCCTCGTTGGCCGGACGTTTCGCCGCCTGAGCGCCTGTGGGTCGCCTGCAACATCGGCCGGCTTCAATGACTTCAGGATAATCGCCAAGCGCGGAGCCTGACACTTTCTGTTGCCGTCACCCTGCGGCAGCACACTCTACCTCTTATAAGGAGTATCGAGATGTTCCTGATCGACATGTTCAACAAGAAGACAGTGATGCCGACGGCTGAAAACGCCCTTCCCGGGCGCGCAGAGCCGCTGCCGACGGCCGAGACGCATTTCATCTCCGGCCTGCCGCTCAAGGGACCTTATCCGCAAGAGATGCGGACGATCTATCTCGGCATGGGATGTTTCTGGGGGGCCGAGCGGCTTCTGTGGCAGACGCCAGGTGTCTATGTGACGGCAGCGGGCTACCAGGGCGGCATCACGCCCAATCCGACCTACCAGGAAACCGTGACTGGGCTCACCGGCCACACGGAGGTGGTCAAGGTGGTCTATGATCCGGCCAAGATCACTCTGGAAGCAATTCTCAAGATCTTCTTCGAGGCGCATGATCCGACCCAGGGCATGCGTCAGGGCAACGACATCGGCACGACCTACAGGTCGGCGATTTATGTCGAGACGGATGAAGATATGGCATTGGCGATCCGGGTGCGCGACGGTTTCCAGGACGCCCTGATGAAGGCCGGACGCAACAGCCGCGTGACGACCGAAATCGCCGATGCCGGCCCCTTCTACTATGCCGAGGACTATCACCAGCAGTATCTCGCCAAAAATCCGAATGGCTATTGCGGACTGAGAGGAACCGGCGTGTCCTGCCCCATCTCTCCGGCAGCGTGATGCGCGCTGCCCAAAGTGGCAGCACAAATCCCCTTGATCTGACTAGATTTTCACACTCAGTGCTGAATTTTCGGCAGGGTTGTGAATCTTTACCAGATGAAAAAAATCTGGTGAATTTTTGCACGGGCCATGCAAGGATGCGCGACAGCCAGGACCTCTGGAAAAGGGGAGCGGCGGTTCCGCAGACATGTCTTTCTCATCGGGAAAGGCTTGCGGGAGGACCCAACAAGATCAATAGCAACAACAGGGCTGCACCATGAAGAAAACCCTCCTCAGTCTCTTTGCCTTGGCCGCGATGTCGGCGACCGCACTTGCGGCCGATGTCAAGCCGGCGCTGGTCTACGGCACGGGCGGCAAATTCGACAAGTCGTTCAACGAAGCCGCTTACGGCGGCGCCGAGAAGTTCAAGACCGAAACGGGCATTGATTATCGCGACTTCGAGCCGACCAGCGACACGCAGGGCGAACAGGCTATCCGCAACTTCGCATCGCGCGGCTTTAATCCGATCGTCGCCGTCTCCTTCGCCTGGACGTCCGCCGTCGAGAAGGTCGCTGCCGAATTCCCGGACACCCAGTTCGTGATCGTTGATTCTGTTGTCGACAAGCCGAACGTCCGCTCGGTGGTCTACAAGGAAGAAGAAGGCTCTTACCTCGTCGGCCTGCTGGCCGGCATGGCATCGACCACCGGCAAGGTTGGCTTCGTCGGCGGCATGGACATTCCGCTGATCCGCAAGTTCGCCTGCGGCTACGAGCAGGGCGCACGCGCTGCCAAGGCCGACATCCAGGTCTTCCAGAACATGACCGGCACGACGGGCGCTGCCTGGAACGACCCGGTTCGTGGCGGTGAGCTCACCAAGAACCAGCTCGACCAGGGCGCTGACGTCGTCTACGCGGCAGCCGGTGCGACCGGTCTCGGCGTGCTGCAGACGGCTGCCGACAACGGCAAGCTGTCGATCGGCGTCGATTCCAACCAGAACCACCTGCATCCGGGCTCGGTTCTGACCTCGATGGTCAAGCGCGTCGACCTCGCCGTCTACAACGCCTATTCAGATTCGAAGAACGACAAGTTCACCCCCGGCCTGCAGGTTCTCGGCGTGGCACAGGACGGTGTCGCCTATGCTCTCGACGACAACAATGCCAAGCTGATCACCGACGACATGAAGGCTGCCGTCGAAAAGGCCAAGGCAGACATCATCGCCGGCACGGTCAAGGTGCACGACTACATGTCGGACAATTCCTGCCCGAAGTGAGTGTAAATCCGGGCGCAGGACGGCGACAAAGTCGTCCTGCGCCCTTTTTGTATGTCTGGGGGACCGGAATGAGTGCAGCGAACCAGGCACCCGCGATCGAACTGATCGGCATCGACAAGAAGTTCGGTGCGGTGCATGCCAACAAGAACATCAATCTCACGGTCGCCAAGGGCTCGATCCATGGCATTATCGGTGAAAACGGCGCCGGCAAATCGACGCTGATGTCGATCCTCTATGGCTTTTACCAGGCCGACCAGGGATCCATCCAGATCGACGGCAAGCCGATCACGATCAAGGACAGCCAGGCCGCGATCAGTTCCGGGATCGGAATGGTGCACCAGCATTTCATGCTGGTCGAAAATTTCTCCGTGCTGGAGAACCTGATGCTCGGGGCCGAAGGCGGCGCTCTGCTCGGCAAGGGCACGGACGCGGCGCGCGCGGCGCTGAAGAAGCTGGAAGAGGACTACGAACTGGAAGTGGATCCCGACGCGATCGTCGAGGAACTGCCGGTTGGTCTGCAACAGCGCGTGGAAATCCTGAAAGCCCTCTATCGCGGCGCCGAGATCCTGATCCTGGACGAACCCACGGGCGTGCTGACGCCGGCGGAAGCCGACCACCTGTTCAAGATCCTCGGCGTGTTGCGCGACCAGGGCAAGACGGTCATCCTGATCACCCACAAGCTGCGCGAAATCATGGCGATCACCGACACGGTGTCGGTCATGCGCCGCGGCGAGATCGTCGCCACCCGCAAGACGGCGGAAACGACGGTCGAGGAACTCGCGGAACTGATGGTCGGCCGCCGCGTACTACTGCATGTGGAAAAGCAGCCGGCCAATCCCGGCGAGATCTTCCTCTCGGTGCGCAACCTGACGGTCAAGGACAGCAGAGGCGTCGTCATGGTCGACAATGTCTCGTTCGATGTGCGCTCCGGCGAGATCGTCGGGATCGCGGGTGTGGCGGGGAATGGCCAGAGCGAGCTTCTCGAAGCGATCACCGGCATCCGGAAACCCACATCGGGCGAAATCTGGATCAACGGCCAGAACGTGGCCGGCCTCGATCCGGCTGAACTGCGCGGCATCGGCGTCGCCCATATCCCGGAAGACCGGCACCACATGGGCCTTGTGCTGCCCTTCGAGGAGAGCCAGAACGCCATCCTCGGCTATCACCGGGACGACCGTTACGGGAAAGGCTTCTTTCTCGACCCCGAGGCCATCCGCAAGGCCGCCGTGGTTGAGATCGAGAAATACGATATTCGCCCGCCGAACCCGCGTCTCAAGACCGCGAATTTCTCCGGCGGCAACCAGCAGAAGATCGTGGTTGCCCGCGAGATCGAGCGCGACCCTAAGCTTTTGATCGTCGGCCAGCCGACACGCGGCGTCGATATCGGGGCGATCGAATTCATTCACAAGCGGATCGTGGAGACGCGCGACGCCGGCAAGGCCGTGCTGCTCGTTTCCGTCGAACTCGACGAGATCCGCTCGCTGTCCGACCGTATCCTGGTGATGTTCGCCGGCAAGGTTGTCGGCGAGAAGATGCCTGATACAGGCGAACAGACACTCGGCCTGATGATGGCCGGCATTGCCGCTTGAGGATTTGATGAGCACTGCATCCGTACCACTTCCAAACTGGATCAATTATGCGCTGCTGCCGCTGATCAACCTCACGCTCGCCTTCCTGGTGTCGGGCCTCGTGGTGTGGATCATCGGCGAAAACCCCTGGGAGGCGCTGAAGCTGATGATCGAGGGCGCGCTCGGCAGCGGCGAGGGCATCGGCTTCACGCTGTTCTATGCGACCAGCTTCATCTTCACCGGGCTTTCCGTGGCCGTCGCCTATCATGCGAGCCTGTTCAATATCGGCTCGGAAGGCCAGGCCTATCTTGGTGGCCTGGGGGCTGCGCTTGCAGCACTTGCGCTCGATCACTACGTGCCGTGGTATGTCACCATGCCCTTCGCGATCCTGGCGGCTGCCCTGTTTGGCGCAGCCTGGGCGCTGATCCCGGCCTGGCTGCAAGCCAAGCGCGGCAGCCATATCGTCATCACCACGATCATGTTCAACTTCATCGGCGCAGCGCTGATGGTCTATCTCCTGGTCAACGTGCTGATCGTTCCGGGCAAGATGGCGCCTGAGACCCGCACCTTCCTCGAAGGTGGCCAGCTGCCAAAACTCGACTGGCTGATCGCCATGTTCGGCGGCACGCTTGGGCCGGCGCCATTCAACGTGTCCTTCCTGATCGCGCTCGTCATGTGCGTCGTTGTCTGGGTGCTGATCTGGCGCACCAAGCTCGGCTTCGAGATGCGCACGCTGGGGATCAGCCGCTCTGCAGCCGCCTATGCGGGTATTCCCTATGTTAAGATCGTTATGATCACCATGCTGATATCAGGCGGCCTCGCCGGCATGATGGCGCTCAATCCGGTGCTCGGCGCTTCCGCCAGATTGCAGGTGGAATTCGTCGCGGGCGCAGGCTTTGTCGGTATCGCGGTCTCGCTGATGGGGCGTAACCATCCGCTCGGCATCGTGCTTGCCGCCATCCTGTTCGGCATTCTCTATCAGGGCGGTGCTTGGCTTTCCTTCGACATGCCCAATATCACCCGCGAGATGATCGTGGTCATCCAGGGTCTCGTGATTCTGTTTGCCGGCGCGCTCGAATTCATGTGCCGCCCGATGATCGTGCGCATCTACCAGACACTGACAAAGGCCTGAGGACGCGACCATGGAATCTTTCGACATGCTCATCAGCATCCTCGGCTCGACGATCCGTCTGTCGATCCCGCTGATCCTGGCGGCCCTTGCCGGCCTCTATTCCGAACGCGCCGGCGTCTTCGACATCGGGCTAGAAGGCAAGATGCTGGCGGCGGCCTTCGCGGCGGCCTGCGTTGCCTATCTCACAGGCTCTGCCTGGCTGGGCCTATTCTCCGGGATCGCCATCTCGTTGGTTTTCTCGCTCATTCACGGCTTCGCGTCGATCACCAATCGCGGCAACCAGATCATCTCGGGCGTGGCCCTCAACTTCGTCGCCGCCGGCCTCACGGTGGTGTTGGGGCAGGCCTGGTTCGGCCAGGGGGGACGCACGCCACAGGTTTCGGGCGAAGGCCGGTTTTCGCCGATCATCCTGCCCGGCGCGGATGCAATCCGTGAGATCCCATTCATCGGGCCGATCTATTCGAATGTGATCTCGGGCAACAACATCCTGACCTATATCGCCTTCCTCGCGGTACCGATCTCCTGGTGGGTGCTCTATCGCACGCGCTTCGGCCTGCGGCTGCGCGCCGTTGGTGAAAATCCGGGTGCCGTTGATACGGCTGGTATCTCGGTGACCTTCCTGCGTTATCGTGCCGTGCTGATGGCTGGCCTGCTCTGCGGGATCGCCGGGACCTATCTGGCGATCGCCCAGTCGGCTGCCTTCATCAAGGACATGTCCGCGGGTAAGGGCTTTATCGCGCTCGCAGCCCTCATCTTCGCCAAGTGGAAGCCGGTGCCCGTGATGTTCGCCTGCCTTCTCTTCGGCTTCCTCGATGCGCTGGCGAATTTCATGCAGGGCAAGGAGATCCCTGTCATCGGTGAAGTGCCGGTGCAGCTCTTCCAGGCTCTGCCCTATATCCTTACCTGCATCCTGCTTGCGGGCTTCATCGGCTCTGCCAACCCGCCGAAAGCCGGTGGCGTAGCCTATTCCAAGGAGCGTTGATCATGGCGCATGATCTTTTCGAAGCCGCGCGCGATGCGATGACGTTCGCGCATGCCCCCTATTCCAAGTTTCCGGTTGGTGCGGCGATCCGTGCCGATGACGGAAAGATCTATACGGGAGCCAATATCGAGAATCTGTCCTTCCCGCAGGGCTGGTGCGCGGAGCCGACGGCGATCGGCTGCATGATCATGGGCGGCGGCAAGCGCATCGTCGAGATGGCGGTCATTGCCGAGAAACTGGCGCTCTGCCCGCCTTGTGGCGGATGCCGGCAGAAGATCTCCGAATTCGCCTCCGCTGACACCAAGATCTATCTCTGCGATGAGGTCGGCGTGCAGAAGACCATCACCATGGACGAGCTTCTGCCGCTCAGCTTCAAGACGGACATTCTCGGATGAAGGCGGCCGTCGATCTGCTGGTCGAGCGCCTGAACGGTCTCATGCCGCGCTTCGGCATTGTTCTGGGGTCCGGTCTCGGTTCGCTGGTCGATGAGGTTCGCGACGCCGTCCGAATTCCCTATTCGGAACTGCCCGGTTTTCCCGTGAGCGCCGTATCCGGCCATGCCGGCGAGCTGGTTGCGGGATATCTCGGTACGACACCGGTGATCATGTTGGCCGGTCGTGTGCATTACTACGAACACGGAAATGCCAATGCGATGCGTCGACCGATCGAGGTGCTGATGGGGCTCGGCGTGAAATCGCTGATCCTGACCAATGCCGCCGGTTCGCTGCGCGAAGACATGCCCCCGGGTTCGGTGATGCAGATTGCCGACCACATCAACTATTCCGGCATGAACCCGCTGATCGGAGAGCCGAGCGACGGTCGCTTCGTCGGGATGACGTCCGCCTATGACGCCGAACTCTCGGCGGCAATGCGCAATGCGGCTGACGCCGAGGCCATCGACCTGGCACAGGGTGTCTACATGTGGTTCTCCGGGCCGAGCTTCGAGACGCCGGCCGAGATCCGCATGGCGCGCGTGCTCGGGGCTGATGCGGTCGGCATGTCGACTGTGCCGGAAGTGATCCTCGCCCGTTTCTTCGGCCTGAGGGTTGCGGCAGCTTCCGTCATCACCAATTATGGGGCCGGTATGACCGGTGGCGAACTGAGCCACGAAGAAACCAAGGACATGGCGCCGATCGGCGGCAAACGTCTGGCCCGCATCCTGAAACGGATGATCGGCGGAGGAAACGACATTGGATAATCAGGAACTGCGCGCAGTCGCCACCAAGGCACTGTCGCTTCTCGACCTCACCAACCTGAAGGATGACTGCACACCGGAGCAGATCGTAGCGCTCTGCAGCAAGGCGCAGACAGCCCATGGCCCGACGGCCGCGATTTGCATCTGGCCGCGCTTTGTCATGCAGGCCCGCACGCTGCTGGGACCCGACAGTCCCATCCGGATCGCGACGGTGGTGAATTTCCCCTCAGGCGCGATGAAAATCGAGGATGTGCTTGCCGAGACCCGCGACGCGGTTGCGGACGGCGCCGACGATATCGATCTGGTCATTCCCTATCGTGCCCTGATGAGCGGCGACGATAAGGCCGTGACCGACATGGTCACGGCGGTAAAGGCCGCCTGCGGCAATGCCATCCTGAAGACAATCCTGGAAACAGGCGAACTCAAGGATGTCGCATTGATCAGAAGGGCGGCGGATCTGGCGATTGCTGCGGGCGCGGATTTCGTCAAGACGTCGACGGGCAAGGTCAGCGTGAATGCGACGCTGGAAGCCACCGACATCATGCTGCAATCGATCCGGGACAGCCGCAAGAAGGTCGGCTTCAAGCCGGCCGGCGGGATCTCGACCGTTGCGGATGCCGCGCTTTACCTGCGGCTTGCCGACACGATCATGGGCGAGGACTGGGTGATGCCCTCCACCTTCCGTTTCGGAGCATCCGGCCTGCTCGACGACATCCTGGCCGTTCTCTCGGGTGAGCGGTCGACTGCTGCGACATCGGGATACTGACCATGCTGCCCCAGGAGATCATTCGTCGGAAGCGGGATGGCGAAGTCTTGTCGGCTGACGAGATCGCCAGTTTCGTCGAGGGACTTTCGAATGAAGCTATCTCCGAAGGACAGGTCGCTGCCTTTGCCATGGCGGTGTTTTTTCGGGGCATGACACCCGACGAAATCGTCGCGCTGACTCTGGCCATGCGCGATTCCGGTGACGTCCTGTCCTGGTCTGGTGTCGGCAAGCCGATCGCGGACAAACATTCGACCGGTGGCGTCGGCGACAATGTCTCGCTGATGCTGGCACCGATCGTGGCCGCCTGCGGGCTCGCGGTCCCCATGATCTCCGGACGGGGCCTTGGCCATACCGGCGGTACGCTGGACAAGCTGCAATCGATCCCCGGCTACGACGTGATGCCCGACAATGCCACCTTCCGGCGTGCGGTGGATCGCGCCGGCTGCGCCATCATCGGCCAGACCGGCGACCTCGCACCGGCCGACAAGAGGCTCTATGCGATCCGCGATGTTACGGCGACGGTCGAATCCATTCCGCTGATCACGGCCTCCATCCTGTCGAAGAAACTGGCCGCAGGGCTCGACAGCCTGGTGCTCGACGTTAAGGTCGGCAATGGCGCCTTCATGGCAAAGGCGGAGGATGCTGAAGCGCTCGCCCGCTCGCTGGTGCGCGTGGCAAACGGTGCGGGTGTAAGAACCACGGCGCTGCTGACCGACATGAACGAACCGCTGGCCGATTGTGCCGGCAATGCGATCGAGGTGCAGAACGCTGTCGACTTCCTCAAGGGGTTGAAGGGCGGCACGCGGCTTGAAGAGGTGACTCTCGCCTTTGGGGCTGAGATGCTGATCAATGCCGGTGTCGAGACCGATCAGGCGGCGGCGCATGCCCGCTGCAGCGAGGCGCTTGCCTCGGGCAAAGCGGCCGAGATTTTCGGGCGGATGGTCCATGAACTGGGCGGGCCAGCAGATTTCATGGACAGAGCAGAGCATTACCTGCCGCGTGCCAAGGTGGAAATCGCCGTTGAGGCGCCCGAAGACGGCTATCTTTGCGCCTGCGATACACGCGCGCTTGGGCTTGCCGTCGTGACGCTGGGTGGCGGCCGGCAGCGGCCGAGCGACACCATCGACCATGGCGTCGGGCTCTCGGGCTTCAAGCCGCTTGGAACGGCGGTGACCAAAGGTGAACCGATCGCTTTCGTCCAGGCCAATGACGATGCGGCAGCACAGAGGGCCGCCAAGGCTGTGCTCGCCAGCTACCGCATCGGGGGCGATAAACCCGCCCAAATGCCGGTCATCGGGCTGAGGATCGGCGCGGAATAATCCTATTGTACGAGGCGCATGACGCGCTGTTCTGCGGAGTAGGATTTGAGCTTCTCCAGAAAACTCATGCCGATCAACGTTGATGAAAGGGCCTCGTCCTTCAGAACGAAGGCATCGACGTCGCGAACGCGGATGCTGCCGATCTCGATACGGTCGAGGATGACATGGGCCGCCTTGATCGAGCCATTGGCCGTGTTCACAGCATAGCGGAAATCGAGCGCGGCCGGGCTGAAGCCGAGACGCCGTGCGGTCGAGACGTTGATTGCTACCAGTGAAGCCCCCGTATCGACCATGGCAGGGATGGGCTTGCCGTTCATCTTGAAGGTGCCTGCATAATGGCCGCCCGGCCCCATGGTGAGGACGGTCTGGCCAGAGCCCGTGGATACGGGTTTGGCGGCCGTCTCGGCCGGCGGCTCTTCCCTATGCAGCAGAGAGTCGACCTTTTGCGCAATTGTCGGCCACTGGCTGGCCGACAATGCGAGCATCAGGACGGTAAACAGCGTGCGGGCGAACATCGGCGCTCCTCGATTGGATTATGTCGAGTGTAGCAGCCCGTTCTTGCCGTTCGCATATCGGGGACGCAAAAACGGCCCGAAACGAGGGATTCGGGCCGTCAAAGCTTGCGATCTGGTTAAGAAATCACTTCGTTCCGTACATCCGGTCGCCGGCATCACCGAGGCCGGGCATGATGTAGCCCTTCTCGTTGAGATGGCTGTCGATGGAGGCGGTGAAGATCGGCACGTCCGGGTGGACGGCGTGGAAGTTCTTGATGCCTTCCGGCGCTGCCAGCAGGCAGAGGAAGCGGATGTTCTTGGCACCCCGTTCCTTGAGCTTGTCGATGGCGGCAATCGAGGAGTTGCCGGTCGCGAGCATCGGATCGACGACGATGATCAGGCGCTCCGACAGTGCATCCGGCGCCTTGAAGTAGTATTCGACGGCCTGCAGCGTTTCATGATCGCGGTAGACGCCGACATGGGCGACGCGAGCGGCCGGAACCAGTTCCAGCATGCCTTCCAACAGACCATTGCCGGCGCGCAGGATCGAGGCAAAGACCAGTTTCTTGCCTTCGAGGATCGGCGACTGCATCTCGGTCAGCGGCGTCTCGATTGTCTCCATGGTGAGCTCGAGGTCACGGGTCACCTCGTAGCAGAGAAGAGTCGAGATCTCGCGCAGCAACCGCCGAAAGCTGGAGGTCGAGGTTTCCTTGCGGCGCATGATCGTCAGCTTGTGCTGGACGAGGGGGTGATTGATGACTGTTACGCCGTCCATGGATCGAACCTTCTTTTCTTCTTGTCTCGGGTAGGTCTATTTTCACGTTCTCTGGGATTGCCGCAAGAGCGGGCGCAGATTTTGCCCGATCTTCAACAGGGCCCGATCAGAGTTTCGCCAGAAGTGACGCTCGGGTTTCCTCGTCGACGAAGGCGGCTTCGATCGACGTGCGCGTCATGACGTCGATCTCGGCGTCCGAAAAACCGAATTCGGTGGCAGCGAGCTCGTATTCACGGGCGAGCGAGGTGTGGAAGAAGGGCGGGTCGTCGGAACTGATGCATACGCGAACGCCCGCATCGCGGAGCTTGCGCAAGGGATGGCTCTGGAAATCGGGATAGACCGAGAGCGCAATGTTCGATCCAGGGCAGACTTCGAGAACCGTGCCCAAATCGGCAAGGCGACGCACCAGATCCGCATCCTCGATGGCACGGACGCCATGGCCGATGCGGGCGGGCTTCACGAGATCGAGGGCATCGGCAACGCTGAAGGCACCGCAGACTTCGCCGGCGTGAATGGTAAGGCCAAGGCCTGCTTCTCGGGCGATGTCGAAGGCGCGCGCATAATCGGCCACGCGGCCCATGCGCTCTTCGCCGGCCATGTTAAAGCCAGTGATCAGCGGATTGCTGCTGCGCGCCGCGTATTCGGCCGCAGCAATGACGCTTTCCGGACCGAAATGACGCTCGCCGGTGACGATGATGCGCGCTTCGATGCCGGTGGCAGCCTTGGCCGCCTTGATGCCGGCGGTGATGCCCGCGAGATAGTTGTCGGCTCCAAGGCCGATGCGGTCGCCGTGATCGGGCGAGACGATCAATTCGCTGTAGATGGTGGCGACCGACGCCAACTCCCGGAGATAGCTCTCCGCAAGCAGCGCATAATCTTCTTCCGTGCGAAATAGGCTGGCAACCTTGTCATAGGCCTTGATGAATTCGGCAAAGTCCGTCCAGGCATAACGATCGCCATCCATGAAGGTGGAGGGATCGACACCGTATTTGCGGGCCTGGTCTAGAGTGAGCGCCGGCGGCGCTGCACCCTCAAGATGACAGTGCAGTTCGGCTTTTTTCAGCTGTTTCGTCACAGGAAGCTCCGTCCGTGGCGGCCGGGCGCGATGCCCAGATGCGCCGCAATGGTCTCGCCGATATCGGCATACGTGGTGCGCAGGCCGATGTTGCGCGAGCGGATGCCGGGACCGAAACACATGATCGGAACACGCTCGCGCGTGTGGTCCGTGCCGCGCCAGGTGGGATCGCAGCCGTGGTCGGCTGTCATCAGCACCATGTCGCCGGGCTTCAGCTTGCGATGCACCTCGGGCAGACGGCGATCGAAGGCTTCGAGCGCTGCGGCATAACCCGGTACGTCGCGGCGATGGCCGTAAAGCATGTCGAAGTCGACGAAGTTGGTGAAGACAAGATCGCCATCTGCGGCCTCGTCGATCGTCTTCAAGGTCGCGTCCATCAGCGCGGAATTGCCGTTCGCCTTGATCATCCGGCTGATCCCCTGATGGGCAAAGATATCGGCGATCTTGCCGACCGCATGCACCTTCCGACCCTGGTCAACCAGTCGATCGAGCAGAGTGGGTTCGGGCGGCAGGACCGAATAATCACGTCGATTGCCGGTGCGTTCGAAGGTCTGCACGGTCTCCCCGATGAAGGGACGGGCGATCACGCGGCCAATGTTTAAGGGATCGAGCAGCTTGCGGACGATCTGGCACAACGAGAGCAGCCGCTCTAGGCCGAAGTGGGTCTCATGGGCGGCGATCTGGAAGACCGAATCGGACGAGGTGTAGCAGATGGGCTTGCCGGTGCGGATATGTTCCTCGCCGAAACGGGCGATCACGTCAGTTCCGGAAGCATGACAGTTCCCGAGGATCCCAGGGAGGTTTGCTTCACGGCAGATGGCATCGACGAGATCGGCCGGGAAAGCCTCTTCGCCCTCGGGGAAATAACCCCAGTCGAACATAACAGGCGTACCTGCAATTTCCCAGTGGCCGGAGGGCGTGTCTTTGCCGTGCGAGACTTCGCTCGCTGCACCATGCAAGCCGAAAACGCGCTCCGGCACCGGCATGCCGGCAGGTAAACGTCCCGTCGCCAGTTTGGCGGCACTCAAGAGGCCGAGCGCGGACAGGTTGGGAAGCACCAGCGGACCCTGCCGCAGCCCCTTGCGGTCACCTGCGCCCGCCGCACAGAATTCAGCAATGTGACCGAGCGTATCGGAGCCGTCGTCACCATAAGCGAGCGCATCAGGCGCTCCGCCAATGCCGAAGGAATCGAGTACGAAAAGAAATGCGCGCGCCATGCCTAATCCAAGGGCCGGTCCAGGACAGTCCAGTGGCCGGCGTATGCCCGCATCATTAGCCGCAGGACCATGGCTTTGCAAATGTGTCCGATCAGCAATCGGTGCAGGTGATTTCCGTACCCAGGCGCTGGCGGTAGTAGAACTCGCGATAGAGCGTGAGGCTCTTCTTGCCGCCGCTGACAAGTCCCGGCAGATAGGTCATGAGCTCATGGGAAACGCTGAGCTCGCTCCGGACCAGGAAGGTATCGGCGACCAGAAGATCGGCAGGAACCGGCGCCGTCGTCCCGACAGCGTATGGCACAACCCCGGTCGACGACCAGGACCAGGCAACCTTGGCCGCCTTGGTGCTGTCGATCTTGATGGCCGTCACCTTGATCAGCAGATTGTTGGTGGGATAAGGCACGAAAATCGCCTTGGCGACATCCGGCATTGTGACCAGGAACGCCTTGGTGACCTTCTCTTCACGAGCAATGATATCGGCAACCGCGCTGCTGGCCATGGACGTCTTTTTCGCGACACTGAAGCCCATGGTGAGTTCGAAGGACATCAGGTAGAGCACCAGAAGCATCGGCGCGACGAGGGCAAATTCCACCCCCCCGACACCCTGTCTGTCTCGCAGCAGGTCGCGTAGCCGGATGAACACGCCACGGCATCCGAAGAGCGACCGAGAAACATCATGCGGCGAGCGTTCGAGAGGGTTCCAGCTCATGGATACTTCTCGTTCTTGAACGCGGTGGTCGCCACAATCAGAAAGTCACTCGGCATCGAGCCGTCGGCCGGCCGGATCGTGGTGATGTAGGGACGCACAAGATCGGTGATCACCTGCCAGCGATAATAGGCGCGCAGCATGTTGATCGTGTCCGGTCCACCGGGCGTGAAGGCAAAAGTTGCGGGGTTGATGTCGGAATAGGCTGCCGTCGTCATCCGCGGGATTGTTGTCGGGATCGCGGCGAAGGTCGTAAACGTCCGGGCATCGATGTAAAGTTTCGCCGCGGTCGCCACCTCCGTCGCAGAACAGGTAATCAGAATATTCACCTCGTTACAAAACAACTGCCGGAATTGCTCCTTGGTCTTGTCCGTCGAGCGATTAAGGCCATAGGTGATTTGCCCCGTCCGGATCTGCCGTCCGAGCGTGTTGACCGCGTTTGTCACGAGCTGCTCGGCAGCAAACGCGATGAAGGTTTCCAAAATGGCAAAGATGATGATGAAGTAGGGGATAGAGAGGATCGCGAACTCGATCGCAGCAGACCCGTCACGTGAACGCGCCAGCCGCTTCCACACGCGGCCCCTGCGCATCTTGGGTGATCTCGCACCATGCTGATCGTTTATACGGCTGGTCATAGCCCTTACCCGTTCCGGATGTTGGAGCAGAGGCTAAGCGGCAAGTATTGATTTTCCGTTTCCGAACTCTTTAGACTTGTGCCAGTCGCGGAAAGCCGAAGAGCTGCTATTCCTCACTGGGTCGTGCCGGTCTTTGCATGTTCTTCGCAGTTTGGTGTGCAAGACAGCACGGTTCTATCCGTGGCCTTATACACTCGGACCGTATTCGATTCATCGATCGACACCAGAATGCGTTCATCGACAATCGCATTGCCGTCTGCATCGAGCAGGACAAGGTTCGTGGTGCCGTAGGCGCGGCCGGTCAGGACGATCGTCTTCGAATCCGCAACTGTAGCGTCTGCCACTTCGGAGTTTCCGACGATTACCTTGCTCACCGGGCGATCGAGCTTCAGGATCCGGGCGCTATTCATATAGACGCGCAGGACATCGTCCGCAGCAGCAGCCGGGGCAGACACGACCATGGCCGCCAGCAGGGCCACGATTGCGGCCAGGGCCGTAAAACGACGATCGAAGTTGGACATGCCTGACATTCCGCGCGTGAGAAGACGTGGGTGGGAGTATGGAATGCCTTGGTGAACGAAGCGTTAATCGCGTGATAAGGCGATTTTGCAGGCGCGAATACGGCGATTTGTCCGTCCAATCGCCGCCCTCGACCGGGACTGTCTCAAATCGGAACGCCAACATGTGCGTTTCCCCCTGATCTTCGTCAGACGCCCTGCTTACACGCTCCAGATTTCCACCCGCTCACGCCTCTCCCGACATGATAATTCGCAGGTTTTGAGCCTGTTTTACAGCCGATCAGAGCAAATTCGTTCGCATTCGATCAATCAGCCCGCTGTTTCATTTACCAAGCTTCTCGCAAAGCCTCGTTCACGGTGTGGTAACCGTCTTTCTTAAGTCGATGGCAACAGGGTGGATTTAGGTTGTGGTCATCCGAGCAACGGAAACAGTTGCCGGCAGTGCTGATCAACCTCGCGGAGTAGGAGACTACCATGACCAATCTTTTCGCACGTTTCATCAAGGATGAATCCGGCGCCACCGCCATCGAATACGGCCTCATCGCCGCCCTGATTTCCGTTGCCCTCATCACCGGCGCAACGACCCTCGGCAACGCGCTGAACACCCAGTTCAACAATCTTTCGAAGAAGCTCAACTACGCAGGTTGATCTCCGGGGTCCCCTGGAGGTTCTCGTCGGTCACGTCGGCCTAGCCAGGTGTCTCGACCGGATCAATCGCGTGAAATTTTGGAGACATACATGAAATCCATCATTGCTCGTTTCGTCAAAGATGAATCCGGCGCGACCGCAATCGAGTATGGCCTGATCGCTGCACTCATTTCCGTTGCCCTCATCACCGGTGCGACGACCCTCGGCAACGCCCTCAACACCCAGTTCAACAACCTCGGGGGCAAGCTCAACTATTCGGGCTGAGGTTTGATCAAACGACAAGACAAGCCGTCTCGCCCTGCGAGGCGGCTTTGCTGTTTCTAGACGACAGGGGGTGACTCGGCTTTGCCAATTATTCACCTCTCCGCCTTAGGATCGTCGCGGGTCAAGGATATCGCCATGTACGCATCCATCATCTTCATCGTCCCGCCGATCTGCCTTGTTCTGGCAGCGCTGACCGATTTCCTGGAAATGACCATTCCGAATCGGATCCCGGTCATCCTGCTTGCAGCATTCCTGGCCATCGCTCCATTCAGTGGACTGACCCTGACGGAATTCGGCTGGCATTTGGCAGCTGCCGTTGCCGTGTTTACCGTCTGCTTCGGCCTGTTTGCCTTCAACGTGATGGGTGGCGGCGATGCCAAGCTGCTCTCCGCCGCGGCGATCTGGTTCGGCTTCAACCACTCGCTCTTCGAGTTCCTTGCCTATACCGGCTACTTGGGTGGCGTCCTCACTGTAATGGTCATCGCCATGCGGGCAAATTGGGAGAAGTTTGCGGCAATCGGCGTGAAGCTTCCCAAAACCTTGATGGTCGCGAACAAGATCCCTTACGCGATTGCGATCGGCGCTGCCGGCCTGATGGCCTATCCGCAGTCACCGTTGATGGTCGCTGCCTTGGGGGGCATCCGCTGACGTCGGAAGAAAGCTTGTGTTAACCACATAAGTAAGCGGGTTATTAACCATAAGTACACCAATTCCTGATCAATCTTGGCGATAGACATGCTGCATTGTCCAAGGATTGATCATGAAACCCGCCCGCCTCATCATACTCGCCGTTGCCGTCGTGGCAGCCGGTATGGCCGGCCTTCTGGCTATGCGCCTGACCGGCAACCAGACCGTGGTCGTGCAGCAAGATCCGACAGTGGAGAAGCAGCCGACCGTCGAAGTTCTTGTTTCCGCAAAGAACCTGCCCGTTGGCGCACGCCTCGATGAAAGCGCGATGCGCTGGATGCCATGGCCTGCCGACAGCGTGGTCGACGGGTTCATCACGTCATCGACGCGCGCCGATGCGATGACCGAACTTCAAGGCGCCGTCGTGCGCCTGCCGCTCTTCGAGGGCGAGCCGCTGCGCCGCGAGAAAATTGCCGATTCATCCTCCCGTATTCTTTCTGCCCTGCTGCCCTCTGGCAAACGTGCCGTCTCGACAGAAATCTCGGTCGCCACCGGCGCCGGCGGCTTCATCCTGCCCAACGACCGTGTCGATGTGATCATGGTGCGCAAGGGCGACCAGGACAGTTTCCTGACGGAAACGGTTCTGTCCAACGTGCGCGTCCTGGCCGTCGACCAACAGATCGAAGAGGCACCTGATGGCTCCAAGTCGGTCATCGGCACCACCGCCACGCTTGAACTGACGCCTGATCAGACCAAGGTCCTCGCGGTCGCCCAGCAGATGGCCGATCGCCTCTCGCTGGCACTGCGTTCCGTCGCCGATGCTCAGGAGGAAGACACCAGCGCAGCCGACTATCTGCTGAGCGGGGGCGACGGCCAGCCGTCGATCCAGGTGATCAAGTCCGGCGAGGTCGTCAAATCTTCCGACTCGACCGCCAATTCCATGAAGTGAGTGGGGACACACCGTGAAAAACCTGACGAACAAACTTCGTGTTTCCTTCACCGGCGGATTGGCCTTCGCAATGACCGTTTCGGGTGTTCCCACGCCCTTCAACGCCAAGATCTTCGACGTTTCTTCCGCACAGGCCGCTCAGGAAAGCGTGTTGCGGATCACGGATTCCGGGCCTGGCAAGCGTCGCACCGTAAAACTCGGCCTGAACAAGGCTCTGGTCGTCGACTTGCCGGCCGACGCTCACGACATTCTGGTGGCAGATCCGAGCATGGCGGACGCCGTTACCCGTTCGTCGCGGCGCATCTATCTGTTCGGCAAAACCGTCGGCCAGACCAATATCTTCATTTTCGGTGACGACGGTCGGGAAATCGTCAGCCTGGACATTGAGATCGAACGCGATATCGCGGGGCTCGAATCCAATCTTCGACGGTTCATTCCGGAATCCGACATCAAGGTCGAAATCGTCTCCGACAACATCGTTCTGACCGGTACGGTGCGGACGCCTCAGGATGCCGCACGGGCCCAGAGCCTCGCCAGGGCCTTCCTCCAGGGCGGTGAAGCTACCACCCGGAATACGACTGCAGCGAGCAGCCAGGAAGGCGGCGACGTCGCGATCTATGCGGAAGAGCGGCAAGAATCACAAATCGTCAACCTCCTGCAGATCGAGGGCGAGGACCAGGTAACACTGAAGGTTACGGTCGCCGAAGTCAGCCGCCAGGTTCTGAAGCAGCTCGGCTTCTCCGGCAGCATCTCTGACGGCAGCACCGGCATCAGCTATGCCAATCCTTCAAATCTGGGCAATGCAATCGATCCGACGGGAACGGCTTCGATTTCCAGCTCGATCGGCAGTGTCGGCATCAATGCCTATGTGAACGCGATGGAGCAGGCGGGTGTCATGCGCACCCTGGCAGAGCCAAGCCTGACCGCGATTTCCGGGGAACCGGCGAAATTCTATGTCGGCGGTGAATATCGTCTCGCCGCCGAGCAGGAAATCAACGTCGATGACGGCGAGGCCACGCTCAGCCGCACCACGAATTCGGTCGACTACGGTATCGAGCTGAACTTCCGGCCTGTGGTGCTCGCACCCGGCCGGATCAGCCTGCAGATCGAGACCAATGTGTCGGAGCCGACCTGGGAGGGCAGTTCGGTGACCGGCAATACGGCGCCGAGCATTCCGGGTTCGACCTATATGTCGATCCGCAAGCGCGAGGCGTCGACGACCGTTGAACTGCCGTCGGGTGGCTCGATCGTAATCGCCGGTCTGGTGCAGGACAATATCCGCCAGGCCATGAGCGGATTGCCTGGGATCTCCAAGGTTCCGATCCTGGGCGCCCTCTTCCGCAGCAAGGACTTCCAGCGCAACGAGACGGAGCTCGTGATCATCGCGACGCCCTACCTTGTGCGCCCCGTCGCTCGCAGCGCCCTGTCGCGCCCCGATGACAATTTCAACCCTGAAGGGGATAGCGCAACCTTCTTCCTGAACAAGGTCAACAAGGTCTATGGCCGCCGCGAAGCCAATGCTCCGGCCGGTCAGTACCATGGCGCCGTCGGGTTCATCTACAAGTGAGCGAGGTTCGAAGAAATATGAAAACCCAGACGCTCCATTCCAGGGAAAGCCAGAAAGTCATGGCCTCGACCACCAGCCCCTTTCATCGTCTCGTCCTGGCGGCTGTCATCCTTGGCACCTCGTCCGTTCTTGTCGGCTGCGGCAACATGAACAAGGACCGGATGTCGACGTCTGCCATTCCCGACGACTACCGCACCCGTCATCCGATCATGCTGAGCGAGGTCGAACATACGCTGGACGTACCGATCGCCAGCGGCGACCACAAACTGACCAGCGGGCTGCGCGATTCGATCGGCGGATTTGCCAATGAATACCTGTCCTCGTCATCGGGCACGATCCAGATCATGATGCCGCAGGGATCAGCCAATTCCGGCGCGGCATCGGTGATGCGCACGCAGATCCGGGATGTCCTGACGACGCGCGGCGTCAAGGCCAACAGGATCATCGAAACGACTTACCAAGCCCAGGCCAACGGCGACGCTGCTCCTGTCCGCCTGAGCTACGTCGCCATGACAGCGATGACCAATCCTTGCGGTGAGTGGCCCGAGGACCTGACAAACAACACGTCAGCCAACAAGAATTACGAAAACTTCGGCTGCGCCACACAGAGCAATCTGGCGGCTCAGATCGCCAATCCGATGGATCTCATGACCCCGCGGGCCATGGCGCCGATCGACGCAACACGCCGGTCGACCGTCATCGGACTCTATCGCGAAGGCGCCGATACTTCGACCGAGTGATGAACAACGCGTCCCTCAAGGACAGGAAAGCAGCATGAACGCGATCGACTACGAATTCGAGGACGGAGCCAACAGCGCCCACGCATCTGCCGACAAGTCTGTCGCGGGTGACGTCGAGGCTCTTCGCCCGTTGCCCCGCATTTCGGTTCACGCCTTCTGCATCAGCGAAGGCGTTCACCAGGTGATGCAGCAATGCGCGGGAGATCGTCGCATGGCGCGCGTGAGCCTGCGCGTGACCCGCGGAAACATTGCCGCGGCCGCGACCATGTTTGCCTCGAACCCGACACCAAACCTGATCATCCTCGAAACCGAAGCCGGCCCCCGCGACTTGCTAACCGAACTCGCGCCACTGGCCGAGGTCTGCGATCCGTCGTCACGCGTGATCGTCGTTGGCCGTCACAACGACATTTCGCTCTATCGCGAACTGATTCGCAGCGGCATTTCCGAATACATCGTGTCGCCCTTCTCCATGGCCGAGATCATGGGCGCGATCGCCTCGATCTTCGTTGATCCGGAAGCCGAGCCGCTCGGTCGCAGCATCGCGTTCATCGGGGCCAAGGGCGGTGTCGGGTCTTCGACCATCGCGCACAACTGCGCGTTCGGGATTTCGACACTGTTTTCGACTGAAACGGTGCTTGCCGACATGGACCTCCCGTTCGGCACCGCAAATATCGATTTTGACCAGGACCCAGCTCAGGGCATGGCAGAAGCCGTGTTTTCCCCGGAGCGTCTGGACGAGGTATTCCTGGATCGCCTGCTGACGAATTGCGGCCAGAACCTCTCGCTGCTGGCGGCTCCCTCGCTTCTCGACCGGGGCTATGACTATGAGCGCGGCGCCTTCCAGCCGATCCTCGACCTACTGCAACGTAGTGCGCCCGTCAGTGTGCTCGACCTCCCGCATACCTGGGCCGATTGGACGAGAGCAGTTCTCTCGGATGTCGACGAGGTGGTGATCACATGCGCGCCCGACCTCGCCAATCTGCGTAACATGAAGAACATGCTGGACGCGCTGAAAAAACTGCGCCCGAACGACAAGCCACCACATCTGGTCCTCAACCAGGTCGGCATGCCGAAGCGGCCGGAAATATCGCCGCAGGACTTCTTCGAGCCGCTCGAACTCGAACCCGTGGCAATCATTCCGTTTGACGCCCAATTGTTCGGCACTGCGGCCAACAGTGGCCGCATGATCCCGGAAATGGACGCCAAGTCACCCACGGCAGAGACGTTCAGCCAGCTTGCCCATCTCGTCACCGGACGCGCATCGATCAAGAAACCGAAGAAGGCCGGTCTGGGCTCGCTGCTTGAAAAGCTGCGGAAGAAGTAGACCTTGAACAGGAACAGGTAGAACTCAATGTTTGGCAAACGCGGAAACGATGGTTTCGGCAAGGGCGGTGCGGGCGCCGGGACAGTGCCCGCTCCGGCGGCTGCCGTGCCTGCGGCGCGCTCAAGCACGAGCCTGATCGAGCCGGGCAGCCCGGAAGCCAGCAACCGCATGCAGGTGACGCCGCCACCGATGGCCGGTGCGGCCCGCAAGAAGGCGCCTCGAACCGACGACTACTACGATACGAAGAGCAAGGTCTTTTCCGCGCTCATCGATACGATCGACCTGTCGCAGCTTGCCAAGCTCGACGGCGAGAGTGCGCGTGAAGAAATTCGCGATATCGTCAACGACATCATCACGATCAAGAATTTCGCGATGTCGATCTCCGAGCAGGAAGAACTGCTCGATGACATCTGCAACGACGTGCTGGGTTACGGCCCGCTGGAGCCATTGCTTGCACGCGACGATATCGCCGACATCATGGTCAACGGTGCCGGCCAGACCTTCATTGAAGTGGGCGGCAAGACGATCGAGTCCGAAATCCGCTTCCGCGATAATTCGCAGCTTCTCTCCATCTGCCAGCGCATCGTCAGCCAGGTCGGCCGACGCGTCGACGAATCGAGCCCGATCTGCGATGCCCGCCTGCCCGACGGCTCCCGTGTCAACGTCATCGCGCCGCCGCTGGCGATCGACGGGCCGGCGCTCACCATCCGTAAGTTCAAGAAGGACAAGCTGACCCTCGCCCAGCTCGTCAAGTTCGGTGCGATCACGCCCGAGGGCGCGGAGGTTCTGCAGATCATCGGGCGCGTCCGGTGCAACGTTGTCATCTCCGGCGGTACCGGTTCGGGTAAGACGACGCTGCTCAATTGCCTGACGGGCTTCATCGACACCGACGAGCGTGTCATCACCTGCGAAGACACGGCCGAACTGCAGCTGCAGCAGCCGCATGTCGTGCGTCTCGAAACGCGTCCGCCGAACATCGAGGGCGAAGGCGAGATCACCATGCGCGACCTCGTCAAGAACTGCCTGCGTATGCGCCCCGAACGCATCATTGTCGGTGAAGTGCGCGGACCGGAGGTCTTCGACCTTCTCCAGGCGATGAATACCGGTCACGATGGCTCGATGGGCACCATCCACGCCAATACGCCGCGCGAATGCCTGAGCCGTATGGAATCGATGATCGCCATGGGTGGTTTCACGCTGCCGGCGAAGACGGTGCGCGAAATTATCTCCGGATCGATCGACGTCATCATCCAGGCAGCCCGCCTGCGCGACGGCTCCCGCCGCATCACCCACATCACCGAAGTCATCGGGATGGAAGGCGATGTGATCATCACCCAGGACCTGATGCGCTACGAGATCGATGGCGAAGATGCCGCCGGCAAGATCATCGGCCGTCATATGTCGACGGGTATCGGCAAACCGCATTTCTGGGACCGGGCGCGCTACTACAACGAGGATCGTCGCCTCGCAGCGGCTCTGGATACCATGGAACAGAAATCAAAGGGGCTCTGAGAACATGGACCCGACTATCCTGGGCATCGTCTTGCTGGTCGCGGTATCCACGGCAGCGGTCGCCTATGGCCTCCTCTATAACCGGATGGAGACCGACAAGAAGACCGCGACCCGCATCAACCGCGTGAAATCCGCCGAAACGGACATGGGCCAGGTCAAGGCAGCACGCGATCGGGTTCAGGAAATCTCAAAACGCCGGAAATCGGTGCAGGACTCCCTGAAAGAACTGGAAAAAAAGCAGCAGGAAAAGTCGAAGAAGGCAAACGAGACCAGCCTCAAATCCCGGATCGTTCAGGCCGGCCTGTCGATTACACCGGCTCGGTTTTATATATTCAGCGGGTTCCTCGGGTTTTTTGTCCTGCTCGCCACCTTGGTGGCGGGCATGCCGCCGCTCGTGATGCTGGGCATCACTTTCGTGTCAGCGTTCGGCCTGCCGCGGTGGGTCATCAGTTTTCTGGTCAAGCGGCGCCAGAAGCAATTCCTGGAGGAATTTCCCAACTCCCTCGACGTGATGGTCCGATCGATCCGGTCGGGTTTGCCGCTCAATGATGCCATTCGCATGGTCGCGGCTGACGGGCAGGAGCCGGTGAAAACCGAGTTTCGGCGCGTGGTCGAATCGCAACAACTGGGCCTCAGCGTCCCCGATTCAATCGCCCGCATGCATCTGACCATGCCGCTTTCGGAAGTGAGCTTTTTTTCAATCGTGATCGCGATCCAGGGCCAGGCAGGCGGCAACCTGTCCGAGGCCTTGTCGAACCTGTCGCGCGTCCTGCGTGATCGCAAGAAGATGAAGGCAAAGGTCCAGGCTCTTTCCATGGAAGCAAAGGCATCTGCAGCCATCATTGGCGCCTTGCCCTTCATCGTCGCCTTCCTCGTCTACCTGACTTCGCCGCAATACATCATGATCCTTTTCACTGATACCCGTGGACATTTGATCCTCGGTGCTTCGGCGGTGTGGATGAGCATCGGCCTTCTCGTGATGCGTAACATGATCAACTTCGACATCTAGGGGGTCGTCATGACGGAAGGCTGGGCAGCCCAAATCACCAATCCCGCACTCATTCTCGCGGTTCTGGTTTCCCTTGCCGTCTTCGGCACGTTCTACACGCTGGTCATGCCTTATTTCGAGAAAGGCGACTTGAACAAGCGGATGCGAGCCGTTTCGACGGAACGCGACCTTATCCGAGCGCGAGAAAGGGCAAAGCTGAATGCAGAAGCCTCACAAAGCCGCGCCACACTTCGATCCAACAACAACCAGTCGGTCCGGCAGATCGTTGAACGCTTCAACCTGCGCAAGGCGCTGGTTGACGACAAGACGGTAGACAAGCTCAAAGCGGCAGGTCTGCGCTCTCAGAACGCACTGAACATCTTCCTCGTCGCGCGCTTCCTCCTGCCATTCGGCACATTGCTGCTGACCGCGTTCTGGATTTTCGTGCTCGGAAATCTGGCTGACAAATCACTTCCCATCCGCATATTCGCGACCATTGTCGGCGGCTATATCGGCTTCTATCTGCCGAATATCTATATTTCTAACCGGATCTCGAAGCGCCAGCACTCGATTCGCCGCGCGTGGCCGGATGCACTCGACCTGATGCTGATCTGCGTCGAATCCGGCATTTCGCTGGAGGCTGCCATGCGCCGTGTATCTGAGGAAATCGGCGAGCAATCGCCGGAACTCGCGGAAGAAATGGTACTGACGACGGCGGAACTTTCATTCCTGCCCGATCGCCGTCAGGCGCTGGAGAATCTTGGAACACGTACCCAGCTGGATAGCGTGAAAAACGTCGTTCAGGCGCTGATCCAGGCCGATCGGTACGGTACTCCGGTGGCACAGGCCTTACGCGTTCTGGCTCAGGAAGGGCGCGACGAGCGCATGAACGAGGCCGAGAAAAAGGCCTCAGCCCTGCCGCCCAAGCTGACCGTACCGATGATTCTCTTCTTCCTGCCTGTCCTGGTCGCCGTCATTCTCGGGCCTGCCGGCATCCAGGTGTCCGACCGGTTCTGATCAAGCGGTCGACTGGTCAGTGGACGGTCGAGAATTCTTCGTCGAGCAGCTTAAGCGCATCCTGAAGTGCTTCCACCAGAATGTCGGTCAGTTCATCCGACTTGTTCTCGATCAGCATCAGCTTCACAGCCATGTCCTGCTGGTCGAAGTACTGGTCCGGTCCCTCGTTCATCGTCATGTCCCCTTTTTTGCCGAATCATTTCGGCCGGACCAGAGTGGGGCGACAGGCTTGCGCAAAGCTGTCACGTGTTCCTTGCGGCACACGTGGTCATGCCGAGGTAGGTGAATTCTCCGCGCCGACGGCAGCACCGAAGTTGGAGAAGAACTCGGCCGCCAGCTTCTTCGACGTCGACTCGATCAGCCGGCTTCCCAGTTGGGCAATTTTACCCCCGACCTCTGCCTTCACGACATAGGTCAGTATGGTGGCCGTGGGACCATCGCTCTCAAGGGATACGTCGGCTCCGCCCTTTGCAAAGCCGGCGAGACCGCCCTTGCCTTCTCCCGAGATGGTATAGGAATGCGGCGGATTGAGGTTCTGCAGCTCCACTGCACCTTCGAACTTCGCCTTGATGGGTCCGATCTTCAAAACCACTTTGGCAACCATGGATGTGTCCGATGTCTTCTCCAGGCTCTCGCAACCGGGAATGGTTTGCCGCAAAACATCCGGGTCGTTGAGTGCTTTCCAGACGGCATCCACGGGCGCCTCTATCCGCTCGCTGCCTTGCATGTCCATGGTGGTTCCTCCCCTGTCAGGCGGGCTCCCTCCCGCCTGGATCAAGAGAGCATGGCACTGGCCAATGATGCAAGGGGCTCGGGAAGCGGCAGCCAGGAACTAGACCAACACGGCTTGTTCGATGCGATCCTGCGAACCAAAGAAGCGCAGGTAACGCTCAACTTCGGCCGGTTCGCCTGTGGCCTTTCGCGGATTGTCAGACAGTTTCACAGCCGGTCTACCATTGGCCTCAGAGACCTTACAGACGATGGAGATCGGCTTTAATCCAGCAATCTCAACCGGTGCGCAGCCGGCGAAGTCATTGGTCAGGTTGGTACCCCACCCGAAGCTCATGCGGACACGTCCGGCGAAGTGCCGATAGGTGTCTACGATCGCATCGACATCCAACCCATCTGAAAAGATGAGCAGCTTCTTGCGCGGATCGCGCCCCATTTTCTTCCACCAATCGATGATCTTCTCGCCCCCCTCGATCGGGGGGGCGCTGTCCGGGCGAAAACCGGTCCAGTCGGCGACCCATTCCGGCGCATCGCGCAGGAAGGCCGTCGTTCCGAAGGCATCCGGCAAGACGATCAGCAGATTGCCCCCGTAGAGGCGGTTCCAGTCCTTGAGGACCCGGTAGGGCGCGGCTGCAAGTTCCTCGTCATTGCGCGCCAAGGCCGCGACGACCATCGGCAGTTCGTGGGCATTGGTTCCAACCGCTTCAAGGTCGGAATCCATAGCCAGCAATACATTGCTCGTGCCGGTGAATGCCGGACCAATTCCTTCCTTGAGCGCTTCGACGCACCATCGCTGCCACAGGAAGCTGTGTCGCCGCCGGGTGCCGAAGTCAGAAATCCGAAGACCGGGCAATTCCTTCAGCCGCTCGACCTTGGACCACATCTTAGCCTTGGCGCGTGCATAGAGAACGTCGAGCGTGAAATAGCCAAGCGAACGCATCGCCGCGCGGGACCGCAATTCGTTGATGATGGCGAGCGCGGGGATTTCCCACAGCGTCGTTTCCATCCAAGGGCCGTGGAACGTCAGCTCGTACTGCCCATCGCGCTTGGTCAACTCATATTCCGGGAGCTGAAGATTGCCGAGCCAAGCCAGGAACTCGGGCTCGAAGATCTGTGCGCGCCCATAGAACGTGTTGCCAGCGAGCCAGATCATCTCTTTCTTGCTGAGACGAAGGGCGCGGACATGATCCAGTTGATCACGCAACTCCTGCTCGTCGATCTCGTCTGCGAGCCGGACAGAGGTCGTGCGGTTGATCAGTGTGAAGGTCGCATGGACATCTGGATAGAGCTTCCAGATCATCTGAAGCATCAGAAGTTTGTAGAAATCCGTGTCAATCAGGCTGCGAATGATCGGGTCGAGCTTCCAGGCGTGATTGTAAACCCTGGTCGCAATGTCAGTCTTGGTCATCTGCCGCTGCCTTATCGATCCCCGGCCACCAGCCGGTGATCAGCGGTCGCCAAGGTGCGACCGCTTCTGCCTGCATGTTATCGGCAATCAAAACTGCCTTGTCCAGTCACCGCGGTGGATCACTGACCAAGCGTCGGGTTCGATTGCGGCATATTCTGATTGCCCGATTCGCTCGCACCCGGTGTCGGGGCAGGTGCTGTTTCTGTCATCGGCTCGTTAGCCGGATTACTTGGTGCGATCGAGTTGCCCCACCATTCCGCCGGAATCCAGACCAGCATTGCCAGAACGAGGCCCGCAAGCAGCACGATGAGCACAGGTTTACCCCTGAAGCCTTGGCGCGCTTCGGTCGCAGGCATGGGCTCAGGCTGCAAACCCCGAGTCCGGCGGTCTGTGGCATTGGGAAGGTCGGTTCTGCTGCTCATGTTTCTCTCCCTGTTTCCGGTGAAGGCGTCTGATCTGACGCCGATCTCGGGAAGCTAACGGAAGGGGGCAGCGAATGTTCCGAGATTTCCGGGCGCTCAGTAACCCGAGGCTCGATCGACCACGAACTGCAGAGGCTCGCCACTTTCCAGGCGGTTCACCTGCTCTTCAACATGCCGGAACAAGGCACGGACATCCGAAGAGGCCGCCGCATGTGGCGTCACCACCACATTGGGAAGGGTCCACAAGGGACTGTTCGTGTCGAGCGGCTCTGAAACGAAGACGTCGAGCGAAGCAGCTTTCAGAGTGCCATCGGCGAGGCAAGCGGCGAGGTCGGCCTCGTTCTGGCTGCCGCCGCGCCCCGCATTGAGGAAGATGGGGCCGCCCAGCACTCCGGTTTGCGACAACTTGGAAAAAAGCGCCCTGTCATAGATCCCGCGGGTGTCGTCGGTCAGGGGGAGAAGTCCCACGAGGATATCCGTGCGACCGAGAAATTCATCAAGACCGGCAGCATCGAATGTCTGAACGCCGGCGATATCCTTCTTGCTGCGCGACCAGCCGATCACATGGAAGCCCATGACCTTGAGCTTGGTCGCGGCATCGGCTCCCAGCACACCAAGACCCATCAGGCCAACCGTCACGTCGCGAGCTTCGGGCTGATCTGCAATCTCGCTCCAGACACGCGCGCGCTGTTGTGCGGCATAGGTGAACCCGTTGCGCAGGTGGTGCAGGCACTGCCAGACAACCCATTCGCTCATGCGATCCGTCAGGCTGCGGTCGACGAAACGAACGATCGGCAGATCGGGCAGCTGGTAGTTCGACAAGATGTGATCGACACCGGCACCGCCGGAGAAGATGGCTTTCAGCCCCGTGGCACGTCGGACAAGATCCGGGTCCGGCTTCCAGACGAGAGCATAGCCGGCGTCGGACAGATCCCGATCGCGATTGGCTGCGTCACCCATGTCGATCACAGGCCGGCCGGGAAACGCGGTGGGCAGTGCTCGCAGAACGCTTTCGCGATCGAAACGGAGATCGATGAGGATGGGGTGTTTATCGGTCATGTTCGGTTCCGTTACTGACGGATGCCGCCGATTTCGGCGGCCTCAAGATTGAAGGCTGCGGCCATGAGGGCACGGGTGTAATCCGCCTTGGGCGCGGCGAACACCTCGGCCGCCGGTCCCTTTTCGACCACCTTGCCGCCACGCATGACGATCAGTTCGTTGGCGAGTGCCTTCACCACCTTGAGATCGTGGCTGATGAAGAGATAGGCGAGATCGTGTTTGGCCTGCAGGTCCCGCAGGAGATCGACCACCTGGGCCTGGACGGTCATGTCGAGGGCCGAAGTGGGTTCATCGAGCATGACGAAGCGGGGTTTGAGCACCATGGCGCGAGCGATTGCGATGCGTTGCCGCTGGCCGCCGGAAAATTCATGCGGGTAACGCCAGCGGGTGGCGGGGTCGAGGCCCACTTCCTCCAGCGCCCAGGCGACGCGACTGTCGCGCTCCTCCGCTGACAGCTGCCGCTCGTGGACTTTGAGGCCCTCGGCGATGATCTCGCCCACCGACATGCGAGGGCTGAGAGAGCCGAAGGGGTCTTGGAAAACGATCTGCAATCGGTCACGCAGGGGGCGCATCTCACGGTAGGAGAAGGCGTGGATGTCCTTGCCGATGAAGCTGATGCGGCCCTTTGACGAGATGAGGCGCGAAAGCGCAAGGCCAAGCGTGGTCTTGCCGGAGCCCGATTCGCCGACAACGCCAAGCGTCTGGCCGGCTCTGAGCGTCAGATCGACGCCATCGACGGCTTTGACATGATCCACCGTGCGGCGCAGGAAGCCCGCCTTGATCGGGAACCAGACGCGTATGTCCTCGCCTTCCATGACAATGGGCCTGGTCTCGTCGAGGATCGGCGGCTCGCCGCGTGGCTCGGAGGCGAGCAGCTTCTTCGTATAGGGATGCTGCGGGCGCTCGAAAATTTCGTCTACAAGGCCCGCCTCGACGATCTCGCCCTTGGTCATGACGCAGACGCGATCGGCGAATTTGCGGACGATGCCGAGGTCATGGGTGATGAAGAGCATGGACATTCCATGCTCTGTCTTCAGGCGGCCAAGGAGCTCAAGGATCTGCGCCTGGACGGTGACATCGAGAGCCGTGGTCGGCTCGTCGGCGATCAGGAGCTTCGGTCTGTTGGCAAGCGCCATGGCAATCATAACACGCTGCCGCTGGCCGCCGGAGAGTTCGTGCGGAAAGGCGGTGAGGCGCTTTTCCGGCTCGCGGATACCCACCTGATGCAGGAGTTCCAGCACTCGGGCACGCGCGGGGGCGCCTTCGAGACCCTGATGGAGTGCCAGGATCTCGCCGATCTGCCGCTCGATGGTGTGGAGCGGATTGAGCGAGGTCATCGGCTCCTGGAAGATCATGGTGATGTCGTTGCCGCGCACGGACCGCAGTTCGGGCTCGCTCGCCGTCATCAGGTCACGGCCGTCGAAGAGGATCTGACCCGAGGGGTGGCTGGCGGCCGGATAAGGCAGGAGTTTCAGGATCGAGGCGGCGGAGACCGATTTACCGGAACCCGACTCGCCGACGAGTGCGACAATCTCGCCACGGCCGATGTCGAAGGAGACGCGGTTCACTGCCAGGCTCTCGCGACCGCCCTGGTGGAATGCGACGGACAGATCGCGCACGGAGAGCAGGGGTTCGATCATGCGGATAGGCTTTCGATCAGGGAGGTGAGCGTGGGTTCGTCGGGGCGGATGACGGTGAGGCTGTCGCTGCCAGCAAGTGAGCCGTATCGCGAGTGAACCACATCGTATCGGTCCTTGATGCCGTGATCATCGGTCAACAAATGCGAGCAGTGCTGCCCGATGGCGCTCGATACATGGATGGCGTCAGGTAGCTTCAAATGATGGTATTGGGCGCGGATGACTGCAGCAAAATACAATACACCACGGTCAACGGGGCGAACGTCGAGCCACTCACTGTTCAGAATCAGCGACTCATAGCCATCGATAAGACGGTCGTCGCCATTCTGATAGGGCTTGACCAGAAGCTCGGAGAGCGTGAGTTCGCTCGTGGCGAATATTGGCGGCTTCCCAATAGGCTGAGCTGAAATCATCTCCACGAGCAGTTGCTGAAGCCGAAAGGTCTTCTCGGAGAGCATGATGAACACGTTAGTGTCCAGATAGACACGTTCAACGGCGATCATTCATCTTCCCATTCGTTGCGCAGCGCACGGACCCGGGAAACGGCCTCCGTTACGTCCGTGTCAGGTGCGCGCCCTTGCCGAATCTTCTCCAGTTGCTCCAATGTTTCTTTCACCGTCCGCGGCTTCGGTGCATCTTCCAAAGTCGCAGCGTCAACCTCGATCACGACGCGCACCGTCTCGCCGTCGCCGAGACCCTCTCGGAGGTCGGCCGGCAAATTCTCAACGGGATAATGCTCTCTGACGATCTTGTTCATCGCATCATGCTCCTAATCGGACCTGCGATCATCATGCCACACAAGAACGCATCTGACGAACCCGCCCTCATCGGAAGGTCTTCCTCGGGTCAAACGCATCACGAACGGCTTCGCCGACGAAGATCAGGAGCGAGAGCATGATCGACATGGTGAAGAAGGCGGTGAGACCGAGCCAGGGGGCCTGGAGGTTGCGTTTGCCTTGCGCGATCAGCTCGCCGAGCGAGGGCGAGCCCGGCGGCATGCCGAAGCCGAGGAAGTCGAGCGAGGTCAGCGTGGTGATCGAGCCAGAGAGGATGAAGGGCAGGAAGGTCAAGGTCGCGACCATGGCGTTCGGCAGCAGGTGGCGGAACATGATCGTCCCATTGCCGACACCGAGCGCGCGGGCAGCGTTCACATACTCGAAGTTTCGGGCCCGCAGGAACTCGGCGCGGACGATGCCGACAAAGCCGACCCAGGAGAAGAGCAACATGATGCCGAGCAAGACAAAGAAGCCGGGCGGCAGGATGGCTGCGATGATCAGAAGAATGTAGAGCACCGGCATCGACGACCAGATCTCGATGAAACGCTGCATCAAAAGATCGGTCCAGCCGCCGAAGTAGCCCTGGACGGCACCGGCCGTCACACCGATCGCGGCAGAGGCGATGGTCAGTATCAGGCCAAAGAGGATCGAGATGCGGAAGCCGTAGATCATGCGGGCCGTGACATCGCGCGCCTGATCGTCGGTGCCGAGCCAGTTCATGTTGCCGAGCACGCAGTTCGGGTCCTCTGCCTTCAGGGGATAGGCAGCGCAAGGTTCGTCCCTGTCCATCAGCCAAAAGGGTGGCGTCGGCGCCGAGTGTGGCACTTCGGAATTTACCGTCCGATAAGAATAGCGGATCGGCGGCCAGATCATCCAGCCATTGGCGTTGATCTCGTCTGATATGAAGGGCGAGCGGTAGTCGGTCACGGCGAGGAAGCCGCCGAATTTTTCTTCCGGATAGTCGACGATGACGGGGAAGAGGATCTCGCCCTTGTAGGAGGCGATGACCGGCCGGTCATTGGCGATGAACTCGGCAAAGAGGCTGAGCAGGAACAGGATCATGAAGATCCAGAAGGACCAGTAGCCCCGCCGGTTCGCTCTGAAGTTTTCGAGGCGGCGGCGGTTCGTCGGCGTAAGCCAGGGCTTTTTCGGCGACGCAATGGACGGTGTATCGACGGCGGACATCAGACATCCCTCCGGTCGAAATCGATCCGCGAATCAATCCAGGTGTAGATCAGGTCGGAAATCAGACCGACGACGAGACCCATCAGCGAGAAGATGTAGAGGGTGGCGAACACGATCGGATAATCGCGGTTGACGACTGCGAGATAGCCCAAGCGACCAAGGCCATCGAGCGAGAAGATGTTTTCTATCAGAAGCGAACCGGTGAAGAAGGCAGAGATGAAGGCCGCAGGAATGCCGGCAATGACGATCAGCATGGCATTACGGAAGACGTGGCCGTAGAGCACCTGACGCTCGCCGAGCCCTTTGGCACGGGCGGTGACTACATACTGTTTCTTGATCTCGTCGATGAAGGAGTTCTTGGTGAGCAGTGTCGTAGTGGCGAAAGCTGACAGCAGCAGCGCGGTCAGCGGAAGGGTGAGGTGCCAGAAGTAGTCGAGGATCTTCTGCCACCAGGAGAGTTCGGCGAAATTGTCTGAGGTCAGGCCCCGGAGCGGGAACCAGTCGAAGAACGAGCCGCCGGCAAAGAGCACGATGAGCAGGATGCCGAAGAGGAAGCCCGGGACCGCGTAGCCGATGACGATGACGCCTGATGTCCAGACGTCGAAGCGCGAGCCGTCCGAGACCGCCTTGCGGATGCCGAGCGGGATCGAGATGGCATAGGAGATCAAGAGCACCCATACGCCCAGCGAGATGGACACGGGCATCTTTTCGATGATCAGGTCGATCACCGAGGTGTTCCTGAAGAAGCTCTCACCAAAATCAAAGCGGATGTAGTTCCACATCATCTCCAGAAAGCGGTCGAGAGGCGGCTTGTCGAAACCGAATTGCTTTTCGAGCTTGGCGATGAGCTCGGGATCCAAACCCTGGGCACCGCGATAGCGGGAGCCGCCCTCCTCCGTGCCGACCTGCTGGTTCAGCATGTCGCCGCCGCCGGAAAGGCGGGCATCGGCGCTGTCACCCTGACCGCTGAGCTGGGCGATGACCTGTTCGACCGGGCCACCAGGGGCAAACTGGATGACGATGAAGGAGATGCCCATGATGCCGACGATCGTCGGGATCATCAGGAGAAGTCGGCGGAAGATATAGGCAATCATGCGCGACATCCCGCTTCGGGCTCAGGTCTGCCCATGATGTCCAAGCTCGTTTCGTCCGCCAATATCAGCCGCTCCGTTGTCCAGCGATTCGTCCTCTTCATTCCTAGAGTCTCACGCTCAGGGCGCAAGCCCCGCGGCGGATTCACGGGCTTTTCGCCCACCAGATCAGCGGGAAACCGGTGCTGTAGGTCGGCAGTTCAGCAGGACGCTCGAACTTGTCCCAGAAGGCATAGCGGGCCGTGCCGCCATAGTAGAGCGGGATGACGTAATCATGCGCCAGCAGCACGCGGTCCATGGCCTTGGTTGCCGCGACCTGCTCGTCGCGATCCGCCGGGAAGATGATCTTCTCGATCAGAGCGTCGACGGCGGGATCGGCGATGCCGGCATAGTTCTGCGAGCCTTCGCGATCGACCGAGGTGGATCCCCAATAGTCGCGCTGCTCGTTGCCCGGATTGAGCGTCTGCGCCCAGACGGTCCAAGTCATGTCGTAGTCGAAGGTGCGGGTGCGGTTCGTGTATTGCGAGTCATCGACCGTGCGGATCGCCATCTCGATGCCGATCTTGCGCAATTGCTGCTGATAAGGCACGGCGACGACTTCGAGCTGCGGGTTCGAGAGAAGCAGTTCGAAGCGGAAGGGCTGGCCCGTCTTCGAGTTCACCATGGCATTGCCGCGCAGCTCATAACCCGCCTGCTTCAGCAGCTCGACCGCCTTGCGGAGGTTGTCACGCGAGGCCTGTGGGGTGCCGCCGACCGGGTTCTTGTAGGGCGTATCGAAAACCTCGGCCGGCACCTTGTCCTTGAGGGGTGTCAGGAGCGCCAGCTCCTTTCCTTCCGGCAGGCCGGAGGAGGCGAGTTCCGTTCCATTGAAGAAGCTGTCGACGCGCTCGTAAGCGCCGTAGAAGACAGTCCGGTTCAGTTCCTCAAAGTCGAGGGCGTAGTTGAGGGCTTCGCGGACGCTTTGGTCCTTGAACATTTCGCGCCGCATGTTCGGCACGAGCGCCTGCATCACGCCTGTCGCACGGAAGGGGTTTTCGAACTCCTCCTTCTTCACGCGGCCATCTTTTACGGCGGGGAAATCGAAGCCGGTGGCCCAGCGAGCGGCACGGGTTTCTTGCCAGAAGTCAGTGTTGCCGGAGCGGAAGGCTTCGAACTCGACGTCACGGTCGCCGAACATTGTGTAGGTGACGGCGCGGAAATTGTTGTAGCCGAGATTCACGTTGAGGTCCTTACCCCAATAATCGTCGCGCAATTCGTAGCGAATGCTGGCCCCGGCCTTGAACTCGGCGATCTTGTAAGGCCCTGAACCCAGGACGGGCTCCAGCGTCGTGCGCGAAATGTCGCGCGGCTTGCCATCGGGACCATTTCCCTCCCACCAGTGCTTCGGGACAACGGGAAACTGGCCGAGGATCATCGGCAGTTCACGGTTGTTCTTCTGGTCGAAACGGAAGGTCACATCCCGCTCGCCGGTCTTTTCGGCAGAAATCACGTGTCCGTAGTAGCTCATATAGAGCGGGTTCAGATCCTTCAGCTTCTCAAAGCTGAAGATCACGTCCTCGGGCTTGACGGGTTCGCCATCGGCAAAACGCGCTTCAGGTCGCAGGCGGAAGGTTGCGCTGGAGAAGTCTGCGGGGAACGAGACACCTTCAGCGAGCAATCCGTAACCGGTGGACACCTCGTCACTCGCATCCTTGAGGAGCGTATCGAAGACATAAGCAAGCGCCGGTGCGGCTTCTCCCTTATTCAGGACGGGGTTGAAGCTGTCGAATGTACCGGTCGCCGACATGCGAAGCGTGCCGCCCCTAGGAGCTGTCGGATTGACATAGTCGAAGCGTTGGAAGCCCGCAGGGTATTTCAGATCGCCGACGATCGCGACACCATGCCGGAACGGGTCAGCCGGCTCCTGTGCGGTCGTGAGCTGCGGCGAGAATGCCAGAACCGCCAGGAGGCAACCGAATACCACGCTCCTCTTTCTCAGACCCATCGATCGAATTCCCCTTGATTTCTACTGTTGCGAAGCAGGATAGGGCAAATGTCGACAAAATACAGGCGGGTGACAGAGAAGTGAGCGGCGGCACATCCGCAGATTCACCCCATTTCCGTTTCACGCTAGACTGACAGGTGATTCATCCTGGGAGCAATGCCCGGGAAATCGGTACAGACCGGGGACAAACATACGATGAAAACGACCAGGGGCAGCCGCCCGATCGCCATGGCACTGATGCTTGCGGCGGCCTTCGCGACAGTGATCGGCGATACCGCCTTAGCCGAGGGACGCCCCGCCAAAGAACTCTTCGGCGGCATGGCTTTACCGGCGAAGGCTGCCCCATCTCCTTTCGGATCCTACGCCAAGGGCTGCATCGCCGGTGCCGTGGCCATACCGACGGATGGACCGACCTGGCAGGCGATGCGACTATCGCGCAATCGGCGCTGGGGGCATCCGCAAATGATTGCGCTTCTTGAGCGCTTCTCGAAAGACGCCGTCCAGCTTGGCTGGGGATCCGGCATTCTAATCGGCGACATCTCGCAGCCGCGCGGCGGACCGATGCTGTCGGGTCATGCCTCGCATCAGATCGGGCTCGATGCCGACATCTGGTTTACGCCGAAGCCGGCCCAGCCGCTTTCTGCGAAGCAACGCGAGGACATGCCTTTCACGTCCATGCTTGTGAAGGACAAATTCCTGACAGTCGACAAGCGTCTATGGACGAACACCCATGCGAAGGTCGTCGTCCAGGCTGCGAGTTATCCGCAGGTCGAGCGCATCTTCGTCAATCCCGCGATCAAAAAGAAGCTCTGCGACACCTGGACCGGAGACAGATCCGTGCTCGGCAAGATCCGGCCAATCTACGGACACGACGCGCATTTCCATATCCGCATGCGCTGCCCTGAAGGTGCCGCCGGCTGCAAGCCGCAGGCGGCTGTCCCGCCCGGCGACGGCTGCGATAAATCGCTGGCCTGGTGGTTTACCAAGGAGCCGTGGGCGGCACCGAAGAAGGACCCCAGTGCAAAACCGGCACCAAAACCTCGCGCAATGCAGGTATCCGATCTGCCGAAAGCCTGTGCCATGGTGCTCGATGCCCGGGGGCCGGCGAGCGAGATGGATGTGACCTATCGGGCAGATGGAGGCGCGATGCCTGAGAGCACTTCCTCGGCCTTTGTCGCGCCAAGCGCGGCGGCGCCACAGGCCTTCGAGGTGCCTGCTATCGTTCCCGTGCCCGCAGCGCGCCCATCGGGCTGGTGAGTCATCGACTGTCGGCTATCTTTTCAAGTCCGGCATGCTGCGCTAGATGGTTTATCAAATCGATTTAAATCAGCTGGGGACCTGTCGTGAGCCGCACCCAATGCATCGCCTTGATCGCCCATGACCAGAAGAAAGACGACATGGCGGAGTTTGCCCTCCGGCACCGGTCGAAGCTTCTGCATTGGCGGATCGTGGCGACCGGAACTACGGGCGGGCGCATCCAGGAGGCTGCGCCCGCCCTGAACGTAACCCGGTTGAAAAGCGGGCCGCTCGGCGGAGACCAGCAGATCGGCGCCCTCATTGCCACGGGAGAAGTCGACATGCTCGTGTTCTTCGTCGACCCCTTGACTCCGATGCCGCATGATGTGGATGTGAAGGCACTCATGCGGCTCGCGACCGTCTACGACATTCCGATGGCGCTGAACCTCGCGACCGCCGACATCCTGATGCAGACCCTGACTGCCTGAGGCAGTGGAGCCAAGACCGGACATACCATGGCCCAGACACAGCGCGACCATAGCCTTCCCTTTCCCATCCTGATCGGCGATATCGGCGGCACCAATGCCCGCTTTTCGATCCTGCTCGATGACAGCGGCGACGCCATCAGCTTTCCGAACGTGGTCAACAAGGATTTTGCCACGATCGACGAGGCGATTCGAATCTGTGTGCTTGCCGAGACGAGCCACAAGCCACAGTCGCTGATCCTGGCACTCGCCGGCCCGATCAAGGGCGACGAGGTGCCGCTGACAAATTGCCCATGGGTTGTGCGCCCGAAGGTGCTGATGGCGGAACTGGGTTTTGCCGAAGTATTGCTGCTCAACGACTTCGAGGCGCAGGCGCTGGCGGCAGCGACACTCGGTGTCTCCGACCGGCAGCCGCTCGGCTCGCTCAGTGAAGCGCCGCTCGGTTCGCGCGTGGTGCTCGGCCCCGGTACCGGGCTTGGCGTTGCAGGGCTGGTGCGGGCGCGCGACACGTGGTTTCCGGTGCCCGGCGAAGGCGGCCATGTCGACGTCGGGCCGCGTTCGGAGCGCGACTACGCCATCTGGCCTCATCTGACGCCGGTGCATGATCCAAATGCCGAACTCGGACGGATTTCGGCGGAAGAACTGTTATCAGGCCGGGGGCTGATGAACATCTATCGCGCCCTTTGCAAGGTAGAAGGAAATCGCACACCGCGCTACGCGGAACCGGCGGAGGTCTCTGCTGCCGGCATATCCGGTGCGGATGGTCTTGCCGGGGAAGCACTCAGCCTGTTTGCGACCTATCTCGGTCGCGTGGCGGGCGATCTGGCACTGATCTTCATGGCGAAGGGCGGGGTCTTTCTCGCAGGGGGCATTTCACCGAAAATCCTCCCGGCGCTGCAGAGCGGGGAGTTTCGTGCGGCCTTTGAAGACAAGGCCCCCCATCATGGGTTGCTGCACGGGATTCCGACCTTCGTGGTGACCCACCCACAGGCGGCCCTGCACGGGCTTGCCGCATTCGCGAGCGCTCCTTCCGATTTCGGACTCGCCACCGAAGGCCGACACTGGCATCACTCCGCCGCAGAATAGGCGCTATGGTAAAATGTGCTGCAACTGGCTATAGAGCGGCGGCCCCACGGGGCCCTGCTTAGATTAGGGCAACAGCACAGGATTTTACTTTTGAACGCCAATGGCACGTCCAACGACAAGCTGGACAAGGAAAGCATCACCATCGTCCTGCGCCGGGTCATCGCCGAAAACGGCCGCGATCATCTGGGCGCCTATGCCTTCGCTATCGCCTGCCTTTTGACCGTTGCCATGACGACTGCCTTCACGGCATGGATCATGGAAGCCGTGATCAACGAAGCCTTCGCCAACCGCCGGGCGGACCTGATCTGGACGATTTGCGGCTCAATCTTTGCAGCCTTCGTCCTTCGCGGGTTCGCCGGCTATGGCCAGGCGGTGACCTTGTCAAAGATCGGCAACAACATTGTTGCCCGTTATCAAAAGCGCCTGTTTGCCCACTTGATGACGCTGTCGATCGGCTATTTCAATGAGTCCCGATCGGCGCGCCTGTCTGCACAAATCAATCAGAACATTAGCGGCGTACGCGACGTGCTCAACTTGACCGTGACGTCGCTTGCACGCGACCTTGTCACGCTTGTCTCCCTTATCGGGGTGATGCTTGTTCAGGATATCGTCCTGTCGCTGATCGTGTTCACCGTCGCGCCACCCCTGCTCTTCGGGCTTCGCTACCTCGCCAAGCGGTTGCGCACCGCGACCCGGGAATCTGTCATCCTGAATTCGCATGTGCTCGGGGCCATGCAGGAGACCGTGCAAGGAATTTCCATCGTCAAGGCATTCACGATGGAGGAACAACTTCAGCGCAAGGTCCAGGCGACAATTGATGCAGCCGAGCGGCGCTCCAATCGCATCGCTCGTCTCAGCGAGCGCAACGGTCCTCTGACGGAATCACTGGCTGGACTATCGGTGGCTGGGGTCATGGCCTATGCCGCCTATCAGGCCATATACGGCGGCGTGCTGCCGGGTGCATTCTTCTCCTTCATCACCGCGCTGCTTCTCGCCTATGAACCCGCAAAGCGGCTGGCCAAGCTCCAGGTGCAGATGGAGCGGGCGGCAGTGAATGCCAGGATGATCTATGAAATCCTGGATATGCAGACGCATCAGCGGGACAAGCCGGGGGCCGGCGAACTCGTTGTTGGCGACGCCCGCATCGAGTTCCGCGACGTTCGCTTCGCCTATGGCAGCAACGACCCGGTCCTGCATGGGCTGAGCTTCGTTGCCGAGGGTGGCAAGACCACGGCACTGGTCGGTCCATCCGGGGCCGGCAAGTCGACCGTCATCACATTGGTGCCGCGCTTCTACGATCCGGCCGAAGGCGAAATCCTGATCGACGGACAGAATATCGCCGACGTCACCAAATCTTCGCTTCGCCACCATATCGCTTATGTTTCGCAGCAGCCTTATCTCTTTGAAGGGACCATCCGCGACAACATCCGTTATGGCCGACCGGAGGCCACGGATGCCGAGATCGAGGATGCGGCAAAGCTCGCCAATGCCCATGAATTCATCCTCGCCCAGCCGATGGGCTATGACACACCGGTGGGCGAGAACGGTCTGAGCCTGTCCGGCGGTCAAAGACAGCGACTGTCGATTGCGCGTGCCCTTGTGCGCAACGCGCCGATCCTGCTTCTCGACGAGGCAACCTCTGCGCTTGACGCTGAATCCGAGGCTGCCGTCCAGCAGGCTCTGGATGCTGCCATGGTAGGGCGGACGGTGATCGTCATCGCACATCGCCTGTCAACGGTCATCAAGGCCGATAAGATCATCGTCATGCAGGCCGGCAAGGTTGTCGAGGAAGGCACTCATTCGAGCCTTGCACAGCGACCGGGCGGTCTTTACGCTCGGCTCCACAACCTCCAGGCCGCCCATCACGGTCAGGACGCATTGCAGGATCTGTAATCATGAACACCCCAATCAAGCTCGTCGTCGTCGGTGCCGCCGGGCGCATGGGACGCACACTGATCGGCCTGATTGCCCAGACTTCAGGCTTGGTGCTTCATGCCGCCGTTGAACGTTCAGGCTCGACAGCGCTCGGGAGGGATGCAGGCGAGCTCGCCGGCGCAGGGCCGCTCGGTGTGGTCGTTTCGGACGATCCGCTCCAGGCCTTTTTGCATGCCGACGCCGTCATCGATTTCACGACCCCGGCTTCCACAGTGGAGTTCGCCGCCCTAGCTGCCCAGGCACGGATCGTGCATGTCATCGGCACGACCGGTTGCCTGCCGGAACATGAAGACAAGATCGATGCGGCCGCGCGTCACGCACGGGTCGTGAAGTCCGGCAATATGAGCCTCGGTGTGAACCTATTGTCGGTGCTTATCAAGCAGGCGGCCAAGGCTTTGGAAGCGTCGGGCTGGGACATCGAGGTGCTAGAGATGCATCACAAGCACAAGGTCGATGCGCCCTCCGGCACAGCCCTTCTGCTGGGGCAGGCGGCAGCGGATGGCCGTGGCATCGATCTCGCCAGCCACTCCGTACGTGTACGCGATGGACATACAGGCCCGCGCGAAGAAGGCTCGATCGGTTTTGCAACCTTGCGCGGCGGTTCCGTTATCGGCGAACACTCCGTCCTTTTTGCCAGTGAAGGCGAAATGGTCACGTTGTCTCACAGCGCGACCGACCGATCGCTGTTTGCACGAGGCGCTCTGAAGGCTGCCGTCTGGGCCTTCGACAAGAAGCCCGGCCGCTACACCATGCTCGACGTGCTCGGGCTCAACTCCACCCCCTGATCGTCAAGAGAGGAATTGTCGATGACCGGTACCCTCGTGCTCGTGCGCCATGGCCAGAGCGACTGGAACCTGAAGAACCTGTTTACCGGCTGGCGTGACCCGGATCTGACCGAACTTGGCGTCCAGGAAGCCAATGCCGGCGGCAAGGCGCTTGCCGACTATGGCATCAAGTTCGACGTGGCCTTCACCTCGGTGCTGACGCGCGCCCAGAAGACCTGCGACATCATCCTGGAAAACGTTGGCCAGGCCGGCCTCCCGACCATCAAGGACCAGGCGCTGAACGAGCGCGACTATGGCGATCTCTCCGGTCTCAACAAGGACGACGCACGCGCCAAGTGGGGGGAGGAGCAGGTTCATATCTGGCGCCGCTCCTACGACATCCCGCCGCCGGGCGGCGAAAGCCTTCGCGACACCGGCGCGCGCGTATGGCCCTACTACCTGACCGAAATTCTGCCGCGCGTGCTGCGTGGCGAGAAGGTCCTGGTTGCTGCACACGGCAATTCGCTGCGCTCGCTGGTGATGGTTCTCGACAAGCTGACCAAGGAGCAGATTCTCAGCGTCAATCTCGCGACGGGGGTTCCCATGGTTTACAAGCTAAACGCGGATTCGACCGTCGCTTCTAAGGACGTGCTGGGCGACATGTCCGGCGCCCATTGAGCTTAAAGCTGAGCTCCACCAGTCAATAAGGTGCTGGCGCCGGTTCAGTCTGAGATAGTAGCCGACTAATTAGTGGACGGGTGGGGCGTTTCCCTTCCCGTCCATTCTTGTTTGCAGTGTCGTTCTTTTGTCCGGCGGTAGGCAATATCCGTCCTGGCTTGCGCCACTCCAGATCAATCCAGCTTCAGTTGCGATTTCGCCAGGAGTTGAACCACCCAATCGACGAAAATCCGGACCTTGTTGCTCAGGTGCCTGTTGGGCGGATAGACGATATACATGGGAATGGGATCAATGTGCCAGTCGGGCAGAACTCTGACCAGATGCCCCTGTTGCAGAGCATCTGCCGCCATGAAATGGGCGATTGGGGCGACGCCGAGGCCCGACAGAGCTGCCGCAAGATAGGTACGGGCATCGTTCACCGAGACGATGTAGCGTGAGTTGACCTCGATTCGCTCATCTTTCCTGATGAAATCGAAGGGGATTGTCCTATTGGTCGTCGCCAGGAAATAATTGACGCAATGATGCCGGTCGGCGAGATCCCTTGGATGCGCCGGCATGCCAAACTGCTCCAGGTAACGAGGGGCCGCGCAGGCGACAATTGCCATTTCTCCCACCTTGCGTGCGATCAGCGACTGGTCTCGCAGTGCGCCTGCCCGCAAGGCGCAGTCGACGTTTTCGGCGAGGTAGTCAACCGTTCGATCGCCAACCCCAAGGTCGATCTGAATATCGGGGAACTGCGCGTGAAACTGTGCCAGAGCCGGAATCACCAGAAGATCGGCGAAGGCGCCGGCCATCTCGACCCTCAGCCGACCTGAGGGACTGGTTCTCGAACGTGACAGGCTTCCGTCCAGCTCGTCGATCTCGGCAACAAGCTGGACGGCCCTTTCATAATAGAGTGCACCATCGGTGGTAACAACGACGCGACGCGTGGTGCGGTTCAACAGCTTCGTCTGGAGATGGGATTCGAGGTTCTGGATGAGATTGCTGACGGTGGCCTTCGGCGTACCCAAGGCTGCGGAGGCGCGGGTGAAGCTGCCGGTTTCCACCACCCGCACGAAGGCGCGCATGGCTGATAGCTGATCCATGGGAGGTCCCTGAGTGGCTTGCTCAATTGTTCGGTATTTCGGACAGTGAAGCTGGTTTTGCCATACTTCCCTCCACATGTCGACCAATGTTAGAGATAACTTCGTCTCCCGCATGTTCCGGGAGGTTCAGGTGGTGAGATGACGGTCGAAATCAAAGATATGATGCTTGAGAAGGTGGCCATAGGCCCCGTTTCGGCACGCATCTATCAGGGTGAGGACTATGCAAAGGGGCCGCCCGTCGTGCTCTACTTTCATGGTGGCGCCTTCCTTCAGTCAGGCCCGCAGGATTGTCATCTGGCAAAATGCATTGCCCAAACAGGCGCCATTGTCGTCGTCCCCGACTACAACGCACCATTGGGCGGGGTCTTCCCCCAGCCTCTTGAAGTCGGGTTCTCGATCTTCTCCTACCTCGCGAAGAAACGCGCAGGGCTCGGAGACCGGAAGTCACAGCTCCTCATCGGTGGCGAGGAATCCGGCGGGAACGTTGCGGCAGGCGTGGCGCTGAAGGCGAGAGACCATTTTGCGGAGGAACTGGACGGCCAGGTCCTGTTTTCACCGCTTCTCGACCCTTTCATGGGGACTACGTCCTTCCAGATGGCGGATGGGATCGGCATGCGGCAGCGCTGGTCGGAGGGCTGGAACCACTACTTGAGCGGCGGCGTCTGCCATCCCTATGCCGCACCCCGGCTGTGTTCGCGCCTGTCGGGTATGGCGCCTGCGCTGATCGTCTCGGCGAAGGACGACCCTCTCGTCGACGAAGCGATGGGCTATGCGGATTGCCTGCAGAAGTCTGGTGTGATGGTGCGGAGCCATGTCCTTGCCGCCGGGACGGGCTGGCCATCGATCTATGGCGGCAAAGTGGACCAGGTTCCGTCCTACGAGGACAGTGTCGGCCGCTACTTCTCGGATTTCATCCGGGACATACGCGTTCAATGATTTCGGGAATACATCGTTAGCCCGGCGATCGGGCATCAAGGAGAACAACCATGACATCGACATGGAATCGCTGGGCCCTGATGGGCACCGGCCTGGGTGTTGCTGCGTCCATTTCAGTCGCAGCGCTCGTCTACCAACTGCCCGGCACGATCGCGGCAGCGGAAACGGATACGGCGGCCGCACCTCCACCTGCCGTACCAGTTACCGTCGCGGTGTTGGAAAACCGTGAAATCCGCTCCTGGCAGGAGTTCTCCGGCCGGCTTGAGGCAATCGACCGTGTCCAGATCCGTTCGCGGGTCGCCGGTGCGATACATGGCGTACATTTCCGCGAAGGGGCCCTGGTCAAGGCAGGAGACCTCCTGTTCACGATCGATCCGGAGCCTTTCAAAACGGCCGTTACCCAGGCGGAAGGCCAGCTCGCCTCCGCGCGGGCAAGACTGCAGCTTGCCTCGACAGAGTTCGAACGCGGGCAAAAGCTGTCGGCCGGAAACAGCATCTCGAAAAGCGATTTCGACCAGCGCGGCAATGCGCTGGCGGAAGCTCAGGCTGCCGTCACGACCGCCGAAGCCACCCTGCACGCAGCACAGCTCGAACTCGATTATACCAATGTGCGGGCGCCGGTCTCGGGCCGGGTCGGCAAGGTGGAGATGACTGTCGGAAACCTCGTGGCTGCCGGCTCGACCTCACCAGCGCTCACGACCCTCGTTTCCGTCGATCCGATCTATGCTGCCTTCAATGTCAGCGAAGAGACGGTTGCCCGGGCTCTCGCCGAGCTGCCCGTGTCTGGAGACGCCCTGCCCCCGATCGAGGATATTCCCGTCGAAATGGGAACACTCATCGACCAGGGTACGCCGATCAAAGGCAAGCTCCAGCTGATTTCTAACGAAGTGGAGCTTGCCAGCGGCACGGTTGCCGTGCGTGCGGTCTTCGACAATCCGGGCGGCCGGCTGATGCCGGGTCAGTTTGTTCGGGTTCGCTTGGGGCAGGCCAAGGCGGCGAACGAGATCGTCGTCAGCGAACGTGCCATCGGGACAGACCAGGATAAGAAATTCGTCTTCGTGGTCGGAGAGGACAACAAGGTTGTTTATCGGCCTGTCATCCTCGGCAGTATCTCCGAGGGTGGGCGTATCGTTGAAAGCGGACTTGCAGCCGGGGAACGCGTCGTCGTGAACGGTCTGCAGCGCATCGGCCCCGGTGCTCTGGTTGATCCGCAGCAGGCGGATAACGTTGCCGTCGCAAAGTAATTGATCCTGATGCGGAGCGCTCCGGCGCGCCGCATCCACACTCCACCATCGTGAAGTCTCGGCCGGCACCCGCCCGCCGCACAGATCCGTTTGTCCTGTTTTTCATCCCGGAGAGGGTGCTGACATGAATATTTCCCGCTTTTTTGTCGACCGACCGGTGTTCGCCGGGGTGTTGTCGATCCTCATCGTCGTCGCCGGCTTGATCGGCATGCGCGCACTTCCAATCTCGGAATATCCAGAGGTCGTTCCCCCATCGATCGTCGTGCGCGCGGTCTATCCCGGCGCAAACCCGGTGGTGATCTCCGAGACTGTGGCGACGCCACTCGAGGAGCAGATCAACGGCGTCGAGGACATGCTCTACATGAACAGTCAGGCGACGTCTGACGGCGTTCTGACGCTGACCGTGACCTTCAAGCTTGGAACCGATCCGGACAAGGCGCAGCAACTGGTGCAGAACCGCGTGTCCCAGGCGGAGCCGCGCCTGCCCGCAGAAGTCAGGTCGCTCGGCATTACCACCGTCAAGAGCTCGCCGGACTTTATCATGGTGGTCAATCTGGTCTCGACCACTGATCGCTACGACGTGACCTATCTGCGCAATTACGCCACGCTCAACATCAAGGACCGGCTGACCCGCATCGAAGGCGTGGGTCAGGTTCAGGTATTCGGGGCCGGCGACTACGCGATGCGGGTATGGATCGATCCGCAGAAGGCGGCGCAGCACGCGCTTGCGGCCAGCGACATCACCAATGCCATCCGGGAACAGAACGTACAGGCAGCAGCCGGCATCATCGGCGCGTCGCCGACACCCGGCGACGTCAGCCTGCAGCTCAATGTCAATGCGCAGGGTCGGCTTCGTACGCCCGAGGAATTCGGAAACATCATCGTCAAGACCGGCGAGCAGGGTGAAATCACGCGCCTGCGGGACGTCGCAAGGATCGAGATGGGTGCGGCTGACTATACGCTGCGCTCGCTGCTCGACGGTCAACCGGCCGTCGCGGTTGCCGTGCTTCAGGCGCCGGGTTCGAACGCCATCGAAATTGCCGACAATGTCCATGCCACCATGGACCAGTTGCAGCTCGCCATGCCGGAAGGCGTCAAATACGAGATCGTCTACGACACGACAAAATTCGTCCGTGCATCGATCGACAAGGTCGTCGATACCCTGCTCGAAGCGATCGCGCTCGTCGTTCTGGTCGTGATCATCTTCCTCCAGACCTGGCGCGCGTCGATCATCCCGCTGCTTGCCGTGCCGGTTTCCATCATCGGTACCTTTGCGGTGATGTACGCCTTTGGCTTTTCCATCAACGCGCTGACCCTGTTCGGCCTGGTTCTTGCCATCGGCATCGTCGTCGATGACGCAATCGTCGTGGTTGAAAACGTCGAGCGCAACATCGAGAAGGGGCTCAGCCCGCGGGAGGCGACCTATCAGGCCATGCGGGAAGTCTCTGGACCGATCATCGCGATCGCGCTGGTGCTCGTCGCGGTCTTTGTGCCGCTTGCCTTCATCAGCGGGCTCTCCGGCCAGTTCTACAGACAGTTTGCTCTGACGATTGCGATCTCGACCGTCATCTCGGCGATCAACTCGCTGACCCTGTCGCCAGCGCTCGCGGCACTGCTTTTGAAGGGCCACGATGCGCCTAAGGATTGGCTGACGCGCGTCATGGACGGCCTGTTCGGCTGGTTCTTCCGGGGCTTCAACCGTTTCTTCGGCGCCGCCTCGCGTGGCTATGGCCGGAGCGTCGGGGGGCTGGTCTCACGCAAATCCATTGTCATGGGCGTGTACCTGCTGCTCGTCGGCGCGACCTATGCCGTGTTCAACGCAGTTCCCGGTGGCTTCGTGCCGGCGCAGGACAAGCAATACCTGATCGGCTTTGCGCAGCTGCCGGATGGCGCCACGCTCGACCGCACCGAATCCGTCATCAAGCGGATGAGCGCGATTGCCATGGAACAGCCGGGCGTTGCCCATGCCATTGCCTTCCCCGGCCTGTCGATCAACGGCTTCACCATCGGCTCCAATTCCGGCATCGTCTTTGCCGTATTGGATGACTTCGAGGAGCGCACCACGCCCGAGCTTTCAGGCGGTGCGATCGCCATGCAGCTGAACCAGAAGTTTGCCGGCATCCAGGACGCCTTCATCGCGATGTTCCCGCCGCCGCCGGTCAACGGTTTGGGCTCTACCGGTGGCTTCAAGCTTCAGCTGGAAGACCGGGCAGGACTTGGTTATGCAGCTCTTGACGAAGCGACGAAGGCATTCCTCGGCAAAGCGTATCAGACGCCGGAACTCGCCGGCCTGTTTTCGAGCTTCCAGGTGAACGTGCCGCAGCTTTATGCCGACCTCGACAGATCGCGGGCACAGCAGCTGGGTGTCAGCGTGACCGACGTCTTCGAGACGCTGCAGATCTATCTGGGCTCGCTCTATGTCAACGACTTCAACGCGTTCGGCCGGACCTACAGCGTGCGTGTCCAGGCGGATTCCGCCTTCCGCGCCAAGCCGGAGGATATCGGCCAGTTGCAGGTTCGCTCGCGGACCGGTGAGATGATCCCGCTCTCCGCCCTCCTCAAAGTGGACGGCACGACCGGGCCGGAGCGCACCACGCGCTACAACGGCTTCCTCGCTGCCGACATCAATGGCGGACCTGCGCCCGGCTTCTCATCCGGCCAGGCTCAGGCGGCAATCGATCGGATCGCGGCGGAAACCCTGCCGGCTGGCATCGCCTACGAATGGACCGATCTGACCTATCAGCAGATCCTGGCCGGCAATTCGAGCATTGTCGTCTTCCCGCTTGCACTGCTGCTCGTCTATCTCGTGCTGGCCGCCCAATACGAGAGCCTGACGCTGCCGATCGCCATCATCATGATCGTTCCGATGGGCGTGCTGGCGGCACTTGCCGGGGTCTGGTGGACCGGTGGAGACAACAACATCTTCACTCAGATCGGCCTTGTCGTGCTTGTCGGGCTATCCGCGAAGAATGCCATCCTGATCGTGGAGTTCGCACGCGAACTGGAGTTCGAGGGACGAAGCCCGGTTCAGGCTGCCATCGAAGCAAGCCGGCTGCGCCTGCGGCCGATTCTGATGACATCCATGGCCTTCATCATGGGCGTCGTTCCGCTGGTGCTTTCAACCGGGGCAGGTTCGGAAATGCGTGCTGCCATGGGACTTGCCGTGTTCTCCGGCATGATCGGCGTGACATTCTTCGGAATCTTCATGACACCGGTCTTCTACGTGCTGCTGCGGAGGCTGGCGGGCAACCGCCCGTTGGTGCAGCACGACAAGGTGCCGAGCCTGCAAACGGCAGCGGAGGACGCCGTTATCGAGGCCTGACGGGATATTGTCCGCCATACTGGCTGTTTACGAAACTGGAGCCGGCGCGAAGGAGCGCCGGCTTTCTGCTGTCAGGCGCCATCCGTCACGAAGACCAGCATAGAGAAGACTTTACCAACGACCTCGAAGATCGAACTGTTGAACGCCATCAAGCCGTTCGGCCCGCTCGACGAAAAACAGCATCGATCTGAAGAATGTCTCCAGATATGCCGCGACCTCTCCTTTTTCACTGTCTTCGGCCGGCTCTACGAAGCGGGCGGCGATGGTGCGCATCAGCTCCAGCTTCTGAAGGCCGAGGAGGGACCTGCCCATGGTCCCGGCCTGGCGAAGGCAATACCAGTCCGTGACAAGATCGATGACGGAGATGTCCTGCCAAGCGTCCGGGATTGCCGCCCGCCCGATATGCGGTGCAGTGCGGGGATCGCTGCAGAGGTCGGCAACGGACATGGAGGATATGGCTTCGACGGCAGCTTCAGGCCACTCCCTCGGAAAGTAACGATGGGCCACCAGGGCATGTGTGTGAGCGTGCAGGAAACTGCCATAGTCCCCGGCGGCAAGCGCCGTGTCGGGTGACAGCCCCTCCCTCTCCGCCTCCCGCCGATAGAGCGCGATAATGTCTGGATTGAGCGGCATATGACAAAGATCGATGGACTTCACCGTCAGTCCATCGGGTCCTGCCGTTAAATGCTTGAAGACCGGGGGATAGGCGACAAGAGAGGGGACCGCAATATTGGTCAGTACATGCTGTCCCTGCCGGTGCTGGCTGATGCCATCCACATGCAGATGGCCGCTGAAATGCAGCGATATCCCTGCCGAAACAAGCGCCTCGGCAACGTCGTTGTGCGGCTTGCGCGCATTGAGCGGACTTGCCGGAAATAGCGCCTGTTCGAAGCCTTGACGATCATCAAAGGGATCGACTGCCGGATAATGCGAGAATGTCAGCAGTGTTTTGCCGTTGGCCTCTGCCCGGGCGCTCACGTTGCGAATCCAGTCCAGCAGGAATGGTTTCAGTCGCAGCACCGCATTCCAGCCGGCCGCTGTGCTGTCGACAAAGGCGCGCTTGGACCCACTCCGAAAGACGCCATTGCGAGGCTCGAAGACGTTTGCGTCCAGCATCAGCAGCCAGAGCCCCGGTTCCGGCTCGACCAGATAGGATGCGTCCATCAGTCGGAAGCGGTTTTCCCCATCTTCGGACGCAACCTCATAGGTCCGGGACTCTGATCGATCACCCTGTCCGAATGGTGTTTCCCACAGAAGGTCTTCAGGCCGGCGGAAATAGCCGTATCGGGCCATCGGCGCGAGCCCGGTCGGGTATCCCTCGCAATACATGGCCGGTGACACGACACTGTCGGGCGGCGGATCGCGGTCGTCGCTGGTGATGCGGACCGACGATCCATCCGACCGCAGAAAGAAGCGTGACTGGTGTCTGCCGGCGGGGCCGAAAATGTCGTGATTGCCCGGCAATGCGTAAAATCGGGTGCCGTAACGGGCTTCGTGTTTGCTCAGGCGTTCTGCCAGCCGCTTCGTCGTTTCCCGCTGGCCATCATCGGTGTAGTCGCCGAGGAGGACCACGTGGCGAATGTTTTGCGCCACCACCTCATGAAGGGCAGCCTCGAAGGCTGCAGCACTCTCGTTGTAGACGCGTGTCGACTCGCGGCTGTGGGCCCAGGTCTGCAGTGACAGCCGCCGCGCCCCTGCAGGAACTCCGGGGACGCCATAATCGCCCTCTACATCGTGAAAATGGGCGTCGGAGATAACCGCAAGGGAGAAATCCGACGCGTCGCCCCGGGTCATGGTCAGGACTTGCGGTAGAAGAAGTAGCGATCCGGATCGATATGGCTTGCGACAGGCAGACGTTCCAGCCCCGGAACCTCAAGCGGCAGGCCGCTCAGCGCATATCCATTCGATGCAAGCATCCCGTTGACCATGGCTGGCAGCCAGGTGAGTGTCACCGCATCCTTTTCGGGATCTCCCGTACCGATATCGGCATGCACGAAGGCCGCCCCCACGCCCACAAAGGTCTTGCCGGTCTCGGATATCTCTCCGAGAACCAGATCTTCCGACGGCGGTATCGAGCTTTTGTGGGCCAGAAGCTGGCGGTCGAAGACAACGATCCGACGACCCTGAAAATTTTCCCGCAGATGGCTGAAGGTTCGGCCATTGCCGAGCCCGATCTCCAGGATGGGGCCATCGGGCAAATCAATCTGGTCGCGGATGAGGTTCAGCATATCTCGCTGGGCGGTCATACGATTGATGAAACTGTCGAGACGGCTCATGGATCAGGCCTTGAATATGTTGCAGGTCGCTGCGGAAGAGGAGAGCATGATGCACGGGCTCCGAGAGATGCGGTAGACCTGTCAGTTGCGTTTCCCAGGCCTGCATGTCAAGGGCGGGGCCTTCGTCGGCATGACCATCCGCGGAAATGTGAAAGCGGCCCCCTTGCCTCCCGATGGTCAGCGCGGTCTAAAGCGGACATGAAGATCGCCTTCTACGCACCGCTGAAATCACCCGATCACCCCGTGCCCTCCGGCGACCGGCTCATGGCGCGCCAGCTCGTGCAGGCGCTGCGCGCCGGTGGAAATAACGTCGAGATCGCGTCTCATCTGCGCAGCTTTCACGCGACGCCGGAGACAGTGCTGCCCAATCTCGAAACAGAGGCGAATTCGGAAATCCATCGTCTGGCGACCGTCTGGGAGACGAAGGGGCCGCCCGATCTATGGTTCTGCTATCACCCCTTTTACAAGGCCCCTGATCTCATCGGCCCTGCCCTTACCCGGCGTTTCTCGCTGCCCTTCGTGACGGCAGAGGCCTCCTATTCGAACCGCCGCAACATCGGCTGCTGGGCGCGCCATCAGGATGATCTGAAGGTACAGCTGGAGGGCGCCGCCCTGAACTTCTGTTTTACAGCCCGCGATGAAGCCGGCCTTGCTGCGGCGATTCCCGGGGCCAGGCTTGCCCGCATCGCACCATTCATCAACGCGACACCCTTTACCGCACTGGATGCCGCCCGCGAAACCGGCAGGCTAGTGACGGTTGCGATGATGCGCCCGGGCGACAAGATGCAAAGCTACGCGGCACTTGCGGAGGCTCTGCAACTGGTCCGCTCAGAAAAATGGCGGCTCGCCGTCGTCGGGGACGGACCGGAACGGGAGGCGGTCAGAGCCTTGTTCTCCGCCGTGCCACAGAACCGGATCGAATGGCTCGGCGAACTGCCTCGCGAAGGCGTGATGGCGCAGCTGGCGCGAGCGAGCGTCTTCGTCTGGCCGGGATATGGAGAAGCCTATGGGCTTGCCTATCTCGAAGCCCAGGCGGCCGGCTTGCCAGTCGTTGCTTGCCGGATCGCGGGCGTTCCGGAAGTCGTATTGGACGGCCGAACGGGCATCCTCACGCCACCGGGCGATGCCAGCGCGCTCGCAAAGTTCATCGATTCGCTCATCGATGACGAAGCCTTGGCGCGGTCCCTCGGTGATAATGCGCGCGACTTCGTCACGTCGGAACGATCGCAGCCGGTGATCGCCCGGCAGATGTCCACCCTTCTCCTCTCAGCTCTGGAGCATGTCCTGTGAGCGAAGCCCTCCTGCGCAAGACCATCGACGAGGCAGCTGAGCAAGGACGCAAGATCCGGCTCTGGCTGCGGGACGACGATGCCGTCGAGCCCACCGAACCGCTCGAGCGGCTGCTCGAATTGACGAGCAGCCATGCCATTCCGGTGACCCTCGCCGTCATTCCAAAGGCGACCGGGGAGGCACTGATGAGCCGGCTGGACGATGCGCCGCTGGCAAACGTGGTCCTGCATGGCTGGTCGCATCAGAATCATGCGCCGATAGGGGAGAAGAAACAGGAGCTTGGCCTGCACCGGCCGCCGCCGGCTGTTCTCGCTGAACTCAAAGAGGGTTTCGACAAGCTCGCCACTCTGCATTCCCTGCGGTTTATCCCCATGCTTGTGCCGCCATGGAACCGCCTGGCGCCGGCCTTGTGGCCCGCACTTCCCGCCCTTGGCCTCAAACTGCTCTCGGTGTTCGGGAAAGAAAGTGATTCATCGCCAATCCCTCTGATGAACACCCATGTCGACATCATGGACTGGCACGGCACGGGCGGCGGACGACCAGCGGCCGACCTCTTTGCCGAACTCGCCGGATGGATCGCACGGGCCGATACGCCGCCTGCGATCGGCATCCTAACCCATCATCTGGTGCACGACGCTGCGGCCTGGGAATTCCTGGAAGCGCTTTTCGCGATCACCGCAACCCATCCGGCGTGTGAATGGGTCCGGCCTGACGTCGATTGACGCTCTACCAGGACTTCCAGTCGATGATGAACCCGTGATCGGCGCTCATAGCCTTTTCGCGCGCGCTCTCCACCTCGGAGAACGGCGCTTTACGGGGCAATACTGCCGCCATCATATCCAGAGAGGCGATTGTTACGCCCGCACCGCGACAGGCATAGGTGAAGATCAGAGGTCCCGTCGACCACCAAGCTGGAGCATCGGGCAAAGCCTCCATCACACCTGGCATGGCCTCTATGATACGCTGGATCACCGGATGTGCCGGCGGCGTTGCGATAAACGCATTGGCGAGAAGCAGGCCGCCTCCCCTGGTCAACCGCGGTATCTCCGCAGCCAGTGCCGTGAACCCGACCAAGGCGATGAAATCGTCGAAACCTGCATCATCACGAGCCGGATACCAGTCGGCATCCATGTAAAGTCCGCCGAACCGTTCCAGAACCAGATAGCGTGCGACATCGGCCGCTCCCGGATAATCCTGGCGGGCCATCATGCCCGCGTAGCTCGGGTGAAGATCGAACCCTTCCCGCTGCAGCGCCGCGGCATCCCAGAGGCGGTATTCCATGTCATGCGCTTCGCAGTGGGCGTGCCACGCCGCGACAGCCGGCGGCTGCGGTAGGTCGCCAATCCAAACCTGGTGCAGGATTCGCGGCACCGGAGCTGCGCCAAGGCGGGCGATCAGGCGGCGCTGGTCACCGGTGTAGTGGCCGACGGCCTCCATCGTGGCGGGATCCGGTACCAGCGTGAACTGGAGACCGGTCACCTTGAGCCGATCGCCTGAAATCTTTGCAAGCTTCAGGTAGGTGGAATGCAATTTGCGGGGCAGACCCAGCACCGTCGGTGGACCGAGTTCTGCCCGAGACACCAATTCCTTGTCTGCGACCAGGGCATCCAGCATATGCCGCGCACCATCCAGGTCTCCGGCACGCGCCAGCTCAATGCACTGCGCGATGATCGCACGAGCGCGGGTGCGCGGACTGTCGGTCTCAGTCAAATCCTGTCTCCCGCAATAGCAAGTGCCCGATTTCTATAGAGAAAGCTAATCATTCCGCAAGTCCCAGAAACCTGATGCCCGGGGGCATCTTCGCGATGGACAGTCCGCAATGAGGTCGATACGGTAGATCGTCCAAGAACAAACCCACGAGAAAATCGTAGACTTGGGCGACTTTGGCATCCCGGGGGCGTAATTGGTTCATGGTCGTCGGCACTGACTTGCTTTCCGTGGAGACGCTCAGTGTTTCCTTTCCATTGATAAATGGCAGCGTCGAGGCCGTGCGCTCGCTATCGATGCGCGTCGCGCCTGGCCGCGTGACAGCGCTTGTCGGCGAATCCGGATCGGGAAAATCGGCATTGGGCCGGGCCATCATGGGTATCGAGTCCGACTATGCCCGTATTTCCGGGAAAGCGGTGTTCAACGACCCTCAGGGGAACGGTCCGGTCGACCTGATCAGTCTACCGCGCGATGGACGCCGCATACGGCAAATTCGCGGTGATCGCATCGGCATGATCTTTCAGGAGCCCATGACCTCCTTTTCGCCGCTGCACACCATCGGCAACCAGATCGAGGAAGTTCTGCGGATCCACTCGATACTCTCGGCGCGCGAGCGCCGGGAGCGCGCGGAAGAAATGCTGAGCCTGGTCGGCTTTGAAAATCCTGCCCGGATTTTCGACATGTATCCGTTCGAGCTTTCAGGTGGGATGCGCCAGCGCGCCATGATCGCCATGGCGCTGATCGGCCGGCCGGCGCTCTTGATTGCCGACGAGCCGACCACGGCGCTCGACGTGACGATCCAGGCGCAGATCCTCAAGCTGCTCAAGGAGCTTCAATCGAAGCTCGGCATGGCAGTTCTCCTGATTACCCACGATCTCGGCGTGGTTGCCTCCATGGCCGATGAGGTCGTGGTGATGTATCGGGGCCAGGTGATGGAATCGGGTAGCGTCGAACAGATCTTTCGCAATCCGCAGCATGCCTATACGCGCGGGCTGATGGCAGCAGTGCCCGACTTCGACATGGCGCGTGACGAGCGACTGAAACCCTTGCGGGAGATCGAGGTCAATGCAGGCGGGCTGCTCGGTGTCCGTTCGCGCCCCGCCGCCGGCAAGTCAGACATCCTGCTGTCCGTGCGCAACATCACCAAGACTTATCTGCCCAAGGGCTCAAACGGGTTCTTCAGCAAGGCTCCGGTGCCGACACGGGCGGTGCATGATGTGTCGTTCGACGTGCGGCGTGGGGAAACGCTCGGCCTCGTCGGAGAAAGCGGCTGTGGCAAGACCACGCTGAGTAAAATCCTCATGCGGGGTGTGACCCCCGACCATGGGCAGGCGATCTTCGAAAGCGCCGATGGTCCGGTCGACATCCTCAAGGCCGAGGGCAAAGCCCTGCAGGATCTGCGATCAGCGATCCAGATGGTTTTTCAGGATCCGGTTTCCTCACTCTCTCCCCGTATGACGGTGCGTAGCATTATAGGGGAGCCTCTGGAGATCCATGGCTATGGCGATTCCCGTCAACGGGTCGCCCTGTCAAAGCGGCTCGTCGAGTCTGTCGGGCTGCCGACGTCGGCTCTCGGGCGCTATCCACACAGCTTCTCCGGCGGACAAAGGCAGCGTATCGGTATCGCGCGCGCACTTGCCCTCGGTCCCGACCTCTTGATCTGCGACGAACCCGTATCCGCACTCGACGTATCCGTGCAGGCGCAGGTCCTCAATCTCCTGAAGGATCTCCGCGCGGAACTCGGGCTTACCTATATCTTCATCTCGCATAACCTGGCAGTCGTAAACTACATGGCCGACCGGGTGGCCGTGATGTATGCCGGGCGGATCGTGGAGATCGCCCCCTGCGACATCATCATGCGCAATCCCATCCATCCGTACACACGCAAGCTGATCGCGGCAGTGCCCTCTCCGGATCTCGATCGGCCGATTGACTTCGACCGTGCTGGGGAGACCTCCATTTCAGCCAAGGGAAGCTGGGGCAGGCAGTTCCTGGACGAGGGCGACCCGGATACGCTGGCGCATATAGACCTGGGCGGCGAACATTTTGTCCTCGCCCGCACCACCGCGGATGCACGGGAGCTCAAGGCATGATCACCCGCCGCTCGATCCTCGCTCTGATGGCAGCTTCGACACTTGCCCGTCCGGCTTTTGCAGTAGCCATCGAGGATGAACCGGAAGTTCTGCGCGAGGCGGTGCGTGCCGGCACATTGCCGCCAATGCGGGAGCGCCTGCCGAAGGTTCCACGGGTGGTTTCGCTGGAAGGGGCGGGGTTCGCTCCCGGGCGCACGGGCGGGAAGATCCGCATCCTCGTCGGCACCCAGCGGGACATCCGTTACATGCCGATCTACAGCTACTGTCGGCTGATCGGCTTTGACAAGCACTTCAATTTCCAACCCGATATCCTGAGAGATTTCGAAGTCGAACGCGACCGGATCTTCACGCTGCACCTTCGTCCGGGTCATCGCTGGTCGGATGGAAGTCCCTTCACGGCTGAGGACTTCCGCTATGTCTGGGACGACATGTTCCACAACAAGGAACTCCACAAGGGCGGCATGCCGAACGTGCTGCGCGTCGCGGACAAGGCGCCTGCTTTCGAGGTTCTCGACGATGTGACGGTGCGCTACAGCTGGGAAGATCCGAACCCGGACTTTCTCGCGGAACTCGCGTCCCCAGTGGCGACGCGACTGATGCAGCCTTCGACTTATCTGAAGCAATTTCATCCTGCCTACCAGACGCCCGAAAAGCTTGCCGCGTTGATCGCAGAACAGAATGTGGAGGACTGGGTCGCTCTGCATCAGAAGATGTCCCGTTCGCTGCGTCCGGAGAATCCGGAGCTGCCGACGCTCGATCCCTGGCGCAACACGACTGCGCCGCCGTCCAGCTACTTCGTCTTTGAACGAAATCCGTATTTTCACCGTGTCGACCAGAACGGCCAGCAACTGCCCTATGCCGACCAAGTCACGCTCAGTGTCGGTTCCGGTGATCTGATTTCGGCCAAGACCGCCGCAGGTGAAAGCGATCTGCAGCTTAACAATATCGACTTCTCCGACTACACGTTCCTCAAAGGTGCGGAAGAGCGCGGGGTTATCGAGGTCGATCTGTGGAAGCGCACCCAGGGTTCTCGGACCGCACTCATCCCAAATCTCAACTGCACGGACCTGATCTGGCGCAACGTGTTCCGGGACGTCCGTGTGCGCAGGGCGCTGTCTCTCGCCATCAACCGCGAGGAGATCAACAAGGCCGTCTTCTTCGGGCTGGGCCAACCATGTGCCAATTCGGTGCTGCCGGAAAGTCCCTTGTTCAAGACGCGGTACCGGGATGCCTGGGCTGCGTTTGACCCCGACCAGGCGAATGCCCTGCTCGACGAGGCCGGGTTGAAGCGCGAAAGCCCCCGCGGTCAGCGCCTGCTGCCAGACGGTCGTCTGTGCAACCTGATTATCGAAACAACTGCAGAAACGAGCTATGAAACAGACGTTCTCGAACTGGTGACGGATTACTTCTGGCGCATCGGCTTCCGCATCTTCACCCATGTCGCACATCGTGAACTTTTCCGTCAGCGCATCGTGAACGGCGAAACGATCATGGCGCTGTGGTGGGGCCTGGACAATGGTGTTCCAACGGCGGACATGTCGCCACGCGAACTGGCGCCGACATCCAACGACCAGATCCAATGGCCGCTTTGGGGTCTGCACGAGCTTTCCGGCGGCGGCGACGGGCGCCCGCCCGAAACCGATGAAGCACGGCTGTTACTCGAACTCTTCCACCGCTGGCGCATGGCCGACACGCTTGAGGGCAGGACGGCGATCTGGCATGAAATGCTGGAGCTTTTCACGCAGCAGGTCTTCACCATCGGGATCGTGAACTCGGTCCTGCAGCCGGTGGTCAAGAACCGCCGGTTGCGGAACGTGCCGGAAAAGGCCCTTTTCGGTTTCGATCCGACCTCCTATCTGGGCGTCTACATGCCGGATACCTTCTGGTTCGAAGGAGACACCTGAGATGTTGCGCTACATCCTTTGGCGCATCGTCATGATGGTGCCGACCCTGATCATGATTTCGATCCTCGTATTCACGATCATCGAACTCCCGCCGGGTGACTTTTTCGAAAGCCACATCGAAGAAATGCGCGCGATCGGCGAAAAAGCCGACATGGAAGAGATCGAGGATCTCAAGGCGCGCTACGGCTTCGACAAGCCGGCGCCGCTCCGCTACATCGACTGGGTGACCAAGTTTGCCACGGGTGACTTCGGGTATTCCTTCGAGTACCGCATGCCCGTCGCCGATGTTGTCGGCGACCGTGTGTGGCTGACCGTGCTCGTCTCCACCGTCACGATTACCATCACCTGGCTCATCGCCTTCCCCATCGGGATCTATTCGGCAACTCACAAATACAGCTGGGGTGACTACGGCTTCACGCTACTCGGATTGCTGGGTATTGCGGTGCCGAACTTCATCCTGGCCCTGGTGATGATGTATTTTGCCAATATCTGGTTCGGGACTTCCATCGGTCACCTGATGGATCCCAGTTACATCAACGAGCCGATGAGCCTGGCGAAGTTCAAGTCGATCCTGGAACACCTGTGGATCCCCGTGCTCATCATCAGCACGGCCGGAACCGCCGGAATGGTTCGCCGTGTCAGGGCAAACCTGATGGATGAACTGCACAAACAATATGTCATGACGGCCCGGGCCAAAGGCCTTCATCCGTTTCGCACACTGATGAAGTATCCGTTCCGCATGTCGCTGAACTTCTTCATCTCCGACATCGGCTCCATTCTGCCTTCGATCATCTCGGGTGCTGAGATTACCGCTGTCGTGTTGTCGCTGGAAACGACCGGTCCGATGTTGATTCGCGCCCTGCAGAACCAGGACATGTATCTTGCCGGCTCCTTCCTGATGTTCCTGGCCATCCTGACGGTCATCGGCGTTCTGGTTTCCGACATTGCCCTGGCGATCCTCGATCCGCGCATCCGCCTCCAGGGGGGACGAACCAAATGAGCGAGCGGTTTGGAACGGACAATGGGGCGCAACACTTCGTCTCCCAGGCGCCCTTCGACCCCTATCTGGTGGAGATCGATAACGACCAGGCGAGCGGGCATGCCTCACAGCTCAGACTGACCTGGTGGCGCTTCCGCAGGCACAAGCTGGCCCTTGTTTCAGGCATTCTTCTGCTTGCTGCCTATCTGATGATCGTCATCGTGGAGTTCCTTGCTCCCTACAACGTCCATACCCGCAATGTGGACAACATCTATGCTCCGCCGCAGGAGGTTCGCCTCTTTCACGACGGCGCCTTTGTCGGCCCCTTCGTCTATGGACGCGACATGACGTTGGACATGAACACGCTGCGGCGAATTTATACCGACGACACCACTGATGTGCAGAAGTTGCGCTTTTTCTGCCGCGGAGACAGCTATCGTTTCTGGGGAATGATCGAGGGCAATGTGCATGTCGTCTGCCCAGCGGAGGACGGGGAGCTTTTCCTGCTTGGCACGGACCGGCTCGGACGTGATGTGCTGTCCCGCATTCTCTATGGCGCACGTATATCGCTGACCATCGGTCTGCTCGGGGTCATGACGAGTTTCGCTCTCGGCATCGTGATCGGCGGATTGGCTGGTTACTGGGGCGGGTGGTTCGACCTCGCGGTCCAACGCGTGACGGAAGTCTTGCAGTCCATACCCAGCATTCCCCTCTGGCTTGCCATGGCGGCGATCATGCCTGCCGATTGGTCTCCGCTCGTCGTCTATCTCGGAATTACCTTCATTCTCGGGCTGCTCGACTGGACAGGCCTTGCCCGTGCCGTCCGCTCCAAGCTCCTCGCCTTGCGCGAAGAAGACTATGTTCTGGCGGCACAGATGATGGGCGCCAAAAGCCCGCGCATCATCGGACGCCACCTGGTTCCGGGTTTCATGTCGCATCTCATTGCCAGTGCGACGCTGACCATTCCGGGAATGATTCTCGGAGAAACCACCCTCAGCTTCCTCGGTCTAGGCCTCAGGCCGCCGATCACGAGCTGGGGGGTTCTGCTGACTGAAGCAAGAACTGTGAACGTTGTTGCTCTTTACCCGTGGCTGCTTTTCCCGGTAATCCCGGTGATCGTCGTCATCCTGGCTTTCAACTTTCTGGGAGATGGCCTGAGAGATGCCGCCGATCCTTACAATTGACCCAATCACACCCTGGATGAGGCACGATAGCGCCGCAGGACGTCCGCCATTTTGCAGTGAGGTTATCTGATGACACCGGGACGTTCGCGTAAAGCTCGCATCCTCATGTACAGCCATGACACATTCGGGCTGGGACACCTGCGCCGATGCCGTACGATCGCCCATTCCCTGGTCGAAGATTACAGCAGCCTGCAGGTTCTGATCATTTCCGGCGCGACAATCGCCGGGGCGTTCGAATATCGCGCGCGGGTCGATTTCGTCAAAATCCCCAGCGTCATCAAGCTGCGCAACGGCGAATACACGTCCATGGACCAGCACATCAACGTGGCAGAGACCATTGCCATGCGTCGGTCCATCATTCGCAATACAGCGGAGATGTTCGAGCCGGACATTTTCATCATCGACAAGGAACCGCTCGGCTTGCGGGGCGAGGTGGAGGACACCCTTCACTTCCTGAAGGAACGTGGCACCACGCTCGTTCTCGGCCTGAGGGAGGTCATGGATGCGCCTCATCTTCTCGACGTCGAGTGGAAACGCAACGACACGATGCACAAGATCGGCATGCTGTATGACGATATCTGGGTCTACGGTCCACCGGACTTTTACGACCCCCTGACCGGGTTGGATGTACCTGACAGCGTGCGCGAGAAAATGAATTTCGTCGGGTTCCTGCAGCGCAAAGCTTCGGTGAAGCTGTCCCCGGATGCTGGCGAGTACCTGATCGTCACCACGGGTGGTGGTGGCGACGGCTCCGATCTGGTTCGCGACGTGATCGCCGCCTACAAGGCAGATGCGACACTGACCATCAAAGCGATAATCGTGCTCGGCCCCTACATGCCCAACGAGCAGCGCCTCCAGTTTATGGAACACGCGGGAGATGACCCGCGGATCGAGATCATCGAGTTCGACAACAGGATGGAAGACAGGATCGCTGGCGCGCGGGCTGTCGTGGCGATGGGCGGATACAATACCTATTGCGAAATCCTGTCCTTCGACAAGCCGGCCCTGATTGTGCCGCGGACCCAGCCCCGGCTGGAGCAGCTGATCCGAGCCCGGCGTGCGGCGGAACTTGGCCTCGTCAGCATGCTGCCCCCTCAGGAGGCCGCCGACAGCCTCCGCTTCGCCGCAGCCCTGAAAGATCTACTGAAGCGGGATCCCCCTTCGGCGAGCCCTGCTGCTCTTCATCTCGAGGGACTGCCGACAATCTCCAAGATTGTCGACCAGCACCTGACCGACAAGAAGAACCTGTCGCTGCTGTCGGCACAGGGTTGATCAATGGCCGCCAACAGAAAAATACTGGTGCTACTGAAGGGGTATCCGCGTCTTTCGGAGACCTTCATCGCCCAGGAACTCCTCGGACTGGAAAAGGCCGGCTTCGAGCTTGCCATCGTTGCGATGCGCCGGCCGACAGACAAGAAGAGACATCCGGTTCATGACGAGATCCGCGCAACCGTCGGCTATCTGCCGGAATATCTGCACGAGGAGCCGCTTCGCGTCCTCAAGGCAATCTGGAAGATCCGCAATTTCCCTGGATTTCGCCCGGCATTGAAGCAATTCTGGCGCGACCTCAGGCGCGACGTGTCCCGCAATCGTGTCCGCCGCTTCGGTCAAGCCGCCGTTCTCGCTGCCGAATGGCCGCAGGACGCCCGGTGGCTTCATGTCCACTTTATCCACACGCCCGCTTCTGTCGCCAGCTATGCCAGCCGGATCAGCGGGATGCCCTGGACTGTGTCCGCCCATGCAAAGGATATCTGGACTTCGAAGGACTGGGATCTCGCGGAAAAGCTCGCGAGGGCCGACTGGGCGGTAACCTGCACGGCGGTCGGCTATGAAAAGCTCAATAGCCTGTCCGGCGGACGTGGCAATGTGAACCTGAGTTACCATGGTCTCGATCTGGAGCGTTTCCCGCATTTCGATGGCGAGAGATCCGAGCGCGATGGCACGGATCCTACCGATCCCGTTCGCATCCTGAGCGTCGGGCGCGCGGTGAAGAAGAAGGGCTATGATACCATTCTGAAAGCCCTCGCCATGCTGCCGACCGACCTTCAGTGGCGGTTTACGCATATTGGCGGTGGGGAAGAGCTACCCGGCTTGAAGGCGCTCGCTGCAGAACTCGGGATCGCCGACAAGATCGTCTGGACAGGCTCGATGGATCAGCGTGACGTGCTGACCCACTACAGAGAGGCCGATCTGTTCACGCTGGCCTGCCGTATCACGGCGGACGGTGATCGCGACGGTCTGCCGAATGTTCTGGTGGAGGCGGCGAGCCAACGGCTGATGGCCGTATCGACTACGGTATCGGGTATTTCGGAGCTGTTTCGCGACGAGGAAAATGCGTTGCTGGTGGGACCGGATGACGCCGAAGCGCTTTCGGGCGCGCTCTCCCGGGCCGTGACGACACCTACGCTTCGTCACAGGCTCGGCGCGGCTGCGGAAGACCGTGTGCGGCGCGATTTCGACTATCATGACAGCATCCGGGACCTCGACCGGTTGTTCAGATCGGCCTGGGCCCAGAGGGACGCCGAATGACCGGGTCACATACCGCCAACATGGGCTCAGCCGGGAAGGTCTTTTTCTATGTGCAACACCTATTGGGCATAGGCCACCTCGCCCGCGCGAGCCGGGTCTCGAGTGCGCTCGTTAACGCCGGGTTCGAGGTGACATTGGTGACAGGCGGCGCTCCTGTTGCTGGCTTCCCGGGAGCGAATATCCGGCACGTGCAACTGCCGGCCGTCGTTGCCTCAAGCAGTGGCTTTTCGGCGCTGGCAGATCTCGACGGAAATCCCGTCGACGTCGCGTTCGAACAGGCGCGGACCTCTCAACTGCTGGATGCTTTTCATGAGGCACGCCCGGATGTGGTCATCTTCGAAGCATTTCCGTTCGGGCGTCGGCAGGTTCGCTTCGAGCTCCTGCCCCTTATTCAAGCCATCGAAGCCGCCAGGCCGCGGCCGCTGCTTTTCAGTTCTGTCCGCGACATCTTGCAGGAGAACCGCAAACCAGGCAGAGACCGCGAGACGGTCGACCTGATCCGAGCCCATTTCGACGGTGTTCTCGTGCACGGAGCGCCGGAATTTGTGCGCCTCGAAGAAACCTTCGCGCCGGCGGCGGAGATTGCCGATCGGGTTCACTATACAGGACTGGTCGCGCCAGATGCGCCGGCCCCTGCCGATGACCACTTCGATACTGTTGTTTCGGCAGGTGGTGGCGCCGTGGGATCGGCCCTTATCCAGGCGGCACTCGATGCGCGCAAATTGTTGAACGATCGATCTGCCTGGTGCGTGATCACCGGACCCAACCTTCCTCAGGCCGATTACGACCGCTTCGAAGCCCTGGCAGGCGACAATGTTTCGCTCTTTCGCTTCCGGCCGGACTTTCCCCGCCTTCTCCCCTCTGCGGAACTCTCGATTTCGCAAGCCGGCTACAATACCGTGTGCGATCTTCTGGTGGCACGCTGCCGCGCCTTGCTCGTGCCCTTTGCAGCAGGCGGCGAGACGGAGCAGCGCGTTCGGGCCCAGAAACTGGAGGCCCTTGGTCTCGCGCGTGTCGTGCCGGAAGAAGGCTTGACTGGCAGCGCCATGGCAGACGCCATTCTTGCGGCCAGAGAGCTCGTGGTCCCTGAGCATCTGCCCATTGCACTCGATGGAGCCGCAGAAACGGCGCGCATCGTACGAGAGAGCATATCTAAGCGGAAAGGCTCTGCCTGAAGCGTTTATTGGATTTCGGCCGGCATCACGTGGCGCAGATATCAGAGGTAGCTCTGGGCCTGCTCCGGGGAGAAGAGAAGGACGGTCATCTCCAGACGACGCCCGCGTAGAGCTATGCGGCGTGTTGTGACGCCCGCATGAGGGAGTTCCGCCAACAGCATCACGGCCTCCGACACAGCAAGCGCAACATTGAACTGCTTGGCGGCGGTTTCCAGCCGGCTGGCCACATTGACCGTGTCGCCGATCGCCGTGAGCGATGCCACCTTTCCATATCCGACCATTCCCAGGATTGCCGGTCCGAAATGGACCCCAATCGCAACCTCAAGATCGATGCCGAATTCCTGCATGAGTTGACTGTTCAGATTTTGCGTCTCGGCGATGATCTTCGCCGCAGCACCCAGGGCCCGACGGCAAGCATCTCTCGTGCCGTTCTGGTCGATCTCGAAAATGGCCATGACACCATCTCCGATATACTTGTCGACACGGCCTCCGGCGGCTTCGATCGCGGGCACGAGAATCGCGAAATAGGAATTGAGCAGGAATACGATATCATAGGGCAGACGCCCTTCGGCAATGGTCGTGAAGTTGCGGAGATCCGCAAACATCACCAGGACATCCTTTTCGCGACCGACTTGCAGGTTGGTTCGGGTCGAAAACTGGTCCCCGCCCTCAGGCGGCTCCAATTGCAACGCCACATGCAGGTCAAAGTTGGGCCGCAGCTGACAGCTCAGTCGCGTATCTGGCGACGCCTTGATGCGTGCCAGCGTGGCGAGTTCCAGAGGCTTTGGCGCCGGCAGTGGTCCCTGACTTTCCAGGACCCGGACACGGCATGTAGAGCAACGGCCTTTCCCACCACACACCGAATAATGGTCGATGTGACCGGCCCGGCTTGCCTCCAGGACGCTGGTTCCTTTTGGAACATGGACGAGTGCGCCATGGGAATAGGTGATGAGGATATGCGATCCCCTTTGGCGAAAATAGCGGACGGTGCGCAACAGCAATACCAGTCCGGCAGCGACTGCCAGGAAGATGTAAACCTGCCGTTCGATCCTCGCGATGTCGGCATCAGGCGTGGCAGCGAGCCAATCCCCTTCATATTCACTCGGGGGACGCCCCAGTTCCTCCACGCCGACCGCATTCTGTTGCGGAAGCCTCTGTCCGGTGACCAGGACACCGCCCAAAGCGAGTGTCGGGATGATAATGGCGACGGCAAACAGGATCTGCGCGTAACGTGGAAACCATGCCCGATAGCTCATCGCCGCATAGAGCCCGAGGCAGCCATGCACCCAGGCTATGATGACGGCCGCCGCCATTTTGGCCCCAAGCGAGCCGTCGTGCCACATGGCCCTGATAACGGTCATGTAATCGGTATCCGGCCCATTGAATATGACTGGGAGGCGCGCCCAGACGACGTGCTGAGCGATGAGCAGCGGCAAAGACAGGCCGAAAACCACCTGTATGATCGCAGCACGGCGCAAGCCTATCAGTCGGCGTAGGTAAAGGGTGCGAAGAGCGAGCAGGAAATGAGTGGCGAACGAACCGTACAGAAGGACCGCACTCACCGGATTCCGCCAGATGGTCCTGAAGTAAATCAAGGCCTTCTGGGCCAGTTCCTCGGAGATCAAGAGCAGGGCATGGTTGAGGAAATGCATGGTCACAAAGGTGAACATGACGATACCCGTGGCAATTCTCAGCTGCTGTGCCGCTTTGTCGGTCAGGATCGGACGCACATGCGGCTTCGAATTCACGGACGGTACTTTCTGGGGGTGTCGGGGCGCGTCTTTATTTCGGGCCCGAAGGTCAAAGCAGATCGTTGCTCGAAGTTCAGACCTCGAAGACCTGAGCGTCTTTTACGACCTGTGCGCCGACGAAACGTTCGGCCGCAAGCCCGGCTATACGGTCCAGATCCTCATCGGTATGGAAGGGGGAATGGTGCATCAATCCGATGGCCTTCACGTTGGAAGCCTCTGCGAGCCGGATAGCGTGCTGCCATGACGAGTGCCCAAAGCCCTGATATTTTGCCATTTCCTCATCACAGTAAGCACTGTCATAGAGAAAGAGATCTGCACCCTCGATGAGCCTGAGGACCTTGTCATCCAGTTCCCCCGGGGTATGTTCCGTATCAGTGACGATCGCCAGGACGCGGCCCGCATATTCGATCCTGTAGCCGGTCGATCCACCGGGGTGTTGCAGCCGACCAGTTCGCATCACAATCCCGGGCCCGGGTTCCAGCACATCACCCGGCATGAAGTCCCGATAGCTGACAGCCGCCTTGAAGATATCAGGTCCAACTGGAAAATAGGGTGGTCGCATGACGCCCTGTATGATCTCCAGCGTCTTCATTCGTCCTTCCAGGTGTGCGGACGCGATGGCGACGCTCATATCGGGCTTGTGCAATGGCGCGAAGAAGGGGAGACCCTGGATGTGGTCGTAATGGCTGTGAGTGAGGAAGAGGCTCAGATTTTTGACTGACCTCGCCAAGAGGTTCATCCCGGCCGGGATGATGCCGGTCCCTGCGTCAAACAGCAGAACCTCTGTCCCGCATCGGACCTCGATACAGATGGTGTTGCCACCGTAGAGACCGAATGCAGGCCCTGACATAGGTGTCGACCCACGTGATCCCCAAACCGTGACACTGAATGGCGTTGTTCGCTCGCCCGATCCATCCGCCACGACTGCGTTCATATCGTCCTCTGGAGACGCCCCGGCCACCTGACTGCGTCAGGCAAATTCGGCGCGTCCCTTGTGCTTTGCCAGTTCCGAGGTGGTTGCCGTCAGTCGTGTTGCCAAAACCTTCAACACCGAGAACATAAGGCTCGGGCAGTCTGCCATCATCTTGAGGAAGGTCTGCTTGTCGATCCGCAAGGTCTCAAGTGGGGTCAGGGCGCTGACGGTCGCGGTTCGATAGCCATCGCTGAGGAGCGCGATTTCACCGACGATCGAATTCTTGTCCGCTTTGGCCACACTGACCAAGCCGCGAGGGGTCTCGACGGTAATGTCCACCGAGCCGCTCAGAATGACATAGGCAGCGTCACCAACATCACCCTCGTGAAAGAGTTCCTGGCCCGGCGAGAAGCGCACACGATCGGAGTTGAAAGCCAACAGCTTCAACTTGGAAGGACTGGCGGATGCAAAGAAAGGCAGTGAGCTCAGGCACCTTACCTCGTCATCAAGGACCATTTCACATCTCCATAGAGGCACCTAGCCTCAACTCTACCGAACGATCAACTCTTTCACCACACTGTCTTCAACGATCTCATCATAACTTCCGTCCGCGATGACATCGCCGTTGTCGAATATCACGACACGTTCGAAATAAGAACATAATGTCGGGTTCGACAAAACCCAAACGATAGTGCACCCTTCGGTATTCTTTCGCAAGAAAGAGATAACATTTTGTACCAACTGAGCCTGCAGACGCGGATTGAGCCCGGGTAGCGGCTGATTGAGGATGCAGTAGTCCGCATGGCGGATGACGGCCCGCGCAACATTGAGCTTTTGCCGTTGCAACATCGTCAATCGTTTTCCTCCGGGGCCCAAGTCGAAGCCGAGTCCCGCCTCCAGAACATCCAGATAGGCTCCATGTTCCCTTGCCAGGATGAGGAGTTGCGCTTTGATCCTCTCGTGGGAATCGGCAAATGTTCTGCTGATCTTGCCGAAGACGATGTTGTCGAGCAGAGTTGCCGATGACTGATATTCGTCATGACTGAAGCGCGCGATGAGCGACTGCAACTCCATTGGCAAATTCGCGTAGAACGCATGCCGCGCCTTGACGATCTTCGCCCGGAGGTCGTCATTCAGGATGCCAAATCGGTAGCGGCTCTCGACATAGGCAAAGGCCGTCAGGAAAAGGACGCGCCGTAATTCTTCGCTGGTCTGGTCCAGTCGTTTGCCTTCGACCTCCTTGGACAGGCGGCTGAGGTCAGGCATTTCACGGCCTTCCATGAAGGGAAGTTCCGGCATCAGCGAATTGCTTAGCTGATCTTCTCCGAACAGTTCGACCATGGTGGCAATGATCTTCCTGCCGGCGTCGAACAGCTGTTCCGACAGTCCGTTTTCGATGATCACCGAGCGGAAATAGGCACTTGAGACAATTGTGCGCGCGGCATCGTCCCCCCCTATCACCGTCCCGAACAAGAGGTTCTCCGCAATCGTCGCCTCTCCGTTATAGGCATCGAAATCAAATGGCTCGACCAGTTGCGGCAAATTCAGTTCGTCGAGCCGATCGCGCAGGGTTTGCCGGGCTTCGACGGCGAAACGGGCCAGTTTTTCGTTCCATTGCGGGTCGATGACGCTGCGCAGACCGAGATCGAATACGTCGTCCGTCAGGAGCACCGTATCCAGCGCCTCCAGCATCCACTCGTTCTGCGTCTGACGGTCGGCGACCTTGTCCGAGGGGCCCCCGATCCACTCACCGTGAATATCGAAGTCCACATTGCCCGCCAGGCGAGCTTCCTTGATCTCCCAGCGCCGCAAGGCCGCAGCCTTGCCGCCACGCTCGAAGGGGCGCAAGGGGGCGTGCTTAAGTCCATAAAGCAGGTTGTCCCGAAGACTGCCGTGGAAGAAGTAGGTTTCTGCAGACACGTAGCTGATGCGACGACCACTCACCGATTCCGGCAAATCGAGGATATTGGCATCGCCGAACGATACCCGCCCAGCTGCCGGGCGCACGGCCCGCCCCAGCGCCTCGGCAACAGCGACCGCCGCGGAGCCGTTGACGTCGAGAAATGCAACCACCTCCCCGGAGCCGATTTCGAGAGAGACGTCATGAACAAGGCGCCCGCCGCCGTCATCCTGAACGGCGAGGTTGGCGATCGCTACCGTACCGGGAAGTGCTGGCGGAACACCTTGGAATACCGCCTGTATCTCTTCCGGGAGAATGGCATCGGACTGGAACTGCTCGACCACCTGTTCAAACTTCACCTGCACGTCCTGGCGCCCCTGATCCCAGTCGATCAGATCCTTCAGCGGGCCCGGCAAATCCTTGTAGGCATTTATGACGGCAACGAGCTGACCGACGTCCAGGCTTCCCTTGAGGGTCAGATAACCCCCGATTGAATAGAACAGGAAAGGCGTAACCTGGGCGAGGAAGTTGTTGATGAACTTCACCATGAACTTCCACTGGTAGAGATCGTAGCGGATGGCAAAGATCTCGCCCAGACGATGCGCCATGTCGGCGCGCTCGTAGTTCGATGTATCATAGGCATGGATGGTCGAGATGCCGTCCACCATTTCCCCGACACGTCCGGCCAACCTACGTGCCGTGAGTTGTCGCTCGCGGCCGAGCCGGATCAGACGGCGACGCATGCGTGGGATGATGCCGAGCTGGAGCATGGCCATGAAGACGGCAATCAAGCCCAACCACAAGCTCTGGGCGAGGATGAACGCCAAGGCTGCCACGATCTGGCCTCCCAGCATGGCAGGGGCCACGAAGGCTTCGCCGGCATAGCCGCCGAGCGGCTCCACCTCATCCTTGATCATGGTCGCCACTTCGCTGCTTTTCGTCCGCTTGAAGTAGTTCGGCGGAAAACGCAGGACCCGATCGATCAGCTGGAAGCGAATGCGGCGCAACAGACGCTCACCCAGCCGCCCTTTGTATGTATTGATGACATATTTGAAGCCGTTGTTGATGATCACCAGAGCGAGGAATTCCAGGCTCAGGGCCATCAGCATCGACAGCCGGTCGAGCGGGTAACCACCATAAAGCTCGATCCGCCCCACATACGGCAAACTGAAGCCGACCTCGAAAAACGGCTGTACCGCATCCGGTGTGGCAAAGCCATCTCCCTGAATGGGGCCGTTGATGATCTGTTTCGGCAGATCCAGCGAGAAAAAATACGGGATCATCGACAGGGCGACGATCACGAGAATTACCGCTTGCTGACGCCAGGTGTGCTTCCAGATGTAGCGAGGGAGACTTTTTTCCATAAAAGAAGCTGTACCTGAGGAGCGCGCGACCACTGATTTTAGAGGTGGCACTGCACAATGTCAAAAAGACGCGTCGCGGACGACGCGCCCTCTCATTCTAGAGGCTCTGTCCTGCGAGAGGCACGTCCGAATACACCCTGTTGGAGGAATATCACAGCGAACTCGACAAGCGCAGTCGGGCAGGTTATCGCCGGTGAAGGCTATTGCATGGCGGCGCCTCTGGCGAGTCGTGTTTCTGGAAACGCTCAGTAAATGGTTACGTCATGTCAGATCGAGAACGACCGGTCGACGAGCCGGCCTTGGCCAAAGCGCTGCGGGACTGGATGCTCAATGAAACGCACCAGGAACGATACATCGACAATATTCTGGTCGACCTTTGCGAACGCCTGAGCAACGCCGGCATCCCAGTCGGCAGGGCCACTTTGCACTTTCGTATCAACAATCCCCAGTGGCTCGGGGCACGGATCGAGTGGGTGCCTGGTCTTCGGGAAGCGCGTATTACGACCTTTGAGTATGGAACCGAGCAGTCCCCCGAGTTTCTCTCAAGCCCCATGTTCGAGCTGACGGCGGGGGCTGAAGAGGTTCGGCAAGACCTGCGCCTGGACAATCCCTCGCGGCCATACCGACTTTTTGAAGAGTTGCGAAACGAGGGATTGACCGATTACGTGGCTTGGCCCCTGCAGCACACGCTTGAAAAGCGCCACGTAGTAACCTTTGCGAGCGGGGCACCACAGGGTTTCAGCGACGTGCATATTTCGGTCCTGCGCGGGTTGGTACCGCTGTTGGCGCTTGTTAGCGAAGTGCGGATCAAGAACGCTTTGGCGCGGACTCTGCTACAAACCTATGTGGGACCCCATGCCAGCGAGGAGATCCTGGCTGGAGCGACGACCCGCGGGAGCGGCGTGACGCTCTCGGCCGCCGTGCTGATCTTCGATATCCGGGGTTTCACCGCGATCACCAATGCGTGGCCGCGCGATGACGTGATCGGACTGCTGAACTCCTACTTCGACGCCATTGCCGATCCGATAGACCGGAACGGCGGCGAGATCCTCAAATTCATGGGGGACGGACTGCTGGCCGTCTTTCCTTTGGAGAAGGAGCATGCCGTAGAAAATACCTTCAAAGCCGTCATCGAAGCCCATGCCGCAATGTCCGTCCTGAACGACGACAATGCGGCCCACGGAAGACCATCGGTCGAATGCGGCATCGGGGTCCATGTCGGCGACGTGATGTACGGCAATATCGGGTCCAAACGCCGTCTCGATTTCACGGTGATCGGCCCTGCCGTCAATATCGCTTCCCGCCTGGAAACTTTGACCAAGACTGTCCATCACCCCGTGCTCTTCTCCGAAGATTTCGTCATCATGGGGCATCTGGAGCCGTTCGTCGAACCTATCGGTACCTATGAACTCAAAGGGGTAAATGAGCCGATGAGCGTTTTTGCCCTGAAACCGGCTGCCGCTGTGTGATGGGTCTATGTGCCGGCACGGCAGCCCAGGTGAATATTGATTTTGCGTAAACAGCACACAAACGCGTCCGGCCGCCATGTCAGGGCGAGTGAGTTCAGGGATATGGCGAGAAGCTGGAGTTTACAGTCCCAAACGCAAAAACCGCCCCCTAGATGGGAGCGGTAATTGATTTATGCTGGAACTGGTTGCGGGGGCAGGATTTGAACCTGCGGCCTTCAGGTTATGAGCCTGACGAGCTACCGGGCTGCTCCACCCCGCGCCAAGAGCGTCCATTGATTGTTTGGACGCTTGAGAGAACTGATCAAAAAG
>JAESGN010000173.1_pt1 | contig 138719 bp, 116 predicted proteins | sample 9269731 | NCBI WGS metagenome assembly JAESGN01 (sample SAMN15720683, study PRJNA650826) | algae metagenome | isolation source: Mojavia pulchra JT2-VF2 and co-occurring heterotrophs from desert soil | place: USA: Cadiz Valley, Joshua Tree National Park, CA | collected 1998-06-08
AGCAGTTACAACAACCTGGCTGGACTCTACGAATCCCAAGGCAGGTACGCGGAAGCTGAACCACTGTATCAAACAGCATTGTCACTGAGGCAACGGCTGCTGGGAGAAGACCATCCCGATGTCGCCAGCAGTTACAACGACCTGGCAGTACTCTATCGTTCCCAAGGACGGTACGCGGAAGCAGAACCACTGTATCAAACAGCATTGTCACTCAGGCAACGGCTGCTGGGAGAAGACCATCCCGATGTCGCCAGCAGTTACAACAACCTGGCAGTACTCTACTATTCCCAAGAACGGTACGCGGAAGCTGAACCACTGTATCAAACAGCTTTGGAAATTGCTGAACGCAGTTTAGGGGTAAATCATCCCAACACAATTACTTTCCGTGAAAATCTGCAATTATTGCGCGAGCGTGGTTAGAAGCCAAAGATTAGCCATCGATCGCATTTTTACTCATCTTCATTATTTTGTAACGCGCTCGCAGAATCAATTTCTGAGCGATGATGTTCGTAATAATCCCAAGCGTTGTTGAGGTCTTGAAGGTTTAAACTCGGAAAATTACGCAGTAGTTCTGTATTATCTGCACCTTGTTGGCGAAAAGAAACTAATGTCCAAACAGGAATACGCGTGTTGCGAATTCGAGCATGACCTCCACAAATACCTGGTGTTTTTTGAATACTATGACCTTGAAGGCGACTTTCTATAAGTTCTCTTTCTTCAGAGGTTGTTTGAAAAGTTTTTAGCTGTGATTTTAGACACTTATTGATCCCCCCTACCCCCCTTAAAAAGGGGGGAAATACAATCAAAGTCCCCCTTTTTAAAGGGGGATTTAGGGGGATCTAAAACGTTTTGCTACCAACGACAGGGCTTTTAAAACATCCTCTCAGTGGAAAGTGATTCCATAACTTGAACAAGCGAATCGACTAATCGCTTATTCATAACTATATTAGTTTCTGTTTTAGTTGATGAAAAACCGTTTCCCCCTCAATAACTTCCCCACGTTCTGAAGCCTCAACCCCAATCATGATTTCTCGTCGCAATTCCTCAAATCTACCTTGATAAATAGATTTCCTTTCTTCCAGCAGTAATCGTAAGGGCACAACATTGTTCATTGGTGTCAACTTAAGCTTAGATGCATACAGCGTAAGTCTTTAAGGTTCTCTCTCTTAGCACCATAGACTTTTGATCCCCCCTAACCCCCCTTTAAAAGGGGGGAATTAGAATCTTAGCCCCCTTTTAAAGGGGGTTGGGGGATCAAATATCTAGATCAACAAAGCCTTTCACGTTAAGTTGACACTCATGAACATTGTTGTGCCCCTACTACCTGTGTACGTAATTCAATGCAGAAAGCTTTGAAAAATTTGTTCGGCATTCAAATTTAATTCTGGGAAACTTTGTGAGATGAGGACATCACTGTTTCGGAACTGACGGACTTGGTATTCTCCCTCAACTAATGAGTAAATCGAGATAGTGGGTTGCTTAGGATTGCCGATAAACCGTCTACCACCTAAAGCAGCGTAATCTATAATCCAGTATTCGGGGATGCCTATTGCCTCATAATCAGCAGCTTTTTTTAAATAATCATCTCTCCAATTGGTACTAACAACTTCAACTACTAAGGGAATTGATTCTGCAAGGCTGACAGTTGATTCTTTTTTCCACAGAGGCTCATTTACTAAATTAGGTTGATTTAATATCAGCACATCTGGTGAATAAGCTGATTCACCCTCCAATGGTTTAACAAATGCTGTTTTGGGAATAAAATAAGGAAGTTTTAAACGTTTATATTCTGCAACTATTTCTCCAACTAAAAATCCAATAACCTGTTCATGGTCGCCAGTTGGTGGGGGCATCTCTACAATTACTCCATCATGCAATTCATAGCGTTGTGGCGAATTTTCTGGATACCAAGCGATAAAATCATCAAATGTTACTAGCGATCGTTTGGCTTGAATCATAAATTATTTTTTATATCGCTTTAATATTGATTGCTAGGTACAGAGCATATCTCAAACATATCTGTTTTACCCATTAAGGTGCAAGCACTCGCCGATGAGCATCAACCTATAAGCATTAAATCAGTAGGGGCACGGCACCGAAAGACTTTGACTGGGACAGATATAGCAATCCGATTTGATTTCTGAATCACTCGTAGAGGTAAGGGACTGGGGATTGGGGACTGGGGACTGGGAAGAAGGAATAAAGGTGTACTGAATTTTGTTCAAAAATCAAATATGAGTCCTATAGATTATGGATGTTCCCTACAGTGTATTGTTATGCCTGACAATGCCATTGCATCGAGTAACAATGCCATTGCATCGCGTAACAATGCGATTGTATCGAGTAACAATGCGATTGTATCGAGTAACAATGTGATTGTATCGAGTGACAATGCGATTGCATCGAGTAACAATGCCATTGCATCGGGAAACAATGCGATTGTATCGAGTGACAATGCCATTGCATCGCGTAACAATGCCATTGCATCGGGAAACAATGCAATTGTATCGAGTGACAATGCCATTGCATCGCGTAACAATGCGATTTTCGTGTAGATGCGATACACAATAGGGCACAGCATTGCTGTGCCCCTACGATGGATTTTTGACTTACTGATAATTTTTTAGTGCTGATGGGTACATTAAATATGTAATTTACCACTGATGCTTCTATGCCAGCCCAAGATAAAACACGCCGTTTACCCCCTCAAGCTATTAGTCAAGATATAACGTCATGGCACGGTTTGCAAACTGTCAGCACCTACGACACAACCCGTGCTGATGCTTCTGTTGCCAAGTTACAGCAAACTTATCAAGCAATGTTGGCGCAGAAACAAGCGGAAACAGAGAAATTCACTTTATACCGTGCGGCGGCGGATGCGGCGCGATTAGCAGAATGGGAATTTCACAATGCTGTATTAGCGATGAAAGAGGTTATCCGTGGGCAATATGGATCGGATAGCGATCAAGCCCAAGCGGTAGGATTGAAGAAAAAATCAGAACGCAAGCGTCCTAACCGTAAAAAATCAGTTGCGATCGCAATTTAATTAACAGTTATCAGTTTTGTAGGGTGGAATGGCACTTACTTAACGTGAGTTCGACAAACCTCTCCCTCCCAGCTTCCCTCTCCTACAAGGCCTACGGTGTACACACAAGTCTTTGAGAGTTGCCCACAGGCTTTTGATCCCCCCAACCCCCCTTAAAAAGGGGGGCTAAAACCCCTCAAAGTCCTCCAATTTATCGGAGGATAATGACGGATCTACAATGATTTCGGTTTCGTACAGAGATGTGTGTACACCGTAGCCCTGTGGGGGAGAGGAATGGAAGCGGGGTTTTTTAGATCTGTCGAACTTACGTTTACGCTGTTTAGATTCCCGATTTTTTGAAGAAATCAGGAATCTAAATTCAGCTTAGTGTTATTAATTAGAACTTACACATTCTCAAAAAGTTGATTATGTGTATTAATTTACTAATCAATACATATAATTTCTTCTTTATATAGTGTATAAGTCCTAAAATATATGAAAATTACTATCCCCGAACTTTCTCTAGTTGTCCTTATCGGTGCTTCTGGTTCCGGTAAATCAACCTTTGCTCGCCAGCATTTTCAGCCCTTTGAAGTGCTTTCCTCAGACTTTTGCCGGGGGTTGGTTTCTAATAACGAAAATAATCAATCTGCTACTAAGGATGCTTTTGAAATATTGCACTTCATTACTGCCAAACGGTTAGCAGCAGGTAAACTGACGGTAATTGATGCTACTAGTGTGCAGATGGAAGACCGCAAACCATTACTGCAAATGGCAAAACAATATCACTGTTTTGCGATCGCCATTGTTCTCGACCTACCAGAAGAATTATGTCACGAACGCAACCAACAAAGGAGCGATCGCAATTTTGGCCCTCATGTAGTGCGTCGTCATAGTCAAATGTTGCGGCGTTCTCTGCGGGGTTTAGAAAAAGAAGGATTCCGCTTTGTCTACACTCTCAAATCTCTAGAAGAAATTGCATCCGTTGAAATCGAACGTCAACCCCTCTGGAACAACCTCAAACACGAACACGGCCCCTTTGATATCATCGGTGATATTCATGGCTGTGGCGATGAACTCGAAGCATTATTGCAACAGTTAGGGTATGTAAAGGATGAGGGAGAATTTGCTTTATCATCTGCCCCTGCTCTAATTTGGGATGCTCCCACTTACTACCACCCCCAAGGACGCAAAGCTGTTTTCTTAGGTGATTTAGTAGACCGAGGCCCCCGCATCATAGATACACTCAAGCTAGTGCGAAACATGGTTACAGCAGGTACGGCTCTCTGCGTTCCTGGTAATCATGAACACAAGTTATTGCGGAAACTACGCGGCAAAAATGTCAGAGTTAATCATGGTTTAGAGCAAACCATGAATGAAATTGAGGCGTTATCTGATGAAGTGCGCCAACCTTTCACCAAAGAACTGCAAACATTTCTTGATTCTTTAGTCAGCCACTACCTCCTTGATGATGGGCGGTTGGTGGTGGCGCACGCAGGAATGAAACAAGAAATGCAAGGACGGGGTTCTGGTGCGGTGCGCGAGTTCGCCCTGTATGGTGAAAGTACAGGTGAAATTGATGAGTTTGGCTTACCTGTGCGTTACAATTGGGCGGGAGAGTACCGGGGTGAAGCGTTGGTGGTTTACGGTCATACTCCTGTGCCAGAAGCGGAATGGCTGAATAATACTATTGATATTGATACAGGTTGCGTGTTTGGTGGCAAATTAACTGCTCTGCGTTATCCAGAAAAGGAACTAGTAAGTGTACCCGCTGCTCGTATCTACTGCGAACCTGTAAAACCATTAATAGAAAACACCTTTACACGTACATCTCAGCAAGAACTCGATGATGTTTTGCACATTGAGGACGTATTAGGTAGGCGCATCGTCAAAACTCGACTTCAGCCTAACATTAACATTCGAGAAGAAAATGCGATCGCAGCCCTAGAAGTCATGAGCCGTTTTGCTGCTAATCCCAAATGGCTGATTTACTTACCCCCCACGATGTCCCCTGTGGAAACATCGCCAATAGCGGGTTTTTTGGAACATCCAACACAAGCTTTTGCTTACTACCAAAACCAAGAAATTACGCAGGTAGTATGCGAAGAAAAACACATGGGTTCGCGGGCAGTGGTGATTGTGTGCCGGGATTTAGCAGCCGCCGAGAAAAGATTTGGTGTGGTAAATGAAGGTATTGGTATTTGCTACACCCGCACCGGACGGAGATTTTTTGATGATCCAGCATTAGAAGCGGAACTGTTGACACGGGTGAATGCTGCCCTTACGCAAAGCAACTTTTGGGAAACATTAAATACCGATTGGGTGTGTTTAGATTGTGAATTGATGCCTTGGTCAGCGAAGGCTCAAGGATTGTTGCGATCGCAGTATGCACCTGTTGGAGTAGCTTCGCGCCTTGCTCTCAATGATGCCGTATCTTTATTACAACAAGCAAGCGATCGTGGGGTGGAGGTCAGCAGCCAACTCAGTCACTATCAACAACGGGCAGAAATGGCGCATCATTACGTTGCCGCTTACCGTCGCTACTGCTGGTCAGTTACAGATATTTCTCAACTGAAACTAGCTCCCTTTCACATTTTAGCAACTGAGGGATCTGTCCATATTGACAAAGACCATCGCTGGCATATGAAGCAAATCGCCACAATCTGCCAGTCAGACCCCGCCTTACTCCTAGCTACAGCCTACAAGGTAATAGATTTGACAGACCCTAGCAGTCAGGCAGAGGGCGTTCATTGGTGGGAAGAACTTACCAAAGCTGGGGGTGAAGGCATGGTTGTCAAGCCGATGCAATTCATCGTCCAAGGTAATCGCGGCTTAGTGCAGCCTGCAATTAAGTGTCGCGGACAAGAATATCTGCGAATTATCTATGGCCCGGAATACTCAAGTCCTGAGAATCTGCAACGTCTGCGGCAGAGGGGATTATCCCTCAAACGTTCTCTAGCTATGCGCGAGTTTGCTTTAGGCGTTGAGGCATTGGAGCGATTTGTCGCCAATGATCCTCTGCGCCGCGTGCATGAATGTGTTTTCGGCATTTTGGCATTAGAGAGCGAACCCATCGATCCACGGCTTTAGTGGTATGTAGGTGACCGCATTTCTCAGATTGGAAGAATTCTAACTTTAGCTACTATTATTCGGGAGAAATCTTCTCTCGACCCATTGGGTTTGTATTGGCAGCCAGGATAGCTGCCTACTCCGATTCATTGAGCCGATACGCGAAAACCACATTTACAGAAGGGTCAAATGTATTACATTTAGCAACATCAGAATACTTTTCCTACATTTGGTTACTCTAATATAAAACTATTTAAGTATTCTAGAGGAACCGTGAATACATAGTATAGTACTCCCCCACCGAGGAGAACCACAGCTAGACTTGCAAGAAGTATCCAACGGTCTGGTGGTTGATAAGTATCCTCGTCAATATCTCGGCGAACAGCGAAATAATGCTGAGTTGAAAGTAATACTGTTAACACGCCGACCAGCGCAAATGCTAAACCTAATTTCCAACCATTACCAGGAGGTTGTGGTGCTACTGGAGGCCGGATGATCCGCAACCGCACAATCAAAACACCAAAACCCATGAGCGCAATACCAGTCCGCATCCATGCTAAATAAGTACGTTCATTCGCTAAATGATCCCGAACTCGGTCTGACCTATACTTCTTTTTTTCCAAATTATTCACTTCTAATTTTCCTGCTTATATTTTCATACAGATTGATATGTTAAGTAGCTATTCAAAATTTTTATTATTTAGTTATTTTCATATGAAAAAGCTCTAATTTTTTTTAGTTTTTTTAAATACAAATTTATCTGCATATATCTTTGCCCATTTTTTTCTGTCGTTTATAATAATATAAATTTCAAAGCAAAAAGCCAGAAAAGTTCTGACTTTTAGTTTATATTCAAAATTCGTGCTTAATCTACCTAGAGGACTAAATATTTGATTTTTGAAATACACGTAAGGGAGTAAGTAGTGTGTAGTGTTGGCATTGCCCACTTTACAATTAAACTTAAGGTATACGGTATTTTTTTCAAAATCAAACCGAATTCCTATATTCAATTAATGACAGTTAGCTAATCATCAATTTTTGCAGTGGTAATTCCAGCATCGAGCGCAGCTTGCGAATTCTCTGGAATAAACCAGTTAGCTTCACCAGATTGAAAAACCTTCGCAGGTGGAAGATTGAATTCCATTCCTCCAGTTTGTGGGTTAGTTGTTGCAACTAACCGAGTTCCATGAACAATCTTAAAAGCTTTAGCAGGTGTGGCTGCTTGTTCTGCTGTAGCCGCTTCTCCAGGAAGGTAAACTCCTTGACAGTCCCACTCGTCATCAGTTTCTGCACCACTGGGTAGCAGATACAATTCATTGTCATAGGTTGAAGTAGATTTTTTCGGTTTTTGACCGTAGACTAGCAGTGTTTTATCTGTTTCATTGCGACAAATTCCCACAGAATCTTCACTATTTTCCAAAATATACTTTTGAAATTTCAAATTAGAAATTTTTTGTTCGATCTCTGATGTAGCTCCTTGGGTTTGTTTATCCTGTAAAGCAGATTTTAAGGATTTTGTAACTTCTATATAGTCTGGATCACTAGCATATTTTTTTCCAGCCCAAGATGGTTGAGCAATCATCAAGTTTGCCAGCAGTAAAAAGCAAACAAGCGTAATTTTGACAAGAGCATTTTTGAACATTTTCATGTATTTCTCCTGAAATAGCAGATTTTTTACAAATCTAATTACCTAATTAAGGTATTATTTGAACATTTTTTATCTATGTGTTGATGCAGTTTGCCACCATGAAAGCTCATTTTTGTTTCACTATGGATAAAACTTCAGTTTCAGGCGATCTCAAAGAAAATCCATAAATTACTTTCCAATAATTTTTGCTTAAAGTTAACAGGTAAGCGCCAAGACTTACACAGGTAATAACAAGTAAAGCAAGAGTTTCTAAAGTGCGGCTTTCTATTAAAATGGAAACACCCAATCCCATTAAAATAAAGGGAACTAAAGAATTACCGTAGCGAGTAATTGCAGAGGCGATCGCACTTACTTGAGTTAAGTAATAGGCGGTATAACACCACACACCTACTAAGACGAAGAACACTATCAAAATTACAAGTAAGCTGTCCCAGGTATGGGTGGCAAATATTGGCATATAGATACTGATATTGTCACCGCCATTGGCGATTGTAATTGCTGCTACACCGTAGGTTTGAGGCGAAAGAAAATTACTCCACCAAGCTTGTGATGATTCAAGGGTGTTTACATCTTCTGTATCGTTAGTCTCTTGATTTCGTAAACGGTTGATACCAATAATGATTGGAACGATACCGAGCAACCCAATCCAAGATTCTGGTAGGATGAACTTGCCAAAAAAGCTGGGCAAGCTTGCAATTACTAACGCACTAAAACCCAGATACTGACCGATAACGATGTGACGACGGCGAAAGCAAGCATTTATCTGTGAAAAAAACAGCGACAGCACGGCAATATCATCAAGATTGGTAGCAGTAAAAGCGGTGAGCCCTGTAGGAATAGCAGTCAGTAATCCACTCATGGGTGCGTCGTCTCTCATTAATGGTACGTGACTCTCAACCATCTGTATCAGTGACATGAAGGCTGCGAGTGTTGAAAATTTGTAATTCGTAATTCGTAATTTGTAATTTCAGAAAATCATTAGTGTGGTCAGCACTTTTGATAAAGGCATAGTTTTACTCTATGGCGACCCATCAATAAGAGCAAGCAGTCTTTTTTGTCAAATTCATAGACTGAAGTTATGGTTTTGCAGATATGACTGTAATCACGTAATTAAGAACATTTATAGTTAACTACAGTTTACCGCCTAATTTACCGTATAATACTTTCAAGGTGCTCAAAATCGCTGTGGTGCAATTTATTTATGGGGATTGTGGGGATTGTTAATTTTGAATTTTGAATTCGGAGCGAAGCGACGTGACGCTTGAACAGTTGCGAATTTTTTTAGCCGTGGCGGAAATGTTGCACTTTACCCGTGCAGCTGAAGCACTTTATATCACTCAACCAGCAGTCAGTGCTGCTATCCAAAGCTTAGAGACAGAATATGGTGTCAGGTTATTCCATCGCATTGGTCGTCATATTGAAATCACAGATGCTGGTAAATTATTACAGGGTGAGGCGCAAAAAATTCTCGATCATGTAGAGTTGACAGAACGTGGCTTGAAAGAATTAAATAATTTGCAACGAGGGGAGTTGAAGATAGGTGCAAGCCTCACAGTTGGTAACTATTGGCTACCGGAAAAAATTAGCCAGTTTAAGCAGTTATATCCTGGCATTTTTATAAATTGTAAGTTGGGAAATGCGGAAGAAATTTGTGAAGGAACTGCTGTGGGTATGTATGATTTAGGTTTGGTAACCGGGGAGATTAAACCATCATTACAGCAATCTTTAGAGAAAGACGAAGTAGGGAGCGATCGCCTGCAAATTGTTGTGGGTAAATCTCACCCTTGGTTCCAGCGTACCGAGATTTATCTAGATGAATTATCCAGCACAAGTTGGGTAATGCGTGAGTCTGGTTCTGGCGCACAGCAGATGTTTGAACAAGCCTTACAAAGTTGGGGAATTGAACCGAGAAACCTAGATGTTGTATTTAACTTAAACACTAGCGAAATGGTGAAAGCAGTTGTCGAAAGTGGTGTTGGTGCAGCCGCTATTCCAGAATCTATGGTAAAAAAAGAATTGCAATTAGGTACATTAAACGCCGTGCGAATTATCGATCCGCAACAAAAATCTACGAAAAAGTTAGAAATTATTCAGCCTGTTTGGAAGCTAAAGCACCGTCAACGTTTTCATACAAGGGTGATGATGGCTTTTGAAGATATCCTTATGCAAAATAAAATGCAAGTTGCTTAATTTATCAACTATCAATTTTTCAATAAAATCACTAAACACACACAACTAGCTGCTAGTTTCATCAAGCCTAAAGCTTCAGTATTTAAAATAATTACTCCACCTAATATTATTAAGACAACAGGAAAAATATAACTGCCGTATTGAATTAAAGTATCTGCAATTTTTATTTGATCAGTCAATTTATAAGCTAAATAACACCAAAGTGCTATTAATATAAAAAATATTCCAATAATAATTATAAAATTTAACAAGTTGCTACTCCCAAATAATGGCACATAGACGCTAACATTATCACTTCCATTAGCGATAGTAATAGCTGCAACGCTGTAAGTCTGTGCATTAAAAAGACTTGTAGTGTTTATATCTTGATATTCTGCTGTTATAACTACAGCCTCTTGAGTTTCATCTTCCTCTTGATTAATCAAACTACTGATTCCCATCGCCATTGGGATTAATCCCAACAGTCCAATCCAGTTGGGTGGTATGATTAATCCACTAAACAACCCAGGAAGACTAGCAATAATTAACACTGTAAAGCCTAAATATTGCCCAACCACAATATGCCGACACTTAAAGTTAGAACTTACTTGAGAAAACAACAGTAATAAAATAACGATATCATCAATATTAGTGGCAACGAAGGCTGAGATCCCCACTAAGAGTGTAGTAATTAAGTCACCCATGTCATTTTCTCCTGATTTGTTCGCTAAATTTTTATTAGTTAATCATTATTTTTTATCATCCCACGTGAATAACATGACCACAACTATTACAAAGAGAGTTATTGCTTTTACCGCCACCAATATTAATGAAATTATTATATTAATATTTTTTCCAGCTAAATACTCAATTTATTCACCTAAACAATTACGAATAATATTTAATGCCAATAAAGTAGTTTAGTTATTTAATTACTTTTATTTATCGTTTTAAAAAGAAAGAATATTTGCTTTTATCAAGTAGAAAGAAATAATATTGATTTCAGACAAAGCCAAGTATCTGACTGAGAAAACAATCACAAAAAATCATCAGTTTATTTGATAGCGATCGCTTCTAAAGTTTCCCAAAATCATTTGTCTGTTAATACTAAGCATAAACACTCAAATAATCTCCTAATGCCCTTTCACTTTAAAAAGTAGAGAGGGGCTAGGGAGAACAGAATTAAATCTTTGCGAGCAACAAACATGAGTTGGTTAATTGGTACTCTCATTATTGGGATTTCTACTGCTATTGCAACTACCTTTGATGACAACTTATACTTAACGGCTTTCTTCGGTAAAGTCAATCGCACTTTTCGTCCCCAGCATATTATTCTCGGTGAATTTATGGGATTCACTGTGCTAGTACTAGCTAGCCTACCCGGTTTCTTTGGTGGTTTGATTATTCCACATACCTGGATTGGATTGCTGGGTTTTTTGCCAGTCGCCATTGGTATTAATCATCTTCTAAATCGAGAAAATGGAGAAGAAGCAGTACAAGCTGTGTCAGTTAACTTAAACTCTCTTGCGAAACCGCAGCATCATAAAAAATCCCTATTAGCAACTCTGCGCGACCCTCAAACCTACCGTGTCTCTGCTGTTACCATTGCCAATGGTGGAAATAATATTGGGATTTATGTCCCGTTGTTTGCTAGTAGTAATCTTCCAAGTTTGGGTGTAATTTTGTGTGTTTGCTATTCAACGCTTGGACTATGGTGTTTTCTCTCTTATAACTTGACTCGTAATCCTCTCATGGCTCCCGTTCTAGCTCGCTATGGTCAAAAAATCTTTCCTTTTATATTAATCTCTTTAGGATTTTCAATCCTCATGAAAAGTGAAACGTATCTATTATTACCTAGCATTGCCATGTTTTCTAATTAGAGAAATATGATGCTTTGTATCTAATAAACTAACTTTAAGCTCACTATCATCAATATAAAGTAAATCATAAATCGCAGTGGTTTTTGCGGCGCAATTTGACAGATTTTTGCCCCTAGTAATACTCCTGGTACTGAGCCAAGCCATATCGGTAATACTAAACTCCAATCAACTGTTCCTAAAGTGAGGTGCCCTAGAGCAGTAAATACTAAGAGAATTGCGGCTTGGGAAATATCTGTACCAACTAATTTTCGTGCATCCAAGCGGAAAAATGTAATCAGCACCAAAGCAAACATGGAGCCAGAAGCGACACTTGTTAAACCTACAATACAGCCTAAAAATGCTCCTACACTTACCGTTTGCAAGCGCCCTAGTTGAGTAGTTAAATCAAATTTTGGGAGTTCAGGTAATTGTAACTGTGGAAAGAAGTTGAATAGCAGCATTTGCACCAATGCCAAAACTGTGACTAACAAAATCGTCACACCTAGCAAATGTAGCATGATGTTATTCAGGTTATGCTCGGCCTTGAGTTTAATCAAGTGCAGTATTCCTACCCCGAACAAAGAACCGGGAACACTTCCCCACGCCAAGCATTTCACTACTTCGACATTGAGGGTTTGTTGCCGCCAGTGCTTAATGCTACCAACGATTTTCATTAACGTCGCCGCAACGACATCAGAACTTACTGCTACCGCAGGTGGTACTTGAAAAACAAAAATCAACATTGGGGTGATGAGAGAAGCACCACCAATTCCTGTCAGGCCAACAACAATACCAACTAGAAAGCTGAAGAGAGGCAATAATAAAAAATCCATACTCCTGTCCTTAATCGGGGTTTTGTGAATGTAAGTTTGTTTAGCTGAAACTAAAAGACTGGTTGTAACGCTGTTGTGTAGAACGTTTCATGTAACTGCAAGTTTTGAATGACTGCTGGTAAAATTCCATAAAATACTAAAGCTTGACCGAATTACCGTATTTTAAATTCAAAAATAGTAAAAGTCTAGATTCTTATGAAGTTATCTAAAATACTTACATTAATTTACACAAACACTTAAGCTATGTTTGTTGACAAACCGAGTTTCGCATATATTCACACTTCAGTATTAGTGTTGCAAAAAACTACACAAAATCTAGTTAAATAGCGTATTTGATATGACAGAGTTAGAAAAAGCTAACGAAGAAAATTAACCAACAGCATCTTCGCCAAAGCCGCGTTCGCCTATTGGGTTTGTACAAAAGTTGTTATTTACCTACTGGCGTTCTTTATTACTGCTGTTCGTGGGGATATATTTACCACTGCAAATTTTTGGACTGTGTTACCTATTCTGGGTGCGATCGCACTGATTTTATTAGTACAACGTCGCTGGCGATCGCTTGGGCAATTTGCGTGAGTTTGATTATTCTACGATTATCACAATCAACAAATATTACCAGTCAAAAGTCAGCAAGTGAAACGAAGTTACTTCCTTAAGAACACAGCTAATTAATAATAAATGGGGTTTTTAAGTTCCTATTTTAAGTCGCTATTAATACAAATATATTAAGCATTTATACTAAGAATTAGAATTTAATTTGGGTTTGGCTCTGGACTTTTTCACTTTTTTGGTTTAAAGTACGGTTAATCGATAGAACTACTGTAGAAAATGAATGAGATCAAAAAGAGTGATCAAGAATTGTTATCACAAACCCCAGATAATTTACCTAAAACCTTATTGCAAAAGCTTAGAGGTGGATTTTTCTTAGTCATTGGATATTTATTATCACCATTATGCTGGTGGAATGACTTGGTATTCAATTTACCAATTGCCTATTTTTTCGGCTCTATTTGTAGCCTTTTGGCTCCTAAATTATTTATGCCTTGTGTCATCATCGGTTACTGGCTATCTAATATAATTGGTATTTTGTTGATGCAAGCAGGTGCAATTGATGTTTTCCAAAAACACCCCCAAGAACGCAACTTAAAAAAAGAATTATTTACAGGCTTAGTTTCTTCAAGTGTGTATACTTTTTTTATTTTACTATTAATCCAATTTAAAATTATCGATACTCCTAATTTTTGGTCTGGTATTTAACAAACAAATTCCGCCTTATATAGCAAATTGGAAATTTTGTTGTACATCTAATTAAATTAATTACTTGATTTTAAAAGTTCATTTATATTTAAAACTTTAGGAGTATCTTTAGTCATAATTAAAGGTAACTTACCATCCCATTTTTCTATTGCCTGCCTTTCTAATATCTCATTAGTCAAATTTTCATGTAGTAATCTGTTTATTTCTGCTTCTCCCTTAGCTAAATTGACCTTAGCTTCTGCTTGTTTTGCTGCTTTTAGTGCGATAAAATCTGCTCGCTTTGCATCTTGTTCTGCAATTTGTTTTGCCTCTACTGCTTCGCCAAATTTATCTGAAAAATTGACATGAACTAGCGAGATATCATCAACCGCAATATGGTAATCATGCAATCTCGCCGTTAATGTATTATCAACTCCAGATTTTACTTCTCCTCGTTTGGTAACTATTTCTTCTGCTGTATACCTCGCCACAACTGCTTTTAAGACTTCTTCTACTGCGGGATTAATAATTTTCTCAACTACGTCTTTCTCGTCACCAATATTTTGAAACATTACATTGGTTTCTTCAGGTATAATATGCCAGTTTAATGCTACATCTGTAAAAATATCCTGTAAATCTTTAGAAGAGGCTTCAGCCGATATTTCTTGTTTTTGAACTTTTACATTAATTTTCTTTACTGTGTTTACGATAGGGATGATGAAGTGTATTCCCTCTTCTAAAATTGTTTCTTGTACTCTACCAAACTGCATTAATACGCCACGTTCTCCAGCATTAATTATCACACAAGGTGTCAGCAAAATTGTGATTAAAAATAGAATTGCAGTTATTTTTCCAGCATTATTTGTAAGTTTAATTTTTTTCATATTAACCAAGATAATTGTTATTACATTGTGGAAATTTATAAATAAACATTTACAATACTACGTTAAAGCGATGGAAATAATCAAGTTTATAAATATTGTATATGAGTATGTCATATTTTTATCGGTGGGCATGTGGAGTGCGATCGCGTTTTGGCAAAATGTGACTCATTTGTGGACATTTTCTCCTTGCCATATAATCAGCCAAAGTTCTCAACCTCATTGAGAAAAGCCACGACTCTGACTATCTTGTGAAGTGCGTAGACCCCCAGAGGACAGAATTAATACTATTTTGGATTTCAGATTTTGCGGAAAGTTGAGCGTCTGTAAATGTATTTTATTACTTAGGATGGTTTTGGATTCAACAAACTTGTATTTAATATTACAGACACTAAAAAAATAAATTTGTAGGGAATTACTTTTCCCCTGCTATCAAGGAGTAATAATGATTTTAAGTCGATATCAACGTGCTGTAGGCGTGTTTACTCATCGTCTTGATGCAGAACAGGCACTACATGAGTTGAGAGAATCTGGCTTGGCAATGGAGAAAGTATCTGTAGTTGTACAGAATTCAGACCGCAATCATGAGATTGCCAATGATGAAATTAAGGAACGCACTGGTGATAAAGCTGACGAAGGTGCAACAGTCGGAGGGCTTTCAGGGGGCGCTGTTGGTGGATTGACTGGTTTATTAGTTGGTCTTGGTACTTTAGCAATCCCTGGAGTTGGCCCAATAATGCTGGCTGGTGCAACAGTAACTGCTTTGGCTACAACCCTTGTCGGGGCCACAGACAATGAGCTTGATCGTGCTAGCTTTATTCTGGGCAAATATGGCGTTCAAGAGTGCCAAATTTATGACCCAATGTTAATTCGTTCTTGAAAATACCGCAAGCAGGATAATATCCGATTGCAGATGACCAAAGCAAGCCGAGGAAAGATGTTAGCAGGACTGATGATATTGGAATCTGTAAAATTAAAAGCTTTCACATAAGTGGAAAATTTCAACGAGTTTTAAAAACTGATTCGTAAAGCCAACCCTTCGGATACTCTCGATATTGATACCATTTCACGAAATGCCTGATACAAATGATTGCTCTTTAATTCTTTCCCCCTGCTGCCTATTTGTATCAATCTTAAAGTGACACGGTATGAGGCGTGAAATACCTGCTCCTCGCAAAACATCATCTGGAGTGTTTAGGAAATCCAAAGCTGATGGAAAAGGGCTAGACTTACATATTTAATGTTTTTTACTCCATTGGCATGGCGAATTACTACGCTAATTGTGTCTAGTGTGCCACTCAGCATTAGCATCAATATTGTTATATAGTTTATTCCAAAGAAGCTAGGGGAGCTGTGGTAGCGGGGGGGGTGAAGAGGAAGATGAAGATGAAGAGTTATTGAGTTATTTTTCAATCTCTTTCTCCCCCAGCCTAAACAGCCTCCCCAACTTCCTTCATTCTTGAAAAGGCTAACTAGACAATCTAGGGTTACGCCAATTTAATCCAAAACACTTTATTGGCACTCGCTGGATTTTTACAGAACAGAGTGCCAATTTATGACTTCGTTAACAGAGTTCACTCAACAACTGATATTGAGGCTCCTTCACTGGTTGGGGGTAGACTGGGTAACTCAAGACAATATCCGGCACCATATACTGTCTTGATATAGCGGGGATGGCGAGGATCGGGTTCGAGTTTGGTTCTCAAGTGGCGGATATGTACTCGAATCGTTTCAATGTCATCATCTGGATCGTAGCCCCAAACTTCCCTGAGAATTTCACTGGGAGAAACTGTCTGTCCGTGGCGCTGAAGCAAGCAGTGAAGTAACTCAAACTCCAAGTGAGTCAATTTCACTGTCTCATGGAACCAAATTGCCTCAAATCGTTCGGGAACGAGGGTTAGTGGCCCATAATTAAGAATCTCACTATGCTTTGCTGCTTGGGGAATACGGTCTGTGCGCCGTAATAGTGCGCGCACCCGCGCCAGCATTTCTTCGACTTCAAAGGGCTTGGTAAGATAGTCATCTGCACCAGCATTGAAGCCTTCCACTTTATCTTGGGTTTGGCTTAAAGCCGTCAACATTAGCACGGGAATCTCAGATGTGCGCTCATCTCGACGCAGGCGTTGGCAAACGGTGAATCCATCTACCCTTGGTAACATCAAATCGAGCATGATCAAGTCTGGTTGTAGCTGGAGAGCTAAGGCCTGACCTTTGATCCCGTCTTCTGCTTGACTAACATCGTAGCCAGCCATTTCCAAGTTGACGGCAACGAGTTCTGAAATTGCTGGGTCATCGTCTATGACAAGAATCCTCGGCATTCTTAAAATTTATTACTACTTATTAAGGATAAATAAGAACCTTTGGTAGATACAAAGATTGCTGTCTTGATTATAAAAAAGATTTTAAATCTAACATAATCCTTAAGATAACAGAATTAGCAAATCTCCCTTAAAGTACACGAAATTTTTTATATGATATGTTGCGCTCCCTACAATCCGCCGCGTTTGCTGCAAAACGGTGTGGCAATGACAATGTTCACCTTCTTGTGGGGAAGACGTTACTGGGAAAGAACAATTCAACATCCAGAACCGCTATATCACAAAACGGTGTTGATTGGTGGGCAAGGTGTACCAATTTTTAGTTGGGTAGCTATACCAAAAAAGGCTCATAGTACGATTATTGCCACTTATGGGATTATAGGAGACTTGGCTACAGAATGGTTTTTGAGGCTCCTGGGACGTAAAGCCTATGCACAAGGGTACGCTGTGGTGTTATTTGATTGGCGTGGTCACGGCAAGACGGCTGAACTGTCACCGACTTTAATGTCTGATGGTTTGTATGAAGGAGAAGATTTTGTTCGTATTGCCGCAAGTGCAGCGTCGATGGGTTGTCCGGGTAAATTTTGGTTTACTGGGTATTCTTTGGGGGGACAATTGGCGCTATGGGGGCTGAAAGCTGCGGAAAATTTAACTAAGGACAATGAAGATTTAGGAATAAAATACAGTGATATTGGTGGTGGTGTAGCAATTTGTCCGAATTTAGATTCTATGCGATCGCTGTCTCATTTAATGACAGACCCTGCGGGCAAATATTTCCATGCAGTTATCACTCGTAATTTAAAACAGCTGGCTTGGCAAATACATGATGCTCATCCTGGTAGCCTTGACCCCACAGCCATTGAACGGGCAAACAGTATCTGGAATTTTGATCATGAACTAGTAATTGATAAGTTAGGTTTTCCTAACGTAGAAGCGTATTACCAAGCTAGTTGTGTTTTACCACTGCTACCACAAATCTCAAAGCCCACTTTGATTATCTATGCCGCCGATGATCCATTTTTCCCCACAGCCATCATCCCTGACTTGCAGGCTGCTAGTGCGAGCAATTCGATGATAGATTTGTTGCTCACCCGCTATGGTGGTCATATTGGCTATTTGAGTAGTAAAAAGTGTCAGCGTCAGGCACAAGACCCAGACCAATGGTGGGCTTGGAATCGAGTTTTACAGTGGCTGGAGCAACAGCAGGGCAGTAGGGGGGAGTAATTTGTAGCTTTGATGAGATGCCTAATATATCTAGGACTTACGCACTGAAGCCCTGATCCCCCCTAACCCCCCTTTTGAAGGGGGGAATTTCTAAAGCCACGCCACTGAGGGAGTCGGGGAACCCGCAAGGGCGCAGGGCTGCCCCTTTTGAAGGGGGTTGGGGGATCTGAGTGCGTAAGTTCTGATATCGCAAACATTGTGTGAATTGGTATTACAATGAGGGCGCGATGCTTTAAGCGCAGGTTGGTAAAATAACTCCACTCACCAATTTTCAATGTTCTGGCTTGATGACTTCTCCTAACCCTCTATGGCTACCTGCACCGATAGATTTAACTTTGTTGCCAGATGAGGTTCATATCTGGCGAATAAACCTCGACCAGCCAGAAGCGAAGTTGCAAGACTTAGCAGCTATCTTATCCAACGATGAACTGGCTCGTGCCCAAAGATTCTATTTCCCAGAACATCGCCAACGTTTCATTGCTGGGCGTGGTAGCTTACGAACTATCTTGAGTCTTTACTTAAGTATTGCTCCAAAACTGGTGAAGTTTGATTATGAACCTCGTGGCAAACCATTCTTAGCTGATCAATGTGCGGAGAGTGGATTATCGTTTAATTTATCTCACTCTCAAAATTTAGCTTTGTGCGCGGTGAGTTTCGATCGCCAAATTGGAATCGATTTAGAATATATCCGTGAAATTTCCGACTTAGAATCCCTTGCTCAACGGTTCTTTTTACCTACAGAATATGAAATGGTGCGATCGCTACCTGCAAATCAAAAGCAAAAGGTATTTTTTCGCTATTGGACTTGCAAGGAAGCTTATCTAAAAGCTACAGGAGAAGGAATAGCTCAGTTAGAGCAAATTGAAGTTTCTCTAACTCCTACCACACCAGCCAAATTGCAAACATCTCAAGACTGGAGCCTTCTAGAACTATTACCTGCTGACAATTATGTTGCTGCTGTTGCTGTAGCTGGTTTTGGCTGGCATCACAGGCTTTGGCAGTATTGAGTACTAACTATCGGCTTTTGCGGAACATAACTGCCATCCCAGTTCGGAAACTCAGCCAATAACCGAAAAGAGCATAAAACCAGAATTTATAAGATGCCAGTGCTTTCCACACTTTGAGCGGTTCATAAATGGTATCAATTGAACCATCAAAAAGTCGTTGGTACTGGTTCCATGCACGAGTATTCATAGCGAACCAAGGTGTATCGTGATAGGGACGAGCAAAAAATTCTACAGGCTGCCAACCTTGTTTATATCCTACTGATTCCAACGATTCACGAGTGTAGATATGCAGATGATAAGGAACATGGACATCATTATAGAAATCGGATATGTGGGGTTTGCTTAAGTCAAGATTAGCTGCGTTGGGTGTGCCAATGAGAATATAACCACCAGGGGCGAGTAAGCTATCCAACTTAGATAATAGTTCATGGGGGTCTTCAACGTGTTCGATCACATCTTGAAGCAAGATGTAATCGAATGGCCCATGATTCAGGATACTGCGATCGCCAAACCCATTTTCCGATCCATAAGGATCATAGCCGTAACAATTTGCAAAGCCGCATTTTTGTAAATACTCTAAAAATAAACCATTGGCACAACCATAATCTAAGAAAGAATGATTCTTAGAAAAGCCATGCTTTGTTAGTTGTCGCCTCAGATTCCGATAATAGAAAAGGTATGGCCATGTAAGTTTTGCTTGAGCAATAGGATACTTGGCGTAGTATTGCGGCAAATCAACAACATCTAGACAATGAATCGTTTGGCATTGAGAGCATCGCCAAACCTTAAATTTCTCTTTTCTAAAAGCTCTGACATTAGAAGCAAAAGTTGCTAATGCAGATTTTTTATTCTCATTTATAGAGCTATTACAAACTACACACTTAATGCGCTGTTTGCTGATTTTCTCGTTATCTTGTAGCGATTTAGAGAGATTCTGAATCATGTAAGTCTCAACTTAATTTCGCAGTAACTGCAAGGTTCTCAATAGAACAGATATGGCATTAGCCATCCTGAACTTACTTGAAAAGCAAAATTACAGAAAAACCTTGGCAGCAAATTTGTGAAGGGATTTACTGTTGTTGAGTTTGGCACAATCGAGATAAATTGAACTGTTACGAACACGACAAATATAAAAATTACTTTGCCTTGTTGCTGTTGAAGTTTATATTTATTAACTAAAGTAGGGGCACAACGACTGTTGTACCCCTGAAAATATAGCAATTCTATTTGATTTGTGGAAATGAGTGGACTTCAGATCCTCGGCTTCGTCGAGAAGTCGGGGATCTTGTTCTTACTTACTCATCGCTCTAACTAAGCAACATTCAAGAAACCAGTCTGAATCAAATATGCAGTATAGGTCATAAACAATTCCGAACTGATTGGTGGACAGACGATGGAACTACCTGCGAGTGCTTGTAGAGTTTCTTGACAACTAATGTGGGGTCTTCTTGCTTGTAGATACAAATCTGGAATTGTCAGTTGTTCATCAGACCAGCGTTCTAACAAAAATGGTCTGAGTGTGTATAAAGGATTATCCACAGAAGACACATTATTAATCAACTCTGCTTGCCACTGTTCATAAGGAATCGCCTGGACTGGATAACCGAATGATTGCACCCATGTAATTAAGGTACTTAAAGGTGCAGGTTGGGGATGTTGCAAGTTGAACGCTTTACCTATAGATGATGGCTGCATCGATAGATACACGATCGCTTTGCTGACATAATCTACAGGAGACATATCCATCATATATTCCACATCTGGGAAGTATCCCATTTGCAGACAGCCTTTGACCATCAAGTTGATAAAGTCATGGGTATTACAAATACCTGTCTCGCTATCTCCAGAGATTAATGGTGGTCTGTGGATAGTTACAGGTAAACCGCGATCGCGAGCAATTTTAACTAACTTCTCAGCAACCCATTTAGTTTGAGAGTATCCAAGAAAAATGCCTTCCCAATGATTAAAATCATCCTGTTCTTTAACCACTTTGCCAGCATAAGCAGGTGATTCAAACACAGCCACACTAGAAACGTAATGTACAGGCTTGAGTTTGATTTGACTTGCCAATCTCAAAACTTCTTGAGTTCCGAGAACGTTGGCTGCTTTCAGTGCTGAGTAAGGATAAACATAATTCAGCAAAGCACCACTATGATAAATGGTGTCAATATTGGCAGCTAAAATTTGAAATTGCTCTGCACCAATACCCAACATTGGTAGTGCTAAATCGCCAACAACCGGGACAATTCTCGACTTGTATTTTTCATCCCAAATTGCATAAGCTTTGAGATTTTTTTCTAGTTTGCTCTTACCTTCTTGGGCATCAGCAGCACGCACTAAGCAATATATATCAGCATTAGTTTGCTGTAACAGTTCCCGAATTAAAAACGCTCCTAAAAAGCCTGTACCTCCAGTTAAAAAGATATTTTTAGGTTCACCTATAGACACTGGAGGTAAAGCATCAGGACGGATGGTCGGGTCAAGAACAGCTTCGGCGTGTAAATCTAAAGTCGGGATAGCAGTGTTGACAGTTGCACTAGTCGTGTCTTGAATCTCTGACTCTTCTGGTACTTCTTCTGCTAGACGCTGTGAAAGCGCTGCAATATTTGGGTAATGCCACAACAGCAGGGGTGAGGGCTGAAATCCCAACAATTTCTCTAATTTACTGACGAGAATCATTGCTTGGGCTGAATCTAACCCATAGTTTTCTAGATGTTCTTCGACATCTATCTCATCAGTTTCTACCCCTAATAACTCAGCCAGATTAGACACCAGCCAATCTTGAATATCTGCTGCACTATAAGAATGTTTTAGAGTCATTTTTACATCTCCAATGTAGAGCGAAGCGGGCGATACTGACTGTAGGAATCGGGAATTTGTAGACCTTGAAATTTCAAACTTTGTATCCGGTATAAAAATGCTGCCCCGGTCATAATATGGTTAGCAACATCAACTACTTTGCGATTTTGAGGTTCAGATAGATAAGAACCACGCACCCAGTCATTGAAGCCACCCATTGCCGGGCCACACCAAATTTGATAATCGACTTCTCGACCTTTTTCTCCAGAAAGAGACCAACGGGAAGATAAGCCTAAATACCAGCGGAAAATCACTGCCATTTTCAGTTTGGGATTATTAACTGCTTTGCCCAGTTTTTCAGGGTTCTTTTGGGACAGATAAGCAGCAGTTCCTTCCCAAACTTCTGCAATAGTCTTGCGGAAAATCTGTTTTTCTAATTTCTCTCTTTCGGGAAGTGGGATGTCTTCAATCGAGTCATAAGTCCGATATAACTCATACAATTTTTGCGCTCGCATCGGAAACATTGTGCCCCGTTTGAGAACTTGTAATTTGACTCCCATTTCAAACATATCTGCTGCTGGAGCCATGATCACATCAGCCATTTCTGCTTGAGCAAGTAATTTCTTTGTGTGTTCGCAAGCTCCAGATTCAATGCATGATTGATTAATTGAGCCGGTCATCACATAAGCAGCACCCATCATAAAAGCAGCTAAGGCTGATTGTGGTGTGGCTATTCCGCCTGCTACTCCCACTCTAATCGGTTGTGAGTATTGATATTGTTCCTGAATTTCATCTCTTAAAGCTATGATCGAAGGTAAGAGACAAACTAAGGGACGATTATCTGTGTGTCCGCCAGAATCAGCTTCGACGGTAATATCATCAGCCATCGGAACCTTAGTTGCAAGAGTTGCTTGCAACTCGCTAATTAGCCCTTGCTCAACAAGTTCTTTGAGTATTCTGGCTGGTGCTGGTTGGAGAAATTTGGTGGCTACTTCTCTGCGTGAAATTTTGGCAATGACTTTATTTTTAATTTCAATTTGATTAGCATCATTCAAACTTAACCCCGCAGCACGGTAATAAACAATGTTGGGAGTTAAGTCAAGAAATGCCGACGCTTCGACTATTCTCACGCCATATTTGAGGAATAAATCTACCGCACAGCGCTCAATTCTTGGTTCATTGGGACTGTGAATTAAATTGAAAGCGTAGGGGCCTTGAGGTAAAGCTTGTTGAATTTTATGAATAGCAGCTTCTAAACGCTCTGGACTTAAACCGCCTGCACCAAACGAACTTAAAATTTTCTCTTTTCCTAGCGCAATCACCATTTCTTCGGAAGCAATACCTCCAGCCATTGCGCCAGTAGCATAGGCATATTTCACGCCATAAAAGGCGAGAAAACTTGGATCTCCTAATTGTTGAATTTTAATTGGTGGAATTGATGTCAGCAGTTCTACTGGTGTGATATTGCCATTATCAGCAGGACACAAATAACCATCATTAGTGACACCAATTTTTCCTGCAACTTTTACGATATAACAGGGTTTATCTAATGTAAGGAATTTATCTAGTATGGTTGTTTGTTCAAAAGATATACAATCTAAGGAACCTTTCCAAGCAAGATTTTGTCCATAAGAATAGGAAGCAAATCTCAAACCATTATCGTGTTTACTTAGTGGCGTATCTACAGTGGTCACGCTAGTTATCCCTCGATTTATAAGCGATGAGTTATAAAGGTTGAAGGGGTAAGGATAAAGGATGAAGAAGAAAGTAATACCAAGTTTGAATTCTCTATCCTAATATTGGCTCTGTTGTAAAATGCTCAAAAAATGCTATCTGAGATGTAAAAACATTTTTTAACGAACCGCAGAGAACACAGAGAGCGCAGAGTCAGAAGAGAGAATATAGGTTGCAGTTAATGGGAAATACTGTAATTCATCCTTTATCCTTAATACTTAATGATTAAGAGTCTTCGTTGAGTAAATTTTGGGCACAAGCTAATTGCAATTGAATAATTTCGCTCATTTGCTTGCTAAAATTTTGTCTAGATTTTAAGAAGGCAGTGTGAGCTTTAGTCAAATGTGCATTGTTAGCATTGAGCTTTTGATATTGAGTCTTATTTAAATCGGACATACTGATAGTTTTGCCAAATTTGCGAGTTATATTTTGTGGTGGTAAGCTGGGCTGTGTTGGTTGTTGGCTGGTAGTTATCTCAGAGGATTGTAATTGTTCCGTTGAGACTAAACCGTGTTCAATGATATTTTTCTCTGCGATTTCTTCTGGCTGATTTGTAGGCAGTGAAATATCATCAACAGACTTATTATTTGTAGCAATTACCACTGGAGTATTCAGTGAGTTGATAATTTCAACTTCTCTTTGATACTCAAATTTGGTGGATTGTAGCTGAGGGTTATTAGTTGAATTTTGGAAAAATTTTCGATTTTCTTCACTCAATATTGTGTCAGTAATTGAGTTACCACCTAAAGTGATAGTTCTTAGCGTTAATTTACTGCGATCGCCTTCTCCTGTTGGAGACGCTGCGCGAACGGCAGTGCGCTCCGCGCGATCGCTACTTTCTTGGGAGAGGCCATACAGAGATGATAAGTCCATATCAACTCGATGACTAAGCAGTTTTGCTAACGCTTTAACTATGGAAGTATGATCATCCATACCTCTTCTGTTGAGAGATACTGTGATGTGTTCTTGTCCTTCAAGAATTTTACCTACCCAGCGAGAACAGACACCGCCTGCACCTGCTTCAATAAAGATTTTGACTCCATCGGCGTAAACGCGGTTAACTAAGCGAGGAAAATCAAGTTGTTGGCTTAGTCCGGTGGCGATACTATGGGCTACTGCTTCACTGTTAACTGCGATCGGTTTATATCCAGCCGCAGAATAAAAAGTAATACCAGGAATCTCCTGAGTTGGTAAAGTGTTGAGTTTGACTAACTCTGTATATTCCGATCGCATGGCTTCACAATGAATCACATGGTCGAAGGGAGCCGGAAATGCATTGCAGCCAAGAGTTTCGATTACTCGCTTACAGGCTGCTGGTTCGCCAGCAATTAATACTTCTTCTGGTGTATTAATCTGCGTTAAATAGACACGACTCTCATTTTTAAGGCATTCTCTCACCTGGGCTGGAGTCGCCATGAGAACATAGTTACACCAGAAATTATTGTCTGGAGTGTCGGATGCTGGTGGTAATCCCCAATATTCACGCACGGCATTTTTCGGGCCAGATAACCTATCGCCAAATAAAGCCGATGAGTTAAAGCTGTTACTTCCTTCGTAAAAATTACTCCAAACGCCTTGGGCTACCATCATGCTAGTTTCACCAAGGCTATAGCCAAACACGTATTTGGGTTTGACTTGAAAGTTATCACGAATAACTGTGGTGATTAGCCTGGTAAAAAACATTTCCGCCTCAAACATTGCTAGGGAATCATCTAGCAATTTCTTTTCCAGGGTTTCTAGTTGCCGAGTTGACAACTTATTTAAGCTTCGGGGAAAAACGAGTTTCTCAACATCCGAGACTCGTTTATACAGACTCTTAACGAAGGGGTCATCCTGAACGTTGGGGAATAGCCGGAAGAGAGTGCGACCAATACCCACATAAGAATTGACCGCAGCTGGATAAACGTATGCAACTGAACCTTTTTTGCCTAATGGGTTAGCTGTGAAATAACTACCTATTGGTGTTTGCCAGTCTGTATTGCGTTCAAAGGCAGTATTTACACCTTTTTGCGCCGATATGATTTCTTTGAGTAATTCCTTCTTATTCCGGCCTGCGATCGCTAGCACATACTTAGCTGTAGAATGCTGCTGAAATCTCACAAAGTTCAAGCTAGCAGCATCAGATAAAGAGTCAGCATTTTCGATATCTTGTTGGAGATTATCCAACAAATCTAGTAAAGCTGAACGCTCATCAGCTGCCAAGGGGAAAAGATAAAAAGGCCGTTGTTGTAAATACTTGCTGCTGTGATTTATTTGGTCTGGTTCATCTGACAAGATGACATGGGCACAAGTCCCATCACAACCCATACCATTAATGGCGGCGATTCTGTGAGTACTGTCTTTATGGAGGAACCAAGGTCTAGATTCCGTCGCCACAAAGAAAGGACTACCTTGCCAAACTTCGGGTGTTTTCACACCAGACCAGTTAGGCGTAGCAGGAATATAGTTGTGATAGAGACACAAAGCTGTTTTGATTAAGCTAGCAATTCCCGATGCTACATAGGTGTGACCAATATTGGACTTCACACTACCAATCGCACAGTGCAGACCATCTCCTACTGGGGGATAAGCCTGAAGCATCCCGGCAATTTCTGCTTCATCTTCCTGGGGAAAACCACTAGCAACAACTTCTACATAGTTAACTTCTGTAGGTTGAATCCCCGCCAATTGGAAAGCTTGCTGGCAGGTTTGGTTAATGGTTTCCGCATCTACAGAGGTAGAAGGTGCTTGCCCAATACTAACGGCATCAATAACTGCATAGATGCGATCGCCATTTTGTTTAGCAGTATCATAACGCTTGAGAACGACTGCACCTGCACCTTCGCCAACCGTCCAGCCATTGGCTTTCTGGTCATAACTTAAGGTATTAGCACCAGTGTTAACTGTTCCCCATTGGCTACGCAATAAAACATTTTCTATGCCACCTGCCAAATCGACAGCACCAACCACCACAGCATCTACTTCCCCAGTTATGAGTAGCATTTGTGCCACTTCCAAAGCTTTGAAAGCAGAAGTTTCCACCGCCGTCATAGTAAATGCAGGGCCAGTGAAATTCCACAGCGAAGAAATACGACTCGCCATGATGTTGGCAATGTAACTGAGATATTCACCAATATCTACTTGATGGTGAACACTATCTTTGACAATTGTTTCTAACTGAGCAATTTTATCAGCAGGCAAGGCAATTTCCGCAGCATTTAAACCATCTTTAATTTGCCACGATAAATTCCATCTTTGCTGTAGCTGGTGAACAGACAATTCTGCCTCAGCTGCAATAATTACGGCGACATTTCCCCCTTCTTGAATGCTGGCATCTTTCAATGCACCATCTGCCACTGTTAACAGTAACAGTTGTTGCGGATTCAGTTGTTCTACTTCATTTGGAGGAATTTTGTAAGCTAAAGTGTCAAGTTCAAAATCTTGAATGTATGCCCCTACTGGTGCTTTACCGTCTGGCAAGCCATACTCTTTAAGCAAATTTTCCTGCCCATCTATGCCATACCATCTCTTAGACGGCAGAGGAACAAAATGCTGTTTGCCGTCATAAATACTACGTTCAAAAGCATCTAAATCTTTACATTCACTAAAAAAGGCATCCATGCCCACAATGGCAATTTTGGCTGATTGCATATTTTGCTCAAACATCATTTAATTACGCTAACTAAGGTTTGAAGGATGGAATATGTTGCAGAAATTAGTCTGTTGGCTACAGTAATCTCTCTGAAAGTATCTTTACTTTGCGTTCTTCGTGCCCTTTGTGGTTCATTTTTTTTAGCACTGTGTAAGCTATGCTCAGATAAGTAGTAAACAAAAAATAATTAGAACGAACCGCAAAGTACACAAAGTACACAAAGGAAAGAGACAAAGGAAGAGAATCGGCGTTTATCCGCGTTTATCGGCGGTTAAATAATTTATTTTTTTGACTTTCGCAAGCAGCCTAATTTTTTACACTTCATCCTTCTTTTCCAGAATTAGATGTGAGTTAGTTCCGCCAAAGCCAAAAGCACTTAAGGCTGCACGTTTTATTGAAGAATTATTTGGCCAGGTTGTGGCAGTTCTCACAATATTTTTGGCAGAAATGACAGTATTTTCTGAACCTATAGGTTCAGCCACATTAATCGTTGCTGGAATAACACCTGCATTCATACTACAAATGGTTTTAGCCAAGCCAACCATACCGGCAGCAACTAATAAGTGTCCTACATTAGCTTTGCTAGAACCTACTAAAGGAGATGCTTGATGTTGTCCAAAGAAAGTTTCTATAGAATTTAATTCGGTGGTGTCTCCTAGTAAAGTTCCAGTAGCATGACACTCCATATAGTCAATTGCTTTGGGAGAAATTTGTGCTTCAGTATATGCCCGTTCAAATGCTAGAATTTGCCCTTTAGAATTGGGGCTAAGTAAGTGCTTACCTTTACCATCATTTGAAAGTCCATTGCCAGAGATAACAGCTAAAATTTTATCGCCATCTCTGACAGCATCACTATACCGTTTCAGCATTACCATCCCAATACCATCGGATGTAATTAGTCCGCGAGAAGACTTATCTAAAGGACGGCTGATGCCATTTTCGGGATAACCTTGAATGCCAGAAAATAACATCCGTAAAAAGAGTGTATCTACGCAACTAATTGCACCAGCTAACATCACATCAGCTTTGCGCGATCGCAAGTAATGAGATGCCAGCTTTATCGCATAAAATGATGATGAACAAGCTGCATCTATCGTGAAATGATTACTAGATAAAGAAAATGCTTGAGAGACTAGCGCGGCTGGAAAGCCGGTGATCATTGCATTATAAGGAGAGGCTTTGGTTGTCGTTGGTAACGCAGCTAATTTGAAGTTTTTAGCTTGTAAAAGTTCTGCGATCGCAGGTTCAATAGTTTGCTGATAAATTGGTGCAAACAATTGATTAGATAATTTGGTGGGTAAAGATAAAGTCCCTAAAATTACACCACATTTGGAAAGAACTTTTTGATTTCCCCAATAACCACTTTGCTGAATAGCTTGTTTAGCGGCATAAAGTGACCACTTAAAGCTGTTATCCAAACTTTGAATAAATTCTGGTTCTAGGTTATACTCGCTAGCATCAAACTCAAAATTACGGATGAATCCACCTTGAAGAAAATAGATTTTTTCCGGTTGACCCTTAATTGGCTCGTAAAATATTGTGGGGTCTACTCCCAAATCTTCGGCAGTAACAGGTGATGTAGAATCTTTCTCCTCGGTGAGATTCTGCCAAAACTGTTCGGGATTATTCGCATCAGGAAAGAGGCATGATAATCCGATAATGGCTATTTTTTCCACTGCTTATATCCTCGTTGGGGTATTAGGCGAGAGGGGAATTGTATATAGTTATCTTCATTGATTTGTGAAATTATTTATTTTTTGGCTCTGCATTATCCGCTGCACCGAAGTTATGATGCCTTCGGCAAGCTACTACGCTTTTAATGATTAAAAAAGTAAATTTCACAACTCAAATAAGATTACTATATTAAAAAACTTATTCTTTCCCCACACTTAACAGGATTTACGCTATTCCCCGAACTTGACGCAATTAAAATTTTACGCTGTTACCTAAACAAAAAAATGTTAAAGCATAGCATTTCTAAGTTGAGTATAATACATCTTAGTTTGTATTTAATTCAATTCAGAAATGCTATTCATACAATGAGCTTAATTACTTAGGTTGTAGTAAGCTCATTGGTGCAACAACTGCTTTAGCACCCAAGATACGTGAGTATAATTGCCCTTGGCGATCGTGGAGAATGAAATCAGCAGTTACACCAGTTGCTTTTTTCTCCTTAATGTCACAAGAAACATAAAAAGTTTCATTGACTGGTATTGCTCTGTATTGTTCAGATGTAGTCAACATTCCAGGTAAACAAACTTCTTGATGAAAATGGTTTAACCAAATCCATAAGGGTTGTGTACTCAAATCTGTTGAGTATGGATTGTGCCAATGTATAGGAAATTGCCCTTGTTGTTGCTCTGTGATTTGTGACCAAAAGCATTCCGTAGTAATTTTTGCTTGACTAATGTTTAAAACCCTTTGGATTTGCTGAAAACATGGCCCATGAAATAATGTAGATGGCCCGTTTTGATAAAAATCTTTACCAGTAGCTGTAATGATACCATCCTCTGTAAGGTTCATGGCATCATACATAGGTGCAGTAGGTAATTCTCGCACCAGTTTGATGGTAGAACTAAAATGATAATGAGTTTTACCTTCGGGGGTTTTACTCAAAATCTTGGTTTCAAATTCAATAAATTGCCCATCGGTTTTAGCAAGTTCTTTGAGTTGTAGAATATGCTCGCTGGCTACAGATTCATTAAAGGTAATTCCCTTGAGAACTTTAAAATCTTTGCAACTGAAATATCGATAACCTGGATAAATTTCTTCACAACCATTAATCATCCATGACATAGCACAGGTAGCTGGAACTACTGGATAACCAGCAATCACGTGATCCATTAAAAAAGGATTGGCTGCTACTGTGATGCGGCGACGAATTTGATAAGTTTTCAGTTCTGAATCTAAAGGTGCAGGAGGTGGAATTAAAGGGCTACCAATGACAACTTGGGTAGTTGCATGATTCTTAGGATGTAGTTCTTTGACTAACATTTTTGTGCCAACTTCCACAGGGATAATATCAATTCCCCGTTCCGCAAAAGCTTTTTTGAGTTCTGGCGTTACCATCCCACTATCCCAGCCTCCCCAATTAATCGCCACTACGTGACAGTTGGGATAGTTCTGTTTCATCAAGTGGGCTGATTTGTTGAGGATTTCGTTGGCGATCGCATAATCAGATTGACCAATATTGCCATAAAATCCTGTTACTGAAGAAAACAACACTAAATGCTGAAGTTGTTCTGGTTTAACGCAAGCTAAAAGATTTTCTAACCCTTGCACTTTGGCAGTGTAAACCTTTTCAAAATCCTGTTCTGTTTTCTTTTCAATTAACTTATCAGCTAAATTACCTGCACCATGTATGATGCCTGTAATTGGCCCCATCCGGTTAACAGCAGCCGTAAGTTTCTCTTCTAAAGCTTGCGTATCTGTAACATCAACGCTCAGATATTCAGCCGTAGCTCCTGTTTGTTGAATTTCTGCCAGAGTTTTTTTAATTTCGCGGCTAGAGTGAATCTTGTTATATATCTTTTGCACACTCATGGGTGTAGGCTTCTCACCTTGAGCAAGAAGATTTTCCATGATGCGTTTTTTTAATGCAGCTTCTTCAAAACAATTCTGAGCGTAATCAGGCTCATTTTCTAATAGTTCAGAACGACCAAGAAGAATAAATTTACAAGGTTGTTTTTTGGCGAGTTCAATCGTGCATTCAGCAGTTATACCTTTAGCTCCACCACTAACAAGAAAAACTGATGAAGGACGAATAGGTGTTTGTGTTGTCATATTTTGTTAAAGACTGATGAACGCGGATAATTGCTTTCTTCTCTCCTCTTCTCTGCGCCTTCGCGTCTGTGCGTGAGAAAAAAAGATTTTTAAACGAACCGCAAAGGACGCAAAGTACACAAAGGAAGAAGAATTTTGAAGAGAGGGAGATGAGGTGTTACTCGTTGTCTCCCTCACCTCTTTACTTATCAGATGAACTAGTGAGGGTAACTCGCCCTTGAGCGCCGTAAGCAACTTCACTTATATAGAGATTGGAGTCGTGCAATTCAGCAATGATGTGTTGTGCTGATTGTTGAGCATCTAGACTGGGGCTAAGGTCGATCGCTCTCGAATATACTTTGGGCCATTCCCATCTCATTGTTTTGGTTAAGCCAGCTAAACCAGCACCGATGACTCCAAAGTTGACGTTATGCTCAAACCCGAAGGCTCCATCTAAACGAGCTACAGTTACAAAACAACTGCGTCCGTAACGCGCCGCATCATTGAGGGGTTTTTTTAGGTGTTTGGCCATTAAGAAGACGTGTTTGACGATCGCTTTTTCTTGTTCTAGATAGGAAATTGTCTTTGTGCGACTTACCGGAAATACAGGGTGAAGATGAATGAAAGCCCCAATGTTGCCGAAGTTAGTGGCGATGCCTTCGGCAACCCCTGCGGAGAACGCAGATAATTTATCTTGCAGTAGCTGTTCACTCAAATCTGCTAGGGTTATCCTCGTCACGCCTGGGGGTAAGAGTGCTTGTTGAGGAACAATCGATTGGGGGAAACTTAATACTACGATTTTCCAACCTTTCTCGATTAGAGATTGCACTACCACCGAGGTGGTGAGGGAACCATCATCGGTGACTAAACCAATGTGTCCCTCTGGTAAACTGAAATCTAGATAATCTGGTGTTGGCAGGAATTTGAGTTTAGCGGGAAGCCGTTGGACGTTGTGGTCTACATTTATAATTGGCTCATCGTCAAACTCAAGCTGATACTTTTTTTTTTCACCTCCAGCCAGCTTCTGGAGATAATCAACTATTTGACCGATGGTGCGTAAGTCTCCCAGTTCTTCGATATTAGGCTTAGGTAAATCGGGGTACATCTCCTGCATTGCGCCCAAGATTTCTACTCGTTTAATGGAGTCAATCCCTAAATCTGCCTCCATGTCCATATCCATTTCCAGCATCTCTACTGGGTAACCTGTTTTTTCACTGGTAATGGTGAGTAGAGTTTGACCTAAATCTGCGTAATCGCTGGTAGTTGTTGTTTCAGTTTCGGGGTTGAATAAGATAGTGTCGCTGGCTGGGGTTGATTCAAAACTAACTACTGGCTCAGGAGGAGTAACTACAGTCTCTACTGGAATGACTACTTGGGGAATTTCCGCAACTTGCTGTACTTCTTGAATCGCTATCTCTACTGAGACACTTCTAGCAGTGTGAGATTGCAGATACTCGACGACTTGGCCAATGGTACGTTTTTCTGCCAATTCTTCTAAATTTGGCTTGGGTAAGTCGGGGTATAATTCTTGTAGTCCACCCAAGATTTCTACCCGTTTGATGGAGTCAATTCCTAAGTCTGCCTCCATATCCATGTCCATCTCTAACATTTCAATGGGGTAGCCTGTTTTTTCACTAGTGATGGCTAACAGGTTGTTACCCAATTCAGCTAAATCGACGGTGCTAGATACAGGTGCAGGTTCTGGGTTGAATGAGATAATTTCAGCTACAGGCTCAGGCTGAACAGGAAGCTCAGGAATCTCAACTACAGGCTGGGGCTGAATTTCTACAGCTTTGGGCGTGGGCGCTACAGGAATCTCAACTACAGGTTGAGGTGGAATTTCTACAGCCTTGGGCGTGGGCGCTACAGGAATCTCAACTACAGGCTTGGAAGTTGTAGCTGAACCATTTTGAGCGACAGGCTCAATTAGAGATACAGGCTGACTTGCTACAATTTTGGCAGTAGGAGGTACAGGTGCATCGGTAACAATTTGGGCTGACAGCACTGGTTGAGTAACTTCCTCACCAGAAACTATCTGCGAATACTCTTGCTGAATAAGTTGGAAAAAGTTTTTGGTATATTCTACTTGCTCTTGCAGATACTGCTCATGAATGCGTAGTGTTTCACCTTGTTGAGAATGAAACTGCATCATGCTGCGCTCTAAGCTTTCCATGACAACTTGCTTGAGCTTGGTAGTTTCCGCAGAAGATTTAGCTTCAGCTAGCAAGGAATTTTGCTGCTGCATCAATTGGAAAAACGTTTTGGCGTATTCCATCTGATGATTAAGATATTGTTCGTGTACTTGTAAATTTTCGCTTTGATTGTTCTGAAACTGTGCCAGGAGGTATTCTAAACTCTCTAGAACTCGTTGATGATTTAGAGGTTTTTCTGGTGGTGTTTGCATCTTAGATTCCTGGGCTGGTTGATCTAAAAGGGTCACAGGATTCATCTGAGGCTTTGGTTCAATAATGAGATTGCTGGTAACAGGGGATGCTTTTTTATGTCCATTACCCTGGATTGCTTCTGGTGTGGGAACTGGAGAAGCTGTATTTGCAGAGAACTCAGGGGTGACGTGGTTTGTTAAAGCTGGCTCTGGGGATGGCGCAGCAGGTAGTTTTACTTGATGTCCGTTCTGCAAAGCTTGTGCAAAGGCGTTTTTGGTTTTTTCCGACACATAGTTAATGCCGTTTAAACGCACATTTAATGCCTTCTTCTTCTCATTTTCCAGTGCGGGAAGTGCAGGTGGTAGTTGATAAGGGTCGAGGTTTTTCAAAGCCAAGCCAGCTACGCGCAACTGTACAGCCGCTTCTCGTAGAGAGCGATCGCTACTCTTTTGAGTGCTGGGGTTCAAAGATACGGTAAGATGAGGGCGATCGCCAAGGATATCTTTGACTAAGTTAGTGAGAATCTTTCGAGGCCCAAATTCCACAAAGCAAGAACCGCCGACTGCGTAGATATTCTCAATCTCCTGCTTAAACAGCACCGAGTTTGATAGGTGAGTTTCGAGGATTTTTTGAATCGATTGAGCTTCTTTGGGATACTGTTTGCCAGTGACGTTGCTAAAAACAGGGATTTGGGGAGCTTGGAAGCTAACTGTCTTAGTAGCGATCGCAAAGGATTTTTGAGCAAAAGCAATCAAAGGTGTATGGAAAGCTGCGGATACAGGTAGTAAAACAGCCGCATAGCCTTTGTCTTGCAATGCTTGCCGAACTTTGGCGATTTCGGCGGTAGGCCCGGCTAATACAACTTGTGTCGGAGAATTAATATTAGCGATCGCTACTTGGGGAAAATGTCTCACAACCGCTTCTACTTTGCCAATTTCTTCTTTGACGGCTAGCATACTTCCCGCATCATGATCCGGGTCTTCGGGAGCCGCCATTGCTTGACCCCTAGCTTTCACCAAGAATAAGTAATCTTGCTCGCTCAAAACCCCCGCAGCCCACAAAGCTGTCAGTTCCCCAAAGCTGTGTCCAGCCACAAAATCTGACTTGAAGCCAGCTTGTTGCATAATGGAATACAACCCAGCACTCAACACCCCGATCGCGGGTTGAGCATATTCTGTCCGTTGTAAAGCGGCGACTTGGGCATTTTTCTCTGCTTCTTCAAACGTTGGAGCAGGAAACACGATCTCCGACAACGGCCGCAAATTATCTTTGAGTAACAAACTATCCATTTGCCCGTAAAGACGGCGCATTTCGGGGAAGTTCATCACCACTTCCCGCCCCATCTCTAAATATTGAGAACCTTGCCCAGAAAACAGCGATACGACTTTACCGCCCAAATTCATCCCAGCGGAACGGAAGTAAATTCCTTGGGGATGCTCCCAAGAGATTGCTGAACCTTTGTGTTTTAGCCAGTCAAGACTAATTTGCAGTAACTTGCAAGCTTCTTGCAGATTCTCGGCGACAAACCCAACTCTCGCCGCAGCTTGGGGAATTTCTTGAGATGTACACTCTTGAACTAATTCTGCATAATGTCTTTCGCCATCATTTGACTGCAACTTACCCAAAGTTTCTTCACACTTGGTTACAAGTTGGACAGAAGTACCAGCAAATAGCAGAATTTCCGCAGGTGCATTGTGTAAGCGGTAGGGGCGGTTTTGTTCGTCTCCATATTCTTCTAAGACGACGTGATAATTTGTACCGCCAAAGCCAAAGGAACTTACACCCGCGCGTCTTGGGGCTTCACCTTCTGCCCGAATCCAAGGTCTAGTTTCTGTATTTAAATAGAATGAGGAATTTTTAATGTTGAGTTTGGGGTTTGGCTCGGTAATGTTAATCGTCGGTGGCAATATCTTGTGATGTAATGCCAAAGCAGTTTTAATTAAGCTTGCTGCACCCGCAGCTGCTTTAGTATGTCCAATTTGCGATTTCACACTGCCAAGAGCGATGTGCTGCCTTTTAGAGTCATGTTCACCAAAGAAATCTCTTAAAGAGCCGAATTCTGTGGGGTCGCCAGCCATTGTGCCTGTGCCGTGCGCTTCCATCAAACCCACAGTAGCGGGAGAAAAGCCTGCATCTTCATAAGCACGTTCTAAGGCTTTTACTTGACCTTCTTTGCGGGGAGCATAAATGCTCTTGTAGCGTCCATCGCTAGAAGTACCAATGCCTTTGATTACTGCATAAATTTTATCGTTGTCGCGTTCCGCATCTTCCAAACGCTTCAGAACAATCATGCCGATACCTTCACCTAGCATCATCCCATCCGATTTAGCATCAAAAGGTCTGACATTCTCGCTAGGCGAAACAGCCGGGGTTTTGCTGAAGGAGATGTAAGCCATGATGGTGTTGTCGGTGTCAACGCCACCTGTTAGCATCATGTCGCTGCGATACTCGACTAGTTCGCTAATCGCCATTTTTAAAGCGCCGAAGGAACTAGCACAAGCAGCATCAACTACACAGTTCATCCCGCCAAAATTCAGGCGGTTGGCAATTCTACCTGCAACGACGTTGGCTAACATTCCAGGGAACGCGTTCTCGTCCCACTTGACATAAGCGCTTTTGATTTTTTCAACAATTTTTGCGGTATCTTCATCAGATAAACCGCTGCTTTTGAGCGCTTTTTCCCAAATCGGATACTCCAACCGTGCTGAAAGTGGCATTCCTAGCTGCTTGGCCATCGCCACGCCTAAAATTACCCCAACAGTCTCGCGGCTAAACTCACGATTTTCACCATAGCCAGCATCTTCCATTGCTTCTTTCGCAACTACTAAACTTAATAGTTGCGATACATCTGTGACTTCCAAAATGCTCGGTGGGATGCCGAATTCCATTGGGTTAAAATCAACTTCAGGAATAAACCCACCTCGTTTACAGTAGGTTTTATCTTCCGGTGTTCTGGGGTTTGGATCGTAGTAATCTTTCACGCTCCAATGTGTATCAGGAACATCGGTAATACAGTCAATTTTGTTAACAATATTGCGCCAATATTCCCGTAAATTTCTGGCCTTGGGAAATAGAGACGCCATACCAACAATGGCTATAGGATTTTGTTGTAATTGTCTGTTAATCTTGTTAATGGACATTGGTTTTTCTGATTTCACTTTTTTCTCCTCTATAAACCGAATCAAAGTCTTTTCACAACTGTTGATTTGAGCTTCCAACTCCGCCAAGGCAGTATCAATGGAATAAGCAGACATAGGACATAGACTAATCTGGGGGACTGTAAATTGCGAAGCTACAGTAATTTCTGTTGCCTACCAACAATGAGAAGTTCTCTCTTCTTATCAGCAGCTAGCTATCCTATCTGCGATTGCCTTCGGCAGTGCGCTCCGCGCAATCGCTCCGCACCATCGCGCAGTGTGCCACAGGCTAAATACTTTTTTGGAATTAACACCACACAACACATATTGCCCTGATTAAGCCTCGATTAATTAACACTTTTGGCGTGTTCAGGCTATTTTGGAACATAGCGATTAGTGAATGTGTAAAAAGACTAGACAACGCTTGACTCTTGATATTGTGGTAGTAAGTCAATGACGTTATTAAAACTGGTAAAATAGTCTTGAAGTGCGTTAGCTGCTTGACCTGTAAATTCAATCCATTCGTAGTGATAGAGATTTTGAGCAACTGTATCCCACTGGAGCAATGGAAACTTAGGGGTAGCTATTAAGACAGAAACGCTTTTTTCTCCCAAACTCGTTTGATTATCTAGCTTTATTGCAGCAACGTAGCTGGTGTTAATGACAACGTTCTGTATCTTGATAAATGTCATAGCCAGTTTCAGCGTCCAGGATAATATATTTTATGCAATTTGCCCGATAAAAGTTGACAATTTCGTTACAGAAAAAACATCACCTTTAGTCCGAATTTATGCATTTATTTGAACAATAATTGAGCAGTTATAAGGTGATGACAAAGCGGCTTGGTTTAGTTTTTTCTTTTCTACTATCCAGAAATCAACTAAATTACCTGCCGCTTTGAAACACTTGAATTAATACAAAGACTAGCACAATTTAAATAAATTGAATTGTTTATTTCAAGTTATTTAAGAAAGAAAATTGAGTGTTGCTGACAAAAAGATTTAATTAAGCTGAAAGCATCAGTATCTTTTTTCACCATGATTAGCAACCTTATATTTGCTTGCTTATGAGCTAGATATCGGATTAAATAATAATTCCAATAATAACCGTAATGAATAAGCCAAATAGATTACGTTGTGATTAGTACAAAGATTGCATGAAGTAGTAACCGTATTTTTTTCAGCATAACATCATAAAACCCCAAATTTTTTTAGTGTTTTTTCAAGATAATTCAACATAAGAAATAAATAAGTGCTTTATAAAGCAAAGCTTAATTTTGCTAAAAGTGCATTATAAACAGCAATTTTATTCCAAACATTCTCTCGTTTACCTAAGAGGATGTTTTAAAAGTCCTCTTGTGCGTAGCAAAAAATTATAGATCCCCCTAAATCCCCCTTTTTAAGGGGGACTTTGATTCCAGTTCCCCCCTTAAAAAGGGGGGCTAGGGGGGATCAGCAAGTACCTAAAATCACAGCAAACCACTTTTCAAACAACCTCTAAAAGACCACCTACAGGCTGTAAGCCTGGGGCTAATACCAATTTGAAAAAGAATGCGACAGATGGTAGGGGCAAGGCAATGCCTTGCCCTCTAGAATATATTGATGTGTCGCCAACTACAGCAGTTTTGCCGTGCATGGCATATACTACTCTATGATTATTCTTAACAGAATTCTCTTGAAAATCAGTAATGAACAGCATCTTTACCCCCGAAGAAATTACTGCCCTCTCTGCCGAAATTGACCGCCAGTTAACAGAACTGCGCTATGCCCCAGATTCAGAGCAAAAACAAGGAGAGGATAAAATATCAGATGAAAAGATGCTGGTAAAACAAACCGCAGCAATTACAAATCTTACACAAGAAAATTCTCAGAGTTTTTTGCAGAAATTTGGACGAGCTGCTAAAAGTGATTTATGCCAAGAAGGGGGAATGCTGAATAAGCAGTGGCAGAAATGGGGTGATTTGGATAATAAGGATGCTGTGGAACGCTTGGGTGCAGTGTTGGTAACAATGGGTTTTTCGGGAGATGTGTTATCTCCTTTAGTTGTTGCAATCACGGTGATTATTATTCACATTGGATTGAAAGCTTTTTGTGAAGATTATTCTTCGGAAGTGGAGAATAAATGAATTTTGCATCACGCAAAGGCGCAGCGAAAAGTCGAGCCAGCGCGTTGCCAATACGGTTCGGTTGAGATCCCCCCAACCCCCCTTAAAAAGGGGGGCTTATATTTTCTTATACCCCCTTTTTAAGGGGGTCGCCGCAGGCGGGGGGATCTTGACGGTGCGTTGCGCTGCGCGACAACACAACGCCAGTTTGCTCAAGTCGGGAAACCCGCCCACGCAACTGGCTCCCCTACATTTACTGCAAATTACGAATTACGAATTACGAATTACGAATTATTATCACTCTGCCAATAACGCTTCAAGGGATTGAGGGTCAGCAATACCCCGCAGGATAGCGGAGATAATCATAGAATCTTGCCAATCTAACGGCTCGCACAGTATATTCTCATCTCGCTCGCCTGCTAAGATGCGACGGATGGCAGCAACGAGATTTTGCCTACCTTCTGCGGCATTCTCCATCACAGCTTCTAGCTGTTCCCTCACTTCTGCATTATCCACAGCAGCTACCACCAGTGTAATAAACTGCCCATGTTGCCGCAACTCATACTGTGTCCCCGCGAACGCCGCTTTTGCTTGCCTTGCTTGGCGACGATATTCTTGAGCTGGGGTGGTGTCGCCCTGCTTGTAGGCAATAGCTGCCAAGAGGTCATAGGTTGTCCAAATCTCAGCCGCAGCTGGGTCTAAGGTTCTGTGGATGGCTAATGCTTCTTCTGCCAATTGTCGGGCTTCGCTGAGGCGGTGGGGTTGATTTTGTAGTATGACAGCAAGGTTACTTAATGTCCGAGATGCACTTGCTTGATTTTTTAATTGTTGATATTGTTCTAAAGCTTTACGAGCCCAAGCCTCTGCCTCTATCAGTTTGCCAGCAAGTAGATTGAGGTAGCCTAATTGTTGCCAAGTTCCTGCTGCATCTGCCAGATTTCCTAGAGATTCTTGAATTTGTGCTGATTTTCGGTAGGCATCTTCCGCAGCGTCCCACAGCTTGCCTTCTTCGTACACCCTACCCAGGTGATGCCAAGCCCTGGCTTCTGATGCTGGTTCGTTGAGTTGCTGGTAAGTAGTCAGTGCTTCAAGGAAACGCTGTTCTGTTTTTGAAGGGTTGCCTTGCAGCATAGCTAGAGTGCCAAGTTGAAAATTTGATACCGCAGCTCCACGAAGGTTTCCAAGCTCTTTGTAAATAGCTAATCCTGCTTCATAAGCAATGCGTGCCTCACCATAATTTCCCATATCTTTCAGCGCATTTGCCAATTCAGTCTGCAACGCTGCCATCAGGTTCTTGACATCATCAGACTGTTCCAACTGCTGCGCCACTGCCAACCCCTGGCGATAGAGTTCTGCGGCTTGTGCTGTTTGTCTTTGCAACCTCAAGCAGCGCCCCAGCAAACCCAAAGTAACACAAAGGTTATAACTTGGTTGCTCACCCAACTCTGCCAGTATCTCACTAAACACCTGCGCTGCTTGTTGATAGCGACCATCATTGAATAATTGCTCGCCTGAACTACTACGGCTGAGAAACCATGTATCAAAACCGACTTCTCCAGTTAACTGAGCAATCCGTTGATTTAGTCTAGTACGATCGCGGTTAAGTCCAAAGTAGCCAAGAAATTTGTTTACATGGTTAACAAATTCTACTGCCCATTCTGCACCTGCATCCAACGCGCCGTGAACTGCATAAAGTAAATTCGGTAATTCCCTTTCGGCAATGGCACGGGCAAAATGAGGATTTTTTGTATCTTCAACGTACAAATAGCCAGAAACTTGATAATACCACTGTTGATAACGGGCAAGCAGTTGTGTCTGTGCTTCTGGGGATAAGCGCGGCCACAAGGCAGGGGCTAAGGTGGGGTGAAATTTGAGAAAAGGCTCATCAACTTGAATTAACCCAGTGGCTTCTAATGCTGGGCGCAAAGTTTGCCACTGTGACTCAGAAATTTCTGTAATTTTCAGCAAGTAAAGTTCTAACGCCCCGCCCTGAAACACGCCTAAACGAGGCAACAACTTCATTGCTTCAGCATCCAACCGTTCTAAAGATAAATTCAACGATGCCAATAGGGGATTATCTGGTGTTTGGGCAATCAAGGTTTCTAAGCGTTTCCCCAACTCTGCTGGACGGCGACTTTCCAACTGTTTCGCCAATAAACCAATGGAGAGGGGATGAAAATCCACCAGTTTAAATAATTCCAACAACACTTCGCGTTTAGGTGGGTCAAATTTGGGTGCTAGCGTCAGTTTAATCAAACTCTGGAAATACGCTAGGGCATCTTCTTGTCCCAAACCTCGCAAAGGTAAGGAGATATGTTTGCGACTGCCTTGTATGGGATAATCGGGATGGTGAAAATCTGGTGTGCGAGTGGTGAGTAATACCCGACATTCCCCAACCTCAGACCACTGTTTTGCCACGGTTAACAGTTCTCGTAGAGTTTCTGCTGCCAAGGTTTCTAAGTTATCTAAAATCAGTAATGTGGCTTGGTTACGCAACGCCTGAGTTGCCGCCGCCCCATCAATTAAACTCTCGTCTAACACTGTCGCCAGGGTGCTAACTGCAAAGCCTACAGCATCCACACCACCAAAGGCAGCATAATTAACAAAACAAACTTTCTCAAACATCCCGGTGCGGTGTAACCAGCGTCCTGCTTCCTGGACAAGATAGGTTTTTCCCTGTCCACCAAAACCCGATACTGTGAGGCGGCGCGTTCCCTGCACAAACAATCTTTCTATCTGCCATAATTCCCGGCTACGACCGAAGAATCCAACTTCTTGTAAATCCGGCAAGTTTCCCCATTTTGGTGACTCGCCGCTTTCTTGGTTGTTCAAGTTTTGCTGCAATAATGGGGTATCACCAGCCGCTTGATACAAGGCAGGTAAAAACCAATCTTGCAATTTTAACTGTACTCGTTGCTCACCCCGTTGCCGTTCTCCCCGTTGTTGGTTGAGATACAAGTCTCGCCGCGCATTATCTAATGCTTCACCCATACCTGCACCAGACACTAAACCCTGATAAAACTTGGCAAACAGTTGATGGGCAGTTGTCACTAATACCGAATAAGTCATTGCCAAGACTGTGGGAATACCTGCATGGGTTAACCTAGCGGCTACACTACCCATTGCATCCTCTCCATCTTCCCCACCCATCGCCGCCGACTGACAGGCAGACAAAACAATTAACCCCACTTTTTGCCGATTCAGCATATCACCCAAGGTTTCGGCAGTAATCAGGGCTTTTTTCCCTTCTTTATCTTCAAATAACAAATAACCTATATTGCTGCCGTTCTCATTCCCGCCTTTAGTTAGTCCCACCGGGTCGCTATGTTTAGCCTGTTCTTGGAAACGCCCATCTAAATCAAATACCCCATGACCGTCAAAATGCACAATATCAACAGGGGGTTTGCGCGAGTCTTCTAGCCGCGCTACTAAATTATCCAAGGTGGCTGGACGCAAAAATTCTACCTCAACCCTTCCGGCTGCTTCTTGTTGAATGGCATTCAATACTGCCATTGCTTCACCACGGGGGTCAATAAATCCCGCATCACTGGGACGGCTAACGACAAACAATAACCGCAATCGGTCTTTGACTTGCACTTTAAAAGGTCTGCGTCCACCCCCTGCACCAGCCAAACGACGACGAATAGAAATGCGGGGATTTTCGTGAAACAAATAAGTACCTTCTGGGTCGCGTAACAATTCCCAAGGCAGCGATAAAATTGCTGGATGACTAGCGCTGATTGTTAATAAGCGTCCTGGTTGATTTTGCTCTTGAAAATCATTAAACAGCCGTTGAGCAGCCCGATGTTGAAAAACCGCATTAAATAAATCTTCGCCCCATTGCCGGAATTTTTTTGCTATCCCTTCTGCCCGTGTATCATCTACATCCGTGGTGTAATGTGCCGCATAAGTTTCTAAGTACCAGCGAATCTCTTCTCTGTCTGCTGCACTCAACGGTGAGGCAAAATCCAGCCTATCAGTGTCTTGCCCATCAAATGTTACAATGACTTGATGATTCTCTGGGAAGCGGAGATTTAATTCCATAGTCGGCTGTTTGGGGTGTGGGCGTGGAAGCTTATTTGAGATAATACAAACTTTTTAGCCTAAATTCCGTAAAAATGCTAGGCGATCGCGTTTCCTTTGAGCATATTTTAACTAACTTGATTTTTAATCTATTATGCAGTGCGTTAGGCTTAATTATGTATGGCAAACTATGGCGTGAGTTCAAGCGATCGCCAAATGAGCTTTAGTTACCAATATCACAACATACATAGAGTTTTAACACTACCATTAAACATTGTGTATAGAGTCAAAGAAATGTTACCCTGAGCCTCAAAACAAGCTGCCAATTTAACTATTATGACCATACAAATTAACATCGAACTTCCAAATGATGTTTTTTCAGCACTCCGCAGTAACCCAGAAACGTTTGTTCAAGAGATGCGTTTAGCGGCTGCTGTCAAATGGTATGAAGTTGGTATGGTTTCCCAATCCAAGGCTGCTGAAATTGCTGGAGTTAGCCGTCAGCAATTGTTAGAAGCACTCCATCGCTATAATGTTTCACCTTTTCAAGTCACTCCCGAAGAATTAGCCGAGGAGTTAGCGCGTGACTAGACAATGGGTTGTGAATGCCTCGCCATTGATTGTACTAACTAAGGTTAATCAGGTTCATTTGCTCTTTGAACTCTGTAGTGAGGTTGTCATTCCTAGCGGTGTTGTCCGAGAGATCTGCATTGCACCAGATAATGACCCTGCAAAACTCTGGATTCTAAATGAAGGAACTAACTATATTCGAGATGTGGAACAAGTTGATCCAGTGATTGCTGCATGGGGTCTTGGTTTAGGAGAGAGTCACGTTCTCACCTATATATATATAAATCCTGGCTATGAAGCAATTTTAGATGATCGCGCCGCCAAAACCGCAGCACTTGCTTTAGGAATTCCTGTACGGGGAACTCTAGGTGTTATTCTTCTTGCAAAACAGGAAGGTAAGGTAGAAGCCGCTAGACCGATTTTTGAACAACTGATTCAGGTTGGTTTTAGAGTCAGTACGCAAGTTTTGGAATCAGCACTTAGACTTGTTGGTGAATAGTACATTAGATGTGTTGAACCAGAAACTGCGATCGCAAACTCGCCAACAACAGAAGCCACTATCGTTAAGTCAATAGTGGCTATTCTCAACTCAGTAGTGGCTATTCTCAAGTCAGTAGCGGCTATTCTCAACTCAATAGTGGCTTTCCTTAACTCAATAGCGGCTATCCTCAACTCAATAGTGGCTTTCCTTAACTCAATAGCGGCTATCCTCAACTCAATAGTGGCTATTCTCAACTCAGTAGCGGCTTTCCTAAGTTTCCTAAACGCGAAACTCATAGCCCGCCTCCGAATGAATTCGGAGCCTAATAGCAAAAGTAAGCTAAAGCTAACTAAAAATTATCACTTATCCCCAGTTTACTTTAGTAAACTTTGCCTATTAGCCTTGGAATTCATTCCAAGGTGGGTAGGTAAGCCTTGCAATGTTGACACAGGTGGGCAATGCCATGCCCTCTAGAATATATTGATGTGTCGCAAACATTATTTGAATTGGTATTAGATACCGAAATATTACTGATATTAGCTGAAAATTGTACGTTCAAAAATTGCTATTTATGCTGAACCAGATTTCGATTTAATTAAGGCAAGCTATGTTTAGAACTATTTTTAAAGGGCAAGTTTATGAGTCGCAAAAAACGTAAATCCAACGTTTTAGAAAAAGTTGAGTCAAGAGCAGCCGGGATGAAATTGGTCGATCCAACTCTGAAACTGGATGATGATTATAGTCTGGAGAAACTGCTGGAGTCAATGGAACAGTTACGTACTAAACTTGAGGTTCACAATAACGCTCTGTCTTTAGCTGATTCTTCTTTAACTGAAGTTGAAGAGATGGAGAAAAATTTGACTAAATTTTCTCAAAAGATGCTAATGCTAATTGCTATTAAGTACGGCACAGATAGCCCTCAATATGAAACAGCAGGTGGTGTTCGAGATAGCGATCGCGTCCGCAAAATGAGGTCGAGCCGCTTGAAAAATGTTGCACAACAAACATCAAATAATAATAGTAAAATCGGGAATTTTAGCGAATAGAATGAGATTGTTGGTTAAGTAATGATGGGTTAAACCACCCATCCCTAAAACCTTGGTTTTGCGTTGCTTTCCCGCCCTGCAATAAATTGCGGGCTAATAGCTAAAGTGCGTTGAAACGCACTCTTATACCAATCAAATAATGTTTGCGACACATCAATAATATTCTAGAGGGCACGGCAGTGCCATGCCCCTACTATCTGTCGCATTCTTTTTTCAAATTGGTATTATTAAAGAAATTGAAGATAAATTGTGCTGATGGGTAATACCCCTCTCTTATTCGCCAACAGTCTCACCGCGTCCTTGATTACCCCATTTTCTGACATCGCTTTCCCGTCCACTTCTCCCATCGCAGAATCCCACGGCTGATTAATTCTGGATTCTCGTCACCAGCAAAACAGATCCGCCCCATTCTTTCGCAAGCAATAAGAACCTCACCATGTCCCATAAACGGCGCAATCACAAAATTGTTTTGACTGGTATACAAATTAATCAAGTAGTTGACGATGCCCTCTACTCCTTCAACATTAATTGGTGTCTGTGGCTTGGATAGGAATTGCTGAGAAAAAATTCCTACATAGATGTTGCCTAGCACTAATTCGTATTGAAAGGGCATCTGATTATGCCTGTAGAATTCGTAAATATGCCCTTCCGATCGCAGCACAGCTACAACCCTAGCCTCAGAAACTAAATAATTATGATTCCAAGTAGATGAAAGAGTAGCGATCGCCAAAGCTGCATCTGAAGGTAGCAAATTCATGAATTCTTGCTGTGCCGTATCACCACAATACACTAGATGTCTTTCCAGCATCCATTCCTGACCAACTTTGGCGATCGCTTGTTTCTCTATTACTTCCTCAGACTGACGCTGGGCTTTTTTAAGCAGTAACTTAGTTTCCTTTTCAGCTAAAGCACTTTTGTGCGCCAGCATTTGTAATTCTTTTTGCCTAGCCCTCGCCTCAGCCACAATTTTAGCTTGGCGTTCAGCTTCTTCTTGATCGCCTTGTCCCTGAGCTAATTTCCAAGCCTTTTGTGCTTCTTCTGCTAAGGCACGTTCTTGACTACCAGCCCTTGCTACCTTTAGTAATGCCGTCGGACTGTCGGCGATCGCTGTACCCTTAATAATTTTTTTGACATCTGGGTGAATACTTTTAGCAATCTGCTTACCGTGCTGAAAGGTACGCTCGGAATATCCCGCTTCTCTTGCTAACTCTACAGTTCTTTTGGGAGGTGGTGAAATCATTTCACCACCTTTGTGGGTATGTTGGTTATCCCCGACTTTCGCCCTCAGCCCCATGCGTTCGAGAATTTGATCTCGCTCTAACCACAGTTCTGAGCGCTCTAGAGGCTCTAGTTCATTGCGGATTAAATTCTCGTCAATCTCTGCTAAACGAGCTTGGTCAGTATCTTGGTAGTTAACAATATTGCACTCAATTGCCACTAACCCCAACAGCTTACAAGCTGTGAGACGATGTAGCCCCGCAATCAAATTCAGCTTTTGGTCAACTGTAATCGGGTTCAATAGACCATTAGCCTTAATTGATTCCTTTAACTCATCAACTTTCTCACCCTTTACCGGACGGCGGTTGCGACCAATAAGAATGTGGTCTATGGGCACAATAGGCATAACTACTGTTCTTTAGTGCAGTCAGTTAAAACACCAACAATAGCATTAAGATACACCTAATTTCTAGGTTATGGGGCATGGGGCATGGGGCATGGGGCATGGGGCATGGGGCATGGGGCATGGGGCATTGGGCATCGGGAAGGAGCAAAAGTTATTCATAGTTCCTTCCCCTTGCCCCCCAGTCCCCAGTCCCCAGTCCCCAGTCCCCAGTCCCCAGTCCCCAGTCCCCAATCCCCAGTCCCCAGTCCCCAGTCCCCAGTCCCCAGTCCCCAGTCCCCAGCCCCCAATCCCCAATCCCTAACACCTAATTTAATGAGAATGTCTTATGGTACACAACTGAGCTAATCACAATCCGTTGATAATAGCTAAAGTCGGTTGATTACCCATAATATTTAGAAATTATATGAGGAAATCTACTCAATCCATATTTACAATTTCCTCAGCATTTTATCAAAGATATTATGGATATTTAAGGAAAACGTATGCAGCGAAAATCAGTTGACAAATTAAAAGTTTTTTGCCATACTTGAACGAAAGTTTATCTTAGTTTATTCTGTCATTATTATCAGCGCTTTGTTATTCTTGGATGTCATTATATTGCTAGCGCTACCAGATTTTTAAGTTACTTGAGTCCGTGTGTGTAGAGGATAAACTGAAAATACTTAAAAGTAGCGCTAATATGAATTTAGTCGCTAAACAAAATTCAAAATTAAAAAAGCTTGTTATATAAGCTTTTCTCGTAGTCAGAATTGTATCTTTATTTTTGCTGTACTGGTACTAATAATCTGTAGCAGCTAAAAAGGCGTAAAAGAATTCACATACAACTAATTAGACTTATCTATTTGTGTACGTAAAAACATTTCAGATAAGTCTACTGTAATCAACTGATATAGCCATTAGGCTAACCCTTGGCATAGCACAATTGGAATGAAAATATGGCAGTAAATAAGGAAAGCCAACTATTCAAAAAACCGATACATCGGTGGCAAATAATTTTGGCAGCTTCTGTTGCTTTAGCTACTGGGCTAGCATCTTTTTACGCTTTATCAACATTGTTTCGCCCTAATACTCAGACTCGCCCAGCAAGTACCCCAAAAGTTGCTCCCGCCAAAGTTGCTGTAACCGCTTTGGGACGTCTTCAGCCTGAAGGTGAAATTACTTATTTGTCTGCGCCCAATTCAATTAATGGTGTGCGAGTCGAAAAACTGTTGGTGAAGGAAGGCGATAAGGTACAGGTAGGACAAATATTGGCTTACCTGGAAGACTATAATCGCGCCACAGCAGCTCTGCAACAGTCTTTAGACAAACTGCAAGTTGCTAAAGCCCAACTAGCCCAGGTCAGATCTGGAGCGAAAACCGGAGACATCGATGCTCAAAAAGCGGCGATCGCTCGTTTACAGTCACAATTAAAAGGAGACGTTGCAGCGCAACAAGCAACAATTGCTCGCCTCCAGGCTCAGGTAGAGAATGCTCAAACCGAGAACGATCGCTATCAGCAATTATACAAACAAGGTGCGATCGCAGCTTCTGTAGGAGATAGCAAAGCTTTACAACTCAAAACTACACAACAGCAGCTAACAGAGGCTCAAGCCACCCTTAAGCGTACTCAAGATACATTGCAACAACAGCTTCAAGAAGCAAAATCTCGACTCAATAGTATCAGTGAAGTGCGTGGTGTAGATGTTGAGTTAGCACAAACCGAAGTCAAAAGTGCTACAACTGCTGTCAAACAAGCAAAAGCAGACCAGGATTTAACTTACATTAAATCTCCCATCAATGGCACAATTTTAAAAATTCACGCCAAAACTGGAGAAGTCATCTCCACTTCTGGGTTTGCTGAGATAGGTAAAATATCTCAAATGTTTGTAGTTGCAGAAGTCTACCAAACCGACATTGAAAAAGTCCGCTTAGGACAAAAAGTTACCATTACCAGCCCCGCATTTTCTGGAAAATTGCAGGGAACTGTCAGTGAGATTGGTTGGCAAGTTGACAAACAAAGCATCTTCAGCATCAATCCAGGCTCAGACACAGACCGCAAAATTATCCAAGTGAAAATATCCATCGATAAACCCGCAGATAGTGCAAGGGTGGCTCGGTTAACCAACTTACAGGTTGACGTCGCTATTCACATATAGCTATTAGTCATTGGTCACAAGTAACTAATACCAATTCTTCACCAGGAAACACAGATTGAATCTGGCTTTCTTAATTACGAATTGGTATAACAACTGACCATTGAGAACTAACAATTAATAACTAACAACTGACTACTGACAACCGATAACTGAATCCATGAATTTTAAGATTCCTTTGGCATGGCTACAACTAGCCCAGCAAAAAGTTCGTTTTCTGGTAGCTGTAGCGGGGATTGCTTTTATTGTGCTGCTGATGTTTATTCAGTTAGGCTTTCAAGACGCACTTTATTCTAGCGCTACCGCAGTGCATCAGAGTCTACGAGGAGATTTATTTTTAATCAGTTCTCAATATAAATCTTTGACTTCAAATCAAAGCTTTTCTCGGACTCGTTTATACCAAGCCCTTGGGTTTGAGGGCGTAGAGTCAGTTAGCCCCATGTATTTGCAATTTGCAAAACTAAAAAATCCCGTAACTGGAGAGAAATACTCAATCTATGTTATTGGATTTGACCCAGGTAGATCTATTCTAAATATTCCTGAAGTTGAGGAGAATTTAGATAAGCTCAAGATTCCAGATGTCATGCTTTTTGACAGAGATTCCCGTTCAGAATTTGGGCCAATTGCTGAACAATATGATAGTGGTAATACTGAACAAACAATTGAAATATTTCCCTTTAATTCACTAATTGGTTATAGGGTAAGAGTTGGGGGATTATTCAGCTTGGGGCCTTCCTTTGGCGTGGATGGCAATTTAATTGTCAGTGATTCAACTTTTATGAGGATAAATCCCAATAGCCGTCCGGCAGAAATGATTGATGTGGGTGTGATTACCTTGAAACCTGGTGTAGATCCAAACAAGGTTCAAAAAGATTTGCAGGCAAGTTTACCTAATGATGTCCAAGTTTTTACATACCAAGGTTTTATCGATTTTGAAAAACAATATTGGGCTGTCAGAACACCAATTGGATTTATCCTTAACCTAATGCTGACAATGGCTTCTGTTGTTGGTGTAGTGATTGTGTATCAAATACTTTACAGCAACATTGCTACTCAATTTATTGCTTATGCAACTTTAAAAGCTATAGGTTATGCAAATAATTATTTACTAAATGTAGTCTTTCAACAAGCTTTAATCTTGGCATTCTTAAGTTATATACCCGGATTTATTTTATCCGTACTTCTATATGATTTTGCCATGAAAGCTACTAAGCTACCAATTGTGATGACCTTTAATAATGCATTAGTTGTCTTAATATCAGCCGTTTTAATGTGTATAACTTCTGGGTCACTTGCTATTAATAAGCTCCGTTCCGCAGACCCGGCTGATATTTTCTAAACGATGAAAAAGGAACGCTTGGACTGGTAATTAGTATTTTACTTACAACTCACAACTCAGCACTCACTACTCAAACCAATTATCTCTGCTCTATGAACCTCGAAAATAAAACTCTCCTGATCACCGGAATTGATGAATTTATCGGTTGGCGTGCGGCTGAGTTAGCCATAGCAAAAGGAATGAAAGTCCGGGGACTACAAAGTTCTAGCGATCGCAATCAACAAGTGCAAGATTTAGGCATTGAGTTAATTGTTGGTAGTATTACCGATCCTAAAATTGCCCAAAAAGCTTGTCAGGGAGTAAACATCGTTTTACATACAGCCCAACTTGCTCAAGAAGCTGGCCCACTCAAAGATTTTCGTGAGGTCAATGTTGATGGCACTGTCACTATGGCAAAAGCTGCTAAAGATGCTGGCGTCAAAACTTTTGTGCATCTATCTAGTGTATTAGTTTATGGTTTTAATTACCCAGATAAAGTCACCGAATCCGGGCCACTTGTTGACGAAAATAACCCATACTGTCAAACAAAAATCGCTGCCGAATCAGCAGTATTACAACTAAATTCTCCCCCAGATTTTGGCATTATAGTTATTCGCGCAGGTGATGTTTACGGGCCTGGATGTATCCCTTGGATTGTCCGACCAGTTCATTTTATGCGCCAAAAATTATTTGCCTATGCTAATGATGAGCATGGAGTTATCAATCATGTATATATAGATAACTTGGTTGATGCCATCTTTTTAGCGATAGAAAAAGAAACCTACGGTGAAATCTTTAATATCACTGATGGGCAAGAAACTTCTTGGAAAGAATATTTTACGCGTTTAGCAGAAATATCTGGTTCACCTGCACCTATGTCAATAGGAAAAGATGAAATTAAGTTGTTTCTCAAGCTGCGTGTCCAAGGGCAAAAGCTATTTCGGAAAAAAGCCGATATTCTGCCAGAGTCTATAGATTTTATGACTCGTCCATACGCTTATTCCATTGCCAAAGCGCAAAATCAATTAAGTTACGCACCAAAAATTGACTTAGAAGAAGGACTACAGCGCATACAGGAATGGTTGGAGAAAACAGATATCCAACAGTTGATGAAATAGGAACTGGGGACTGGGGACTGGGGACTGGGGGACAAGGAAGAAATGCCCCATGCCCCATGCCCAATCCTCAATCCCAAAGATTATCTTTAGGAGAATATTAGATGATGTTGAAGCTATCTAAGTTTACTTCGTTTGTTCTCGCTGCTTTAGCAAGTATTAGCTCTGCTAAGATTGTGAATGCTGCACCAACTCAAACATTAACCGTTGTCGTGAATGGTATCCAACACCAAAAAGGAGAAATTTGCATAGGAGTTTATTCTAAAGAAAAAGGATTTCCTTCAAATACTTCTAATGTATTGCAAAGCTCTTGCACGAAAATTACAGGTAGCACGGTAAAACAGCAGTTCTCTGGTTTGAAACCTGGCAATTATGCGGTGGCTATAGTTGATGATCAAAATGGCGATCGCAAACTCAATAAAGACTTTTTCGGCATCCCCACAGAAGGTTTTGGAGTTTCTAACAATCCAACAGTATCAATCCAAACTGGTACACCCAAGTTCCGCGATGCTAGTTTTTCTGTGAGTAAAAATACCACAATCAACATTAACGTCAAATATTCCCTCGATCCGTAAATTTCCTAATTACGAATTACCCTTCGGGTACTCTGCGAGAACCCCTACGGGGAACGGCAGTTCCTCTTTGGGGAAACCACCAAGACCGGACTGCCTCACGAATTACGAATTACGAATTTGTATGCTTCCTAATGACTGATGACTATTAACTAATTCTGCCGGAGGCTTTAAATTTAATGCCAGATTTGGTAATGTTTCTGTGTAAATCGTTGCTGGGTTGGCTGGCTATTCAAGGATGTTTAACCCTTGTTTTCTTGTGGTCTCTGCAATCCAGTCAGCAAAAGTTATTATTAGATGATCAGTTGCCCAAAACAGCGGTTATTCTCTGTCTACGTGGAGCCGACCCCTATCTCAGCGACTGTTTACAGGCATTATTAAAGCAGAACTATCCCCAGTATGATTTAAAAATTATTGTCGATCATCAGGAAGACCCAGCTTGGAAAATTGCTGTTGATACTGTCCAAGAGCAAGGAGCATCTAATGTTGAAATTAGTGCTTTGACGACAGTACGCAATAATTGTAGTCTCAAATGCAGTTCCCTACTGCAAGCTGTCTCAGAATTGGATGATTCCTATAAGATAGTTGCTTTAGTGGATGCCGATACAGTAGTTCATCCTAATTGGCTGCGGGAATTAGTCAGCCCCCTAGCTGATCCTCATGTGGGAGCGACAACTGGCCACCGTTGGTATTTACCCACAGGTCGCTATTGGGGGTCTTTGGTGCGGTACATAGGTAACGTCTCAACAGTTGTGCAGATGTATCTGTTCGGGGTTCCTTGGGGTGGAACTTTGGCGATTAAAACAGAAGTGCTTCGCCAAACAGGACTTCTAGATAAGTGGAGTCAAGCTTTTGGCGAAGACATGATGATCCGTAGCGTTTTAAAAAAATACGGAATGCAGGTCAAATTTGTACCTTCTCTAATGATGCTCAATCAGGAAGAGTGCGATTTACCTAGTTTAAGAACCTCAATTCATCGTCAACTACTCTGCGCTCGACTTTATCACCCCCAATGGATGGCTGTTGTTGGTGATGTGATTTCTAGCATATTATTCCCTAATCTTGTGCTGATGTCTTTGCTAGGGGCGTTGTTGACTTGGCAATGGGAAAGTGTCGCTTTGTTATTAGGGTATTATGGCAGCTATACCTTGGGATTACTTTGGCTGATGGTAATTTTAGAGCAAGGTGTACAGCAAGTAATCCGCGATCGCAATCAACCCAATCAACCACTGGCAAAACTATCATCTCCAATAATTATTAGACTATTGCTTGGCATTCCCCTAACTCAATGGATTTATGGGTTAGGAATGTTGTCTTCTCTGCGGATATCTACAGTTAAATGGCGTGGTATTAACTATCGAATTTCCGGCCCTTGGAATATCCGCTTACTTGAGTATCACCCTTATCAAATATTAGATCAACCAGGCGATCCTAAAGTATCTCTTTGAGCGGCGAGGGACTTTCAAGCCTGTCTCCTATTCCCTATCCCCTGCTATAAATCTGCCTTTCTTAATTACGAACTACGAATTACGAATTACAAATTAGTCGCACATGAACGAGTTAGCAATATTGCTGTCTAAAGTTTTGCTGGGTTAGTTAGCTATTCAAATATTTTTAACACTCCTCTTCTTGTAGAATCTGCGTTCCCAGTACAGCAAATTGTTACCAAATGACAAGTTATACCAATTTGAAAAAAGAATGCAACAGATGGGTAGGGGTAGGGGCACGGCAGTGCCGTGCCCCTACGAAGAATTTATCTGTCGCAAACATTATTTTAATTGGTATTACCTAAATGTTAATCACCTGGGTATGAACTCCCCCTGGCTTGAAAGAGTAATGAAGTGCTGAGTTCTGAGTCGTGAGTTAAGAATAAGAATTTCTCTCCTTGTTCCCGCGTCCCCAATTCAAACTATTCCCTAAAATTATGAAACAGCAACCTCTACGGATTGCACTTTTAACTGGATTATATGCTCCTTTCTTAACAGGGGTTTCAGTCGCAGTACATCAGCGAGTTCGTTGGTTATTACAGCAAGGACATGAAGTTTTTCTCATCCATCCTGAAATCAACGACCAATACCCCAAACAAGTAGGGAACCGTCCCATGCCAGGATTAGAGGAGTTACAGGTTTTCCCTAACTTTTCCTCCTATGCATTCCCTACACAACCACTGATATTCTACAAATCGTTGCCCCAACCATTGAACTACAAGCATTGGAGCGATACTAAGTTGCTGATGAACTTTCAACCCGACATAATTGTAGTTGAAGAATCAGCACAAATGAGAGGGGCTTACTCAGCTTTCTTGCAAGGTTATGGTCGTCCTGTGGGAGTTAAATACGCCAAGCAAACAGGCACTCCTATCGTCTCAGTCTTCCATACAGATATCGTTGCTTATATCAAATATTACTTAGGAAACTTGTTCTTCAGCTTGCTGCGTCCAATCATTCCCTTAATAGTCAAACAGGTGAGTGATGCTTATGATGCCAATTTATTTTCATCACGAGAACAGCTTACCAAATACAAAAATTTGAAATGCCAACGTGGTGAATATTTACCTTATCAAGGCATTGATTGCGAAAAGTTTCATCCCCGCAATATTTGTTATGATCCAATTCCCAATGACCACAGACCAACTTTGCTGTTTGTAGGACGCATCACCGCAGAAAAGAATGTCACTCAACTTTTAGATGCATTTCCTCTAATTGCTGCTAAAATTCCTGATGTGCATTTAGTCATTGTTGGCAGTGGCCCCCTAGATGAACAAATCCGCCGACGTGCCGAAAAATTTAAATCTGGTGTTACCATTTGGGGTGAATCTCACGGCACAGAACTTTTAGGTTGGTTTGCTCGCGCTGATGTATTTATTAACCCCTCCGTCACCGAAAACTTCTGCACCACAAATAACGAAGCCCTGGCTTCTGGAACTCCTGTAGTTGCTGCCCTTGCACCCTCAACCGCAGAGCAAGTAATTCCCGGTCACAACGGCTTTTTAGCTGAACCCAACAACCCGGCAGATTTCGCTCAAAAAGTAATTGCAATTCTACAAAATCCTACACTGAAAACAGAAATGGCGCAGCAGGCGCGTCCTTCCATACTAGAATTTGATTGGTCAGCTTGTATGGAAAAATTTGAAGCAAAACTCTATCAGCTAGTGGCTGGATCTAAAAAGCAAAAGGTGAAGCTTAAGTAGCTTAAGTAGGGTGGGCATTGCCCACCGAAACCCGGATGTGGTGGGCATTGCTTACCCTACTCAATTGATGCTTTTTATCAAATGCTGTTAAGTACAAACCCGAATGTGGTGGGCAATGCCCACCCTACCTTTCTAACACCAAAACGGATAAAACAGAATAAGCACTTACCATCTGTTTTATTCCTCAATGCCCAACTATCGCAGAGCTTACATTGCTGGTGGAACTGTCTTTTTGACACTGGTTACTTATCAACGTCATCCTTTATTTGCTAAACCAGAAAATGTAGCTATGTTGCGTCAGGCTGTGGCAACTGTTCGCGCTGAATCTCCCTTTGAAATTGTTGGTGCTGCTGTTCTTCCCGATCATCTGCATTTTATCTGGACATTGCCACCAGAGGATAGTAACTATTCCAAACGAGTTGGACGTATTAAAGTGTTGTTTACTCGTGCTTTGAAAGGCAATGAATTACTTACAGAAGAATTGCCTTTGTCCCGTGGCAAACATCGAGAACAAGACGTTTGGCAGCGTAGATTTTGGGAACATACAATTCGAGATGAAAATGATTTGAGAAATTGTTTAGATTATATTCATTACAATCCAGTTAAGCATGGTTTAGTTTCTTGCCCTCATTTATGGCAGTATTCAAGTTTTCATAAATGGTTAAGGCAAGGGCATTATAGTAATGATTGGGGATGCCAGTGTAATGATAAAGAGGCAAATATTCCTGATTTCTCTAGTTTAATTGAACAGTTTGGGGAATAGTTTCACAAAGTGTAGGGTGGGCATTGTCCACCGAAACCCGGATAGGGTGGGCAATGCCTAGCTTACTAATCAATTCATTCTTTCTAACAAATGCTCCCCAACTCGTAGGGCATTGGCAATAATCGTTAGCGATGGGTTCACCGCAGCACTAGAAGGAAAAAAGCTCCCATCAACAACGTAAAGGTTATCAATATCGTGAGTGCGACAATTAATATCAAGTACTGAAGTTTTAGGGTTTTCACCAAAACGACAAGTACCACATTGATGTCCAACTTCTTTAATAGTCATCTTTTGCGGAACACAAAATGAGAATTGCCCAGGTTTCTGTGGCTGTTCAATGGACTTTAAAACTTCAACCCAACGTTTGATTAAACGATTAAATGCCTCTTGATTATTATTTGTATAATCAATAACAATTTTCTCTCCATTAACGCGCACGCGATTGTTAGCATCTGGTAAATCTTCATTGACAAGCAACCAAGCAACAGAATGATTTGCCACTGTTTCAGCGATGATGCTGGGCATCATTGGTGGCGCATGAGCTGCAATTCTGTCTTTATTAACATTACCCAACATTTGTACACTGCCCATTGGGTAGGTAAAATCTTGATCACCCCAATAAAAATCATTAACTGCTAGCGTCTTTTGAAAAACTGTCGGATTTAGCTTTGTACTCAAAGTCATAACTACTGCAAAGTTATGTGCCATGTAATTACGTCCCACGAGATTAGAACTATTAGCTAATCCATTTGGATGTTTGTCATTGGCAGATTTAAGCAATAATGCTGCTGAGTTAATTGCACCACAAGCAACAACTACAATATTCCCAGTGAATATCTGATGCTGTCCAGCGATTTCTGCTTCTACACCAGTGACTGTGTTACCAGATGCATTGGTGTGTAAACGCACCACTTTTGCTTCTGTAATTAATCTAAGATTTGTATATGTGATTGCTGGACGTATACAGTTAACATCTGCATCAGCTTTAGCATTAATTAAACATGGAAATCCATCACAAGTATCACAACGAATACAAGCACTTAAATGACGATTTACTTCATTGAGTTTGATAGCTAGGGGTAGATAAAAAGGATGGAGGTCTATGTCTTTTAAGGAATAGTGAATGTCTTCAATGTATGGTTCGTGGTTGATGGCGGGAAAGGGATAATCTTTACTAGCTTGCGGTTCAGTAGGGTCAAGGCCTCGCTTACCATGTACTTCGTAAAGTTTCTCAGCTTGGTCATAGTAGGGTGCAAAGTCTTGATATTTTAAAGGCCATTCAGGAGAAATTCCTCCTTGATGAATGACTGTTTCAAAGTCTTGTTCGCGTAATCTAAACAGCGCACCACCGTAAAATTTAGTATTACCGCCTACATAATAGTGCGTTACAGGATTTATTACTTTGCCGTCTTTGTCGTACCATTTTTCTGAAGTGCGATAGCATTCTTTCTGCAAAACTTGTTTAGAATCCCAATTAGTTTTTTTTCTAGGTAAAAAACTACCTCGTTCTAAAACTAAGATGTTTTTACCACTTGCGGCTAATTGATAGGCTAAAGTGCCACCACCAGCACCTGTGCCAATGATGATAACATCGTAATGAGCATCGGTCATTTGGGACTCCGCAGATAATAAGAATTGCTAAATTTTGATGGCTAATTACTTCTGTTTTAACCAAAGTGAGAAACTTAAATTACGGTGGGCAATGCCCACCTTACAGAAATAGATTTAAGCGATTTGACGATACTTGCTCATCCACGCATTTGTTTTTCCGCGCAGGTTTTGTTTAACTTTGTCAAACCAATCCAGCGATAAATAATATCTCCAAACTTGGGAAAAAGCTGAATATTGGAAAACAAAAGTTTGGTAAGAAATCCATCAATGATGATTTCTGGTTGGTTTTGCTTGATGGCTTGCAGAACTGCGATCGCAACTTCTGTTGGTTGCGAAACTTGCGCTAAACTGGGCGAAGGCAGCCCAAAAGCCAGAAACATTCCAGCTTTTGTATATCCTGGGCAAACTACTGTCACGCCTACATTGGTATCAGCCAATTCTTGCCGCATCGCATCAGTCCACATAATTACACCGGCTTTACTGGCTGAATAAATGCTGTTATAAGGCGCTCCCTTTTTGCCAGAACCAGACGCAATATTGACGATGTGACCATTATTGCGAGCTATCATGCTCGGTAGGATTAAACGAGTTAATTCCATACCTGCAATGAGGTTGGTTGTCAGTATTGATTGGATATCTTCTAAAGAATAATCTTGAAATGCTCGGTATTTTTCAATCGCAGCATTATTAATTACGATATCAATTTGACCTGCAATTTGATGAATCTGCTGTACTAATACTGGTAATTCTCCAATCTTACTGATATCAAATGGAATACTTATTCCTTTACCACCTAAAGCTTGCACTTCAGTAGATATTTGATTTAGCTTTTCTTGTGAACGTGAAACGCTGACTACCGTTGCTTGCTCTTTTGCCAAAGCACGAGCAATAAATGCCCCAATACCACCTGATGCTCCGGTCAAAAGGACTGTCTTACCTGCTATGGATGTCATAGTTAACCGTGTTTAATAAGTATGGCTTTCAACTTGAATAGATTAAAAAAGCAACTTTTTCAGATGACTGTAGTAGAATTTGCCACCCACATTGTTAAAAGTAAGCAGTCTGAATTACTTGCTAATATTGGGTTTTACACTAAATAAACTTTTAAATTTGTAATTGCTGTGACCAGTTATTAAATTAGATAATGCAAGTTTCAAGTTATCATAACAAATAAAAATATTTAGCTTAATTGTAGGGTGGGCAATGCCCAGCATATCCTGGTTTTGGTGGGCAATGCCCACCCTACCTACTTCCTCCCGTGTCCCTTGCCCTGTTTATTGACCAAACAGGGTATCATATGATGTCCGCCTAATCACTTATTAAAAAAACTCTCCGTGTCCCCTTCCGCGTCAGTCCTAATGATAAGTCTTCAATCAAACACGATATCAGAGGGTGGGATGAGCTTAAGGAAGGTTCAAAAATTCAGTTTTCGCCGCTAGCTGGATACCTTGATGATTTATGATGATAACCGCCACAAGGAGCAGCGAGATATTACTTAGTTGCTTGATGAGTTATTCTAAAGGGCAATCTCCTAGCCAAATGGCAGCAGTAGCCTTTATTTGATGCCGCCAAGTGAGGACTTTTTCAAAGATGATCAAGGACTGGTTTATCAAGCAAAAATTACTGATAGGTATTGTAGTTACTGCAATTGGGGCTACTTTAATTATTGCAAAGCTGTATCCATTTGAAGGTGTTGGTGAGTGGACTGGCTTTGGAGAAAGCTTGAATAAATCAAAAAGTATAGAGAGAACAATCAGAGATGGAATAGTTATTAGTATTAGAGAGACTGAAACTGAGAATTTAGAATCAGCCAAGACATTTTGGGATTGGTTGGGTTTAGCTAGTACGCTTGCAATTCCTATTGTGTTATTGCAATTTGAGCGTAGAGAACAAAGACGAGCAGATAAACAAGCTGAAGCACAAAAAGCAATAGCAGTTAACAATTTACACGAAGAAATTTTAAAAGTTTATATTGACCGGATGTCAGAATTGTTGCTTGATAAAAATTTGAAGACTTTAAAACTTGATGACCCTTTGCGAGATACAGCATTAGATGTAGCACGAGCTAGAACTTTATCGGTGCTGCGGAGACTAGACAAAGATAGCGATCGCAAAGGTAGCGTGATTCAATTCTTAATTGATGCAGAACTTGCAAGTGAGTTAAATCTAAGCGGTGTTGACCTCAAAGATGCCGACCTCAGAAGTGCCAACCTCATAGGTACTAACCTCAGAAATGCCAATCTCAAAAGTGCCATCCTTAAAGATGCCAATCTTAGAGGTGCCAATCTTAAAGATGCCAATCTTAGAAGTGCCAACCTCAAAGATGCCAACCTCAATAATACCATCCTCAATTTTACCTACCTTAAAGATGCCAACCTCATAGGTGCTAATCTCATTGGCGCTAACCTCATTGGTGCTAACCTCATTGGTGCTAACCTCACTAGTGCCAACCTTACAGGTGCATATCTCAAAGATGCCAAACTTGAACACGCCAATCTTAAAGATGCCAAACTTGAATATGCCAACCTCAAAGATGCCAAACTTGAATATGCCAACCTTAAAGATGCCAACCTTAAAGATGCCAAGCTCACAGGTGCTAATCTTACAGGTGCCGATCTCAGTCATGCCAAATATATAAGTATTGACCAAATAAAATTTGCCGAAAACTGGGATAAGGCAATATATGACAAAGACTTTCGCGCCAAGTTGGGTTCACCAGTGCAAGATGCAAAGTAGATTCAAGAGCAAGCGCAATCGCACCTACTCAGACAGGACATTGCCCACCATATCCGGGTTTTGATGGGTAATGGCGACCCTACAATTATAAATTCTGCAACCTATTTTTAAAGTTTGAAAATATGCCTTAGCTGTTGTTCAATTACATATTTGCTTTCGACAATTTATCAATTTGCTGAGTAAAATATGTTTCATCATACTTGAGTTGTTGGGCTAATTCTAACCCCTTTTGAAAGGCTGCTAGTGCTTGGGGATACTGTTGACGTTCTTGATAAATTTGCCCAATTTGATCATAGGCTTGCATCATCCCGTAAAAGTTGGCAGCTCGCGCCTGCGCTTCTACTAAAATCTGGCTAGTTTGCAAAGCTTCATCTATTTGTCCTTGAGAACGGTACAGTGCAATTAATTGCTGTAAAGCTTCACCAGCATTAACATACTGCTCCAATTGCCAAGCGGTAGTATAAGCTTCTTGATAGTTTTTAAATGCTTCTGGTAGTAAACTCGGATTTTCCTTCGCTAGTGATTGGTAATTTGAAGCGATCGCTAGTTTAACTTTAGGTAATAAAGTTGTATTATTTTGGCTCACGTAAACTTCTGCTAGCTTACCAAGTATATTTGCAGATTGCTGATATTCTTTTGCCTGCTCGTAAATATAAGCTAGCTGTTGCAAGTATGCTACCTCATTTAAGCGATCGCCTCTGCTACTAGCTAAACTCAATAATTCTTGGTAGGTAGCGGCGGCTTCGGGATAATCGAACCAACTCAAATGCACTTCACCAATAGTTTTGAGAGTGTCTACTATTGCGGCTGCATTTTTTTGCTGTCGCACTGTTGCCAAAACTTGGTTGTAAACTTCAATAGCCAGTTTGGGCGATCGCACATTTTGATAAGCTTCACCTAGCGATCGCAACAATGGTAAGTCAACGCTTTTCTGAGATAAAGCCTGCTTTTGAATTGCTTGCAATCGCTGCGTAATATGTAGTATCTGTGCGCGATTATTTTGATTAAAGGCGATCGCACCCACTCGTGACAGTGCTTGTACCTCAGCTAATGAACCGAATAAGCGCCGCAAACGTAGTTCCCGATTCCAAATATCAAATGCTGCTACCTGATCTCCCGCTTTCAACTTAGCCGCAGCTGCTTGATTTAACTGCTCAAGTTCTGGTTCTAATTTACGCAGTTGCTCAGAAGTTAACTGCTGTTTGTTGCCCAAAAATAGTAGCAATGGATCGGGAGCCATCTTCTCTAGAGGACTAGGAGGATATTTATCTGGCTGATCTGGCTTTTGGCTTTGTGCCAGTGTCAACGAACTGCTAAACTGCCAGAGTATAGCGGCAGTAACAATCATACTTAAGGGCCGTAGCATAGAAACTTTACCTTGCTTTGAGTAAGTTGCATGGATGGTCATTAGGCAATGAATTTTAGGCATTGATAATTATCTCCATCTCCAATAACCTTAACTGCCAATTTGGATGACGCACAAAGCAATGATAATTATCCCTGCACACTATGCCCAATGCCTAATGCCCCAAACGACGGGGAGAGCAACCTCGTCCACCCACAAGGGGATGGAGTTTCCCGTCGCTTTCGATGAAACCTTGAGGAGTAAATTTATTATGTTCCGTCTGCTAACAGCGATCGCACAGCGACTATTGCGGAGAATTACTTTTGTAATATTCCTAACTCTGGCTAGTAGTTTAATACTCACAGGGGCTGCTTGGGCTAACTCTTCTGGCTTAGGAGTTAATAATGGTCATCTGAGTTCTTGTCCAGCTTCCAATAACTGTGTTGTCAGTCAAGATGCTGATGCCAAACACGCCATTGACCCGATTACCTATCATGTAGACCGCGACACAGCACGAGAAACCTTACTAAAAGTTCTCACCGTTGTTCCCCGTACTCAAGTTATAGAACAGACAGGTAATTATATCCATGCTCTTTCTAAAAGCCGCATCTTCAAATTTGTTGATGACGTAGAGTTTTATTTGCCTACTAATGAGCCAGTAATTCATCTGCGATCAGCATCTCGCATCGGAGAGTCGGATCTTGGTGTCAACCGCAGGCGTTTGGAGCAAATTCGTCTGGCTCTACGCGATTTGAACATTTGATTTTTTCGTTGTTGAGATTGTTTGCTGAACACCAGAATAATCGGCGATCGCAACTTTTATATTAGTGAGATAGATTCTAGGACTTACGCACCCAAGCCTGAAACCCTGATCCCCCCTAGCCCCCCTTAAAAAGCTACCGTGTACACACATCTCTCCGTCATTATCCTCCGATAAATTGGAGGACTTTGAGGGATTTTAGCCCCCCTTTTTAAGGGGGGTTGGGGGGATCAAAAGCCTGTGGGACAACTCTCAAAGACTTGTGTGTACACGGTAGCCTTCAAAAGGGGGAAAGTCTAAAGCCACGCCACTGAGGGAGTCGGGGAACCCGCAAGGGCGCAGGGCTGCCCCTTTTGAAGGGGGTTGGGGGATCTGAGTGCGTAAGTCCTGGATTCATTGCTCATTGGTAAGCTTTACAATACTTTTAGATGATTTTCAAGCTATATAATGACTCACTCTACAGACATTGCTACCTTAGCTCGCTGGATGGCAGCTGATTTTAGCAATCAAGAACAAGCTTTTGAAAACCCGCCTTTTTATGCCCATATCCGCGTGTGTATACGTCCTCTCCCTTTAGAAGTGTTATCAGGAGTTAGTTTTTTTGTCGAACAAGCTTACGACTATTCACTCAATGACCCCTATCGTGTACGGGTGTTAAAGTTGGTGAACGCTGGAGATCACATCCAAATCGAAAACTACAGCGTTAAAGAAGAAAAAATTTTCTACGGTGCGTCTCGTCATCTCGAAAAACTCAAAACTTTAAACGCCGATTATTTGGAAAAATTACCAGGCTGCAACATGATTGTAGAATGGACTGGCAACAGCTTCAAAGGCAGAGTTGAACCGGGCAAAGGCTGCATGGTTGTTCGCAAAGGGCAAAAGACATATCTAGATAGTGAATTTGAAATTAACGAAGACAAATTTATCAGCCTTGACCGGGGGCGTGATCCAGAAACTGATGAGCATATTTGGGGGTCTGTCGCTGGGCCATTTCTGTTTGTGCGTTGGAGTAGTTTTGCTGATGAAGTAAAACTAAGTTCCGAGTCTTAAGTAATGAAGTGCTGAGTAATGAAAACTCAGCACTTTTCTAATATCCCTTTGCCTTTAATTCCACTGGATGAAAATATGAAACTCGCTCAACCCAAGTTTCCCAGTTACCATCAGGGTAAAGTTTTAGCAAACGAAATCCAGGCGGTTTTTGCTCAAGTGCAAAAGTTGCGCTTTTAGGCTTGAACTGAATACAAGTTGAGGGAGTACCCAGGTAGTGAACATTATGGCGTTGATACTCAAATTCTTGGTGAATGTGCCCACACAAAACTAACTTAACTTGGGGATGGTTATCTAAAATGGCAAAAAGTTCTTCAGGATTTTGTAGGGTGCTGCTATCTAGCCACTCAGAATTTACTAAAAAAGGCGGATGATGTAGCGCTATTACAGTAGGGTAGTTACTTAGTATTTTTAATTGAGAGTCTAGCCAATTTAGAGTTTCGGCTGAAAGATGACCATGTACGCACTCAGGTACAGAGGAGTTGAGTAAGATAAAATTCCACTTACCACGCTCAAAAGACTTACGCCGAGAAAGCAGCCCTAAATTTAAGATTTCATCCATTGCGATCGCACAGTCATGATTTCCTGGAACCCAGTAAGTTGGGATTTTTAGTGGACTCAGTAGATTTTGGAGATTTTCGTAAGATTCAACTGTTCCATCACCAGACAAATCGCCTGTTAGAAGTAGTAAATCAAGTTCAGGTTGCAAGTCCTTTAATCTTTCTATTACTGCTTGGAAAGAATCTCTAGTAGGTATTCCCACTAGATGGTGATTTTCCGCTGCAAACAGATGCATATCTGTTATCTGAACAATTGATATAGGAGAGACTTGATTCATCTTTGCTAATAGCAATGTATGCGTTTTAATATAGGACTCATATTTGATTTTTGAACAAAATTCAGTACACCTTTATTCCTTCTTTCCAGTCCCCAGTCCCCAATCCCCAGCCCCTTACCTCTACGAGTGATTCAGAAATCAAATCGGATTGCTATATCTGTTTCTCCTTGCGGGAAAATAACCGATTAGTCAAATTTACTCTTAAAACTATCCTCTGACAAAAATAGTATATTTTGATTTGTCAAGAATAAGTGCCAACAAGAGTCAATCTTGGGTTTGGTCAACAGATATTTATGTTGCTAGAGTAAAAACTATCATATCTGTGGACATAAACCAGGCATTCGCCTCTAATCAGGTTAGATGTGGAAAATTTCCCCAGATATAAGATGCAATTTTAGAGAAAATCTTGGTATGATAGATAAGCTCAAGTCTGGCGGCATAGCCAAGTGGTAAGGCAGAGGTCTGCAAAACCTCCATCCCCCGGTTCAAATCCGGGTGCCGCCTTTAACAAATGTCAGTTGCCAAATTATTTGTCCGCGTTGACAAATTAATGTCCCTTTTGACGAATTTTTGTCCGCGTTGACAAATTGATGTCTTTGATATGCGTTTTAGGCATCTAATGTTGGTGTTGACAAATTAATGTTAGCGTTGACAGTGAATAAACAATCACCGTTAACACATTAAACTTCATGCCATAGGACTAAATCCTTTATGTAAGGATTGCAGACCTCTGCCTTACCTTTCAACCCACCATTAAATCTACCAAGGTTTGAGCGTAGTAGCTCAAGCCTAATTATAAATATTCAATTTTCAACATGCCCATTACTATAAGGGCAGTTGAAATTAAGATAATATGCGAAGACGCGATTTTATCATGGTCGCTTATTTCAACCCGGCTCTAGCTGAGAGAGGTGTTGAAACTCAACAGCATTGAAGACATAACGCGATCACGCACCTTTCAACCCGCCTCTAGCTGGGAGGGGTGTTGAAACAATACTATAAAAGCTTTGGAGAACTAATGGTCTCTTTCAACCCGCCTCTAGCTGGGAGGGGTGTTGAAACTCTGTGTGCATTCCAAATTAAGGCATCTGCATTATCTTTCAACCCGCCTCTAGCTGGGAGGGGTGTTGAAACCGAACGCAATCAGTGTATTTTGTTTCTCTGTAAGTCTTTCAACCCGCCTCTAGCTGGGAGGGGTGTTGAAACTTCTGATTCCCTGATAGTTGGGAAAACCATATCCGCTTTCAACCCGCCTCTAGCTGGGAGGGGTGTTGAAACTCTGCGCTCCAAACCCTTGATTTGCCAACAGTTCTGAATGCATTTTTGGCAAGTCTCCCAAAATCGCCTGTCTGTTAACACTTAAAAAAGTAAATTAACTGACACCGTAAAAGCTACAAGCCTTAATCAATAAGCGATTTGAAGTTTTGGCAGATCCCCAGGGAAATTGACCCCGCTTCGATTCGCCAAAAAATAATTAAGGTGGGTTCCTCCTTGGTCGGAGGTGATTCAGTAGCCACCACTGCGGTAAACCCGCACCTCTATTACTGGGGGCGCACCTTATTCCTGTCCGCAAGGAACAGCAGCATCAAGGTGGGCAGCTACCAGGGTCAGAAAGCAAAACTGTTTTACAACAGTCAAACTAACCCACATTTTCACAGTACAGAGGCTTTTAGCAAGCATGAACTGCGGCGCTATTAATGATACTTATTCTATTTTCAAGGTTCTGTGTTTTGTCAATCAGGTTTTTTGGCGGGAATGGTAAGCGGCGATCGCTAATTCTTTCGCTTTCTCGTGTGGGCTACCTCGAATCGGCTGTTTTGTCTCTTCTATAAAAATTCCAGCTTTAGCTGCTGACGAGCGAATATTTGTAATCAACCTAGCGTAGCTCCATTGATGGACGCTAACTCGGTAATCTTTGGCATACTTTTGTTGGACTTCTACAACGTCTGATTTCTGTTCGGCTTTGGCTTGAATCTCGCTTTGAACTTGTTCTCGCATATCACCCAACTTAGGGAGGACTATACTGCCAGCAGAGTAAGTTTGGGCGATCGCCACAATTTCTTTAGCTAGTAATCTGTCTACATACTGCCCTAACTCTGATTCTCCCATTTGATTTGGTGCAGCAAGCGTTTGAGCTATTTGGCGTTGGTGGGATAGCGAATGTTTCTGTTGTCGCTGTTGGTTTAGTAATTTGTAATTATCGCCCAGTAGTTGTTTAATACTGCGGTAGGTAATGACTGTACTTGTAGAACCATCAACCACTGCTACTGTTGCAGGCTTCTCTAAACCAAGGCTAACTGCAACAAGAATATGAGATTGACCTTGATATAAGGGCTTGCTGGGACGGGGAAAGGGGTTATTAATTATGGCTAGAGATGAGTTTTTCCGTTTTATATGAGCTTGCTGTTTATCGTTGAGTTCGCCTTTGGCTTTTGTCTGAGTTATAGTTTTAGCAATTTCTTCTGCTTTCTCTTCTCTGACAAGGTTGGTTCCCTCAGCCGTCCACAGGCGAGTATCTACAGAACAGTAAAGAGTTAAGCGGTTAACTTTACACTCTTCGCCTTTACCTTCCCTTTCTTGCCAAGCAATACGTCCACTACGGAGAGTGAATAGGCTACTAGAGTGTTGGTTTTTGCTGTTCCGCTTGATTTGCTGATCTTCTAAAAAGCGTTGAAACCAGTGGAGTTGGCGAGAATCGCAGTAGAGTTGAAAGCTATGCTCACTCAGACCATTGAATTTTACACAGATACGTCCACGCTCGTTCTTAAACCAAGTCATGTCTTCGTTGGTTTCGTAAGTAACTGGAAAAGGTACTTTGCTAGATTTTTTTAAAAGGCTGTCTTGCCAAGATTTCGCCTCCGTTTCACTTTCAGGAACATTATCAGTGGCAAGCAAAAGAGTTTCTAACCATTTGCCATCTGTTAAATCTCGCCCTTTTGGAATTCTTGCTTCTAGTTGCTGTCTCAGGCGTTCAATCTGGATCTCAAGCTTACGGCGGCGTTTAGCAAACTTTTTAGTGTCTTCCTCTTTATCATTGATTTTGCAACCATTCTTGAGAAGATAGCTAATTGCACAATGAGTCAAAATATCTTCTGTGTCGCGGTAAGCCTCAAACAAAGTTTTAGAGATACTACGATCGCCATCTGATTTTTTGGTTTTCTTATGTTTTTTTCCTTTCGCTGGTTGTGCTTCAACAGTATCGGACTGGGGGGTAAGTTCAGCCAGGATTTCAGCAGCTTTGTTACGAAGGCTCTCTAAATCCACACCACTGGCTTCTACTAATTCAGGATCGCTTTTAAGCATTTCCCACCAGCGAATTTTGCCTTCTAGTTGAGACTGCGATCGCTTCATCAGTGCAAACCAAGATTTATAGATGTAATTCACTGTGGCGATCGCACTCGTGTAGAACCGCGCTGGTTGACCGATGAAGCGAGGGTCTGTTTTCAAGGGTTGGCACAATTCTTTGACAATACTAGTCGGGTGTTTGCCCTTTTGTCGCCAACTCTCAAACTCTGCGTGTTGAGCCACCTTGAGCAACAGTTCGTTAATCAGTGGCGTGTTTTTCTCTGCCATCAATTTCCAAAACTGTTGGCGGGTAGATTCACTTGCTACTAAACGACACTGAATAGTAATCTGGCTCATACGTTTACTAACATATATGTCTAATAATACCACAAATGTTTAATTAATTGCTGTGCCTACAATGATTTCATGCAAGAAACGTTTTTTACGAGTAAACAAGCGGCTGAAATCACAGGCTGCACCCTGCGTCAACTCCAGTACTGGCGGGAAAAGGGCGTGGTTGTTCCTGTTATTGGTGAGACGGGAACAGGACGTAGTATTTATTACTCAAAGCCGAATTTGATGGAACTGGCAGCAATGTTATATTTTTTGTCGATGGGATTGAGTTTTGATATTGCCAGTACTACGCTGAACACCCTCAAAGACAAGGAACCGGAGTTATTTGACTCTGGTAAAGGTAGTCGGTGGATGCTTCTTTGGGAGGGGCATAAGCGATCGCTAAATCTTGTAGTTTATGACCGAGAACAAGCGATCGCATCTTTAGATGAGGGTAAACCTGTAATTCCTGTGTGGTTAGATGTGATATACCAGCAGTTGATAAATAAATTGGTGCGATAGAACAAAACTGCTATTTGTATCCACTAAATCTATGACAGTAATTTTACTGAGATAAATGTTACTTGCGCTTCTCAGAAAAAGGCATGAGAATTTGTGTAAGTGCATAGTAACTCAGTGATGAAACCGGAAGAACAGGCAAGGCAAAAGATTGACCAATTACTCACCGCCGCAGGATGGGTTATCCAAGACTATGAGCAAGTTAACTTGGGCGCTTCTTTGGGAATTGCGGTGCGGGAATATCCCCTGAAATCTGGTTATGCTGATTACTTACTCTTCATCAATCGCAAAGCTGTTGGAGTAATCGAAGCGAAACCTGCTGGATTTGCTTTAAGCGGTGTTGAAATACAATCCGACAAATATTCCTTTAACTTGCCTAAAAGTCTCCTTTGTCACCAAAAGCCTTTACCTTTCATCTACGAAAGCACTGGTACAGAAACATTTTTTCGAGACTCCCGTGACCCTGATTATCGCTCTAGGCGGGTGTTCACTTTTCATAAACCGGAAACACTACAGGAATGGCTAGGCAAGTCTGACACCCTCAGAGGGCTTTTGCAACTGTTACCCACAATTGAAACAGAAGATTTACGAGAATGTCAGCAAGAAGCGATCGCAGGTTTATTTAATTCTTTCAAGGAAAATCGCCCTAGAGCATTGATTCAGATGGCGACGGGTGTAGGCAAAACCTATACTGCTGTGAGTTTTATCTACTGGCTGATTAAGTTAGCTGGAGCGAAACGGATTTTATTTTTAGTGGATCGGAAGAACTTAGGAGAGCAAACCCAGAAGGAGTTTCAGCAGTATGTCACACCTGATGATGGGCGCAAGTTCACCGAACTATATAATGTGCAGTTGTTGACTTCCAATACCGTCGATCCGGTGAATAAGGTGTGTATCACCACGATTCAGCGTCTTTATTCGATGTTGCGGGGAGAAGCTGAATTTGAGGCAGAAAATGAGGAAGCATCACAGTTCGATGGGGAGGAGGACAACCAGCAACCCAAGGATGTGGTTTATAACCCGAAAATTCCCATTGAAACCTTTGATTTCATAATCACTGATGAATGTCACCGCTCGATTTACAATGTGTGGCGGCAAGTTTTGGAATATTTTGATGCTTTCATTATCGGACTGACGGCAACGCCTTCTCTGCAAACCTTTGGCTTTTTCGATCAGAATTTGGTGATGGAGTATTCCCACGAACGGGCGGTAGCTGATGGGGTGAATGTGGGGTATGAGGTTTATCGCATTCGCACCCAAATTACAGAACAGGGTAGCAATATCCAAGCAGGATTTTACATTGATAGACGCGATCGCCAAACTCGTGCCATCCGTTGGCAGCGATTGGATGAAGATGTCAGCTATGCGGAAAGGGAGTTGGATCGTTCTGTTGTGGCGATGGATCAAATTCGCACAGTCATTCGCACCTTTAAACAGCGATTATTCACCGAGATATTCCCTGGTAGAACCGAAGTTCCCAAAACCCTGATTTTTGCCAAAGATGACTCCCACGCTGAAGATATTGTGCGAATTTTGCGCCAAGAATTTGGCAAGGGGAATGAGTTTTGTAAAAAGATTACCTATCGCACCACTGGGGAGAAGACAGAAGATTTAATCGCCAGTTTCCGCAACTCCTATAATCCCCGCATTGCTGTCACCGTCGATATGATTTCCACCGGGACGGATATCAAACCTCTAGAATGCTTGCTATTTATGCGGGATGTGAAATCGCGGATTTATTTTGAGCAGATGAAAGGACGGGGAACCCGCACAATTAATCCCACAGATTTTCAGGGAGTGACACCGGATGCTCAAGTTAAGGAACAATTCGTGATTGTGGATGCGGTGGGGATGTGCGAGTCGGATAATACTGATTCTCGACCTTTGGAGCGCAAACGCAGTGTACCTTTTGATAAATTAGTGCAAGCAGTGGCATTGGATCAGCGAGATGAAGACACGCTGATGTCCTTGGCGGGACGCTTGGCAAGGTTAGAAAAGCAACTGAATGCTGATGAACGCACAGAATTAAAAACTGCTGCTGGGGGCAAGTCTATTCAACAGATTACCAGAGAGTTACTCGATGCTGTAGATCCAGACAGGCAAATTGAACAGGCGATCACACAGTTTCAAACCCCAACACCTACGGAAACACAACAGCAGCAAGCGGCAGAGGTATTAATCAACCTTGCTTGTCAACCTTTTGATAATCCCCAGTTTCGGAATTTGCTCAAAGATATTAAAACTAATAATGAGCAGCTAATTGATACAGTTAGTCAGGATGTGGTGTTAGAAGCGGGATTTGATACCACAGCCAGGGATAAGGCGATGGGGACAGTGGAGACTTTTCGCCAGTGTATTGAGGCGAATAAGGATAATATTACCGCGCTGCAAATCTTGTATAATCAGCCCTACGGACAGCGACGGTTAACCTACGAGCAGATCAAGCAGTTAGCGAATGCCCTAGAACGTCCACCCTGCAACTTGACAACAGAGAAGTTATGGCAAGCATACGCCCAGTTGCAAGCGGATAAAGTCAGGGGTGCAGGGCTGCAAAAGCTGTTGACAGATATCATTTCTCTGGTACGCTTTGCGATGGGGGAAACGGAGACGTTAGAACCCTACGCGGTGACAGTTGAGGAGAAGTTTCAGCAGTGGTTAGCAAGAAAAGAGTTTACCTCACAGCAGGTGGCGTGGTTGGAAAAGATTAAGGAGCATATTGCCACCAGTGTGAGGATTGAGCCAGAGGATTTACAAGAAATGCCACAGGAGGCGTTTCAGGGTTATCAGTTGTTTGGAAATGATTTAATGGATATTTTGGATGAGTTGAATGAGGCGTTAGCTGCGTAATGGGTGAGGAATTGTATGAGTTGCCAAAGGGTTGGGTGTGGACAACTATTGGAGAAGCTACTGAATGTTTAGATTATCAGCGAGTACCAGTTAGCAAAGAAGAACGAGCAAAACGGTTGGGAAATATTCCCTATTACGGTGCTAATGGCTTAGTTGATTATATTGATGATTATATTTTTGATGAACCTCTTGTTTTAGTTGTAGAGGATGAAACTTTTGTAGGTCGTGAAAAACCATTCAGTTATAAGATTACAGGTAAAACATGGGTTAATAATCATGCTCATATTTTACGTAGTAATGGATGTGTTGATATAGATTATTTAAATTACTCACTTTGGTATTATCCATTTACTCCATTAACTACTGGAACAACTGGCAGAAGAAAATTAACAAAAAGTGCTTTAATTTCAGCCCCTTATGTCTTACCTCCACTGCCTGAACAATATCGCATAGTTGCCAAAATAGAAGAACTATTCACCCAACTTGATGCAGGGGTAGAGTTACTCAAAAAAGTAAAAGCCAAATTAAAACGCTACCGTCAGGCGGTGCTAAAAGCCGCAGTCGAAGGAAATTTAACTAAAGAATGGCGGGAAGCGAATCAAGGAGAATTAGAACCCGCCTCAGTGTTACTTGAACGTATCCTTAAGCAGCGACGAGAGAAGTGGGAAGCCGAACAACTAGCGAAGATGAAAGCGCAGGGTAAAACTCCCAAAGATGACAGTTGGAAGCTGAAATATAAAGAACCCGTTGCACCAGATACCTCTGATTTACCTGAGTTACCTGATGGGTGGGTATGGGTTACTATGGAAATGCTGATAATTAAGGGGCCACAAAATGGGATATATCTTCCCAAATCAGATTATGGCTCAGGTATTCCAATTCTCAGAATAGATGACTTTCAAGATAATTTTAGTCGTAGTTCTTGTGAGTTAAATTTGGTAAGAGCTACAACAGATGATATTGAAAGATATAGCTTATCTGAGGATGACTTAGTTATTAATAGAGTGAATAGCCCCAGCCATCTTGGAAAATGTTTAGTAGTTACCGATAAACATATTCCATCGCTATTTGAATCAAATATGATGCGCCTTCACTTATCTAGTTTTTATAAGGTTTTATTTGCCGCTTATTACTTACGTTCTGTTATTGGAAAATCTCGCTTGATAAGTAATGCAAAATGGGCAGTCAACCAAGCTAGTATTAATCAAACGGATGTAGGTAATACAACAATTCCACTACTACCAATTGAGGAACAGCAGAAAGTTATAGAAGAAGTTGAACTCTGTTTCTCAGTTCTTGAAGAAATCGAAAAAACCATAAACGTAAACCTCAAACGCGCTGAAAAACTCCGCCAAACAATTTTAAAACAAGCCTTTAAAGGCAAACTCGTACCCCAAGATCCCAACGACGAACCCGCCGAAAAACTGCTAGAACGCATCAAAGCTGAGAAAGCTAAACGCGAAGCTGACAAAAAACCAAAACGTCAATCTACAATTAAATCCAAGGAACCGCGTAAATCTAAAACTACAGCTACACAACTAGAGTTGAAATTAGATGATTAAACGACTATTCCCCGTCCCCAATCATCTCCGCGAACAACTCCCAACCCTCACCCAAGACAAAAAGCAAGTCCTCCAACAGCAAACCATCACCCAAGATTCCCCAGGAACAATTCTGCGGGACTTTCAAACCATTCTAGAATTTCTCCAACCTGACGGCGTTGAAGTTAGCAGCACATATCACCAATTCTCCCTCAAATACCTCCAGCAACTCAATTCCCGCTTGAGTTACCCCATTGAAACTAACCTCAAGCGTCCCCAACAAAAATCCTACCCCTACATTTACGGGTTATACTTTGTCCTTCGCACCTCTGGACTGTCTCAAGTTATCACCCAAGGCAAAAAAACCAAATTAGTATTAGACGAACAACTCCTCAAAATTTGGCAAGGCTTCAACCCAACAGAACAATATTTCACATTTTTAGAATCCTGGTTAATTTGGGGAGAAAGCGAAATCTTAGGCGAATTTAGAGATCCATACGGACTATTATTTCGCTGCTTGCAATTTTGGCGAGAAATTCCAGATGAAGGCTTAACCTTTAACAGTTACTCAGAACAAGATAAATTAGCCTATTACCCAGGTTTGCACAGTCTAAGCCTGTTTCATTTATTTGGCTTCCTCGAACTTACCCCAGGAAAACCCGAACCTGCTAAAGGATGGCGGATCACTGCTGTAAAGCGCCGTCCTTGGGGAGATGCAATGATAGCTTTAATCTCCGAAATTTATGATGAAATTGAACCAGACAAAGAAGAGGAGGAAATTACCCTTAACTTCCGCATCGCCTTTGACAAATTAAAACCATCACTCCAAACCTACTTTCCTGAATGGGAACAAACCTTAGTCATTGCCAAAGGAGAGTTTACCGAGGCAATATATACTTTTAAAGTCACCCTGCTGGATGCTTGGCGACGCATAGCCATTCCTAGCAACTTCAATCTCGATCAAGTCGCCGCAGCATTTGTTCAAGCATTTGATTTTGACTTTGATCACCTCTACCGATTCATTTACAAAGACCATTTAGGACGTACTTTTGAATTTTCCCATCCCTTTGTTGATATTCCCCCAAACACCAGCGATTTTCGCTTGGGTGAATTACCACTAAAAACAGGAAATCATCTGCAATTTATCTTTGATTTATTGGATGAGTGGGAGTTTGATTTGCAGCTAGAAAAAATTGAACCTGCTAATCCCAAAATGAAAAAACCCAAAATTATTGAGTCTCATGGTGAACCACCAACACAGTATGGCGAAGAGGAAGAGGTTTACTGATGCGATCGCACTTCACTTGGAGGATTATGTATGAACTTATGCCTACTACATAAGCATCAAGTCTTACCTCATTCAGCAACTCAGTACAGAACTATTAATTACGCATTATTTTATATTGTAACTATCTGCTTCTTAATTTTTTGAATTATATGTTTTATTTGATTAACCATCTCAATTTTTGAGCCTTCATTATTTCGCAATTCATCTCGCTGACGTTCAACATCTTGAAGCTCAGATTCATAAAAACCACAAATAATTTCGCTTTTAATATTCCTTTCATAGTCGCTTCTGATTTCTGAGGCAACTTGCCTAAAACTTCGGCGTAAATCTGCTCTTGCTTCACGGAGCTTTTGCTCATATTCTGCTTCATCCTTTTCCTGTTTAGCAGCAAGGAAAATTTCTAAAATTACACCAACACCTCCAATAATAGGCCCTAAACCTCTGATGAATTTAGCCCCATTCACTGCTCCCCAAGGACGAAATTTAACACCAAAAAATTTACCTACGTTATAAACTAGGTCTCTAGAAACTGCCGACGCAAAATTTCCTATAGCCCGCACAGCTTCAGGGCTTTTCCTTAAAAAGGATGGTATTTCTGAAGTTCCCTCAACTTCTTCATAATCAACTTGTTTTCTACCAGTTGATGAAACTTGTACTTCTTCCGCTAAAGAACGACCCAGCCTTGATTGTAATAATTGTTCGAGTTGAATTTGAAGTTTACTTAATTCCTCTTCCAAGCCCAACTTTATTTTCTCCATTGTTTGCTTTGTAGTTGACTCTATTTCTTTCTCAGCTTTTTTAATTGTCCAGTTAATATCTTCTTCGCTATGTTTCCCATCAACTTTACTAGCAACACCTTCGCCAATCATTAACACTTCATGCTCAAGATTGTTAAATTCAGCTATATAACAATTCCTAAATCTTGTTTGAGAGGTCTTAATAAGTAACATCTTACGATGGAGTAGTTCTAAGAAATCTCTAGCGGATTTATTATCTGTACTCAAAATATTGTAAGACCGTTCTAATATATCTAAGGCACGGTTGAGAGGTGTTAACAGTCTTGCATACAATTTATTCTTATCGATTAATTTATGTAACGATAACAAGAAAGTATCAAAACTAGATTCTTCGATTAAAAATTCTTTTTCATCTTCATCTTTTTCAGATTGAGCCTTCAAATAAGAATCAGCATCAACAAAACAAGTGTAAAAATCATTAGGGTGATGAGGCTCTACAACTTCCAGAATGCTTTTAAGCAAGACTTCTGGCTTACCGCGTTCACGACTCATTTTATTAATTACTAAGAGCATTTGACCAACTCGCTGCATTTCATTGGCAACTCTTTTGAAAAAAGCTCCACCTTGAGGGTTAAATAACTCGTTAGGAACAACGAATATAAGTAAATCGCTTTTTGAAATTTGTTCTAGAGTGATTTGATCGTGATCTGTTCTACCTGCATAAATGCCTGGGGTATCAACTAGGAGAACTTCTTTCCAAGGATATTCAGTAATCATATCTGTACAAATTTCAGCACTGATTCGGACAGATGGGTCGCCCGTAAGAGCTTTAATCAAAGTAGACTTACCAGCATTATATTGACCGATGAAGGCAATACTTAATTGGGATTTTTGCCGATATTCATGAATAAAAACTTCAAATTCTCTAGCAAATATATCTATCTCATTATCGGTAGATGCAGATAGTATCCTTAAAGTTTCAGAACATAAATCTTCTACTTGTTTAGCAACTTGCTTAAATTTCATCTCAGACATTTACCACTACCTCTATAAATTTAGAATTGTATTTTTAATGTACGTAATGAAAAAATACACAAATAATTGGGTATATATTAAAATAACTTATATTACTCCTCAAGAGACAGATGAAAGTATAATAACTACAGCAATTCATCAGCTATAAATGATGAATTAACCTTGAAATTGCTTGGATTTGGTACCCTATCTCTTGGTTCTGTAGAGTCTGACTCTTGCTTCATCTGTTTTTTGATTTTCTCAAGTTGTGAAATAGCTTTTTTAAGGTCAGCCACAATTATTAGAAGTCCTTTAATGTAAATATCTACCTGTTCCAGCACTTCAGTTTTAGCTCTAACAGCAATATTTGTATCTAGTAATTTTTGGTAAGTCTTACAAGTTTCCTGCTCAGATTGATCCAAGCTCTTCCAAAGACTTTCTTTAGCTTCCTGTTTAGCTTTTTGCCATGCTTTTTTCTCTTGATCGCCAAAGAACCAACTGAAAATTCCAACGACGATAGATGTAACGCCAGCTATCCATCCTACAGGATTCCAAAAATTAGCTGCTGCAAAAGCACCAATACCAAAAGCAACAGCAGAGGCTGCACCTAAACCCACACCTACCCACTTCAGAATTTTTCCAACTTGCCATTGTTGATAGTTTCCGAAATCAGTAGATTCTAACTTAATAGTTCCCATATCATATTGATATTGCCTTTGAAACTCATTTAAAGAAGCTACTAATTCCTGGACTATCTCTTCAAATAAGTTCTCCATAACAGTTTCAATTTTTTGTTTCTCTTTGTCCATGCGCTTCTGATACTCAGACTGAGCAATGTCTTTCCCTAAATATTCATCAACAAAGCTAGGAATCCATTGTTTAATTTTGCTAAATGAATCTTTACATACTCTTTGAATTTTAATTTTTCCGTTTTTAACACTTTCTTGAAAGATATATTCAATCTCTGCTCGTTTTTCTCGCATAAAATATGCCTGAGACTCCAGAGATTTTTGATGTCCTTCTAACATCTTTATAATTAAATCGAGAAAATATATGATTGCATCAAAAAATGTATTCCAGCGTCTTTGTTTTCCTCTTGTGTATATTTCTGACGCGATTAAACTATAAATTTCTTCTATTCGGCTTAATTCCCAAAGATTCTTAGCAACGTCACTATATTGAGGCTGATTACTCAGAAATGCTGCATAGGCATGAATACAAATAATTGCTACTTCTTCTATGCCTAAACTGTGACGAATATAAGTACGAATATGGCGTTTATGTTCATCTAGCCTTTGTGATTCAAAGATTTTTTCTGGATTTTTAATAAATCTCTCCAGGCGTTTTGGCTTGTCAATATCATACTTAATGTTAAGAATTACAAAAAAGTATTTTTTGATTTCTTGCAGCCAAGCCATAGCGTCAAATTCACCAGGCTGAACAGAGTCATCGCTAGTGAGAAAGATAACAATGTCAGATTCATGTACTATTTCTACAGCTTTTTGTTTATCTTCTTCTCCTTGGTAAGCTTCAATACCAGGTGTATCTATTAATCGTAAGCCTTTCCATTTATATTCTCTGATATCTCTAGTTGTTCGCTGTGAACCTTTGCCAATTGTACTGCCATCACCGCAGGTTAAAGCCTCACGAATAGTGCTTTTTCCAGCTTTAGTTCTACCAAATAAAACAACTGTGAAATCTGCTAAATGCTGGCTTTTCACTTCTAAGTATTTTTTTAGTTCTTGAAGTCCTTCATTAGCATGGCTTTCAATTTCATCTACTATATTTCTCAGAACTTTAGCAAAATTAAAATTATTAGCATCTTTTTGTTTTAATAAATAAGATGCACTTTTGTCTAAATCAAGCTTAAGATTCTGTAAAATGGTAGCAATTTCTTTGTAATAATTAAAAGTTTTTTGATAAGCATTCTTAGCAGTCCTTGTACATTCTTCCAGAGCCTGTTGAAACTCCTCAGCCGATATCCTTTTTGAGCTATGATTTTCTGTTTCTACTTCTGGCTCAGTTCTTATAGCTGGTTCAACCTGAGACTCAACCTCAAATTCTCGACACCAAGAAACATCAAAAGTACTTTTCTGCTTGGCAAGTATTTTAACTTTTTTCAATGATGTTGTTTTTAACCTAGAGATTTCGTCAAAGATGAATGCTGTTGTACTTTCTGGCTCTGGAACTTCAGCAGACTCTAAAATAACTTTGAGTAAAGTGTTCCTAGAAGTAGCAGTAGCACCTATACCTTGGTGATGAAAAGATTGATTGAGTATATTTGAGACTACTTCTTCAAGAGTTGGTGGAATCATACTGAGCCAGGAGAATACATTAAACAGCCTTATAACTAAGTATTCCCATTTTTCGCTAGTTACTTTCAACTAAAAACTAACAACGCAATTAGATTTTTATAGAGATTAATATCCTGGCATAGAATTTTAATAGCGATCGCACATTCAAGACGTGTCAGAATTGGCAATGCGATCGCTATTACTGTATTAGTGTAAAGGGATGGGTAGTGCGATCGCCTCAACATCGCTTGCATATCTTCTGTGATCGCACATTCAAGACGTGTCAGAATTAGTGGTGCGATCGTTATTACTGTATCAGTGTAAAGGAATGGGTGGAGTGATTGTCTAATACGAATCATTAGTTTGAAGATTTATTAGCGGCGATCGCTATTGCGAAAATATATAATTCTTCTTTACGAATGAAACTACCTGTATCATCACTCAATGGCTAACGAATCTTCAAGCATCGTTCAAAAACTTTGGAATTACTGCAACGTCCTCCGCGATGATGGCGTTAGCTACAGTGACTATGTAGAACAGCTTACCTATCTGCTGTTCCTGAAGATGGTTGAAGAACAAAACCAACTTCCCCCACCTTTAGGCAAACGTTCCACCATTCCCCCAGAATACAGTTGGGAGGCACTGCGATCACAAGATGGTGATGCTTTAGAAACCCAGTACCGCCACACCTTGGAAAACCTGGGTAAAGAAAAAGGGCTATTGGGCGTTATCTTCCGCAAATCGCAAAATAAAATTCAAGACCCCGCCAAACTCAAGCGACTGGTAGAACTCATCAACTCAGAGACTTGGATTGGTTTAGATATCGACGTAAAAGGGGAAATTTACGAAGGATTGCTGCAAAAGAACGCTGAAGATGTCAAAGGCGGTGCAGGGCAGTATTTTACGCCGAGGGCATTAATTAAAGCTATAGTCGAAGTCATGCAACCCCAACCAGGACAACTCATCTGCGATCCTGCCTGCGGTACAGGTGGTTTTTTGTTAGTTGCCTACGACTTTATTACCAAACACTACAAACTGGACAAAGATCAAAGGCATTTTCTCAAACACGACACTTTTAAAGGATTTGATGTCGCTGATGGGGTAGTGCGCCTCTGTGCCATGAATCTCTGCCTACACGGTATTGCTGGCGATAACAATCTCGTTGAAGCCAAAGATAGCTTAATGGCAGATCCAGGCGATCACTTTGAATTTGTATTAACCAACCCACCTTTTGGAATAAAAAGAAGTATTACTGTTTTAAACAATGAGGCTAAAGCAGATAAAGCAAAAGCTCAAGAAGATAATTTTTGGGTTACCACTTCTAACATACAGCTAAACTTTCTCCAGCACGTCAAAAACTTACTCAAAATCAACGGTAAAGCTGCCGTTGTTGTTGCTGATAACGTTTTATTTGAAGGTGGCGCAGGTGAAACCATTCGGAAAAAATTACTGGACGAATGTAACGTTCACACCCTCCTGAGATTGCCAACAGGTATATTCTATGCTCAAGGTGTCAAAGCTAACGTGTTATTCTTTGATCGCAAACCTGCCAGCACCAAACCTTGGACAAAAAAGCTCTGGGTTTATGATTTAAGAACTAACCAGGATTTCAATCTAAAAAATAATCTCTTTGGCTCTGATAATTTACAAGAGTTTATGGAGTGCTTTAATACAGAAAATTTTCAAGAGCGTCAAGAAACACAACGCTTCCGCTCATTTACTTATGAAGAGCTTATAAAAAGAGATAAGGTTAATTTAGATATTATTTGGTTGAAAAATGATGTTTTAAAAGATTTTAATAATTCCATCACTAAGGCTAACAGCTTAGAAATTAAAGAGGTTGGTTTAGCAAATTTCATTAATAATGATAGTATTAATCAAGTTATTGAGTTGTTTCATTTATTAAGCAAACCTGAATTAGTAGTAGATAACTGTATCAATCAAATTAGAGGAGAACTTAAAAAATCGTTAAAAAATATTATTGATGCTGCTGATGCAAAAACAAAAGGTAATTCATTAGAAGATTTTACTCAAATGCTTTTTGGATGCTTAGAGTATCTTAAATTTTATAAAAGAAATCTTGAGAATGTTACTGGTGAAATAGATGTTATTTTTGCAGTTAAGAAAATTCCTGGCACTTTATTTGCTGAATTTTCTGATTTATTGATAGTTGAATGCAAAAATTGGAATAAACCAGTAGGGGTAAAGGAGATTAGAATATTTTCAACTAAGATGGATGAGCTTGATTCTAAGGTTGGTATAATAATTTCTAAAAACGGAATTTCAGGCGATAAAGATAATACAAAAGACGCTCTAGGTTTTATAAGAAATATATGGCTTCAATCTCCTAGAAAAATCATATTAGTTTTTAATTTAGAAGATTTGCAATCAATAGTTAATGGCACTTGTAATTTATATGAACTTTTGCAGGAAAAATATTTTTCAGTAAAAACCATGTCTAATAGTTAAAAACATTCAATTACTTTGAAAACCTGCTCTTTTAATTATAAGTAAATTCTTGCAATGGCTAACGAATCCTCAACCATCGTTCAAAAACTGTGGAACTACTGCAACGTCCTCCGCGATGATGGCGTTAGCTACAGTGATTATGTAGAACAGCTTACCTATCTGCTTTTCCTGAAGATGGTCGAAGAACAAAACCAACTTCCCCCACCTTTGGGCAAACGTTCCACCATTCCCCCAGAATACAGTTGGGAGGCACTGCGATCGCAAGATGGAGATGCTTTAGAAACCCAGTACCGCCACACCTTAGAAAATCTGGGTAAAGAAAAAGGGCTTTTGGGCGTTATCTTCCGCAAATCGCAAAACAAAATTCAAGACCCCGCCAAACTCAAGCGATTGGTAGAACTCATCAACTCGGAAACTTGGATTGGTTTAGATATCGACGTAAAAGGTGAAATCTACGAAGGATTGCTGCAAAAGAATGCTGAAGATGTAAAAGGCGGCGCAGGACAGTATTTTACGCCAAGGGCATTAATTAAAGCCATTGTTGAAGTCATGCAACCCCAACCAGGACAACGCATCTGCGATCCTGCTTGCGGTACAGGCGGTTTTTTCCTGGTTGCTAACGATCACATCAGCAAAAATTACAGACTCGATAAAGCCCAAAAGCAATTCCTGAAAAATCAAACCTTTAAAGGATTTGATGTCGCTGATGGGGTAGTGCGCCTCTGTGCGATGAATCTGTATTTACACGGTATTGCTGGCGATGAAAGTCCAGTTGAAGCTAAAGATAGCTTAATGGCAAATCCAGGCGATCGCTTTGAATTAGTATTAACAAATCCACCCTTCGGTAAAAAAAGCAGCATCACTGTTTTCAATGATGATGGCAAAGCAGACAAAGAAAAGGTCGTTTATCGCCGTGATGACTTTTGGGCTACCACATCTAACAAACAGCTAAACTTTCTTCAGCACGTCAAAACCCTACTGCAAATCAACGGTAAAGCTGCGGTTGTCGTTCCTGATAACGTCTTGTTTGAAGGTGGTGCTGGTGAAACTATCCGCAAGAAATTACTGCACGAATGCGACGTACATACCTTGCTGAGACTGCCAACAGGTATATTCTACGCTCAAGGTGTCAAAGCTAACGTTTTATTCTTTGACCGCAAACCCGCCAGCGCCGATCCTTGGACTCAGAAACTGTGGATTTACGATTTCAGAACAAATCAGCACTTTACCCTAAAAACCAATCCTCTACGTTACGAAAACTTGCAAGACTTTATCCAATGCTTTAATGCTCAAAATCGCCAGGAACGCCAGGAAACAGAAAGGTTTCGCGCCTTTAGCTATGAAGAACTCATGCAACGCGATAAAGTCAGTCTGGATATTTTCTGGTTGAGGGATGAAAGTTTAGAAGACTCTGATAACCTCCCAGCACCGGATGTTTTAGCTTTAGAGATTGCTGAGGATTTAGAAGCAGCGTTGGAACTCTTCCAAAGTATCACCGAGAACTTGGAGGCGAAAACCGTCAGCGAAGTGTAAGTGGGTTTGCTGCGGGAGGTGATCGCTTGTATTTATAGATTTTGGGTTGGGAGGTGCGATCGCATTCCTAGATAAAGGTTTGTCTGTGATTTCCTTTTGGTTAGACCCTATTTATCAGCGATTAGCAAGTAAATTGAAAAATTAGTTCAATTGAGATACAAACAATGATGAAAATAGACGAAGCTATGCTTAAAAGACCAACTTTTATAAAACATTTCTTAGAGCGAAGATTAAAGAGAGTACCTACATCTATACTTAAGGATTTTTTATTGTTGTGTAAAGTATCAAATTTATCAGAAAATGAAATCAAAAAGAAATCTCAACAAGATTTGATTGATGAAATAATTTTAAATTATGAAATTATGCAGACAAATAAAATTTCAATTTAATCTTCAATGAATTTATAAGAGATAAACTTTTTAGTGCTAAAGAATCAGAGTATATAATGCAAATTCCAGAAAAAGATAAAGTCATAAACTGGATCAACTCTTGGACAGATAACACATACATAGGACAACGCTATAATTTTTCTGTACATACTTATGTGAAGCTAGAAGAAAAATTCATACTTGTAGATGATGAAAATATATCTCTACCCTATGAGATAATACTGATAGTTGCCTACTCTCAAACTTCTAAATCCATTCCCAGTGGGCTGGAATTAGTAGAGTATCATCCTACGACAGAAATTGAATTAGTTTTTAGGCAAAATATGAATTTATTAGAAGTTAGAGGACAATTTGAAGTTATTAGAGATTTTGTTAATACTGCTGTAATCGACTCTCATAATCCCTTATCTCTAGCACAAAGTTTCTTCATTGGTGAGCGGGAAGATGCTCAACGCAACTCTATCGTAGGCAAAATTAGTAAAGTTATTAAAATTGATGATTTAAAATCAGCACTTAAGGGAACCTACTTAACGCTATCTGCTCCTGTCGGAGGTAGCAAAACAGTAAGATTAAAAGCCACCCTAGATGAGTTGGATGATCTGGGTGAAGAAACAGATCCCTTACTCAATCCCGTATTAAAAGATTTATTAAATAATCAAGATAAAAGTAGAATTTCATTTAAATTTCGTGGAAGTAAATATTCATTTGCTATAACTAAAAGTGGAGGATTAACATTTATGCAGTACGCACCTGAAGAAGTTGTGACTTATGTTTTGTCAAAGATAAACAAACTTTAAATTAAGTAGACAAATGACTACTAATTTTTCGGAATGTATAAGCAGATATATAAATACTGAGTATCGACAGGGTGGTTTAATAGGTCTTTCCACCCTCGCAGCATATTGTAAAACAAGCGAAGGTAAAATAATCGTAGCTTTAACAGACTTACAAAGCAGAGGAGAAGTTGAAATTATCAAAAGATACTTTTGTCCCGATGCTCATTTCATCTCATTAGAAAAAGCTCCGTACTGTCAAGTATGTGACTATAATTACTCTGAAAATTTTATTACTACTATAATTTTAGTAAAGCCTTTACATGTGGCAAGAAATTCTAATTAATTTAGAAATTAATTTCTAAATTCTTATCAGTAATGAATAAAGATATATTTCTTGAAGAAGTTAACTCATATATAAACAAATTCAGAAAATTTCAGGAAAAACAAAAAGACTCCTTAAATTGCGACAATGTATTTGATATTACTGACTTGTATATTAAAGAAAAAGATTATTTAGATAAAATTTTAAACGATAGATTCACAAATACTACTGAGCAAGGAGATTTACTGGAGTCGCTTGTCAAATCTTTGTTTCAGAGAATAGATCTAGTTCAAAGCGTAATTATTACTAATAAAGACATAGCTATAGGTCAAATAGACATACAGTTAATTCCTCTACATGAATACATATATGACGTATGGGGAATGATAAGAGAGAAACCGCAATGTATGATAGGAGAATGCAAGAATTACTCAAAAAAGAAAGATGCTGTTGGTAGACCTGAAATAGAAAAGATTTGCTGGCGAAGTTGTAAGGGTGGATGCCTAAGTTTTTTTATAGGACACGGATACACGCAGGATGCTATTGATGAAATATCTTATTTCAATAACAATAAATCTTCTTTGTTTTACAAGCATCAAGGTGTGTTTATAGTTCCCTTAACTCTTTCTATGCTTGAGGTAGTAATCCATAATGAAATTAATTTTTGTTACTTCATTAAGTGGTCAATTGATATGTCTCGAAAGATGAATATTGCCAATTATTTGTGAAATAATTATTATTTTGATTCCTATACATTATCATCTTATTTGATGTATAAAAATATCAAATAGGCTTTTGTTTAACAATATCCATAAACCTTATAAAACATCGCTGACATCACCCGCATACAAAGGCTGACACTTAAACCTCGCTCCATAATTGGAATACTCCACTTACACGCTTGCATATCCTGAAATTGCTATTCCATTTTGTGGCAAGGCGACTCAGAATAACAAGCAGTACATAATTAAATTGGCTCCATTTTCGTTTCCACCTCAGCAGCTGGTAACATCTGCCATAACCTATCGGCATCAACTGCTATCACAATAGCCAACGCTTCCAATTGCTGATGTGAACGATGAGGATTAAACCCAAACTTTTCCCAACGTGCGATCGCCTCACTTCCCCTTATTCGGCGGCGAAATTGTTCCTTCTGCCTGTGCTTGTTTAATCGCTCGTTTCAAAATTAACACCGCCATTTGCGACAAAGAACGCTCCTCTGCATCCGCCAGTTGTTGCAGTGCTTCTTTGTCTTCTTCTTCCATGTAAATGCTTAGTGTTACTTTCCCCATGTGACTATTATCAGTTTCTCTATGTGTTTTTATATTAAATCACTAAAAACAAATAAATTTAAACAGAAATACATAAAATCTATGTATAATTACTGATAAGTCAAAAGCCAGCGCACAACTTTCTCAGGGATGACGCTGGCTTCTGGCTCCCTTTCACAGGAGACATATTCCATGTTAAGACCTGTTTGCCACAAAACGGATCAATACAGAGCTTATCTACAAGCTTTAGATGACTTCGGTATTGCTGAACTATTGGCGAAACTCAGCGATTATTGTGAACAGCAAGAACAAGAAAGTTTAGCGGTATTGCTGATTTCCCAACTAACTCAGAGTATCGATGCTGAACTGATTGCTAATTATTTGAGTGCGATGGCGCTCAATCGCCAAGATTCACTCCCAAGATTAATTACCCAGAAATTTTCTCCGAGTTCTATTGATTTACCCGAAGACTTTCCGAATACAGCAAAGACACCCCGCTTTTTGTATGGCGACCAATTGCGTTGGATTGGTTCTGACACTGATTGGGGAATTGCGATCGGCAGATTTTATAGCTTTGCCCCCCATCTTTGCTGTTGGACTTGGTGCTACCTGATTTGGTTGAGCAAAGATAGCCCCAGCGCTGCTTGGATATCTACTGATATTGCCTGGGAAGAGGATTTAGAACCACTGGAAGCGGAACCAATGCTATGACTAATCCGCGTCCTTTACAAGCACGAGAGCAAAATTTGATTGATCTATACAGCCATTGTCAACTAGGAATGACACCCAAGAATTTTTATGCTAAATGGGATGTCAATCATGAAGCGATCGCTCGGATTTGCTCTCGTTCACTTTCAACCGTCCGGCGTTGGTTTTCCAAAGGTCGCAATTACCGCAGACCCATGCCCAGTGATTTACGCCATCTTGCCCTAATGGACTTCCTACTAGAACACTTCGAGGAAATTCCCGAAGAATTTCTGAAGATACTCTGTTCTCTGACAGGGCATCAGTAGGAATCGAAAAGTCAACAAATTGCAATGTCATCCTGACATTTTTTTACCAGCCACTCTCACGGTAGGGTGGCTTTAATCTTGGGAATGTTTAAGCAACCTTTGTCTATTATTCAACTGCAATTCACTAGCTAAATAATTAGGTATGATCAGGAGGTTTTTGTGACGTACATTGAAAAGCTAAATCCTTGGTGTATAGTCCGCCATTTTCCTAGTATGCAACACCAGATAGTAGCTCGTTTTCGCCGCCGGAGTGATGCAGAAGCTCATTCACAAGCTCTACACCGACTGATACCAAATACAACTTTCACAATCATTTTCAATACCGTAGTCGAGCAACGAGAGCAAATTACTCCTTGATTAGGTCGTTCTGGAAGTCAACTTAACTTGTAGCAAATTCTCTTGTTTATTTAAACATAAACTATCCCCCCTTGCTTCCTTTTTTCATGAAAGCAAAGGGGGGTTATTGGTAGCTAACATTTGAAAAATAGTATTATTTTTGCAGAAACTCATTTAAAGACTTTTGATACTTTACCATATCAGCAAAAGTCAGAAAACACCACTGACACCAACCATCTACCCATAATGCAGGAACCTTAAATCTCGCCCCACAGTTTGGACATTCTGATAACAAGGTTAAGTTGTGGCTTGAGCATCCCTGCGTTACCTTAAATTGCCACTCAATTTTGTGGCAAGGTGACTCAGCATAACAAGCACCACATAACCGAATTGGCTCAATTTTCATCCCCACCCCAGCAGGTGGTAACATTTGCGCTAACCGATCAGCTTCAACACTCACAACCTGAGCCAAAGACTCCAACTGCTGGCGAGACGGTGGGGGGTTAAACCGGAATTTTTCCCACCGTGCGATCGCACCGCCAAGTCCTGCTGCTTTGCCTAATCCAGTAGGCGTTAACTCGTTTGCCCGTCGAAAGCGTCCTAAGAAGTGACTCAGGCTTTCTCCTTCTAAAGGTTCTATTTGAAACAGCCAAGATTGAATCTCTGCAACTTCCATTATTTGTACTCCGCAGCTACTTCCTTGAGCGTTTCCAGATCAACTTTCTGTAATCCTTTTTTTAATGCCCTGATTGCAGACTCTCTCAAAATCATATCCAGCAAACCAATATAACCCCCAGTTGCCTCACCTAACGTCTTCAGCATTGTTTTGCTAGAAAGATTGGAAGCAACTGGCAACTGCAAAACCTTCTTTTCCCAAATTTCTACTGTCCGTTTAAAGTCTTCTCCAGAAAACTTGCCAAATCTATGACAAGCCCGAAAACGGTTGTAAACTTGTTCATCCCGCTTAATTACTGCATCTAAGCGATCAGTTCCCACTAAAATCACTGCTATTTCTAATTTGTCAAAAATGTCCCGTACCTCAGCAAAAGTCTTGGGCTTTAAGCGGTCAGCTTCATCAATAATCAGCATTTCCACTCCACACCCTTTGAGAACCCGTAGCGTTCTGTCTCTTATCTCGGCTACCGTTCCTTTTGTCATTTGATACTTCAAATGCTCAATGATTACTCCAAACAATTCCTTTGCACCACACTCTTGAGGGATTTGGATGTAGGCAACAGGAACAGTCGGAGGTTTTCCTGGTTCTTGTTTTGGTTTATGCCTGAGTCTGTAGGCATCGCAACCCATTGTTTTACCTGTTCTCGACTCTCCTAAAACACGACCAGACTGCCGGGAGAGCCGCTTTCCATCTAACCAATCATTGAGCATTTGCACTTGTTCCAAGGGAATAAAACTCTTCCGGTTCAATCGTTGAATTTCTGCTTGTAGTTTTTCATCATTGACTGGAATATCACCTAATTGTTGTGCAACTGCTTGAGCTTGTTTTGAACTCATTTTCTACCACCCGTAATCTTCACGCATTTGTTCGTAATCAAAAACTTCTGGCATTTGGTATTCAGGTTCACTGTCAAAAGATGCCACTTCAATTTCTTCTGCTTCAACTGGCAACGGTTGTTTAGCCTTTTGAACTACAGCCTGTTCTGCTTTTTGACGTTCCTTTTTGGTTTTCTTTTGGGTCAGAAAAGTTTCGCGATCGCCTACCTCTGCCAACATTGAGCGATTGCTAATCATCTTCCCTGCTTGTCGAATCTTGCGACTACTAGCTTTAGCCTCATCCAAAGATAATTGCTCAGTTTCTAAATCCTGAGCAAATGCCCTTGCTAAAAACTCTTCTTTATTACCCTTTTGGCGATAAACCAACACAGTTGTAATGTCTTTAGGGTCATAACGCAGTACAACAGTTTCACCTGCATAACCTGCTAAGTTTTCGCCCCGATATGTCAGATTTTCAAATTGTAGATATCCACCTCTATAAATGGAGCGTCGAGTTTGCTTCATCAGGCAGATACGTAATTCTTCTTCTGAAATTACATTGGGAGAAGCAATTAACCCTGCTTCCCACCGTTGATAGCGAGTTTGATCGCCCAAACGAGCATCAGGACGCTGGTTATATTTGTCCACGATATAACGCACCAGCAATCGTTCTAACTCCCTTAATGTCAGACAAGCTTCTTTCTCGGCTTGTTCAGGGCGTTCCTGCACATTCGATCCTGTATATCCAGGCAAAGTGGAAAATAAGTCGGTATTAAAAGTCCCAAAGGGACGCTCAACAATACCACCTTCACTGGGGCGATCGCGTAAATGACAAACAAATCCCAATTGCACACCTATCTGTTGCAAATGGTTTGAGCGAAAATCTTTACCGCCATCAGTATAAAAATGTTCTGGTTTCCCATAGGTTCCCCATTCTTCATGGAGTCCATATTCTGACCCATATTGCTTAGGCAAAATTGCATGACGCAGTGCTAATGCTACTACCTGAGAACTCGGAGCATCAAAGCCTAAGTTTATCCCCATGATGCAACGGGAGTAAGTATCTACAACTGTTGTCAGCCAAGGACGACCCAAAAGTTTACCATGTTGATCTACCAGTAATAGGTCTACACGGGTATGGTCACACTGCCAAACATGGTTGCTATATTCTACTGATAAGTCTTTGCCATCGCGGGTTTTAACTGATAATCGAGAACCATGCCAACCTCGACTTCTAACACTTGCTTTTTGTTCTTGCTCCTCAATAATTGGTTGTAGAACCCGATAGACAGTCCTATAACTGGGATACTTCTGTTGCCCTAATTCACTTGCTCTTGCTTGTACTCTGATTGCAACTTGTTGGGGAGTAATTCGCTTACTACCTTTATTGCCTTCCTTATATGTTTTGATGATGAACTGCTGCCAATCAGAATCTATTCGATGCTTGCCTTTGTCAGCCCGTGTCGTGGTTTGAAGGGCAGCTAAACCTTCTTCTTCCCATTTTTTCACCAATCGCCTTACTGTCCTCACAGACTTGCCTAGTTTGGCTGCGACTTCCCTTTGCCTTTCTCCATAGGTGATGCGATCGCATGGTTCTAGTAGTTGCTGAATCATTTCCAGCAAATGCCTATCATCTGTTGATAGTTCAGTCACAATCTCATCGTTTTCTGGCTCTTGATCGCCATTGGAATGTTCGTCCAGCATATTTACATATATGTGCTATACAAACGTAGTTGTATTGTACTATTTTAAGGACATTTATTTTGTCAATTTTGGTAAAAATTCTGGTTCAGGGCGCTTTTCAAGAGAGGACAGGTATTTTGTCAAAATTTCAAAGGAGGACAATTATTTTGGCAATAAGTCTCTAGTAGCTTATTTTGAGGTTAAAATAGTAAAATCCTTGCTTGGTAAGGATTTTATGCCAAATATTTTGAAGGACATTAATTTGTCAAGTGGTCATTTAATTTGGCAAACGACAACTTCAAAACGACTTTTAAGTACCTCAACACGACTTTCAAGTACTTCAAAACGACTTTCAAGTACCTCAAAACGACTTTCAAGTACCTCAACATGATTTCTAGGTATCTGTTGCTTATACCAAATTGCCTTTGGTTGCCATTTTTAACGCGATATTGAAAGCGATCGCTCAGACATCGAGATCAAAAGTGCGTAGAAGCTCTGCTTCTTGTCGCCAGACATCGCTTGATCCGAAAGCATTCCCTGATAAATCTGTTCCTAATTCGACTTTGTTAAAATTTTTCAGCAAGTCAAATAACAGATCGTTTTCGAGGCGATTGTAAGTTTTAGGCAGAATATCCTTTAATTCTTCATTCTCTGCTTCAATGGCACGCATGGCATTGAGTATGTCAAATAGATTTGTTCTTCTAGTGGCGCTTATACAAGCCCAACAGAGGAGCAAGAATCGTGCCGAAGACGAAACCTCCTGCGTGTGCCCAGTACGCAATACCGCCGCTCTCCATGCCGATACTTGTGCGGGTTTGTAGGCTGGCGATACCATAGAAGGCTTGCTGAACAAACCAAAACCCAAGAAAGAAAAAGGCGGGAATTCGTATTGTGGTAATGAAGAATCCTAAGGGAACTAAGGTGAGAATTTGCGCTCTGGGAAAACGGAGAATGTATGCACCTAAAACCCCAGCGATCGCACCACTAGCTCCCAAGGAAGGAATCGTAGAATTTTGTGAAAAGAACCATTGGGATAACGCTGCCAAAACGCCGCATGATAGATAAAAAATTATATATTTAACATGGCCTAAACGGTCTTCAATATTATTGCCAAAAACCCACAAAAACAGCATATTTCCTGCTAGGTGCAAAAAACCGCCATGTAAGAATTGCGATGTAATTAAGGTCATCCACTCTGGTATCAGCTGATTTCCCAGGCTACTAGGGCAACTAGTTGATAGTTGACATGGGACTAACGCCGCTATCTGGAAGAACTGTTCTAATTGTGGCGGTGTCAGGCTAATCTGATAAAGAAAAACGATAATATTCGCAGCAATTAACCCATAGGTGACATAAGGGGTAATTGTTGTAGGGTTGTTATCTCGCAGTGGAACCAAAGGTGTTTCTCCTCATCAATAATGTCAACCAAGCATTCATTCAATAGCCGGGGAAATAGCCCCACTTTGGAACTTTTAGAAGTTGTAGCCAACTCCTAGTAATAACCCTACATCAGTTTCATCAATAAAACCAATATTCACGCCAGCATTTGCTGTGAATTCTGGGGATAAAGGAACATCTATACTCCAGAAATTAATCCACCAACAGTGCTATCTCTTCCTGTAGAAATTGCTACACCACCGCCAATATAAGGCGCTATAGTTACTTGGGCTGTTTCCAAATTTCGTTGAGGAAAATCTACAGTAATTGGCACGAGAACTACTGTATTATCCCCAATTAAAGCTGTGGGGCGTACTGAAAAGTTTTGTGTGAGTCCGATTTTGCTAATCACAGCAAAAGAACTTTCACTTAAAGTTGTATCGCCAGTAATACCGATGTTACCAGCAACTCCAAGATAACTTGGGCCAGAGCGGGTGGTTCTTCCCGGTTGAATAACTTGAGCTACTGTTTGGGATGTAGGTGTTGTAGTTGTTAATGTTTCTGCGATCGCAGACTCTGTAGGTTCAGCTATTATCAAACTAGATGCAGAATTAGCAGCAGTCTCAGGAGTTTCACTTACTTGCTCTAGCTGATTTGGAGCCTGATTAACAACAGAATTATCTGCGCGAGCAGGCAAACTACTAGCAACAACAACCACAGATGCGAGAGTTACTAAAGTAGAAGTATGTTTCCAAAAAATATTATTCATGGTGGTTTATTTCTTTTCATTCTGTTGTTCTTCTATGGTTAACAACAAAAGTGAACGAAAAATGACAGCTATTTATTAGAGGATGTCTGAGAAGTATTAAATATTTCGTTTGATCCCCCCTAGCCCCCTTGGAAAGGGGGGAAATATATCAAAGTCCCCCTTGCAAAGAGGGGAAATATATCAAAGTCCCCCTTGCAAAGGGAGGAAATATATCAAAGTCCCCCTTGCAAAGGGAGGAAATATATCAAAGTCCCCCTTAGAAAGGGGGATTTAGGGGGATCTATAAGTATCAAATACAACATCAAAAAGTTTTCAGACATCCTCTTAACTTTTATACATTTAGTTAGATATTTTTATCATTGGTAATAGTTGATATAAAACAAGCTCGTCTTAATCTTTAAGGTTGTATAACTTATGGTGAATATCTGTATGATCTGGTTATTTTTAGATAATATATAGTTAAACTTAATAATATATTTTACTATCTAAAATCTGATTTTTTTATGTTAAAACATATACGAAAGTGTAGATAAAACTGGATATTATTCTATAACCGTAAAATTACTCTTGCTATTGTCAGATAAATAAAAACACCCAAAACATCTACCGCAGTGGTAATAAATGGCGCTGACATTAAGGCTGGATCTAAACCAAGACGACGAAACAAAAAAGGTAAAGCAGAACCTGAGACAGAGGCTAAAATCGCGATCGCAAATAAACTGATTCCCACAGAAAGCGCTACCCCGAAATTGCCTTGAAGAAAGTAAGCCCATAGGGTCACTACTGTTCCCAACATTAACCCCAGAACTGATAAAATTGCCTTTACCTGGGCAACAATTTTGGCACGCCGAGAGATGGGAGAATCCTTGCAAGTAATAGCCCAAGATTTAGAAATGCCCTATGCTACGGTGAAAACTTACGTAAAATTAGCCCGTAAAGCACTCAAGCAATTATGAAGAAGGGGGGCGGGGGTGCAAAGGGGAAGGAAAATCTCACTGCAAGTACTCTCCTGTGCTCCTTTGCTCCTCCGCCCCTCTGTTGCCTTAATTTATCGGTCATTACTATGTACGAGTTAACACCTCTAAGTTATGCCCATTGGGATCAAAAAAATAGAACCCACGCCCACCTTGGCGATGATTGATCTGGCCTTTGTTTTGATGTTGGGGATCGCTGCTATATTCCAAACCTGCTTGTTTGACTCGTGCAAAAATCGCGTCAAATTCATCATCGCTGACATGGAAAGCATAGTGATGTGACTCAAATTCTTCCCTGTCGGCAAAGTCAAAGGTTAGTGTGTCATTAACCCGTACCACGGCAAAGTGAGAGGCAGGTGGATCGACCTTTAAACCAAAAATCTTAGCAAAGAACTGTGCTGATGCTTCTTTATCATGTACAGGCACAATTGTATGGTCTAGGGTAAGCGCCATATCATACCTCCAAAATGGCTAGTACCAGTTCATTAACTCAAATAAAAAACTTTCGTAGTGAGGACTTTAGCCCCCAAGCTCAGAGCGAAAGCCCTGACTACAAACGTCTTATCTTTAGTATAGAATTCCAAAAAACCAGCGGCAGCATGAGATTTGTGCCTGATGTGCGACTAGTAAAAAATATAAGTAGTCATTAGTCATTAGTCATTAGGGATAAACACCAGGCTTTCTGAGAAGTTGCCTTTGAGATGGAGTCAAATCCGGGTAATCATCAGCATTATAAAAGTCTCTTAACCAGGCTAATGGATAAGGGGAATACTTATAAAATAGTGTCCGACGCTCATGTGTTCCCCGCCAAGGAATAGTACCGTGAGTTAAAGCCTCAGTAAAAATGATGGCGCTTCCTGCCTTGACAGTAACTGCCTGTACACAAGCATTAGAAAATTCCAGGCTGCGCCATTTCTCCGGCAAAGGCAGATTACTTTTGTGGCTACCAGGAATGCAACCAAATCCCCCCTCACCGGGATGCACATCAATGAGTTCGTAAGCAACGGCAGTTAAGCCATTGTACATCCTGCCATTTTTAAATTGATAATATTGGCATGGATCGTAGGGAGTTCCGCCCCCATGCAAGCTAGGGCCAATGGGGCCAAGACCTTGACGGATAATGTGAACATAGTCATGATCTAGGCGAAACTGCTCTCCTAGTAATTCAAACAGATAAGGAGCGATCGCTCGATTATCGATCAGATCCTGGAAAGGCTGACCCCACGGCAATAAACCATCAAAGCGCAAAAATGCTGCTTCTGCTTTATCTTGAATTGCAATCTGCTGATCCAACACTGCTTGAAGGGCTGCAATCTGCTCAGTGCTAAGAGCATTTTCAACCACCAAGAATCCTTGTAAGTCAAAAAGATATCGTTCTAATTCGGTCATGAAACTGTCGCTGGTTGAGAAGTTACAGGCGAAAACAATTAATACTATTACACTTTAGAAAAAATTGACTTAAAAGGCAGAGGGTAGGAGGCAGGGAAGGGGACAAGGGGACAAGGGGGCAGGGAAGGGGGCAAGGAGGCAGGGGGACAAGGGGACAGGGGGAGAGTTAGAACTGCAACATCTATCTCAAAGACTCGTTCATCTCCCTCAAAGACTCATTCACGAGTATCAAAGACTCGTTCATCTATCTCAAAGACTCGTTCATCTCCCTCAAAGACTCATTCACGAGTATCAAAGACTCGTTCATCTACCTCAAAGACTCATTCACGAGTATCAAAGACTCGTTCATCTACCTCAAAGACTCATTCACGAGTATCAAAGACTCGTTCATCTACCTCAAAGACTCATTCACGAGTATCAAAGACTCGTTCATCTCTCTCAAAGACTCATTCACGAGTATCAAAGACTCGTTCATCTCTCTCAAAGACTCATTCACGAGTATCAAAGACTCGTTCATCTCTCTCAAAGACTCATTCACGAGTATCAAAGACTCATTCATCTACCTCAAAGCCTCATTCACGAGTATCAAAGACTCGTTCATCTCCCTTACAACCTCATTAATCCACCTTTGAGCCTTATTAATCTCTTTCGCAACTTCACACTTCCCTGTCAACTTCCCATGCGCCCTGCTCCCTGCTCCCTGCTCCCTGCCCCCTGCCTTTCTTTAATCGTACACTTGCGGGTTAACGCAATAAGGTAGACGATCGCCTTTGAGTCCAGCAATGAGGTTGGCGATCGCAATTGTTGCCATCTTTGAGCGTGTCTGGCGGCTGGCACTGCCAATGTGAGGCGTGATAATTAAGTTATCTAAGGTTAGTAATGGGCTATCTTTTGGGATCGGTTCTGGTTCTGTAACATCCAAAGCAGCTGCGGCAATTTGGTTTTGGGAGAGTGCGTGATACAAAGCATCTTGATCAATAATGCTTCCCCGTGCCGTGTTAATTAAGATAGCCGATGACTTCATGAGAGCAAACTGGCGATCGCTAATCAAATGATAGGTGTCATCTGAGGCAGGGGTATGAATGGTGATAAAATCAGATTTTCGTAATAAAGTTTCTAAAGGTACAAACTCTACATTTAAGGTTTTTTCTAATTCCGAATCACTTTGATGTCTATTTGTATACAAAATTTTCATATCAAAACCATGAGCGCGCCGAGCAACTCCTTGACCAATGCGCCCCAACCCAATAATGCCTAAAGTAGCACCTGCAACATTCGGCCCTAGTAATAAGTCTGGTTCCCAAGTTTGCCACAAACCTGCACGAGTAAATTGATCCGCCTCCACTACTCGCCGTGCTGCTGCCATTAATAACGCCCAGGTTAAATCTGCGGTCGCATCTGTCAACACCCCAGGAGTATGCCCAACGGGAATTTTTTGTGCAGTAGCAGCCGCTATATCAATATTGTCGTAACCGACCGCCATCTGGCTGATGACTTTCAGCGAGGAGTTTTCTATTAATTGGCGATCAATTTTGTCAGTCAGCAGACACAAAAATCCATCTACATTCTGTGCTTTTGCCAGTAAAACTTCATAGGGTGGTGGTTGGCGTTCTGGCCAGACTTCAACAGAGGCGATTGCGCTCCGCGCAGTGCCAGAGGCAATCGCATATAGTTGTTCTAATTCAGTAGGAAGGCGGCGAGTGATAAAAACTTTAGCTAGAGACATAAATAAATGTTTTTTGAGCGTCACTGATGTGGCATGAAATAGCTAGCTATAATCCAATAGTTACAGCATACAAAGTAATTTGTATGCTTGCGGCAAAATCAAGTAAGACCGGATTGCTCTCGCACTGGGGAGGCGGTTTGCGTAAAACAAGTATAAATTACGATACGGCAATTTTCGGCAGCCGGAAACTTTCTCTGAGGTGGCATCTTGTGCTACTTGTAGCAGGGGCATTACTGCCAGTTGTTCTGTTTGCGATCGCCGTTGTACATGAACTGTCGCTCAGGGAGCAGCAGGCGTCCGAGCGCCGTCTGGTTCTGGCGGCGCGCAGCCTCGCCACAGATGTAGAGCGCGAGACTTCAAGCGCGATCGCCACGCTTCAAGCACTGGCAGCCTCTGAGCGGCTAGAACAAGAAGACTTCAAAGCCTTTTATACTGAGGCGCAGCGCATGGCGAAGACGCAGCCGACTTGGTTGGGTGTGATTGTCCTGACGCCAGACGGACGCCAAGTCCTGAATACCTCTTTTCCTTTCGGCATCTCCCTACCCCCGGTGAACGAGCCTGAGAGTTTGCGGCGTGTTGTCCAAACACACCAACCGACGGTGGGTTACCTTGCTCTAGGGCGTCTCAAGCAAAGCTGGGCCTTCCCGATTCGCGTTCCGGTAATGCGTGATGGCGAACTACGGTATGTGCTAACTGCCGTCATCACCCCAAAAGCACTCACCAGCGTCATTGCATCCCAGACACCTACGGATGGGGAGTGGACGCGTACAGTCGTAGACGGTCACGGCATCGTTGTAGCCCGCACTCGCAATCCCGATCGCTTTGTGGGAAAGCCAGGTACGCCGTCTTTCCTCAAGCGAATCAGAGAAAAAACTGAGGGGGTTTACCGCGAAAGCACTTTGGAGGGAGCGCAAGTGTACCTCGCCTTCAGCCGAACCAATTTCTCGCACTGGACAACCGCCGTTGTCGTTCCCGTCGAAGTCATTGAAGGCCCGGCACGCCGCGCAATGTTGCTCGTCGTTAATTCTGGCTTGGCGTTGCTCGTGGTAAGTGGCATGGGTGCGTTTGTCCTCTCACGGTCAATTTCTCAAGGCATCACCTCGGCGGCGGCTGCCGCAGAAGCACTTGCCAAAGGTGAATACCTGAGCATTAAACCTTCGTCTATTAAAGAAGTAGCCTTGTTAGGCGAGTCCCTAGAGTTTTCTGCTGCCCTGCTGTCGCAGCGGGAGCGGGAACGGGACGAACACCTGGCGCGGGCTGAAGCCGCACGAGTTGAGGCGGAGAGCGCTAGCCGCCTCAAGGACGAGTTTTTAATCACCGTCTCCCATGAACTCAGAACTCCTTTAAACGCCATCCTTGGCTGGGCCCAATTGCTACGCACTAGGCAGATTGCTGAGGACAAGACACAACGGGCGCTAGAAACCATTGAGCGAAATGCGAAAGCCCAAGCCACACTGGTGGATGACCTCCTCGACACATCGCGGATTATCACTGGGAAATTCCACCTCGAAACAAAGTTGCTAGACTTAGCCACTGTGGTTGTCAGTGCGATCGATTCGGTGCGTCACACCGCCGAAGCCAAAGGTATCGATCTCAAACTGCAACTTACCGCGGACGAGTCACTTGTTTTAGGAGACCAGAATCGGCTCCAGCAGGTAGTATGGAACCTCCTCTCAAATGCGGTTAAATTCACGCCCTCCTGTGGGCAGGTAGAAGTGGAACTGAGGCAGGCTGATTCACAAGCCGAGGTCATAGTGCGCGACACTGGTGTGGGTATGAAGCCAGAATTTTTACCACACGTCTTCGATCGCTTCCGTCAGGCTGACGGCTCGACTACAAGAGAATTTGGGGGCCTGGGATTAGGACTGGCGATCGTCCGTCATTTGGTCGAACTGCACGGCGGGACTGTGCAGGCTGATAGCGACGGCAAGGGGAAGGGGGCAACTTTCACTATTAAACTTCCTTTAGTTACCCGTCAAGAAAACATTATTACCCCGCCGAAGGTAGCTGTGAATGATACATCTTCACCGCATAAAAGTTCGCACGAGTTTCAGGGAGTGCGGGTGCTTGTGGTTGACGACGAGCCAGACGCTCAAGCTCTCGTTGCAACAGTGCTGACGCAGCAGGGGGCTGAAGTACGAACCTGTGGTTCAGCAGCCGAGGCTTTCAAGGAAGTAATTACCTGGAAACCCGACGTAATTCTTTCTGATATCGGTATGCCACAGGAAGACGGCTACGATTTTATCGGCAAGGTCAGGGAATGGGAGATCAAGGCGGGTGGTAAGATTCCAGCCGCAGCGGTCACCGCCTTTGCACGCCCCGAAGATAGAATTAAAGCGATCGCCTCAGGTTACCAGACCCACATCCCCAAGCCTATCGAATCGGCAGAGTTGACCGCTGTAGTGGCGAGTCTTATATCAATTAAAATCTAGAAATTATTAATGGATAAATCTACATCTATAGGACTCATATTTGATTTTTGAACAAAATTCAGTACACCTTTATTCCTTCTTCCCAGTCCCCAATCCCCAGTCCCTTACCTCTACGAGTGATTCAGAAATCAAATCGGATTGCTATAGGCAAAAAAGCTAATACAGTAGGCGCGGATTGCTGAATCAACTGTCGCAATCGTTAAGCCATGTTGTAAAGCCTGACAAATTAGCATTCTATCAAAAGGATCTTTGTGCAATGATGGTAGACTAGCAAGTTGAGAAACGCTGCCTTCATCTAAGTCAAGATTTGCAATTTGATGGCGATCGCGTTGTTTGGGAAGATAAATTTCAGGAGATTCTGGTAGTGGTAGTTTGCCTAGTTGATATTTGACTATGCACTCCCATATTGAAACAAAACTCAGATAAACTGTGTTATCTGGAGCGCGAATGGCATCTATAACATCTATTGATAGCCGATTATCACCACTGATAAACCATAAGAAAATATGAGTGTCTAGAAGAATTTTCATCCGCCCTCAAACGCATTTAAAATATCTTCAGGTAAAGGTGCATCAAAATCATCAGGTACTGTAAATTCTCCAGCACACAAACCAAATGGACGTTGTTGTTTATTGGTGGTTGTAATTGGTTTTAATTCAGCAATTGGTTTATCTGCTTGGATAATAATAAAGCTTTCACCTGCCTCAACTTGATTAAGGTATTTCAAAGGATCTTGTTGCATCTCATCTACTGTGACTCTCTGCATTTGAGTATTTCGGTGTAGTGGTATGGGGATAGTGCATTGCCACACTCAATTGTAGTGCGATGTCTGACGACTCACCATTTTGTGTTTACATGCTTTGCAAATATTAAAAAACTGCACAAATTAAGTGTAAATTTAAAATAAAATATATACAGCTTTCTTATTTATTGGTTGATGTCTCAAAAGATTCAAAGATATTTTATTCAAAAAACTCCTGGAGTTTGCGGAGGTAATGCACGCATCCGCGATACTCGGATTGCTGTTTGGACTCTAGTTTCTTTTCGCCAACAAGGAGCTTCTGACGAAGAATTATTGAGAAATTATCCGACGTTAACAGCCGAAGATTTAGAGGCAGCTTGGTCGTATTATAAAGAACATCCACAGGAAATTGACCAAGTTATAGCTGACGACGCATAACATGACTAAGTTTTATGCTAATGAAAATTTTCCTCTCGATTTAGTTCAAGAGTTACGTCAGCTTGGCTATGATGTGCTGACATCCTATGAAGCTGGACAAGCAAATCAGTCGATTAGCGATGAAGAAGTATTAAACTTCGCTCATGAGCAGGAGCGAGTTGTGATTACTCTCAATAGAGAAGATTTTATTAGCCTGCATAAACAAGGTCAACAGCATAGTGGCATTATAATTTGTAAGGAAGATAGAGATTATAAAAAACAGAGTGAGATTATCTCCGAGTTTATAATTCAGAATACCCAACCGTTAAGATGCAGGTTGATTAGAATCAAAAAACGAAATCAAAAAGGGTCTTCTACACAAGTATTTGTTGTACAAGGATATTAAAGCTTAATTTTATTTTGATTTAGTGCGAGCGTACTTTGTGAGTATTGATTAAAGCGATAGTAAAAATCAATAATTAGTCTGAATTATGATTAGAGGAATCTCACCTCAAAAAACAAACTAATTAACTAAAATTATTTTCAGTATAATTAATATCACATAAGTTTAAGTACTTGTATAAAATTGAAATAATTTGTATCGACTATTTTTGTTGATACATATACGTTAATAGTTCAAAACATTCATAAAGTGTTAAATCAAGGGTAAAAATGTCAAGTATTGGCACTTCTTCTCAAGAAACAGCAAAAGATTTTATTGCAGATATTATAGAAAAACTGCAAGCTCAGCGTGGTAATAAATTCATATTTCTTTTGGTCGGTCGTACAGGAGTTGGAAAATCAAGCACTATAAATAGCTTGATGGGTACAGAAATTGCCAAAGTTGGGGATTACGAACCGACAACAATGGAGATTAAACCTTATAACTCTGACATCAAGGGAGTCAACTTTACAGTTATAGATACACCTGGTCTTTGTGATGATATTGAGGAAGCAGGTAATGATTATAAGTACCTAGAACTCATGCGTTCAAACGTTAGCCAGGTTGACTCAATGTGGTTTGTCAGTCGTTTAGATGAGACCAGGGTTACTAGCGACGAAAAACGAGGAATCAAGCTGATTTCTGAGGCATTTAAGTCAACTATTTGGCAAAACGCTGTTATTGTATTCACATTTGCAGGAAATATTGATGCATCAAAATATGAGCTTGCACTGAAGAAAAGAACCGAACTTATTCGTAACGAGATAGCAAAATACACAGGAATTGGCATAGCAAATAACATCCCATCAGTCGCGGTAGATAACAAAAGTGAAACAACTCCAGATGGAGAAAAATGGCTTGCTGAACTTTACACACAGGTGTATGCCAGAATGTCTGCTAAAGGTGCGGCTCCATTCTTAATGGCAACTGTCGAGCGCGTAAAACCACCAAAGAAGGAAAAAGAAGTAGTAAAAGAAGTTATTTACGTACCAACACCTGTAAGAAATCCTGACCCTGAAGAGACTGCAAAATATAGTAGACCAATTGAGCTTAATGATAGGCAAGCTGAAATAGTCCGAAATAAGACTTCAGATGTCTTGCAATTCACAGTTGCAGGAGCAAGCGTAGGGGCTGCATTTGGAGCTATAGCTGGGCCTGCTGGCGCTGCTATCGGAGGTGCAATTGGTGGGGTAATAGGATTTTTTGGTGGATTGTTTGGAAAATGATGCGTAAATTTTTACTGTTTGGGCGTACAGGTGTAGGTAAATCAAGTTTCGTAAATACTACTTTTGGTGATTACATTGCTGAGACTTCAGAATTTGAAGCCTGCACAAAATTTGTTGAACATTATGCTTACGATACACCTTTAGGCAATGTATCCCTTATAGATACACCCGGATTAGCTGAAGATGATGAGGCGTGTGATGAGGCATACTTATCTTTAGTAAAAGCTAAAGTTGATTTAGATGAAATTTACGCGACAATCTATGTGAGCCGTCTTAACGAAACGCGTTTTCGTCCTGATGAAAAGCGGACACTACGCCTTTTAACTAATCGGCTAGGTGCATCTATTTGGGATCGTTCAATACTTGTTTTGACTTTTGCTGCATCTGTACCTGAAGAGCAACGTGAGGAAGCCACTTCTAGGAGAATTTTACATATTGAGGAGTTTCTACAAACTCTGACTTTAGAAAATAGACTAGTACCCCAATTCAGAAAGTTTCATGAATACTGGCTGGTAGATAATATCGTGAGTAATTGGGCTGAAGATGGAGTATCTGCTTTATCACTCCTGACAGCCTGAATTGCCATTATCTCATTTGTCCTACCTTCAATAAATAATTCTAAGGCAGGCGAAATGCCTGCCCCACAATAAAATACAATTAACCTAACCCAGACTTCAAATCACTCAACGCCTGATTCAACGCCTCTGGTAACTTACTTGCATCGCGTCCGCCGGCTTGGGCTAAATTTGGTCTTCCACCGCCGCCACCACCGCAAATTTTGGCGATCGCACCGATAAATTTACCTGCTTGCAAACCTTTCTTATTCACCTCTGCACTGAAAGCTGCAACTAAGCTAACTTTATCAGCTTCGGGAACTGAACCCAGCACCACCGCACCGTTACCGAGTTTTTGCAATAAGCGTTCGGCTGCGGTTTTCAATGACTCTGGATCAACGTCATCGAGTTGGGCAACGATAACTTTATAATCGCCCACAGATTCAGCTGTTTGCAGCAAGCTGTCAGATTTGGCGATCGCTAGCTGTGATTTGAGAGTTTCCAGTTGTTTTTGGCTGGTTCTCAGCTCGTTTTGCAGAGTTGTAATTCTCTCTGGTAGTTCTTCGGGTTTAACTTTAAAGCGATCGCTTAAATCTTTGACTACTTTATCCCGTAGATTAAGATAATCTAGCACTGCTGGGCCAGAAACAGCTTCAATGCGTCTTACCCCAGAAGCCACACCAGCTTCTGAAATAATCTTGAAGACGCCAATCTCCGCAGTATTACTCACATGAGTCCCACCGCATAGTTCCATCGATACGCTAGGGAAGTCAATCACCCGCACTTCGTCACCATATTTTTCTCCGAACATGGCGATCGCACCTCTAGCTTTGGCTTCTGCTAAAGGTAATACTTCTACTTTTGCACTGTGAGCTTCAGCAATCCAACTATTTACCTGTTCTTCAATTTGCTGGACTTCCTCTGTTGTCAAAGCACGGGGACAGTTGAAGTCAAAGCGCAATCTGTCAAAGGAAACGAGGGAACCTGCTTGCGATATCCCTTCATCAACAATTTTCTTTAACGCTGCTTGCAGTAGATGAGTTGCGGTATGGTTAGCTTGCAGGCGACGGCGGCAAGCGCGATCAATTTGGGCAGTTACAGTATCTCCTACTCGGATTGTACCGCGCTCGATGCGTCCGAAGTGAACAAAGAAATCGGATTCTTTTTTCACGTCATCAACGCGAACTACAACACCATCGCCGGAGATATAACCGCGATCGCCTATTTGTCCCCCAGATTCGGCATAGAATGGGGTCTGATCCAAGACGATTTGCACATCTGTCCCGGCTTCTGCTTCCTCTTGGGTAACACCAGCTACCAGTAATACTTCAACTTTCGCAGTTGCCGCAGGTTGGGTATAACCTAAAAATTCGGTAGTCTGGATGTGTTCTGCTAGTTTGTCGAGAGAACCTTGCACAGTTAAATCGATGGTTTCGTGTGCTGCTTTGGCACGTTCCACCTGTTTTTGCATTTCGGCATCAAATCCCGCTTCATCGACGGTAAGATGATTTTCCTCTGCAATTTCTTGTGTGAGTTCTAAGGGGAAACCGTAGGTATCATAAAGAGTAAAAGCACTTTCACCACTAATTTCGGTTTTTCCTTGCTGTTTCACCTGTTGGATAATTTCCTCTAGCAGTTTTTCACCTCTGTCAAGGGTTCTGAGGAAATTGGCTTCTTCTCTTTGCAGTTCAGCTTTAATTGCTGCTTCCCGTTTTCGCACATTGGGGTAAGCTGATTCGGAAAGAGCGATCGCGGTTTCGGCAACTTGGGTAGTAAATTCTCCAGAAATGCCAATTAATCGTCCATGACGTACCACCCGCCGAATTAATCGCCGCAGTACATAACCTCGCCCCACGTTGGAAGCGCGAATTTCATCAGCGATCATGTGGACGACAGAACGAACATGATCGCCAATGACTTTCAGGGAGACTTTAGTTTTCTCGTCGCTGCTGTGGTAGTCAATCCCTGCAATTTGCGCTGCTGTTTGAATAATCGGGAAAATTAAATCAGTTTCGTAGTTATTCGGCACTTTTTGCAGGATTTGCGCCATCCTTTCCAAACCCATGCCGGTATCGATGTTCTTGTTTTGCAGAGGTGTTAAATTACCATCTGCATCCCGGTTGTATTGCATGAATACAAGGTTGTAGAACTCGATAAACCGCGAGTCGTCTTCTAAATCAATGTTGTCGTCGCCGCGTTCTGGGTGGAAGTCGTAATATATCTCAGAACAAGGGCCACAAGGGCCAGTAGGGCCTGATACCCAAAAGTTATCCTCTGCACCCATACGCTTGATTCTTGCTGCTGGGACACCGATTTGATCGCGCCAAATTGCAAAGGCTTCGTCGTCTTCCTCAAAAACGCTGACGACGAGGTTTTCTGGGGAGAAGCCAAAGACTTTGGTGGAGATTTCCCAACCCCAGGCGATCGCTTGTTCTTTAAAATAATCACCAAAGCTGAAATTACCCAGCATCTCAAAGAAAGTATGATGCCTTTTGGTGCGTCCTACATTTTCGATATCGTTGGTGCGGATACACTTTTGGGATGTGGTAGCCCGCTTAAATTCCGGCGTGCGCTGTCCTAAGAAGATGGGTTTAAATGGTAGCATCCCCGCGATCGTCAGCAGCACAGTCGGATCTTCAGGCACAAGAGAGGCGCTTGGGAGAATCTGGTGTCCGCGTCCAGCAAAAAAGTCAAGGAATAAGGCGCGAATTTCGTTACCGCTGAGGTAGTGGGGATTTAAAGACATGGGTGTTTACAGAATTAGTGTCAATAAACTGGGGAATGCTGACAGAGGATCATTCGTCGCTTTTACAGAAAAAGTATGCCGCACGAAAGGACATCTGTGCCACACTTTCGTTGCTTTTGAGTAGTTCGTCTCAGTGTATTTGCATATATACCTTTATATCTATATATTGTTGCATTTTGTTTGATTTTGCAGCCATCAACTTTTGACTGGTAAAGCAGCTATGTACTCCTATTATCTACTAACGAAATCACCTAACCCAGGTAGGATGAGCAATCTCGCTGGAGGCGATAAAATCAAATATTAAGAATAAATTAAAATTTTTTTTCTGAGGTAACTAATGGCATTAAAACTGAGTGTACCTAATATTGCTTGTGAAAGTTGTGCAACAAAAATTACCGACTCCATCCATGTAATGGAACCTGATGCAAAAGTTGACGTCGATGTCAAAGCTAAAACTGTTACTGTAGAAGCCGCCGCATCCGAGGAATCTATCAAACAGGTAATCGTTGCTGCTGGTTACCCCATTGAAGGTTATTAATATTCTCCTAATAACTACTGCCAATAATCAATAATTGGATTACAACCTGATAGTAACAGCACGATGTGTTTATATTATTGTCCGTCCCTTAAAAACTCGGGCAATAACTTATTTATGCAAGAGAAAATTGAGAAAACTTTTAAGTTTTTTGATGGCTTATGTATAATTACTGAAGTGTTTCACTAAATCTTTAAGTCAAAATTTAAAGAACGATAAATATACCGAAAAACCATGAGTAACTCCCAGTGAGACAAGTGTAAAAGCCTTAGTTCATAAAGCTTTTACTGTTTCAGCGCTAAATTGAAATAAGTCTATTATGCTGATAAAGTAAATCAGTAATTTAAGGGATAACTAATTTTATAGCTTTAGCAAATATATCGGTTTTTACGGGCAAATTAAAACTTTAGAAATTTTTAAATATTTAAGCTCAGTATTTTTTTCCAGTTATTATATGCTTAATCTTATCAACCATTGTTTGGAATAATTTCCCCGAAATAATCAGACCTGAGAATTACATAAACATTTTTATATGCTGGAGGAATATTCAGTAAAAATACTGTTTCAAAAAATTTGCTAAAAAGCACAAAGTAGGTTCAGAAGTTTATTTCATAGTAATTATATTTGAGGTAAATCGTTAAAATGAGTTTAAAATTGAGAATAAAATGGGAATAGGGGAGTAAAACAATTCATATAGGGTAATTTTTCCTAAATAAAAATACTGAATATATACAGTATTAGTTAAGCAAAAACAGTAAGTTTTAGCAGGGTCATATCTTTGAATTTGAAATAAGGCAAAAAGCAAAGCAATGAATATTTCAATTCTGGTCTTTGGGAGTAATAAATTTCTCGCCACACTTCCAGATCAGATCCGTTATGCAACCGCTTTTAGTGTAGAAGTTATTGCCAATGTAGATCAGGCTGTTTTGCGTATTAAAACTACGCCGCCCGATATAATACTTGTGCAGGCTAGTTTAGATGGCAGTATAGAATTGTGCTGTTGGTTAAAAGACCAAGCCAACCTATCTTGGATATACTGTATTCTCTTGGAAGATCGTTCTCAGCAAATAATTAATAGACGTAAGAACGGCTGGGAGTGGGAGTTAGAGATGACTTCCTCTGCATTAAAACAAGGAGCCGATGCTTATATTTGGCAAATTCCTGAGGGAAAATCAGACTATACATTGGCAGAGGTAACTGCTAACCATCGTCTAATACTAGCTCAATTAACTGTTGGTTTGCGTAAAGCGAAAAAATATCGTGATTTGATCCGGACAAATGATTTATTATCAGCAATAGCGTTAGCTGATTCGTTAACCGAATTAAACAATCGTCGCGCTTTGGAATGGGACTTACCCAGGCAAATTAAAAAAGCCCGTGATAAAGCAATTCCGCTGAGTTTAATTATTCTAGATGTAGATTATTTCAAAAAAGTTAATGATAATTATGGACATTTAGTTGGCGATCGCCTGTTACAGTTATTGTGTATTCGGCTGCGAAATAATTTGCGTTTTCAAGATACTCCCTTCCGCTATGGTGGTGAGGAATTCGTTATTCTTCTAGCTAATACAACTGGTGAAGAAGCACTTATAGTAGCGCGTCGTCTTAATCGCATAGTTAGTGAACAACCATTTACAATTAATAATCAACTTACTATTGATGTCACGATTAGTTTAGGCACTGCCTGTCTGCAAACTGAAGATGATGATCAAGGTGTAAGTTTATTAAATCGTGCTGATCAGTGCTTGCTAGAAGCTAAAGCAACTGGGCGGAACAAGGTTATTTGTTGGGATTACTTATCACGTGTCCCTTATTTGAAAGCTGCTTCTTCGTAATAATTTTGAGTGCTGAGTAATTAATTTGCAAGTTCAGCACTCTTAATGGCGCTTTGACACTCAGCCACTGAAGCGCGTTGACGCATGGCTTGGACTAAGACTTCGTAACTAGACCAATTTTCTTGTAGCAGGGTTTTTGCTTGCAAAGCATGAAACCGCTGTTTTTGCTGAAAACTAGACACAGAAAAACCCAAATTTGTCAATACTCCTGCTAGCTTGCTTTGATCATCTGCCCCACCTTCAGTATTTTGGAAAACCAGATTTTCAGCAGCAATACCTGCCATCCAAACAGTGCAGTAACGATCTAGCATTTGAGCGCTAATTTTGCCTACCTGCAATTGAGATGCTAATTCACCATCATCAAAAGTAACACCACCTTGACCTGGCTGCCCCTGTTTCCAAGCTTCCCAAGCGCTGAGAGTATAACCAGTCACGGGAATACCCAATAGGTGTGCTACGAGGAAATGTCCTGCTTCGTGGTGGATAATGCGATCGCGGTGTTCTGGAGAAAAACCCGCAATCCAATCAAGAAGTAGAGTTCCTCCCTTACCTTGCAAACTAAAACTGTCGAAAGTCGCTATTCCCAAAATGGTGAAGGTAGCAAGGGCTGGTACTGCTGGGGATAAGTTAATTAATGGCCCCAGCAGTACTGACATGGTCATAAGAAAGATAGATATGGCAATTAAATTGAAAGCAGTTTGATTCATTGCGAAGTTTTCTAAATGCAGCTTAATATATCTTTATTATGAAGCAAGACTAGCTGCACATCACGCATATCCACACCTTTTCAGCTTCATCAAAAAGAGTACCTAAACAGTTCGACCGCGATGTTCGGTTTTAATCCAACGCGATCGCTGTTTTTGCACACACATTCTTAAAGTTACTACCATCATCACAGGAATCCAATGCACCATGTAGAGAGAGCCTTGAATGGTTGCCCAAAGCAAAGATAATCCTCGTAAACTTTGAAATTGGTAAAGTCCGGTGATGAAAGCAACTGTTAAAATTATGCTGAGTAAGGTTTGGAGTGGCAGCAGAACTGGGCGATCGCTATAAAATATTGTCCAAAATAAGTCAGGAATAAGTCCAATTGGCAGCAGAAATTGCAATATAAAAAATAATATTAAATCGATTTCTTTAGCCTTGCCCAAAGTTAGGATTTGGGGAAAGTAGTCGAGGTAACGCTGATAGCCACCTTCAGCCCAACGACAATGTTGTCGCCAAAGATTTCTCCAATTAGTTACGCCTTCTTCTTGAATTGCCGGAACTGCGACAAACTCAATTTCTGCGCCTACCAAATAAATTTTGAAGCAGAGATCCAAATCATCGGTAACTGTGTCCTCATTCCAACCGTTGAATTTTTCTAACAGTTCTCGCCGAACTAACATCCCATTACCCCGAAGTTCAGCCATTCCGCCAATAGCAATGCGGTGGGTTTGCACAAAGCTATCACAAAGCATTTCCATCTGCTGACAACGAGTCAGAAAATTGGTATCTGCGTTGATAATTTTTTTTCGCGCTTGCACTGCACCAGTACTTTTATTTTGGAACAGAGGTACTGTTTGCCGCAGAAAATTGGCAGGAAGCAAAGCATCAGCATCGCTGATTAAAATAATCTCTCCTTGCGTAAATGGAAAAACTGCATTCAGCGCCCCTGATTTACCACCTTTTGATTCCCGTTGATGAACTTGTAGTGACGGAAATTGAGTTTGTAATTGCCTCAAAATCTGGGGAGTTTCATCGGTACTGCCATCATCAACGACCCAAATATCTAGGCGATCGCTGGGATAATTCAATTGGAATAAGCTGTGAACTAAATCAGCCAAGACTGCACTTTCATTTTTAGCAGGAACTAAAATGGAGACTTGCGGTAAGTAAGCATCACTCTCAACTACTAAAGTGGTTGGTTTTGCCAGCAGCATTCGTAGCGTTTGCACAGTAAAAACGAGCGTTAATCCCACCATGAACCACTGTGTCTCTGGTCGCCAGTGCAGCAAACTCACAAAACCCCAGGTCAGTATCACTACTAAGGTTGCCTTGAGACGGCGATCGGAACTTGGCTGATAGATACTGCTTGCCACTTTCTACTAATTCTCCAAAATAAAGATACAGATTAAACCTGGAAACCCAGATTAAATCTGACTTTCTTAATTACAAATTACGAATTACTAAGTTCCTTCGGTTGGCGACGTAATACTAGCATCATGATTACTCCCAGCAGAAAACCACCTATTCCAGCTGCAACTGCCACAATCCACCTCACCTGCTGGGCAGCATTCAGTACTGGGTTATCTAAGAGGTTGGACGAGAAATGCAACGATTGAATCGTCCATTTATCTTGTAATTTTTGCAACACTGCTGTCCACCGCATCGCCATAGTACGGACGTTACCATCTTTGAAAGAAAAAGTGGCGATCGCATCTCCGGCAGAAACAACTGTCTCTGAAGAGAGAAACGTTCTGACAGGATCTCCCTTTAAAGCCATTTTGATATCTTGAATCGAATTGGAAAACTGCTGATTCCAGTACTTCTCAAACTCAGGCACTTTGTGAAAAACTTGGTTATCAACTGTTGTGATCGTGAAGCTTGGGTGCAAATAAGGTTCAATTTTGGAAAAATCGCGCGTGTTCAAGGCTTGCAAGGCAATTTCCCGCGTGCCGATAATCGTGTTAATCTCTTGTTGGCTAGTGTCTGCCAGAGCATACTGGGGTATATTCCAAATTGCCAGCACTAATAAAACACTCCAAAGTAGCTGAGTGCATCTGTATCGGTTTGCCCATCTTTGTTTTATCATGTAAACAACCTGTACATGGGGTTACAATTACGGATGTTTTTTTAACACTATTAAACAGGATGGATTTAAAACTGTTATCTAGTCAACTAAATATTAAGTTCTGTCAAAAGGAAGAGAAAAAATAATTCTCTACTTTTGAAATCCAATTTATTTAAATTTTATATTTTAATAAACAACAATAACTTTAATAAATTTATAAAAACTTTATCAAACATAATTTAGTCCATAATCGCTTCAGATTAGGACAAAAACTAATTAACCATTATTGAATTCTTGAATGAACAAATCATTCAAGAGCGATAATAATTTTGCGAATAAATCCAGAACAAATAGGCTATGGAGGTGCAATCAAGGATACAATTATATACCTTTGTTGAATTGACTTCTGTGAGAAGATGCCCTAACCCATGAGATGGGATTTTCCGCAAAATTTTAATCTTGAGACTCCTCAGAAACAGGTTCCGATTCGGTTTCAGGTTTTGTTTCTACTTTTACTGGAAGTTTAACGGGTTTGGGGCCACGCGCTAGTGCAGGATTAATCTGCTGCTTGTTTTCATCCTTAAAGGATGCTTTTTTACCTTGACCAGATGAGCGATTACCTTTTGGTTTTGGGTTTGGGGTATTGGATTCAACAGGAGGCGTAAAATCCGATTTTTCGGAGTTATTGTCAGTATTTGCTTGGGACTGACGTTCTGATTTTTTGATTGGGCGTTCTACCATTGTTGTTTTTTGTAAAGTTATCTTTATGGTACATCGGTTTAGGGGTTGGCAAACTGTTGAGTAGCATTTTTTAAGGAGTTAGGTCGTGACAATTACTACTAAAGCAAAGATTGCTGCGAGTCTTTCTTTGGGAAACGCTAACGCCGCAATCCTCGAAGCTCACAAAATTACTGATGCCGTATTAGTTCTAAGTTGAGTGGGTAGCAGGATTAAGCCTTTGATATTCAATCCGCACGTGTTTAACATCAATTTGCTCAGATTCCAAAAACAAAAGATGCTCTACTTGATGTAATCCCAAATTTTCAAACTGTGCTAGTTCGGAGTTTGATAATGGCCATGGGGGCCCAGAAGGTTCGGCTTCCGTTTCCCGAATCCGAGTAATCACTAACAGTGTGCCACTTGAAGCGACGACAGAGGCGACCGAGGAGATAACTGAAGAACGCACGCTTAAGGGCAAAGCTTGAATATTGCGACATTCAAAAACCAAGTCAAAGGCAAGATGCCATTCTGAGGGAATTGCCAATAAATCTGCAATTACATAATTTACAGGCGAATTGGGAAATCGCTGCTGACACCAGCTAATAGCCGTAGAGGATATATCAAAGGCAGTTACCTCAAATCCTCGCTGTGCTAAAGCTTCTGCATCATCTCCCAAGCCGCAACCGATTACCAGTGCCTTTTGCCCTTGAGCAGATAGTTTGTGAGTAGTCAACCAATCTTGCAAATACGGGTGGGGAGTTAACTTTGCCCAAGGAACTTGTGCTGCATCACCTTTAGCTTCGGCATATAAAACTTCAAACCATGCTGATGGTTCTGATTTTTGTAACGCTTCTGTAGCTAACTGTTTAACAAGAAGCTGTAAATTTTCGGGTTGTTGTTCTAACATAAAAACCAATACTACTCCCTGATAACAAAGAGTACAAAAGAATAGACTGGCACAAAACCCTCAAACTAGGCATCATGCAGGGGTGCAGGGAGCAGGGGGAAAAAGGATTTTGCGGTTTTTGCACAGATGCGAGAATTATAACTAATTAGGCGGACATGATATTAAGCATTAATTAAAGTGCTTTACCACAACATAGTTGGTAAACCAGCAATCACAGAAGCAATACCTGTCCAGAGAGTAAAGCGCTCAATATCCACTTCATCTAAAGCATTACTCATTTGCTTAATTGCTGATAATAGAGCTGCTAGTAACAGCACAAAAAAAGCAATGTACCCTAAATTAATCATTACTCATCCTCACTATTTTTATAAGCAAGTAGTCATAATAGGTTTTTAACAAGCTATGGCAAGGTTTTTTTGTTTCCTATTTAGCACTTCATCAGAAAAAGTATTAAACAATGGAAAAATATCTACTTCAGATAACCAAATCATAGTTTCATAACCAACCCGGCCCATTTCTGGCTCCGACCCCATAGGCATCTCCACCAGATAAATCCAACTATCTAACTCAGGTCGGTAGTTTTTGATAATGCCTTTTCCACCGATAAACCCTACTATCTGACCTTCACTAAACTTAGGTAATATCAAAACCCTTGCAATTATTCTTTGTAATTCCTTTGATTTGAGGTTTGTGTTTGCTATAAAGTGTATATTGCAAAAATTAACTTAGAAGTTTAGTAATAATCATCTTTCTCTTTTCGTATTTCATCTCTATCTACAGAGAAGTGCTAAGTAAAATTTGTAAGTGATTCAGGTTATAAGTAAATTTGTATTTCACTTTTGATATATAGGTTTTGACGGTAAACCGTTCATTTATGGTGTGTTTAGCCTTTAATAAAATTCGTTTCAAATCTTACGAATTGCAGAGGTTAAGTTGTTACACACCTAACCTGTACATTTGGACAGCAGGGTGCAGCAGTGCAAAGCAGAAGGATTGATGCTTTTGCTCCAAAATCAACAATATGCAAGTTAAATATGCATTAACTTATAACTTGTCTTTCAAGATACATCAGTAAATATACTTAAGTTGCCAAATTAGTATTTCAAGCAATTACTAACTTTGCAATTGCGAAGAAGCATGAATTTACGTATTTTTATGGTTGCTATATTCTAAATTTACAGATGAGCATGGAGTATCTGAAGCGGCTTATCTCAAGCCATTTTATGTATATTTTAATTACGAATTACGGATTACGACTTACGAATTAATATTATGCCTCATTCATCGTTTGTAGGTTCCAGCCAGAAAAATGCTGCGACAAAGCGGGATATTAAGCAGGTTCCGTTTGTTGAACTTTTCAATCATCGGTTGCAGGGAGTTGTTTCTAGCGGTTCTGATATTGAAAGAGTTTATGTTTCTTTTTTTGAAGCGGTGACATTAGATTTTTATTGCAGCACAAATAATAACCGTCCCTGCGGGGGTTTACACGGTTACCCATGCAAGCATTTAGAAGCGGTGATGAAAGAAGCGATCGCAACTTATGGTATCGATCAAGTAATTAATCATCTCAAGGTTCCTGGTGATGTTAGTCAAATTACTTCCCTTGGAGATATTCTCAACCGTCGCGGTACGGTAAAAAAAGAACCTGCAAGTGAAGTTTTCAGCCGCTTTTTAAATTACCTGCGTTACCTAGAATTGGAAACATCAAATTCTCCCCTCCCCGAAATGAGTTGGTTTGTTTGACTTGAATTTTGAATTTTGAATTATTAACATGGCTTTCCCTGGCGCATTGCATCAATTAGGCGAAAGCAATCAAGTAGTATTCGATTTGATTGCTAGTTTAGATGAGTGTTTTATTATTGGTTTTGCTAATTTAGACGATCAACATCTCCAAACTTTGCAGGGTTTAGTGCGGGTATTTACTGGCACTCCGTTACAGCAATCATTGACTGATGCTGTGGCGGCAATTAGCTCAAATGAGTTTTTAGATAAGCATTTTGCAGTTTTAGCTAGTGCCCGCGCTGCAATTCAAGGAGCGCTATTTGATACATTAAAATCTCAAGTCAGGAGTTTGTTAGGACGTGGAGAAATAGCAGAAGCGGAGTTTGAAGAATCTAGTGAATCACCAAACAATGTCAAAGTTCTTTTAGCAAGTGTGCGTCACTGGTTAATGGAAATTGCTTTAGTAGGTTATGCACGTTTAGATACAGCAACTTTAGTTCATTTTGCTGGGACGCTGGAACAAATCCAAGCCGAACCTTTATTAATTAGACAAGCTGCTTTACTGACGGGATATTTTAATGAATTGATGCGTCATGTCCCGGTGGTTGATAGCCAAGGAATTCCTGTATACCGTTGGGTTGATTTATGGACGCAGGCGATGATAGGCACATTGCGCCCAGCTAATTTACCAAAATCGCAGCTTATATCGGGAAATTTAGAGATTTTAGGTTTAGATTTGCGTCAACACGCCAATTTAGTGAGCTTTACAGCTTATGGGTTGTTAGATGCAAATAATCAAACTCAGTTGGTGCGAGTTACCCAGTCAGCTTACAAGGTAGATGCAATAAATAACGAGCAAATTTGGTTATTGTTTCCCAATGCAACTGCTTTGCTTGATGCGTTTGCACAAACTCGGATATTACATCTCAAAGATACACCCTTGTTACCCACCGGAGATTTACTCTGGCAAAGTCAAGCAGAACTTGGTCAAAACTATAATTTGATGGAGCGTGCAGAGAAATTTTTTGCTGAGAATGCAGGTAATAGCCTAGTTTATTCTACAGTTGCCGCGAGCGATCGCCATCCTATCCAACTTGCGGAACCAATATTTTTCAGTAAGTATAAAGTCATCAAAAATGATGAAAATATCGTTTTAAGTTGGGGTGATGCTGGAGAACTCAGCATTGCCAAGGAACGTATCAGCAGTTTATCAGAACTCAATTTAGATGCGATCGCCAAATCTCAGCAAATCTTCGGACTTCTACGCTTCGATGCGGGGAAATGGACAGTTCAACCGCTAGCAGTGACAGTTAAAAACAAAACAATATATACAGGACAAACAGCAGCGCAAGTAATTTCTAAGAAAGATTCAATCAAGGGTAGCGTCGTGGGAATTCTCCAAGAACGTTCTAGCCGTCTACTGCGTAAGGGATGAGGCAAATATATGGATACAGAGCAAATTTCCCAACGCCGTCAAGTTGTATACTGGCGCTTGCTAACCACCATGTTTGGCTTCAGCGAACAGGGTGCAAATTTTGAAAACATGGCGACTGAAGTTGTTGGTGAATTGAATTTACCACAATTAATTCTCGACCCTAATATCAGCATTGAAAACTTACTCCACCGTTACCCAGAATTAGAACCAGATTTTAATAATCCCATTATTCCCCAAGACGACGCAGCCACAGAAGCAGAAACCGCTACCCTACGCCGCGCCCTCGTTTTCTCTAAATTACTTCTCAATTCTTTCGGCCCCAACACCCAAACGGGAGTTGTCACCGCCCAACAATACGCGCAGTGGCTCAAAGATGTCGGATTTTTAGAAAAAGCCTTGGGATGTCAACCAGGAAGTTTGCGCGGAAACGGGCCGAGTATCGGCAAAAATCCCGGTAATCAAAATCAAGGTGCTGGTACTGGTGGCGGTATGGGTGCGGGTACTGGTAGCGGTGGTGGTTTCACCGTCACCGAAGAACAACTCCGCGCCACCCTCAAAGCCTTAGAAGGTGAATTAATTCATCGCATGGCTTTGCACGAAGTTCTCAAAGATGACAGGTTAGCTAGTCAACTGACGCCATCAATGGCTTTGGTGGAACAACTTTTACGCGAAAAAGCGAATTTGTCAGGAAATGCGCTGAAAAATGCCAAACGGTTGATTCAGGAGTATGTCGACGAACTAGCCCAAGTGTTGCGGTTACAGGTAGCGCAGGCTGTAGCAGGCAAAATTGATTATTCAGTACCGCCAAAGCGAATATTTCGCAACTTAGATTTAAAGCGGACAATTTGGAAGAATTTAACGAATTGGAACCCAGAAGAACAAAGATTATTTGTCGATAGACTGTACTACCACCACACAGCCAAGAAGAAAACACCAACTCGCATGATTGTAGTTGTTGACCAGTCAGGTTCAATGGTGGATGCGATGGTACAGTGTACTATCCTCGCTTCAATTTTTGCCGGACTTCCTAATGTTGATGTGCATTTGTTGGCGTTTGATACTCAAGTAATTGATTTAACACCTTGGGTACATGACCCGTTTGAAGTGTTATTGCGGACTAACTTAGGTGGAGGAACACATATTTACCTGGCGTTAAAAGAAGCCGCACAAAAGATTTTAGAACCAAAGAATACAGCGATGGTGTTGATTTCTGACTTTTACGAAGGCGGTAGCGACCAAGTTTTATTTGACTATATTAAATCGCTGAAAGAGTCGGGATTACATTTTATTCCTGTAGGTGCAGTGACGAGTTCGGGATATTTCAGTGTTAATCAATGGTTCCGCGACAAGTTGAAGGAGTTGGGTATGCCGATTTTAACTGGTAGTCCGAAGAAGTTAATTCAAGAGTTAAAGAAGGTGATTGTGAGTTGAAAATATCTATTTCTCTTTTCTTCGTGTTCTTTGCGTACTTCGTGGTTCGTTAAAAAAAGATTTTCTGGTTAGCAAGAGAGATATAGAAAAACGAACCGCAAAGGGCACGAAGGTCACGAAGAAAGAGAGTTAAAGAGAGATTTTACAAAGAATAATTAGGAGAAAAAAAATGGCAAGGGCTAAAAGTAATACTACAAATGGTGCAAGTAGCGATAAGAAAGATAATACTGTGATGTTGCGCCAACCAGCGGAATTGAAGTATGCAGAGGAGTTGGAATATTTAGCTTCAATTGATAAAGGTGCAAAACCATTTTCTTGGCGACTATCGCCGCAAATGGTACGCACTTTTGTGTTGGGAAGTACGCCATCGCAAAAATTAGACAGGCAAATTGAACAGAAATGGTACGGAGATAGTGCGATCGCCGAACGTGCTATTGTCACTTTAGCTTCTGACCGGGGTTTATTGTTGATTGGTGACCCAGGTACAGGTAAAAGCTGGTTAGCAGAATTATTGGCGGCGGCGATTTCTGGTAATTCAACCTATGTAGTCCAAGGAACTGCGGGAACTACAGAAGACCAAATCAAGTATTCTTGGAACGTGGCGATGGTGATTGCTGCTGGTCAATCCCGCGATTCTTTGATTCCCTCACCAATTATGACAGCAATGCACAGCGGCGCAATGGGCAGGTTTGAGGAGTTGACACGCTGTACTTCTGATGTTCAAGATGCACTGATATCAATACTGAGTGAAAAGTATATTTCGATTCCCGAACTCAGAGATGATAATGTGGCTTTTGCTCAACCGGGGTTTAATGTAATTGCTACAGCCAACAGTAGAGATAGGGGTGTAAATGAACTTTCTTCAGCCTTAAAGCGGCGGTTTAATTTTGTACATATGCCTGTGGTGACGAATAAAAAGCAAGAAAAAGAAATTATCCTCTTCCGCACCAAGGAGTTAATGAACCGTCACGGCTTTGAGGTGGATGTTCCGCCAACATTGTTGGATGTATTATTGCAAACCTTTGCCGATTTGCGCGAAACCAGTGCGGCTGCTAGTTCCGACGACCAGCGTTTAGAGTCGGCGCTTTCCACAGCAGAACAAATCGGTGTTTTAGAAGATGCGATTTTACACAGTCGCTATTTTGGCGCGACTAATTTAGAAGCTGGTGCGTTAGCAAAGTCATTGGTGGGTACTTTAGTACGCCGTCAACCAGAAGATATTTCGGTGATGAATCAGTTTTGGCACGCAGTTGTGGAAAAGCGTAGTAAAGAACAAAAAGGTGAATGGGAAGCCTTTCTCGAAGGTGGGAAACAAGCGATGGGATTATTTTAGCGGTTATCAGTTAACAGCTATCCTGATGTCAATCAAACTCTACAGGCCATAAATCTGAAACTGGTACTTCCCAACCTGGAAGCAGTTCGGGAACCGTTATTACATCGCCATTGTGAAGTACTATTACCTCTTTTCCCAAATTGTAAACTTCCACAATTTGCTCATCAGGATTAAGCAAAATTCCGACTTTAGTTCCCAAACTCAGAAATTCTTGAATCTTAGCTCTGATATCCTCTAAATTATCGCTGGGAGACTTGACCTCAACAGTTAAATCAGGAGCCAATTGAGCAAAAGATTTGGGACTGCGACGCAAGCGTTCGGCTAAGACAAATGAAGCATCTGGTGCGCGCAAATCTGAGTTTGGCAATCTAAAACCAGCGCTAGAAGCTGTTATTCTTCCTAGCTTACGCGGTTTAACCCAGTTACGTAATTGGGACACCATCTCAGCAGCAACCTCATCTGATTCGTATCCTGATGGACTCATGACAATAATATTACCCTTAACTAGTTCCATGCGATATTCGGGATACTGTTGCTGCATTTTTTCTAAATCTTCAACTGTCAGTGACATAAAGCCTCCGATGCTGACTCTGTATTTATATTATGAGAAATCCAAAACAAACAGGCGATGCCTACCCTTCGGGAACGACTTTGTCGAACGGCAACGTCTCCGACGTAAGCTCTCAAATACTTTGTCAATCACTTTAAAGTCAATTCAGCAAATATGACCCGCAAACCTCATGATCAGTTCGCCAAGCAGTTTTTAGAAGAGCTACTATCACCCTTGGGGAAGGTAGAAGTTAATAAGGAAGTGATTGATGAGGCTAGACAAGTTGATGTGTTGTTTTCACCAGCACCGACATCTTCAGCACAAGCACAAAGCTTGGGATTACTAGGAAGAATAGCTGTGCTGAATACAGCTTTACTTGAACCGTTTCGCAATCAACCCAGCAAGACAGAAGTACGAAATTGCCTTTTGAAGCTATTAACAGTTATCGCAGATTCTCAACGCCAAGCCAAGCGAGAAAATGCAACTTTAGCTGAGGATAATCTAGCACGGTTATGGATTTTATCGCCCTCAGTTTCTCCAGGACTGCTCTCAAGTTTTGACGCTAAACTAAAGTTAAAAAATTGGCTATCTGGGGTGTATTTTCTATCTGATAGTTTGCGAACAGCAATCATCGCCATTAACGAGTTACCTGTGACCGAAGAGACACTGTGGTTTAGGCTTCTAGGCAGGGGAACTGTTCAGCAGCAAGCAGTGCAAGAATTAGTGGCGCTACCACCAGAGAACTTAGTGCGTCGTAATGTTTTAGAAATAGTTTATAAATGGCGAATCAATGTTATGACTCAGCAAGAATTAACTGAAGATGATCGGGAGTTAATGATGAATTTAACCCAAGCTTACGAAGAAGCCAGAGCGCAGGCTGTGCAAGAAGGAGTACAACAAGGATTACAGCAAGGATTACAGCAAGGATTGCAGCAAGAGCGTCGTCAAGTTGTGGAAAACTTGTTGAAATACAGGTTTGGTTCTGTAGACGAAGAATTGATGAGAGTTGTTGAGAGTTTATTACAGTTATCTCCAGAAGAGTTTACGCCTTTGTGTTTGCAATTATCTCGTGAAGAATTATTAGCAAGATTTAGTCAATAATTTTGACTCTCAATCTTGAAGATGATCAGGAGTAGGGTGGGCATTGCCCACCATATCCGGGTTTCTAATTACGAATTACGAACTTGTACTGAGCGAAGCCGAAGTATTACAAATTAATATATGGTTAACCTACCAACCGCATTCCACGCCCTCCAAGATCAACTCCTCAACGCGGCGGAAAAATTTGCTACCGATGCTCAACATTTAAGCGAAATGCTGACGGCTTTGATAGCAGATGTAGAAAAGGCCAGCAGCGAACCGCTAGAAATTTTCCCAGTGTGTCATCATTCGCCATCCTCCGCTTTGCAGATGGTGCGACGGTTACGCGGAAAACCGCCGAAGGTGATTTATTTGGAACTGTGCGAAGACTTGCAAAATACAGTTGAGAATTTGCGCGATTGTAAATTACCTGTAGCTTTGCAAGCTTTCGCTGCCGAATCTGAAACTTTTTCGCCGAAAATCATGCCGTTGAGCGTGGTTGCGCCGATTACCGAGGCTTCGGCAGAATATCAAGCGATCGCATTTGCGCTGCAAAACCCGGAAACTGAGTTAGTATTTGTAGACCGGGCGGTTGATTTTGTCTTCCAGTGGGAACCTCCTGATACTAAAGTTGTGGAATCGGAGGAACCCGTCAGCGATGAAGCCAAAATGCACGGTTCGGCGGTTGGTGTGGAAGTAGGTAGCCTCGTTCCTACTTTTGACCAATTTTTAACTTTTTTGCTGCGAAACTCCAATACCCGGCACTTTTCGGAATGGTGGGATGAGTATGTGGAAACGGCAATCATTGGTGCAGATTACGAAACCTACCGCCAGGTGATGTTCCTCATCGGTAGCTTGATGCGTCGTTTAGGAACCCGTGACCACGATATCGAAATCGACCGCCAGCGCGAACGCTATATGTGGACTTGCATGAAAAAACATATGGCGGCGAATAATATTGCACCGTCGGAAGCTATTTATATCTGCGGTGCAGCTCATTCAGCTAGCGATGTGCCAGAATACAGCGTTACTAATAATAATCTTTGGGAAATACCGGAACGCACTCAAACCAAATGGTTATACGGCTTGATTCCTTCTAGTTTTGCTGCTATCGAATACCAATTCCATCACCCGGCGGGTACGGTATCGCTAGCGGAAGCAACTTGGAAAAAGAATCTCAAGGTTACGGGGTTGAAGGGATTTTCTTTAAATAAAGAAGAGAAAGCTAGTAAAAAGCAGCAAAATCCAGTTGCAGCCAAAGCAACAAACTCCACCCTTACAAGCTTTTTAACTCGTCCCCCAGAATTAGCCGCCGCAGACACAGAACAATTGTTGCAGTGGTGTGCTGATATTGTAGGATTAGCGCGGAAAAATGCCTATTTAGCTAGTACCGCCGACTCGATAGCTATCTACCAAACCTCAATGCTGCTAGCTGGGATGCGAAACCGGATGTACCCCACACCCTACGACTTCCAAGATGCAGCAATAACTTGTCTCGAAAAAGACCGTACTCCGAAAAAACGCAATATTTACCAACTTTGCCAAATTTTACTCGGAGGCGATCGCATTGGTACGGTTGGTTATGCTTCTTTACCTCCCTTAGCCCAAGATGTTTACGATAGGCTGCAACCACTGGGAGTTAATTTACTTGCACAAACCAACCAACGCGCCTTAATGGATTTTAAACAGCAACCGGAACTTTTACCCTGTTCGGATGTGCTGTGGCGATTGCATTATTTGTTAAGCGATCGCATTGTTAAACCAATTATGGGCGATCGCAGCCTCGGCTCAAAACCAATTCAAGAATCTTGGGAAATTCGCATCGGTAAATACCAGCGCGATATTATTATGCTCGGTTACGAAGGTGTGAGTATCGAGCAAGTTATAGAACAGCGTCTCAAGCAGTTGGCGTTTTCTCCCCAAGCACAAACCAGCGACGTTCTCAAAGCTACAGAAGATAGCATTTTATACGCTCGCAGTCTCCGACTAACGCAAGAACTCGGAGAACACGCAATTTCTCTCCTCAAACAGGAAACTGGTGTAAGTGATGCACCACAAGTATTTGAGCGCGTCCGTCGGTTAGTACATTATTACCGCACCACACTCACAGGCTTACCTGAATGGATAGAACGTTTTGTTACTACAGGTTACGGGCATTACGCGACATTACTACCCCAAGCCTTCGCTGATAGGGGAACAACTCCCGAACAAATTGCTGGGATGTTGAATTTTATTTTTACACTGGAAAGTTTGGCATTATCTCTAGGTTGCAACCGCAGTCAACTATTAATCGGAGCCAAACAATCAAGCCAAAGTTTAGACGACCCCGCCAAAATTGGTTTATTGTGGACAACAGAATGGTTGCTAACACTGCGAAAACTAGAAGAAATCCGCGAATTTTTTGATGGGGTGATTAGCAATGAAATGTTAATTACATCTTTCCCCGAATACTTAAATGGTTTTATTTTATCTCTCACATTTGCACCACGAATTAGTAAATTTGTTGTCGAACTTTTAAGCAAATTATTCGCTACAGTTCCCGACAAAATTTTATTACCTTGGTTGCCAAGCCTAATTCTCAAACTGCGTCCCCACGCCCAAATTTTGCAAGGATTAATTAAAGAAGCGGCCAGTAGTTTTCCAAATAATTTGGCTAGTTTTAATAACTGGGTTCCTTCATGGTCAAAGCCGCAACCTGAGATTAAAGAACAGGTCAACTCAGTTGAGGCTGCACCAACACTCAGCGAAAATGAGTTAAAAGTTAGAGAATTACTGTTTAATTATCCAGCAACAACTAATGCTTTAGCCAAATTACTGGGAATTGAAGAATTGACTTGGCAAGAAAATTTAGAAATACATCAAAATTTCACCATTGATTTATCTGAAAGAGAATTAACAACACAAGAATTAATTACATCTCATCCAGCAACGTTAAATTACTTCGCTAGACTACTTAATCAACCAACATAGGTTCTGTCTAGAAGAGGTTGTTTGAAAAGTAGTTGGCTGTGATTTTAAACACTTATTGATCCCCCTAAATCCCCCTTTCCAAGGGGGACTTTGATATATTTCCCCCCTTTCCAAGGGGGGCTAGGGGGGATCAAACGAAATATTTAATACTTCTCAGACATCCTCTTAGGCAAGTAGCCCACACCATTTATTAGCGGTGAAGTCGTCCGCCACAACCACCAAAGAAGTTTTCACTACCACCGAGGAAAAAACTGAGTACATCTTTATTCCTATTTCCCTGTTAATCGTTCTCCGTCCCCTGTCTCTATGAGCGGTTCAGGAATCAAATCGGATTGCTCGGTGACCAAGCGCAATAGCTTGTACTGGACTGACAAGCAACAGCGTTACAAACGATGTCTAACGACAAGCTAAGAAAGCACCAACCCACTTGAGATAAGTTAAAACAGTTATCAGCTATCAAATTTTGAGTTGGGAATTTAAACATCAACTCAAATAATTTGGTATATGTATTATCTAGCAACTAGAGATATTGGATGAGGTTAAATCTCGCCAGCATCGACAATACACATGCGACGCTACTTAAAAGTGCTAGCGACTTAAGTTAATTTGAAATTTTAGGAATACTCACTTGCAATTAAATTCTCCTCCTCAAACCTTCCTTTCTCCACTGTTGGAATTACGAGAATACTATGCTCGCCTGGTAGAAAAGTATGAAAACTTACATAGGCAAGCAAGAGCAAATCTTAATCATGTAGAAGCATTACTATCTAACTGGTCTTCTAACTCAAATGCCAATAGCAACCTGTCAACAGATGAGGTGATTGGTGAGAGACTAACCGTTGCTGACGAGGAAAACTTGTCCTTTAAGGAAGTCGACTTAGTAGAGTCTATCGACTCTGAACTTCCCGAAATAAACGATTTAGAGATAGATAATTCATTTTCTGCATCTCAAGACAGCGACGAGCCACCAGCGTCAACAACATCGTCAACAACATCTGGTGTTATAGAGCCACCATCAGAAACTCCAGAGAACTTGCTCCAGTGGCCGGAGATTCCGATGCTAAACGAGTATCAAACTCTAAATCGCACCGAAGCCATCAAAAAGCTATTGCAAAAACATATTGGAACTGTATGTCATATAGATTTTATCGTGCGATCGCTTTATGGGGAGTTAAAGCCTGATATTTTGAAAGTAGTTAAAGGAAGAGTTCAATCGTCACTCACTCATGGCAAACAAAGCAATAAATGGTCAATTGTTCCTGGCAAACCTGGCTGTTATACTCTGAATTTAAGTTTACTAAACGCAACTCGTACTCATGATTCATTTGGGCAAGGCAAACACAAAAATCAGAATTATTCCGCAGTTAGCAAAACTGAAATCATCCCAATGGTCAAAGCATTTGAGGGTAAATTGTTGATTGATGCGATTACCTCTTTATTACAACAAAATCCGGGAAAAGTTTTCAGTATTGCCGAAGTGATCAACGGACTATATGGAGAACTTGATCCTCAGCAATTTAAACAGATAAAAGACAAGGTGCTTAAGGAATTATCGCGGGGTTATCGGACAGGGAGATTCTCAAAAGTGCCGGAAAAAATAGGACTTTACACTTGGGACTTCGCTCTAGTAACCAAGGCGTAAATTTAACAACCCCCACCTTTAGTAAAGTGGGGGTTAGTGATCAGGGAATAGCGGCTCCTCACAAGTAGCTATGTGCTATAGATTGAGCCTCCTAAATGATTTCGCCAAATTTCCTTAATACTTTGGCAGTAGATTGACCCCTGTAGCGACACTACTTCCCATTGTTGACGAGTTGTATACCAACCCGCTTGGTCTACAAGCAGATAATTAACTTGTCTTTACGGGAATTGATTTGAGTAGCAAAAACATCTAAAGCTATTTGCATCACAGTTGTATTAATCTTGAGCAAAATAAACTTCCGCTAACTGTTGCAGTGCCACAAACGGTAGAAACAGCCGTTCAATCCCTCCTCATTTTTAATAATATTTTGAGTCCTATTGCTTATTGACAATTGGTGTGTAATCTTAAATTCTCACGAATAGCTCCTGCTCAGACAATTCTGGAGCTTCAACACCAGTAACGTCAGCTATTAGCCCTATAGATAGCATTTTAATCCGACCTGTTTCAAAGGATAGATGATATTTATTTTTTTCAAATTTAATCTAAAAGAGCAGTTAAAAATAAATATAAATAAATAATAATGATGCTCAGAAATAAGTATCATAATCCTAATAAAAATATCAAAGATTCTCTCCAAAAAGCTTCCTTAGTGCAAGTTCCATATAGTTCTGGGATGCTGATACTGAGAATGTATTGTGATGTTCTTCCACAAGTTCGTAAACATTTAGAATTCTGGAAGAAAAAAGCTGAAAAAATTCCTAATCCTGAATTACGTAAACAGGCTTTATTAAGTATAAAAAGTAAAACATTTCATTGCGAAGGTGGTTCTATCTATGGATTACTTGCTCAAGAAATTGAGCAAGTAATCTGCTTTATTGTTGCTTATCAAACAATTAGTGATTATTTAGATAACCTATGCGATCGCAGTACTTCCTTAGATCCGAAAGATTTCCGTACTCTGCATCAAGCTTGTTTAGATGCTTTGACACCTAGTGCTAAATGCATTAATTACTACCAATTTCGTCAAGAGCAAGACGATGGCGGCTATTTGATGGAACTAGTAAAAACTTGTCAAAATGTATTAAGGCAGCTACCATCCTATCAAATAATTGCCCCTAGTTTATATCATCTGGCTGATTATTATTGTGATTTACAAGTTCATAAACACGTCCAAGTCAAGGAGCGAGTTCCTCGATTAAAAGCATGGTTTGAAAGACATCGTAACCAAATTCCTCAAATGAAGTGGTATGAATTTTCAGCTTCTACTGGCTCAACATTAGGAATTTTTTGCCTTGTGGCCTGTGCAAGCGATCCAGATTGCTCTGAAGAATTAGCTACAAAAGTTAAAAACAGCTACTTTCCTTGGGTTCAAGGGCTTCATATCCTACTTGACTATTTTATCGATCAAGAAGAAGACCGCATAGGTGGAGATTTAAATTTCTGTGCTTACTATAATAATGAACAAGAAATAAGCGAACGGTTTGCTTATTTTCTTAAACAGGCTGATCAAGCTGTTTCTCGTTTACCACATAAGCACTTTCATCGAATGATTAATCGAGCTTTATTAGGTGTTTATCTGGCTGATGAAAAAGTCAATGAACAGAAAAATGTCAAAAAAACTGCAAAGCAAATTCTGCGTTTATGTGGCGGTTCATCACTCTTTTTTCTCTGGAATGTGATGATTATGGCTCGGATTCGGTCTCGAAAAATCTTAGCATAAGTAGTCTTATATACTAAAAGATATAACTAACTAGGCATTAGCTAGAGATAAGCAAGCATATTCATCATCTGAAAGCTCAATATAAGTCTGTTATCTCTTACTTGTCTAAAAAATAAGAAAGCAATTCATGAGTCTGTAAAATGGTTGGTATCCTTTTTAAGAAATGTTCATGAATAAAAACAAATTCTAGTTAGATAAGGATAATTTGATAATGTCTAAAATTGTAGTCCTTGGGGCAGGGCCAGCAGGATGTTCCGCAGGTTATCACTTGGCTAAAAGTGGGCATCAAGTCATGCTTATAGATAAGGACTGCTTTCCTAGAGATAAAATTTGTGGAGATGGAGTCAGCCTTGAATCAGTTCAAGCATTATCCACAATGGGGATATATCCACAGGACATCAAACGTTTAGCCTCTGAGTACGCTCAAATCGATGGGTTTGTGCTTGGAGTTTCAAACGAGATTAGCCATATGTGTCCCACTCAGCTTAAAGGCTATTGCATACCTAGATTTGTATTCGACAATCTTCTTTATCAAAAAGCAATCAATGCAGGGTGTGTAGCTCGAACGCAGAGGATTACCGACATTGAACGCTATCACCAAGAACTTCATAGTGATTTTGATTACATAATTGATGCACGCGGTGTTTATGCAGGAGAAGCCAATGCGATCGCAATTAGAGCTTACTGGAATATAAGAGTGGCAGATTTTCCAAAAACCTATCTCTCAAAAGCTCAAATTTACTTTGATAAAGCTCTTGGCGTTAATGGATATGGTTGGATATTTCCCGTAGCGGTAGACTCAGAATTAGTCAAGCTCAATGTTGGTGTGGGAGTGTGGCTAGATGAATATCAAAAGAACAACACAAACATTATTCGGCTTTTCAATGAATTTGTGCAGCGTAATCAGGCTACAAAACAACTCTTAAGCCTAGTAGTTAGTCAGCAAAAACCTAAAGCTTATCCCTTAGCCACCGCAAAACGAGCTAACACAGTCAGCTATGGCAAGGTTTTCAAAATTGGTGATGCTGCAAATCTGACAGATCCTTTGACTGGTGAAGGGATCGCAAATGCTATTCTCAGCGGCTTATACGTGACGCAAGCGATTAATATGAGTACTAGTCCAGAATTAGCATCTGAAAATTGGCAGCGTCTTTATCAGCTCTACTTTGAGCCAGACCTCGATGCTGGTTTACAGATAAAGTCTTTGAGAAAATTTTCATTTATAAATAAGTTATTAATCTGGCTGATGAATAGGAATAAGCCGTTAGCAGAGCAGGTGACTTATACATTTGCAGGTTTAATTCCTTATAAAAGGCTACTACCCTAACTCAAGTAATGAAGCCTGTATTTGTGATGTGTTGCAAAAATAGGTGCTGGGCTGGTAAAAAGAGATTTAACAGTTAGATCTTTGAGGGTGATTGTGAAGTTATGCTTTCGAGTTTTTCAACAGTAATTGACAACCACATAAAAATGGGTTTGGGCTTTCTATGCGCTCGTCCAGAAGCACCTCAATTGGAAGCCGACTATTGTAGATTAATTCGTCGTAATCCATCAACGCATTCCACTTAATCTTGCCAGTTGGGAAGCCTAATTCTAAAGCTGCATCAGATATTAGCTCCTGCCACTTCTCAATCTCCGGGTCTCGTGATTTGCAGTAATCAAGAATAGCAATTAATGCACCAGGTTTAGTCACGCGTAAAATCTCTTCAAGAGCACCGACGGGATCAGCAACAACACAAAGGGTATAGCCTGATGCTGCGGCATCAAAGCTATTTTCAGGAAAACCAAGGTTTTGAATATCCATTTGTTTGAAGATGATATCTGCGGATACACGCTTTTTACGGGCTTCATCGAGCATTTTATGCGATAGATCAACGCCTACAACTTTTACCCCTTCAGGGTAGGCTGAAAGATTAAGGCCTGTTCCTACGGCAGCATCAAGCACAGTTTGTCCTAATTTAAGCTGCAAAGAAGCAATCAACGGCTGGCGATTAATATCCCAGTAACGCCGCATAATCGACTCATAATCTACTGCTCCGCGATCATAAGTCTCAATTATTTTAGCTACTTGCATACATTTCTTTATTGATATAACTACTTGGGTGTAACAATTTCTTCAACAGTTTACTATATAAATTAAGCAACCTCTCGACCTTGCGACCTCCCCAGGACGGTCGCATCTAAATTAATCCTGACCGAAACCAAGGTTAAAAATCAACGAAAGAATTATAGGATTTTTCAGATGGTTCAAGTCAACTTTAATGTTTGGGGTAACGGTTCTATCAATCGTTCTGGGCGTATTATTTCTGAGGCACCGACTTATGTTGTTATTCATGGCTATCAAAGCACTGGTGGCAATGCAGGTAATAACTACAAAGCTGCTGACTGGATGGGAAACATAGCCCAAACCATTCGACAGCGTGAGTCTAATGCTAATATCATTCTCGTAGATTGGGAGTCAGGGGCTAGTTCGTTGTGGTATCCTACTGCCGCCGCCCGAACACGCGATGTTGGTAATCAGTTGGCTACCTACTTAATAAATAATGGTGTAGATCCGACTTACACTAACCTGCTTGGACATAGTTTAGGAGCGCACATTGCTGGTACGGCAGGCTCTGCCTACCGTGAAGTTACTGGGCTTTCTATTGCTCAAATAGTAGGACTAGATCCAGCAGGGCCTGAGTTTGAAGGCAAAGCCGCAAGCGCTCGTTTAGATCCAAGTGATGCTACTCGCGTTGTATCTTTACATACTAGCAAAGCTCTCGGTTATGATGCTCGCTTGGCTAGCTTAGATGTCTTTGCCAACTGGAATGACTTATTCCAGCCTGGACAGTGGAATTTTGCTGGCAATCATAGTTATGCCCATATCCTCTATACAGAATTACTTCAAGGCAATAGCTTTACCCAGTCCAATGGCGCTCTGTTGAACTTGAACACAGTAGTCAATGCTGGGTTTACTGGGTACAACGATGCCAGCACTAAAAACAATAAGGCTATTGTTGCTCTTAATCTCTCAGGTACTGCCAACAATGATACCCAGGCGGGTGGTGCAGCTAATGATACCATCGGTGGTGATGCTGGAAACGACTACATTACAGGTGGCGATGCTAATGATTTTCTGTTTGGAGATAACGGTAACGATCTTCTCTATGGTGGGCGTGGGAATGATTCTGCCTTCGGAGGCACTGGCAGCGATCGCTTGTTTGGAGATGAAGGTAGCGACATGCTCACAGGAGCAGATGCAGCAACAACAGGTGTTGGTGAAGTTGACCGCTTGACTGGAGGCACTGGCAGCGATCGCTTTGCGCTAGGTACTACTTCTGGTCTCTTCTACAGCGATACTAATACTAGTACTTCCGGACTGGGTGACTATGCTGTAATTGCTGATTTCAATATTTTAGAAGACATGCTTGAATTATCCGGCTCCAAATCTAGCTATAGCTTGGGAGCAGTGCCAACTGGTTTAGTTGCAGGTACAGCCTTATTCGTGAATGAAACTAATCCTGAACTCATTGCGATCATTCAAGGCTCTACCAACCTCAGCCTTAGTGCGAGCTATTTCCTTACTGTCTAAAACATAATCTCAAATTGAATGCGAGAATCCATAGATGGTTAATTCGGTTGCATAGAGTCTCCATCAATCAACTCTAGCAAAGCAATTAAAAGGAGAGTTAGGTGATGAGCAAAACACCTGTTGACCAATTTATTCAGGTTTTATTATTGGGTTGATAGCCAAAAATGCAATACTCCAATTTAAACTGATGCAAGCAAAGCCAGCGCTGCAAAAGGTTTTAAACTAAATTATTAAGGATTTTATCAAAATGAATACTGAACAAACAGAAACACAAAGGGAGCAGGAAACACCCACAGGGATATTTCAAGCCGTTGGCGTTATCACAGGTGACGTTACCTTCATATTTGAAGAACAGAGAAATAAATATATTGCAAACATCACCATTGGGCAGTACCAGTACAACCTATTCCCCAATGGCTCATCATGGAGCAAATCAGCATCTTTTAATGGTTTAAGAAAGCAAATAGAATCTACAGGAATTAGTAGACAGAAATTGATTGTTTACCCCAAAATTACGCACTATCCAGGCAAAGAGCAGCAACATAATATAGCCTTCCAATTGGTTGCATTTGAGAAAGAAAATGTAGAGAATTCAATCTCTAAGCAATTAAACAACTTGGAATTTAAACTATCCGGCTTATGGCAATTCATCCCAGTTTGCCGTACTCCGTGCATTACGGTAATGAAAAACTTCAGCAATGAACGTTTGGAGTACATTAAGCAGGCTGAACTAGCTAATAAGGTTAATTTTATGAAAGCTTCTCATATCCCTTTGATATGGACAGATGCACCTGTAAATCCCTTTAGGTTTAATCCTAAAATATCGAAAGAAGAACAAGGAAAAGCGAAATTTGTAAGTATTAAAGCAAGGTTTATTCCCGGTAGAGACGTTTTTGGTTTCGATTCGTTGCTAGCACTACCACAAGATGAGCCGCCAAAGTATTTGAAGGCAGGCAAGAAAGACAAGGCCCAAGTGCTTAAAAGTAAGTTAGCAAGTAGACGACAAAAGTCTGGGAATGAACCTATTAAGGTAACAATTAAGCCCAAAGTCGTTGAGAAAAATAATAACCAAATAGGAATAAGTTCAGCGACAGGGATTGAAAAGCCAAAACTCAAAAATAAAAATTAGCTTTGAGGTCATCAAATCAATAGCTAAACTAGCAGAGGAGGCAGTGCGGTGTTAGCGTAGCGGTAGCGACGTAGGAGCGTCGGCAGTCCGGACTTGGTGGTTTCCACGCAACTTGCTTCAAGCCGGGAAACCCCCAGGAGCAACTGCCGTTGGGCAGAGGGGCACAAAAGAAGGGTTTTTGTTGCTCATCTGCATAGATTCGGGAATTATAACTAATTAGCCGGACTTGATATAACAATCCCAATCGCCAACCGTCGAAAGATTATATCCTGAGCGTTCTTTTGTTGTCTCTTGCGGGTGATTGGGAACTTTAGGCTGATGCATCATCTTTAAAGTTAGTTTGATTTTCAATTAATTCAATAAATTGCGAAATCTGTTTAGTTGAGCGAATGTGATAAACACTTTTGATGCTTTGAGCCTGCTCGATATACTCACGATATTTTGGAGTCAAATATTTGTGACATAACCAAAGCACGCGGTAGCTACTAAGCGAACTCCTCAATATTGGACTGTTTTGGGGCCAGCCTTCTGGCGGTTTAAAGTAACCTGTAATGAATCGTTTAGTTACCCACCATCCATGCACATATAGCGGTAGATCGATATAAACCAGAGTATCAGCCTCGTTCAGTCGTAGCCAGAGGGTTTCCATGCAACCAAACCCGTCAATAATCCATCGGTCAGTAACTAAAATTTGCTGATGGGCACGCTTATATTCTTCATGGGGAACCTCTGTGCCCCCTGATTGATATTTAATCTTGTCCAAGACGTGAAGTGGCAAACCAGTGATTTGGGATAATCTCTTGCTGAGAGTTGATTTACCGCCTCCAGCATTGCCAAACACAGCTACTTTTTGCATCGTCACTCTCCTTTTAGTGCAATTAAGCCACCTCTTAGACTAGATTGAGTGAACAAACCCAGCAATCTCAGTCCTTTGAATACCTAAGCTTCCACTTGCACTTCAGGGGGCGATCGCCCGCTTCGTTTATATAAGAATAACCCAACTTTGAAAGCACGAGTAATTGGTGCATTGAAGGCTGGAGGTACTGAAGCATTGAAGGAACTAATCGACAATCCTTCGATTAATAGTGCTTGCTCATTTTGTTCCTCGATTAATGAATCGGTCTTCTAGAGGCATTGCTTAAACTAGTGGCGTTAATGCCATTTAATGTAATTCTCTAGATATAATTCGCTCTAGCTATTTTTCAGCATTTTTAACCAAGGCTTACTTCATAAAATAGTCTTTTAAGTAGATGTTTGCATTTAGCACTGGCCATATATTTAAAGTATCAATTGTTAATTATTAATCTGGTTAGAAGAGGGGATTTATATGCTTGCTGCCGTTATCTTTTTTGCTGGTTACGCTGCAATATCTACATTATTTGTTTTGAATGTTGAATAATAAATCAAAAATACCACTTCTCAACTTTTAATAGTTTTATCTTCATATTACGCTCATTGCCATGTGGACTTCTCCTAATTACCTCGGTTAGTTTCGCCGGGGTTTTTTTTTGCTCTTAAGCGTCTAGCGATCGCTAACGAGCTTGAGGCTGAGTGACGGTAGCATTTAAAAATCACTCAAGATCCAAATCTCATTAGAGCCAAATATTTCTATCAATTGTTAGATGATTGCTAAATGTAAATACATAGTATGCTACATCTTGGTCTTTCAAATTAAGTACAGGTCATATGGTTTTTAGCTGCAAAGATATATATCTAGCTTGCTAAGTGCAGAATTAGACATGATCCAATAATCAACTATCTTTGAACTTTAATGAGTAAGAAGCGTTTGCTGGTGCTAGTTTTTGCACTGTTGCTGATTGCCCTTTCTTGGTGGGGTGTGGTGTCGGCGCAGGCTGGCTTAGTAGTGCGCCAACTGGAGCGAGAGGGAGTACCACTATTGTACGTAGTGCCAGAAAATGCATTAAAATTACCTAGTGTTCTAGTAGCGCATGGTTATGCAGGTTCTAAGCAGTTGATGCTTGGCTATGCACATGTCTTGGCCCATGCAGGTTACGCGGTGATGCTATGGGATTTTGATAGTCATGCATCTAATGGCAAGCCTTTAAAGACAAATTCGCTACAAAAAAATCTGGATATTGCTTATGCAGCACTGGTGGCACAACCAGAGGTAGACACATCGCGTTTAGCTACTTTAGGTCACTCAATGGGGAGTGGTGCAGTCATGACGGCTGCTATTGGTGATGTTAATCGCTATGCTGCGACTGTGGCAGTATCGCCTACAGGTGCATTAGTGACAACAAATGCACCTCGAAACCTGCAATTGCAAGCAGGCAGTTGGGAAGGTAGGTTTATTGCAAATGCACAACGGTTACTACAACAAGCAGGTGGAGAAAATCAGAATTTAGCTGATGGCAAGGGGCGGGATCTCGTTATTATCTCCAATGCCGAACACATTACAATTTTGTTTCGCAATCAGAGCCACCAAGTTGCTAGAAATTGGCTTGATGCTACTTTTGGGGTGCAGCGTCAAAGCGACTATGTTGACCGCCGCATGATTTGGTATGGTTTGCACTTGTTGGGGTGGTTGGCTGTACTTGGTGCAATTGCTCCGGTTTTGGCTGTTTCTTCGACCGCACGCAAGATAGGGCAGTTAAGAAGCTGGGCAGGTTTATTCCTAACTCCGTTTGTGGCCAGTGGCGCGCTGATATTGGTAAATCGCATCGCTGATATTGCTAGCTTGGGTGGAGTGCTGGTAGGCGGGGCGGTGAGTATTTGGTTTGGTATAGCAGGTTTAGCTTGGCTAGTAATCATGTCACGGTTGGCAATTCCCAAACTACGAGCCGTTTGGATTGGTATAGCGCTGTTTGTGGTGTTATGGGTTGCTTTTGGAGCAATGGCACAGGTGGTGTGGTTGGAGTGGTGGTTAATTCCACTACGTCTAAAGTTATTTCCCCTGTTGGCGCTAGCTTGTTTTCCTTGGTTTTTAGCATCGGGAGTGGCACAACAAAGCCTTGGGCTAGGAAAACGAATTGTGTGGTGGTTCGGACAAAGCACGGTATTAGTTGGAGGTTTTATTTTGGTACTTTACCTATTGCCTCAACTCAGTTTTATTTCACTTTTGCTACCATTATTCCCCGTCATGATGGTAATTTTCTCATTTGCTGCTGGCTTACTCAATGAACCTTTTAGCTATGCAATTGGCAGTGCGATGTTCTTTGGTTGGACATTGGCAGCTACTTTTCCTTTGGCAAGCTAATAGGAGCATGACCAAAAAGGAGGGCAGTTGAAGCTCTTGAGGCTGGGGGAGAAAAGAGGAATTCTGAATGTCACGAAGATAAGCTGTTCTTGAGCAGGGGAAGCTCTTGAGGCTGGGGGAGTAAAGAAAAATTATTAGTATCTGTTACTACTGCGACACTCTAAAATACACTTATTTCTTTGTCTCCACCTGCACCAAGGCACCCCCCGCTTGCCTTAGCAAATAACGCGCGCTCTTCGTGCCATTCTGATCTGGATGTGATAGTTTACCCACAAATGGGTAATTGCATCTGTGGGAGCAGCGCCAGTATCCTCAAAAGTAAAAATGCAATCAGCTTGATAGTTATCAGATGCAGATACAATCAACTTGCCCCAAGAGCTGATTAGCCACTCAACTTAATGACACCTTGACTGACAAAATATTCAAGCTGAGAATTGTGCTGTATTTGTTCGCGGACTAACTTGATCTGCTCATGGCTGAGAATATGTAATCCTGGACGGATAACATAACCTTTAATAATGACATTTTGCGGCTGCTGGCTGTCGGTGCGATTGTAAGTAATTGAAGGCATATTTGTACCTAAATGGGTAAGAACTAACACGGATCAGAATATTTCACTCCTATGCCTATAGCTTTACACAAGTTCTTTACCTGAGTGAATTTCTTAGCGACAGCTTAGTTCTTCTGTGGCATTGGAAATTGGGTGTATATGAGCAGTTAAACCCATGCAACAAATCCTTTTTACAGTTAGGCATTTAAGCAATTTTAATCAAAATACAAAATTTATTTAATAACTGAATTAATAAATATTTTAAATTATTGAAATGAAATGAATTGAGATGACTTTACCTATTATCATAAGTGCAAGACTATTGCTATATGTAAGTCTGAATCTACCGATTATTGGAGGATAACATCATAACTCAACCAAGTAATCTAATTTAAAAAGCTTACTCTATCAGCTTTTGATTAGGAAAAATATAAATGATTAGCTGTTAAGCATCTGCGAAATTTGATATTCAACCAGGATAAATTGACATGACAATTATCAATGGCAATGAGGGAGATAATTTCCTATTTGGAACTCCAAATGACAATTACCTCAACGGCTTTGGCGGCAAAGACTTACTAATTGCCGGAAATGGCAATGACATTTTAGATGGTGGTAAGGGTGATGATATCCTCATTGGTATAAATCCTTTGGATGACCAACCAGGTCAGTTAGAGCGGGATACACTGATTGGCGGTGCGGGCAGAGATACCTTCGTTCTCGGAGATCCTTTTAAAGTTTATTATGATGATAGTCAGATTCGATTCATCATTGCACCACCTCCTAATGAACCCCCACCAAGCTATGCCTTGATTGCTGACTTTGAGCCAGGTAAAGATGTGATTCAGCTTAAAGGAGCCATAGAATATAAGCTAGAAGATGTCAAACTACCTAATGGTGTTTCTGGTCTAGGCATATTTTTTGATGCTGACCGTTTTGATGGTAATGGTTCTGAGCAGTTGATTGGTATTATTCAAAGTCAACAGTCTTTAGATAAGCTGCAAATCAATTTAGGTCGGGCAATTACAACCATCACCTAATAATACTCAACAATCGCCAACAACCTGTGACATCATCACGCTCCCGTTAGGACAGATGCTATATGTGAGGCATTGTACCTGAAAACGCCTCTTTTGTTACAAAGCCTTTCAAGAGGAATAAAGTTAATCTAGAGCAACCTGCTGCATAGTGTGAAACTACTTTACCTTCAATGATTGATTGATATCATGTCCGTTTAAATAACCGTCATTGCGATCGAAGGGAAGCAATCCCAAAAACTTTGCGATTGCGTCGTTTCACTTCGTTCCACTCGCAATGACATATTCAGGGTGATTTGCCGGATATCATATGAGATAGCTAAGAGCTTGGTTATGACATGACCAAGCTCTCTTGTAGCAATTGTCTATGATATTGCGATCGCTATGTTTTCCTCTAATAATAGGGGCGATTGCCCTTTCGGTCGCACTCTATAATACAATACGGTTCAGTTAGTGAGTGGTATTCGATTCCGCAAGATCCCCCCAACCCTCCTTAGAGGATGTTTTAAAAGTATTGGGCGAATATATAACGGTTCTCACTTGAGTGAGCCTTTAGTCTAAACTAATTCTCCAGAAACCTTCAAGCGGATTTGACTGTTGCAATTGACTACTATTGCCCATCGAATCATTGTTATATACCAACCCAACACTGAATATTCTATTTATTGGCAATTGCCCTAATTTTCCAAAACCTTCAATATTTTTTGAGTCAGTTATAACCTGTTGGTTCAATTGGATGGTTGTTTGGTTTCCATCAGCAAAGTAGAGCGTTGCTCGTCTGTTGTGAAAGCGTACTTGAACGTTATAGACCCCACCAGTGGCATAATAGTAAGCTTTTGCAGGCAGCTTTTCTCCATCGATATTCTGCCCTTTGAACTCAACTGCGAGCGCAGGCGTGGTCAACATAAACAAGGCAGGCAGAACTAACCCTAACACTTTCATTGCTTTACTAACAAGCGGATTTTATCAAACTATTTCCCACTTTAAAACATCAACTTAACTGTAAGGGGTAAAACAGCATACAACTTAGTACACCGATCTCTGGTAAAACCGCAGCTGCCATCCACACAGATTTTTACAACTTTATCCTCACAGCGCTTTTGCGACAACTTTAGATATTCTCAACACCCCAGTGTATGTCCCTTTGTGACAGAGCGCTGTACAAAGACCTACAACACGGCTTTGTTGCAGCCCATTTACAGTGCCTAGTCACAAAGGAATTACACTCGGCTTCAGTACAAATGTCTGCAAGAACTAAGAAGCAGCTGAGTTTGAGCGTTCTATTTGCTGCCGAATGGTATCAATAGAAGCATTAATGCCAGCCAGTTTGGACTCTAAATCATCTCGCATCCAAATCAAGAATTTTAATTTCCGCTCTAAGCTAGCTTTGTGCGAAATGGGTTCGCTTCCATAACAGGGATTAGCCCAAAAAGGAAACATAGTTTACCTCTGTATTTAGCTTTTGTAACAGTGCAATACATTGCACCACTACACTACATTCTGGCTAATAACAATCAGACTGGTGTGTGTAACAACCGACCATTATTGTACGTGCTTAACGAACTTCTGCTAAAAGTTATCTCTTGAACTAGTGAAGGTATTTGACCATACTGCGACAATTAGCCAAAAAGTGACCAATAATTCAGATTTCCATTGAGTACGAACACAAAATCATTAGTGGGGGTTGCTATGGTATTCCCTCGTGATACCAGCTTGTCCTCACTTGAATAGCTGGCATCTAATGTTGTGGCTTTCGTTTAAAGTTCGATGGTTGTAGATGAACATAGGAATAATCGAGCCTTACAATAGCGGATTTTTAGAAGTTTTACCAGAGGGTGAAGACAGCGACTATTGGCAGATTGCAGCTATACATATCAATGGTCAAGCCTTCTGTCCTACCCCTCAGCTTTATCGTTCAGAACAAGTGGCATTAGTAAAAGCGGCAAAAATTTATGACTGGATAGCTGAACACGAACCAGAAATTAGTAATGGGACTTGCTATTGTTCTAAATTCAACCTCATCCTATGGCAGCAACCAAAAGTGTCTTAGTTGGCCAGAAGAGGGCAAGGGTAACTGGAAAGGGCAAGATGTATTTATAGTTTTCTCCCCTTGTCTCCCCATCCTCTACTTGACCAGGGCGACCGCTTGCCTTGAGCAATACTTATAGTACGTTTGTATTAATTTACTGCTTAGAGTAAGCCATATTTCCCCGTCTTGAGCGCGGGGATTTTTACTCTTTTGGTTATGGCGCGATGCGATCGCTTTCCCAAAAAAGATAGACAACAGTTTCAACAACAGTCCTGGTGTGCGAGTATTTGCTTTCGACAGCAACAGCAAATGCTAAGGGTGCAGTCTACGTGTTAAATAACTATTGCATGAGGCTCCTGCCCCCTGTCTAGTTTGTTTCAAGTATTTATTTTGATTGGTCTACTTATATATTTATAATGCAGTATCAAAACTAATGATTAGTATTGATTGATTTCAATGCTAATTCAATATAAAAAAAAGATAAATATTACTAATCAACAACTTTAGAAATTGGCATTTTACCAATTAAGATTTTCAGTCCAATATAGGAATAACAATACTTAATGTCTATCCAATAATAATTTTTTAGGTAAAAATCAATGGTAACGCTTACAGAACATGCTCAAGCCATTAATGTAGGACGTTTGACCGTGCAAACGGTAGAAATTGCTCCTGAAACAACTGCTATTCGCTGTCTCGATTGGGATAGAGAGCGGTTTGATATTGAATTTGGTTTACGGAACGGAACGACATATAATTCTTTCTTAATTCAAGGTGAAAAAATTGCTTTAGTTGACACCTCACATCGCAAATTTGAGGAATTATATCTTGAAATAGCGGCAGGATTAGTTGATCCGCATAAAATAGACTATTTAATTATTAGCCACACGGAACCAGACCATAGTGGTTTAGTTAAGGATATTTTGCTGCTAGCTCCTTCAATCACTGTTGTTGGTGCTAAGGTGGCGATTCAGTTTCTAGAGAATATGGTGCATCAGCCATTTAAATCGTTGCTGGTGAAAAGTGGAGAGCGTTTAGATTTAGGTAATGGGCACGAATTAGAATTTATATCTGCACCTAATTTACACTGGCCTGACACGATTTTGACCTACGATCGCAAAACAGGTATTCTCTACACCTGTGACGTGTTTGGAATGCACTATTGCGATGATCATACCTATGATGAAAACTTCTACGCCATCGAAGAAGATTTTCAATATTACTATGACTGTCTCATGGGGCCAAATGCACGGTCTGTCTTAGCAGCTTTAAAACGCATTGAAAACTTAGAAATAAATACGGTAGCTACAGGACACGGGCCTCTATTACAGCATCATATTTCCGAATGGTTAGGAAAGTATCAAACCTGGAGTTTAGAACAAGCTAAGACAGAGACGTTAGTTGCTTTGTTTTATGCAGGAGATTACGGCTATAGTGAACATTTAGCTTATACATTGGGGCATGGATGTACTAAAACAGGTGTAGCGGTAGAATTGATAGACCTCAATAGTGCTGAACCACAAGAAGTTAGAGAATTAGTAGCTCAAGCTTCTGGTATAGTAATTGCCATGCCACCCCAGTCTTCAGCGACGGCTCAAGCTGCTTTAAGTACTATTTTGGTCGCTGTGCATCAGAAGCAGGCAATAGGTTTATTAGAATCTGGTGGTACAGAAGATGAACCTGTTTATCCTTTACGCAATAAGTTTCAAGAATTAGGATTAGTTGAAGCGTTTCCCCCAATTTTGATTAAAGAGGCTCCGACACAAATAACAGAACAATTGTGTGAAGAAGCGGGTACAGATATAGGGCAATGGTTAACCCGCGATCGCACCATCAAACAAATCAAATCCATCAACACAGACTTAGAAAAAGCCCTCGGAAGAATTAGCACCGGGCTATATATCATCACCGCCAAAAAAGGTGAAATTCAAAGTGCCATGTTTGCTTCTTGGTTAACACAAGCAAGCTTGAATCCTTTAGGAATCGCCATTGCCGTTTCTAAAGAACGAGCAATTGAATCTTTAATGCACGTAGGTGATCGCTTCGTTTTAAACGTCCTCGCAGAAGATAACTATCAAGGATTAATGAAACATTTCCTCAAGCGTTTTGCCCCTGGTGCAGATCGTTTTGCAGGAGTAAAGACTTATCCAGCCACCAATGGTTCACCTATTCTCGTCGAAGCCTTAGCTTATATGGAATGTGAAATCACCAGCCGCATGGATTGTGGCGACCATTGGGTTATCTACAGCACCGTCCAAACCGGCAGAGTCGCCAACGTCAACGCCCTGACCGCCGTTCATCACCGCAAAGTCGGAAATCATTACTAAATCAGGGACTGGGGACTGGGGACTAGGGGACTAGGGGACTAGGGGACTAGGGGAAACAACTATGAATAACTCTTGCTCCTTGTCCTCTTCACCCAATGCCCAATCCCCAATCCCCAATCCCCAGTCCCCAATCCCCAATCCCCAATCCCCAATCCCCAGTCCCCAATCCCCAATCCCCAATCCCCAATCCCCAATCCCCAGTCCCCAATCCCCAATCCCCAATCCCCAATCCCCAGTCCCCAATCCCCAATCCCCAATCCCCAATCCCCAATCCCCA
>JAESGN010000177.1_pt1 | contig 134295 bp, 110 predicted proteins | sample 9269731 | NCBI WGS metagenome assembly JAESGN01 (sample SAMN15720683, study PRJNA650826) | algae metagenome | isolation source: Mojavia pulchra JT2-VF2 and co-occurring heterotrophs from desert soil | place: USA: Cadiz Valley, Joshua Tree National Park, CA | collected 1998-06-08
CGTTGTAAGAGTTTGGTGAAAAACTTTGAGAGAACTTTAGACCATGCCACTGCCAAACTCAATCTTTGTTTCATCAGGCTGATGCTCAAACGGCTGGCACATTTATAGATCCCAAATGGGTTCTATAAGCGGCTTAACGAAATTCTGCAAAAGCTCCTGCTGGACTGAGCGTTGCTTAAGCCTGGCTGTCTGTACCCAACACCGTGTCTTAGAAACTCATTCTAGTTTGCTCCTTGATTGAAATCTCAATAGCGGTACAGTTACCTACGCGTTTCGCAAATTTTAGGTAAGCCTGTAACGCTGTGAGATTTCATGAGCTAGTTGTTTTGCCAGGATTTCCTCGCAGGGTTCACATGAATTCAAGAGGTTTTCGAGAAGAAGTGCATTGCCAAGTTAAAACTCAGCGTTCTGCTGTCTTTTCGATCGTTTCTATTACTGCCAAACCTATACCAGAAGCTGCGATTAACAGTATTGCTGATATCAAATAGGCGTTGGCAAGCATTTGGAGGGCACCATCGAAGAAAATATAGGTGGTCATTACGGTTCACCTTTGGAACTCTGTGCTGCTAGTGTTGTTGATCTCTTCGCACCCTAAACTGGTGTATTTCGTTGAGAAATTCCTAGCCATTGCATCTTAACAAAACTTTAGCTCTTTCAGGACACAGTTCAAACTTTTTCTTTTTGAAGATTCAATGAATTTTTCTTGTATTTAGTCAAAATTAATACTGGCATTTAGTTGGAGTATTAATTAAATCATTCCATTCAAAAACAAAATTTTTGCTTAATAGTGATATTTTAGACCCCAATAATTAGATACTACCTAAGAAGTATTAAGTATGTTTCTATTGTATAATTGTCTACTTATCAGGTTCATAGCGATAGAATTATCAAAATAAGCAGCGTTCAATTGTGGCAATAACTGATTGAGAAAGCGTTGAGAAATCGTAACCACCTTCTAAGCCAAAAAGTATTTTTTGAGTTAGTTCTAAACAATAATCAATTAATAAACCGTAATCTTTGGGTTGGAGATTGATACTAGCTAAAGGATCTGCGGCATTAGCATCATAACCAGCACTTACAATGAGTAAATCTGCTTGGAAATGAGATAAAAATGGTATTACTTTTTTCTCAAATAGTGGCTGATATACTGTGATATTACTACCGGGTGGTATAGGTAAATTTAATACGTTATTATGAAACCCGCGCTCGGAGGCTTTACCAGTACCGGGATAGCAGGGGTACTGATGTAGAGAACAGTAGGCAATTTGTGGTTGAGTTTCTACGATCGCCTGAGTACCATTACCGTGATGTACATCCCAGTCTAAAATGGCAACACGATTAACTCCAGGCTGTTCTAGGGCGTAGAAAGCAGCGATCGCCGCATTAGAAAATAGACAAAAGCCCATCCCGGCATCACTTTCAGCATGATGTCCTGGTGGACGGGCTAGTACAAAAGCCGGATTTGCTGTTGCTAGTACGGTATTAACTCCATCCAACCAAGCACTGACTGCCAACAATGCCACATCATAACTACGTGGTGAAACTGGTGTATCTCCATCCAAATAACCGCCACCAGTGGAGGCGATTTCCCAAACTTTTTTAATGTAGGTTGGAGTATGGGCTTTTACTAACATAGGCATCAGCAACGGATTATTTGATGCTGGTGTAGGCGATCGCCATGCAATTTTTTCTGCAAACGCAGCCGCTTTTAAGGCATTAACGATCGCTGTCAAGCGTTCTGGTTTTTCTGGATGGTAAATCCCAGTTTTGTGATCGAGAAACTCGTCAGAATAGATGACTGGCAGCATAGGGTGAAACAGGTTGGCAGCAAGATACGAATGCAATTGTAACCTGACTAATCTTTGGTAAAGCCAATCATTTCATCTGTTGGTTCATCAAGCATTTCCGGTACTAAAGCTTGGTTACCCCGACGTTCCTCTGCGGATTGTTCTCGAATAACATCGTCCATTTTCGCAGGGTGTTTAATTTTATCCCGCAACTCTGGGCTTAATTGCGATGCATCAGTATCTGGATTCATCTTTTCGGCTTGACTAGGAACTGTTTCTTTATTCATCATCATTTCCCAAACTAATACGCCAAGCTTAAATTCTCTTGTGGCTAGGTACACACTATCTTGGGGCTTAAATCCTGTTTACAGACACAAAGAAAGGCAACAACCCTCTTGAGATTCAAGATGATTCACCGAAGCCAATAGCTCAAACCATAGAAATCGTAAAGATTCAGTATTTTTTGTTTCACAATAGGGAATTAAGCAGTGCTACCAAATAAGCCTGCGACTGGCAATCAAACTCAACGTTGGACATTTTTGCAACTTTTTGGATTGGCAAAGCGTAATCCTCTGATGATTTCACGGTGGGTTTTATGCTGGGTAGGTGTGGGGACTATTTGTGGTCTATTTACTGGTTTGTACTAAAATTTTCTAGAACTGATCGTTCATTATCACTCTATTCTTTACTGGTGTTTGCGTAGGCAAAGTAGTAGCAATTTTAATTTTGGGGAATCAATCCTGCCCTTGCCATGATCTTTACAATGGCAGTTGAGAATGCAGCAGTAACGCGCACACCTATCAGTACCACTTTGCTGCTATCGAAACTGACTAACTTCAGTCCATTCACACCCATCCTTTTTGCAAGTTTGACAGGCTTTTTTTGCCCTCAAAGTTCCCTTAATTGCATCTGAGCTTAAGAACCAGAAAGAAGCTACTAATTAAATAGCTTAATTAGCCAACAAAACGTTATTCCTGAAACTTTTTGAGGAAATCTTACTGTGTTGCAAAATATTTAGCAATTTCTGCACGACTTAGAGGTATAACTGTTGCTCTTGGTCGGATCGGCTGTAACATAGCGTTCAGACTGCACCTTGAATTACTAGCTTTTCTATATACGCAACCAAAAGTTATACCAGGTATCCGGAAGTAATCGCCGATTTTTAGTTGTTGGAAGGTCATTAGATCCTCAAAAATCTTAGGAGGTAACGGTTATGAAAGTAAAAACTGATCGAACTTAATTTACACCGTTATCTTAACCTTGCTTTGTTTTCTCTGTGTTTGGGAAATTTTCACTATTAATAAGGCGTTTAATAAGGCGTTTCATGAGACGGCTGAGTTAGCTCTCCCCGGCAAAAAAAAGCAATATGTGCTAGAATTGTATCAAAATATCGCAATTATTCAAGAGTATTTTGGAATAATTTTGCGTTTCGTCAAGTATAAAGGCTAAAATCTGCGATTTTTGGAGTTTTTTAGGTTATGACAACCTCACAGGAGAGGATTATCCCGACAGATCTGCGGAACGAAATGTCCCGGTCTTATCTGGAATACGCCATGAGTGTGATTGTGGGTCGGGCGCTGCCAGATGCCAGGGATGGTCTGAAACCTGTGCATCGTCGCATCCTCTACGCAATGCACGAGCTAGGTTTGACCCACGATCGCCCGTTTCGGAAATGCGCCCGTGTGGTGGGAGAAGTGTTAGGTAAATATCACCCCCACGGCGATACAGCAGTATATGATGCCTTGGTGCGGATGGCGCAGGATTTCTCCATGCGATCGCCCTTAATTAACGGCCATGGCAACTTCGGTTCAGTAGACAACGATCCGCCAGCGGCAATGCGATACACAGAATGTCGCTTGCAAGCTTTAACTAGCACAGCCCTACTGCACGACATCGAATCGGAAACCGTAGACTTTATCGATAATTTCGACGGTTCCCAGCAAGAACCAACAGTTCTGCCATCACGAATTCCGCAATTGCTGCTGAATGGTTCCTCTGGGATTGCTGTGGGTATGGCAACCAACATTCCTCCCCACAATTTAGGCGAACTAATCGATGGTTTAGTAGCGCTGATTCACAATCCAGAAATTACTGATATCCAGTTAATGCAGTATATCCACGGCCCAGACTTTCCGACTGGGGCGCAGGTTTTGGGAACGGCGGCGATTAAAGAAGCTTACACTACTGGGCGTGGTTCGATTACCATGCGCGGTGTCGCTAATATCGAAACTATTGAACAACGAGGACGCCCCGAAAGAGAAGCAATTATCATCACTGAGTTGCCTTACCAAACCAACAAAGCGGCATTGATTGAAAAAATTGCTGAGTTGGTAAATGATAAACGCATTGAGGGAATTGCGGATATTCGGGATGAAAGCGATCGCGATGGAATGCGAATTGTGATCGAACTCAAGCGCGATGCCTATCCCCGTGTTGTACTCAACAACCTCTACAAGCAAACCCCACTGCAAGCCAACTTTGGGGCAAATATGCTGGCTTTGGTAAATGGTGAACCTCAGATACTCACCATTAAGCAGTTCTTAGAAGTCTTTTTAGATTTTCGGATTGAATCTATTATCAGACGCACACGCTACGAACTGCGAAAAGCTGAAGAACGCGACCATATACTGCAAGGGTTGTTAATTGCCTTAGCACATTTAGATGAAATTATTAACTTGATTCGTCATGCATCTGATGCACCCACAGCCAAAGGTGAGTTAATTACAACTTATGGGCTTTCGGAAATGCAAGCAGATGCGATTTTGCAAATGCAACTGCGGCGGTTAACTGCCTTAGAAGCCGACAAAATTCGCCAAGAACACGAAGACTTACAAGCACAAATTGCTGACTTGCAGGATATTTTGGCACGGCGGGAGAGGGTGCTGACAATCATAGAAACAGAAGTCACGCAAATCAAAACTAGCTTCGCCACACCTCGACGCACGGTAATTACTCATGCTGAAGGGGAAATAGATGATCGCGACCTGATAGCTAATGAAAAAGCGATCATTCTCCTGACACAGCAAGGTTACATCAAACGGATGCCAGTTAACACCTTTGAAGCTCAAAGCCGTGCTACTAGAGGCAAAGCTGCGGCCAAGGTAAAAGATGATGACACTGTTGAGCATTTCTTGACTTGCTGCGATCATGATAGCGTTTTATTCTTTAGCGATCGCGGTGTTGTCTACTGCCTGAAAGCCTATCAAATTCCAGTTGGTTCCCGTACTAGTCGGGGGACACCAATTGTCCAAATGCTGCCGATTCCAAAAGAAGAAAAAATTACCTCGATTGTGCCGGTAGATGAGTTTACCAGCGAAGAATATCTGGTCATGCTCACTAAAGGTGGCAATATCAAGAAAACTGAATTGTCAGCCTTTAGTAACATTCGTGCTAATGGCTTGATTGCTATTTCCTTGGAAGAAGGGGATCAACTACGTTGGGTAAGACGCGCCAGGGTGGAAGATAGTGTAATTGTTGGTTCTCGTCAGGGGATGGCGATTCACTTTAGATGTAACCATGAACAACTGCGTCCTTTAGGTAGGGCAACTCGTGGAGTTAAATCCATGAAATTGAAGAATGGGGATGAATTGGTGGGTATGGATATCCTCCCAGCAGCCATTCTGGATACATTGAATACCGAAACAGAGGCGGAAGCCGATATTGAAGATATCATTGAAACCGAAGATATCGAAAACGAAGAGTCTACAGAAGTTCCAGCTAACGGTAGTATTGGCCCTTGGGTGCTAGTAATTACTATGGGCGGATATGGTAAACGAGTACCAGTTGCTCAGTTCCGGTTACAAAATCGCGCCGGACAGGGTTTAATGGCTACTAAATTCAAAAACCGCAAGAGTAAAGACCAATTGGCAACCTTACAGATTGTCAATTGTGATGATGAGATCATGATGGTCACGAATCGCGGTATTATTATCCGCCAAGCAGTAAATGCAATTTCTGTACAATCGCGATCGGCAACAGGGGTGAGAGTGCAGCGTCTAGATGAAGACGACGCCATTACTGGAGTAGCAATAGTTCCTCCTGATGCTGCTGATGCGGAAGAGGTGGAATAAAAAATATAAGGATAAAGGATGAAGTATGAAATATCAAACAAAAAAGTTACTTTCATCCTTTAGCCTTTACACTTTATCCTTCATCAGCGGAGTTTTGATGGGGCTGACTGTAGCCCCTATAGGCGCATGGTTCTTAGCTTGGATTGCCTTAGCCCCTCTATGGGTGTTAGTTGTCAGTTTTAAACAACGGAAAAAACCATCTCCCCTGCTCCTTGCCCTCATTTGGGGTATTGGTTATCACGGTTTTGCTCTATCCTGGATTACTGGCATCCATCCGATGGATTGGTTGGGTGTTCCTTGGCTAGCAAGTTTGGCAATCACCCTATTTTGTTGGACATTTGTTAGCCTTTGGGGAGCAGCAATAGCAGCTGTTTGGGCAGCTTGCATGGTTCGTTTTGTCGAACACAAGCCTCTGGTGCGTGTTCTAATTGGTACAGCTATTTGGTGCGGCTTAGAGGGGCTTTGGAGCGCCGGGGCTTTATGGTGGAGTTCTCTTTCTTACACCCAAAGCCCGCATAATTTGGTAATTTTACACCTGGGTCAACTTTCTGGCCCTAGTGCCATCACATCTGTAATTGTTGCTGTGAATGGCTTAATTGCTGAGGGATGGATTAACCGCAAAGATACGAAGAATCAGTTTAATAAATATTTAGTGATAGCGGCAGGGCTATTCATTACTTTACACCTTATCGGATTTAGCTTATACAGCACTCTCATTAGCAAATCACCAGAAACAGCCTTAAAAGTAGGAGTTGTTCAAGGCAATATCCCCAACATCATTAAACTGCGACCAGAAGGTCTGCGTCGTGCCATTACAGGCTACACCGAGGGTTATTTAACTTTAGCTGACCAAGGTGTAGATGCAGTTCTTACTCCAGAAGGAGCCTTACCTTTTTTTGTACGTAACTTGAGTACAACTCCCATAATTTCAGCAGTACGGGAAAAGGGTGTAGTTGCTTGGATTGGGGCTTTTGGAGAACGAGGACGTAGCTATACAAATAGCTTATTTACTTTTGCTGGAAACGGCGAAGTTTTTAGCCGCTACGATAAAACCAAGCTAGTACCATTGGGGGAATATATTCCTTTTGAGGCGATTTTAGGTCAACTCATTCAGCGCTTGTCACCATTAGATGAACACCAAGTTCCTGGTTCACCAAATCAGCTAGTGGACACCCCTTTTGGTCGTGTTATTGTCGGTATCTGTTACGACTCGGCTTTTTCGGAACAATTCCGCCGTCAAGCTGCTTCGGGTGGGCAATTTATTTTGAGTTCTTCTAACGATGCCCATTACAGCGCAGCCATGCCATTCCAGCATCATGCACAGGATATCATGCGGGCAATTGAAACTGATAGATGGTCGGTACGGGCGACTAATACAGGATATTCAGCTTTTATAGATCCTCACGGTAGAACATTGTGGATATCTGGATATAATACCTACGCAACTCATGCCGAAACGATTTATCAAAGGCAAACGCAGAGTTTATATGTGCGTTGGGGTGATTGGTTGACACCCTTGTTGTTAATAGCTGCTGGCGGAGTTTGGCTGGTGCATTTGAAAATGCAACGCAGTTGAGAAAAGTAATTATAGGTTTACTGCGGAACTTGGCTTAATTAGCAGAAGCAGGATCGGGGACAAATAAAATTTTTGAATTATATCATGTCCATTCAAATAACCGTCATTGCGACCGTAGGGCAGCAATACCAAAAGCATTGCGATTGCGTCGTTTCACTTCGTTCCACTCGCAATGACATTAAGGGTGATTTGCCGGACATGATATTATTCATCTAAAACTCAGGACTTACGCAAAATTATGAAGAAACGAACCGCATAGACGCGGAGCGGCTACTCTACACTTCGGGAACGGCTTCGCCGAACCAGAACGCTTTCAGCGAACCTGCGGGGTAGAGCGCAAAGTACGCAAAGAAGTAAGAGTTTTAGAGAGTTTTTGCATGAGTCCTAAAATTGCATTACTTGATTGATATATATTTCTACTTCTGTTCCGGCTGGTAGAAACCAAATATTAGTTCGTTGAGTCATTTGGGAGATTGCTTGCTGATTGCGTTGTGCAATTTGAGGAACTACAGTATTCATACCGCCCTCGAAAACACCAGCCACAACATTTCGTCGTGGGTTGGTATTGCTAACGATAGTACCAGTGCTACTTGTAGTTACAACTTGAGCTTCAGTCCGATTAAATAACTCTGCTGCTTTGCCAAGTCCCCCTAGAACAAAGAGTCCCATATCCATCCCCATAATAGATGACCCGTGATTTGGAAATTGCTTGGCGATGAGAGGTTTACCTTGAGGAGCACGAATCATCATCGCATTTTGCGGTAAGCTTTTTTCTGTGAGATTGCCATTGTCTTGTAAAATCAATGTGTTGACATCGAGCTGTAATAAGCCTTGTTCTGTAAGAGAACGAATTTCAGTTAATAACTCGGTGTTAGCAGGAATAGCGATCGCACCATCCACAGCTTTTAATGGTTCTTTCAAGCGCACAACAAATAAATTTTTTCTCTCAGTATTTGTTGGCTGATTCGTTTCTCCAAATACAGCTGTCGCCAACACAGCTTTCGCATGGCTCCCTACTGCTATGGATTTTTGGCCCTGCTGTCCTACTTGGCTCACCTTAGAAGATTGCTGCTGTTGAGTTTGTTCCGGCTTGGGATTTATTACCTGTTGCTGCGTCTGGTTGTTTGTTGGAGATTCTAGAGTTGTTGCATTCACATTAGGTTTAGCAGTAGCAGATACCTGACCGTAGCTACCTAACGTTGCTAATCTTTTCCAATCCTGAAATGGGTTTGGTTTAGGTGATGGATTTTCTGGGTTTGTAACTATCGGCTGAGGTAGAGGTAATAGTGAAGGTTGAGGAAGGAGGTTCTGTTGAGGATAAGGGGATCGAACAAGGCGCTCAACTGTAACTATTCGAGGTTGGTAAATTGTTGGTAAAGGTGTTGGTTTTTGTTGCGCCACCGTTAGTTTCTTTCGGGAATTAGCTGACGCTTCTAGCTGAGGAAGCGATGTTATTGTACTTCTAAGACTTTGTTGTGCTAGTTTCACGGCCTGTGCTTGTTCCGCCAAAGCTAGTTTTGTTTTGAGAGTTTCTATTTCTCCTTCTAGCTTTTGCAAATCAGATTGATTTGTGGGTTGCGATTGTATTACTGGAGGAACAATATTCTTATTTTTCGGTTTTTGATTAGTACCACTCATTAATTGCGATAAAAAACCACCAGCAAACAGAACTATAACCAAAGTTACAGTACCTACTACACCTAACTTAGCAAAGGGGTTAGATGATAGTGGTTGTTCTGTTTTCGCTTCTGGAGGTTGAACAAGTGATGGCTGCAAGGTAGCTGATTCTTCTACTAATTCGACGTTGGTTGATAAAGATTCATCTTCCAAACCAACTAATCTTGCCATTCGTAATTCCCAATCTGTTGTGCCTACTTCTAAGAGGTATTCGTTAGATGTAGGAGTTATTAAATCTTGTGTAGGAGTTTCTGAAGTAACTGAAGTTTTAGTCATAATAGTACGGTTTAGTTTTAATTTTCGGAACAGTCTTTATCTTTTAGTTCGCAACTGCTGCAATATTGCTCTATCTATGAAACATCAATAAATTAAGGTGAACAAATACTTACCAATTCAAAGCATTAGCGAAATTACCTGTTAAATACCACGCAGCGAAGCGGCTAATTGGCGTGCAAATTCCGAATTTACTTCATATTTATCATGGTAATGCTGAATATCTTGTTTGGGAAAAAAATGTCGGCTGCCACTCGCTGAACCCAACCAATTAATCTTGTTATCAAGTTTTGTGGTATTTATGATAGGTTGGCTTTGTATAGCAATACGGTTTTAAGCGTAAAAAAATGTGGTGATTAAAATTACTTACTTATAGGCATTCCAGACATTTTCTTTCTTACGGCTGATTTAGGATTGCTATAGTATTTGATTGGTTGAAAAAAACTCTTGCTCTTGAGGCATAACGCTTTGCTTGCTTTTTCTGATGTATTTCTCAAGATCAACTATTTGCTGGTATCACCAATTACAAATCCTGTAAGTACATCCGCAATTGTGACTGCTACAACTACTAATAAAGGTGTTCTGGCTATATTTTGCCAATCTTCATCTTTACGCACTGCGTTGACTACTCCTATTAAGGCAACTGCTATGTACAGTAAGTAAAGTGCCCGTAGTACATTAAATACTAATCCTACTGCTGCTTGGGTGCCGCTATTTGTGCTTGCTCCTTGTGTTAGGGTATTTTGAAAAAAGTCTTCAGCTTTCTTAAAAAATTGCGCTTGTGCTGGTAGTGCGAAGTAATCTAGCCAAAATACACTTAACAGCAATAATGCTGCTATTGCTTGTATGGCGATCGCCCATCGCTTTGATATCTTTAAGTTTTCTCCTATCTTGTGCGTTATTATTGCTATCCAACTTCCTACTAGTAAGCACATTACTAGTATCGGACTTTTCAGGCTGATTGCACTCAACAACACTCCACTCGCCGCCAAAAAGGGTACTGATTCTACAAGGGTAAAACGCCAAGATTCTAGTGTCGCTCTTAATTTGTGGGGTTTTTTCACTATGTTGTTAGCGAAAGTTGTGAAAAAGTTTCTCCGATGAGAGCTTTGCCCAGACATTCGTAAATTACCTTTTTGATCACAATTATCACTTGAGTTTAAGATTATATCAAAACTTTACACAAATCAAAATATCTTTATATAATAAGTGTGCTTTTACAGGCAACGCTTTGATATGTAATGTGTTTTGCAATTAGAGCGGCTAATTTTTTTATTTCAATAAATTTACAAATTATTTGAAGAAGAAAATATAGCTAAAGTATGATGACTACCTCATGTTTGAGCGCCATTAGTTATGAGCTAGTCTCCCGAAAGACCGATACTGAATTCAAGTGGGGAGTCTAACAAGCCATCAAGCTTTGGAAACAGATAGTATTCTGTCCCAAACGTTGCTTGACAAGACAGACAGAGCTTTTAAAAACGACATTAGCAAAGCGTTAACCGCACTTGTACCCGCTAAGGTGAAGAATCTGCACTTAAATAATGTCATTGAGATCCTTAGATAGATATTAAGTAACTCTGATAAATAAACTAATCAACTTTTATTAAGGTTGGGTAATGATTTGTTTAACTATTAATTAGTTAATGCCAAAAATTAATTTATTTCAAAAACAAAATTTTGCAAAAAAAAATAAGTTATATATAAATTTTAAGATATTAAAATATGAATTTTGATTATCAAATAGCTATAGTTAACAGCAAGGTGTTCATAATTGATAAATTGTAATTCGTAATTAAATTGTAAGTATGAATGGTAACATTTAGATTTGTTAGTTGAAAATTCTTTGATGTGAACAGTAACATTCGCCTACAGATGATTCTGGCTGATACACCAGTGGGTAAGGTATTACCTGCTATAGCCCAACTTAATCTGCCTGATTGGTGGTTAGCAGGGGGTGCGGTACGCAATACAGTTTGGCGTTCAATTTTTGGTAATGATTGTGAATTATTGATCAAAGATTTTGATATTGCATTCTTTGATTTTCAGGGAAACCGTTCCCAAGAACTAGCAGCGAAAACAACTTTGACAGAACAGTTTCCTAATAAGCAGTTTGATGTGAAAAATCAAGCTAGTTTTGCTCGTTGGCGTCCTGGCCGTAGACCCTACAATAGTACAGAGGATGGTATTACCGAATGGTTACATACTGCTACTGCTGTTGGAGTGCGGCTAGATGCACAAGGGCAATGGCAATTTTTTACTCCCTATGGTTTGGATGATTTGTTTTGTGGTATTGTCCGACCTACACCTGTACATATCTATAATCCTGATGCTCAAAACAAGGCATCTGGTTTTGTGCAAAAGTGTCCTTATTTGCAATTAGCGTAACTGGAAATCTCTCAGGTGAAATATTTATTTTCGATAAACCACATAGGACAGAGAAAACGCATAGCCAGAACTCAAATAATTAATGTATCTACTACTAAGATAATTGAATATTGATTAGCGATCGCCTAATCAATAAACTGTTTTTTAGCCAATAGTTTGCTCTCAAAGCGACTATAAACAATTTGAGTAGGATACCAAGTCGAAAACCAGTACAAATCTTGAATAACCTCTTGAGAGTTATTTTGATCTACCTTAAAGCTAACTAGAGCTAAGTTATTTAATCCTACTACTTCTCGTCCATTTTGAAACCAAGGTGCTTTCCAAAACATTAGACGCTGTAACTTTCTCCATTTATCTTTTCTGGCTTGTTGTTTGGAAGTTAATAACCAAAGCGGATTAATTCCAAAGTCAGCAATTTGGGCGTTTTGTCTAGGAACCCATTCTAATACACAATTCCAGTCAGATTTCTGTTGTGAAAAGCTATAGCGTCGAAATTGTCTGGCTGAAAGTTCTAACATATTTAATGGATTAAACCATCCTATCCATCGCCGCACTCTTTCTGGTAAAAGCCAGTCTTTAAGCCGTGTATGAATTAATCGCGTAATAGTTTCTTCATTTTTAAATGGGCTAGCAGTTAACTGCACTAATACAGAATCCTCTTCAGAAATCGGAGAAGTTTTAGCATAAAATAAGCGGACAACAGAACTATAATGAATATCTCCAGATAGAACAACAATTTGTTGACGTTGCTCAAACAGAGTAGTGAGAAATTTGGCTAACGCTTCAGAATTAATATTCCAGGCATCTCCAACATCTGCGGCAAATACTTTATCGCGTCGCAGCTGCCAATAGTGAATCCAATCTATTACTTTTAGACCAAATAGATTTGTAGGTGCAACCACAAATGTGATTGGGATGTGAGGTTTTTCGGTGGCTTCATGGGCTAGAGGCCCAGAGAGTTGGCGCTCAAAGGCTTGTGGGCATAGCAGCATTGGTGGTGCTGTCGGTTTTTGATCAGCAGGGTAACCTCGCCATGTGCGTGTATCTAAAACAATCACTTCATGGCAATGACTTTTTATTGTATAGTTCCAGGTGAGTGCCTCAGAATGTCGAGCTAAAACCAACACTGAACTATCTAAAACAAATTCTGGTAAGTCTGTATGTGGATTAATAGGTGGCATCCCTAAATAACGAGCGATCGCATCACAAGCCGCAGCATCCGTTCCTTTGGAAGCAGACCAGTCCTCAGCCGCCGCCAATAATTTTTCGCCGGGTTGACCAGCTGCAAATTGTTTAGGAGTATTACCCCATGCTTGAAACACCGCATAGGCTAACAGCGCATTTTGAACAGTTCTTCGCCCCAAAGGACGTCCTAGTACCCGTAAACACCAAGCTTGGTTGAGGTTCCAATCGTCGCTGACATCATGGTCATCAAAGATACTGTACATGGGTATATTTGCTAGGGCACGCCGCACTTTCCAGAGGGTATGAATGAATTGCCGCATATCCCGAACTTCCCGATCCCACTGGCGGCTGACTCTACGGCTAGCCATCATCTCCCGTCCTTTAGGAAAAGTGATCGGCCAACACACTGGAGACCATGACAATAAATAAGATGCGTAATACTCACCAAGACTGAGTAAATGACTTTTGACCTTGGTGTGTTTATTGTGTAAACCCGCAGTGAAACCAGCCTGTTTAGTCGCTACCTCTGCTCGATTTCCGGGAAGCAGCTGCTTTGGTGTGTAATAACTAGCATCTGTAGGCTGCTGTTGAGTAAATGGAAGCCGTTCTTCCCAGCCTAATAACACATCACCAAGCTGAGTGGAAACCCACAATAGCGGATCAGCAACATCATCACCATAAATTTGGTCACCAGTGAGGAAGAGTTGATGGGGGCGTTGTCGCGGTTTATTTGCTGCTTCCTCGATCAGGCAATCTAAAATGGGCAGTGCATCGAACCCATCACCGTGGGGTTTACGACAGGAACCATGTACAATGCGTAAATCTTGAAAACTGGTTGGTGGTAGAACAAATGTTGGTTTTTGATGTTTAAAATAGCTGATGTTGACGTTGGGAAAGCGGTTTGATTGCAAGGCTTGCTGTAATGTTTGCTGTGTCTGGGAGGATTGGTCAGTAAACTGGAGGTCGTATGCATATATGCGATCGCTACTCAAATGATACTTACCCGCAGATTGAGCCGTTACTGCAACAATATGCAGTGATTTTCCCAATGCAAAGGTAAAGCGTCTTCCTTCCAATAAACAATTTGTGACTACCGTACCGTTATTTGCTGTGTCATAAACCTTGAGTTCTACCTGACAAGGCCGTTTGAGCGCAATCCAGACTGTGACTGATTCGGGTTCTGTGTGTTGTAACATTGGCCCCGCCAAAATTAGCGGTAGTTCTTGTAAAAACTCGTCTCCAGATTGGTAGTTCATTACAAACTGTGCAAACTTCCTTCAAACCGTATTGCAATTGGTGCGTGTTTTTCTGTGCAAAGCTTGACGGTGAACTTCTTTTATAGTACAAAAATACTACAAAAGTTCAGTTTTTACATCAGAATTTCACACTCTCAACTGAAAAATAGCACCTCTACGCCTACAGGAGAGCAAATTTAATGAAGTTATCTAAGATAGACTTGAGCAACTTAATTGCGATCGCTCAGTCTGATGGATATTTACAGTTATTGCTTGATCGAGGCGACGAAATAGCGAATTGCTTCTGAGCAAGACTGATACTGCCACAACGGTACTCACAACACTTGCAATGGTAATGCTTAACTTCTTGCTCATTTTTGAAGTCCTTTGTAGTAGAAATAAAAAATTGTCTAATTTAAGTAAGTAACTTTTTTTAAGCGTTAAAATTTCCTCATACAAGCAGAAGATTGAAGGTTAAGGGAAACAAAAGGAGGCTGCCCAATCAGCATTTTCTAGAGGATGTAGGTGGCTTAAGCCACGACCGTACAAAAAAGGTACTCCGCACTAGCTCTCAAAACCATTGCCATTGGTTGTTTGCAGTTCGCTACACCTAGTACTAGCTGAAACCGCTACTTTTGTCTTCGATTTCAAAAATTTGCGGTTGATTGACTTTTTTGGTTGATTACTTTGTCCTGGTGTCACATAAAAGATTGCGAGATTGATGGTATTTTATTTTTGCACAAACTCCTTTATCTCAATCGCGATACAAGTTATGACACTCAATTTATATTTACTGCGACATGGAGAAACTACTTTTAGTCAAAGTGGTAATTTCTGCGGTGAAACTGATGCGGAATTGACTTCTTATGGGATGCAGATGGCATCCGGTTTTGCCGATGTTTATCAAAAATTGAAGTGGGAGGCTGTTTATGTTAGCCCGATGAAGCGCACAATTGCAACTGCCAAGCCATTTTGTGATGCTATTGGTATGGATATGCAGTTGCGTGACGGACTTAGAGAAGGTAGTTACGGCGAATGGGAAACTAAGAGTAAATCGTTTGCCAAAGAGAATTACGCAGAAAACTATGTAAAATGGTTGACAGAACCCGCTTGGAATGCACCACTAGGTGGAGAAACTGCGGTAGATATTGCTAACCGTTCTATGCCTGTAATTGCTGAAATTCAAGAAAAACATCCCCAAGGTAATGTTTTAGTAGTTTCCCATAAAGCCACGATTCGGATTATGCTTTGCAGTTTACTGGGAATTGATTTGGGACGCTATCGCTATCGGGTGAATATTTTGGTTGCGTCGGTAAGTATGGTTAAATTTGACGTTAATGGCCCTTTGTTAGAAATATTAGGCGATCGCCATCATATACCCGATCATATTCGCTCTCGTCCGGGAACATAATACTCCTTACGGGAGCATCCCACTTTTTATTCACCAAGCAAAGATTAATCCATTAAGATAAGCACAACGATGAGCAATAACTTGAGGAACATTCTCTAACTTCCATTTTGCGCCGGAAATTTTAGTTCGACGGTCAAGTTGTTTAACAGTAGATTCAATTGCGCCGGAACCAATAGAGCAAATTTGCTTGGCTTGGTAATATTGATAATTGAGGATGCGGTGTCTATGTTTCTCAAGGGAAACACAAAAATTAAGAGCTTGTTTGAGCTTATAGTCCGTAAAGCGGGCAACTGCATCATCAACTTTTCCTTTCCACAGAAGTTGTTTGACTATGTTTATTCTTCTCATCGAACCGCTCATTTTATAATGGTTTTCCATGAGGTGGAACAAGTCTTGTATTTCACGTCGCTTATGTTTGGGTGTAAACTCGCGGACAATATTCCAAATTCCATCATGGTGAATAGGCTTGATGGTACGCGACTTTTCAGAATAGGTTAGCCTTTTGTGGGAGTATGTCAAGTACCTATCAAGTCTCTAAAAGATGGTTCTCCTGCAATCTCATCAAAATCTATATCTGTTGCAGCTTCTTCCTTATATCTGGAGTTTAGTTTGATCGCTTGTTGTAGATTTTCTAAAGCTAGTTGTAATTTTTTTTGTAATGCATAACAGGCTGCTTTATTATAATAGGCACTGGCATAATCTGAATTAATTTCTAATGCTCGATCAAAACTAGCGATCGCTTCTTCATCGCGTCCTAGTAGCACTAAAGTGTATCCTCGTTTATCCCAAATTTTAGGAGATTCGGGTTGGAATTGTAGCGCTTTGTCAAAAGAAGCGAGCGCCTCTTCGTATTCTTCTAATTCTACTAAAGATAGTCCGCGATTTAACCAAGCAACTCCATCATCAGGTTTAACTTTGACGGCTTGATTAAAGGATTTAAAAGCTTGTTTATGTTGTCGTAAATTACCAAAAGCAACACCGCGATCGCACCAAGCTTGATGATAATCAGGTTTGATTTTTAATGCTTGATTGTAAGAGGCGATCGCGTCTTCATAGCGTTTCAGCCTTCCTAAAGTTAGACCACGCTTAAACCAAGTCACAGCGTCATCAGGTTGGATTTTAACTGCTTGGTCATAAACTGCGATCGCATCTTCGTAGCGCTTTTCAGAAAACAAAATATCTCCCTCTTGTACATATTCATTAGCAGATACTGGCGATGATTCTGGTAATTCCTCTACTTTTTCCTCTGAAATAGGTAGAGGTGTAATTTCCGACAGTTCTTCTATAATTAAATCCTTGCGTTGTTGAGCATCTAGCTGTAATTCCGAGAGTTGCGATACAAACTCTATTTCTAATTTCTCTAACTTCTCTAAAATTAAAAGCTTTTGTTCTTGAGCATTTAATTGTAATTCTGAGAATTGAGATGTCAATTCGGAACCAGAGTGTTCTAAATTTTCAATAATTAATTCTTTTTGTTTTTGAGCATCAATCTGCAATTCAGTAAGTTGAGTAGCAAATTCCGACTGCATCTTTGCTAAATCTTCAAACAATTTATCTTTTTGCTGTTGAGTTGCAGATTGTAATTCTGTTACTTGTGATTTAAATAGAGCTTCTAATTCTGCAAGATTTAACAAAATTGTATCTTTCTGCTTTTGAGCAGCACTTTGGAATTCGGCTAACTGTGCGGCAAATTCTGCTTGTAATTTAGTGGAATTCCCAATAAATGTATCCCTTTCTTGTTGGTTATCTGACTGCAATTTTGATAATTGTGATAAGAGTTCAGACCTTGATGCTTCTAAATTCTTAATAGTAATATCGTTGTTTTGTACTGCATTTAGCTCTAAATTAGACAATTTTTCTGCTAAATTAGCTTCTAATTTCTCTAAATTCCCAAAAGTTGTGTTGCTTTGGTTTTGAGCATCCAACTGTAGTTGAGATAGTTGTGAAACAAATTCAGATTCTAGATTTTCTAGATTTTTCTGTATATTTTTAATTTCAGCTTCTAATTGCGTTATGATGTTTTCCTTGGTTTGCGATAGCTCAGATGTAATCAGAGATAAATTTTCTTGCTCGCTTTTGATTTTTTGTTGTAAAGTATTAGCTTCTTTCTCTAATTCATTAGTTATATTTTTAGCTTCTCGGATGGCATTTTCCGCTTCTTGCTTCACAATGGTTAGCTGACTTTGCAATTTTTCTAGCCCTTGTAGCTGTTCCATAGCCCTATCAACAATTTCGCGGATTGCTACTCGCCTAAAGAACCAAAATAAAGCAATTATTGCAACTGGAAATAGGCTCAATATTACTAACCAGACATTGAGCAGAATCGTGGTGCGTCCAAAAGAGCGATTAAAATCAGATTGAACTTCGTCTCTAATGCGCTTTTCTTCTCGCAGTCGTGCTAATTCTTCTCGCTCTTGATTCGATATTACTGGAGCAGGAGTTAATGTTGGAGATACAGATGGTGTAGTTTGTCCACTGGCTTTATCAATAGATAGTATTAAGGGTGAAAAGAGAATAACGCTTTGAAAAACTAAAGCGTAGACAATTGGATTCTTGCTCTTCATAAAAATCATCCCTATCCGTTGGCCAGCTTTTAACGTGGCATACCTCTCTCCAATCTATAACAGAATATTAGGCCTCTTGCATAAGTGGTTATCATCGGCGTTTATCGACGGTTAAATATTCATTCTTGGGATTTTTGCAAGAAGTCTGTTAAGTTGTGGAAACTTGACAGGAACAGTAAGTCAGGAATTATCGACTTGATTGGTGTAATGATAATTAGATATTTATATTCTGCTTGACAAACTGGAAGTTATCTGAGTTTTTTTAATTTTAGCATTGGATATCTAAGCCCAGATATTTTTATATGTCTACCTTAAGGTGGTTATGTTATTTGATAATTTTCGGCGCAGGCTGCGTCAAGAAGCCCAAATATGGCAAGATGAAGGACTTATTAATGCCGAACTGTACCAACAACTGGCGCAAAGGTATCAATTTAATCATTTAGAAACTGCTGCTCGCGATCGCTTTGTTTTTATTTTGATTGCTGTGGGAGCAATCTTGTTAGGCTTGGGTGTGATTACTTTTGTAGCTGCGAACTGGCAAGCTTGGAATCGAGAAGTCAAGTTAACAATACTGTTAAGTTTATTCCTGACAACTAATATTGCTGGTTTCAGCTTGTGGCGAAAACCCACAAGCACCAGAAAACGCCGTCAAAAAGTCTTTGGAGAAGGCTTACTAATTTTAGGCGCGTTGACAATAGGCGCAAACATGGCACTGTTGGCGCAGATGTTTCATATTGGCGGTTCCAGCTATGAACTATTTGTAGGTTGGGGATTGGCTGTTTTGCTAATGGCCTATAGTCTGCGCTTAACTTCCTTGGGTATCCTGTCCCTGATTTTGCTGCTAATAGCTTATTGGACGGGATTGTGGGAATGGTACTCTGTACGAGATGATCTGACACTGGGACGGCTGGTAATCACACATTTTCCCTTAGTTTCAGGGTTGCTGTTTGTGCCTTTAGCTTACTGGTGTCGTTCTCAGTGGATTTTTAGAATTGCAGCGATCGCAATTGTCATCTCCTGGCAATTCCATTTCAAGTCACTGCAAGTAGTATCTTATATAGACGCTCCACCTTGGATTGCTATAGCCGCTTTTAGTCTGTTACCAGCATTATTGTGGAGTTATGATGACTTGTTATTTAGGCGCACTTCTAGGCTGTTTCAACCGTTTGCACAGACATTAGCGCTAGCAGTTTTAAGCATCAGCTTTTATATCCTGTCCTTTCGCTGGTTGTGGGAAGCTCGATCTGTCGGTTATCAAAATGAATTAAGGAATAGTTCTCTAGCAACTTGGCTACCGTTAATAGATGTGGCAATTTTTACAGTTTTAGCTATCTGGCAATGGTGGCATTTGCTCCGACCAAAACACAACCAAAGGTATCAGAAAGTTGTTATTAAGAATATGCTGATTGCTGGCTTAATTGCGATCGCTGCTTTAATAATCTTCATTCATCAAGTTGTTACTCCAATTCCAGCCATTCCCATCTTTGTTTTTAATCTCCTGTTGGCAGTTTTAGGTTTTGGATTAATCTGCGAAGCACTGGAGTTAGGACAAAGACGTGCTTTCTGGGGCGGGATAGTCTTATTAACACTACAAATTATCAGCCGGATGCTGGAATATGACACTGGCTTATTGTTCAAATCTTTGGTTTTTGTTTTGTGTGGTGCTGTTGTCATAGGCTCTGGGTTGTGGTTTGAGCGCTATTTGTCCTCTTTACCAGCTGCATCGCCTTCTGAAACTCACCATTCATGAGGTGTCAAATTATTTTTATGAAAACTAATCAAGCGTTAACTTTAGAAACTGAATCTTCTCAAAAGCCTATAGCCGTTTGGCGATTTTTGATTCCTTTACTAATTCAAGCAGGATTAATTTTAGCTATACCAGCACAATCGGTTTACACAGTTGTTACAGGTAAAACAGCAATCTTGCAAACTTTACCTGTAGATCCTTACGATTTGCTGCGTGGTTACTCGGTAACGCTAAATTATGAAGTCTCCCGGTTAAGCACTTTAAAAAAACTGCCTGGTTGGACAGATTTAGTCAAGCAACATCCTGGTACAAACAAAGAATACGATCCTTTAGCGCCAGGAACCATTGTGTACGTTATTTTAGAAGCGCAAAAATCTTCTAATGGAATTCCTCAAGCTTGGAAACCTGTGCGAGTGAGTGGACAACTCCCGAATTCTTTACCTGCAAATCAGCTCGCCTTAAAAGGTTTATATACTCGTGATAATTCAATTACTTACGGTTTAGAAACCTACTACATTCCAGAAGATCAGCGGCAAGATATTAACAACGATATTGCCAAAGCTCGCCCCAGTAAACCCGGAGAATCACAACCGATAGTAGTGGAAGTTAAGATAAATGCCCAAGGCCAAGCTGTACCGATCAGTATGTGGGTACGCGATCGCAAATATCATTTTTAACTAAGTTAGCATTGCTATTTTTTATAAAAACTTGAGATCAACATTTCCCAAATGCTACCGTCTACAGGTGATATAGGATTTTAAGGGATTTTCAAAAATGAAGTGTAGACGAAAAGTGGCTTGTAACAATAAATCACTGATCAGTGTCAGCTTGATATCTGCCTTTCTTGCGCCTTATTCTACTATTGTTGCCGCACCACCGAGAACCCCAGATAAAACCGTAAATTGCGAAATTTTAGCTGTGGGAGGTGGACTCTCCGGCGTTGCTACTGCTTACGAGGGGTTACTAGCAGGACGAACTGTTTGTCTAACAGAAATTACTGACTGGCTGGGAGGACAAATTTCTTCTCAAGGGACATCAGCATTAGACGAACGCCCAACTCAGCGTTCTCTCCAATTTTATTCTCGCGGTTACTTAGAATTACGCAATCGCATTCAGCGTAAGTACGGTGAACTCAATCCTGGTGACTGCTGGGTAAGCGACTCCTGCTTTTTGCCTCGTGATGCTCACACCATTTTGACTCAGATGCTCAAAGATGCAGAAAAAAAGGGCAAAGGCAAGTTGGAATGGTTCCCAAACACGGTAGTAAAAGACTTAGAAATTAGTACTGATGGGAAGATAATTAATAGTGCGATCGCTATTCAACATCAACCAGCCAAAGGCGCGCCGCCACTCAACACTTTTTCTTTATCTCAAACCATTGAAGATGCTTATCGCTACAGCAACTCATCCCGCTTTACCAAAACGATTATCCGCTTCGTACCCAAGCAAAATAAAGGAACCTCGAATTGGTATGTTGTAGATGCAAGCGAAACTGGAGAAATTATTGCCCTTGCTGATGTTCCCTACCGATTAGGTATTGATGCGCGTTCCTACTTAGAGCCTTCAGCATCTAGTAACCAAAACGACCCCTATTGTACTCAAGGCTTTACATATACTTTTGCAATGGAGGCAACTAAGGAACCGCAACCCCAGAAGATGCCTCCATTTTATTTACAGTACTCGCCATATTTCAGCTATGAATTACAGCGATTAGCAAACTTTGACTTAGTTTTTACCTACCGTCGCATTTGGAGTCCCAGAAAAGGACAACCAGCAAAATTCGGCGGTGTTAGTTTTTCTGCCTCCACCCCTGGCGACATCTCCATGCAAAACTGGACATGGGGTAACGATTACCGCCCTGGAACTCCTGCTGATAACTTAATTTACACTCGCCAACAGTTGCAAAGTACCGGGCAGTTGCAGTCTGGCGGTTGGATGGGAGGACTACGCACACAAAGCCTTCGTAAAGGTGAGGAAAATGCCCTCTCGTATTACTTCTGGCTAGTAGCTGGGACTACAGATTCCCAACTGGGGGACGGTGTGAAGCAGCCGCAAACAAACAACCGCTTGTTATCAGGTTTAAATTCCCCCATGGGGACAGTGCATGGCTTATCGAAATATCCTTATATGCGAGAGGGACGGCGGATTATTGGCCGCCCCAGTTGGGGACAATCATCTGGCTTTACTATTTGGGAAATTGATATTTCCCGCCGCAACTACAATGATGAGTATTACCGCAAGACTCTGCCAGCAGATATGTATCGCCAGTTAAGAGCAGCACTGGCAGGTTTAGAAGCAACATCGGTAATTACTGGGCAAATTTCACCAGACAAAGCAATGCGGCGGACTCGTTCTACCATCTTCCCCGATGCTGTAGGTATTGGTCACTACGCCATTGACTTCCATCCTTGCATGACAAAAAGCCCCCCAGAAGCTCCTGGTAACACAGAACGTGCGGGTGAAAGACGCGGTGCTGGGCAAGCTTACCCCTTCCAAATTGCTTTGAGAGCAATGATTCCCCAGAAAATTGATAATTTGTTAGTGGGTGGTAAGAGCATTGCTACCAGCCACATTGCGGCTGCTGCTTATAGAGTCCATTCCTTTGAATGGTCTGCTGGCGCTGCGGCGGGGACTGTTGCAGCTTTTGCCCTCAACAATGCTATTGCACCTTACCAACTTGTAGATGATTTACCTAAATCAGAACCGCAACTCGAAGCTCTTAAACGTCTGTTAGAAAAAAATGGTAACCCCACTGCCTTTCCAGATACCTCAATTTTTAACCAAAAATGGGAGGATTGGCGGTAGGAAGACAATAAGGCAGAAGGAATCAGGGACAAGGAGAAGGGGAGACAAAAAGACAAAGAGAAAATATTTACAACTCTTTCACCTTGTCCCATAGTCGCCAAGCCTCCTTGTCCTCTTCCCTCCTGCCATCTGACTTGAGAGTGCTGAGTGCTGAGTTAAGAATAAGAATTTCTCTGCTTGTCCCCAGTCCCCAGCTAATAACGAATTCGAGGATCGACGTAAGCGTTTAAAATATCAATCAAAATACTGGCGCTTACGACGATCGCCCCGAAAAATACTAGTACTCCTTGCACTGTGGGATAATCGCGATCAGAAATTGCTTGATACAGCCGATTGGCTAACCCAGGCCAAGAAAATGTAACCTCAGTCAAAATTGCTCCACCCAGTAGAGAAGCAAAGGTTAATCCCAAGACTGTAATTACTGGAATTAAAGCATTTTTTAAAGCATGGGAAACTAAAATTTTGTTTTCTGGAATTCCTCTGGCTCTAGCGGCTTCTATATAATCTGCTTGTAGGGTTTGCTTTAAATTGACGCGCACAATTCGCTCAAAAATCCCACTGAGCAAAATTCCCAAAGTTAGGCTAGGAAGGGCGATATGGTGCAAGGATGTAAAAAACTGGCTGAAGTTACCGCCAAGTAAACTATCAAGTGTATACAAACCAGTGATATGAGCAGGAGGGGGAAGATTAGGTGGAAAACGGTTAGAGTTAGGAAACCAACCAAGTTGTACCGAGAAAATCAACTGTAGCAACATTCCTGCCCAAAACATGGGAAGTGCGTAGGTAACGATACCAAACAAGCGCCCCCCAACATCGATAGCTGTCCCCGGACGAGAAGCCGAAAGAGTACCAATTATAATTCCAACAACGAGCGCAACCGCCATACTACATACTGCTAACTCTACTGTCGCCGGGAAATATTGCCCAATTATGTCCCCAACATTCTGTCCCCGACTTGTTAAAGATGTCCCTAAATCAAAGCGCAGCAAGTTTCCCAAATAATTCAAATACTGTAGCCACAGCGGAAGGTCTAAACCCAATTGTTTGCGTAATTCCGCTTTGGCACTTTCTGGCGCACGTCCACCCAGAATCGCATCTGCTGGATCTCCCGGTGTAGCTCTAAGTAACAGAAATACAATAGTGATAATAGTTAATAGCTGAAGTGGTGCTAAAAGCACACGTGAAGCAATGTAATATTGTAAAGCTTTGGATCTAGACATATTTATTTAGTTATTGGTTATTAGTCATTAGCCATTTACACAACTTAAGATAAATGACTAATGACAATAGACAAAAAACAAAAACTACTTTTTAATCGACTTGTAAACTAGATTTTGAGTAGGATCAAGTTGTACATTGCTGACCCCTTTTCTAGCAAATACATAGTCTTTGTTTTGCCATAAAGGAACATAAGGCACATCAGTTGCAACTTGTGTTTGAATCTGGGTAAATATTTGCTTCCGCCTTTCAGGATTTTGTTCTTGACGTTGCTGATCAATGAGCTTATTGACGGCTTCATTATAATAGAAAGAACCTTGAGTTTGACTACCGCCATCTTCGCACCCCTTGGCAACGGAACCTTTCTGACAAGCCAAAAATGGTTGTACGTAATTATCAGGATCTAAAAAGTCTGGATACCAATCAAGCAAAGCAGCTGGATATAAACCCTTAGCGATGTCTTTATAAAAAGTAGCACCTTCTACTGTGCTGACTTCAAATTGCAGTATGCTATCCATTCTTTGATCAACAAGTGATTTCAGTGTCTGTGCTACCAAACTGCGACTAGCTGAACTTGCAGGATACCAAACTTGAACTTTTGCAGGCTTTTCTTTAGAGAAACCAGCGCTAGTTAATAATTGTTTAGCCTGATCAAATTGAGCATCGCCATATTTATCTTTAAATAAAGGCTGGGAAACATTAAACGTAGTGGGAATCATGCTGTAAAGTGCATCAGCTTGATTAAACAAAACTCGCGCATTTAAAAGTGGACGGTCAATTAGTGCAGCGATCGCTTGTCTTACTTCTGGTTGATCCAAAGGCTTCTGATTGCGGTTCAACACCATATAGCTTACTACGCTACCCTCAGCGCTAATGGCCTGCCAATCTCCTTTTTTAGCACCTTCTTCTAAGCTGCGAATTTGATCTGGTTGTAAAGAAAGATAAGCTACATCTACTGCACCTGTGCGGAAAGCATTAAACAAATTCACTGGGCTAGTTTGGATTTGGATGTTAACGCCCTTATTGGCTGGTTTTTCTCCCCAATATTTATCAAAAACATCCATTCGTAGTGAATCAGTACCATATCTAGCTAATTTATAGGGGCCCGTACCTACAAATGTCTCTGGTTTAAATTTTCCTGCACCTAGTTCGTAAGCTTTGGGCGAAACTGGACAAACTCCAGAAAATGCTAGTAGTGAGGGAAAAGCTGCAAAGGGCTTTTTCAATTTGATACTTAACTCATACTCGCCTGTAGTTTTGAGTGAGTCTACTGTATCAGCTAGCAAAAATGAAGGCTTACCTTTATTTTCAATAAACCGCCTAATACTAAACACCATTGCGTCAGCATTAAAGGGAGTGCCATCATGAAAAACTACCCCCTGACGTAAGGGTATAGTGTAAGTTAAACCATCTGGACTGACTTTAGGTAATGCTGTCGCCAGTTGGGGCTTAATTTCCGTACTTCCTGGTTCATAAGTATAGAGGCGATCGCTCATATTAAACACTAAACCTAAAGATGCCAACTCATAGGCATCAGCCGGATCTAGAGTTCTCGGCTTTGCTGTCGTGCCGATAGTAATGCGACCATCACCTGTAGCAGTATTCCCAGAACCAGGTGTAGTTGTCTGTGGACGAGCGCAACTTACAACCAAAAATAAACATATACAAAATAGAGAGAGGAATTGTGTAATTCGCCTCCACTGTCTAACCGATAAGGAAAACAAAGTCATAAAATTAACATTCTTGTTGTCATGCGGTGAGTTATTGTACTATAAGTTGGTTAATTATCTATATAAATTAGCAACTTTTATGACAAAAATCGTAGAGAAAATACATACTTAGAGATAAATTACTTATCAAGTAAAAAAAATTATTAAACTCTCAAACAATAACTCTATTAGTTGTAAATTTTTAATTATCAGGAATAAGTTTGTTCAGCTTAGGCTATAGCCAAAGGGGTGTGAATTAAGAGTTTTTCATTTGCTGCATAGCTTGGCTGATAAATATCTATGTTTATACATCAGCGATTGGGGCGATCGCGATATTGTAACAGCAGATAGAGACTCTAATAGCGAGACTAAAAACGTGAAATATTTCTTTCTATCTGAAGGATGGGCTGTTTCCAGAGTGTGGGCATCTGATGGACTCTGGCAGGTAGCCGCATGGCGACGGCAACCAGATATTCAGCGATTGAATATTTGTTTAACGGAAAATAACGAATTGTTGTGGCTTTATCGGGTTGAAGATGCAATTTTAACCGTAGAAGTGAAGCCCACAACCCCAGCACTGGCCAATGACACAATCGGTCAAGTAGTGCTGAAGCGTCTGATCACTGCCGAACAGGTAATCGAACGCCTGGGTACTGCCGAGGCCAAGTGTCAACTGCAAAACATCCGTTTGGTGGCGCAGTAGAAAAGCAGGGGTGCAGAGGAGCAGAGGTGCAGGGGTGCAGAGGCAGAATCCGCCTTATTCTCCGCACCTCCCTCATTTCCCTAAGAATACGCAAATTGGATGTATGACAGGGATTGGTAGCAAAAAATATCATAGATGCTACGCGATCGCATCTATTTACACGCTTGCAAACAGTTCCATCAATAGTTACACTTTTTAAAATATTCTCATTTTTGCTTGGCAATTGCCTAGCACGCTTAACTACCCAAATGCCTTTTAGGTGTTTACCTTGCTTCTACGGAGCAAGGCGGAGTTTTTCTCAAGAAAGCTCACTGGTAGTTTAATTTAAAAGCGATCGCTACCCTACAAGGTAAAGAACGCAAAGTGTGTAAGCACTGCCAGGCAATCCACACTTTCTGACTTATCAGACAAGCTGTGGTAAAACTCACAACCTGGCAATAACAAAAAACTGAGAGAAGTCCCAGCGGTGACTTCCGCCGCGTATAACTTTCGTAAGAAAATTGCTTTGTAAACTAACTCATCGAGGAGGAGCGTAGTCGATGGGACTACCCTGGTACCGAGTACATACAGTCGTTCTGAATGATCCAGGACGGCTGATTTCTGTACACTTGATGCACACAGCTCTAGTGGCAGGCTGGGCTGGTTCGATGGCATTGTACGAACTAGCTGTTTATGACCCTAGCGATCCAGTTCTCAACCCAATGTGGCGGCAAGGGATGTACGTTTTACCCTTCATGTCACGTTTGGGCGTCACTCAATCTTGGGGTGGTTGGAGCGTTACTGGTGGCCCAGCAACAGATCCTGGTTTTTGGTCATTTGAAGGTGTTGCCGCTGCTCACATCGTTCTCTCTGGTCTGTTGTTTTTAGCTGCTGTTTGGCACTGGGTTTACTGGGATTTGGAACTCTTTAGAGATCCCCGCACTGGTGAACCTGCTCTAGACTTGCCAAAAATGTTTGGCATTCACTTGTTCTTATCTGGTCTACTCTGTTTTGGCTTCGGTGCTTTTCACCTCACTGGACTATTTGGGCCAGGGATGTGGGTTTCTGATGCCTTTGGGGTAACTGGTAGCGTGCAGCCAGTAGCACCAGAATGGGGGCCAGATGGCTTTAACCCCTTCAACCCTGGTGGTGTTGTGGCTCACCACATAGCTGCTGGTATCGTCGGTATTATCGCAGGTTTATTCCACCTCACAGTCAGACCACCCGAACGGCTCTACAAAGCCCTGCGGATGGGTAACATTGAAACCGTGCTTTCTAGCAGTATTGCTGCGGTATTCTTTGCTGCCTTTGTGGTCGCTGGTACTATGTGGTACGGTAACGCTACCACTCCGATTGAACTTTTTGGCCCTACCCGTTACCAATGGGATCAAGGCTACTTCCGTCAAGAAATTAACCGCCGCGTGCAAACTAGTGTTGCTAATGGCACAAGCCTTTCGGAAGCTTGGTCACAAATTCCGGAAAAACTTGCCTTCTACGATTACGTCGGCAATAGCCCTGCTAAAGGCGGTTTATTCCGTACAGGGCCAATGAACAAGGGTGATGGCATTGCCCAGTCCTGGCAAGGTCATGCAGTATTCAAAGATGCTGAAGGCAGAGAATTGACTGTACGTCGTCTCCCCAACTTCTTTGAAACCTTCCCCGTAATCTTGACCGACGAAGATGGTATCGTCCGTGCTGACATTCCTTTCCGTCGGGCAGAATCAAAATATAGCTTTGAGCAAACTGGTGTTACAGTTAGCTTCTATGGTGGCGATCTGGATGGCAAGACCTTTACAGATCCAGCCGAAGTGAAAAAATATGCCCGTAAAGCTCAAGGCGGTGAAATATTTGAATTTGACCGGGAAACCTTGAACTCTGATGGTGTATTCCGCACCAGCCCCAGAGGTTGGTTCACATTTGGACACGCTGTATTTGCTCTGCTGTTCTTCTTTGGTCACCTATGGCATGGTTCTCGGACAATCTACCGAGATGTGTTTGCTGGTGTAGAAGCGGATCTCGAAGAGCAAGTTGAGTGGGGTCTGTTCCAGAAAGTGGGTGATAAGTCAACCCGCCGTAAGGAAGCCCTCTAATTTGTGGGGATTGGGGATTAGGGGCTGGGGACTAGGGAAAAAATTCTTCCCAATACCCAGTACCTAGTACCCAATACCCAATAATCTAATTACTGGCTGGATAGGCAGGAGCTTTTAAAATGGAAAGCGTTGCGTACATCTTAATTTTCACCCTGTGTATAGGTGTTCTATTCTTTGCGATCGCATTTCGGGAACCTCCTCGCATTGAGAAAAAAGAGAAATAGAATACTATTACCAAGCTCTTAAGGTCATATAAACCTGTTTATCCGCTGCTACCTGCTGGTAACAGCGGATATCTACGTTTAATACTGCTTTAGTTGATTTGCTAGGCAAAAATTAAATCATCTATCATTAGTTTGATGGGTAATCAATCATTAATTAGATGCCAGGAAAGCAACGAGACTATGGTGTAAGCTAGAGGCTGGGTAATTGGGTAATATGCTTCTTTGATTATGAGTAATTTGATAACAAATTATGAATTTTAGAGTTGCAAGCCCTAGCAATCAATAATTAACTTCTGGCGAATGACTTGTCACATCACAGTATGATATAATCTTCTATCTGGAAGTTGATATGTGTTGCTACTAGCTTTTCTGCGCTAGGATGAAAAAAGATGTAGGTGTAGGCTGCCATTAAAACGCTTGCCTATGAGCTTTACTCGTGACAAAAACTTTACGGAGACTAGAACCAGGAACAAATCAGCATGGTCAATCAGAATTTAACCGCTACAGAAATTGGATTTACTCACGAAGATTTCGCTGCTCTACTTGATAAGTACGATTATCACTTTAGCCCTGGCGATGTTGTACCAGGAACAGTTTTCAGTATAGAGCCGCGCGGCGCTCTGATTGACATAGGTGCTAAAACAGCAGCATACATACCTATACAAGAAATGTCTATTAACCGGGTCGATGCCCCGGAAGAAGTTTTACAATCCAACGAAACACGGGAATTTTTTATTCTCACTGACGAAAACGAAGATGGTCAGTTGACCCTTTCGATTCGCCGGATTGAATATATGCGGGCATGGGAGCGTGTACGGCAGCTGCAAGCCGAAGATGCTACTGTGCGTTCTGGTGTGTTTGCTACTAACCGTGGTGGTGCATTGGTACGGATTGAGGGATTGCGTGGCTTTATCCCCGGTTCTCACATCAGTACTCGCAAACCTAAAGAAGAATTGGTAGGTGAAGATCTGCCGTTGAAATTCTTAGAGGTAGACGAAGAACGCAATCGCCTCGTTTTATCTCACCGTCGGGCGCTGGTTGAGCGGAAGATGAACCGCCTCGAAGTTGGTGAAGTTGTAATAGGTACAGTTCGCGGTATTAAGCCCTACGGTGCCTTCATTGACATTGGTGGTGTTAGTGGTCTACTGCACATCTCCGAGATTTCGCACGAGCATATTGACACGCCCCATAGTGTGTTTAACGTTAATGATGAAGTCAAGGTGATGATCATTGACCTGGATGCTGAAAGAGGTCGGATTTCCCTATCGACCAAACAGCTGGAACCTGAACCAGGCGACATGATCAAAAACCGCGATTTGGTTTATGACAAGGCTGAAGAGATGGCAGCTAAGTATCGGGAACAGCTGCTGGCAAAACAACAAGGCGCTACTGCCGTATCTGCTGAAGCTGTTGTTGAAGAAGATATACCATCAGCTGTTGAAGAAGACATACCATCAGCTGTTGAAGAAGATATCCCAGCAGCGGTTCAAGAAGAAATTCCAGCAGCTATCGAAGAATAATACACTTGTAGTTGTATTAGGCTGTAATTAAAAGCATGAAAGTTTTGCAAAGGGGGGTTTTCCCTCTTTTTTTATGGTAATAAAATCTGAACAATTTAATAAGCTTGTTAGATATTGCAACGAAATTAGCAAATAGATTGGCGCTGTTTGCTGAAACTAAAAAATGCAATTCAAGCTATGTTTGATGCAAAATTTCAAGTTGGTTTAAAGGAGTAAAATTTTTGACCACTATTAAATGTAGAGGCGTAGAATTTCCCCACATCCAGGCGATTTTGTTTGACAAAAACGGTACTTTAGAGGATTCTGAAGCTTATTTGCGATCGCTTGCACAAAAGGCAGCAAGATTAATAGATGCTCAAATCCCTGGAACTGGGGAACCTCTATTAATGGCATTTGGCGTTAATGGTAATCTTTTAGATCCAGCAGGTTTAATATCAGTAGCCAGTCGCCGTGAAACAGAAGTAGCCGCCGCCGCATATATAGCCGAAACTGGCAGAAGCTGGTTTGAGTCGTTAAAAATCGCCCGTCAAGCTTTGGAAGAAGCAGAAAAATACATTGGTAAAACTCCTTCACCACTATTTGTAGGTAGTTTGGAAGTTTTGCAGTTGCTATCACAAGCCGGATTAAAACTTGGCATACTCTCCGCGGCGACAACTCAAGAAGTGCAGGAATTTGTAGCCAATCACCAGTTGGGTGGTTATCTTCAGTTGCAAATGGGAGTTGATGAAGGGCCAAGCAAACCAGATCCATTGCTATTTTTACAAGCTTGCCAAGCTTTGGGAGTAGAACCAAGCGCGACACTGATGGTAGGTGATGCTGTCGGTGATATGCAAATGGCACGTAATGCTAAAGCCGCAGGTTGTATTGGTATCACTTGGATTGGTAAATCAGATCATGTCCAAGGTGCGGATGTAGTGATTCATCAACTTGATGAAATTCAAATTGTAGAAGCTTAATTTAACATTGGCGATCGCATTTCCCTAGAGCAAGTATTAACTATCAATTAATAAGATTGTGGTGTTTCATGTTTCAACCCAACTTCCAATAGCGATCGCTCCTCCATTTCTGCTATAAGCTGTGGATCTAGAAAATAGATATCTCGCCGATAGTTGCTGGAATAGTATTGATTAGACTGCTTACAAAATTCAGCTAAACTTGCATTAAGACTCATCATGACTCATCATGGAGAATGCTTGATGCTACCAGTTAAACATCAGTTTCAAAGTTTTGAAGAATACCTGTCTTATGATGATGGCACAGACAAACTCTATGAGTTGTTTAATGGAGAGTTAATCGAGATGCCTCCAGAATCAGGAACCAATGTTCAGATTGCGACATTTTTACTGATTCAATTTGCCTTACTCTTAGGTTATAAAAGAGTGCGGGGACATGGCTTAGAACTGGAAGTAAGAGGAGAACCTAGAAACCGTTATCCTGACCTGACTATTATTCGAGAAGAGCATATTCAGCAGTTAGCAAAGCGTAATACTATCCGCCTATCAATGCTACCGCCGCTACTGGTGATTGAAGTGGTGAGTCCAGGAGAATTACAACGGGATAGAGATTTTATTGCCAAGCGTGGGCAATATCAAGATTGTGGGATTCCTGAATATTGGATTATTGACCCCGAAACCCGAACAGTATTGGTATTACAACTCACTGGTAATACTTACATTGAGGTGGGTAACTTTTTTGGTGATAATTTAATTCTATCTCCACAATTTAGTCAGATGAACCTCAAAGTATCACAAGTTTTTGATGCAGTAAATCAAGATTAAAATAGGATATTAATTACTTCTCAGTTCTGCTAAACAAGCCATGCAAAACACAGAAACAACGTTACCACTTCGACTGTGGACTGTGGAAGAATACCACCGGATGGCTGAGGCTGGAATTTTTGCTGACGATGAACGAGTGGAACTTTTAGAAGGAAAGATTATTTGGATGATTGCAAAAGGGACAGCTCATCGTTCAGCAGTGGGGAGGACGGATTATTTACTAAAAACTCGTTTAAGAAATCGGGCGTGGGTATCCATTCAAGACCCAGTAAAGTTAAATGAACGGTCTGAACCTGAACCAGATATTGCTGTCCTTAAAATAGATCCATTGGACTATGCAGACCATCATCCTACGCCCTCGGAAGTTTATTTAATCATTGAAGTAGCAGATAGCAGCCTGAAACTAGACTGTGAAACTAAAGGAAAAGCTTACTCAAAGGCAGGAATTACAGATTATTGGGTATTAGATGTGATTGGTCGTCAATTGCACGTCTTTCGGGAACCGACTGAGGATGGCTATCAAAGTAAAGTGATTTTGGCAGAAGATGAGACTATTTCACCTCTACAGTTTCCTGATTTGCAGATTGCGATACGTGAAATGTTACCACTGTTGAGACGGTCTTAGAGGTTGTTTGAAAAGTAGTTGGCTGTGATTTTAAACACTTATTGCTCCCCCCTAACCCCCCTTAAAAAGGGGGGAAAACTTCTTAAAATCCCCCTTAAAAAGGGGGATTTAGGGGGATCTAAAACGTTTTGCTACCAACAAGAGGACTTTTAAAACATCATCTTAGGTAAGAGCGATCGCACTCTCACTCTATACGAAAAATCGCTCTTTATTGCTCATGTCTCTATCACTCACACCGCCAAATCTTAATTGTTGTGTTCTCATTACTACTAAAAATCGTTTTCCCATCAGGACTGAAGGCTACAGAGTAGATATTCGAGCCATGTCCTGCAAGAGTATATAACAACTCTTTTGTGGCTAAATGCCATAGTTTAATTGTAGTGTCAGAACTGGTACTAGCTAAAGTTTTCCCATCAGGACTAAAGGCAACTGAACTAATAGCATTTACATGACCATAAAATGTGTGGATGATTTTCCCAGATGGAAGATACCAAATCTTGATAGTTTTGTCATCACTACCACTGGCAAGGGTCTTCCCATCTGGACTAATAGCGATAGTTCTAACCGCAGCTGAATGTTCTTTAAGAGTATGAATGGCTAATCCTGTTTTCATATTCCATATTTTAATCGTATGGTCAATACTACCGCTAATTAATGCTTGTCCATTCAGAGCAAATACAACAGACATCGCACACTTTTCATGTCCAGATAGTGTGTAAATTAGCTCATTAGTCTTTAAATTCCATATTTTAATGTTGTTATCTCCACTACTACTAGCTAATGTTCTACCATCAGAGCTAAAAGCGACTGAAGTCACATTATTTTCACCGAGAAAAGTCGTTCCTGTTAGGGAATACCAAAGCTTAACAGTATTATCATTGCTACCACTTGCAAGAATCAGCCCATCAGAGCTAAAAGCAACTGACCTAACTGCACTTGAATGCCCATTCAAAGTGGCAAGAAGCTCACCATTATAGAGATTCCAAACCTTAATGGTATTATCTCCGCTGCCACTAGCTAATGTTTTACCATCAGGGCTTATGGCAATAGAATAAATACGATTACTATGCCCAGAAAGGGTGTTTACACATCGCCATCTCTGATTTTTTTGGCTTTGCGAATCTGCTAGTAATTTCAATTCGTTGTCATAAATTTCTCTATACTCTTGTCGAATTGCAGCAAGCTTGTCAACAATCGTTGCTTTCCACTCTAAAGGAATTTCTGACTCTATGTTAAATAACTGAGGTTCATAATTTGGATTGATATTCAAGTAATACCAATCTGCTAAAAAGGCTGCTAACAGCTTGTGTAAAATGACAATGGTTTGTCTAATTACCCGAAGACTTTGTTTTTCATCATTACCAGCTTGTTCAAGTTCTTTTTTGACTTCTTCCCAATTCCAAGGTTCAAATGATAAAGATACTGGCTCTTGCAGTCCCCAAAACCGAACATTAAAATAAACTTCGTGATCTGTAACATCTGTGTAAATTATTGCCGTTGGTACAGCAGATAAAATTGTCTCTAACTGCTTGACTTCTGCATCAAACACAGAACGCTCAAAATATTTCCCATAAAATTCCACTGGGCATAAATCACCCTGAAGCGGATAATGCTTTTCTAAAAATATTTTTAATTGATTACGAATTTCCTTATTAAGGCTGTCTCGGAATGATATAGGGAAATCTTCGCTTATATCTGGTGGCGGGACTAACATCAATAAGCGTGGTTTCTTCTGTTCATCAACAAAAATTCTTTGTGCTTCATCACGACTTAAGACACCAGGCCACCTCTGTTGGTCAAAAATCGCTTGAATTTCTTTTTGTTTAAGTTCAATTTCTTGAGCAGTTTTCTCTCGAATTAAATCTAAATACAATGCACTTAACTTTCGCTTGTCTTCTAGTTCTTCTTGTTTTAATTGCAACGCCCTTTCTTCTCGTTCCGCTTTTGCTGCTGCAATTTGTATATCTGCCTTAAAGCGTAATTCTTGAATTTGGAGTAATTCTTTTTCTCTAGCTTCTCGACGGTTGTAATAGTCTATTTCTGCCTGACGTACACGCTGATCTTGCCTAACTTCTTGAACTTTTACAGGTAGATTCCCTTTATCTTCCTTAGTAAAGGTGTGATCAATAAATGCTGAAACCAATCGTTCAGCAGCGGGAAGAACAAAGCTGACCACTGCACCAATTATATTAAATCCCATAGAATTTTAAAGACTGAGAAAATTAATACTTGTATCTGTTTTAACTGTTAATTTTCTCAATGTCTCTTCAAATTTACAGGTATCGAGTATTTATCGTTACTTTAAAGCAGTTCTCATTTATTTGAACGATATCCGTTATGAGTGTTTAGCAATGCTAAACCCCTACAGCGTGGTCTATTTACTGGCGAATATTTAATTAGGGATGAGTTTGTTCAAATCGAATAATACAAGGGGAAAGATTTAGCATCTTTTGGTTTCACGTATACCCGTTGTTGTGGTTCTAACTGCAACTCTTTAAAGCGATCGCGTGTTAAATGCGCTGTCACTACTTGCCCTTCATCTAAAGTTAATTCTACTTGAATTTCCCAACCTAAATGTATGACTCGGCTAACTGTAGCAGGTGTTGTAGCGCCGTTAGCATTCATCTCCACAATCACATCTTGGGGACGCAAAAATACTTCTGGATGTGGTGCATCAAATCCACTACTTTGGAAAATTCTCGAAGAACTAGGCAAGACATTTACCGGGCCAATAAAACTCATCACAAAGGCGCTAGCAGGATGATCGTAAATTTGTTCTGGCGTCCCTACCTGTTCTACACGCCCTTTATTCATCACAACTATTTCGTCAGCCACTTCCATCGCTTCTTCTTGGTCATGGGTGACGAAAACTGTGGTAACATGAACTTCATCATGGAGGCGGCGTAACCATGCCCGTAAGTCTTTGCGAACTTTCGCATCAAGTGCGCCAAAAGGTTCATCGAGTAATAATACTTCCGGTTCCACCGCTAGTGCCCTAGCTAATGCTACCCTTTGTCTTTGACCACCAGAAAGTTGTGATGGGTAGCGCTCGCCTAATCCATTCAATTGCACCAAGTCCAGCAACTGTTCTACCCGCGCCTGAATCTTCTTTTGTGGTGCTTTGCGAATCTCTAAACCAAAGGCAATATTTTGCCGCACGGTTCTATGTTTAAATAGGGCATAGTGTTGAAATACAAACCCTATATTCCGTTCTTGTACGCTTTGATAGGTGGCATCTTTACCTGTAAGGAAAATTTTGCCCCTATCAGGTAACTCCAAGCCTGAAATTAACCGTAGGAGTGTGGATTTGCCAGATCCCGATGGCCCCAGCAAAGCAACCAGCGAACCGCTCTTAATCTCCAAACTCACCTGATCAACAGCCTTGAAACTCCCGAATTGTTTGGATACGTTCTCAACTAATATGCCCACTGCTGCTCTACCTCTGCAACTAATCTACGGCTAATTGCTAGGATTACCGTGTTTCATATATAGCATGAATGATTGCCTTTGGACTAGTACCCTTGCCCACAATTTTAAATTTGTGTGGAATTGCATCTTCACCCGCAACTACCACAATCAGCACCACTGCAATCAAGAGAACCAAAATCAGCGCCACTGCAATCAAGGGAACCACAATCAGGAGTCATACTAACGAGTTCAGCACAGTTGCAGCTGGCATCAGCACAGTCAACGCAGTAGGTACTGTCAGAATTACCACCTTTGAGTAATGAAGATTTTTTAGCATGATTATTTAGTAATTTTTTTGGTAGTTCGTTATCTAGTTCCTCTTCTTCACTTGGCTCTAAGTTTTCAGCTTGTGATTTCAAAATTTGATTTGCTTGCTTACAAGCTTGAAATCGCTCACGAGATTTAACAACTAATGCCTTAAATCCATCCTCGGTAATTACGCGCTTAATATATTGAGAGCAAGATTCACCACCATACAATATCCGATGAGCGCAAACAAAGCCTTTGTGAGGAGAAAGATGTTTTTGATATCCAGTAATTGCAACAACACCAACTTGTCTGCTGAAAGAGTCTAATAAGGAAATCTGCATTGTGTAATATTCAATATAATTTACTGCTTAAATAATTTCGTCTAGCTAGGTGAAGTTTTCGCACCTTTGCGACATCGCCTTTTTTTGCCGCCAGCATTAGCGGTGTCGGGGGTGGAATTGTTACTACTCTTGTAGATTCTGAAATAAATCCTTTATAAGGTTTGGATGAGGTATTAGTGTTGCTTTGGCGCTGCTTTTCGCGTCCAGCTAAACTCATCTGAGTATTAATCTGGCAATTAGACATCAGGGGAGTTAGGCAAATTCCTAGAATTGCGATCGCATTCCGTGCAGTGCCGTAGGCGATCGCCAATCGACTAAAATACTTATTCATCATCTAGGACAGAAGTTCTAGTTATCTTGCCTGAGTATTCCCAGAAATTCATTCTTGAATACGAATTACAAATTTGTATTTGGGCTGGTTATTTGTATCGGAATATTAAGGAATATTGCATTTCACTCAAAACCCGAAGCGATAGGGAGAAATGGGCCAAACGTCCGTGATACGATGCTTTCGGTAAATGTCAAGATCGGGAGAAAACCTTTGACACTACGGGTTGCTGTTGTTGGTTCAGGCCCAGCTGGTTCATCTGCCGCTGAAACACTGGCAAAAGCTGGAATTGAAACCTACCTAATTGAGCGCAAGCTAGACAATGCCAAGCCCTGTGGGGGAGCGATTCCTTTATGTATGGTGGCTGAGTTTGACCTACCACCAGAGATTATTGATCGCCGGGTGCGGAAAATGAAAATGATTTCGCCCTCGAATCGTGAGGTCGATATCAATCTGGTAAATGAAGAAGAATATATAGGAATGTGCCGCCGTGAGGTACTGGATGGTTTCTTGCGGAATCGTGCGGCAAAACTAGGTGCAACTTTAATTAATGCCACCGTTCATAAACTTGATATACCCACCAATAATACTGACCCCTATACCATCCATTATGTTGACCATACAGAAGGGGGCGCACAAGGTATTGCCAAAACTTTGAAGGTAGATTTAGTGATTGGGGCGGATGGGGCTAATTCCCGCATTGCTAAAGAAATTGATGCTGGGGATTATAACTATGCGATCGCTTTTCAAGAGCGAATTCGTCTACCTCAAGATAAAATGGCATATTACAACGACCTTGCCGAAATGTATGTCGGCAATGACGTTTCTACTGACTTCTATGCTTGGGTTTTCCCCAAATATGACCACGTAGCGGTGGGTACTGGCACAATGCAGGTCAATAAAGCCAGCATTAAACAGTTGCAAGCTGGTATTCGCGCCCGTGCTGCTAATAAATTGGCAGGTGGTCAAATCATCAAAGTAGAAGCACATCCCATTCCCGAACATCCCCGTCCCCGTCGTGTTGTCGGTAGAGTAGCTTTGATAGGAGATGCTGCTGGCTACGTTACTAAGTCCTCTGGTGAAGGTATTTACTTTGCTGCGAAGTCAGGGCGGATGTGTGCTGAAACTATTGTAGAAATGTCCAATAGTGGCAAATCGATTCCCACAGAAGGCGACCTCAAGGTTTATCTCAAGCGCTGGGATAAAAAATACGGACTCACCTACAAAGTGTTGGACATCCTACAAACTGTGTTTTACCGTTCCGACGCTACCCGCGAAGCTTTCGTAGAGATGTGTGCTGACATGGATGTTCAAAAGCTCACATTCGACAGCTATCTGTATAAGACTGTTGTCCCAGCCAACCCTATCACCCAACTAAAAATTACTGCCAAGACTCTTGGTAGCCTCATCCGTGGTAACGCCTTAGCTCCCTAACAGTTTTTGACCATAGCACCTTTGAGTAGAAGCAGAGGAGATGAGGGGTAAATAATTTAAATTTTAAAGTTTAAATTTTAAAGTTTGAACTTTGAAGTTTGAATTAATTTGCCCCTTTGCTCCTCTGATATTTTTATTTCTGAGTTATACCAACTCGCTATTAAAGACAGCTAAACGTGGCTGTTAACTAAAAATATACAACTATAGTTAAAATCAATACTTAGTGGAAATTCATTAAGAAAATATATTTAACATTTTAAATATTAATTTTTCGTCAATAAATCTAACTTTAATGTAAAGTTTTTATTAAAATAACAATAAAATCTTGGCAAGTGTCCGTATATTTACTAAGGTGTACGGGCTAGCTATTTTAAAAACTCTTTGGATAAGAGTTAGAGCCTAATTATGAAACTCAGTTTTGTTTTTGCTACTACTCTATCTAGTTGTTCAATAATTGCTTTGACAGCTTTTGGATTTTGCAATCAAGCTACAGCTTTCACTATTTCAGGTAAAGCTCGTGGTGAATGGGTAAACCCGATTTTAGACAAGCAGCATATCTGCTTTACTAAAACTCTGCCTAATTGCTTTATTACAGGTGTAGGGACTAATTCATTTAGCTGGGGCGAGCTTCCAAAGAATATACCTCCTAATGAAACCAACCAACTAGTTTTTGCTGGAAATTTTTTTTCAGGAGACGTTGGCTCTTGGTTAAAAATAGGTAATTTAAAATACTTTAATGGCATTAACTACTTTGATACAAATGTAGAGTATGTAACGTTAAATCTCGATTTAACCTTTGGTGATACCGTTCAAGCCAACAAAGTTTTACCAGTCTCCTTTAAGTTAGTAAATACACTCAATTCAGGCACAAATATTAAAGATCCAGCCAACGCAGATAGTGTTGTATTTGATACAGGATTTGCAAAAACTAATTTCACGTTGGGTAATAATACATATCAATTTGAGCTACTTGGCTTTAGCCCATTAAGTCAAACAAGTATTAGTGCCCTAGAAGGAGAACAAAGTAATGATCCTGGCGATATTTATGCCAAAGTCACTGTTTCATCATCAATAGACGTTCCTGAAGCTCCAACTATTGCTGGTTCATTACTGGCTGGTATGTACCTAATTTATCGTCAAAAATTCTTGCGAGCGAAAATTAAATAGTTTAGTGGTTCTGGTGTCAAGTCATTTTTTATACTTTCTAAATTCAACCAAATTATGTTTGTAGGAAGTATATGGTTATATATAAAACTACACAACCAGAAGTTTTAGTGCTTCTGTTATTTCTAAATCAAGTAAGTGTGCCAAAGGATTTAAGATTCTTTGGCACTGCTATTTTTATCGTAATTGTAATTTCAATTTGACAATATCTTGTAAAAATGTTAATCAAAGTACTTTATATTATTCTCACAAAAATCATAGGATTTAATGAATTTTATCCTCGTGTGTAAATGGCACGAGGTATTAATTGATGGCAAGCGCCAGAAATCCTGAACGCTTTTTGCTTCTGGAATCTCAGTAACCTAATTTTTGGAACAATCTCCACTCTTATGCCTTGTTCTGCCAGCCTAACTCAATTACTTGAAGTTCTTTTAGCCCAGCCTGCAAATTTATCTGAAGCTGCTTTAGCGGCATTAGGCAAGGGTATACAAACAGATAGCCGTATTCTAAAGCCGGGTGAAGTTTTTGTGGCTTTACGAGGTGAAAAGTTTGATGGACACGAGTTTGTGCCCACAGCGATCGCCAAGGGTGCAATAGCTGCAATTGTTGATTTTGAATATGAAAATCCGGGATTTCCGGTATTACAGGTAAAAAATACCCTTGAGGCTTACCAAAAAATTGCTAGATGGTGGCGCGATCGCTTCAATATCCCAGTGATTGGGGTAACTGGTTCTGTTGGCAAAACCACAACCAAGGAACTAATTGCCGCAGTTTTAGCCACACAAGGACGAGTTCACAAGACTTATGGAAACTATAATAACGAAATCGGTGTACCAAAAACCCTTTTAGAACTAGATGCAGAACATGACTACGCTGTGATTGAAATGGCAATGCGGGGTAAGGGACAAATTGCCGAACTGACGCACATAGCTAATCCGACAATGGGAGTAATTACCAACGTGGGGACGGCACATATTGAGTTATTAGGTTCCGAAGCAGCGATCGCCCAAGCAAAATGTGAATTGTTAGCCGAAATGCCCAAAGATAGCGTAGCCATCCTCAACCACGACAATCCGCTATTAATCTCCACAGCAGCGCAAGTTTGGCAAGGACAAGTTATAACTTACGGCTTTTCTGGTGGCGATATCCAAGGGCAGCTGATTGATAATGAAACTGTGGAAGTGGCAGGAATGCAGCTACCTCTACCCTTAGCTGGACGGCATAATGCAACTAATTTCTTCGCGGCTTTAGCAGTGGCTAAAGTGCTGGGAATTGATTGGTTATCTCTGAAAGCCGGTGTGAGCGTAGATATGCCCACAGGACGATCGCAGCGTTTTGCTTTGCCCAATGATGTATTAATCTTAGATGAGACTTATAATGCTGCGCCAGAAGCTATGTTAGCCGCATTGCAGTTGTTGGCAGATACACCCGGTAAACGCAAGATTGCCGTTTTAGGCGCGATGAAAGAACTGGGAGAGCGATCGCAGCAGTTGCACCAGCGAGTCGGAGAAACAGTGCGAAAGTTGAAATTAGATGGCTTGATGGTTCTGATTGATGGCCAAGACGCCGAAGCGATAGCTCAAAGTGCTGAGGGTATTCCATCCGAGTGCTTTGCAACTCATGCTGAATTAGTTGCCAGATTAAAAACTTTTGTTCAAGAAGGCGATCGTTTATTGTTTAAAGCTGCCCATTCAGTGGGGCTGGATCGCGTTGTCAATCAGTTCCGTGCAGAATTTTCTAGTTGAAGTTGGCAGCCATTGGATAATAGAACTCTTGTATAAGCCTGTGTTTTGGATAACGAACCACAGATGAACGCAGATAAACACAGATAAAATATCGCTGTACATCTGTGTTTATCTGTAGTTCTTTTTAGTCCGATTTGGATTTTTGCAAGAGATAAAAAAGTTTAATCCTGGTTTTACAGTCCTTTTTCCTGGCTGCTAGTCAGTGTTCAAGCATTATTGGAAAGACTGGGGGCGTTAGCGAAACGTCTTTGCCACAAAATCGCTGCCGAATTAGCCAACAAGCAGGTAATTGCTAGCCATAACAAGATATATGTAGGAGCCATCACTACGCCAGCCATGAACCAAGTATATACGTGCAATACCATCACTAAAGCAAAAATACTGGCAAATGCAGCAGCTTTCCAGACTTGATGTGATGGGCGGTGTACTACCGTCAGGATAATGGTCAACAATGTGGCAAGCAAGTTCGCTGGCACGAGAAATGCACAAATACTCACACAGTTGGCGCGGGAGAACTCAGCTAAGGTGTTGAAATCGAGCATCAATGTGTTGGGATAATGTTCGTATTCTAACAAATTAATATATTTTCAAATAATATAATTAACCTTAGCATACTATAGCAGTGTAAAAATTAATTATGTAACATAATTTAAAGTAATCTCTGGTATTTAAAATTGCTAATAGTAGGGTGGTGGGTAACACCCACCATAAGCCAAATTAGCCCATTAAAATTACTGTATCGATAACGTGAATTACACCATTATCTGCTTCAATATCTGCTGCTAGAACTGTGGCGTTTTTGACTTCAAAACCATCAGAACAATCAATTTTAATCGGCGAACCTTCTACAGAATTCACTGTACCGAGTTTTGCTAAATCAGCCTGTAGCAGCTTTCCTGGAACAACATGATATTTTAAAATTCGCGTTAGTTGAGGAATGTTCTGCACCAGAGTTTGTATAGTTCCCGGTGGTAATTTAGCAAAGGCATCATCATTTGGTGCAAACACAGTAAACGGCCCAGGACTTTTTAATGTCTCTACTAAACCAGCAGCTTGTACAGCCGTTACCAAAGTTTTAAAAGAGTCAGCAGCAAGGGCAATATCAACAATATCAGCCATGTATTTTACCTAAATTTCTGTCAAACATAATAAAGTATAGTGAAACAATTTTAATTTTTATTAACCTATTAAATTAAAATTTAGGGCATCGAACATTTTATGATAAACATAGAAAAATCTCTTTGTAGACAAAATGTCCGAGCGTAGGTATGCCATTCTAGGAACTGGTGCATTAGGCGGATTTTATGGTGCTAAACTGCAAAAAGCTGGATTGGATGTCCACTTCTTGCTGAAAAGTGATTATGAATATGTCAGCAGATATGGTTTAGTCGTTGAGTCTATAGAGGGTGACTTCACGCTTCCCCAAGTTAACGCCTACCACAGTGTAGAAAAGATGCCTAAATGCGATGTGGTAGTAGTAGCGCTGAAGACGACACAAAATCATTTACTACCGCAGCTATTACCACCTATGCTCAAAGATAATGGAGTGGTACTGGTATTACAGAATGGGCTGGGCATAGAAGAAGAAGTTGCCCAAATTGTTGGCAATGTTAGCGTTATTGGTGGGTTGTGTTTTCTGTGTTCCAATAAAGTAGGGGCAGGGCATATCCGCCACCTCGATTATGGACAAATTACTTTAGGAGAATATACCTCTGGCTATTATGCTGGTGGGATTACTGAAAGGATGCAGCTAATTGCCGCTGATTTTATAAGTGCTGGTATTGCAATGGAATTAGCCGAAGACTTACTCCTAGCGCGATGGAAAAAACTAGTGTGGAATATCCCCTATAATGGGCTTTCTGTAATTCTCAACGCGAGAACAGATGAATTAATGGCTCATGTTCACACTCGTAAGTTAGTTGAACAGTTGATGCATGAAGTCGCAACGGGTGCTAAAAGTTCGGGGCGTATCATTCCTGATAGTTTCATTCAAACAATGCTCGATTATACGGTGAAGATGAAGCCTTACCGCACCAGCATGAAAATTGACTACGACGAACGCCGTCCCTTAGAGGTAGAAGCAATTTTTGGCAACCCCTTACGAAAAGCGCAAGCAGCAGGTGTAAATTTATTGCAGATTAACTGTATATACCAACAACTTAAGTTTATAGATGCAAAAAGCAGAGTGGGAAAATAGGATATTTCTTGATTTTTTTTACTAATTAGAATCTAACACTTTTAATTATTAATTTTGCTAAATCACAAATAGCAAAGCCATAGCTAATATGGCTTTGCCCGTTTCCAGATGCCTTGATACGAATTTTGAGCCTATTCCACTAATATAAAAATGTGATAACCCACTTCTTGAATTAGATATTTTGGTTTATAAAATCACAAAAAAGTTTTCAGTAACTTAATAACATAATTTCCAGGATTATATTCAAAGCTTCAAAGTAAAAAATTAAACTTTATAACCAAAGAATATAAAGTTTTAAATAATTCAGCTTTAACCAATTCAGTATAATTGCGCTTTAAAAATTAATTGTCTATATGTTAAATTTTTATTAACTATCTGTTTTGATAGTTATGAATTTTTAATTTAAGTGAAAAAAGTAAAAGTTTAGTTTTTTAAATATGAATAAATTGAAGAAAGCATCTAAGAAATATTAGGTTTTATCGAGATAATTTATTACCTTTATTAACAAGATAAATTCATAAAGATATACAAGTATTGAATACGACACCAGAGATTATTGAGGCATCCTCTAATCAGAATATCTCTATGTTATTAATAAGTAATAAGTAATAATTTCAGTTCATCAAGGAAAAATCAATGAAAGAAAGCCGAATTAACGCGTGGGCTATTGATTGGAAAAAAATACTGAAAATAAAACATTTTTTGCATCGATTACAAAACAAGGTTTTGTGGATATTTAACCATAAACTACCAGAATTTTTAACAGAATACTTAAGCCTATTACAGTTTCTTTGGTTAGTGCATATTGGCAGTAAGCCTTTGACCGTTAGCCAGAAATCTGCAATGATCATCGCACCGCACCAGGATGATGAAGTGTTAGGTTGTGGTGGTTTGATAGGACTCAAGCGAGAACAGAATATACCAGTCCAGATTGTTTTTATAACAGATGGAGCCGCTTCTCATAGCTGGCATTCCGATTTTAAATCTGGCGAAATTGTTCCAATTCGTAGGCAAGAAGCACTTACATCTTTGAGTATTTTAGGTGTTGACTCCTCGCACATTCACTTCCTCGACAAACCTGATAGTAAACTACAGTATCTTGACCTAAATACACGTCAACAAATAATTGAGGAACTGGCTCAACTTTTGTTGTCTTTTCAGCCTGGGGAGGTTTATGTCCCCCATCGTCAAGATCGTACCAAAGACCATGAAGCAACTTATGAATTAGTTAAAACGGCTATAAGGCTTGCTGGAATTAAGGTTGAGCAGATACAGTATCCTATCTGGATTCTCTATAAGTCTTTACTGTTTCGTGACTTGAAACTGCATGAGTTAGCAGGCGCTTACTGTTTATCGATTCATTCTATTCAAAGTAAGAAGACAAAAGCAATTAAAGTCTACCGCTCTCAATACGAAGCCATAGATGTCGGCTTATCTCCTGTTCTCAAGCCCGCTTTTCTACGACGTTTTTCATTGCCTTATGAGGTTTTCTTTAAAACTGATTCTGTAATGCCCAATGATTAATCTAGCATAACGATACTGATTAAATTACACATTTACTAAATAGAAATTTATGGCAAAAGTTCAAAATACATTGCAGACTATAAATCAAAACTTACAACTACCTGTCGACCTAGACGGCATATCGCTCCCTCAAGAATTACCACCAATTGTTTTAATAGCTTTTACTCGTCCTGACCTTCTCAAGCAAGTTCTTCCGGCAATAGCTCAACAGACCTTACGCCCACGACAAATTTTAGCTTTTGTTGATGGCCCTCGCAACGCAAACGATAAACTTTTAATTGAAGAATGCATTAACTTATTAACAGAATTCTCCGATACTGTCCCAGTTAAAATTATAAATCAACCTCACAATTTAGGTTGTGATGTAAATGCTATTTCTGCACTTACAGAAGCTTTGTCACATTATCCGGCTGTTGTTTATTTAGAAGATGACGTTGTTCCAAATCCTTATTTCTACGATAGGATGTGTCGGATGTTGGAAGCTTACCGTGAAATTCCTCAAGTGTTTTCAGTTACAGCTTATGCAAACTTTCCTAGTGAGGTGCGTCAACTCATATCAGATGATTTTATGGTATCTAAGCGGGTATTTGCCTTGGGCTGGGGAACTTGGGCAGATCGTTGGCAGGATTTAGATCTCTCTAACTACAAGCAGGGCTATAATCCTTTTGGCAAATTTTATGATATTCCTGCAACAATACAGACAAAATATACGATTGTAAATCAATTTTTTATAGAAAAAGAAAAAAAACAAGATTGGGTTATTACACTCACTCTAGCCGCCTTATATAAAGGCTACGTCCATATCACGCCGATGGCATCCTTTATACACAATATCGGGTTCGGTCATCCTCAAGCAAAAACATACAGCGCAGGAGGAGAACCCGCCTGGGCAAACGCACATAGTGATTCATCTGCCTGTCTGAAAAGGTTACCACCTAGCCTTGATTTAATCAACATATTAGCAGCTCCCCTTGACGGAGTAGAGTTGGCTAGACACTTGGAAAGTTGTGGAGGTATATGGTTAAGTCCATCAGATACATGGCAACTATTGCGTAAGTATAACGGGTGGCAAAGTAGAATAGCGTTTTTGAAGCTCTTCTTTAGTCGAGTGCGGATTTTGGTAAGACGCTGGCTAGCTGGAAGACCAGTATAAGGCAATACGGTTCAGTTAGTGATATTCGATTCCAGAAGATCCCCCCAACCCCCCTTTTTCTAAGGGGGGCTTAATTCCCTCCTTTTTAAGGAGGGTTAGGGAGGATCAACTCTTATCTGAACCGTATTGCAGTATAAGGTTTTGCGATTGCTACCCTACGGTCGCAATGATGAAATTATGTTAATGACGCGCGCAATCGCCACCTTTAACGAAATGCACGTACCCAGACAAATTAAAAAAGTACAAACAGCAATGGATTTTCTTTAAAAATAAGCAGATATGCCGCCCTTTACTACACTATAAGCTAGGCTATCGAATACCCAAAATCTCAGAAATTGCCCCTACAACATCAAGATAGAAGTTGCCACCCACTGCTCGAAATAACTCAAATTTCGAGCCAGGGGCACCAAAAAATGGTCTGAGAAACCATCCCAACTGCATACCTACAAAAGCATAAAGAAATAACCAGGATCTTAAAATAGTAGTGCGAGTTTTTTTGCCAACTTCATCTTGTTGAGAAAGCAACTGCATTCCTTCATAGAGGAACTTGATGCCAAATATACCTGTGATGCCAAAAATTAATACATTTAATAGTTTAAAAAATTGATAAGAATTGGGGGCAGTGATCATAAAGAATAATGTCACTGGTGCCAAGCTGAACAAAAGCACACTAATGACTGACACAGATGTAAGCAACACAACAAAATGTTGTTGAAAACTGCTACGGGAACCAAATAAAACATTAAAAAAGAATAGAGTAGGAAAACAAATAATTAGTGTTAGCAAATAAAATGCTGGAAGTTTAATAGCACCAGATATTGCTTGTGCCCAGCTATGAGATGCACCAATAATTGCACCATAAATAGCAAAAGAAATGGAACTAGCGACAAATAGTGAGCTAATTTTACTTTGTAACCTTACTTCTTGACGAATTTCTTCTAAAAAAGCCTGGCGATCGCGTAATAAACTAATTAAAGTTCCAAAGTATCTATTTTTGTAAGTTGGTTTCTCAAGCATAATAATTGGTATTAGATTTTTGTGTTGTGAACTAATTAATAAACTACTAGATCATGGCTCAGGAACGAATTCCTAAGAGATAGCCAATAGCTTGAATAACGCTCAAATAAAAACTTCCTTCTCTGTCCCTAAATAGTTGAAAGGCAGAGTTAGGTGTACCAAAAAAAGGTCTAAGAGTCCATCCCAACTGACTTCCTACAAAAGCATACAAAAATAGCCAGAATTGTAAGATTCTCTGGCGGGTTTTGCTACCTTCATTGTCTTGTTCTAATACTGAACTTGTAGCTTGATATAAAGAAGAAATTCCAATAAATCCAGTTAAAGAAAATATAACTACATTTAGTAAAATCAAAAATTGGTAATTATTAGTAGTAATTAAAAAAAATAATGTAATTGGTGCAAAGCTGAATAAAAGCACACTAGTAACCGACACCGCAGTTAATACCAGTACTAAATGTTGAGAAAAGCTCCGCTTAGAGCCAAAAATAATATTAGAAAAATACAATGTGGGCAAACAAATTAGCAGTGTAATTAAATATAAAGCTGGTAGTTTAACAGCAGAAGATAAAGCTTGCATCCAACTATGGTATGCACCAATAATGCCGCCATAGATGGCAAGAAATATCGAACTGCAAACTAATAAAGAGATGATTTTACTAGGTAATCTTACACCTTGACTAATTTCTTCTAAAAAAGCTTGGCGATCGCGCAGTAAGTTAATCAATACTGCAAAGTATTTTGTTCCTGGGGATTGCCTTTCAATCATCTTCATCCTCACACAAATTTTCTCGTAAAGACGCGGTTAATCATCTCTGCAATGCATCGTGTCAAATTTTTACCGAATCATCCATCAGCATAATCACTGCCAGACCCAAACTGCCAGCCATCAACTAAACGATGCCAATAATATTGTTGTTGACTTGGCAGGTGCTTAACCAATGTTTCTAGCATTGGACTCAGCCAAAATAAGGCAGTATAAACACTTAAATTCCCATAATGCACCATCCAATCTAACAAGCTTGCCAAACCTACTTGGGGAATTATTTTGACAATTAATCCCGGATTGGCGAAACCAGTTTTTAAAAGTGTTTGCGTCAGCGCTGGAAACTGCACTATATCTTGCAAAAATGGTTTGAGTACGGTTATACCTAGTTGTTCCATTTCTTCAAACACTGCTGAAAGTAGTTGGTTAATTTGATCTGGAGCAATTTTTTGATCCACACCAACACTCATTGCCCTTTGAAACAACCAAGTAACAGCTAGGCTTGGCTGGTAAGGTTGCAACATAGCCAACGCTTTTGCAGATAGTTGGTTTGTTTGTAGTGCTTCACGAATGCCAAATGTTAAACGCCGCAGGTGACGTACCATAGCGCCAAAGCCGCCAAAACTTAAAGGAGATTGGCTACCACTGCTATCTCCTACTGGCAGAATGCGATTCCAAGGAGTTTTGAGAGGACTTTGACGATAAGCAGGAAAGAAGCCAAACAACGCCCGTTGAAACTTCAAATTGCTCAATTCCACACCCTGATATTCTGGTAAGAGGCGTAAATATTCTTCAAACAAAGCTTCTAGACTCAAGCGTTGTGGGTTTGCATCCATGTAGGTAAATAAGTAAGTTGTTCTACCATCCCTTGCTGGAAAAGCTTCCCAGAAGTATTGGCATTGATTTTGCAAGGATGTGAATGATAACAACAAATCGCCAGAGTTATTTTCCAGAAAACCTTGGGCATAACTTCCTACCACCAAGCAAAGCGCATCGGGTTTCTGCCCTTGGCGTGCTTGTTGGGTAATGGGAGATAAATGTCCCATTGCATCGATCAATAATCGAGTTTTGAGTTGGTTGTTTACCATCACCCCATTGGGATGGATTGCTGCCTCACTAAAGGGAGTATTTTCTAACAACTTACCCCCAGCAGCTAAAAATCGGGTTTTTAATGTAGCGAGTAGATAAACTGGATCTACACCAATGTTGAGAACATCCTCTACCCAGACTTCTTTGCCACCCTGAAAGCTAACTCTAGCAGGGTTATATTCGGTGGCGATCGCTTGGTTTAATTCCTCATCTGTCAACAAATTTAATTCCAAAAATACTTCTAATTCTTTGCGAGAAATATTCCACTCTTGTTCTCTACCACGCAACATTCCCCGCTCAATCAACGCTACCTTAACTCCCTGCACAGCTAAGGCACAACCAATCAAAATACCCAAAGTACCACCACAGACAATTACATCCCAGTCCACAGCGTCTAAAGGCTGCTGATTTTCTTTAATTACCATTGGTATCGGTGCATGATCTGCCCTTAGAGATGCCAAGATGCGATCGGCGCGACGCAAACCTCCCATAAGATCGCCTGGTAGTTGGGAGAGAATATCTTCAGTGATGCTCATATTGAATAACCCCTTGAATAATTAGCATCTGCCCCTGGCAATACTAAAAATTTTAATTCTCACAAATTGAAATCCAATTTTATATTTTTCTCTATGATTTGTATACATCTGTCTTCAGTAGGGTTAATCCATAGATGTATCTTGTTACTTTTGATTGTGAGATTTAAAAATTAAAATCGGAATTTATACGCTACATTCCGCTATATTCCTATACTTTTATAGTTTTCTAAACTTTCTTCTCTATGATTTGTATACATCTGTCTTCAGTAGGGTTAAACCACAAATATACTTTTGTTACTGTTGATTGCAGATTCAATAATAACAATCGGAGTTTTGCATGACATTTACCCAAACTAACGATCAAACCATTCGTGAATATATCCAATCTTGGCAGAGATTAGATGTAGATGAACAGCTTGGTTTATTTTGGTTTATCTACAAAGAAATGGGTGGATCAATTACTCCAGCAGCCCCAGGTGCAAGCACTGTTTCCCCAGAAATTGCCGAAGGTTTATTCAACCAAGTTAAAGAATTATCCCACGAAGAACAACTGCAAGTTCAGCGTGATTTAATTAACAAAGCAGATACCCAAATTTCCCGTGAATATGGTTCTCTAGGCGATACCACCAAGTTACTATTTTGGTATCGTTTATCTCAAGGTATGGATAGTGCTACGATCATCCCTGTACCTCCTGAGTACAAGCTTTCCTCAGAAGCTCAAGCGCTGTTGAATAAGATTAAAGAATTATCTTTTGAGCAACAAATTACTCTTTTCCGTGATTACGTTGCGCCAATGGGTGCTGAAGCAAAATCAGGTGCTGAAATTTAGATTTTGATTTTTTGCATCCGCTTGATTGTGTAACTTAAAGTAAGGTTCCTGTAGCTAGTAGGTTACAGGAACCTTTGATGCGATCGCTAGTTTTCTCAATCTCTATTTCCGCTTCATAAGGGAAAATTTCCACCAACATATCTGGGAAAAGAATCCAAAAGCATTGATAGTTCTTTAGTACTAGCAAAAACTCGATAAATTAATAAAATCCCCACAATTGCTGTGGGGAAGGAATTTTGTGAGTCACTCAATACGTGTCCGACTAAATCTGAGTTTAAAATGGACAGGCTGCGATAATATCCACCTTAAGGTATTAATTAAAAAGACATAGAAACTAAATCACCAAATAACCGTTTAATCGCTCTGTGTAATGCCTTTATCATCAAATTTATGCAAAATTATCACAAAACCATCAAAATAGGCTTTTAAAGTTAGATTACTAGTTCTGGCGTCAGCTAACATTAAATTACTTCATCCTTTTGATAGATACTTAAATATACCAAAGGATTGAATCAATACTCTGACAAACAGACTGATAATATTTATCGCTGGTATATTACTTTTTAGTCAACCCTGATTAATTTCAGGGTTTTATATTACTTGCAAGTATTTTTGCACTCTTTGCTCAAGCATCAATATCAGTAAATTTCAAGAAAGGTTACATTAAATCACTGAATTTTATTTTATAACTATAGTGCTTATTTGAGTCTCTAATACTGATTCGATAGCCACTAAGTATTTTAGATTTTGATAAATACCGTAATAATGCGGACAAATTGGCGAACATAGCTTTGTTAAATGTACTTAATTATAGAAAAACTTACGGTTAAGTAGATAAAAATTTCACAAAACTAGTTACTTACCTCAGTAATGACGAATACAACCAGAGCAATTAGACTATGTTTTCAAAGAGATTACACAACGCCTAAGAGGTCACGTTGTAAGACTTCCATCTCCTCATGGCAAGTTGAGTCAGTTCGCTCAATAAAACCGTAGTAGCCAGCTACGGTTTTTTTTTGCGAGAAAAAACTCAGGCTTAACAGTATCAAAATCATTTGAAGATATCCCCGTTAGTTTAAGTAAAACCGCGGGAAGAATAATCTGGGTCTGGGATAAGGCATACATATAATTGCAGCGTTTTCCCTAGTTTAGGCTCGTCATAAGTGTTTCTGGAGTTCACCATGATTGAGAAATTAGTCTATATCACCAACCAAAATACAGATGCATTGGTAGATATAGTGCTGGGGTTTTATCTTGACGGAGATGCCGTTGATCGGCAACAAATTGAACGCGAGCTGATTAACTTAGGAGTTAAACATCAGCTTGGCAGTGGACGGGAATTAGTACAAAAACTGCGGCAATTAGCAGCAGATAGGGGATTATAGAAGTTATAAGGAAATAGGGAACAAGGGTAATCCTCAACAACATTTATTTTTCCGCTGATTACCCAGTTCCTTTGACTCTATACATCTATACAAATCTTAAAGCCTTGCTTCTACAAGTGCCACGGGGTTATTGCTAGTACTTGCGATTCGCTGTTGCAATTCTTGCCAACGCACGCCTTCTAGATTAGGTAAAACTACATTAGCTCTACCGACTCGCTCAACAGGCCCAAGCCCAACAGTCCACATACCTGCGGCTGTAGCTGCTTCTATTCCTGCTGTGGCATCTTCTACCACAAGACACTGTGATGGTGAAACCCTAAGCTGTTGGGCAGCAAAGAGGAAAAGGTCTGGCGCTGGTTTTGGTTGAGAGACGCTGTAGCCATCGGCTATAGCATCAAATTTATCTCGAATACCCAAGCGCTGAATTACAGTCTGAGCATTTTTACTAGATGAACCCAAGGCTACTTTTATCCCAGCAGAACGTAGTTCTTGCAATAGATTTGCTACTCCAGGCAGCAAATGGGCAGTTGTAATGTTTTGGATTAATTTCAGGAAGTAGTTGTTTTTACGCTCCATAATTTCCTGAATTTGCTCTTCAGTGGCGGGGCGATCGCCTAAAATTTTTAACAGTGTTTCCCGACGTGGTAATCCTCGAATGGCGTCATTGGCTTCACGATCAAAAGGAATACCTTCTTCATCGGCTACTCGCTTCCAGCCTAAATAGTGTAATTCCGAGGTATCAGTTAACACACCATCTAAGTCAAAAATGACACCACTAATTGCGGGGACTGAAGTTTGCAGATTTACATCTGCTTGTTGGTCGGCAATTTCCATGTCTGTTTCTTGTCGCAAATCGAAGTCATACCACTCATTGCGCCATTGCAGGCGGAATTTCAAGCGCTTCCAACTCGGAGGCAGATTGGGACAGGCAACTGGGCCAAATTGAGTCATTCGGATACCACCAAACCCAAATACCACAGCTTGCCATACTCCTCCAGCACTGGCCGCATGAATTCCTTCAGCTGCGTTACGCCTGACATCTTCCAAGTCTACCAATGCTGACCGGAGAAAATGCGTGTATGCGTGAGTTGGTTGATTGAGGTCGCAAGCTAAAATAGCGTGAATTGCTGGGCCGAGTGAGGAACCATAAGTATGGTCGGTGCGCTTGGTGTAATAATCCCAGTTGCTTGCCAAGGTTTTATAATCATAACGCCCGCGTAGCAAGTAGAGGAGCATCAACACATCTGGCTGTTTGAGAATCTGCTTTTCGTTGGTGGCTTCAATTCCCAGTAAACCTTGCAGAGATTTGCTGCGTGGTTCGTAATCCGCGAGGTTGACATCTTCTAGTTGGAAAAAACCTTCAAATTGCTCAATTAAGCCAGTTAATGCATCTTGATTAACAAATAAATGCTCTTGGATATCAACCCATTTGTGCAGACGTTCTGTAGTCAAGTCAAGTTGTTGCGCTAGTTGGGCTGAGGTTTCGGGACAGGCTTGCTTGAGCCAATCCCAAAGTGCTAAAGCTGATTGCAAATGCCACTGCACCATCAGATTGGTGAAGGCGTTATTATTGACGCGATCGTGATTTTCATCGGGGCCAATCACATCTAAAATGTCATAGCAGTTGCGATCGCTGTTCCACTGAACCCGACTTTCCCAGAAAACAGCAGTATCTAAGAGAATTTCCGCACCATAATCGCGCATCCAATCATCATTATCGGTAAACTGCCAATAGTGCCAAACAGCATAGGCTATGTCAGCAGTAATATGAACTTCGATATCACCACACCAGATCCGCACTAATCCACCGTTGGCATCTGGTACCCAACGAGGAGTCACTTCATCTCCAGTATCGGCACTTTCCCAAGCAAACATGGCTCCTTGATATCCAGCTTCCTGCGCTTTGCGTCGCGCCCCTGGTAGAGTGTGATAGCGGTAGGTGAGCAAGTTACGTGCCAGGGCAGGTTGAGTTAAGGTGAGGAAGGGAAGAATAAAAATTTCCGTATCCCAAAAAATATGTCCCCGATAGGCAAAACCAGAGAGGGTTTTAGGAGGAATGCTAACGCGGTCATCATGACGTGGTGCAACAGCCAGTATTTGAAAAAGATTGTAGCGGACGCTCAACTGAGCTTGGCGATCGCCTTCAATAATAATGTCACTGTCTTGCCACACTTGTTCCCATGCCGCAATGTGAGCTGCTAGCAGGGTTGAGTAATTCGGTTCATCTGCTAGTGTTTGTAGAGCTGCTGCGATCGGAATTTCTGTCTCCCGTGATGTAAATACGGTGACAATCTTTTCTACAGTAACGGTTTTTCCTGGTACTGCACGGAAAGTTGTGGTTAAAGTTGGGGAAGTATCAGCATTTTCTAAGCATACGGGTGCTGCATTTTCACCCTCTACCACTAACTTAGCTGCCATACCCAGTTGAATTTCTGAGTGGTGAGTTTGATTGTACTGCCAGATAATTTGCTCTACACCACCTTGATTGAGAGTTTTCCAATGTTTGATACCTTGGGTATCTGGTTCAGGGTTTAACACAGCTTCGACCGAGATATCACCCTCAAAGTCTAAGGATGTCACCTGAGTGCGAATCGCTAAAACGTGTTGATTTGCCAAACTAGCGAAACGCTCGAAGTGTAAATCTAAAGTGTGACCCTTGGGGGAACGCCAACGCACATCACGACTCACTATACCCAAACGCAGATCCAGCCGTCGTTCGTAGTTAAGAATCTCACCACTGTCCATGCTAAAGCGATCGCCTGCCACTTTTACCACCAATGGCAGCCAGCTAGGGCAATTGACAAGTTCGGTATAGGCAATTGCAACTTTGTCATACACACCGTGAATAATTGTTGCTGGGAAATCTTGAGGATAGCCTTCTTCAAAAGTACCCCGCGTTCCTAAGTAACCGTTGCTGATAGTAAAGACGGTCTCTTTATGGTGTAGCTGCGTGGGGTCAAATTCCGTTTCAATAACGTTCCAGTCTGTAGCTTCTAGCAGTGCTTGATTGTGTTGAGAATTGCGAACGGATACGTTAGACATAAGTAAATAAGCCTAAATCTTCGGAGCTAGCTTGGGGCAGGATGAAATAACCTTTTTAGGAATTAATTGAATAATTCGCTCTCTTCCTTCTTCGTCTTGACTTTGATACAGTCTCAACGGAAAACATTGACGTTCTGAATAACAGCAAGTTTTCGATTTCATCCATCTCTAGTTAGATTTATTAATAACTCATGTCTCAAGACATTAACATCAGAAATTTTATGAATCTATACATTTATTTCGTTGGCTTCCCAAAATAAAGGTAATATGTAACTTTCATCAGGAGAGCCACTAATTAAGGTAGGAAAACGTTTCCGGCTTTGAATACCAATAACATCTGTTTCGGGAACAGAGGAGCAACCCTACCTATACACAGTAATTTGAATAATTATTACAGTATAAACAACTACTACAAAATTTTTAAATTAAAATTTTAGATTTTAGATGAAACACCTAGTGCTTCCGTGTCTGGTACGCTAGCTGTAACCAAAATGCGAGTCGAATCTCCTTTACTACAAAATATCACTCCTGCTGCCAGTAATCAGATAACACACCAAGAAATTACTGACTCTGCAACATGCCAAGGAATTGTCCAACTCTACACAGCAGATGCAAAGTGAGATCAGAACAGCGAGGCATTAATAGGTAGCAAACGTTTTCAAGCAAATAATCTTGAGAATTTACAGCGCGTTGTTCGCAATTTTGAAACGGCAATGGGCTTAGAGGTTGTTTGAAAAGTAGTTGACTGTGATTTTAAGCACTTATTGATCCCCCCTAGCCCCCTTAAAAAGGGTGGAAAACTTCTTAAAGTTCCTTTTTTCAAGGGGGGGAATTTAGGGGGTTCTAAAATGTTTTGCTACCAACAAGAGAACTTTTAAAACATCCTCTTAGATACTGTAAGAAATGAATATACATTGCACGGCCAAACTCATCAGTGGTTTATGCCAGAAAAACGCCACAACTAATGTAAATGCCTTAAATGAAAAAGTTTACGCCGAATTATTTTTGACTCCGAATTCAGATTCTTGGTTAGGGCTAATGAGCAATGATAGTTACAATGCCATTGATAATGATGGAATCCGTAAGTAATGCTGTAACTTTGCATTAATAATTTAATTGTGTATGAAATTTTTTAGAGCTTTTAGAAAATGTAGTATTTTCTAAAAGTCATGAAATAAAATTATTTACCTGCGATTGTTTGCGCTGTTACAACCCGGATTTTTTAAAGAGTTTAATATACGTCAAGAGCATAAGAAAACAAAAGTCTTTTACATAAGGATAAATAAGTCTTTCACCATTTAAAGGCTTGTTTTTGCTGTATCAAACTATACTATACTATGTATTTGCTTTGTCAACAATTCCCAAAGTTTTTTATGGTTTTGAAACGATAAATCCACAGATAATTAACCAAAAAAGGAAGTTCCACGTTATTCCAGAAAAATATCCTGCGTTTTGCTAATTATTCAGGGTTTAGACAAATTAGTTGCTTTCAAAACTAAAATTTTCAGATTTTCTGCGCCACCAGTAAGAGGTAATCTATGGTGCAAAACTCAAAGTTAGGGTACACATTGTCCCCTAAATCTATTCTGCGTCCATCCGTTATTATAAGTATAATTGCATCTTTATTGGTTGGTGGAATCAGTTTTTATACAGTGAAACGTTGGCAATATTCCGCTAATTCAGAGACACAAATACCAGCAAAAAAATTACTAGAAATCAAAACAGTAACAGCCTTGGGAAGGCTAGAGCCAAAGGGAGAAGTAATTAAAGTTGCTGCTACTGTGTCAGCAGAAGGGAGTCGGGTAGAAGAGTTGTTAGTAAAGGAAGGAGATAGAGTTCAAAAAGGTCAGATAATTGCTACCTTAGACAGCCGCGATCGCCTCCAAGCAGCATTCAAAGAAGTTCAAGAACAAGTAAAAGTAGCCCAGGCGAATTTGGCCAAGACGCAAGCAGGCGCTAAACGTGGTGAAATTGTAGCTCAACAGGCCGCGATCGCTCGTCTAGCAGCAGAACGCAAAGGCGACATTGAAATTCAAACAGCCACAGTTGCGCGCTTGCAAGCCCAAGTCCAAAATGCCGAAGTTGAAGACAAACGCTATCAGCTTTTGTATCAACAAGGAGCAATTTCCGCCTCTCAAAAAGACACCAGACACCTCACCCTAGAAAGTGCCCGTAAAAGTCTGCAAGAGGCAAAGGCACAGTTAAATCGTATTCAATCAGCCAGCCAACAACAACTCAAAGAAGCCACAGCTAACCTACAACGCATCTCCGAAGTTAGAGGTGTAGATGTAGCAGCTGCCCAAGCAGAAGTTAATCGTGCCCTAGCAGCCATGAATCTCACACAAGCAAATTTACAACAAGCTTATGTGCGATCGCCCCAAGATGGACAAGTATTTGAAATCCATACCCGTCCTGGAGAATTAGTATCAGATGATGGCATTGCCAGTATTGGGCAAACGAACCAAATGTATGCTGTTGCTGAGGTTTACGAAAGCGATATCAGCAAAGTACATCCTGGGCAGAGAGTACAGGTGTTTAACGATTTCCTTCCCAGCGAATTGCAAGGAACAGTAGATCGGGTTGGCTTACAGGTACGTCGGCAAAATGTGATCAACACCGATCCCTCCAGCAATATTGACAGTCGAGTAATTGAAGTTCATGTGCGGCTAGATGATGCATCTAGCTCCAAAGCTGCCAAGTTTACCAATATGCAAGTCAAAGTAGTAATCCAACTATAAGACCAAATTTGGTTCTCCTCAAAACTTGCATCTGCTTTTTCGTCCGCCAATAAATTTATTTCTTGGCTCAAAGCTAAACTCAGCACTTAGTACTCACATCTCAGCACTGCTTATGATGGGATTTATCCAACAATTGCGGCGACGAACACCTCTGGGGTGGCTACAACTGAGTCATGAAAAAAGTCGGTTATTGGTAGCATTGTCTGGGATTGGCTTTGCGGATGTACTCATGTTCATGCAGTTTGGCTTTCAGAGTGCTTTGTATGACAGTAACACAAGACTACATCGCAGTTTGCGCTCAGACATAGTTTTAATTGGTTCCCAAACCCGTAACCTGCAAAGAATCTCTACGTTTTCTCGCCGACGACTTTACCAAGCTATGGATATACCAGGGGTGAAGTCAGCAGAAGCAATTTACGTCAGCAACATGATTTGGAAGAATCCCCAAACAAGAAATGACACAGAGATTCTTGTTATTGGGTTCAATCCAGACAAGCCAGCTTTTGACCTACCGGAAGTTAACCAACAATTGCAGGCGATCAAGCAGCCATACACCGTCCTGTTCGACCGTGGTGCTAGAGGTAAATACGAAGAAACGATCACCCAAATCGAACAAGGTAAAACGGTTACGACTGAAATAGAACGCCGCACGGTAACTATTCATGGTTTATTCAAAGTTGGGGCTTCTTTTGGGGCTGATGGCACTTTAATGACCAGCGACGAGAACTTTTTGCGGCTATTTCCTCGGCAACTGGCTTCCAATGTCAGTGTGGGTTTGATTCAAGTGCAACCAGATGCTGACAAAAAGCAGGTAGTAGCGGCATTAAGAGCTTACCTAAAAGATGATGTCAAAGTCTTGACCCACAAAGAATTTATTGAATTTGAAAATGACTTTTGGAGAAGAAACTCCCCCATTGGCTTTATTTTTAATTTGGGTGTATCGATGGGGTTTTCTGTGGGGGTAATTCTTGTTTATCAAGTTCTTTCCACGGATGTAAATGCCCATGTTAAAGAATATGCCACCTTCAAAGCAATAGGATATGGCAATTTATACCTGTTAAATGTCGTATTTGAAGAGGCAGTAATTTTAGCATTTTTAGGCTTCATTCCAGGCACGGCAGTATCTTTGGGGCTTTATTATCTAACTCGGAATGCCACAAACTTGCCTATGTACATGACAGCACTCCGGGCATTAAACGTATTGTTGCTGACAATTATCATGTGTGGTATTTCTGGAGCGATCGCTACTCGGAAATTACAGTCTGCTGACCCCGCCGATATGTTCTAAAAATAATTTGGAAATAGGGCATGGGGCATTGGGCATTGATTTTCATGACGAGCGTTGTGGGATTTTCCCGTGGGGGGCTGATTTTAAAAGTCCTAAGTAAAAATCTGTCTCTAGTCCCTTGTATTCTCTGTGTCCACCGAAGTTTGCTCAACGGGGGGAACCCCCGCACCGCAACTTCTCTCTGCGCCTCTGCGTGAGATTTTACGACTTAAATAAAATAACTCCATGTCTAGCAAAACGATCATTTCTATCCAAAATCTCGACCACTACTTTGGTTACGGTCAACTCCGTAAGCAAGTTTTATTAAATATCAACTTAGAGATTAAAACTGGTGAAATTATTATCATGACAGGGCCGTCTGGTTCTGGGAAAACAACACTGCTGACACTAGTGGGAGGGTTGCGTTCTCCCCAGTTTGGTAGTTTGCGGGTTTTGGGACGAGAACTTTGCGGTGCTAGTGCCCAGCAACTAGTAGAAGCGCGACGGCATAACGGTTATATTTTTCAAGCACATAACTTGCACGGTAGTTTGACAGCACTCCAGAATGTCAAAATGGGCTTGGAACTGCACAAGCATATTTCACTGCAAGAAATGCAAAGCCGAGCAGCTCTAATCTTAGAGCAGGTAGGATTAGGGCATCGCCTTCATTATTATCCTGATAAACTGTCAGGAGGACAAAAACAAAGAGTAGCGATCGCCCGTGCGCTAGTCAGTCATCCTCAACTTGTCCTAGCAGATGAACCTACAGCCGCCCTTGATAGTCAATCTGGTCGAGATGTAGTTAACTTGATGCAGAAACTAGCCAAAGAACAAGGCTGTACCATTCTCATGGTGACTCATGACACCCGCATTCTGGATATTGGCGATCGCATTATTCACCTGGAAGATGGTAAATTAAAGACTAAAGTTAAAATTTACAATTAAAAAACTAAAATTTAATCTTCCTTTTACCGCAAATTGATATGCAGTATTGCGGTGAAAAACATACTCATTAAAAAGACGCTAAAAGCCTAGAATTAAAAGTTTTTAAATTTTGAATTTCCTATAGCAGTATTATGTCGTCTCATTAAGTTTCACAATAGTAAAGAACCTTTACGGTTCTGCTCGCAATAGCAAAACTGCTGACACCTAAACAACGGTGCCAATTTACGATGCTTGAAAACCTCTTCGATGCTTACAGTCCTCTGTTTATTTGGATTGGTCTAGGACTTATATTATCTCGGTTCATCCCGGATAGTTTTCTGAGATTACTCGGTCAAGGACTTTACTGGGTAGGAGTCCCGCTGCAACTTCTAGTTTTAGCACGTCACACTAACTTGTCTCACGGTGGACTAATACCTGGGATAGCAGTACTAATCTTGCTGTTGAGTCTAGGGCTAGCAGTAATAATTTGGTGGGGGCTGCAAACTTTAACAAGTAGAAAATTACACCCAGAACGAGGTAAGCTGGATTTATCAGTTGATACTTCCAATGTTAACTCTCAGGCGCGGGCGAGTTTAGGAAGTTTTATTCTGGCTACGATTTTAGGTAATACAGGCTTCGTGGGATTGACACTCACACAGGTACTGACTAGCCCAGAAAATATGGACTGGGCGGTATTATTTAGTGTTACCAATAATGTTGTCGGTACATACGGAATCGCAGTCTTAATCGCTAGCTATTTTGGCAAAAGAGGCACAAAGAACCATTGGTGGATTCAGTTACGGGATTTATTAACTGTCCCCAGCTTGTGGACATTTTTTATTGGTTTGAATACTCAGTTTGTTCAATTACCAGAAGTAGTGGAGTCTGGACTAGAACAAGCTGTCTGGGTAGTGATTGCTTTCGCTTTGTTGCTAGTTGGTTTACGACTAAGGACGATCAAGGGCTGGAAAAGTTTAAAGATATCTCTAATTGCCAGTATGATGAAAGTTCTGATTGTGCCTATGCTAGTAGGTTTAGTTGCTACCTATTTAGGTGTGACTGGCGAAGAACGTTTGGTGCTGGTACTGATGTCTGGAACACCCACAGGGCTTTCTGTACTTATTCTGGCAGAAGTTTATGACCTAGATCGGAATTTGTTAGCTAGCAGTATTGGCTTGACTTTTGTAGGGTTATTTCTAGCACTTCCCCTGTGGCTTGTTTGGTTTGGTTAGAATAGATTCGGTTAAACTAAACAAAGGTAAACTATACTACCTAGATAACTTTGCCTAAGACAATCTGTTGTCTCTCAATATCCCACATAAATAAAATAATTATTTTTTCCAGGCCTTGACAATCACAGTGAGTAAAGTTTAGTCTCTGGAAGATTTCCTGATACTTATGTTTTTCAAAAATATTTGCTTCCATTAGGAAACACTAGTAGTAGTAAGCTAGTCTGTTGCCCAAAGAAGTAAGGATTTTTTGCAGCTCTATGACTATTGAGGATCGGATTACTAACTCTCAAAAAAAGTTATTCAATCATGGCATGAAAAATTTGACACCTAATCGCCATGTAGCCAATCTGTTAATGGGAATGTTAGCTGCATTTCCCGTTGCCTTGGCATTACCTGTAGAGGCTTTACAAGTAAAGGTAAATCCCAGCAATCCTCAGTTGGGAGACACCCTGTCAGTATTGATTAATCTGGATAATCCAGGAAATGGTAACAATCCCACAGTAACTAATGGTGAGAAAACTTACCCAGCGTTTGAGATTGCACCCAATCAGTATCGGGCTTTTATACCAACAACTCCTTTGGAAAAACCTGGAACCAGAACACTTCGGATTTCGGGGAATAGCCAGCAACAAAACTTAAAAGTACAAGTACGAAATCGCAAATTTCCTGTACAACGGATTAATTTACCGCCAGGAAAAGCCGGAGTACAAGCTACAGAGCTTGAACTTAAACGTGTGGCAGCTTTTAAGGCACTACAAACACCCGAAAAGTATTGGAGTGGTGCTTTTATCAAACCTAGTTCAGCGCGGATTAGTACAATCTATGGTGTACGCCGCTACTATAATGGTAAATTTGCAAATGATTACTATCATCGTGGCGTTGACTACGCTGGAGCAACAGGCTCACCTGTTGTTGCTCCAGCTGCTGGGCGTGTTGCTTTGGTAGGCAAAGTATCGCAAGGGTTTCGGGTTCACGGTAACGTAGTTGGCATTGACCACGGTCAAGGAGTGACAAGCATTTTCATGCATTTAAGTCGCATTAATGTCAAAGAAGGTGATTTGGTCAAACCTGGTCAGTTGATTGGCGCAGTGGGATCAACAGGTGCTTCCACTGGCCCACATTTGCACTGGGGTTTATATGTCAATGGGCAATCTGTTGATCCAACACCTTGGAGAACTAAGGTTTTTAATTAGCATAAGCGAGATTAAGCACGTTTGTAATTAATTTGTATATTATTTTGCCTATTTTTAGGCAAAATAAACTAAATTTCTAGCATTCCTACCTTGCTTGGGTGGCTTAAATGATAATGAGCGTTATGAGTATTGAAAAAATTGTAGAACAAGCTCTCCAGGATGGTTATCTTACACCAGCAATGGAAGCAGAAGTCGGGCGCATCTGTGATAACGCCTCTGAACTCTCAATAGAAGAGTATATGGCGCTGGATCGACTGATGGGAGCGCTATTGACTGGTGAAGTAGTAGCGGTGCCTCGCAAACAATTCATTAACGTCATGGAAGAATTGGTGCTGACAGAGGCGATCGCACGAGTCGCAGAAATTGAAGCTACTAGCGAAAGCTCTGTAGATGTAGGGGATATTGCTGCTTACGCTCTCAACCGCCTCCCCCCCTTGTATGCTACTACAGAAGAAGGTGCTAACTATCAGCGCCAACGCGCCAAGGCAGAACTTCAAGAATTAATTAACCAACAAATAGGTGAGGCAATTGGTCGTAACCTTGACCAACCCAATGACAACAGAACACCAGTCGTGGGCAAAACTACTGGTAATGAAGTTCTGCGCCAAGTCAGTAACTTACTTCAAGTCTACGCACCTAATTTTGAGCAAAAATAATAACCTTAATTAGTCAATTGTCAATAATCAGTGGTCTGGAGCAAAGCCAAACAACTCACAACTGAGTATTGACAACTGATTATCATCATTCGCGCACAATTACTGGTGTCCCCACCTTCACTTGTTCGTACAACAATCGGACATCAGGATTACGCATTCTTAGACAGCCATGAGAAATAGCGGTTCCCATGACTTCGGTATTTGGCGTGCCATGAAAGCCAATTTGATTGTGTCCATCTGACCAAAAACTAATCCATCGTTCTCCTAAAGGGCTATCGGGGCCAGGCTCAAAGACTTGATCGGTAATTGGATGACGCCAGATAGGATCGTGCTGCTTGTACATTACTTGAAAATTACCTGTAGGTGTTTCCCAACCCTTTTTACCTACAGCAATAGGGTAACTAGCTATAACCACATCTGAACGGTAAACATAGGCGCGGCGATCGCTTAAATCAACCACTACTTGCCTATCACTATATTTATTATTATTAAATAAATTCTGTTGGGCTAAAGCCTTAGGTAATAGCGACTGTGGCCAAATTGATGCAGCTAGGTTCTGTTGTTTTTCTTGCACTAATAGCCGAGTTTTTTTGGGTTCGTCAGTTACCTTAGCTACATTTTTAGCCTTTATTCTCGACTTAGTATTATGACGCTTTGTTGCTGATAACTTTGATGTAGACTTTCTCGGCATAGGTTCATTAGAAACTGACGCACCATATGCGGTTGCGCCTAAATTTCCTTTAGAGATGCTATAGACGTCATTTTTGCGGCTATCCTTCGAGGAGGCTAGCTGTTTAAATTGCTGTTGTGTTGAGTTAATCCGCCAATGGACAGCCAGAGATAAGATTGCTGTGCCAAAACAGAGCAACATCACTATCCGCGCTACAGATTCATTTCTTACCATTGCCACCACCTATTGTTGATCCCTGACATATCCAGTTGACTAATTGGACGAGTTCATTATCTAATTATCAAAAATTTATAAATACTTATCAGTTCCCTCACAAATTTACTACTACCTCTGGGCACACTAGGGCTAGGCAGAAGTCCCCGCGAAAAAAACTTTAGGTAATAAACCTCAGTTATTGGAACTTTTAAAGTGCAGCAGTCCATCATTAATGGTGTGGGTGGGAGAAAGATTATGTTTGAAAAACTATTGCTAGCAGTCACAATTACATTTTCCCTCAACTTCTTTTTTCAAGTTCGTGTACCCGATCAAAGTAAGGCTGATACTAATTATCAACAGCGCACAAAAACACCAGCCACAATTTTAGTCACAAGACCAGATAAATAACAGTCCTAGTAGTTACAAGAGGTTACAACAGCCTAAATTTAAAAATTTTTGTGTTGCGCTTAATTGCAATATTGCAAATCTAAAATTTTGCTGATTTTTAGTATGCATCTGACCTCATGGGAAATTAAATACTTTACATCTAAATCTAAACATTGCCTATGTTGAAAATAAGGCAGAGGGCAGAAGGGGTAAGATTTTCATTCTCTCGTTGTATGATTTATCACATGAGCGTCTGTCTTGAAAATAGGGACTGGGGACTAAGGATTACGGAGGAAAGATTTTCATGACGAGCATTGTGGGCTATTGCCTATGGGGTTCTATCTAAATGGGAGGGAAGCCGGAAGTCTATGGCTGCCTATATTCAATATTCAAAATCGGAAATTTAGCAACTGGGTCTTTTTTCACCTTTTGACGAAACTTTTGTAACTCTACAATCCAGTACTAAGTTAACTTGCTTTGGCTTTTCCAGCCAGAAACTCACTCACGCCGGCTTGCCCAAACATAAGCCTCGTTAACCAACTGATCTGCATCAGATTGTCAACTCTGTTATACGCTTTTTATGCATAAAATACAATTCCTGTCAAGTGTATAGTGACAGTTATCATTAACAGCACAAATGTACGTAACATTGCTACACCTCTAAAATCTGATAAATAATAGCTGAAAGGCTTGAAATGTAAATGTTAAAGCCAAAAAGCATACCTATGATTCGCTAAAGGACTATTCATACTTGGATACCCGATTGTTCCAGTCACAAATCCGTCACTTACTCTAGGAACTTCCCACTAATTAGCAGGTCTAATAGAAAGGGATGATTTAGAGCCAGTACGATCTATGAGTCAATCGATTACTGTATCCTGGTCAACGGTTGATGCGAGGTGTCCAGAAGCATCGGTGCAAGTTGACAAACTCTCCAATCACGATTTAATTTTGCGTTGTCAAACTGGGCTACGTCCGGATCGTGCTGCGTTTGCGGAGCTATTGCGTCGTTATCAAACTCAAGTCGATAGGGTGTTATATCATTTAGCACCAGATTGGCCTGATAGAGCTGATTTAGCTCAAGAAGTTTGGATTCGCGTGTATCGGAATATTAACCGATTACAAGAACCATCTAAGTTTCGGGGCTGGTTAAGTCGCATTGCCACTAACTTATTTTATGATGAGTTGCGTAAACGCAAGCGGGTTGTTAGTCCTTTATCATTGGATGCTCCCCGCTCGGTAGACGACGGTGAAATGGATTGGGAAATTGCTGGAGATACCCCTGGGCCAGAAGAGGAACTGACGACTAGAGAATTTTACGAGCAACTGCGAGAAGCGATCGCCGATTTACCAGAGGTGTTTCGCACTACAATTGTTCTTAGAGAAATCGAAGGTATGGCATATGAAGAAATTGCCGAAATCACTGGTGTTTCCTTGGGAACTGTGAAGTCGAGAATAGCCAGAGCTAGATCCAGATTGCAAACCCAGTTGCAAAGCTATCTTGATACCTAAATGTACAATATCTGTCCTCTGTCGAATGGCAGAATTTAAGCATTGATTACCAATTGTACAAAGAATATAAATATCCTCTGGTATTAGGAAAAAAGATTGATGAATTTCTCAAAATTATCTGTTGTATTTACCCGTATATGAATTGGTAATAATGTTAAGATGACTACTGATTCTCAGTTTTATGACCGTTCTCACGTGCAACTTTCTAGAAACTTGCCAGATGGAATGGCTAATCATACCAATGAATCAACGGGTGCTATGGATATGGTGAAGCGCGATCGCTTCGAGTTATTGAGTGCTTACCTCGATGGAGAGGTGACTGCTGCCGAACGTAGGCAAGTAGAAGAATGGCTGGCAAACGATGCCTCCGTTCAATGCTTGTATGCTCGATTGTTAAAGTTAAGGCAAGGGTTGCGGACTATGCCAGTACCAGCAACCCAACAGCCAATAGAAACCACACTCCAGCAAGTTTTGGCACGTTTGAATCGCAGTTCCCAGTTAGCCTGGGCATTCGGAGGTGCAGCCATTGCTGCTTGTGTCATTGGCACAGTATCCGGCATCCTACCAGGTGGAGAATCCAGGACACTGCAACTAGCGCAACAACGAATAGAACCAATACAAGCCAAGTCAGAACCTACCGTCCCTGCTTCACCGTTAATGGTGGCCTTAAATAACCCGGTCATTGAAATTCCTAAAGCAGCAGTAGCTTCTCCGACAAAGCCAGCAACACGGGAAAATCCTAAACAGGGGCATATTGAACAGGATATAAACTAATTGCAAAGGTTAGAACTGCGCTTTGCTGGCGGTTAAACCACAGCCAGTCCACCATCCATCGGGTTGAGGCTTGCCTCCCAATCGGCGCACTTGATCTGGGGTCATTAGGTAAACCCAAGCCCAACCCAAGGATAACCCTTGCAAGTCGAATATCTCAATCTGCTGTCGATTATAAAGATTTTCTCTTATTTGTCTAGTAGGCTGATAATCTTCGAGATCGTCTAGTTGGCTTAAAATTTTAGATTCGGCAAAAGAAAGTAAATACCCGTAGACTTTGCTTTCTTCCAGCGTCATCGCTGGGTACCCCATCGGTAGAGCAAAAAGTTGACCTCGCGCAATAGCTCTTTTGGCATTTACTACTTTGTCAGCACAGTATCTTTTATAATTAACTTCACCTGGTTTGAGCGTGCCATAAACAAAAACGCGCACAGTAGCAGAAAATTTCATATTTGTTTCAGTCATAGCTGATTTTAACCAACTGAATTTCTTTGCCTACCATCTACAATATGGAGGCAGATACGATTACAGATCCAGTAGGAGCATTTTTTGGTGGATTCCCGATACAACCCAGCCGCGATTGAGGAAAAATGGCAAAAAACATGGGCAGAACTTGGCTTAGATAAAACACCTACAGATAGCGACAAGCCAAAATTCTACGCTTTGTCCATGTTCCCCTATCCATCTGGTAGCCTACACATGGGTCACGTTCGTAATTATACGATTACTGACGTGATTGCTCGCCTCAAGCGAATGCAAGGGTATCGAGTACTCCACCCAATGGGTTGGGATGCCTTTGGCTTGCCAGCAGAAAACGCCGCCATTGATCGTGGCGTTCCTCCAGCAAAATGGACTTATCAGAATATTGCCCAGATGCGGCAGCAATTGCAGCGTCTTGGTTTGTCTATTGATTGGGACTGCGAAGTCGCTACTTGTTCACCAGACTATTACAAGTGGACACAATGGATTTTCTTGCAGTTTTTGCAAGCAGGGTTAGCTTACCAAAAAGAAGCAGCAGTTAACTGGGACCCAATTGACCAAACTGTACTCGCAAACGAGCAAGTTGATAACGAGGGACGTTCTTGGCGTAGTGGCGCAAAAGTTGAGCGCAAATTGTTGCGTCAGTGGTTTTTGAAGATTACTGACTACGCTGAAGAATTGCTCAATGACTTGGATAAGTTGCCAGGTTGGCCAGAACGCGTCAAATTGATGCAGGCTAACTGGATTGGTAAATCCACAGGTGCTTACTTGGAATTTCCCATCATTGGGTTGAATGAAAAAATCAGCGTATATACCACACGCCCGGATACCGTTTATGGTGTTAGCTACTTGGTATTAGCACCAGAGCATCCTTTAACAAAGCGCGTCACTACTAAAGAACAAAAAGCAGCCGTAGAAGCGTTTATTCAAGAGGTTATCAATCAAAGTGAGTTAGAACGTACCGCTGAAGACAAACCTAAGCGAGGCATTCCCACTGGCGGTAAAGCAATTAACCCCTTTACTGGGGAAGAACTGCCTATCTGGAGTGCTGACTATGTGCTGTATGAGTATGGTACTGGGGCAGTCATGGGTGTACCCGCTCACGATGCCCGTGATTTCAAGTTTGCCACTAAATATAACTTGCCGATAGAGTTTGTGATCGTTCCGCCAGAAGAAGTTGTAGATGAGGATTTCCGCCAAGAAGATCCACCTTTAATCATGATTTCTTATGACAGTGCATATACTGAACCAGGAACTCTGATTAATTCTGGCCCTTTTAGTGGGATGCCATCTGTAGAAGCCAAGCAAGCGATAGTTGAATATGCCGAACAGCAAGGTTTTGGTAAAGCTAGGGTGCAATATCGTTTGCGGGATTGGTTGATTTCTCGACAGCGGTATTGGGGGGCACCAATACCAGTAATTCACTGCCCCAACTGTGGGATAGTACCAGTCCCTGACAAAGATTTGCCCGTAGAGTTGCCGGAAGAAGTAGAGTTTACCGGACGCGGCGGTTCACCTTTGACTCAGTTAGAAAGCTGGATGAATGTCCCTTGTCCAACTTGTGGCACTCCAGCCAAGCGCGAAACTGACACGATGGATACTTTTATAGATTCCTCGTGGTATTTCTTGCGGTATCCAGACGCTAAAAATGAACAGCAAGTTTTCGATTCCAGTAAAACCAATGACTGGATGCCAGTTGATCAGTATGTGGGTGGAATTGAACACGCGATTTTGCATTTATTGTATTCGCGCTTCTTTACTAAAGTACTGCGAGACAGAGGTTTGTTAAACTTTGATGAACCTTTCCAACGGTTGTTGACTCAAGGTATGGTGCAGGGTTTAACTTATCTCAATCCCAACAAGGGTGGTAAAGATAAATGGATTCCTTCTCATCTTGTAGACCCCGCTAATCCACGCGACCCCCAAACCAGGGAACCATTGCAACGCCTGTATGCTACCATGTCCAAGTCAAAAGGCAACGGTGTAGCACCAGAAGATGTAATTAGTAAATATGGTGTAGATACAGCACGGATGTTCATCTTGTTCAAAGCACCGCCAGAAAAAGACTTGGAATGGGATGAAGCTGATGTAGAAGGGCAATTCCGCTTTTTAAATCGGGTTTGGCGCTTGGTAACAGATTATATTGCTGCTGGGGTATCCCAGAAAAAAGCCCAACTCTCAGATCTGACTAAGCCAGAAAAGGAATTGCGACGGGCAATACATATTGCTATCCAAGCAGTTACAGAAGATGTACAAGACGAATATCAATTCAACACTGCTGTTTCAGAATTGATGAAGTTAAGTAACGCCCTTGCTGATGCCAGCTGCAAAAATTCATCCATTTATGCCGAAGGAATTCAGACTTTGGTTGTGTTGCTAGCGCCTTTTGCACCACATATTACTGATGAATTGTGGCATTTATTTGGTAAAGCCGATTCTGTGCACACCCAAACTTGGCCCTCTTTTGATCCTGCTGCCTTAGTAGCTGATGAAATCACTTTGGTGATTCAAATTATGGGCAAAACACGGGGCGCAATTCAAGTTCCAGCGCAAGCCGATAAAGCTGAGTTGGAGAAATATGCACGGGAATCAGAAGTTGCCCAGCGTTACATTGAGGGTAAAGAAATTAAAAAGGTAATTGTTGTGCCTGGGAAACTGGTAAATTTTGTAATCGGCTAAAACTAGAGAAAAGCGAATAAGAGAAATATTAGTCTCTGAGTTACCGCGTTTCTCGTTACCCATATTGCCCCAATAAGGTTTTGTTTGTGTACCTGTCAACTTACACCCTAACGGTGTGATGGTTACCTTTAAGCGAACCATATTGGGGTTTGGGCTTAGTAGCAGTAGTCACCAGATTAAAGTTCATGGCTTGATCTAGCCCGTATTAAGTTTTATTGTGCTAAACCAAAAACCGCTATTTCTCAAATCTCCGTAATAATTCTTAGACAGTAGTTTTCAATTGAATTGGAGTAACTAATATATTGGGTAAAATTACACTTATACCTTTGCCTGTTGGCATGTAATTGTATGTGCCTTTAAAAACTTAGTTATTTTCGGTTAAATAAGATAATTTTTTATTTATACACAAAAAAGCACCTGAGAGTTTTGCTCACTCAAGCGCTTTTTCGTATAAGTTTATACCAAATCACTAGTTTGATGAAACATCTGAAATCTGCAAAACCCTCTAAGGGAGAAGCATTGCGAGAACAACCTGTGACAAACATCTGGTGAAATGGTATCACTCCTTGCACTAACTAAGAATATCTCTTCTAGAACAAAAGTAGTAATCTGGTGAGTGACAGTTTATCAACTGACACTAGTTAAAATCGACTCATGCTGCATAGTGTCTATCAAGACCAAGCAATACCGTAAATAATTTGTGTACTTAGTATAATAAAACAGTTATTGTTCTAGAATTTCCAGTAGCGATCGCAAATCGATCTGTTGAGCTATATGCTGAATGTAGTAGCATAAATTTTTTACACGAGTTGTTTGTTAGTGATGTCCAGGGCTGACAGAATAATATGAAGTGCGTGAAAGCCCGCCAGTAGTAGTGTGAAGATTTATGCAGAAAAATCAAGTTAAAAAAGCTGTGATTCCGGCAGCTGGTTTCGGCACTCGTTTATTTCCAGCTACCAAAGTCGTTAAAAAAGAGCTTTTTCCAATTATTGATCAAGACGGCAGAGCCAAACCTGTGATTCTAGCAATTGTTGAAGAGGCAATTAATGCTGGTATTGCAGAAATTGCCATTGTAGTACAACCAGATGATCAAGAATTATTTACTAATTTATTTAAAAATCCGCCCAAACCCGAACTTTTTCAGAAGCTTTCGCCCCAAAATCAAGAATACAGCCAATATCTCCAAGAATTAGGTAACAAAATCACAATATTAACGCAAGATGAGCAAGAAGGTTACGGTCATGCGGTATTTTGTGCCCATGACTGGGTAAAGGATGAACCATTTTTGTTGATGCTAGGAGACCACGTTTACAAATCTGGCATTGAGAAATCTTGTGCCCGTCAAGTTTTAGATGTTTACGAACAAGAAAATCAGAGTATTGTTAGCTTAACTATTATGCCTGCCGAAATTATTCAGAAAGCTGGATGTGTTGCCGGAGTTTGGCAGAAGTTAAATTCAATTTTGAAGATTACACAAGTTTATGAAAAGCCATCAATTGAGTATGCACGTCAGTATTTGCGTGTAGATTCAATGGAAGAGAATGAGTTTTTATGTATATTTGGCTTGTATGTACTCACGCCCAAAATTTTTGACTTTCTAGCAGAACACATTAATAACAACTTTCGTGAACGAGGGGAATTTCAGCTAACATCCTGTCTCGATAGAGTACGTCAAGCAGAAGGTATGACAGGATATGTTGTCCAAGGTAAGTGTTTTGATACAGGATTGCCAGATGCTTATCGTCAGACAATGATTGATTTTAGAAATATATATAGCAATCCTATCTGATATCATGTCCATTCAAATAACCGTCATTGCGACCGTAGGGAAGCAATCCCAAAAGCATTGCGATTGCGTCGTTTCACTTCGTTCCACTCGCAAGGACATTAAGGGTGATTTGCCGGACATGATATCAGTTGTGAAAAATACTTTGTTTAATTAGACGCGAAGAAGGAGAGGAGAGAGAATTACATGAATGATTTAGGACTGCTATAGTAAGATTTTCTTTAACTTACTGCTGACTCTAACATTCTTATTGTTCCGGCATCCGCATCAATTTCTACTTCTACACCTACAGGTACAGTAAATTTATCTTTGATATGGCCAAACATTGAACCATACCAAACCGGAATTTTTAAGGAAATTAAGTGGTCTTGTAATACTTGCATTAAAGTAAAAGTTGGCTCATCCCCAGGACTACAATTAGTGCATTGTCCAAAAACAAAGCCAGCAATCTGGTTCAGTATTCCGGCATTTTTTAACTGCGTCAGCATCCGGTCTACACGATAAACATCCTCACCTATTTCTTCCACAAACAAAATACTTTTGTGCCATGAGGGTAGGTAAGGTGAACCCACCATTGCTGATACTACTGACAAATTACCACCGACAAGTTTACCTTTAGCTTTTCCCGGTGCGACTCGAAACGATCGCCCTTCGCTATTGTTGGGATTTTGCATTGTCACAGCTTCCCCATTAAATAGGATGCGCTTGATGTAATCTACCGTAAACTGATTCCAGGTAGATGTGGCAACTGGCCCATGAAAAGTAATCACCCGACTGCGGGCAGCGATCGCTAACAACAAAGAAGTAATATCGCTATACCCCATCAAAATTTTAGGATGAGAGCGGATATTAGTATAGTTCAGTAGCGGTAAAATCCGATTACAACCCCAACCGCCGCGCATAGCAATAATCGCTTTGATAGATCTATCGGCAAACATAGCGTTTAAATCCTCGGCACGGTCAACATCTTTGCCTGCTAAATAGCCATAACGATCTAAAATATGCGCCCCTAACTTGACTTTTAAACCTAAATCAGCAAAAGTGCGCTGCGCTGCGGCGACATCTTTGGCATCAATGACACCCGCCGGGGCAATTAATCCTACAGTATCGCCCACTCGCAGGCGAGGTGGCTTGAGAATGGTGTTAGGAGACTGACCTTGAGCGGTAAATGATGGAAATTGAGTGGCTAAAGTAGCGAGTCCACAGCTAGTAAGAAATTGTCGACGGTTGATGGTCATGATGGCAGTTTATAGTAAAGCTTGCTGGGTTAAGATGTCCAGAATTTTTCGGAGGTAGTTGTGGCACTTCAACGTTTGATTATCGAAATGGGAATGGGAGTAGATCAACATGGACAGGAACCGACAGTAGCAGCAGCCAGGGCGGTACGTAATGCGATCGCTCATAATGCCTTACCTGGTGTTTGGGAAGTCGCTGGTTTGAGTGACCCCAATGAAATGATTGTGGAAGTCAAAGTAGCAGTACCTTACCCAGAACAAGTGCAAACAGAAGAGGTACTAGCTGTATTGCCGTTTGGTCGCAAAACCCTCACCGTAGAATCTGGAGGAATGGTAGTTCAGGGGCGCGCAATTCCCTCCCTCAACGATAAAAATGATGAAATGTTGATAGCTGTTGCTGCGGTTACTGTTTTAATTGAAACTAAATAACTGTGGCACAAATTGCAATATTTACTTAACAGAATGACCCATCTCCAAGAACAACATCGGGAAAATTTATTTGGTTAGTTGACATCAGAACTCACATTGAATACACCTAACAAGTTAAACTTGTTCTGGTAATTTAAGGAAACTGATGCTATGTCACTTGCAGCCATTGACACAGTAGTTGCTGCTTATTTTAGTAACATTGCAGCCATGAATCCAGAAGGTTGGGTAGAAAACTTTGCCGAAGATGCTCTCAGCTACGATCCAGTTGGAGAACCACCTACCAAAGTTCATGAAGGATTTCGTCAGTTTATCGGGCAGTTGCAAGCAGTCTTTGACAAACTAGAACCAAAAACAGAGCATATATTTATTGCTGGTAATGAAGCAGCGGTCAAGTGGACAATGCAAGGAGTCAGCAAAAGCGGCAAGCTAGTCAGCTTTGAAGGAATTACAATTTTTGAGATTAACGCAGCTGGTAAGATTCAAACCACTCGCGCTTACTGGAATCCAGCAGCAATGGTGGCTCAGCTGCGCTCTTAGAACTATAGCGCTTGGGTCTGCAAACTGCTCACCTTAACAGATGTGCGCTAGACTGGAGGCATTGGGATAAGAATCTCTGGCAGTAAGTTCAATAGACTACTAATCTTCACCACTCCAGCGAAATGTCTCAAGAGCAGAACGAATCATCCCAGATTCAGCAGATAACCGGACTGAGAGCAAATCACTTTGCTGATTTAATCAGAGCTGCACAATTGATTTTCGACCCCGCCGCAGGACTCTCTGGAAGAAATGTCAAAGTTGACTGGCAAGAGTTTGGCATTCCCCTTGATGTGGCGCAAAATCTCAGAGTACTTGGTGAGCAGTATCGATATGCATCTCCTCACATTCCCATTGAAAACATTTGGAGCCAATTGACTCCAGAAACTCGTATTTGGTTCATAGAACATAAAGATGAGTTGTGGCAGTTAGAAGAAGCTTTTCCAGCGCTTGATGAAGATTAAGCTAGAGTTGGGAAATTCTTCTATTTAGGAGATGGAAAAACTGTATTGCCTCAATACTAAAATTAGCGCGATCGCTGCAACACTAAATAACTAGACTTTGGAAAATAATACAGTTTCTTGGTAGGGGCATAACAGGAGTTGTGTCCCTTCTTTATATTATCTACAAATAAGAACTGCTATAGTATGAGGAATTCCAGGTAAATCACCTACTTTCTACCTTCGCATAACTTAGTTACTATAATTGAACGCTAACTCGGTCTCATCCACCAAAGCAAAAGCACAATCTCCACAAACTTGAGGATTTATTCAATATAAGTATCCATCAACTGGTTTTTATTCATGCTATGGTTCAATGCTCTTCAAACTGCTCCTATGTCATTGGCCAGATAGTTGGAATTTAGATGCTCGGTGTATTGTGCGATCGCGTTAGCTTATGTGCATAGTTAAATTAATTAAACAAGCGCGTATCGATGAATCAAAGCTTAAGCGTTGCTCCAACCTTGGAAGCATCAAATACTATAAATCCTGTTGTTGCCAAACAACAGCCTTTTATCAAGCAACTAATTATCCTTAGTTTAGAAATGCTTTTGGCATTGCCTTTAGGTTTAGGTTTGGCAAGATTCCACATTGGCGGAATTGCCTGGATATTTGGGGGTATTGCTGCTGGTACAGTGGTTTTGCAGGGATGTCGAATTCTCTACCAAGATTCCCCAAAACCTAATCGAACTGCTAGAAAAGTTGGTATGGCACTTGTAGGCTTAACAGTGGGTTCCTCAAACGCTCATGCTAATCTAGCCACTGTTAGTTCTAGTATTCCTATTTTTATTTTTCTGACATTTTTTTTACTAATTTGTGGTAGCGGTATTGGCTACATTTACTCTCGCTTGAGTAAAATAAACCTATTAACAGCAATGCTAGCTACAGTTCCTGGTGGTGTGGGAATTATGGCAGCTATTGCGGCTGATTATGGCAGAAATGTTACCTTAGTAGCTTTAGTTCAGGCCTTACGCGTCACATCTGTAGTTTTTGTTATTCCTTTTATCGCCAGAACAGCAGTTGGTAATTATTGGAATCCTCAAACACTCCCAACTCAAGGTGCTTTACTAAGTTTTGAGCCATTCCAGCTAGGAATGCTTTTATTGGCACTTGTTGTTACTGGATTAGCTGTTTATCTTTCTATATTATTTAAAATTCCAGCAGGCGATTTTTTTAGTGCATTGTTAATTGGTATAGCATTTAATCCTTTACTGAATTGCCTGCCTTTTGTTAATGATGTTCAATTTATTCCCCCACCTTTGATCAACTTAATAGGCCAAATGTTATTGGGAATTACTATTGGTGAGTATTGGGGAGAAAAACCTAATTTTGGCAAACGGACTGTAGGCTACGCTTTGATGTCTGTAGCAATGACCCTTATAGCAGGTGCGATCGCTGCTATGCTGGCAATGCAATTAACTTCTTGGGACTGGTTGACTTGTCTATTAGTGACAGCACCAGGAGGATCAGCAGAAATGATTTTAGTTTCTTTGGTATTAAATCATAACGTGGAAATTGTCACAACTGGTCATTTAGTGCGACTAATTGCAATTAACAGTTCCCTACCGATTTGGATATTTTTATTTCGTCGTCTTGATAGTCAAATTTCCGAATCTGTTTAGAATAGCAAAATTTTCGACTCACTCTTAGCGATCGCTTTATTTATGGTTCCTTAATTTCTTGATGTATTACACTCAGTAGCAACCAGCTATATTTACTTACTCAAGCTGATCTTCTGGTTGCTGCAATAGTTGATTAAGCTTATTTTCAATAGCTGTTAGTTTTTTCAGAATAGTGGGGCGATCGCCATCAACAGAAACCAGTAAATTGGCGATTCCCTCTTGTAGGTTCGTCAATCGTACCACGGCATTTTGCAGTTGTATCATACCTTCTCGGAGTTCCTGCCGTTCCTGCCTAGCGTCAGCAATTTCATCTAACATAGCTTGGGCTGTTTTAGCGTTAATTTCTATTAATTGTTTGAGTTCTTTATCTGACATTGCCATCGCGTTTTCTGGTTGCGTGTATTACTCATCATAATTTGTAGTTAAATTATTTTTTAACGTAGACGCGAAAGATGCAAAGAAAGAAACAATTAAGAAAGTATGATTGCCTACAAGCGCAGTGCGCGCAGCGCAATCGCTGACGAACTGAGTTGCCAATTTCACTCAAAAACTCAAGACTCAGCAACGCCAGTCGCCTCAACGGAGGGAACCCCCGCACAGTGCTAGCTCCTCAGAACTTGATGCCATTCCTGCACTACAGATTGTGGAACTGAGATATTAATAGTGCGATCGCCAGGGAGAGGTATATTTAGCAGCAGTTGTTCACTAGGCAGTGTGGGCAAAATATTCTTAAATTCATATTGACCAATAGTGGGTGCTGGTGCTTCCTCTAAGAAAACATCAGGAGCAGTTAAGACTTTACCTGTAGCAGTAGTAATTCTGAGCGGTTGTGGATGGATCAGTTCGGCAGAACCAGGAAACCCTACCAGTCGTAGATTTACGTTCAGTGCTTCACCAGAATAAACCTGCTTAAATAAGATCACCTGCCAAACATTTCCTGATTGATCATCTAATTTTTTTTGTGAGCGATAAAGTATTTCTCCTGGTCTTTCTTTTAGTTGGATGACAGCAGCGATCGCTTTTTGAGATGTACTGATTTCTAAACCCAGAAATATAAAGGTCGTCAATATCCCCAGCAGTAGCAGCCATCCAAATATTTGTAATAAACGGCGCAACATCAGATGTACCTCCTTGCCCTGGTTCAGAGTCAATGGCTAAAAGTTCCATTGCTTTTCTCCCTTGCGATAAGTAACATACTCCCGGCGCTCATCCTAAGGCTCTTAGTTAGATGTAGTAGAGATTGTAGTTTTCTGAACAGCCTCTCCAGCCTTTACAACACCAGATGGAAGATGCACAACATGGACTGTACAAGGAGCATGGTGAAGGACGTAATTACTCACGCTACCAAGGAATAGTTCTGTTATTCCTGAGCGACCCCGACGCCCCATAACAATTAGGTCAGCGCCACAACTACTAGCTATTTGACAGACCACACGACCAGGACTACCCATGCTTTGGTTAAATTCTGCCTCAATACCTGCTGTGTTTGCTTGGGCGCATAAGTGTTGCAATATCTCGATACCTTTATTTTTAAAAGTATCCCACTGCTTTTGGTAGTACTCGAAGCTTTGAGAACCCAATCCTGGATAGTAATCAAAATTGGATAAGATGGGTGCGTAGGGACTACCTTCTTCTTCCCCAGATAGGACATGCAGTAGCATTAATTTAGCATTTGTTACCTTTGCTAAAGCCAAGGCGTGCTCAAAAATCTGCTGCCCCATTTCCGAACGATCCAAAGCCACTAAAATCTTTTTAAACATATAGACCTCTGTTTTTGATTAGTTATTGGTAATTCGATTTGCTAATTTCTTGACCTTGAATTGGTACATATTCCAATTCCTCAATATTGTTCGGCAACTGATAGATAAAATTTTTCTAATCGTTATTAAAGCTGAATTTGTAAAGGATTTTTCGTGCTTTAATTATGTTTATAAAGCAACAATTTGAGGAACTTGTGAGGACAGCAGCAGACTTATTTAAAAGTCGCCTGCTACAAGCCTTTATATCCATTGATCAAACGCTACATCACTGTCCATCAGCCCTGGTTACGCCTGTCATTTAATATTAATTAAATGTTTAATATCATTACTTTGCGTTAATTCTAACAGTTTCCATTTTGAGCTACAAAAGGTATTTTATATCCAATGCCATCAACACACCTATTTGCGCTAACAAAAATTATCTATTTGACAAAGTTAATTAAGCAAGTGTAAATCTTGATACTTCTGGTTCTACGTCTGGAAAATCTATGATTTCGATATCTTCTTTGCAGAACAGTATACAACCGAGTCTAACTTCTGCATTAATACTTAGATGTTTTTCAGGAAACATCGATTTTCGGATTACTTACCGTTTGTGAGTCAATTATTCTTGTGCTAGGGGATAGTGTATAAGGCACAAGCAACAAGTTTCTCATCATGAAGTTAATTTATATACTACCATTTGTAGTACTACCCTTGCGCCAGTGGTATAAATATGTCAACTCAATCTGAGAAGTATACCTTACAATTAAATCATGAAGTCTCAACTGAAAAGGTAAAATGAGTTTTATCCTAGCTTAGACCAAGGTGTTACTTAATTCTATACTTTGTAGAAGCTAGCCTTCGGCTAGGCTGCAAGAACAACCCGTTGAGATGCAATTGTGACTAATTACTTTTTGAGGATTGATCAAGCTGAATATGTGTTAAATAAATTTAAATATATATACAATTATTCTTTAATATGCATTTGATTTCACTATTAATTTCTCTTCTTAATTGAAATTTATCGCTCGTTATCTGTTTAAATCCCAGACATCAAGAAAGCTTGTGATATGAAGATTTTAGTTGTAGAGGATGACGAGTTACTTGCTGACGTACTTACCGAAATTCTAGCTAACCAAAACTATGCAGTCGAAGTTGCTAGGGATGGTAATGCTGCTCAGGATTTAATCGAAACTTACGACTATGATTTAATTCTGTTAGATGTAATGCTGCCGAAGCTGGATGGCATCAGTCTTTGCCGTCACATACGCTCTCGTGGTCTAAAAATGCCAGTTCTGTTGTTGACGGGGCGTGATAGTAGTCATGAAAAGGCCATTGGACTAGATGCAGGTGCGGATGACTATGTAGTTAAACCCTTTGATGAAGAGGAGCTAGTTGCTCGTGTACGGGCCTTATTGCGTAGAGGCGGGACAACATCACAACCTGTACTGGAGTGGGGCAAGTTACGGCTTGATCCTAGTAGCTGCGAAGTCACCTACGCTAAAAATTTACTTTCATTAACACCAAAAGAATATGCCCTATTAGAACTGTTCCTACGCAATAATCGCCGAGTCTTTAGTTGCGGCATGATTTTGGAACATCTTTGGTCTTATGAAGATACTCCTGGTGAAGAAGCTGTTCGCACCCATATCAAAGGGTTGCGAATGAAGCTCAGAAATGTAGGAGCGCCCAATGATTTGATTGAAACAGTATATGGTATTGGCTATCGATTAAAACCACAGGGAGAAGAGGAGCAGGCAACTAGGGGAGCGCAGGAGCCTTCAAAATCCCCAATTCCAAATTCTAAATCAGAGCAACAAACACTCGCAGCAGTTGCCGCAATTTGGCAGCGATTTCAAGGGCGAGTTGATGAGCAACTGAGGATACTAGAGGAAGCAGCAGCTTTAACTCAAACAGCTTTGAATTCAGAACTAAGTTTGTCGACAACACAAGGACGCGAAGTCCTCACGCAAGCAGTCCAAGAAGCTCACACTTTGGCCGGTTCTTTAGGCACTTTTGGTTTGCCGCTTGGCTCAAAGCTGGCACGCAAAATTGAGCATCTGTTGAAATCTCATACAACCTTGACACCAAACGATACAAGCAACTTGCAGGATTGGGTCAAGCTATTGCGTCAAGAAATTGAGAAGAAAAATAATCAAGTAGTATCGTCACCACCAAATGATGAAAGTTCCTTAGTATTGGTCGTTGATCGCGAGGAAAACTTAGCTGAAAATTTGGCAAAAGAATCTGGTAACTGGGGTTTAAAAGTTACACTGGCTACCAGTATTGAAGCTGCCAAAAATCAAATCTACCGAGAGCATCCTAATGTAGTGCTGCTCGATCCAAGCGTTTCTCCACATGAAGAGGAAAGTCTAAGCTTGCTGGCAGAACTGTCCCTGCGTCAGCCTCCTTTACCAGTGCTGGTTTTTACCGAGCAGACTGATTTTACTAATCGGCTAAAAGTTGCTCGTAACGGCGGGCATACTTTTTTGCAGAAGCCTATGTCCTCTGCACAGGTACTAGAAGCCATTACCCAAGTATTGCAACAAGCTCCTCATGCTGAAGCCAAGGTATTAGCTGTAGATGACGATCCGAAAATTTTGGCATTGTTGCAAACCTTACTTACTCCTTGGGGGCTAAAGGTAATCACCCTTGATGATCCGCAAAAATTCTGGGAAATTTTGGAAGGAGTAGCCCCAGACTTGTTGATTCTGGATGTGGAAATGCCTTACACCAATGGTGTTGAGCTGTGTAAGGTGGTGCGGAATGATCCTCGCTGGAGCGAGTTGCCGATTTTATTTCTGACGGTTCATAGCAATGCTGAAATAGTCAATCAGGTATTTAGCGTTGGTGCTGATGATTTTGTCAGTAAGCCCATCGTCGGGCCAGAATTGGTTACCCGAATCATCAATCGCTTAGAGCGGATGAAACTACTACGGCGCATTGCTCAAAGCCACAACACTCAAGCTGTCAAACCTCAAAAACTTTGGCAGGCTAGCTTTGATACTGAGCCAGAATCGGTCAATAGCGCTTTGCAAAATCAAAGCGATCGCTCAAATATAGCTTTACAGCAAAGCCAGGCAAATTTAAACCGAATTAACAACGAATTAGAATTGCGAGTAGCAGAGCGTACTGCCGAGTTAATTAGCCTCAATCAACAATTACAATCACAACTTGATGAGCGGCAGCGAATACAGGAAAAACTACGGATCTCTCAAGCTCGATTTGCACGCATTTTAGATATTGCCGATGATGCAATTATTTCTGTTGATGCAGATCAACGCATTACCTTGTTTAACCAAGGAGCAGAAAAGATTTTTGGCTACTCTGCTGAGGAAGTTATTGGACAGCAACTTGACTTACTTCTGCCACTGCGCTTTGCTCAAGCACATCGTCAGCATGTGGTTGACTTTGGCAAATCACCCAGTTTGGCCCGCAGGATGGGCGAACGGCGTGAAATATTTGGTTGCCGTAAGAACGGGATAGAGTTTCCGGCAGAGGCTTCCATATCAAAATTAAATATAGCAGGAGAAATTGTATATACAGTAATATTGCGTGATATTACAGAGCAAAAGCAAATCGAGCGGATGAAAGATGAGTTTGTCTCTGTCGTCAGTCATGAACTCCGCACGCCCCTGACTTCGATTCATGGCTCTTTAGGTATGCTCACCAGTGGTTTACTAAAAGCGGAGTCAGAGCAGGGAAAACGTTTGCTGCAAATTGCTACTGATAGTACCGATCGCCTAGTACGCTTGCTCAACGACATCCTAGATATCGAGCGCATCGAGTCAGGCAGGGTGAAAATGGAACGAAAAATCTGTAATGTGGCTGGCTTGATTAAATCAGCAGTGAATGTGATCCAACCTCTTGCAGATAAAGCCCAAGTGCAACTGTCTACTTATAGCTTACCTATACAGCTATGGGCCGATCCAGATCGGATTGTCCAAACTCTAACTAACCTACTAAGTAACGCCATTAAGTTCTCATCTGCTGGAGACACAGTTTGGCTAGGGGTTGAAAAAAAAGACAATGAAGTGTTGTGGACTATCAAAGATAATGGCCGCGGCATCCCAACTGACAAACTTGACAGTATCTTCGAGCGATTTCAACAAGTTGATTCCTCAGACTCGCGCAACCACGATGGCACTGGTTTAGGCTTGGCAATTTGCAAAAGTATTGTGCAGCAGCATGGCGGACGTATTTGGGTCGAGAGTGTCTTAGGTGAAGGTAGTAGTTTTTACTTCACACTACCGATTCTAAAAACTATCCACAGTGCTGATTTAGAAGCATCTGGAACTACAGACTCAACACTCAAGCCTCAGCGATTGCGCGTAGCGCAGTGCCAAGGGCAATCGCCGCTAGTGCTAGTTTGTGACGACGACCCTAATATCAGTAATGAGTTGCAAACTGTATTGGAACAAGGAGGATATCGAGTAGTAACAGTAGCTACTGGTAAAGAGGCGATCGCCTTAGCAACTACCCAACGTCCAGATGTGATTATCTTAGATTTGCTGATGCCTGGCATGAATGGTTGGGAAACTATGGCAATATTGAAAGAGCGAGCAGATACTAGAAATATTCCAATTGTGATTTGTAGTGTATACAAACCCAGCACCGATAGCCAACCTAGTGCAGACTTTGTTGATTGGGTAAGTAAACCAGTCGAAGAGAACTATCTGTTGCAGTCACTTAGGCAGGTAGTGACTAATAGTTCAAGACGATTCCGCATTCTGATTGTTGAGGATGACAACGATTTGGCTGAAGTGCTGATCACTTTGTTTGAAAGGCATGAAATTGAAACATTTCTAGCCAAGACTGGACGAGAAGCAATTCGTCTCAGCCAAGAAGTTAATCCTGACTTACTAATTCTCGACCTTATCTTGCCAGAAAGCGATGGATTTGCAGTGGTGGATTGGCTACAGCAGCATAATCAACTTTGTAGTACTCCTGTGGTCGTTTACTCAGCCAAGGATCTAGACGAGTCAGAATGCGATCGCCTGAAATTAGGACATACAGAATTTTTAACCAAAGGGCGTGTAACCACCCAAGAATTTGAACAACGAGTAATGGAGCTACTTCAGCGTATTACTAAAATACAAGCTGAAAGCCTTGAATCTGAACTTTAAAAGCAAGAACATTTAATCACAATCAATTAAGAGAATAGGAGCAATGGCAACCAAGCGAATTCTGGTAATCGATAACGAGCAATACATTCAAGAAGTTGCCAAGATTTGCTTGGAAACTGTTGCAGCCTGGGAAGTGGTAACAGCTAATTCTGGTCAAGAAGGCATAATTCAAGCCGAAGTTTGCCAACCGGATGCAATTTTGTTGGATGTAATGATGCCAGATATGGATGGTATTACTACCTTTGAGAAACTCCAAGCTAATCCGGCTACAAAAGCAATTCCGGTGATTTTGTTAACTGCTAAAATCCAGGCGTCTGACCGTCGCCGCTATGCCCAAATGGGAATGGCAACAGCGATCGCTAAACCTTTTAATCCGCTAGAATTAGCCGCTCAGATAGCTGCTTCCTTGGGTTGGACTTGAGAATAGTAGCCGCAAATATGAGGAAATTGCTTAGTAATTGCAATAACTGCATTTTAGGTTTGATGTGGAAATTACGTACAGATACCTACGGTTATAGACATCTAATTTGATTATCTCGATAGCATCTTTGTCTATTTTATTACGAGCAACATTAACAATGTGACAGTTGTATAACTGTCACATTGTATTATCTTACTGAAAAAGTCGGTGCTACTTTGATTACACCAAACAGGCGATTTCATCTAGACAATCGCACAGTCAGCAAACGTAGCTCGTTTTGCAAAATATTTACCGAACTAGCATCATCAGTGGGAGCTTTAACACAGCCCGAAATTTGGGCTGAGAGCTTTTAAATCAAGTATCCAGCATCTATCTATGTAACCGCAAACATTCATTAGGACGGTAATTTTCAGATTCCCGTTGCTTCATTTTCGGGCGTCTATTATTAACGTCCTCAAACACCTTTAGGAGTCGTATTATTATGTTTTTTGATCAACCAGTTGCGATAACCCAACCTGCAAACCTAAACAATGGTACTGGGTTAAAAGCTGAGTACTTTGATAACGCAGACTTGCTCGCTCCAAAGCTGATGCGTACAGATGCTAATGCAAGTACTACAGTGGCGCAGGTCAGTACTACTGGTAAGACATACTATGTTTCTGGAAGTGGAAACGATAACAACAACGGCTTGTCGACAGGTAGTGCATTCCGAAATTTATCAAAAGTAGGAGGCTTGGTAAAAGCAGGTGATACCGTTTATGTGATGAACGGTACTTACACCGGTTCTGGCTCACAAATTCTGCTGATTTATCAAAAACATGGTACGCCTAGTGCTCCAATTACTATCAAGGCTTATCCGGGGCATTCTCCCTTCGTCAAATCACGCAATATGTACGCCATTAACATCGTTGGTTCTTCGTACATTAATATTGAGGGTTTGACGCTGGAGGGGAACAACGATAACGTCAGTTTGCAGTATGCACAACAACAAAAATACAATACCAGAGATCCGCTGACGAATGGTATAGGGATTGGGGTTAATGAAAAATCCCGCCATGTGGTGATTCGCAAGAACAAAGTGTCTAAGTTTGGTGGTCAAGGGATTCATAGTTACAAATCCGACTACGTCACTATTGAGAATAATGTCGTAAGGCAGAATTCTTACTATAGCCCTATGGGGACAAGTGGCATTAGCACTATATATAACTGGAATTCTGATTCCAATAGTGGTAGCTACAAGATGATTATTCGGGGAAATACCATTTATGAAAATAAAAACTACATTCCCTGGTCTTCGGTTGGCAAAATTACTGAAGGGCATGGAATCATCATTGATGATAGTTTAAATACCCAACAGAATTCTCTTCATCAGAAGTATTACGGCAAAACGCTAATTGTAAACAACATTATCTATAAAAATGGTGGCGCTGGCGTTAATGTGTATAGCAGCGCTTACGTTGATGTTGTCAACAACACGACCTTTCAGAACGCCTTGGTTCCTGATACTAAACTCTTCGGTGAAATTTCAGTGTTTAGCTCTGAAAATGTGAAAGTATTCAACAACATCATGTACCCGATGAAGGATGCAGTAGTTAATGGCGTTGGTGGATCAAAGAACTACCAATACAACTACAACGTTATCTACAATTCATCTAAATTCAATGGTTCTGTAAACAACAATATTATTTGGAAAGATCCACTATTTCGTGACCCACATAACGGAAACTTTGCCCTGAAATATGGTAGCTCCGCAATTGATCGTGGAACTAGTTATTTCAATGGAGCAAACGCACCCAATACTGACCACGTAGGCTTAAGTCGTCCGCAAGATGGAGATAGCAATGGAGGTGCAGTTATAGATATAGGTGCAATAGAAGTCACCGCACAAGCTGCATTAGCAAAGTAATTACGACAGATAGATACATAAAACTCAGACACAAAAGGCAATTCCTAATCCAAAATCTGTCGTTAAAAGTTGCTACGGAGGTTTGTAGCAAAGCCAGTTATCCCATACGACTTATACCGAAGGAATTCATACCAGTTCTCTATAATCTCGCAACATATCAATCTCCGCGTCTTTGTCTTTCCGCGTCATCATCTAAGCCGTCTGTTGGAGAATTTGTATTACAGCACCCTGACGCCACTCTTTAGGGAACCCCCTACCAAGAGCGCTGATTCACTGCACGCGATCGCTCAACTTTTCGCAAAATCCAAAATGGTATAACTTCGCTCAACAATAGCTTGTGACAGTTAATTAACTGTCACAAGCTATTGACTTGCTAAAAGAGTAGATGGTACCTTGATTACGGCCAACAAAGCGATTGCATATAAACAATCGTAAAGTCAGCAAACGTAGCTCGTTTTGCAAAATATTTACGAAATTATCATCATCAGTGGGAGCTTTGGCGCAGCCCTAAATTTGGGCTGAGAGCCGTTAAATCAAGTATCTAGCATCTATGTAACTGCAAAAATTCTTTGGCTGGTCAGTTTCACACTCCCGTTGCCTCATTTTCGGGAGAGTGCTACTACCGCCATCGAACACCATTAGGAGTGAGTGGTATTATTATGTTTTTGGATCAACCGGTTGCGATAACCCAACCTGCTAACCTGGGCAATGGTAATGGGTTAAAAGCTGAGTACTTTGACAACGCAGACTTGGCTACCCCAAAGATAATGCGTACAGATGCTAATGCAAGTACTACAGTGGCACAAGCCAGCAATACTGGTAAGACGTACTATGTTTCTGGAAGTGGAAATGATTACAATAACGGCTTGTCCACAAGTAGTCCGTTTCGCACATTGTCAAAAGCAGGAAACTTGGTAAAAGCAGGTGATACAGTCTACGTGATGAACGGTACTTACACTGCTTCTGGCTCACAAATTCTACTGCTTCATCAAAAACATGGAAGGTCGGGCGCTCCAATTACCATCAAGGCATATCCTGGACATTCTCCCTTGTTGAAATCACGCAATATGTACGCCATTAATATTAATGGTTCCTCTTACATTAATATTGAGGGTTTGGCGCTGGAGGGGAACAACGATAACGTCAGTTTGGGGTATGCACAATCGCAAAAATACAATACTAAAGATCCACTGACGAATGGTACAGGGATTGGAATTAATCAAAAATCCCACCATGTGGTGATTCGCAATAACAGAATTTCTAAGTTTGGTGGCCAAGGGATTCATAGTTACAAATCCGACTACGTAACTATTGAGGACAATGTGGTAAGTCAGAATGCTTACTATAGCCCGATGGGGGCAAGCGGTATTAGCACCATATATAACTGGAATTCTTATGCCGGTAATGGTGGCTACCAGATGATTATTCGGGGAAATACCGTTTACGGCAATAAAAACTACATCCCTTGGGCTTCGGCTGGGAAAATGACTGAAGGGCATGGAATCATAGTTGATGATACTAAGAATACCCAAAAAAATTCTCTTTACCAGCGGTATTACGGCAAAACGCTAATTGCAAACAACATTACTTATAACAATGGTGGTGCTGGTATTAATGTGTTTAGCAGTAGCGACGTTGATATTGTCAACAACACAACATTTCAAAACTCAGTAGTGTACGATACTAATCTCTACGGTGAAATTTCAGTATTTAGTTCTGATAATGTGAAAGTATTCAACAACATCCAATACGCGATGAATAATGCAGTAGTTAATAATGTCGCTGGAGTAAAGAACTTCCAATACAACTACAACCTGATCTATAATTCATCCAAATTCTACGGTTCCACAAACAACAATATTGTTGGGAAAGATCCACTATTTATCAATCCATATGGAGGGAATTTTGCCCTAAAATATGGTAGCGCCGCAGTTGACCGTGGAACTAGCTATTTCAATGGTACGAACGCACCTTATAATGACCAGGTAGGCTCAAGTCGTCCGAAAGATGGAGATTACAACGGGAGTGCAGCTATAGACGTAGGTGCGCGAGAATTGAGCTAACAAGCCGCGTTAGCAAAGTGTATGCCAAACACTTGTTCAAACAATCATAGGAAAAGCTAACAAGTTATACAGAGAAATCACATGCACTTGTGGGCAATTGCGACTATGTAGTTGAATAAGTGGTTGGCACTTTTGTGTTGTTTATCCTAAGCTTGATGATTGAGCTGCCGCTTGTTCTGCTACCCATGTGTAGTGGCATGAAACCGAAACGGTATTAACTAAATTCAGCAATAAGTCCACCACCAACTCTTGAGTTATATATAACTCAAGAGTTGGTGGTGGCTAATTCACCATTGCAACCTCTAAAAAAGGAAATTGTTAGCAGTCAGACTAGTAGTTTTGATGTTAGTTAGTGTCGCAAGTGTCTGAAATTGGTTGGGGTTAAGGTCTCCATCGGGATTAATTTTAACAACCGTCGAAGAGCCAACCTGCCCTAGTTGTATATAGGATTTGAAAGGATTAGTACTCATAAAGTTTGATCCTTCAATAATTTTGCTAATGTCAATTACGTCTCTTCCAGGTTCAAAATATTGGATAGTATCGCCTTTGTCTGAGAAGCTTTGGAAGACAAATCGGTCATTACCTCCTACTCCATTCAAGAAATCACTACCCTTACCACCAATCAAGACATCGTTACCTTCACCACCTTGGAGAATATCGTTACTATCACCGCCTTTAAGGATGTCGTTACCATCACCGCCTTGGAGGATGTTCCTACCATTACCGCCTTGGAGGTTGTCGTTACCTGAAGTACCGCGCAGGATATTAGGCCCTGACATAGTAGTTGAAATACCTGTTGTGCTCAACTGACTTGATACTTCGTAGGCTCCAACATCAGGGTTGCTATCTCGCAGCATCCCTCGTTCGTCAATGGTGGGTATACCGCTACCTGCCTTACCAGTATTGATGGCGGGGCTACCTGCTAGTAGAGGATGTATGAGAGAACCATTGATAGTTTGCAAAGAGCCAATCATCGGGTCAACTATGCGACTACCTGCTACAACTCGGCGACCACCGTGCGTTGGACTAGGATATTCAATATTGCCGCCACCATCTCGTAGTTGATACCCAACTTGATTTTCTGCAAGGGTAATACCTGCGGTATTTTTAGCAACAATAGAGTTGGTAAGGGTTACAGGTGCTGTCGGACTACCAATCCAAACTGCACCAGAAGCTCGTCCGGCATAATTGTTGACAATAGTAGAATTCACAATATTTACGGGGCTAGTGCTGTCGGTATTGATGAACATTGCCCCGCCTGCATCGTTGGTCACCTTATTGCCTGAAAAGGTGCTATTGATGATATTTTTCGTCGAGCCGCCATCTAACCACAAAGCACCTCCTTGATGTGCAGAGATATTGTTGGCAAAGGTGACGTTGCGAATTGTCAGAGCAGTATTACCTCGCAATCCACCTCCTCGCGCAATACCTTTAGTGGTGTAGTTAGCTGTGTTACCAACCACAGTGCTGTTTTCTAGGAGAATCTTGTCAGCACCGTAACCATAGAGAAAGAGTGCGCCGCCTTCACCTTTAGTCTGATTTCCTTCAAACTTACTGCCACGAATAGCTATTACGCCTCCTACAGTGGAACTAGGCCCTACTGGGTCTGCTCCATCGGTAAAGATTGCGCCGCCGCCAATATCACCTTCGGAACTGTTTTTCAGAAAGACTGATTTTTCTACAGTCAACCCACCCAGCAGGCTATAAATTGCGCCGCCATTCACTCCTTTGTTGTTAGTGAATTGGCTATCTTTGACAATGAGTTCACCGGAACCATAGGTGGCGATCGCCCCCGCACTAAAGCCTGACTTCGTTAAAGTACCGTCGTTGCTGTCAAAGCTGCTGTTAGTTACTGTGCCTTTACCGGTATATCCAATATGGATGGCTCCACCCATACCACCGCGATTGTTGTTAAATCGACAGTTTTCAACTGTTATAGAGCCATAGTCAACAACTCTAATACCACCACCTCTTGCAGTTGTGTAACCGTCGGCGATGGTGAGATTTCGCACTGTAGCATTGATATGTCTGCCAACCTCAAATATTCGTGAGCTATTGTTACCGCTAATCTTTAAATTTGCTGCTTCTGCGCCATCAATTGTCAAATTTTTGGCAATGTTAATTTGCCCACTTGTGAGCGTGATCGTCTTATTGGTAAGAGTAGAGGCAAATTTGATAGTGTCCCCTGCTTGAGCAGAGGCGATCGCAGCGCGCAAAGAACCTACGCCACTGTCTGCGGTAGTAGTAACGCTAATAGTAGTCATGCTTTGAATTCCCTTGGAAAAGAATGATTTGAGAGCAACTTTTTCGACAAAATCACTAATTTTGTGATTCGTAAGCTGTCGAGTCACCGTTCGAGACGATGGGATTCAGAGCACCCTGTTGTGATGATTTTTTAAAGCTAAATTTGGAACCCAGGAATACCTGGAATTTCAGCAGAAATTCCTTAGTAATTAGCGAAAAATGCTATTTTCCTATTTGTGCAGATGCAATTTATCGAAATTTTTATTCAGCCATTTGGGGCAGAATTACTAGTTTTGTGATTCAGATACAGTCAAATTAATTCTTCAATATGTTGGTATTCTGAACAGCCTGATGTGTTTTTTCAAAATTAGTTTAAAAAAACAGTAAAAGTCAGTTATGTGAGCCAAAACCCATATAAATTGGGAAAGTTTTTCAAAATTCTACTTGTGAATAGCTATAATTTATCGGATATTTGACTCATTTGAATTATCAAGAATTAAGTTGATGAACACTTTATAACTTCCTCAAACTTATTCTGCTACGGCAAATTTACTGAGATATAATTTTTTGGATTTGCAATATTTACCGTATCTTTATGGAAACTTTATGATAATAATTCGATAATGTCAATAGGTTACTGAAATTAGAATATGGCGTAAGCTTTGTAGAGCTTATACCACAAGTTAAATTCATTTGATTGAAGAATTGACAAGGTAAATAATTCATGTTAAAAAAATCAAGGTGCAATTATGACCTTGTATTCAAACGCATATAGAATCAGGGCAGCTTCTGATTAAACACTGCTACTGATGGGGGAAATACGAACAATGCTCACATTGTCTGATCTATACCCAGGAGGCATTTGTAGATATTTATTTTTGTTGTGTCACTTCTACGTAAATATGCTCTAACCCTACAGGCTTACGGGCTATAGAATCGATTGCTACACCCTCAAAACACGAAATAATTTCTTTCAATTCCAAAGGTTCTGGTAACCAAAAAGCCAAATCGTTACCATAGCGTCTATGAATAAAACCACATTCTTGACCTCTGGCGATCGCTTGTTCTTCCGAGCTAGTCTGCACCACGACAATTTCTTTCGCTGGAATCAGGGTGCGTAACTCTGCTAAACTACCCTCAGCAATAATTCCGGCATTTTTGAGAATACCAACTCTATGACAAAGACGCTCCGCTTCGTCTAATGAATGAGTTGTTAGTAAAATGGTAATTCCTTGACTTTTTAGTTGCCGAATCAACTCCCAAATTTCGTATCGAGCTTCAATATCTAACCCAGTAGTAGGCTCATCTAAAATGACTAATTGTGGTTGATGTATCAACGCCACAGCAATATTCAACCGTCGTTTCATCCCACCACTGAGAGTATCAACTGGGCTTTTTGCTCGGTCTAATAAGTTTACAGATGCTAAAACCTTAGTTATTTGGTTATAGCGTTTTTCCCGATTTAATCCGTAAATATTGGCAAAAAACTTGAGATTCTCCTCACAAGAAAGACTTTTATAAAGTAAATTTTCTTGGGGTGCAACGCCAATTATTTTTTTTGTCGCTTCTGAAACTGGTTGATTGTTTATTGTAATGTAACCACTGTCGGCTTTCAGCAAATTACAAATAAGGTTAATGGTAGTTGTCTTTCCGGCTCCATTTGCGCCTAGTAGCCCGTAAGTTTCTCCCGAACCAATATTTAAGTTTAGATTTTGAATAACTTGTCTTTGACCGTAAGACTTATTTAAATTTTTAATAACTAACATATTTTTTCACAGTCTCCTTTCTACTACTAACATCCGTCCATAACATAGCCATGCACTTATAACCATAGCCATAGCAAATACTAATAGTAAATAGAAATGTGATTTAATATCATTAATTCCATCACCTTTTGCTGAAACTGCTACAAGAGCTTCATTCATGTGGTAGATAGGATTATATTTTGCAATATTAATTAGTGTTTTAGGGAAAAGTGAACTGGGTAAAAAAGCTCCACCTAAAATTAACAAAGGAACTCCAAAAGCTGCTACTAAAGCATTAACATCTTCAATCCGACGAGCAAGTTGTGTACCCAAAATAAAACCTAAGCCAACATAAGCGACAATACTCATTAAAATAATCGCCAATCCTAAGATAATAGAACCTTTAAATGTAGCCCCCCAAAATGCAGCAATAGTATAAATCAAAAGTGTCTGTCCTATACCAATGCAACTATGTGCTAAAAAGATTCCCAAAAAATAGGATGTGCCACTCAAGGGAGATATAAAAAGGCGTTTGAGGGTTTGCTGTTCTCTTTCTGCAACTACAGTTGCTACACTCCCACCTAAACAGCTAAAGAAAAGTGCCGCGCCTACCAAAGTCGATGGTGCAGCATATTCAAAAGCAGTAGCAATTGGTAATTGTGCCCGTTCTGCCAAAATCAATCCACTGAGGCTTAACACTGAAACGGGGAAAATACTCCAAAAAATTAGACTGCGTTTGCGGCGGAACAGTTCAATTAAGATGCGTTGAGCCACAGCTATAGTTTCACGCCAATACTTCATATTTAATAACTAATTAAGTAACTGATAATAGCGATCGCATCTTTGCAAAGCACAAGCCAACGCAAACATACTTGAGTTTAAACTAGCACAATTTAATTGGCGATTAATCTGGTGAAACAACGCTGACTATGCAGATTAGATGTACACTTCTGGATGACAATATGCAGCTTTTCAATGCAGATATAAAGCTTTGTAACTAGGTTACTTTAGTTTCATAAAATCTTCATAAATGGTAAATCAAATCTTCAAGATACAATTTAGCTTTTGTAGCAGCGCTGCAATTAAGTTGAGAAATGAATAATATCATGTCCATTCAAATAACCGTCATTGCGACCGTAGGGAAGCAATCCCAAAAACATTGCGATTGCGTCGTTTCACTTCGTTCCACTCGCAATGACATTAGGGGTGATTTGCCGGACATGATATAACATAGAATAAGCTGGTTAGAACAGTATTAATTAATACTACCGTACATTTTGATTTGGCAAAGATTGATAAAAAATGTTTTCTTTACACAGTCATACATTGATTTGATGCAAAAGCTGAAACAACGTTACTTCATTCCAGAAGAAGTTGAAAAATTTTACTGTTCATGCTTCAAGCAATTATCAATATCAATACAAGCTAATTGCAGCAAAAAAAGAACGCATTAAAACAAATAAGGTCAAAGCAATTTAACATTCTCAGGAAGCCATAGCCTTGCTATATAAGACTTACTTACATTTTCACATAGCGGTTATTATTTGGATTTAGTACACTTTCATTCCACCTCTAATCCTTTGATGGATGCAGGTAGGCAAATTTTGATGCTAACCAAAACTGAGTAGTTTTCGGGTATACTGCCATTAAGTGAAAACGGCTATTTCATTAGCCATTACTTAATCATTGACAATTTATCTTATTCTGTAAAAATAAATCCGTTCATGATAAATAGGGAGATGGAAAAATTTCTAGCAAAATCTGCTCACTCATAACCATCATTTCATGTCAATACTTCATTGTGAAGAGTTAATTTTATAACATGAGTTCACCATTTAATTTGCCGGAATCATCTACTATCTCCCGTCGTACACTGCTCAAGGTGTTTGGTATTGGTGCAGTTGCAGGAGTAACAGGGTACTCACGGTTTACAAAGCCAAAACCAACGGTTTTTCAAAAAGATACTCTTAATTTGCCACGAATGCTGAATCAAGCTAAAAGTGTTGTAGTAGTTGGAGGTGGATTAGCAGGTTTAGCTTGTGCTTATGAATTGAGTCAACGTGGATTTGCTGTGACGCTTTTAGAAAAGTCCCCTCAACTCGGCGGTAAAATTGCTAGTTGGCAAGTTGAAGCTGCTGGTGAAACCTTCATGATGGAACATGGTTTTCATGGATTTTTCCCTCAGTACTATAATCTCAATAGTTTAGTCACAGAGTTAGGAATAAATGATAACTTTCAGTCATTAAATTTTTATGCTGTTGTTTACCGCGATCGCAAATATCAACCAGAAGTATTTCGCCCTAGTCATTCAGCTTTTCCTTGGAATATTGTAGATTTAGCGATCGCCTCTCCCAATCGCTTCCAATGGGGGATTAATCTTGTTAAATTAAAACACTTGCAAGTATTTCAAGCGATTACTGGATTTCAAAGAGAAAAAAATTATCAACGTTTTGATAATATCTCAGTTGCCGATTGGGTAGAAGAGGGATTTCCTCAAGGCTTATATGACTTGTACTTTTTACCTTTTGCCAAATCTAGTTTGAATGCACCAGATATGATGAGTGTTGGAGAACTAATGCAGTTCTTCCATTTTTATTTTTTTGGTAACCCTGAAGGACTGGCTTTTAATGGCACAAAAGATGATATGGGAACCAGTTTAATACAACCCATAGCTAAGGAAATTATGAGTAAAGGAGGCAAAATTGTTACAAGTGCATCTGTAAGCGAAATTATTGCCGAACAAGAGAAGATAAATACAATTAAATATTATACTGGTAATAGTAATCACAATGTGCCTTTTTGGGTCAAGCGCAACTCAGTTGTTGAAGATACACAAATAGAATATTTTGGCGTAGCTGATGAAATGTTTGCTGTTGCAGGCGGGGGTAAAGAAGCGATTTCTCTTACCTGTACTCATCAAGGCTGTACTGTACAAAAAGCAACGGATGGCAAGTTTCATTGTCCCTGTCATGGAGCAGTTTTTGCAGCTGATGGTAAAGTTTTAAAAGGCCCAGCACAACGAAATTTATCTAAGTTTCAAGTAGTGCAACGGCAAGATGAGGATTTACAACTGGTAGCGTTAAATCAGGAATCTTCACCACCAGAGACAATTACAGCCGATTATTATGTTTTTGCTACTGATGTACCGGGAGTACAACAGTTATTTAAACGCATTACTGGTGATGTGAACGAAAAAGTGCGATCGCAAGTAGCAAATTTGAGTATCGCCGATCCATTTGCTGTTTGTCGTTTTTGGTTTGACCGCGATTTTAAATGGGAACAAAGTAATTTTACTTCTTTATCTGGTTACCAGCTAACCGATAGTATTACTCTTTATCACCGCATTCAACAACAATTCATTGATTGGGCAAAACGTACTGGTGGTAGTGTAGTGGAGTTACACGCTTACTGCTATAAAGAAAAAGAATTTCCCACCCAGGAAGCTTTGTTAACAACATTTGAAACAGAACTTTATGAAATTGTTCCTGAATTAAAACAAGCAAAAGTTTTACATCGGGAATTAGTCAATCAACATAACTTTTCTGGTTATCCGCCTAATAGTTATGCACAACGTCCAGAAACTAGCACAGATGTTTCTAACTTAATTTTTGCTGGAGATTGGGTGAAAATGCCCTTTCCTTGCGGTTTAATGGAACGCGCTGTAAGTAGTGGTTTACTAGCAGCAAATGAAATTTTATCTCGTGAAGCTTTGCAGAGACGATCGCTTTTATCAGTCAATCCAGAAGGATTGTTGCAAATTTAGAGATAAGTATATGAGCATAATTAATTACAAAGCAAGGGAAAAGGATTGAAAAATTAGATCCCCGACTTCTTTAAGAAGTCGGGGATATGAAATAATTATCAAAAAAATTATTTACCTGAATTTAACCCAATCACTCCGATGATTATCAGGCTGATAGATATGAGTTTCATAGGAGTAGTAGATTCACGAAACCAAAAAATACCGATGAGTGCAATTAAAGTAGTACCTAAACCAGCCCAGACAGAATAAGCAACACTGATTTCAAGTTTTTTGAGACACAAAGTTAGAAAAGCCAAACAAAGACCATAAGATATAAATATTAGTACAGAAGGGCCTACTTTAGTAAACCCTTGAGATAATTTCATACAAGTTGTGCCCAGGACTTCCAAAAGGATTGCTGCGAAGAGGTAAAGCCAACTGATGGACATAATTATTTAAGCTGCTTACTTAGGGTATATTACAAGTAGAAGGATTTTAAAATTTTTACCGATATAAAAAAGTTCAATAAGTTAAAATATCGTTGTTAATCATATATATATGCAGAAAAATTCTGCCAACATAGTAGCCAAGGTTACTAGTGGCAGCTAGTAATAATAAAATCTTAGAAGCTTGACTTAGCTTATCTTTGTTTAATCTGCAAACCTGCCTTAACTGGGTCAAAATCTTGGGGAAAATGAGTGTTGTGATCATAATCTGCTTTTTCTAAGTTTGCTCCTGCTAAATTAGCTAGGCGCAAATTTGCAGAAATTAATAAAGCTCCTCTAAGATCAGCATTGTTCAGATTAGCTTGACTGAGATCGGTAAAGCTGAGGTCAGTTCCTCTGAGATTAGCATCACTGAGGTTAGCTTCGCTCAAGTCAGCATAGCTAAGATCAGATCCTTTCAGGTTAACGCCTTGTAAATCCGCATTACCTAGTTCTGCTCTACTAAAGTCCCGTTTTCCTGTTGCATATCTCTCTACAAGAGTAGCCACAGTATTAATAGGCTCTTGAGAATCTGGTTCAGGCATATAACAGGCTCATGTAACTTTTCTACTTAGGATTACATCACGAAAATTGACCATGTACACAATTAATAATGGGAGTTGCTAATAATCTTAAGGTTTGCATCGCACCTGGAAGTGGGAAAATATTAATTGAGAAATTAACTACTTTCTCACGAGTGCCTCAACTTTTTTTCTAGTTTCAAAAATCAAGCCATCGAAGGTAGTAACCCTGGTTAAACTTGCAGTTCCATAGCAAATACCAAGGAGGGCAAATCATGCCATCCCTTAATTTATTATCTGTCTTCAATCCATCAAATTACTGGCGAAGTGGTTATGTCACTATACCGTGGCAAGCGATCGCCCAACAATTTCAAATTTCTCCAGAAGAACTCAGATTAAGCGACCTGCGCGACCTTTCACATACACCGCTTAGTGCCCAAATTGACCGAATTGACCCTGAAGATCCATCCCGTGATGTTTTAGTGTTTCACCTTCCTAAGCCAATTCCACCTGGGTCAGAAGACGAGGTCTTGGCTTCAACTTTCATTCGATTAGATAGAGGTCAAGCCATACCGCCTCAATTAGGTGAGCCATACTTAGAAGTAGTCACTGGTTCAGATGGACGGGAGCGCGGAGTCCGGCTCGTCAATAATCGTTTAATTATTTGGTTTAATTTAATACCTGCACCCGAAGACAATGAGCGAAACTGGTTTTCTGGTTCCGCTACCAGCGTACAATTAGACCACCAGGAAATCCTCGATCCATTTCGGGCCGCAATGGGTGAGTGGCTAGGTCAAGATCCCGAAAAACGTTGTATGCAGGTGAGTAAACTCCAGCTACCAGGAACTTCTTACCCCAAATCGCCTTATTATCAAGTTTCGCTGTTCAATCATTCTTATCGGCTTGTTTCCCAATCTAGCGGCCCTGTACGCGCCACAATCACAATAGCTTCAGAACCATTTGATTATATGGGGCCAGATCCGGTTACAGGTTATAACCGTCATTTAGTGTGTGAACTCTATCGGGTAATCAGTTTATATGCTGGCGCGGACTATTTAATTGAAGAATTATTCGTCAAGGCAAAACCAAAAGCTCTTGAAGACAGAATTGTAGATGCTCCAGATATAGTCAATCTTGACTTTGGACTGCACTACTTTGCACACATGAACATGGGACAAACCCAGGATATTGAACAAGTATTTCCTGTACCCGACTGGTTCGCCGTCGGCTCTACTACACCCCCCTATGCAGCTTACGGCTTGGCAACTAATTTGCATATAGAATCGGTGACCCATCCGCACGAAGGGGATAAAAGTTGTTTTTCTTGGCAGTTACTACCTGGTAAATCTGCTAAATGCTTACATCTGTTTATGCGTGGTCAACCAGAAGGATTCGATGCACGAGTAGGTCATTCCTGGTATGAGTTGCTTTACAGACCTCTGAAGGTAGAAGTATATCAAGATACTGAGGTGAAACATCCAGCTAGAAATGGCAGATTAATTACCGCTTAATACCGATTGTTATCAAGAATAAGGCAGTAAAAAAGATTAGGGATTGGGGATTGGGTAATCTAGCGGAAAAATTATAGGACTTACGCACTAAAGCTTGAAAACCTCTTTCCCCCTGCTCCCTGCTCCTCTGCGGTCTTAATGATAAGTCTTTAACTGGATACGATATTACTTATGCGATCGCATTTTTTTTTCCTTTGATCAAATTTCTCATTAAGCTAGAGTTTCCGAAAGTCCCCCAGATTACCACCAAAAAATTCGCAGAGTGGCTATTAGATCCTGTAAAGCCACAGCCGCTTGTGCTGGATGCACGAACTCAGGCAGAGTATGCGGTCAGTCATCTCAAAACAGGAGTACGTATTGACCCTATGACACCTGACCTAACAACACTTTTGACAGTTTCAAAAGATATGCCAATTGTCGTGTATTGTTCAGTTGGCTACCGTAGCGCTAAAATTTCCCAGCAACTTCAAGAGGAAGGTTTTTCCCGTGTTTTCAATTTAAGTGGCGGTATCTTCCAATGGGCAAATGAAGGACGACCTCTTTTTAAAGATGAGCATCCAACACAGCTTGTGCATCCCTATAATGCAAGCTGGGGTAAACTATTAAAACAAAGCTACCGTGCTTAAGAGCATTCATGCGATCGCCTTTCTTGCAAAAGTTACAACAAAACTAATAAATGCTTACGTCAAATCGATTTTTACTTCAATAAAACTAACAAATGGGTTGATCATTTCAATAAATACTTATGCAAAATCGATTTTCGCTTACATAAAACTTATGAATAGGTTGATCGTTTCAATAAATGCTTATGTCTAATCGATTTTGACTTCAATAAAACTAACAAATGGGTTCGTATTTGCAACAAACATCAAAATAAAACAAACTTTAACTCATATCATGTCCGGCAAATCACCCTTAATGTCATTGCGAGTGGAACGAAGTGAAACGACGCAATCGCAATGCTTTTGGGATTGCTGCCCTACGGTCGCAATGATGGTTATTTGAATGGACATGATATCATTCCACAGCTACAAAAACATCGCGTGAACTCGTTTTCATAGCGATAGGACTTAGGCACACTCTACGAATTTTTGGCGTTCTTGGCATCTTGGCGGTTCGATAAATTAACGTGCGCCTCCGTTGAAGACTCACGTTAAATTAAGGGCAATGCCCACCAAAACCTGGATATGGTGGGCATTGCTACACTTAACCTTTACAGTTTGCCTCAAACCGTAGTTGCTAAACCATTGTGTCTCAGCAAAGGAGTTGTACTAGGTTCACGACCCCGGAAGGACTTAAACACCTCCATCGGATGCTGACTACCACCAAGTGCTAGGACTGTATCACGGTAGCGTCTACCCGTAGCTTTGATAGCTTCTTCATCTTCTAGTCCAGCTTCTTCAAAGGCAGCAAAAGCATCCGCACTCAGGACTTCAGCCCATTTGTAACTGTAATATCCTGCTGCATAACCACCACCAAAGATATGCCCAAAAGCACATAAGAAAGCATCTTCTGGTAGCGGTGGCAAAACGGTAGTAGTTTTGGCAATGCGTTGGCGTACATCTGCTGGAGTTTCATGACTACCAGGGCGGTAGCGAGAGTGTAGTTCTAAATCTACACTGCTAAAGTGGAGTTGCCGCAACATCCCACTACCACTCATATAATTTCGTGCTGCTATCAGCTTTTGGTAATAATGCTCAGGTAGAGGTTCACCAGTTTCGTAATGCTTTGCCATGCCGAACAAAGTGGGTCGCTCATAGCACCAATTTTCCATAAACTGGCTGGGTAATTCTACTGCATCCCACTCCACATTATTGATACCTGCTGCGCCAGTATAATCTACCTTGGTGAGCATATGATGTAAGCCATGACCAAACTCGTGAAATAAAGTCTCCACATCATTAAAAGTCATCAAACTAGGCTTACCATCAATGGGAGGAGTTTGGTTACAAACCAAATATGCTACAGGTAAGCGGATGCTAGTTGCACCATTTTCGACAGTTTTGCCACGATTAATGCAGACATCCATCCAAGCACCACCGCGCTTTTCTGCTGGACGGCTGTAGGGATCTAAGTAGAAATAGGCTATGGGCGCACCTGTTTCATCAGCAATTTGGAAATAACGCACATCCTCATGCCATACTGGGGCTTGACCATCAGCAGGAGTCACAGTAACCCCAAATAGGCGATTCACTAATCCGAACAAGCCATCGAGAACTTGGGGAAGGGGGAAGTAAGGGCGTAATTCTTCCGCAGTGAAGGCAAATTTTTCTTCTCGCTGGCGTTCTGCCCAAAAGCTAATATCCCAATGTTTTAAATCTTGAGCTTCTTTTGCTCCTTTGGATATGGCAAAAGCTTTGAGTGCTTCTAAGTCTTTCACCGCAGCATCATAACTAACGCGACGCAGTTCTTCTAACAGCGCCTCGACTGCTTCAACATTGGGAGCCATTTTACTAGCTAGGCTCAATTGTGCAAAGTTGTTAAAGCCTAACAAACCTGCTAGTTCTTGTCGCAATTCCAAAATGCGGTTAATCAGGGGATTATTATCCAAATCACCTGATGCAGCACGACTGATAAAAGCTTTGTAAAGCTTTTCGCGCAAATCCCGACGAGTGCTGTGCTGCATGAAAGGCCCATAACTAGGAAAGTCTAAAGTAATCCGCCAGGGGCCTGTTTCAGGTGTGGCGTTTTCTTCTCCGGCAGCACGAGCAGTTTGTGCTGCTAAACTAATTAAGCTTTGGGGTAAGCCATCAACTTCTTCTATAGCTGTGAGAGTTAAGCTAAAGGCTTTAGTAGCATCGAGTACATGGTTAGAGAACTTGGTAGAAAGTTCTGCTAATTCCATTTGAATGGCGTTGAAACGCTCCCGTGCTTCTCCTTGCAAGCCAACACCAGATAGTTCCGCATCTCGAATAGCGGCTTCGACAATGCGCTGCTGGGCTAATTCTAAATTTGCCCAAGCATCACTAGCACGAAGTTCTTTAAAAGCATTATAGAGAGGTTGGCTTTGACCAAGCTTGGTGATAAACTGCACTACCTCTGGTTGTACAGCTTCATGAGCTTCACGAAGTTCCGGGCTATTTTTAACACCCATTAAATGGTTGACTATGCCCCAACTCCAAGACAGCCGATCTGTCAATTTTTCTAAAGGTTCTACTAAACCGCTCCAAGTAGGCTGTACATTAGCTTCTAAAGTGGCAAGCTGTTCGTCAAGTTCTGCCAGCAGCTGCTTGAAGGCTGGTACTACTTGCTCCGGTTTAAACTCTGTAAAGGGAGGTAAGCCAGCGCCTTTAAGTAGGGGATTCTGAGAAATAGTGGCATTTGCATTCATGGTTCTATGTGAGCTGCCGAACAATACGGGAGAACAGTGATTTTATTGATATATCTTCTAATGTAGCGATCGCAGCGCAATTTCGCCGCACTGGATATTACAGAAAGTCGGCGTGGGAAAAGTCCACTTCTTCTAGGGGTGGGATGAACCGTCGCACGCCGACTTGGGGCATTGGCATTCTTTCCCATTCCCCAACGTAAAATCCCACCGCTTGTATGGGTGGGATGAGCTTATAATAGGCGATCGCTACATTAAAACTACTCCGCCAAGCTTTTATGACCTTGGCAGTTGAGGCAGAGATTGCTCATTTTCTTGTGCTACCTGTGGCTCGATTAAACAGCCAGTAGGATGACTATTGATTACAGTTCTTACACCAAAGGGTGTCAACCCCTTCGGGGAATTCAAAATTAAAGACAATCAGTGAGGGCTTGTACCCACCACTGATTGAAGGCCACTGAATAAAATTCAGTGGGGGCTTGTACCCATAATTAATAAATTCAAAATTATTCTTATTCTTCATTTTGAATTTTGAATGCGTGAATTTTGAATTCAAAAAATGGTCATTGTGGCTATAACTTATAAATCATGACCATTGGATAGTTCATTAGAAACTGTAAGCCCATGGTCATTATGAGTAAAATGCCAGTTGAGAAGCTGATCAAGAAGTGAATTCAAAACACTTGCTTTTTTCTCAATCACCTCCACAGCCTGAACCGTCGTGCTTTGGTCAAGCTGACCCTCACGTAAAAGATGAGTCCAACACAATATGCTGTTGAGAGAAGACCTGAACTCGATAGATAAAGAAGAGATAAATTGTTTAAATTGTTTGCAATCTACATTAGGTTGCTTATGTTTAGAGACTTCTGGGTAAATTGCATCAGAAGTAAGACACCAGTTGAGGAGCTGATCTAGTAGTAAAAGCTGACGTTTCGCATTGTGCTCGATTACTTCATAAGCCTGAAGCATGGTACTTTGGTCAAGCCGACCCCGAAGCAAAAGATGAGTCCAACACAATATGCTGTTGAGAGAAGACCTAAACTCGACAGAAAGCGGAGGCTTAAATTCTTCACGCTGATTGATGTGATCTGCCTGTACCTTAGGGCTGATTGTATTGCTACTCATAATTTGCTTCTTGCTCTGGTAACAAGCGGTAATTTGTGGATTTATTCGGTATTTACCGGAATATTATTTTAATTTACAACCTTTTTAGACAAACGTGTTATTCCTAAAAGCAGATTTGTGAGTGTATTTAGAAATAACCGTAGAGTGAAAACTTAAACGCTCCTCCTCAAAATAGAGGAGCGCTAGAGGCTAAAAGTCTTGCCATTAACCCTTTTTGTAACAGTCAAATTGTAGTGCTGACAGACATCGCGCCCAAAACTTCCAAGATTTATGCGATCGCTTGCTACTTTATTCTTTTCTTACCGGAGGTGCTGCGCGTAACTTGCTTAAGCGTAGGGGTACGATAACAGCTTCGCCTCTTTATAAACTAAATATGAAACTAAGCCTTTAAGTGAAAACCAGCTAGTAACATGAGTATTTATACGATAAAATACACCTACTAGTGACCTTAAAAGTTTATAAAATTGACCGCACCAAAGTTTAATAGTTATCAAACCTTTAATTCTTGCAATTTAAATAGTACAGCACGGCGGAAATAGAGATTTTTCGCATCCTGCGGGAAGGGGTAGCAGGTAGATACTTTCGTGTTGTGTATATTTCAAAAATAATTTAAACCTTATTCTATGCTTAAGTAAAGTTCATCAGCAGCTATTACTAAACAGCAAAACTATAAGGTTCCTGCAATTCATCAACTAATATTAAAGCATTTTTTACAGGCAACTCCTTTGTCGAATCAGTTTAGTTTTTAAAGTATAGGACTCATATTTGATTTTTGAACAAAATTCAGTACACCTTTATCCCTTCTTCCCAGTCCCCAGTCCCCAATCCCCAGTCCCTTACCTCTACGAGTGATTCAGAAATCAAATCGGATTGCTATATAAACCAAACACTTGAAATAATAAGTAAGAGCAAATATGACAGCAATCATAGTTAATCAACAAGTATTAGAAAGATTAAAACAAGCGTATTCAGAAAAATTTGGTGGATCGCCGAAATTGTTAATAAATGAGCTAAATAATATTTATCAAAATAAAACTACTAACTTAAAAGATGTAATTTCAGATAAAACTATCCGCAACTTCTTTAATAATGCTGAACCTATGAAGATGCAGGAGAAGAACCTTAACTTCTTATGTGGAGTATTATTAGGATGTGAAAGTTATCAAGAAGCTTTAAGGCAACAAGCAGCCTTAGAAGAAGTAGAACAGCAACATTCTGATTTAAATGTAGAGTGGTTTGAACGTTATCAGGAATATCTCAGGACAAAGTGCGGCACAATGAAAGTGCTTACCATGACTCAGCCTGTACAACTAGATAGTATTTACGCAAATGTAAATGTTCTAGAAAGTATTAAAGGGAAAAAGCGAAAATTAATTGAAGACTTAATATCTAACATATCTAACGAAAGTATAAGTTTTAGCCGTCTTAATTATAAAGTAACTGACAAAAGTATTGTAGCTTTAGATTCGGTAAAACGTTACCAAAAGCTTCTTATTTGGGGTAGTCCAGGAGCAGGAAAAACGACATTTCTCAAATATCTAGCTCTGCATTCTAATACGGAATTTGGCAAGCAAATCGTTCCTATTTTTATTTCTTTAAAAGCATTTGCAGAGGAAGAAGATAAGCCAAATCTTATTGATGTAATTAGACGAGAATTTAACGTATGCTTTCCTGAACCTGCTCAATTTGTTCAAGAGTTACTAGAGCAAGGTAATTGCTTGATTTTGTTAGATGGGCTTGATGAAATTGCAGAGTCGGAAAGCAACCGAATTTATCGAAATATTAATACTTTTGTAGAACAGTTTTCCAAAAATCGTTTTATTATGACCTGTCGTTCTGGAGCTTCAGATTATACATTTGAACACTTCACAGAAGTGGAAATGGCAGATTTTAATGAAAACCAAGTTTTGATGTTTGTGAAAAAATGGTTTGCATCTTCTCAAGAACCAAAGCTAGGAGACAGATTTTTAGAAGAAGTAGAAAGAAATATTTCTATCAAAGAGTTAGCTATAAATCCATTGCTTTTGACTATGTTGTGTTTAGTATTTGAGGATAACTATGAATTTCCGAAAAATCGATATTTATTGATTGAGGATGCTGTCAATATACTAATACGCAAATGGGATGCTAGCCGACGAATAGAGCGTGATTCTATTAATAGCTTTAATTTACCATATCAACGAAAAGTTAATATGCTTAGTCAAATAGCTTATGAGGCTTTTAACCAAGAACCGCAGAAGTTTTTTTGGCAGCAAAGGGAACTAGAAAAAACAATTCGTAATTATATTAAAAATATTTTAGAAAGTTCTTCTGATAATTTTGATAATCAAAGTTTAGAGGTATTGAAAACAGTAGAAGTTAATCATGGATTAATCGTTAAGCAAACTAAAGACTTATATTCATTTTCTCACCTCACTTTTCAGGAGTATTTCGTCGCTCATTATATAATAGAAAACCGCAATACTGAAATTTTCAATGAAGTTATCAAACATCATTTAACAAAGCGTCAATGGCGAGAAGTATTTTTAATGATTGCGGGAAGACTCGCAAACGCTGATGAATTTCTCAAACTCATGTTTCAGCAGATTAATAAGCTTGTAAAAAGCCAAGCTCTACAAGATATGTTGACTTGGCTAGATGACGTAACTACCTTCCATGCAGTTAAGTCTAGTTCATGGAGAGCATTTTATTTATTTGTCGATCAGATATATGAAATCTATACTAATCGAGTTACGAAAAATAATTATAGCTTGGCTCAAGGAATCTTAATTCAAAGGCTTGCCGTTATTTTGAGACAGATTAATGTCGAGCAAGAAAAAATTATTAAACGCCCACAGTTAGCAAACTTTTCATTAAATTTAGTAGATATTTATGCTCATGTTGATGCTAGAGCCAATGAGAAAGAATTTGACCTTCAAAAAGTAAGTCCGTTGCTGAGAAAAGAACTTCCTGTAAGTGATGAGCCATTCATGATTCCGCAACTAATCAGTAGAGTAAACATTGATAAGGAACAAGGAATCATTACAATGCACAAACAAGAAGGGCAAATTATTTTAGATAAAGAGCATTTTCCTAATCAAGATAGTGATAGCGATGTTTCTATAGAGCAAGAAAGCAATCATAGTAATGACGAAGATTTAAACAATCACACATTAAAAATGAATAACTACGAGGATTTGCTAGAAGAGCTATTGTATTTAAAAGATTCCTTTCCTTATGAGAATGCCCCTAAATGGGAGTGGCAAGAGTGGGCAAAAAAGTTGAAAGGATTCATGAGGCTGTATTTACATATTGGCTTTGATGATGTGAAACTTTCACAAGAGCAAATCAAAAGTTTAGAAGATTATTTCTATGCCAATATTCTGCTAATAGAATGTATACAAGGAGGAAGTTACTCCTCTAAAGATTTACGCAACCAGCTTATTGATCACCTCTTATTGCCATCTAAACGTATTCCTTCAGAACTGTTATCTCTGAGCTATAAGAATAGTTAAAAGTTAAACTATACCGTTTTTTCTTAAGATTTCGACAGATGGCAGCAGGACAAGGAGAGTAATTTGTAGCTTTGATGAGACTTTAAAATACTCGTAGGGTGAGCATTGCCCACCCTATTATACTCAAGTTTCAAAAATCAAACTGATTCCTATACAGCGTTTTTCAGGTAAATGAAGTACATGGGTAAGCCCCGACGAGTAACAATAATCTGCACCTCTATATACAAGATTGTCTGTTTGAGGTTTGGACATAAATACCGCTTGTTGCCGTAAATTACCTTTTAATACTATGATGTACAGGCAGGCTACAGCATTTGGAGAAAATGCCTACTCTTTATGGGCAAGCAAATTAAGAAAGTATGTCAGCATGAACCAGGCGAATTGTGGACAGACGGCTGTTGTACCTCGAATCCACCTGTTGACAATAGTTCGATGAAGTCTAATGAGCGAGTGGTAGAATCTGCTTTAGGGCAGTCTCTTACAGCACAAACAGAGTAACAAAAGCACTCGACAGACGCTGCTGTACTATATGCAGATTAAAAAGGTGTGAATCAACTCTCCCTGTACTCTAGGCTTAGGCTTCAGCTTGGCGATCGCATTTTCTCCATTGGAAATCAGCCGTTCCTTAAAAGATATGCGATCGCAGTAGGATTTATCCAATTTCCAGGGGACAAACAGAAACACTGAAATATTGGCTTTGTAATCAAAGCATTGATACCATCACGGCTAACACGGCAGACAAATGCTTGTTTTTCTCAAGCAAGTTAGATTAATTAAGTAATTTCTATAAAATTCATATCTGAATTTGAAATACCCGCAGGGTAGCATCTGGCGTTGGACGTTGCCCATCCTAGATATGGTGGGCAATACTCATCTTACGCTTAAGTCTCAAGTGTACGAAATTTTTCAAAAATCAAACCGGATTCCTATAGTTCATCCTCAAAAATTAAAATATTAATTTTAATTAAATCTAAGAAAAATACGCAGAGTAATTGCCCGGCTCGTTATTACACTCCAAAAACTTACTAAAAGCTTGGCAGTAATTAGAGTATCTTTCGATAAATTTTTAATTTAGATTTAAACATTAGAGTTCGATAAAGCACGATAATTATATCCCATTTTTGAATCCTTTTGGATGTAGTGTTTAATGTTATCTAAATCAACGAAGTAGTCAGCTACATCAATCAAGCTGTCGCTCGAAACTGTTCGCAAACTTACGACTTCTACCCTAACTCCTTTACTAGCTACAGCATTCACAGCATAAGCTAAATCTCCATCTCCGCTTACTAATACCGCAGTATCGTAGTAGGGAGATAAATTTATCATATCTACAGCAATCTCTACATTCATATTTGGTTTTTTAGAATTTTCTGAAAGCTGAAATTCTTTGGTGACTACTCGATAGCCATTCCGACGCATCCAAAAAAGAAAACCTTGTTGCTTTTCATAGGATCGTAAACGAATAGAATGTTGCCGTGGCATATCGATTCCAGTATAGAAAAAAGCACGTAATAGCCGTGAATTCTCTGTTAAGCAACAAAGCAATTTTAGATAGTCAATTTCAATACCTAGCTGCAAAGCTGCATGAAATAGGTTTAAACCATCAATAAAAATAGCAACTCGACCACGATGTAAGCCTTTAAAAAGTAAACTTGATACCGTAGTATCTTGTTTTTGGATGTCTTCGCTTTCGTAACTATGATTCATTTGATGTTGTTCTTGCCATTGCAGTTCCTCTTTGAGGTGTTTATCTTCATCTTTTTCTTGGGTAAAAGTACTAGTATTCATTGTTAGGCTCCTCTGAATGTTAAATTGGAAGATGTTCTTGAGTAAATTAGCAATAGATGCTCTGTGCTGATAAATCAGCCTAGTAGGGAATGGTATATAGTTGATTGCTGCAAATAATCTGAACCCGTATGAACTGTGCAGATTTCAAAGTATAAAGGCTTGAAGTTGCGATTTGCATCAACACACATTTAACCAAATATTCCACTAGTGATAAATAAACCACTGTTTCCTTGGTTATACTAAATGTTGACTTGGCACAAAACCTGCACCCTTGAACGCAATAAGATTCCTTTAAAAGTGGGTGCTTTAGTGAGTTATTAGCATTTGTTTTTATTGTACATCTATATTGGTTAGACCTAAATTGAAAACAATTTTTGTATATTTACTTGATGAGTTTAGTATACAAAATAAATATTAAAATTTTGTACGCTAAAAAATCCAAACTTACGTTTTAGCTTGATCTAAGCTACTTTTTTAAGAAATAATTAAGTATCCATAACAAATTACTATAATTTTAATATTTCTGGTTTGCAAAAATTGATACATAGTTTGATTCAGAATGTATACAAGCAATCCTGACTTTTGGTTATATTAAATTTTGTATATGCCACGTCCATACTATAACTTTCTTCCAAGTTCCGCTATTTAAAATTTTGTAATGGTTACTATTTATTTTGTCAAATATAGCAAAGGAGTGAGTTACAGATTATCGCCGCTTGTAAGGGTACAACGCCCGTTCCCTACCTATGTACTTCATTTACTGAAAAACGCTATAAGCCCTTGTACAGCAATTTTTAAATGCATAGACCACAAGTTCGCCTCTCTTGAAAGAAGGAAGGCAACATATAGGCTTTCCCCTTCATAATCATGTCCACTTATATCACGTCCGGTTAAAGACTTATCATTAGGGCAGCAGCAAAGCAGAGGAGCAGAGGGGCAGAGGAGAAAGGATTTTGTTGCTCATCTGCATAAATTCGGGAATTATAACTAATTAGCTGGACTTGATATTACTTGTCGGCTGACACGGGTATACAGAGGGATAGCGCGGTTCGCCGATCACCCTTGGTGTTGTAGTGTAAAGTACGTGAAAGAAGACGCGGATATTAATTTGTAGTAGGATTTATGAGAATTGGGATAAAATGTTCCATAAATAGCGATAATTTGCCAAAAAAAGAGGAAAGAAGTAAATATTTCTTCTTTCCTTGAGAAACCGTATTGCGATGTTTTTTGATATTTAGTACTAAATATCAATTAGTATACAGCAAGTTGCTAGTTTTTTGGTGTTTCCTGAGAGAACAGTTTATGAATCGTTTTAGTCTGGGTGCCATCGGCAGCATTTGCTTCAATCAGATAGTCGATTAAGCTGTCTGAGAAAGGAACACGCAAATGGAAAGTACCATCCGGTTTAAGTTTAATCGAATGACCCGCAATGCTTACAGTTGCATCTGGTTGAGTTGCCCCGTGAATAATTAACTCAGCATCCGCCACAAACCAGAAATCTGTATGGGGGCGGCTGAATACACGAACAGTAGCGGAACGGGCTATTGATACCCAGCGATCGCCATCTATGATATAGCCAATTTCTGCAATGTAGTCGCGATCGCTCGTGGGGATCGCGACAAAGCGATCGTGCGATATTTCTTCACATTCATACTGCTGCACAAGTTGGGGATTTTGATAGCTCAGGTCAATATCAGTGACATCGTAAAGCCGTAGCGCCAATTGGAAAGTGCCAGAATTGTGCAAAGTTTCCTTTTGGGTGTCGCTAATGTACCAACAAACATAAGCCCACTTGGGAGTACGGGGTGTGATAACAATACTGCTCTCAAGATTTGCGTCTAATGAATCAGCAGTTTCTTCTGCTGTGTCGTAACTATTAAAGACACGAACAGTAGCAGAACGGGCTATTGACACCCAGCGATCGCCATCTGTGGGATAACCAATTTCTACAATATAATCGCGATCGCCTTTGGGAATATCGATAAAATGATCCCGTGCTGCTTCGTCACATTCATACTGTTGAATAAACTGCGGACTTTGATAACTTAGGTCGAGATCGGTGACATCGTAAAGCCGCAATGCCAAGCGAGAACCAGAACTCTGCAATACTTGCTTGTGAGCAGTATCGCTAAGAAGCCACCAAACATAAGCCGAGTCAGGAGTACGAGGTTTGAGGAAAATAATATCCTCAACATTTTCATCTAGCGAATCGGCAGTTTCTTCTGTTGTGTCGGTACTACTAAAAAAGCGAACAGTAGCAGAACGGGCGATTGACACCCAGTGTTCACCATCTGTGGCATAGCCAATTTCTGCGATGTAGTCGCGATCGCCTTTGGGGATCTCGACAAAATAATCCCGTGTTGCTTCTTCACATTCATACTGCTGAATAAACTGCGGACTTTGGTAACTCAGGTCGAGATCGGTGACATCGTAGAGTCGCAATGCCAAGCGGGAACCGGAACCCTGCAAGACTTGCTTGTGAACGTCGCTAATAACCCACGATACATAAGCCCACATAGGAGTGTGGGGTCTGAGAATAACACTGTCCTCAACATTTGTATCTGACCAATCAACAGTTTCTTCGTTTACGGCTGCTGCATTGTCATCCTCAATGCCATAAATCGTAGCCCAAGGCCCAAGTTCTGCATCTGCTGCTACAGTTGCTTCGTCGGTTAAAGCCTCTAAGTTGGGTAGAAAAATATCTTCTTGCGAGTTAGATGCTGCTTGAGTGGTCGTTTCTGGCAGATCAGAGAATATTTCAAAAATATCTTCTTCTGTCGTCGGCTCGGCAGTTGATTCGGCGGCGTCTGCTACCGCATTCAATGCTAATTCAGGGACTTGGGACAAATCGGGAATTGCGGCTGCTGATTCAATTACTGGTAATCCACCTTCAGATGTCTGTTCGGGGGCTTCGGGCAAATCGGGAATTGTCGCTGCTGATTCAATTACTGGTAATCCACCTTCAGATGTTTGTTCGGGGGCTTCGGGCAAATCGGGAATTGTTGCTGCTAATTCAATTACTGGCAATCCGCCTTCAGATGTCTGTTCGTTAACTTCAGGCAAATCGGGAATTGTTGCTGCTAATTCAATTACTGGCAATCCGCCTTCAGATGTCTGTTCGTTAACTTCAGGCAAATCGGGAATTGTTGCTGCTAATTCAATTACTGGCAATCCGCCTTCAGATCCGGCTTCACCTGAATTTAGTGAATTTAATTGGTGATTATTATCACTGCTTTCTATCGTATTATTAGTATCTTCTGTATTTGAGCCTGAGCCAGCATTAATAGACGAGAGAACTGCTCCTGCTGCAATGCCAGCCGAGTTAATATTTTCTGCAATGTTGGATTCTGCCTGGGGTTGTTCTTTTATTTGGTCTTGAGTGGTTTCGATATCCCAATTTTTGACATCAAAATTTGAAATCGATATTTCAGTCGTTGTTAACAATTCTGCTTGAGAAGCTTCTTTAGGCACATCTTGTCGGTGTGGATATGAAGTATTAACAACTGCCGCTGGTGCTTCTGTCTCCCAAACAGCTTCGCCAGACTTTGGAACGGTTGCTACCTTATCTTTGGAATTTATTGTAATATTACTTAGATTTGGATCTGATTCTGTGTCATAAGTATCAGACCAAATATCCGTCTCTGGTTTTCCTGCTAAGGTGGTGTTGTTTACCACTAGCACTGGAGCAGATGTAGCCTTGCTAACAGAAGTTGTAGCAATGGCGTCATCACTCACAGTTGATATAGGTTCACCCGAAGGGGTATTAACAGATGAATCTGGGGCTTCGTCTGTTTCCTCAGGTGTCGATGGGCGTCTTGTGCGGAACAACCAATAGGATAATCCACCTATGGCAGACATAACCAATAGAGGCAATAGTAACCAAAATGGTGCTTCCCTTTGCACGCTCGCATAATTGCTTTCAACCGGAGTCGCCAACGGATCAGCAGGGGAAGTAATTACATTAGGTGCTGTCGTGGTTGTAGATTCACTAGTTGGGTCAGCAGTAGCAGCAGTTGTCGCCTCAGTAGTTGGGGAGATATTTGTATTTGTAGCAAATGGTTGCAATTCGCCTTTAGCGATCGCAGCAGCTTCTGCTGTTCTTGCTTCTTCTATTGCTTGTTGTCCTGGTGGTGCGATCGCAAAGCCAAGAAAACCTGCTACACCCACATTGGGATTTTGCTTATAGACGTAGACTAAAGGTTGGGAGAAGGGATACTTGGGATCATCTGGTGAAGTTTGATGTATTTGAAGAACTCGCACACCAGGCAGTTGTGATACCTGATTAGCTAATGCATAGCTGATGCCGTCATTACCCAATTGTTTGACGATTTCTGCGGTGTTATCTTCGGCTATTTGAGTAGCAGTAGAACCAGTGGTAAACTCAGCATTTTTAAAAGCTGGATAACTGCGAAAATTATTGCGAGTGTCGCTTGTTGCTGGGCGATCAATCACACGAATCTTAACGTTTGGCCCTCCCAGTTGCGACCAGTTGGTAATTTGCCCCCGAAAAATTCTAGCGAATTGCCTACTTGTCAAGCTTTTTTGAAAAGGATTATCCGCACTTACAATAATCGCAATCTTTTCTCGGTGTAAGCGCACTTGCTCTAGACCTTGTGCTTTTTCTTCTGGAGTCAGTCCACGACCGAGAGCCGCTATATCAATTTGCCCATCTAGTAAAGCTTTCAGTGCTGCATCAGTACCGTTAACTGCAACTTCAACCTTCGTACCAGAGAACTGTTTCTCAAAACTTTGTTTTAAGCTTTGATTAATCCCAGCCAAGCCACTTGAACCATCAATCCGCACTGTTGTTCCATTCTCCACTGTTTGCGGTAGCGGAAAAGAGGGAGCATCAGTCGGAGATTGCGCCAGTATAGGTGACGACACCAAGAGAGTTGTTGCCATAGGCATAGTTGCTATGGCAAGCAGTAATGCCAGCTGGACTATCGCACTATCTTTTTTTTCTTGTTGCCACATATGCTCCTAATCAGGGTACACAAAACAGAAAGTCGGCCAACCCTAAAAGTTATTTTTATTATGAAAGAGACGCGCTAATTATACATCTCTATTCTCTTTGTGCTAAGTTTTTGACTTACATCTTCTACTTAGCCGTGCTAATAACAAATCACCCAGTTGTGGCAACAGCCTCTGCCTTGTAATTTTATTTACTCTTTTCACCCAGCGACAAGTCGAAGCAGCGGCGATCGCCGTTAGCGTCAGTTTCTCACCGCGAAATAAACTAAAGCAAGCGATCCCTCTTGCGCTAACGGCGAGAAAAGGCAGGTATAAAAAAACAAGAAGATGTTGGTTAAATGAAAAGGCAGGGTGAAATGCCCCTGAAGCTTGCTGTGGAGCGGAGCGGAACATGGGTTTGAATCCCCGTCTGAGCTATTTCCCCTGCTCCCTGACCTCTTCTTCAACTGGCTTCACTTTTCTTAAAATCATTGAGATCTATGGCTTGAGGACTTGGATATAGGTTGAGCGATCGCTCGACAGGAAAAGGGACTATTTTTAATCTATGCCCTAAGAGCCTTGGTGGGTGCTATACATCTTTTGCAAAGCAGATAAAAAATTGCATTGACCACACCACATGAAGCTACAGCGCGTGGATGACCACGGATTTTTCTGATGGAAAGTCTCCTGCAATCAATTCCTACTGTTCCCGCATTAAGTTACTAGGATATAAGATTATTATTTGATTTTTGCGAAGCTAGGTACATTTCTATTACTTCTTTCCTATTCCCTACTTCTACGAGTAAGTATGCCTACGCCACGCTGCGCGAACAAAATCAAAGCGGACTGCTATATGCTTTAACCATTTACTGACAAGGTGCTGATTTCTAGGCTTTATTTAAGCAAATAGTAGAAATCTGAATTACAATTTCTGTACCTTTTCCAATTAGGTAAATCATCACGAATAAAGTCTAGATCAATTTCTCCTATTTGGTTAGTTATTTCTATTTCTGTACTCTGAGGGGGCGACATACAGCCCACATTGCAGATGGTATAAAGGCTCTCTTTAAAATAAGCCTCTAATTGCCTGTCATAGCAGTATTTACCAACAAAAATTCCGCTTTTAACTCAGCACTCAACACTCAGCACTCATGGCTCTTTTTACTTAGCAATGCTGTCGTGTCCAAGATAACAGTGACAATCCGGTTTATCAATTAGTGATTCAATCAGAGCATTCAGGGCAGTAGCAGCTAATAAGCCGCCTCCCATTGTCCCTTCAATGGTTATAAAAGGTACTGTTTGTTGCATCAGTAAACGTTTAGCTGCGGGAGCATGACTAAAGCCAATTGGCATACCAATCACTAATGTAGGCTGAATTTTTTGGTTGCCAATCGCTGCACATATTTCCAGAAGTACTGAGGGAGCATAACCAACCACTAGCACACAACCTTTGGGTACTTGCTGTAATTTCTCCTGCCATTTTTGCTGCTGCCAAAAGACAATTTCTGCTTCTGCGGCAGTGGTAACGTGGGGATTATCAATAAGTGTTTCTACCCGACAGCCTAAATGGGCTAATCTCGTACTATCTAGAGCAGTAGCAACAGTGGGGATATCGACGACAATTTGACAGCTTGAAGAGAGAGCTTTACGACTAGCAGCGATCGCACCTTGGCTTAACTTGACAAATGATACCAAACTCACATCACCACAAGCTAATACCAACTGAGAAATCAAGTGTTGTTCAATTTCTGAACGTTCAGATAAATCGGGTAGCAAACGTTGCAACGATTCTTGAAAAGCTTCCGGGTGAGTGTGAATTTCCGCATCTAATCCACTCCAAAGTTGTTCTAGCCCCCCTAATCCTGTTTGGGTTTCTACTTCTAGTAACTTGAGTTGTGCCAAAACTTCAGCTTGCGTATTTTGACAATGCTGATCTCGTCCCAATAAACCTTCTAATGCCGATGCTGTTTGCCGCAGTTGGGAAATTTGCTGCATCACTGCTAAATACTGCTTTTGCAGTTGCGCCATCAAGGTTTTAGTTGTGTCGGTTTCTGGTTCTACTTCGAGAATTTGGCGAATGTGGTTGAGTTGGAACCCTTGCTGCTTCAGTGCCACAATTCGTTGTAGCCTGATGACATCCTTTTGAGTGTAGAGGCGATAATTGCTAGGCGATCGCACTGGTTGTGGTAATAATCCTAATTGATGGTAATGTCGCACCATCCGTGGAGTAATGCCACCCCCCACCGCATCAGTAAGTTCTTTGATTGTTAAGCAAGTAGCATTCATCATTTACTTAATTTACCCCATGCCCAATGCCCAATGCCCCATGTAATCTCTCTGAAACTCCAAGAAAACGTCCTATGATGAGTACACATGGTGAGAAATTCTGAAGTTGACCGTCAACGAGAACATCAAGCTAACGAGCGTACTTTTCTGGCTTGGTTACGCACTTCAATTGCATTGATTACTTTTGGTTTCGCTATTGCTCGCTTTGGTTTATTTTTGCGCCAAATTCAAACAGCGCTTACTAAACAGCCAACTCCTGCTAATGCCTTGTTTAATTCGGAAAACCTTGGTGTTAGCTTAGTAATTTTTGGAATTATTGTCATTGTTTTGGCAGCATGGCGGTACAATCAAGTTTTTTGGCAAATTGAACAGGGAAATTACAGACCAAATCGGTTACTAATTTGGCTCGTGACTGGGGCTGTTATGGTTTTTGGTATTCTTAGTATCCCTTTAGTTCTTTGGCGCGATCGCAAACCAGTTTCTCCAAATTCTGTTCCCAATGAAAAGCTTCAATCGCTTAAAAAATATTTTTAAGCTTTGAGATATACACGGCGTAGGGTAGTCGCCCACCCTACAATTATTACAATTACTGACTAGAGTTTATATGTTCTAAACGAGGCCGTAAATTTTTAATTATGGCGATCGCAACTAGAACAATTGCCAAAATCAATGCTACATTTTTTAGCAAAGGGTCGTTCCAGTGCTTAATTGCGATCGCAACTAATGCCCAGACTATTACTCCCGCGTAAGCAATATCTTGACGTTGAATACTAATGGCTGCTGCTATTAAAAAAGCTGCCAACAACATAATGACAGTCCATACTTGAGCAGAGATATCCCATCCGTTCCAACCCTGAGAATACAAAGCACACGCTACATTGACAATAGTTGCAACACTAATCCAACCCAGGTAAATGCTGATGGGAAAGTGAAGACACCACTTCTGGGCACGAGGTACATTTTTGTGCCCAATACCTAATTTTAGGTAGATACTAATCAATGGCAATAGAATCAAGAGCATTGCAATTACAGAAAGGGCAAAAAATCTGGAGAGAAACAGGTACACCCAGATACTTTGAGCAATACAGGCAATTACCAACAGATATCCTGTCTTGCGTAAATCTAAATTGTCTTTCTGGCTGGGTAGAAACTGATAGATTCCAAATACGAATAATCCAAGGTAAATCAGTCCCCAAATGGCAAAGGCGTAGTTAGCAGGAATAATTAGAACATTTTTGAACAAAGTGTTGGAAATTTCACCTATACTGAGTCCATTGAGCGGAAAAAAGTTTGATGCAACATTGATCAAGAAAGCGCCAATAATTGCAAACAAGGTAACAAACTGGCGTAGTAAATCCCAGTTGTTGCTAGACGTGGATTGTTGCATAGGATAATGAGATGAATGGCACTAAAAAAAATACAAATTCTGTATTTTCATGGGCTTAAAGACTTTGGAAATATGCAGATTCATGAATTAGCGATGTCTACGTCGAGCTTCGCTTACGCAAACTGAGAGTTGCAGATTTTCCTGATTCCCGACATCAAAGCTATTAATTTTCTCAACCCCTTATCAGTCAACGATTTCATTGTTTATACCAGATAGCTATGCGCCGGACTGTCACCCCTGTACCAGCAATAATTGGGCAACCTCCATGTATTTCAGGATTATGGTTAATTAGTGCGCCGATATCGGTAATAGTTGCCAAAACTTATTCTCCCAAATGTTTCACACTAAATATTATTGTATGGGGTTGTCAGTAATCGTAGTGGCGTGACTTCAAGCGATCGCAAAATCAGCTTTCCTTACCAACATCACAACACCTTTTAACTTGGTATAAGATGTTTCAACAGGCTGCTGGAAGTCGTGTTTTCCTCTGTGGGTTTCAACCGCTAACTGCTTAAGCACAATTACATAATTTTATTAAAAAATATAGTTTAAAAAACACAAAAATTTGTGATTTACCCTGAGCCATAATACAGCTTTTTTGAGAGAAGCTAACACTAGAACCTTTATATGAGTAAATCTATGCCTCGCGCAAAACGTTCATCTCGTGTTCTCGAAAAAGCTCAACTCAGAGTTTCTGGACTTAAGGCTATTAATCCAAATATAGATTTTGGCGATGCTAATAGTTTGCAAAATATGATACAAAAAATTGAGCAGTTACGCGCTAAACTTGATGCTCATAATACTGCTCTGGCTGTGATTCATGCTTACAGAAGTGATATTGAACAGCTAGAAAAAAACTTGAGCGCCTTGTGTGAAAAAATGCTGCTGGCAGTTGCGGTAAAATACGGTAAAGACAGCCAGGAATATGTAATGGCTGGTGGTGTTCGGAAAAGCGATCGCATTCGTAAAAGCACAATCACCCGTTTAAAAGCAGTTGCAGAAGAAACAACCGTTAAGTCTGCTCAAACTGCATAGTATTATTCGTTGACGCAACAATACCACTTGCTACAAGTTGCTTAACCCTTTCGGCAGTCGCTCGTGAGGGAAACCACGCCACTTGCTACCCTGCGGGAAGCCCATAGGACTCTATTGAAAAAAAACTTGCTGCCGATTCCTGTTTACCTATTTGGACTAATGCTATGCCTAGACCGTTATTGCTGGAAATCAGCTTTAGAGCCAGTTTTCCTGATTCAATAGCGTTGTCTGTTTTCAATACACTCTAAAATCACGTGTGCTGTAGCTCCTCAGTGTACGGCGATTACCAGCCCTACACCCTTGACCTTAACATTAATGTCAAGGTTTAGCGTGAGAGAGTCCACTTACTGTCACACTCTCATGCTCTACCCCCAACGTTTTAATGAATTCACCAAAGAACATACAGATGTCATAGCAGCTCTACTTTGTGGGCTGCTACTATTTTTTGGATGGTTTGCTTTGCATCTTGGCGCTTTGGGATGGGCGTTGCTGCTGTTACCTGCGGCGTATATTATCGGTGGTTACGAAAGTGCCCGTGAGGGATTAACTACGCTCTTCAAAGAAAAAGAACTCGATGTAGATTTGCTGATGATTGTGGCGGCTGTAGGTGCAGCTAGCTTGGGCTTATGGCAACGGGAATACCATTTAATTGTTGATGGTGCAATTTTGATTCTCATCTTTGCCATTAGTGGCGCATTAGAAGGCTATGCTATGCGGCGAACTGAGCGCAGTATCCGCAGTTTGATGAGTCTAACGCCAGACACAGCAACAGCTTTACGTCAGGGAAAAGAAGAGTTAGTGCCCATCAACCAGCTACAGGTGGGCGATGAGATTGTTGTCAAACCAGGAGAGCTAATTCCTACTGATGGCTTAATTGTGTCTGGTTATAGCACCATCAATCAAGCTGCAATCACAGGTGAATCTTTACCTGTAGAAAAGACGGTAGGCGAAGAAGTTTTTGCAGGTACAATCAACGGCTATGGCGCGTTGAAGTTGAAGCTACACAAACCAGCAGCCAGCAGCTTAATTCAACGCGTAATTCGTTTAGTAGAACAAGCACAGACAGAAGCGCCACCTTCGCAACAATTTATCGAGCGATTTGAACGGGGGTATGCACGGGTAATTGTCAGCTTGGGATTTTTGCTGGCGATTTTACCGCCATTTATTTGGGGTTGGGATTGGGAAACCACAATTTACCGTGCCCTGACTTTTTTGGTAGTAGCTTCTCCCTGTGCTTTGATGGCTGCAATTATGCCAGCGCTACTTTCGGGAATTGCCAATGGTGCAAGACAAGGGATTTTATTTAAAAATGGTGCCCAATTGGAGAAGATTGGCCAAGTCCGGGCGATCGCCTTTGATAAAACTGGTACTTTAACAACAGGACAGGTGCAAGTTTTCCAGGTGATTGCTCATGGTGAATACTTGCAAACAGATGTATTAAAAGCCGCAGCATCTTTAGAAACATTCTCAGAACATCCCATCGGTAAAGCAATTGTACAGGCGGCTACTGATTTAAACTGGGTGCGTGCAACTGATGTACAAGCTATACCAGGAAAGGGAATTGTCGGGATTGCCAAAGAAAAAACAGTAATTGTCGGGAATGCTGCTTTTGTGCGGGAGTATGTTACTGAGTTACCAAAAGAATTACAGAACTTAGCTCAATCTTTGGAGATGGGAGGGAAAACCGTTGTTTGGGTAGGACAAGGGAGCAGGGAAGAAGAATTTGGAGTGATAGGTGCGATCGCTATTGCAGACATGGTACGCGATGAAGCGGCATTAACTATTACTCGTTTAAGAAAGTTGGGCGTTGAACGAATTGTGATGATTACCGGCGATAACCAGCGCACTGCTCACAGCATCGCTCAGGCAGTAGGAATTGATCGAGTATATGCAGAACTTTTACCAGAAGATAAGCTAGATATTATACGTGATTTGCAGAAGCAGTATCAAACAGTCGCAATGGTAGGAGATGGTATTAACGATGCACCTGCCTTAGCTCAAGCATCTGTAGGTATTGCTATGGGTGTAGCTGGCAGCGATGTAGCATTAGAAACAGCCGATATCGTGCTAATGGCAGACAGATTAGAAAAAATTGCTGTGGCGATGCATTTGGGTAGGCGATCGCAAACCATAATCAAACAGAATATAGTTGTAGCCTTGGGTTTTATTCTGTTGCTTTTGGTGGGTAATTTTCTCGGAAATGTTAATCTACCCATCGGCGTGATTGGGCATGAAGGTTCTACAGTGTTAGTAACTCTAAGTGGGCTAAGATTGCTCAAATGAATCGCTTTTGTCCTGTGGTTTAAAAAACTTATTAACTATGAGACTAACCCGCTAATCAATTCAAACTACTGTTGAGTCAGGTTGCCGGGGTAAGCTTTACTTATGGCTCTCTTGGTGCTGCTTTATAAAGTATTTGCAGTTTACATCTTGAGAGCTTTTTAACTATTTATAAAACTTGTTAAACATCCTTTAAACAATTGATCGGCATGGCGATAGAGAATACTAAATATAAAATATGATAAGTAAGAATTTAACCTTAGTTTTTCGCCACTTTTTGAGTAATTGTACACCTGCACCGAGCCGGAGGCGATCGCTTTTATCAAAAAATGATGGTAAAAAGCCTGAAGCAACATATTACCATTAATCCACAAAACAGTAGATTTTTACAGTACGTAAGTTTTCTAATCTTTATCCGTGTCCGTTTTTGCACTGCTACTACTGTATATTATTTACCTGTAATCATGTGTATTCATTTTTTAAAAAAATAATAATTATTAACAACTACTAGAAGCAAAGCTGAGTAAGGACACAGCAAGTATTTAATTAAAAATATGAGATTTTCTGAAGCTTAACTACTATCGAAAATCTACTAATACTACTAATATCAATCTAGAATTGTGTTATGTGCTTTTGTAGCTTTGCTTCCGTAAAGCGAAAAAAGAACTATTTTAATTGGTGCTGTTAAATAATACGAAATTATTGGATGAAGTGAAAAAGCCTGCGCTTCATTCTTATTCATTTCGTATATCTGTATTTAGTAAAAATGGAATTGCTGTGGCTGATGTTTTGAGACTTTTGCTCAAGCTTTACAAAACATTAGATATAAGGATGAATTCGTATGAGTAAACTGATAGTTCCTCCCAATATCATCGGTACAGATAAGGCCGACCTAATTCAAGGTATCGACGAGAATGTCAATTATCAAAGCGACATTGGATTTATTGGTATTCAAGTTTTAACTAATGGCATCATCGATACTCGTTCGGGAGACGACACTATCAATGGTGAGGGTCGAGGTTCTTATTCTTCAAAGGGAACTGGTATTTCCAATAGCGGCACCATAAAGACTGGTTTGGGAAATGATACCATCACAGGCACAGGTGAGGGTGAGAGTTCTGTGCCTTTAGGCGGAACTGGTATTTTCAATAGCGGTTCCATAGAGACTGGTTTGGGAAAGGACACTATCATTGGTAAGGGTCAGGCTGTTGCTTCTCCAAGCGGAATTGGTATTTTTAATAGCGGTACCATAAATACTGGCTTGGAAAATGACACTATCATTGGTGAAGCTCAGGGTTCTATTTCAAGCGAAACTGGTATTTATAATAGCGGCACGATAAAGACTGATTCTGGAAATGATACTATCACTGGCACAGGTAATGGCGGCAGTGCCCCTATCCCTGGTTACATCTATCCAGGAACCGGCATATTCAACACTACCACAGGCATCATCAGTGCTGGTGGGGGAAATGATACGATCACAGGCACAGGTGATGGCGGTAGCTATAGCGATGACGGTAAAGGTATAGGTATATCAAATCAAGGCAAGATTAGTGGAGATGCAGGCAATGACAATATCAAAGGCATCGGCATAGGAGGTTATTATGCGGGAGACGGCATTGGAATTTTAAGCAGTGGTAGTATCAGTGGCGGTACGGGAAATGATACCATCACAGGCACTGGCACTGGCGATACTACCATCAAAGGTGGCGCAGGCGGAGATGGATTCGGCATCTCTAATACAGGCAAGATTAATGGAGATGCAGGAAAAGACTCTATTATCGGGACTGGAACAGGCGCTAAAGGGAGTTTCGCCTTCACTAATGGCCCTGGAAATGGTGGCAAAGGAATCGGCATCTCCAACACGGGCAGTATCAGTGGTGGAACCGAAGATGATTCAATTACTGGTATTGGCAGAGGAGGCGCAGCAGGCACCGGCGACGGAGGCGGTGGAGACAGAGGCCTTGGTGGTGATGCTATAGGTATTGCTAACAGTTCCAATATTGATGGTGGCAATGGAAACGATGTCATTAAGGGCATCGGTATTGGTGGAAAAGGCAATTCTAACTCAAACGGTCGTGGAGTCGGCATCTCCAATACTGCTCCTGGTCGCATCAATGCAGGTAACGGCAAAGACCAAATTCTCGGCTACGGCACAAGCGTGGGATTAGAGGGCAATGGTGTAAATATTGTTGGCATTGATGGTGGAACCGGTGACGATTTGTTTAAAGCAAGGAAAATCAGCGGTTTAAACGCTCAAGGCAATCCCATTGAAAGTGCTAATCAGGATGGAGCTGTTGCCAATATCTTCATCAGTGGGGCTAACGGAAACGATATCTTTGACTTGGGATTCGGTACTGCCAAGTTAAGTGGTGATCAAGGCTACGATACCTTACTGCTTCCGGTTCTCGGTAGTGGCAGCTACACCATTGGAACACCTGATGTTAATGGCTTCTTCCAGATTAAGAACACTGCTAGTACAAATGTTTTGACAGTTAGCGGTATTGAACATATTTTATCTGGTGGAACGACTCTTGTTTAACGCGATCTCCACGGGTTAAAGAAGGTACAAAAAAGTCCTTGCCTGCTATTAAACGAGAAATACGCAAGCAAAAAAAGAACTACTTTAGTTGGTGCTGTTAAATAATACGAAATTATTGGATGAAGTGAAAAAGCCTGCGCTTCATTCTTCTCCATTTTGTAGATATGTATTTCGTAAAAGTCGAATTGCTGTGTCTCAAGCTTTAAAGAACATTACATATAAGGATGAATTCGTATGAGTACACTGAAAGTTCCTCCCAATATCATTGGTACAGATAAGGCCGACCTAATTCAAGGTATCGAGAATGTTAGTGGGCCGAATGGCGGCATTGAAAACATTGGCATTGAAGTTTTAACTAATGGCATCATTGATACTGGTTCGGGAAACGACACTATCAATGGTGAAGGTCGGAATTCTAATTATTCAAAGGGAACTGGTATCTCCAATCGCGGCACCATCAAGACTGGTTTGGGAAATGATACGATCACAGGCACAGGTAATGGTCAGAGTTCTGACTCTTTAAGCGGAACTGGTATTTTCAATAGCGGTACCATAGAGACTGGTTTGGGAAACGACACCATCATTGGTAAGGGTGACGCTGCTGGTTCTTCAAGCGGAACTGGTATTTTCAATAGCGGTACGATAAAGACTGGCTTGGGAAATGACAAGATCATTGGTGAAGGTCAGGGTGGTTTTGGTGATTCAAGGGGAATTGGTATTGACAATAGCGGTACCATAGAGACTGGTTTGGGAAATGATACGATCACAGGCACAGGTAACGGCGGCGGTGCCCATCGAAGTAGCGCGCCAGGAATCGGCATCTTCAACAGTACCACAGGCATCATCAGTGCTGGGGCAGGAAATGATACGATCACAGGCACAGGTGAGAGCGGTGACGATAACGATGAGGGTGGTGTAGGTATTTCAAATCAAGGCAAGATTAGTGGAGATGCAGGCAACGACAATATCAAAGGCATCGGTACAGGAGGAATGTATGCAGGAGATGGCACTGGGATCTTAAGCAGTGGTAGTATCAGTGGCGGTACGGGAAATGATACCATCACAGGCACAGGCACTGGCTATAGTACTATCTATGGTGGCACAGGCGGAGATGGGGTCGGCATCTCTAATACAGGCAAGATTGATGGGGATGCAGGAAAAGACTCTATTGTCGGGACTGGAACAGGCGGTCAAGGAGGTTTCGCCTACGCTGATCGTACTAGCGCCGGTGGCAAAGGAATCGGCATCAAAAACACGGGCAGTATCAGTGGTGGAACCGAAGACGATTCAATTACTGGTATTGGCACAGGAGGCGAAGGAGGCAAGGACACTGGAGGTCAGGGCATTATTATAGGCCTTGGTGGTGATGGTATAGGTATTGCTAACAGTTCCAATATTGATGGTGGCAATGGAAACGATGTCATTAAGGGCATCGGTATTGGTGGAACAGGCAAGCCTGGCTCAAACGGACGTGGAGTTGGTATCTCCAATACTGCTGGGAGCATCAATGCAGGTAACGGCAATGACCAAGTTCTCGGCTACGGCACAAGCGTGGGATTAGAGGGCAATGGTGTAAATGTCGTTGGCATTGATGGTGGAGTTGGTGACGATTTGTTCAAAGCAAGGAAAATCAGCGGTTTAAACGCTCAAGGCAATCCGATTGAAAGTGCTAATCAGGATGGAGCTATTGCCAATATCTTCATCAGTGGAGATAACGGGAACGACATCTTTGACCTGGGATTCGGTACTGCCAAGTTAAGTGGTGGTCAAGGCTACGATACCTTACTGCTTCCGGTTCTCGGTAGTGGCAGCTACACCATTGGAACACCTGATGTTAATGGCTTCTTCCAGATTAAGAATACTGCCAGTACGAATGTTTTGACAGTTAGCGGTATTGAACATATTTTATCTGGTGGAACGACTCTTGTTTAACGCGATCGCGACGCTTTGAGAAGGTACAAAAAGCGATCGCCTGCAATTAAATTAAAAATACGCATTGTGTCGAGAAGCTCACTTCTATCAAACACTGCTCTGGGTTTACTCCAGGGCAGTTTTATATTGCACGGGCACTCAATTTTGGATTTTGGATTTTAGATTAATATCATGTCCGGTTAAACACTTGTCATTGCGACCGGAGGGAAGCAATCGCAAAGATATTGGGATTGCGTCGTTCCACTTCGTTGCACTCGCAATGACATATCGCAACTAATTTAGCGGACATGATATAACCCCACGCTTGACAGAGAAAAAATGTTAGGAAAACGATAAGTTAAAACAAGTGTCAACAGCTAAACACAGCGCTCATGATTGATTTTGAACCTTGGGACAAGTTACTGCGTCAATATGTTGATCAACAGGGTCGTGTAGACTATCTTGCTTGGAAAAGGGAGCAACCTCAAGCCCTTGCCGATTGGCTCTCAAGCATAAAACATCTTCAATTTAATGCCAATGCTGCGGAAGAATTGGCATTGTGGATCAACCTCTACAATGCGTTTACCATTTCGACGGTTTTAGAACAATACCCAATCGAGTCAATTCGTCCGCGTATTTTAGGCATTCCTAACTGGCTTGGGTTTTTGTGGTTTTTTCAACGCCGGATTTATGACATCTTTGGCAAACGTTACAGCCTAGCCCAAATTGAGAATCAAATTCTGCGAGACAAATTGCAGGAGCCACGTATTCATTTTGCGATCGTTTGTGCTTCGATTGGTTGTCCCTTACTGCGTCCGGGAGCTTACTTTCCTGAGCAAGTCAGTCAGCAGTTAGATGAAGATGCTCGGCGTTTCATTAATAATCCAGAAAAAGTTCGTTACGATTCCCAAAGCCAAGTCCTTTACTGTAACAAAATCTTAAAGTGGTATCGTCAAGACTTTGTTAAGGTTGCGCCCTCTATACCAGAATACATCCGTTCTTACTTGAACACAGACCTGCCCCTAACTGCCTCAACGCCAATTTCCTATCTTCACTATGACTGGAGCCTTAATCAGCGAATGTCTTGATAAAACTGCTTGAGATAGTTGGCATCAACGCCAATTCCCCACAAAATCCCGATGTAAAGATAAATTGCAGTTGCTTTCAAACTACCCCATTTTGCCACGCGGCGATCAGAGCTTTGAACAATGCGGTTTACTTGACAAATTCGCCCCTTTTGCACCAGTTTCAAACATAAATCGCCATCTTCCATAATCGGCAATGCTTCATCGAATCCACTGCAATCCCAAAAGTCAATCCGACGGCAGAATATTACCTGATCTCCAAATAAAAGGCGCAATCCTTTAAAAAAAAGATGAGGTTTAAATAGCAGTGGCGCGTAATAGGTTTTCAGATAATTATGTAGAGAGATACCCCAGCGAGTTGTTTGAGAACCTACCATTAGAGAAATGAATCCACCACAGGCAACTGTTGGCTTTGCCAGGGTTTGTTCAATGATAGCAATAAGGTCATCTGGAACCGAAGTGTCTGCATGAAGGAAGCAAAGAATATCTCCAGTGGCAGATGACGCTCCGTAGTTCATCTGAATAGAACGCCCACGCTGCTTACAGGAAAGAATTTGTATCGTCAGCGCTTTATGGAATGGCTGAAATTGCTTGGCGATCGCTATTGTTTCATCTTCGCTACCACCATCTACTACTATTACCTCTTTTGCTGGCGGATTCAGTAAAGTCAGTTGGCGTAATGTGCGCTCTAAACTAGCCGCTTCATTTAAAGTGGGAATGACAATCGAAACTTGAGACATGCACTTCACAGTGTTTTGCCGTTGTTATTATTCTACCGGACTGATGTGTATGGGTTTTAACCCAAACAAAAATCAGGCAATGGTGAAGCGCTTGATCAATACATCATATAAAGCGATCGTTACTACAAAAGTTGCATTACTAATAATCAAAAACTTTTCTGTGATTCCCAAATTCCATTGCACAACATAAAAAGCGATCGCTAACATACTGCATCGGTGTCCGCAACTCAAGCACAAACCAACTAGCAGACCCCGCAATTAAGAAAAATAATGGCATCATATGCCACTGATGTACAAAAAAGATAAACCCCCCTAACGAAGGACTTAGCAAATCATTTTGGATATAAAAATCTCCTATTTCACCTTGTAAAAAATGACAGCGGCATGGAAATAAATTAGTAATAGCACCGCCAGCGCCCTTAGCCAATCCAAGTCATGACGTTGTTTCAGGTGACTTTTCGGTGTATCCAAGTGATTTTCTAAGTTCTTGCTGTAAATCTAACCAAAATCTTAGCGGCTTTTATTACCAAAGATAGATTCTACTAATCGGGTTAAATATAAAACTACATAAATTAGCGATCGCATAAAAGCGTGTTTTATTGTCCTTGTTCTTTTGCGTGCCAAAAAACAAAAGTACACCCTAACTGGAAGCCCCTTAGTAATTCCGATTAAATCTACACCCTTCAGCTTACTCCCATACTTTATCTATTTCCTCATTTTGTTCTTTCTCACGGTACAAGACGACTCACTAATAAATAGTGCAACTTAAGAGTAGTGCAAATATGATAAATTATGAACGCTGCAAAACGACTTGCTACTCTCAACCGCATCCGCAAACTCAGCCGCCTCATGGATACTTCTATACGCATTCCAGGCGTAGGTTTGCGTATTGGAATAGACCCAATTATTGGTCTAGTTCCAGGTGCAGGTGATTTAATTAGCACAGCGTTTTCAGCTTACATAATATTTTTAGCTACTCGCTTTGGCATACCACGCCAGGACTTAGCCAAAATGATTTTTAATGTAGGTTTAGAAACAGTCGTTGGCACTGTACCTTTAGTAGGGGATTTATTTGATGCTTTTTATAAGTCCAACATTCGCAATTTAGCAATTTTAGAGCAACATCTGGCGGTAATGGAACCAAAACTTCAAGAAGTAGCTGATGAATTGTTAGCTCAAGAAACAAGTCTCGTATAATCCACTATATAGGTTTACGTTTTTAAACATTTTTACGAGTGGCTGATATGATTGTTTGAGGTTATAATAATAACAGTAGTATGAGACACAACATTAGAACAAAAATGTTGTAACTCCAACCTCTACTAACAAAAACTGAATCTATATATAAAGCAACCTCCCAATAATGTGAGGTTGTTCTTTTTATAACCTAAAAGGCAAAAGTTGCTGAAACTCTTGCATTGAGCGAAATTTAGTTTTTGTGTATTGACAATTCAATTTGAAAAATGGAACCTTGCCCAACTTCGCTTTTGACGCTAAGATGACCACCATGTGCTTGGACGATTTGTTGAGCGATCGCCAGTCCTAAACCAAAGCCCCCAGTTTCTCGCGCCCGTTGCTTATCTACTCGATAAAACCGCTCGAAGATATAAGGCAAATCTGTAGCAGGGATGCCAATGCCGTTATCTTCAACTTGAATCACCGCCGAACAGGACTGGGTATACAAGCGCAACTGTACTATCCCACCAGCTTTTGTATATTTACAAGCATTACTCAGGAGATTTCCTACTGCTTGATGCAATAGATCTGGGTCAGCCAGCACCACAATTGACTGTTCTGGCAAATCACTTTTAATATTTAAATGCTGGGCAGCGATAGTAGTAGACTGAAAGTCTATTAATTCTCCTAGTAAATCTGTCAAATCTACTTCTTTAAGAAATTCAGGTGATAAATGCCCCGCCTGCCGTGCCAGAAATAGTAAATTACCAATTAAAGTATTCATTGATTTAGCTATCTCTGCAATCTTCTCTAAACGCAGATGCTTGGACGCACCTTGATCAAGTGGCGCTAGCATACCAACTTGAGCATTGCTGAGTACCGCCGCTAAAGGAGTACGTAATTCATGGGAAGCATCAGCAGAAAAGCGCTGAAGTTGTTCGTAACTGAAACGAATCGGCTGCATTGCCAGCCCTCCCAAAACCCAACCTGTTAGACTAATCACCCCCAAAGCGATGGGAACAGCCATTATCAAAAACATTAATAATCCTCTCAAGGCATCTTGAGCATCTGCCATCAATATTGCTACCTGGACATAGCCAATCAGCTGTCCTTTGTGTCGTACTGGCAGGGTTAGCTGACGTAGCCAAGAAACTTTCGACTTTGCCAAGGGCAAATCATTGGTTGTTTTAATAGTTTGAAATTCAAAAGCCGCGCTTAACTGTTCTGGAGGAGGCGCACCAAAAAATTGTCTCAGCTTGCCTAATCGATCGTACCAACCAGCATAGATTACCTCAGTATCTGCTGGAGGTGGGTTGTTTCCTAAAAACGGCACATTGCTGAGATCCACACGTCCTTGTCCCTGCTGTAATTCATACTGCACCGAAGCTGCTATCACCCTAGCTTTTTTGTAAAGTAGCCGATCCTTTAGTGCCAACTGCTCAACAGCTTCTTGGTAGTAAAGCACCCCAGCAAAAACGATTAAAATACTGCCCATAGAGAGGGTAAACCAACGAGCCAAGTTACGACGGCTACGGGTGAACATAGTTAAGAGTTAAGATTTAGGCGTAATTCGATAGCCCAGGCCGTAAACTGTCTCAATCCAGGAAGCTGCACCTATGACCTGCAAGCGTTGCCGCAGTCGCCGTACTAGGGAGGTCATAGCGTTACTTTCCGGCTCACTACCCCATTCCCACAATACCTGCTCAATCTGGTCACGGGTTAAAATTTGTTGGGGGTGACGCATTAAGTACTCTAACAACTGATACTCACGGGCAGATAATTCCACGATTGCCTCGCCTCGCGTCACTGTTAGGGTTGCTTGACACAGTTGTAAATCAGCCAGCACAAGAGTTTTTCCTAGACAAACAGGCGATCGCCTCGATAGCGCCCGTACACGTGCCAGCAATTCAAATACGTCGGCAGGCTTAATCAAATAATCATCTGCTCCCGCATCCAATCCGGCAATTTTGTCGGCTGTAGTGTCTTTAGCTGTCAGCATTAATACAGGCGTACTTTTTCCAGAGCGTCGATACTGACGACACAGATCCAATCCACTAATTTCCGATAACAACCAATCTAAAATTAGCAAGTCATACTCTCTTTGCGACATCACCCATTGAGCGATCTCTCCATCAGTAACGCTGTCAACAATATACCCTGCTTGGGATAGCGCTGTATGCAGTGGTTCTATTTGTTCCGGATCGTCTTCTACTAAAAGTATCCGCATAATTGACGCTTGCACCCCATCGCTATTCTGTCTCATACTAAAGAGGTCGATGGATACAGAGCGTCTTCCATGAGTAGTATTTCTAGCGGAATAGATAATTAAAATTTTAAATTAGCAATTATCACAATCCTATGTTTTTACAACGTTGGCGGCAATTGCTACACTCTCCAATTATAGAATTCTGCCTTCCCCTGCCTCTGTTGGGTGTTTTCTTTTGGTTTGGTGGCAACCTGATGGCAGAACAAATATTGAGTCGCCCTTACGGTAGCGTAAATAAATTACAAGCAAATACTCAATTCGATGTTAAGCTATCGCTGACAGTTGTACTGATTCAAGCAGAAATAAACAGAACAAAAGGTGCCACTTTAGTCATAGTTAAAACTAAAGATCCTAGCTTGAAGAAGTTGGAGTTTGAGTTTCCAACTACAAATGCTAATCAAGTGGAAATAGATATTGCCCAAGAGTTAGACATCACAATTGCAAATGTGCGGAAGCTGGTGCGCTACCGGATAAAAGATTAGCTATTTTGTCCTTGGAATAAAGCAGGAGGTAAAAGGCAGCAGCACAAATTGTTTTATAATTTGACCCAACTCAGCTAAATTTTAATAAAAGAAATGAAGACATATACTTATTAATTATTTTTTAACAAATTTATTACTAATAAAAAATGTTACAACTAAGCTAAATATAAAGTGTCGTCTTCCCATAAATATTTTTTAAGATCAACAAAAAATTTATATGAATTATTAAATGAATCAGTCTCAGATAAAACTTGAATACCTTCAGCTTCCAACTTATTTTTTTGTTCGTGAATATAGGATATTAAATTACCTTGAGAGTCCAATATTCTATGTATAGGATAATCAGTAGCTGAGGTGTTATTAAGATACGTCGGAATAGCTCGCATATAGCTTTTATCTACTCCTATGCTTTGAAGAATATGTTTATATGTAACTATTTTTCCATTTGGAACTTTAATTATATATTTTAAAAAGCGCTCATAGGGCTTTTCGGATAATGCAGGAAACTGTTTTGCTTTAATGTAAAAACTATTGCCGACTTCTAGTTTACCTGATGCGATGACTACACCTAAAATTCCTCTTTTACCTTGAATATTTTGTAATGATTGTACTAAATGTTTCATTCGTTTACATGGGTCACAGTGAAAAGTTAAACGAATGGCAGCACCGCTTTCAAATACAATGAGAGAGCCGGGTCTAAATTGCTCATCATCTAGACCTTTAATCACAATATTTTCTCGCAATTCTCCTGGCTGTATTGAAAGCTGATAAATATCCTCATATCTAACAATTAAAATTTGCCTGGGGCTTATACGGTTAGCATTAATATCTCCGTCTATGCCATGCCCTAATTTTAAATTAATTCTAGAAAGCTTTACCATTGTAGAACCTTGTTCCACCTTAGTAAAAAGATGTACTATTGAGCCAGATCTATCAAACATAAACTATTATTTACTGGAATAATTTCTTATCTTAGCTAAATAAACATAATCGGCTCCGCAGGTTATATTTATTTAGCCTACGTAGCCGATCCGGATTTCTGTAACTGTAGCTCTAAACTGATAGTCTACGCTTAACGTAGGTATTCTTTATTCAAGCTCCCTTCTTGAAGCATAAGTAAAAATTAATAATTACACATTTATCTAACGTTTCTCACTAAAAAATTGGGCTGACCACAGGTTTTTTGAGAACGCTGTAGAAGTTCTGCACTACAAGCACCTGGTTTACCGTCTTTCGTGTAGCAAACGAAGATTTCTTGCAAAAATCTTCCTGAACCAGAGCATTGTGGTGCTATTCCATCAGTGGTAAATGTACTATTAGCACTCACAAATGTATTTTTTAGGTCTTTGATTGTGGTACGAAATGGTTTAGGAGGACGATTATAAGCTGTGGGAATAATAACAGAATCTTTTAAATGTTTAGATAACGCCAGATATTGTACAGGGCTGAGGCCAGAGCAAGTACCATGTTTTTCCCATTCATGATTGTAAAGCTTATCACTAGGGAATAAACCTGGGAACTGTTGCTTGATTTGTGAAGGTAATTTTTGAGTCGAACAATTAGCGGGATAACCCTTTTGGTGCTGCGGCCACAGTCCATGTAGTACAAAACCAAGTTTCTTACCTAGTTTGCATTGCTGTTGGTCACGGTCACCATTTTTAGCACAATAATCTGGTGACCACGATAACGCCAGGACATAAAAATCAAATTGACCGGGAGTAGCACGATTTTGAGCAATAACGGCATTAGGTATAGCAAAGCCAGTTATTGTTAGAGAAGATACTACTAATAATTTTTTGAGCGGCAGATTCAGCATCAATAGCCTCTGTGATGAAATTTACAAAATATACATTACTGTAGTTTAGTAATAAAGGATACTGGATTATGCCAATTCAAAATTCAAAATTAAGAAAGCCAGACTTCACAAGGGCTTCTGAGTTTGGAACCGTTGCTGAATTTGGGAAAATTGGTATAAGTCATTCTCCTCTGCTACCTATGTGTAGTGGTTTCAAGTCGAATAGTATAAATAAGTATCTCTGCTAACAGCGTTATTACCCAACCCAAAAGTTTTCTATTTATTATCCAAACGGGTAGCTTGCTCCAGTGCTGCTTTTTCTCGCGATCTGCGGGCATAAGGTTGTAGTTGGGTGCGATCGCAACCGGTGAGGATGCTCAAATTTTCTAAGCTAATGCCTCGCATTAACATTTCTACACGCCAAGTCTGTTGTGCTTGGGCGATCGCAGGCGGTTGTCCTTGTGGAGTTAGCATTCCCTCAGTCCATGTTTCCCAACGAATCTCAATTACTGGCTCGGAAATTGGTTCTCCTGCTGCATTGAGAAACATTGCTGGTTGAATATCTTTACGACTTTTCAACCATTTAATTAAGGGATTGCTAGTATATGAGCCATAGCGTTTGCCCAAAATCCATTGATTTACAGGCACTTGACGAACTAACCCTGGGGTTGTGATTTGCAGAAAGTACCCTTGAGCATCGTAAATTTGGTGCGATCGCTGCAAGCCAACTATCTCTGTAGCGGATAACCCAGCACCAAATAACACATATGCCAAGGCATAATCTTGTACTCCCAATTTCCTAGCTTGTTGCAGAATTTCGTGGACTAAACTAGCAGGTAAATCAACCACTTCTATAGCGATCGCGCTTCCTGGTAAATAATCTACTGCTGATTCCGCTGAAGGTGACATAGCACCGTGTAAAAATAACTCCACCAAATTCTCCAGAAAATCATCTCTATCTTCCCAAAGTTCGTGAAATTCACTAGTAAATTCGATAACGGCGTATCCCAAAAGCATCCCATTTAGCAAACTAGCTAATTTTTCCGCGGGTAGATAAGTATTTAAGCGCCCCTGCTGAATGACAGTGGCTAAATACTCCGCCACATAGCGGTTAGCCTCGGTTAAACCCCTTCCTAAGGCACGGCGATTTTCCGCTGGGTATTGGTCGGCTTCACCTACAACAGACCGCACAAACTCCGGCACTCGTTCTAATGCATGTAAAGTGTCACTTGCATAATCTTTCAGAGCTTGATAAACACTACTAGGAGGGCTTGCCCGGCGCACCAAAGACTCACCTAAATTCTTGAAAGCCGCAGATTCTTCTAACACAGCTAGTAAGAGTCCATGCTTATTGCCAAAATGCCGGAATAGTGTCACTTCGTTGACCTCTGCTGTTTCTGCAATTTGACGGGTGGTAGTGCCACTGACTCCCTGAGCTGTAAACAATTCAAGTGCTGCCTGAATCAGACGTTGCCGAGCTGAATGGGTTTGAGATGCCATAAAAACATAAATGCAAGTGGCACTTGCATATAAACTGCGAAGTTGTTAGCATAGCAAATGTAAGTGATACTTGCTTTACCTTACTGTAACGAACTTGTACAGAAGGGGGTAACTTCCTTGTAGGGTGTGAAGTGCAATAGCCTCAAACATCCCTAGCAAGAGTACGCCCGAAAAAAAGCAGATCGCTTCATTATTCATCAAATAAAAGTTTTTATGACTGCAAAATCTCTGACAATCGCCTCTGAGGAAAGAACTTCACTCCGCCTCAGTTGGACGAACGTGGTCTTTTTCGGCACATTTCATGCATTAGCTTTACTAGCGCCTTGGTTTTTTTCTTGGTCAGCATTAGGCTTGCTGGTGTTTCTCCATTGGTTGTTTGGAAGCATTGGTATTTGCTTGGGATATCACCGATTGCTGAGTCATCGGAGTTTCCAAGTACCCAAGTGGTTAGAATATACGATCGCCTTTATCGGAGCTCTTGCTCTTCAAGGAGGGCCAATTTTTTGGGTTGGCGGTCACCGCCAGCATCACGCCCACACTGAAGATGTCAATTTAGATCCCTACTCTGCGGAGCGAGGGTTTTGGTGGAGCCATATGTTATGGATTTTATACCCTCGTCCCGAATTCTTCGATACTGAAACCTATTATAAATATGCACCTGACCTAGCACGACAACCGTTCTATCGCTGGTTAGATCGGTACTTCGTACTGCTGCAAATACCTTTCGGCATATTTTTGTATCTCTTGGGTGGCTGGCCTTTCGTGATTTACGGTATTTTTGCCAGGTCAGTTTTGCTTTGGCACTCAACCTGGTTCGTGAACTCAGCAACACACAAGTGGGGCTATCGCTCCTTTGATGCTAATGACGGCTCTTGTAATCTTTGGTGGGTATCCATCGTCACCTATGGAGAGGGATGGCACAACAACCATCATACTTATCCCCATGTGGCTAAATCTGGATTTTCTTGGTGGGAGATTGATGTTACTTGGTGGAGTATCCAAGCCTTGAAGACATTGGGTTTAGCTAAAAAAGTAGTGATGCCTCCCTCTCAAAAGGCAAGTCAAGGATAAATTACTACTGAACTAGTATGCATCTACCATGCCCACAGCGCTATCCCCCGTGGGCTGAGTTATTTCAGTTCTACACCTTCATGTGCAAGCAACCAACGTTTTCGCTCTAAACCTCCTGCGTATCCTGTAAGTGCAGCATTCGCACCAACAACACGATGGCAGGGAAGCGCGATCGCTACTGGATTGAGTGAGTTTGCCATACCAACAGCGCGGTAAGCAGTAGACTTACCAATTCTTTTTGCTAACTCACCGTAAGAAATTACTGTTCCCCAAGCAATAGTTTGTAGTGCAAGCCATACTTGCTGTTGAAAGGCAGTACCTCCAGTACTGACAGGAATATTATTTAAGCTAGTGCGATCGCCCTGAAAATAAGCTTGAATCTTGCTACTAAAGCCCTGTGGGTTTTTCACATTCTGAAAATAGAAATTGCCATAACGTCTTTGAAGAAGCTTCGACATTCTTTGCTCGTAATCAGCAAAGTCTAAAGCGCAAAGCTTTTCCCCATCAGAGACAATCAAAATTGTCCCAACTTCTGAACTGATTTTGTCAAATAGCAATTTCACAGTATCGATGTAATTTCAAAAAGGTCAATTGCTTGTTTTATCGACTATTGCGGTAGCAATCACGCGATCAATTATGATTGATCTGCCGCGATCGCGAAAAAATATATTTGTGAAGTTATGTTGTGTTGAATGGAGGCTATAGCAGTGAACTCAGTCCGTATTGACGAACTTAGTAATGATGCCTGCTCTATATTGTATGACTCGGCATTGCTGAATGAAAGGATGAATTGATTTATATAGGTACAATTTGATACTTTAAGTAATAAAGTAATAATTTGATTGAGTATCTCAGCATTTGTTCTGATTTGGAATAGCATAAAGTTTTT